>Ga0160490_100014_pt1 | contig 404989 bp, 284 predicted proteins | sample DIDnMG_7_FD_108210 | JGI IMG/M metagenome (GOLD analysis project Ga0160490, IMG submission 108210) | Enriched soil microbial communities from UW Madison campus, WI, USA - DID2934_E24_Lignin MG | ecosystem: Environmental > Terrestrial > Soil > Unclassified | place: USA: Madison, Wisconsin... | reverse complement strand
TTTTTTTTTTTTTGAAATTATGAGTCTACAAGATATGTATTGTGTGTGTGTTTGTTTTTGTTTTTTTTTGTGTTGGCATTTTTTAAAATAAGAGAGGAGGGGGGGGGGGGGGGGGGCGCCATGGGAGAATATCGTTTGGTATCAGTTATTACACACGATTTATTGGAATTGATATTAAGCTGCTTAGGGTTCTGCTTATCAAAATTGCAAGCTTTTTTATCATAATTGAAATCGGATCAGCGGTGGTATTATTAAGTTTGTACTAGCGGAATTGCCAAGGATTTATCTACCTGCTAAATTATGATAATTAAGCCGGCAAACGTCAAACTACTTATAAACACATTATTAAATTAATTAAAAACCTAATTTATACAATGAAGCAATTTTGGTTGATCTGGGTATTATTGTTTAGCTGTCTGGGCGCTTATGCTCAGCAAACAATAACCATTAAAGGAAGGGTTCAGGATGAAAATGGAAAACCATTGGTCGGTGTTACCATTCTGGAAAAAAACTCGCGACGAAATACTGCATCGAAAGGGGATGGAAATTTTTTGATCACTGCTCCATCCGATGGGGTATTGGTATTTACCTATGTTGGGTATAGAACTCTGGAAAGACAAATCGATAACCACACAACGCTAAACATTTCCCTTAAAACGGAGGATAATAGTCTGGATGAGGTCGTTGTGATCGGCTACGGTACGCAAAAAAGGAAAGATTTGACAGGTGCGGTTTCTTCTGTAAAAGGGGAGGAACTGGCAAAGGTACCTGTTCAAAACGTAGCCCAAGCGTTGCAAGGACGCCTGTCGGGAGTTCAGGTAAGCACGAATGATGGTACTCCGGGTCAGAGCCCATCAATAAAAATTCGTGGTGGTACTTCAATTACGCAGAGCAATGAACCTTTATATGTGGTGGATGGTGTGCCCCAGACGGACGGATTGGCATTTCTGGATCCGATGGATATTGAGTCTATTGACGTATTAAAAGATGCTTCCGCGACGGCGATATACGGTGCACGTGGTGCCAATGGCGTTGTTTTGGTCACTACGAAAATTACCAAAGCCGGTAAAATGAGAATCAATTACGATGGCTATGTGGGGGTCAAGAAATTTAATGCAGATATTCCGCTATTGAATTCATATGAGTACCTGAAGTTGCAATGGGAGCGTGCCGGAACCGACCAGGTCAAGAAAGACATATTTATCAACCGCTATGGAACCTATGATTCCCTGCAATATTATTATGGAAATAAACCGGGGATAAATTGGCAGGACGAAATATTTGGTGGTTCTCCGGTCAGCCAGTATCATAAACTGAGTATGAACGGTGGAGGGAAAGATACCAAGTTCAATGTGTTTTATTCCCGCAACGATGATAAAGGAATTATGATCAATAGCGGTGCCCTGAAGAATATTGCTAAACTTACCCTCAATCATAAATTGGGCGATAAAGTAACCCTAAATGCTATCGTAAACTATTCCAATCAGAAGGTAACGGGATTGGGAACCAATGAAGGGGGAAATACAAGGTTGAGTTTTCTACAGACAGTGCTTAGATATCGGCCTGTCAATGGCCGCAATGATGCGGATACCGACCTGATAGATGCCGAACGCGATCCCTATGATCCGGCACCGGAGGCACCGACTTTCCAAAGTCCGATTATTGCATTGGAATCACAGCAACGGGAGCAGTTGATCAAAACATTGAATGCCAGTGCCACCTTACAGTATAACCTGACCAAAAAGCTGGTTTATCGTGGTTTGGTCAACTATTCAGAGGGGGGCAATAAGAGCAAGCAATTTACGGATTCTCGCTCTCTTACCGCGATCAGAGCTGGTGGTCCTTTTGGAAGTATCAATGATATACAGACCAATCGCTTCAACTATAGTAATACATTAAGTTATAGCGACACCTACCTTGATCATCATAAAGTGGATTTTACTTTAGGCCAGGAATATATTCGCAATTACATCGAAAGCTTTGGTAGTGGTGCGATCAATTTTCCGGAAGTCAATCATGGATGGAACGATCTATCGATGGGAACGGTCGCTAATTTCCCAACTTCCCATGCGGAAGAAGATATGTTATTGTCTTTTTTCGGTCGATTAAATTATGGATTTAAAGATAAATATTTGCTAACGGCAACCTTGCGCGCTGACGGCTCTTCCAAGTTTGCGCCCGAAAGCAGATGGGGATATTTTCCTTCGGTAGCGGGAGCATGGCGTATTGTGAACGAGGGTTTTATGAAAGCGATCCCCGCAGTATCGGATCTCAAATTGCGTGTCAGCTACGGGAAATCAGGTAACAACCGCATTGCAAACTATGCTTTCTTAGGAATTTTTAATTCGGGTTTTTATCCGCTAAACCGTCAGATGACACCGACAGCTTATCAAAGCAATCTGCCCAATCCAAAGCTTAAATGGGAAGCCAATCAGGCAACAAATATAGGCTTGGATTTAGGTTTGTTCGGTCAGCGGCTGACTTTAACGACGGAATGGTACAACAACCGGTCTAAGGATTTATTGTTCAACACGCGTATACCAGCGAGTTCGGGCTATACAACACAGTTCCAAAATATTGGAACAACTTCAAGTAAAGGCCTGGAATTTACCTTGAATACCGCTAATGTTAAAAACAGTAATTTCAATTGGAGTACCAATGTCAATATTGCGTTTCCAAAGACAAAAGTCCTTGGTCTGAGCAACGATGAAAAATCGATGGTCACCAACAGTTATACAACCTTCAATGATTACATTCTTGAGGTAGGTAAACCAGTAGGGATTATGTATGGCTATCTTGCTGATGGTTTATATACGGTTGATGATTTCGATTTCAATGCATCAAATAATACCTACGCACTTAAGACCGGCGTAGTGAAGGATAATGTGACGGTACAGCCGGGCTTTCAAAAATTTAAAGATATCAGTGGCCCCGACGGTAGTCCTGATGGTATGATCAACGATTATGACCGAACCTACATAGGCAATGCCAATCCACGCTATACAGGTGGAATAGGAAATACTTTCAGTTATAAGGGGATAGATCTCAGTGTGTTTCTGAATTTTGTGGTCGGGAATGATGTCTACAATGCGAATACCCTGGCCAATATGGTCAATAACGACTACTACAACACATTGAGTTTTATGGCGGATCGATTCACGACAATCGATGCTTCGGGTAACAATATCATGAGCGACCCGCAGCAGCTTGCTGCGTTAAACCAAGGAAAAACGGTTGCTTCTTACAACGGATACTCTACAGGTAGGCTGTTTGATCGTGTAATTGAGGATGGCTCATTTTTACGGATCAATAATATAAGTCTCGGTTATACATTGCCTAAGAAGCTCCTTAATAAAGCGAAGATTGCCAATGCACGGATCTATGTTACAGCCTATAATCTACATGTATTTACAAAGTACTCGGGCTATGATCCGGAAGTGAGTGTGATCAACAATGCGATTACCCCAGCTGTGGATTTCAGTGCTTATCCGAAAGCTAAGTCCTTTGTTGTGGGAGTTAATCTGTCTTTATAAACTGTGTATTTAAAATCATATTTGATATGAACCTTAACATAAAATCTTCGAGAAATGTGCTTATAGCTGGTTTCTCTCTGTTTACCTTACTACCCCTGCATTCGTGCAAAAAAATATTGGATGCGGAAGCGTATTCCAGCTTTACAAGTGACAATTTCTTTTCTGACGTCAATGAGGCAAATATGGCAACATTGGGTGTCTATGAGATTATGTCGTCAGTCGATGTCTATGGTTGGAACCTGCCCATGGTATTTGATACAGATACCGACATTGGACAAATTTCGGGTGATACCGGCGATGCTTGGCGAGTGATACCCCATTACAAAGGCATGCCTGAGACAAATGTTTATTATATGGTATGGAGTGCCTTTTATACGGGGATAAATCGGGCCAATACCGTGATCGAAAAGATCCAGCAGATGGATCAATATAAAAATGGCTCGGAAGATCAGAAACTACAACTCAATCGCTATTTAGGGGAAGCTAAATTTCTGAGAGGATTCTATTATTCGGAATTATTGCGCCTTTGGGGGGATGTGCCATTTAAGACTTTATCTTCCAAAGCGGGTGATAATCTGACGGTAGGTCTGACAGATAGATATGAGGTTTATGAGCAGGTTATTAAAGATATGCAGGAAGCCGCTGAACTTCTTCCTGCGGCGATGCCGACCAATGAGCGTATCAATAAATGGGCCTGTAAAGCGATGCTCGCAAGAGTTGCATTATTTGCTGGCGGTTATTCGCTCAACGCAGATGGGACCATGAAAAGGTCCGAAAAATATAAAGAGTATTACCGCTTGGCGCAGCAACAGATCAATGATGTCATAGCGGCAAGTGTATACAAGCTTAATCCAGATTATATACAGGTATTCAAAAACCAAAGCCAGCATAAGTTGGAGTTCACAGAGAATATTTTTGAGGTAGCCTTTTCTAATCCGGCTGGAACGCGCGGTAATGGCTCGTGGATCGGGTTTTGGAATGCACCAACGACTGTAAAGGGTGTTTTTCAGCCCACCAATCCAAGGTACATCGTCATGCGACCATTTTATGATCTATTTCAGGATAATGATCAACGGAAAGACTTTGTCATTGCAAAATACAATATTAATGCTGTAGGAGCACGGACTTATTTGACGGGAAACAACGAAGCCAATTGGGCGGTTGGTAAATGGAGTAGAGAATACCAGTCAAATGATGCTTTGGAAGCCAGCTTCACATATATCAATCATGTCGTGATGCGCTACTCGGATCTGTTGCTTATGCGTGCAGAAGTGGAAAATGAATTGAACGGTGGTCCCAATGAGATTGCAATTGATGCGATCAATCAGGTGCGCAGAAGAGCGTATGGGCTGGATAACATGAATAATGGGCTTAGCTTTACGATCGTTAATGGAGGTGCTGGGTACACGGCCAATCCGACCGTTACAGTATCTGGCGGTGGTGGTAATTTTGCGGCTGCAAGAATTACTGCGCGAAATACAGGCACAAATAGTTTAAAGACTCTTGTCGTGGATAATGTGGGGCAGGGATATACAGCTGTTCCTACCGTATCGATTACAGGGGGAGGAGGTTCCGGTGCCGTTGTTACCGCTGCACTTTTACCGAAGGCTACGACAGCGCAGATTGGTGTTAAACCCGGTTTGAACCAGGCTGCATTTCTAGACCTTATTATCGATGAAAGAGCAAAAGAGCTGTGTTTCGAAGGAATGCGGCGCGCAGATCTGATCCGTTGGAATAAACTGTCCAGTGCGATTGCCGAAACCAATACCAAAGTAAAAGCTATACGCGCAAATTACCCTTATCCTGCCTTTGATAATTTTGTGCCAGGGAAACATGAACTGTATCCATTTCCTCAAAATGAAACAGATGTCAATAAGGCGATAACAAGACAGAATCCGGGCTTTTAAGTCGTGCAGCAAAAAGGACGTTCTATGCTCGTAAAACTAATGAATGAAAAGATGCTTCAGCAGGAAATTGTGAATGAGTTACCTCAAGTCGACAAATATGACATCAACTAGTAACCAAAAGATAAAAAAAAATTGGAGATGAAATTACCGAACAACTCAATAGCAGAAATGAAAAGGACGCGTATTTTTCGTCAAGGGGTAGGATCTGAAACGAAAAGGAAAATAATGACCATAGGACTGTTGTTTTTAGGACTTTTAGGCAGCTCTGAGGCTCAAGTCCAACAACGACCAAATATCTTGATTATCATGACCGATCAGCAAACAGCGGATGCTATGAGTGCTGCCGGAAATCGGGATTTGCATACGCCGGCAATGGATAAGCTGGCAGCAAATGGGGTACGATTTAGCAGAGCATACTGCGTGCAACCCTTGTGTGCTCCTTCACGTACAGCTATTTTCAGTGGTCGTCGGCCACACGAAACAGGTTTTGTAGGGAATGTTTCGGAAAAAGATGGTCTGTGGCCGGATAGCCTCCTAATGATGGGGAAGATTTTTCAGGCCGGTGGTTATAAAACGGGCTATGTGGGGAAATGGCATCTATCAATCCCGGTCTCAAAGATAAGCCAACATGGTTTTGAATATATTCAAAATACAGATTTTCTGGATTACAACGATGCGGCGACGCCTTCTTATTGTGCGCGTTTTATCCGTGATCATAGAAAGGATCCCTTTCTGCTGGTTGCGTCCTTCTTGAATCCACATGATATCTGCGAATGGGCGAGGGATGAAGAATTGAAAATGGATGTCCTTAAGGATGCTCCAGCACCCGAATTATGCCCTGATTTGCCTGCAAACTGGAAGAAACCTGTCCATGAACCGGAGATGATACGGGAACAGCAAAAATCTAATTTCCGTACTTATCCGAGCATCAATTGGACGGAAGGCCAATGGCGTCAGTACCGCTGGGCCTATAATAGGCTGGTGGAAAAGGTCGATAATTATATTGAGATGGTACTGGCATCGTTGAAAAAGTATGGTATTGAAAAAAATACGATTATCATTTTTACTTCTGATCACGGTGATGGCTACGCTGGACATAGTTGGAACCAAAAGCAGGTCCTCTATGAAGAATCGATCAAAGTGCCTTTTATTATCTCACAAATCGGGCAAATGAAACCTCGAGTCGATGATATGCTGATCTGTAATGGTACAGATATTATACCAACAATCTGTGGGTTTACCGGGGTGAAGGCTCCTTCGTATTTAAAGGGATTGGATATTAGCAAAAGGTTGTCAGCAACTCATGTAAACCTGCGGGATACCTTGGTTGTGGAAACTGATTTTGCAGATAATGAAGAGCTCTTGGGGATCAGTGGAAGAGCAGTTATTTCCGATGGCCTGAAATATATTGTATACAGCAAAGGTAAGATACGGGAACAACTATTTGATCTTGCCAAGGATCCAGGAGAAACCAACAATCTGGCAGTAGTGCCTGCTTATAAAGCAAAATTAAAGGCTATGCGTCAATACCTTCAATCTTGGTGTAAGAAAAATGGGGACGCTTTTGAACAACATGTATTATAAGATGGGAACGCATTCATAACTATGAAAACTTTATTGTATCTTTTTTCAACCGTCGTCGTATTGAATGTATCGGCGCAAGAGGCTGGAGTGATTAAACTGAGTCAGGATAAACTGCATGCACGTGTACGTGAATGGCCTTATCCAGTGGGCGGGACGGTTGTTTATTCCAATGCCCTAGCGTTGATGTGGCCTGCTACAAATGGTACGCAGATGGTCCTGCCGATGGAAAGTGGAAGTGAAGTGCCACAGGATCCCGGTATCGCCGATGTACGATACAAGGTTGTGTTAGCTAGGGATAGCAAATTTACCAAAAATGTGATCGCAAGTGATGTTCAGGCTTGGGCGGTGTATCCACTACATCAGTCCTTGGCTCCAGGTTCCTGGTATTGGAAATATGCTTATGCAAAGAATGGTAGTGACAGATGGACATGGTCGCAGGTGTATGATTTTGTTATCGATGCGAAGGCGCAAGGTCAACAAGTATCTCCACCGGTAAGTGAGGTGCTTGCGCGTAACCAAGCTGCTCATCCGCGGTTATGGGATATGCATACACGTGGCGAAGTGTTTTATAAAAATAACCTGAACAATCCGGAGGCGCATCATTTTATTACCTATGCTGAAAAGCTGATGCGTGAACCTTTGCCATCGGAAAAGCCAATGCGCGTCATCGATACGACGGGTAAGACGCCGCTCGAAAAGAAAAAGATTATTGAGGCGATGTACCATGGCTTTGGGGATGCCGTAGGGACACCGATCAGTAATCTGTGTATTGCTTACCAGTTGACCAAAGACGAGCGCTTTTTACGCGATGCCAAACGACGAGCTTTGAATATCGCACAAATGGACCCCAATGGACTCGCAACGGGTGATGATTTTACAAGTGGAGCAGTGCTGGAAGCTCTAGGCTGGTTTTATGATGCAGGATATCACATCTTGACCGAAAAGGAGAAGAGCTTATTTCAACAGATAATAAGATTGCGGGCGAAGCGCGTATATGACCATTTGCCTAATCGGTTCGAATTGCATGTCAGCGATAACCATATTTGGCAAATCACCATGCGTAATTTGACTATTGCCACTGTAGCGGTTATGGGGGATGTTCCAGAAGCGAAAGAATGGTTGTCGTATCTCTATGAAGTGTGGAGTGCGCGCTATCCTGTATTGGGGACAACAGATGGTGGTTGGCATGAGGGCAATGGCTATTTCAAAGTCAACTATAAATCGATGATTTATCTGAGTCAATTATTCGGCGATCTATCGGGTGTTGATTATTACCAGCTTCCTTGGATGAAGAATCTTCCCTTTTACCTTCTATATACGCATCCACCTGCATCGGCAACAACAGCGTATGGAGATATGTGGGAGAATACGCCTTTTATGACCCGGCAGCAAGGATTATTTGCTGATGCCTTTGCATATCGTGCCGAAAACCCTTATTTAAATTGGTATGTGGCAACGATAAAAAAAGACAATCCCGAGTATTTTACAAGGCCTTCAGATGATTATCTTTTTTATCGGCTACTTCATTATAATCCGAATCGGAAGCTGCCTCAGCAATCGCCGCGGGATCTCCCTAAACTGCGAAATTTTGCTGATGTGGGCGTTGCGGCCATACATTCTAATTTGGCAGATACAAAAAAAGACCTGAGCAGTTATTTGATGAGTAACCCGTTTGGTTCATCTGGACATGGAAGTGCTTCACAAAATGCGATAACAGTCAATTTTAAGGGAAAGACTGTTTTTGGAGGTTCAGGTTATTACGGTAATTTTAGTGATCAACACAATTTACTTTACTACCGTACTTCAAGAGCATACAGCACAATATTGGTGGATAGCCTGAGCCAAAAAATTGGCGAGGAGGGGTATGGATGGATTCCCCGGGCGCTAAGTGGTGAACGGATTCAATACGCACTAGGAGATGCAAGTAATGCTTATGGTGCTATTGAAAGTAGCTTTTGGCTGAATAGATTTGACCAGTTAGGAATTGATCCTAAGTCAACGGGTGTATATGGTGATGTGGGGGTACAAAAATATCGTCGTCATATGGTACAGCTGGAGGGTGGAATAATTGTACTTTATGACGAGCTTGAAGCAAAACAGCCAATAAAATGGACGACACAATTTCATGCGCCCTATTATGCTATGAAGGCCACGCCAGCAACAGACAATAAAGTCCAAAACTTTGAAGTTCTGATGGAGGAAGGGTATGCAACGGCCAGTGTTTTTGCGGCTGTGCCAATAAGGATGAAGATCCATCATAAATTTTCGGAGCCAGCCGTCAATTGGGCCAATGTCAAAGACGTCAATGGCGATATAAAAGAATTTAAAGATCAGTGGCATTGCGGGGTTACCTCTACTGCGGTACAGAAGATGCGATATCTGACAGTTATACAGATTAAAGATGGTAAACCGCAGGTAATTAAATGTAACAGCACTGGCGGCGGCCTGACGGTATTGCAGGTCGACAATTGGCAGATAACTGTCCAGCTTGATGGTTTGAAACCTGCAAAGCTACAGATCGGTGATGCTACATCAGTTTTTGATTACGGGGGTGAAATGGTAATCAACTTTGCAGGTAAAAAATACACGCGGAAACAGGACGGTAGCACATTGTTAATTGAGGGCTCTAAAGGGAAAGTTCAGCAATATGAAACGGTCGATGTCCTACCGGATGTGGTGAAATACGATGCTGTCAGGTAATCGTTCCAGTATAGAAAATCTTCATTTTGGTTATCAATTGCATAAAAGGTCTTTCCTGACTAAGATCAACTCGATTTTAATTGGTTTGACCTTTGTGCATTGGTTATTTTTTGAGTTAAAAACGAGTTCAGCATGCAACATGTTACGATAAAGGAAATCGCTAAAGCACTAAAAATGGGTATTTCTAATTCAATTGCTGTTGTAGTCCCATTCTTGTCAAGCCCCTTTTTTGTTGATTTTTTTGAGGAAATAACGATGTTGTTTTCGAAGACAGATTACAATGTTATTCTTTTGCAGACCTTTAATAATCCGATAAAAGAATGTGAAGCTCTGGATGTGGCGATCCAAAATCGAGTGGCGGCCATTATTATTTCGCCTGTACACGATGATTCCAACAGTTCAAAACTAGCCTATATTTAAAAAAAGGTGTGTCCAGTGGTACTTTTTGATCGAACTAACCATCAATTGGAAACCCATAAAATAGGTGTACGGCATGAACGCGAAATCGCTATGGCTGCGACACAGTTGTTAAAACAAGGTTGTAAAAATATATTACTACTCTGCTGTAAAGGTATCGGTGCGAATGACGCACGAATTGCAGGCATATGGAGTGCATTGATCACCCCGTGTATAACACTGTTTTTTTGGATATAATTCCGGGATAAAAGGCCCTTGTATCAGCAATAGCGAGGTCAATGGGTAAGTTGGACAAGCTTCAGAATCCGCTATAAAAAACAGTGTTCTCTTTTTTATAGCGGATTCTGAAGCTTTACTGAATTGATCTTTACTGATTGATATCTAGTTTTAATGATTTGACTTTGCCATCTAGCGTTAGTTTGATGTCAAGCAGACCATCTCGATAATTGTTGCCTTTGTTTTCGGTGAGTGAGATCTTTGGTACGGTGTTTCCCTGATAGGGGTATAGGATGCTCACCAAAGTGCGCATATTTTCATGAGAACCTTTAGCTGTTTCAAATACAAATGCCGGACGATCGATTTCTTCGCCATAGCTATAGGAGACTTTCCCTTCTTCTTGCTTGAGGCCGGCCTCGCGGTTAAAACATTGGATCAGAAGGTTATTACCATCCGAATATGTCGAGTTAACGGCATTGGTTTTACTGTTATACTCTGGTTTGCTATCTTCTTTAAGCTGATAATGTATGCCTATTTTCCCCACAGCGTCTCCAATGGCCCGGTCGATAATAACAAAGTATTTTTGGTCAACAAAAAGAACCGTACGTTGGTGCTTCAAATTGGTGTAACTAGGATTGGTATAGGTTAATACGGTTAAGTCTTTACCTGTTGTCCATTTGTTTTGTTGCGCTTTGGTGATGATCATGTTTTCATTGTTCAGTGTAAGCGTACTGTGTACGCATGTCTGTCTGAACCAATCTCTTTTTTTCATGATCGCTGCATCGCCACTGTAGACGAAACAACCAGCGTCGGGTGTAAAATTCCGTCCATTGGCCCATAACTCAAAGGTCCCATTGTCAGGTTGAGCATGAAATTCACCTGGAGGGCTTGCTTTGAGCATCAGGATGGTTGAAGCATTTGTCCAACCATTTCTAAAGGTATAGAATCCGGCGTTACTTGAGGCGTTGGACAACCAGGTAGGTGCCTTTCCTTGTTTGCCATCACTGGCAAAGTATTGGATAAAAGGATTTTTTGGGAATAACTGAGCCCAAGATGAAAATTGTTTGAGCTTAAAGTCTTTTTTTCGGATCCAAGAATCACCAAACATAGGCTGGTTATAATTTGGAAACGTAATGTTGATAAAAGCCAATACCATTTTTTCAATAGTACTTTTATAACTGGTGGGAAACTCATGCTCAAGGCCAAAATTCTGTGCGCTTCTGAAGGCTTTTGCAAAAATATCAATCGAAGCAGCATGATATACCGGAGATAATTCAAACTGAACACCATCGGAATAAACCTGTTTCTTTATTTCGGCATTAAGAACGTCAATTCCACTTTTTCGCCAATCATCGGCATGCTTTAGCTCTGGAAACGAACCGCCGGCAAAAAGGACACGCTGGGCTTCAAATAAACGATGGTTGCCTTCTGTGGCATAATGACTTGGCAAATAGTCGGCTTGTTGGTGGTAGCTGTTTAAAACGCGAATAAGGAATTCAGGTGTGAAATGTGGCGACTGAAGAAAAATACTGAATACCGGTACTAAGCTTTGGATTCGGTCGGATACTTCTAATGGCCGCCACGCAAATCGATCATTATCAGCAGATAGTCCCAAAGGATTCTTTTTTACCCAATCGTCAAATTGATATATCCACTCTTTGGCATATTTTTCGTCCTTGGTCTTACGATAGGCGAGTGCCATAGACAACCACCATTTAACCCGATGTAACTGCCAACGGACTTCATTGTCCTTGACCGGCCATAACTGCCAATTGATATCCTGTCCAAAATCAAAAAAACCATAGCTTTCCTGTGTTTTAAAAAGATGTCTGAGTGCATTGTCTGCAGTTTCGCGCGTTGCAGCACTAAGTGGCCCTACCGTATCGACAGCCGTTTCCATGTTGCTAAAGTCAGGTTCGTTTGCCTGCAGCTTTGTTTTATAGTATTTTAATAAAGCAGCAGCAGCTACATCAAATCTGTTGCTTTCAACAGCATTCTTTACTGCTTCTAGACCTGGGTAATCGAGGTTGATGTTGGTAAAGCTAGACTTATCTATTTTTTGCTGTGCCTGTACCATCCCCCTGTTTAAACATAGGAGACAAAAGAGAAAATATACATACCGTACTTTCTTACTAAGAGTCATCATAGTTGTTGGATAAATTGTGTTTTTTATGGTCTTTAATTAGAGAGTGAATTTATCGGAAAATTTAAGTTTGGGCTTTTAAATTTCGATAAAAAACTTTTAAAATTGTTCAATTGAATTTAAATCTCTCTATTTTAAATCGTATTGTTTTTTATGAAAGCGTTTGGACGTCTTTGCTGCATTTTCTGTTTACTGAGCAAAATACCGTTTTAGGATAAAGCCAGACGGTATTCAACAAATCGATAATGTGCAATGATTGGTCGATAATCTTCTTTTTGCTCTTTTTAAAATATTCTATTTTTATACCAATCTGTATGTATGTAAACAAAAGTTCAGTTAAATTAAATACCTGGTACTTTTCGCGAAATTGTTCTGTTTTGATCTATTGGTTTCCGAAAGATATTTGCCCAGTTTAAAGCGAGCTTGTTAGAATAAATAACGAATTATGAAAAGGAAATTGATGTTTGCGCTATGTGTAAGTATTTTTTTTACACCAATCTATGCGCAGAAACAAATGAAATCCGATGCACTGGTATTTAAAAATACCTACGCTATCGAAGCAAAGGATAGTAAGAAAGACATTATTGCCAAGGCAGTCCATATAATACCGACTGACAAGCAGTATGAGGCCTTAAAGGATGAATTCATTGCATTTATACACTTTGGTCCGAATACATTTACCAAAATGGAATGGGGCAGCGGAACAGAAGATCCAAAAATATTTGACCTGAAACATCTCGATACCGACCAGTGGTGCGCTGCGATGAAAGCTGCGGGGATGAAAAAGGTGATCTTTACGGCCAAACATCATGATGGCTTTGTTCTTTGGCAAAGTCGCTATACAAAGCACGGTATAATGTCGACAGGATTTCAGCAGGGACAGGGCGATATTTTAAGAGATCTTTCACAATCCTGTAAAAAATATGGACTCAAATTGGGGGTTTATCTTTTTCCGGCAGATCTTTATCAGATTGAAAATGAGAAAGGGCTCTATGGGAACCAAAGTGCTTATACCGATCGTACGATACCGGAAAAGGCGTCGGGAAGACCCTTTAAAGATAAGCGTACTTTCCGCTATAAAGTAGACGATTATAATGCGTATTTTCTGAATCAGCTTTTCGAATTACTGACTGAATATGGTCCTATCCATGAGGTGTGGTTTGATGGTGCGCATCCAAAAACAAAAGGTGGGCAGAAATATAACTATGCAGCCTGGCGGGATTTAATTTCCAATTTGGCGCCGAAAGCGGTCGTTTTTGGTAAGGAGGACATTCGCTGGTGCGGCAATGAGTCTGGTAAAACACGTAGTACCGAATGGAATGTGATCCCATTTGATGCAGATCCTGTTCAGATGGAAGGTTTTCGTGATCTGACGGATGAGGATCTGGGCAGCAGGGAAAAGTTGTATAGCGCAAAATTTCTCCATTACCAGCAGGCCGAAACCAATACATCTATACGGGAGGGCTGGTTTTACCGCGATGATGTGTATCAAAAAGTGCGATCGGCGGACGACGTATTCGATATTTACGAACGTGCTGTTGGTGGTAATTCAACATTCCTTTTAAATATTCCGCCCAATCGAGAGGGGCGTTTCTCTGATGAAGATGTAAACGTGCTACATACTGTAGGCGAACGGATTGAATTGGGCTATAAAAACAATCTGCTGACCGGAAGTAATCTGGACAAATCCTTGTTGGACAATAATGATAAAACGAATAGGGCATTTTCTGCCGAAACAGGTGAGCTGATCGTTTCTTTACCACACAAAGTTAAATTGAATCGCTTGGTGATTCAGGAGGAGGTGCACAGCAGTGGTGAACGTATTGAACAGCATGCGCTTGACATCTGGCAAGACGGAAAATGGCATCAGGTTGCGACAGCTACCAATGTAGGGTACAAACGCATTTTGCGCTTCCCGGCACAAGAAACAGACCGCATTCGATTACGCGTATTGGCAAGTCGTGCTACACCGGTGCTGGCAGGTCTCGGTGCCTACTATGTACCAACGCGACCACCGCAACTGGATATCGCTCGGGATAGAGAAGGTAAAGTCAGCATTTATCCCGCAAAAAGCGAATTTGGCTGGAAACCACATCATGAGGATATCCTCAAAAATCTCAATAACGCTTTTGAAATCTATTACACCGAAGATGGTACAATTCCTTCTGCAACGTCTCAGAAATACAGCGGTACATTTGAAAGTAAAGGTAAACTCATTAAAGCGATTGCGATTGACAAGGATGGCGCAAAAGGGGCCATAACACAGAAAGAAATGGGAATTCCTAAACAACGCTGGAATCTGGTCGCCACAAGCAGTACCCTCGATGGAAAAGATGGCCGTGAAGCCTTTGACGAGCGGGCCGATTCATACTGGCAATCGCAAGCAACTGGCCCGGTGCAGGAACTGGTTGTCGATCTGGGAACGGAGTATTCAATCGCAGCATTTAGCTACACTCCACAGCGTAAAAATGCGGAAGGCATGATGCAATCGGGTAAGCTTTCTGTAAGCTCGGATGGTACGCATTGGGAAGATGCGGGCAGCTTTGAGTTTGGTAATTTAATTAACGATCCCTCGACACGTACCTATCGCTTGAAAAATGCAAAAAAAGCACGTTTCGTCAAGGTAGAATCGACAGTAATTGCCGGGAAATCGCAGTCACTGGCCGTAGCAGAGCTTGATTTTTTTACACCATAATGGTCGAGTCAATTGCCTTTGATCTAGAGCCATGCTTTGATTTATGGTACCAAAAAATAGCCATCATGCCTGGACAGCTGTAGTTGAATGGATGATTGCTCAGGATAAAGCAGACAAAAGCCCGGCGATGGAAATCCATGTCGGGCTTTAAAATTCATTGCTCCCAATAGGAATTATTTTACGCTGTTATTCTTGCACTTTCTTGTATTCGAGGGTTCCCAATTGTTTATGATAAATGATACGTTTGGTCGCATCAATGTACTCTAAATTAAATTTGACAGGGATCAGTTTGACTGTCACAGTCAATATCTTATCATCTTTTGAAAGCTTCCATTTTCCGTTAATGCTTTCTTCAGCAATAATACCTTCAAATTTTCCGCCTTCTTCAAAAACCTGATAGACCTGATCGGATTTGAATTGCTCCTTAATGGATTTTTCAGTTCCGTTTTTTGTAATCTTGACCAGCTGCCATTTTCCAATAAGTTCTTTGGCGGTCTGGCTATAACCTGCAAAGGAACAAAGGACTAAAAGAAGTGTTACGAGTGTTTTCATAATGTATTTAATTTGCAAAGTACAGTTTAAATCTAGGAAATATCAATTTAATTTTTAATGATTTTGGAATCTTTCTACAAAATACTAAAGGGGATTCGTATTGTTGAACGCTGTCAGGAAATTAATGAAAGTTTGTAATTTGATAATTAATTGTTTTCGGGAAAATCTCTACTTTATGAGGGGAGGTCATTTGATAGATAAGTTTTACTATCGGGTAGAATTGGTTTAGTTTATCGGTGGTGTGGAAATTATATTTGAATTACAATTTTTCACATACCAAGTAAATCTTATTTCTTTAATCATAACCAAAAAGTGAACTTATGAAATTTTATTATGTCCTAATCTGCATGCTTTTTAGCATGACAAATTTGTACAAATCTTATGGCCAAGATAAGGTCACCATCATCGGTGATCTTAGTTCCTATGGACAGCCACCCAAGTATGCAATCTTATTTGCTGATAAAGAACAGAAATTTGAAATTGTATCCATTAAAAATAAACGATTTATCATTGATGGTCACGTCAACATAAAAGGTAATTTATTGTATGCACGTATTTACCTAACAAACAATCTTTATAAAGATCACAAAACCTTTATTGCTCAAGAAAAGAAGAAGGTTTATCTACCATGTATATTGGATACCACCGCTATTAAAATTGTATTTAAAGAACCAATAGAGACGTCCCGGATCTATGGAGGAGCTTTGAATAAGGAAAATGAAGATTGGAATAAGATACGAGCGTCATATGAAAAAGATCTTGAAAAAGGACGTGCCGGAGAAAATGTAAATCGTGCAAATACAAATAGACTGTTAAGTTCTTTAAAACTCGCTCAACGCTATAATAGATCTGTATTGACGCTTAATGAGTTGAAATTCTTCGTTCATTCTCCAATGACTTATGAATATAATGAGGAGTTTACTAAAACATTAAATACATTTATACCTAATTCATTTACGGCTGAAAAGTTACAGGAGATAAGAGACGGCTTACAGTCTGAAATCATCAGGCGATCCTCTAAAAATGGTTTAAAATTTCCTGCCAGTCAATTGGAAAATGCAACTAGTTCTCTACCAATAAAAGACATATTTGCCAATAAAAAATATATCGTCATTGATTTTTGGGCGACTTGGTGCGGTCCCTGTATTGCGCAACACGGTACTTATATAAAAGTGCTGAAGGAAAATGCGACAAATAAAGCCATTAAATTTATTAGTGTTTCGGTCGATAAAACAAAAGGACCTTGGTTAAAATATATAAAAAAGAAACCAAGCGAGTGTGAAGCCTATTGGCTTAATGCAACTGTGGATAAAAAAATTGCAGATGAATTAGGTATGTATGCTGTTCCTAATTATATGATTGTTGATGTTTCAAATAACAAGATAATAAAAGGAGGCATTCGCATTGATGATCTTAATCGAGAGATTAAAAAATTGAAATAGTGAATATTTTCCCTGTGTTATCAGCTATATAACTTTTCCAGATCTATTAGAAACGAAAAGTTCTTGCTTTTGTGCCGTCTTTCTACATATAAATTAATCATTATCGGTATAAATAGTTGTGCGAACGGTGTATATAGTTTAATTTTTTGATCTGTATTTCTTCTACCTTCGATTTTTATGAATTTATCTTCAAAAATGAACCTGATGAAAGTACCTTTTATCGTGCTGGTCTTGATCTTCAATTGCTTCCTGTCGCGAGGTCAGGATTACAGCATTCCGACACTGACCGCATTACCCAAAGATATCGGCCAGACTAAAGTTGATCTCAATGGAAGCTGGAATTTTGATGCAGCGCCTCAACCAGACTTCTGGACAAACCTCAACCGTGGCAACACTCAAAATATACAGGTCCCCGGACAATGGATCATGCAGGGGAAGCAGGTTCCAGCGGGGCAACCGGCCGGTTATGCGCGTACATTTACACTTCCAGAGAGCTATCGGGGCAAGCGTATCAAAATAAGATGCAATGGCGTGTTTAGCGAAAGTACAATGTATGTGAACGGAAAGCGGGTGGGTTACCATCTTGGTGGTTTTACTCCTTTTGAATTTGATATCTCAGACCTTGTTCACTGGGATAAGGCCAATGATATTGCTATAGCCGTAAGAAGTGAGACCTTGGCCGATTCTTTGGCCAGTGCGTCCAAATATGCGGCCCATAATCTAGGTGGAATTAGCCGTGATATATTCGTATTTGCGGTGGCATCGACCAATATATCCTCCTTTCATGCATCAACTGATTTTGATGAAGCCTTTCGTCATGCAACACTGCATACAGAACTCGAAGTTGCCAATCAGTCAAATCAAAAACAACAAAACCTCCGCGTAAAATTTACGCTCTGGAATAAAGATGCCCAGGTCGTACCGATCGGAAATGAAATACAACAAATCGATCCATTGTCGGTCAAAGAAAGTAAAAGTTTCAAATTTGCTATACCGGTCAACCAGCCAAAGCAATGGACCTCGGAAGATCCTTATCTGTATACCCTGCAGGCCGAACTGATGGATGGCGACAAGTTGTTGCATCGTACGATCCGAAAAATCGGTTTCCGTGAATTGAAAGTGGAGGGTAACCAGCTTTTGGTCAATGGCAAAGCGGTCAAATTGCATGGCGTCAACCGCCATGAGGTGATGCCACTCCGTGGCCGGTCGTTGACGGACGATATCTGGAAAAAGGATGTCGAATTATTTCGTGCCGCAAATGTCAATTATATCCGTACCTCACACTATCCGCCCGATGAGCGTTTTTTGGATGCTTGCGATGAACTGGGTATGTTTGTCGAAGTCGAAGCCCCTTTCTGCTGGGCCCATCAGACGGACGTGCCGGCCGATAAAATGGAAGCCCTGCTGGTTAATCAGCATGTTGAAATGGTCAATCGGGATAAAAGCCATCCTTCGGTGATTATCTGGTCGCTCGGAAATGAATCGCTCAAATACAAAGAGTATTTTAAGCGGGCCGGTCAGGTGGTCAAACAGATGGATCCCACGCGGCCACGGATTTTCAGCCAATGGGGACCGGATGCAGATGATGGTGAACTGGAACTTACCAACCACCATTATCCCGGACCGACAGGCCCCGTTAAATACCGTGATCTTAAAAGGCCAATTACCTTTGATGAATACATCCATGTCAATTCATACAACCGCTTTGAGCTTTCTGCCGACCCTGGCATCCGCGATATGTGGGGCCCGCTTTTGGATCGGATGTGGACTGCCATGTACAACAGTAAAGCAGTGCTGGGTGGTGCGATATGGGCGGGGATAGATGATACGTTTTTCCTGCCCGACCATAAAGTGGTCGGCTATGGCACCTGGGGCCCATTGGATGGCTGGCGCCGGGAGAAACCCGAATATTGGAATGTGAAAAAGGCCTATAGCACTGTCCGTATAACCCAGGTAGCAAACCGTGATGCCTGTGGGAAACTGAAATTTGAGCTAGAAAACAGGTATAATTTTACAAATACAGCGGCCTGTCAGATCGTATGGAAATGGGGGGATCAAGAGGGCATTGCCCATACGCAAATCGAACCGCGTAAAACGGGTACTTTCGAACTCGACCTCCATGGCATCGACGAACCAAATAGTCAGTTGTATATGAAGGTCATTTCGCCATTAGGTTTTGTGGTCGATGAATATCTGTTTACCGTAAAACCTCAAGCCTTACAGGAACACAAACCGGCAAAGACTACGTTAGCGGCCAAAACATCCACAGCTAATATTACGGTGTCTACCAAACAAAACAGCTTTGTCTTTGATAAGTCGAACGGTAAAGTTACGGTGTCAAATGCTAAGGGAACAACGCTTATCCAGTCGGGGGCTAATTTGATGTTGCTTCCACTCAACTCGGAAGGTCGTGGCATTCAGATGTTGGGCGACGATCAGAATTTTGAACCTTACAATCCTCTTTGCTCAAACTGGGTAGCTCAATCCATTCTGCTGAAAGAATCTTCTGCAGATAAGGTCGTGATTGAAGTGACTGGCACTTATGCCCAGGCCGAAGGAAAATTGAGCTATACTGTTGCCAATGATGGTACCTTTACTGTTACGTATAATTTTAAATTGCTACAGGATGTCAGCCCAAGACAGATCGGACTGGTCTTTGACATTCCAAAAGAATTGGATGAACTTAGCTGGGATCGTGTGGGCTATTGGAGCTATTATCCGCAGCAGCATCTGGGCGAGCTGCAAGGAAAAGCAAAGGCTTTCAATCCGCAGCGGCCTATTTCTGTTTCTGCAGGACCTTCCGAAAAACCAACTTGGGACTGGTCCGAAGATCAGACCACAGCCGGGACAAATCTGTTCCGGGCAACCAAGCAGAATATCAGATCTGCAAGCTTAGTTGCGGGAGATGGAAGAAAAATCAATGTTTTAAGTAATGGGCAGCAACATCTTCGGACATGGCGGGATGTTCATACCGACGCCAATAAACTCCTGGTCGCCGATTATATAAATGCGGGTAGAGAAGGGTTTTTGAGTTCGCATGCCGAATTGGATTATAGGCCGCTTAAAAGAAATGATCAGGTGAGTGGATCGATAACGCTCAATTTTGATTAAATTTAGGAAATCAATGGTATTGAACTTTTTAGGAACCTAAAAAAAGCATGAAAAAAGCAGCGAAATATAAAATTTCTTACCTAAGCCGTACCCTACAGTACGGCTTATTTGTCTTATTATTGACTATCGCCGGGCCAAGTATCGGACAGCACAAATCGAGTCCCTACCGGATCACTTCAGGGAAAAATGGAGTGGACGATTTTAATCTGGCCCAAAATATGAAATTGGGTGCCTCAAACTTGGATTTCCACGGATTTGAGGGCTATAGCTTTTTGTTTCAGGGACGTGAGGCCAAGGTTATCCGTCCAAAAGTGACAGCGGTAGGGCATCCCTGGGTATGGCGCGCCCGCTTTTGGGGGCACGAACCGCAGGTAGACATTGGTCTGCTCGAGCATGGCTACCATGTGGTATACTGTGATGTCGCCGAGCTTTTTGGCAATGAGGAAGCGCTAAAAATTTGGGATGGATTTTACCGAAAGTTACAGGAAGGTGGGCTCAGTAAAAAATCGGCTATGGAGGGAATGAGCAGGGGTGGTGTTTATATCTACAATTGGTGCCTACGTTATCCTGATCGGGTAAATGCGATCTATGCCGACGCGCCCGTATTGGATTTTAAAAGTTGGCCCGGCGGCAAAACTACAGGAAAAGGAAGCAAATCGGATTGGGAGATTTTTAAGAAAGACTATGGATTGACCGAAACACAGGCCTGGGCATTTGCGGATGCACCTATAGATAAAGCCAAAATCATTGCGGGTTTCAAAATACCATTGCTCCATGTTGTCGGCGATAAGGACGATGTCGTGCCTATCGCCGAAAATACCTTGCCATTTGCGGAGGAGATTCGCCGCGCAGGTGGTCGTATTGAGATCATCCATAAACCCGAGGTGGGACATCATCCACATTGTCTGGTAGACCCCAGCCCGATTATAGATTTTATACTGAAAGCAAGTAGCAAATAGGGACAAAAGTCATTGCTTTCTTTGGCTAAACAAAAAACCACATCAACAAGGCTTGATGTGGTTTTTTGTTTTTTATTTTATTGAATCCCTGAATTTTAAGTGGGGTAAAATAGTTTTAATAATTGATTTTCAAGTTTTAGTTTCTCCATTCGATCTGTAATAATTTTGGTTAATAATAGCGCTGTAAACCGAAGCGAATCCATGGTGCCGTCGTTTACAGATGCTGAATTATAAACTAACTTATTATTATTTATGAAAGAACTGTTGACCAATAAAAAGCCTAGGGATCGTATGGGCAATTTTGACCTGTTGAAGGTTGGAATGGGCGTAGGGATACTTGTTATGTCTGTTTGCCATGGACAGGATTCATTTGCCAAGGGACGGCCCGAAAGTGAAAAGATGTTTACCATTCAATGGTCTTACAAAGGCGGACTGAACGGCAAAGCACAAAAGGCGGAACCGGTCCTGATCGAGGGAACTGTGCGGAATAAAAAAGGTGAACGACTGACTGGCGTAACGATATTGTCTAAAGAGGATAGTAAAATCGGAACGAAAACTGATGATGAGGGCCATTTTTCCATCCGTGTGGCTGACCGTTCGACCTTGATTGTTCGCCATGTAAATTATAGAAATCAGGAAATCCCTGTTCACGGCGCGCAAAAGAACCTAGAAATTGTGTTGGACGATAATGATATCGCATTGGATCAGGTCGTTGTGGTTGGTTTTGGTACGACCAGTGTGAAGAAAAACTCTACTGCTATAGCTTCTTTTGATGCGAAAACAATTGAAAACTTGCCCTTTGGGGACATGGGCTCAGCTTTGCAGGGAAGAATTCCGGGAGTGATCGTGCAGCAAGGCTCGGCCGAGCCGGGGCAAAATGGCGCCAGCATTTCCATTCGTGGCAATGGGACACCGCTTTATGTAATTGATGGATTTATCTCTACGCAGCAGCAATTTTTTAGCCTCAATAAGGCGGATATCAAATCGATGACGATCTTGAAAGATGCGGCTTCAACTGCCGTTTATGGAATGAACGCCGGAAATGGGGTTGTGCTGATTACCACCAAACAGGGTGATTCGGGTAAACTCAATGTCAATTACCAGGCAAACTTTGGCTTTAATACGCCTTCATACCAAACCAAACGCATGGATGCCTATCAATATGCTACAGCAATAAACAACCTTAATCAGGCCTTGGGAATGGGAATAAACTCATTCAAGACCGCTGAAGAAATGGAGGATATCAAAAACAATCCCGGTAATTACACCAACTGGGAAAAAGAACTGACCCGTAGGTTTGTGCCGCAACAGGACCATACGCTTTCACTGAATGGTGGTAGCGAAAAGCTACGTTTCTTTGGTAGTCTCAACGCCTTTAGTCAAGAGGGTATTTATAAAGCCAAATCGTTGAATTATCACCGGTATACCTATCGGAGCAATGTGTCGAGCAACTTCGATAAAATCGGACTGAAACTCGATTTCAATGTCAATGGATACATCCGAAATGAGGATTATCCACCAGCAAGTGCCTATACGATCTATAGTAGGCTACGCGATCGTAATCCATTTGAGAAACCCTTTACATCCAGCGGCCAAATATCCAATCAGTTTGATAACCCGGCATTGGCATTGCTGAGCCCTGGTTATATCAAGTTAAAGACGGTGTATAATCAATTATCGGGTGCACTCAACTGGAACGTGCCATGGGTTGAAGGGCTGAGCCTCGGATTTAATGGGAATTTTAACATTGAATCTCAGGACCGTGTAGACTGGGTAGAGACGGCTACCTATTACGATGAACAGGGAAATGCAACAAAAGAAGATCCTACAAACATTAGTGTCGGACGCTCTTCGTATATGACCCAAAACTTTGACGTCAATTTCAGAGCCGATTATCGGCGGACATTTGGCGATGGCCACAATGTGGAAGCAACCCTGGTTCAAAACATGCGTCAGTATTATAGCAATGCCTTAAATGCGGGTTCCCGTGGGTTCTACACCACTGCGATCAAGCAGATCCAAAAAGGTGATGCGGAGTTGATCACAGCGAGTAATACCGAAGGCAAACAGGCATGGATGGGTTATGTGGGCAAGTTTCATTACGATTATAAACAGCGTTATATTTTTGATTTTGCCGGACGTTATGACGGTTCCGACAATTTTATATCAACCAAAAGATGGGGCTTCTTCCCTTCATTCTCTGCTGGTTGGGCGCTGTCTGAGGAGAACTTCTTTAAAGATATAAAGGCCAAAAATGTCTTGACTTATTTAAAGCTGAGGGGCTCTTATGGGCAAATTGGTCTCAATGATGCGGATCACTGGGCATATGCTTATCTCGCAACCTACAACTACAATACAAATGGTTATGTGGTGGATGGGAAGCTGGTCAATACGGTTACACCTGGTGCACAGCCAAGTATCAACATGACCTGGTATACCCGATCGAAATACAATATAGGCGCCGATTTTGCACTATTTGGAAATAAGGTCGATGGTGCGTTGGACTATTTCTTTGAAAAAACCAAAGGCTATCTCGCCGCCGATAATTCCTATCGCTATACAGAACCCATCGGGTATACGCTGCCATTGGTGGTGACCAATGCCGAAGACCGGAAAGAAGGACTTGATGGTTTTATCAAATACAAGGACAAGATTGGCAACGTCGATTTTAATGCTGGTTTTAACTTTACCTATTATAAATCGTTTGCCTTTAAAACCAATGAGGATAGTGTCACCTTGGCTAATCCGCGGATTCGTCAACAGGGTAATTACTATGGTTACGTGGGTACTGGTTATGTGGGGGCGCAGTTCTATACAAATCCACAGGATATTCTGAATAATCCCAAACGCGAAACTTCAACAGACCTCAGACTTGGAGATCTCTGGTATCAGGATGTCAATGGTGACGGTAAGATTGATGGGCAGGATCAGGTGCGTTATGGACATAATTCGAGCCCGACTTTCGTTTATGGGGTAGACTTGGGCGCAAGTTACAAAGGTTTCAGTGTACAATCTACCATTCAGGGAACAGGGATGAAACAAAATTACTTCTCCAATGTGGCCATGGGCTCTGAAGGCGAACGACGCCTGGACTTTCAGTTTCAGAACGACAATTGGTCGCCATCCAATCCGAATGCGACGATGCCAAGACCCGGCAACGCCAGTTTGAACAATAACAATAACTATTCGTCCTCAGACTTCTGGGCCGGCAATACCTATTATGTTCGATTGAAATCCTTAACCCTATCGTATGATTTTAAATATTCGATCATGAAGTCGCAGCAATGGATGAACAACTTGACCTTTTTTGTCTCGGGTGTAAACCTGTTGGCATTTGGTCCATCAGTCAAATATGGTGATCCCGAATCCAACACTTTTGATGGTTACGCATATCCAATGATGCGAACCTACTCCGCGGGATTTTTATTGGGATTTTAATTAACTAAGAAAATTATGAAAAAACGTTTGATAATAGGGATGCTGGGCTTGACGGTGATGTTCTTCTCTTCCTGTAAAAAGTTTTTGGAAACGACACCATACGATAAAATTACTGGTGAGCAGACCTGGAATAGTGAAAATTTGACAACAGCCTATATTTATCAGGTATATGCTGATGTACTAGGTACCGATGCCTGGATGTCGGGATATGCGCATCCTTATTCGGCAAGATCGGAAGGGACCACTAAAAATGTGATGGTGGGTACGCTGAACGGTGCTTTTTGGACAAAAGAAAGAGCCGAACTTATGCTAAAATCAGATAATTATGGCTGGTTAAATTATTCACTTTTATGGCGTATCAATTCGGCAATTGCCAATATTGAAACAAGCACGACTTTTTCGAGTGAATTTAAGAACAGGAGTTTAGGGGAGTTATATTTTTTAAGGGCTGCGCACTACTTTGTGTATGCCAAACTGTATGGTGGACTTCAACTGATTGACAAAGTGTTGACACTGGACGATGATCTTCAGATTCCGAGAAGTTCAGCCAAGGAAACTTACGATTTTATGCTGACCGATCTTCAAAAAGCTGCAGCGGCTCTTCCGGCAACTGCCGAAAGGGGGCGGGCTACTGCCAAAGCTGCAAATGCTATGATCATGCGCATAGGGTTGCAGGCTGCTGCCTATGTGGATGGAGGAGCTGCAAATAGCGGGTATTATGATAAAGTGATTCAGTCGGGTGAGGCATTGGGGCTCAGCAATGGAGGGACGCAATTAAGTCCTTACTACAACATGTTTAGATCCTATGAAACTGCAGTTACGGCCACCGAGTTTATCCTTACCCGTGATCGTAACAAAACAAATACCTCCCTCTATGATGTGCCTATGCAATATCAGGGGCTTTGGTCCACGGGTAAGTTTTCGGCTTATGCTAAAGCTAACTTTCCAATCAATGTCACGATGAACTTTTGGGGGATGGATGGCGGTTCGTGGCCAACGCAGGACCTGGTCGATGACTATCTAGTGTCAGATGTAGATGGACAGTTGAAATCATGGAATAATACCAGTTATGTCACGACAGGTAAAAATGTGGACGAGAAAATGTATTTCTCCAACACCAAGAAAAGAGACCAACGCTTTTATGCAACGATACTCTATGATAGCTGTATGTATTTCAACAATCAGGTACGTGTGTTTTTTAGAAGGGATGGAAATGTGAGCAATGCCAATAGCAAGATTAATGAAGGTTCGGTACAGGAATATGGATACCAATCCGGAAATACCGAAAATTATAATTCCAGTACGGGCTATGCCATGGTGAAGTATTTTTACGATAACATTGTGAGCCTGCCTTCACCATCTGACCAAAAATTGGACTATGTGTTTTCGGTGCTCCGTTATGGTGAGGCTTATCTCAATATGGCTGAAGCTTATCTCATGAAAGGAGACTTTGCTAATGCAAAAAAATACATGCTGCCGACCATGGTACGTCATGGTGGTTTTTCTGAAAGTAGCGTCAACCAATATTTAAATACACTTTCGGGCAACAATTGGGGGAACTCACTTTTTGAAGCCTATAAAAGAGAACGCAATGTGGAGATGGTTTACGAAAATAACGATCGGTATTGGTCCCTGTTACGCTGGGGCATGCGCACATCGGGTGGTCTGCGTGATGGAGCTTATGTAGGATCGGGATTTGTTATTCCTGAATTGCAGGGCGCCTTACGGGGTATTCGAATTTCGAGAGATGGCAAATCCTATTCTTTTTTTGAAGACAATAACGTCGTTGGGGAAGCTCGATTCTCTGCCAAAAGGTACTTGATGCCAATCAACGAAACATTCCGTTTGAAATCGGGCGTGAAGCAAAATCCTGGATGGGAATAAAAATTGGTATACAGATATAATGAAATTGATTATGCATAGAATAAATCACAAAATAGGGCGTATTCTGCTCGGCGCGCTGACGCTCATTGCGATGGGAAGCTGTTTAAAAAAGGGTTATGAGGAGCTGCCAAACTCGCCAGACAACAAATTGACTGCAGTAAGTTATTCATACCGCTTTCTATATAATGATACCATACAGAAAGGAACTCCCATGCAGGAGATTGAGCTTGACCGGGTCTGTGAGGTCGTTTTTAAGAATACGGCGGTAGCTTTTGATACGAATGGACAAAAAGGATATACGTCTACGATTTCGTACGATATCAACTCAGTTAAGAAGGCGGGGCCCTCGGGATCCGTCACCAAGCAGATGTTATTTGATGAGTTTAAAAAACGAATTCAAAAAGATCAACTTGATAATCTGTGGGTTACGATCACTGTGTCGGACGTTTCGGTGGTTTCGCCGCTCAATGGAGCTCCAGTACTGGGTAAACCAGGCGATTTTTCACAAGATAGAATGTATCGGGTGACAGCCGCGAATGGCGACGCTCAAGATTATACGTTGAAAACAATAAAGGGTTTTTAAATAGGTGTTAGTTTCAGTAAATTGGTAGGAGTGGGCTGTACTTTTGTACAGCCTTTCTTTTTGTTAGGAGGTATAGCCCCACATCATTCTGATCGATTTGACACAGCTTACAGATCCATCTCTTTACGAAACTCCCGTGGTGTTTTGTTCATAATGGATTTAAAAAACTTATTGAAGTTGGTTAAGTTCTGATAGCCACATTCGTAGCAAATTTCTGATATGCTCAGTGTCCGGTCCATCAGCAGTTTACAGGCATGACCGATACGCATCTCATTGACAAAGCGAGAAAAGGGTTTTTGGGTATGGCGTTTGAAAAAACGGCAGAAGGCGTTAGGCGTCATATTCAGCATGTCGCTGGCAACTTGGAGATTAACTTCCTCCTTAAAGTTGCTCATCACGTAGAGGTAAACCTTATTGATGCGCTGAGTCTCCTGCTCACTGAAAGTGGGACGATAACCATCGGAAGCTAAGCTTTCAAATTCAGCTGTTTCCTGTAGCAACTGAATAAGATTGAGAAATTCGATGATTTTTGGAAATCCTTCTTTATCACTGAGTTTTTCCAGTAAGTGCTGTGCTTTATCGAGTGTTTCGCCATAAAAACGAAGTCCACGCTGCGCCTTGCGGATAAATTGCTGCATGGCCTGGATGGTTTGATGTTCGTCGGTCAGGCGAAGTAAAAAATCGGCCGGAAAATAGACAACGATGGCGCGGGCACGCAAATCATTATCTTGCTGTAGAAATAAATCGTCGTTACGCCAGATATGTGGGATATTGGGGCCCATCAAGACCAGGTCTCCTTCTGTAAAGGTCGCCACATTGTTGCCTACAATGCGCTTGCCGAAACTTTCTACAATCAGCACCAACTCACAGAGCTCGTGAAAGTGCAGCGGATTGCTCAAAAATTCCTGATCGACCAATTTGACATGGATTGTCTTTTCGCTTGGTGGAGTAAGCTCAATAAATTGAGGTTTGGATAATTTGTTCATACATAGCTACATTGGTTAATGCAAAAATACGGTATTTGCTCGTATATCAAACAATATTCACTTTATAATATTTTAATGTCTTCTATTAGGGTGTAAATAGTTTTAGTTTTTGTATAACCAGTTGTAGTATTGCCGTGCGCGAGCAGCTATCTTTGACAAAGAATGTAACAACGTGGTATTGCGTTCTAATCGGGTGGAATTACAACCTATTATGATATGAAAAAACTAAAAAAACTGCTGTTGTTGGCCTTGTGTGGGGTAATGGGGAGTTTAGCAATGGCGCAGCAGGCAGCTTATCAGTTGCCAGCCAAAGTGACTGGTCTGAAAGCTCCTGTACAATCCTTAAATGGCCAATGGAATTTCAAATTTGACCGTAGTTCGGCATGGGAAAATATTCAGGTTCCCGGGGAAGCGGTCATGCAGGGCTATGGTATTCAACACGACAATTCTTTTTTTTATAGCCGTAAATTTTTCGTGCCCAGCCCGTATAAAGGCAAAAAGACAATCATCCGCTTTGATGGTGTGTATAGCTTCGCCAAACTCAATATCAACGGAAAAGCCGTGACAAGCCATTATGGCGGCTTTACGCGCTGGGAGGTAGATATTACGCCTTATGTAAGTTTTGGGAAAGAAAATGAAATTGAGCTTGAAGTGCAGGACCAGCTGGATGATATTTCATACGCATCGGGCTATGCACATCATCCGATAGGTGGAATTTTGCGGGATGTCACCTTATTTGCAACAGCTGCACATCCGCTGACCGACTTTAACCTCGAAACGGCCTTTGATGCGTCGTATACGAATGCTCAGCTAAAATTGGATTTTAGCGGCTTTGTGGCCAAAGGAGCTACGATTACATATACATTGACCGATCCGAACGGCAAAAGTATTGTTTTGGAAAATCCTGAAAAACCAATAGTAGATGGTGCTAACAGCCACGTATTCCGTGTAGCTGCACCGATAAAATGGGATGCCGAACATCCAAATCTTTATCGGTTGGATATGGAAGTGAAAGAGCAGGGGAGGGCTACGTATGCCTTTCATAAATCGGTCGGTTTCCGTGAAGTAAAAGTGGTTAAAGACCAACTTATGGTAAACGGCAAACCGGTCAAGCTACGTGGCGCCAATCGGCACGATATGCACCCGACCTTAGGACGCAGTGCTTCGGCCTATTACGATAGCTTGGATGTTCAATTGTTTAAAGAAGCAAATATCAATTTCATTCGTACTTCGCATTATCCACCGACGGAGCGTTTTGTCGAATATTGTAATAAATATGGTATCTATGTTGAAGTGGAGACCGCAATCTGTTTTGTGGATACGTACAGGCAAAAAAATTATGCGCCCGGCGCATCACAAAATGATCCGAAAAAGACGGATCAATACCTGAGCCAATCGCGCGAGATGGTCAATACCTTTAAAAGCCATCCGGCTGTACTTTTCTGGTCCATCGGTAATGAGTCGATTTATGGCGACAACTTTAAACAGAGCCACGATTTGGTGAAGCAAATGGATCCGACAAGACCCATTATCTGGAGTTATCCGGGCTCGCAAACCACCGAACCTAAGATTTATGAAATCCTCAGCATGCACTATCAGGACGTGTATGGTAACTTGACACAGTATGGCAAGACCACGCGTAACTTTGAGGGACATGGCATCCCCGCTTTATTCGATGAATGGGCTCATCCGGCCTGTTATACCTATAAAACACTGCAGGACGATCCGAATATCCGTGAATTTTGGGGCATTTCCATGGATATGATGTGGAGCGGCCTGTTTCCGAAGCAAGGGGGCCTTGGCGGTGCAATATGGGGCTATGTGGATGAGGTATTTATGATTCCACAACAGCTCAAGAAAGGAACTGCTTTTTGGAAGGAATTTGCCCATACCGCCAAACCCGAAGATTTTCAGGGGCAGGCGGTAGGCTACGGTGAATGGGGGATTGTCGATGTTTGGCGGCGCAAGAAACCTGAATTTTGGTCAACAAAAAAAGCACAGTCTCCTATATTAGTCACGTTGAAAGGAAAGATTATACCTGATTTTGCCTGCTTTCAGCCACTGATGATCCCCATATACAATCGATTTGATCATACTTCGCTTCAGGAAATTAAACTGCAATACACCTATGACGGGAAGACGTATACTTTAGGATTACCCGATATCGCACCGCATCAGAAAGGATATATTCAACTACCCGGTTTAGCCTGGCAACAGGGCGGGCAACTGGCTTTACGCTTTGTGGATAGCAAAGGGATGCTGCTGGATAGTTACCGTTATTTCTTGGGTAAGCATCAGGTCAGCATACCTGAATCGACTCAAAATGGAGGAATCCAGCTTGTTGAAGAGCCTAATCGTTACCTGATCAGGGGAAAGAACTTCACCTTTCCGATTTCGAAAGCAACAGGGCTGATTGAAAATGCGACAATTGGTGGTAAAGTGGTGATCCAAAAAGGTCCTTTCTTAAATATGGACATCAACCTCAACCACCTGACCGGTGCAGAAGTACGCAAAAGTGCAAGCAAATATCTGCTCGAAGATAAAAATTGGCAATTGAACAAATTGGATGTACGCATCACAGACAATTTGGCCCTGGTATCCATTGTGGGAAAAAATGGCAGTTTATCCATTCAGTTTGATCTGACTATCGATGGTAAAGGAGAAATGAAGACTTTATATCATACCCAGGGTGAACCCAATGGCTACCTGCGTGAAATTGGGCTAAAGTATTATCTCAGCAATGAACTTGATCGTATTGCCTGGAGCAGAAACGGTTATTGGAACGATTATCCCCAAGAATCATTTGCGGGTAATGAAGGAACAGCAAGCTTGTCTTATGTAGATAAGACGCCGTACGGTCAAGAGCCCAAACAGTCGTGGTACATGGACACGCACAACTATTACTATTGGGCCGATAAAGGAGCGCGTAGTCAGCATCCACTAACACAGCAGGCGAAGGGAATGAAAGAGAACATATACTACTACTCTTTGGGTAGTGGCATAAAGAACCTGATGCATGTGGTTTCTCCGCAAGCAGACAATGCTTGCCGTATGGATCGCCTGGAAAATGAGCAACTGGTTTTGTATGTAAACAATAAATGGGATTATCCTGAAATTGCCTGGGGCAATTATTGCAAGACTTTGGAAGCGTCACCATGCCAGGGATCTATCACATTAAAATTCTAATGATATCGCTATGTTGGCTTGGATTGATCAAATCATTTATCTGCTGTATTTTATTGTTGTCGGTGGTTATGGCTATTACGTTTATCGACGCAAACACAGTTCGGGTTCTTTAACGCATGATTATTTTTTGGCAGAGGGCTCCCTAAGCTGGTGGGCTATCGGGGCATCTATTATCGCTTCGAATATCTCTGCTGAGCAATTTATAGGGATGTCGGGTTCGGGTTTCGCACTGGGACTGGCCATTGCATCCTATGAATGGATGGCTGCTATCGGACTAATTATTGTGGCGGTTGTGTTTTTACCCATTTATCTGAAGAATAAGATTTTTACCATGCCTGGGTTTTTGCGAAAGCGTTTCGATCCGCGTGTGAGTATGGTGATGGCGGTGTTCTGGGTTTTGGTCTATGTGTTTGTCAATTTGACCTCGATACTTTATCTGGGTGGTTTGGCCATTCAGTCGATTGCGGGGATCCCTATGGTCGTAGCGGTTTGGTTGTTGGCGGCATTGGCCTTGATTATTGCCTTGGGCGGGATGAAAGTGATTGGCTACACCGACGTGATCCAGGTGGTTTTGTTGATTATAGGCGGGCTCACGACGACTTATATCGCCCTCGATCTCGTGGCGCATACAAAGGGCATGGGACATTGGCTGGACGGACTCCTTATCTTGAAAACGGAGGTGCCACAGCATTTTCATCTTTTTATCGAAAAAGGACAGCTAATAAAACCCGATGGTACCGATGCTTATATGGATCTGCCGGGATGGTCGGTTTTATTGGGTGGCATGTGGGTGATCAATCTATCGTATTGGGGATGCAATCAATATATTACCCAGCGTGCACTTGGAGCCAAAAATCTAAAAACAGCCCAAAATGGGATGTTGTTTGCAGCCGTTATGAAGCTGTTTATGCCCTTGATTGTGGTGCTGCCCGGCATTGCTGCTTACTATTTATATAAAGAAGGTTCGAATCTCAGTTTTGCACAAGGGATGCTTGAAGGAAGTACCGTGAAGCCCGATAAAGCTTATCCGCTGCTACTCTCGATTTTACCGACGGGCTTCAAAGGATTGGCTTTTGCTGCTTTAACGGCTGCTATCGTGGCCTCACTGGCTGGAAAGGTCAATAGTATAGCAACGATTGTGTCTTTGGATATTTATAAGAATATAAAAGGCGATGCCGTGAGCGATACCGCCTTGGTGAAGCTGGGCAAAGTAACTGTACTGATCGCCTTGGTCATTGGTGCTTCCTTGGCTCCCCTATTACAGCATCTGGATCAGGGCTTTCAGTTTATTCAGGAATTTACAGGTTTTATCACACCAGGAGTATTGGCGATTTTTCTGATGGGTATCTTTACAACGTGGACAACACCTAATGCAGCATTTGCTGGTGCCATTTCTACATTTGCCTATTCCTTGCTCTTTAAAAATTTCTGGTTAGATCAAAGCCCCTTTATGAATCGAATTCTTGTCGTGTTTATATGTACGGTGGCAACAATGGTATTGGTCAGCCTGCTGGGAAATCGAAACTATCGTAATAATACAGTAATCGTGAATAGAAATCTTTTTGTGACCTCCAGTGGTTTCAAATTAGTGAGTTTATTTATCCTGGGTGTATTGGTAGCCCTGTATGTCTTTTTGTGGTAACATGATTTAATTTATATAAAAAATGAAAGAAAACTATCTGGTGGAATGGGCAAATGATGAGGAGCTTTTTGAGCTGATCCGTAAGGAACTTTTTACAGCTGTCATTGGGGATGTGATGGACAAAATGGGATTGTTCCATCAATTTCTGCCACCGAATATAAGACCGTTAAAATCAGATTTGTTTTTAATTGGTAGGGCAATGACGGTATTGGAAGCCGATGTTTGCGGAAATGCTGAACAGCAGTCGAAGAATCCTGTATTGGCTAAATCATTTGGATTTATGCTTGAGGCCCTGGATGATCTACGCCCGGGCGAGGTTTACATTTGCAGTGGCTCTTCGCCGGACTATGCGCTTTGGGGTGAGATTATGAGCGCGCGGGCCAAAACATTGGGTGCACATGGCGCGATTGTCAATGGCTACTCAAGAGACACCGTTGGGATTTTGGCGCTCAAGTTTCCGTGTTTTTCTATGGGCTGTTATGCACAGGATCAGGCACCGAGAGGAAAGGTTATTGACTGGCGGGTGCCCATCCGTTTTGGGAATGTCCTAATCAAGGATGGCGATATGCTGATCGGCGATATTGACGGTGTCTGCGTGGTACCACGGGAATATGAACAGGAGGTTTTCGCTCGAGCATTTGAAAAAGCGAGAGCTGAAAAAGTAGTATTAAACAAGGTTATGGAAGGCATGGGTGCCAAAGAAGCATTTGAAAAATATGGAATTATGTAAATTCAAACTGTCCAAAGGCAGCTGGCTGGCGCTGTTGTTGGCCTGCGCGTCCCCGGGAAATCTGTCGGCACAACAGGCTGGACCATTTTTGACGCCCTTGCCCGATCAGTTAGCGACCAGTAAAACTAGCAGGATGCTGTTGAATGGACAGTGGAACTTCAGGGTAGCCAATACGAAGCCCGTGGCCATTCAGGTACCGGGAGAATGGGAAATGCAAGGCCAGCATGTCGCTGCAGGTGAAACGGCCGTGTATGAGCGTTCATTTGATATGCCCGACGATTGGGAAGGCAATTCAGTATACATTCGCTTTGACGGGGTTAGTTCACATGCGCTTGTCAAAGTAAACGATCAGATAGTCGGTGAACATGAAGGTGGATTTGTCGCTTTTCAGGTCGACTTAACAGGTAAGGTCAACAAAGGAAAAAATAAGCTGACTGTAGAAATCCAAGCAAATACCGTCAGTGATATATTATCTTGTGTGTCTCAGTATGCGGTGCATACTGTGGGTGGAATTTTGCGCAAAGCAACTTTGTTTACAGTGCCTAAGGTGCATATTTCGGATGCAACTGTTGCAACAGATTTCGATTCAAAATATGTCCATGCAACGCTTAAACTTGCGGGCCTGGTGGAAAATAGCTCGGACCGGCAGCAACAGGTCCAATTGCGCTACGTACTCCGAGATGCCGACGGCAAGACAGTGCTTCAAAAATCCTCCGACAAGATTCAGCTTGGAGTAGCGAGTCATAAACAGATCGAAAGTCTATTGGCAATTAAAAAGCCGATGCACTGGTCGGCGGAGACACCTTACCTCTATGTGTTGGAAACGGTATTGATTGTGGATGGAAAGGCGATACAAACCAATAGGCAAAAGATCGGATTTCGTGAAATTGAAGTCGTCAAAAATCAGTTGATGGTAAACGGTAAACCCGTCAAATTGCGAGGGGTCAATCGGCATGCCGTACATCCACTGTATGGTCGAGCATCTGATCCGGCAATAGATCGGCAGGATGTTGTTTTATTTAAACAGGCCAATGTCAACTATATCCGCACGTCGCACTACCCGCCATCAGAAGAATTTTTGAATGCGGCGGACGAGTTGGGAATGTATGTGGAGAGTGAGGCGGCTTTGAGCTGGATTCAGCACCATGCTTCACCAATTTGGCGCAAATGGGATTACAAAGATAAGCGTTTCTTGCCCGTTATGCTGGGAGCAAACATCGATAATGTATTGAGCAACCGCAATCATCCTTCGGTATTATTTTGGTCGCTGGGCAATGAATCGCATTGGAGCCCGCTGTGGGCGGAGGTCAATACGCGTGTGAAGGCCTTGGATCCAACGCGCCCCACCAGTTTCCATGATCAGACCTGGGGTGGATTTAATAATGGCGGAAGTAAAGCGGATATTGCCAATTACCATTATCCGGGTATCAATGGCCCTGCGGCCACTGATACCATGAAAAGACCCACTTTATTTGGTGAATACGCCCATTTGTCGACGTATAACAGGCGTGAATTGCTGACTGATCCTGGTATCCGCGATGCTTATAATGCGCCCTTAGTAACTTTTGTCGATTCTATCTATAAGCATTCGGCCAACCTGGGTGGCGCAATATGGAGTGGTATCGATGATACCTTTCATTTGCCCGATGGACGTATTGTGGGGTATGGACCTTGGGGACCGATTGATGGATGGCGTAGGCCGAAACCGGAATATTTTGGAATGAAAAAGGCTTATTCGCCCATCAAAATCGGTACTCCGCAATTGAAGAAAGGTAAAGTGGTGGTCACTATTGAAAACAGATACGATTTTCTTTCCCTTGACCAACTCAAACTCGTCGCCATTGTAGATGGTAAGGAGGTTCCTTTTAGGGCAGCGATTGGACCGCGGACGACTGGCGAGGTCGTTTTACCGATCAAAGCGGATTATGGTTCATTGCGGATTATTGCGATGGACAATCAACAAAGTGAGGTTGAAAATGAGCTGTTTGAGAAAGCTGCCAAAAATCAGGAAAAGTTTTCCGCTACGGAACTACAGCTCAAACAAGATTCGGCGTATATTTATGTAAAGCAGGGAAATGTGGATTATACATTCAGCCGAACCTATGGCAAATTGCTTGCTGTGCGCAAAGATGGTGAGCTGATTCTGACGAAGGGGCCGGCTGTAGCGCTCATCGAAGCCAATGCAGAAGATGGGGGCAAGCCAAATGTGGCGGGCGAGACGTATCAAAATAACATTGCGCCATTGAAGCAATACGAGCAGTATACCTTATTTGCGGATGCTGCAGAAGCCAGTCAGACGGGCGACAGTATAAGTGTTCGCATGGACCTGCGGTATCAGAACGGCACTGGAAAACAAAAATTTGTTTTCCTTAAAAATGGTCTTTTGCGGGTGGAATATGAAATGGTCTATCAGCAAGGGCAGGAAATGGATCTCTATCAAGCAGGTCTGATGCTGGAATTGCCTTTTTCTTACGATAAGTTGGCTTGGTCGCGAAATGGATCATTTTCCACTTATCCTGCCAATCATATTGGACGCAATGAGGGGGAGGCCGAATTGCATGCTACACCGTTGTATGAAGTAGAAGAGCATGGTAAGCCACAAGCGAAAGATTGGAAAGACGATGCCAATATATTGGGTTCGAACGACTTTAGGTCGACCAAAGGGAATATTTACTGGGCTAGCTTGCGTAGCCCTGCGGCAACGGTAAAGGTGCTGTCGAATGGCCAGCAGCATGCACGGGCCTGGAAACAGGATCAGCAGATACAATGGTTGATAGCTGATTATTCGAATAATGGCTCGGAGCCTTTTTATGGATCACCGCACAGCTATGGGCGCAAAAAATTAAAAAAGGGCGATACGTTAAGTGGACAAATTATTCTTAAGATAAATTAAAAATAGTAGAACAATGAAGATTATAGATGTTAAAGTCTGGCTGGTTGAAGGCGTAAAATATAATTGGACTTTAGTTAAAATTTATACCGATACGGGGCATACCGGTGTAGGCGAAGCGACCAACTGGCCTGGCAGCCCCATTGTATATGAGGCTGCCAAGCATGTGGGGCAGCGCATTATTGGTCTGGATCCGATGAAAACAGACTTTATCTGGACCAAACTCTACCGCGATCTCAATTGGATTGGACCTTATGGTGCAAGCATGTGCGCCATTTCTGGTATTGACATGGCACTATTGGATTTGAAAGGCAAGGTGCTTGGTGTACCTTGTTATGAATTGTTGGGCGGTGCTTTCCGTAAAGAGATCCTGTTGTATGCCAATTATTGGTTTACTGGTGGTGGACATAATCCCGAAGATTATGCTCGACAAGCGCAAGCGGTCAAAGAAGCTGGTTTTACAGGCTTAAAGTTTGACCCATTTGCCCATACAAACTATCTGTATGGGGAAGATTTGGCCGCAAACCTGACTTTGACTGCCGAACAGCAGGACCTGGCATTTGAGGTGAGTAAAGCTGTTCGTGATGGAGTTGGACCCAATTTTGATATCATGATCGAAACACATGCCATGCTCAATTACCGTGTGGCTGTACAGATGGCGCAACGTCTTTCCGAATTGAATATTACCTGGTATGAGGAGCCTGCGGGACCAGAAAATGCAGACAACCTGCGTGCCATGCGGGAGCGTATTCCTTCCAATGTGTCGATCTGTGTGGGCGAGAGACATTATACCCGTCATGGGATCCGACCGGTATTGGAAAAAAATATCTGTGACATTATGATGCCTGATATTACGCGTTGCGGCGGGCCTTCCGAAATGAAGCGTATGGCAACAATGATGGAAGCATACAATGTGTTATTGGCACCACATAATCCCAACGGACCACTTTCCACGTTGGCCAGTGCGCATGTATGTGCTTCGGTGCCCAATTTCTTTCGGCAGGAATTTATGTTCAATGATGTGCCTTGGCGCGATGAAGTCATTGACCATCCGATTAAAGACATGGTGAAAAATGGGCACCTGGTCTTGAGTGAAAGACCAGGATTGGGGGTGGATTTGATCGAAGAAGAAATGCTCAAACATCCTGGGGTATTGGAACCACGACCAGGTTTTTATGTGTAATTTTAGTAGTAGATGGCATTTACAATTGATTTAACGAGCAAGGTGGTCCTGATCACAGGTGGAATTTCGGGCATAGGGCTGGGAGCGAGTCTGCAATTTGCAGCGGCAGGTGCGACCGTTATAGCCTGTGCCGAATTGGCGGTTGATGATCCGGCAGTGGCTTCATTTTTTGCAGCAATGGAACCTTATCGGCAGCGAACATTTTATTATGCGGCTGATGTGTCCGATGAGGCTGCTATTCAAGAATTGGCCATGCTCCTTCAACAGGAGCATGGCCGTTTGGATATACTCCTGTCAAATGCGGGACAGAATGTGTTCAAAGGCTTGGATGAGTGTACGCTGGCAGATTGGAATTATAATAATAGCTTAAACTTGGCATCACATTGGCTGCTGGCCCGGGCATTAAAACCGCTGTTGGCTCAAGCTTCACCGGGGGTGATTATTGTGATGGCCTCCAACCATGCTTATGCCTCCATCCCAGGTTGCTTTCCTTATAATGTAACCAAAGGGGCGCTCCTTTCACTCATTAGGGCCATGGCTATCGAATGGGGTCCAGCGATCCGTACGGTCGGACTTGCACCTGGGTTTATCGATACACCCGGCAATCAAAAATGGTTTGACAGTTTTCCGGATGCTGATGCCGAAAGACAAAAGACGGTCGATAGACATCCGGTCAAAAAATTAGGTACGACTGAAGAGATCGGTGGTTGGTGTGTTTTTCTGTCCAGTACCTACGCTTCCTTTGCAAGTGGAAGTACCTATTTAATTGATGGCGGAAGAAGTGCACTGATGCAAGAAGATTAGACCCTAAAGTGGCCTTGCTGATTTAATTGATAATGAGTGATTGCTTTAATCCAAAGCGATTAAACTCAAGAAGAAATTGCAGATCAGGCATAACAAAATGGTGATGAAGAATAATTTAAAAGAAGCAGCAGTCTTATTGCATACCGAATGTCTGCTGGGGGAAGGCATGGTATGGAGCCAGTGCGATAACAGTTTGTATTGGGTGGATATTTTGCACAAGCGTATTCATAGCTATCAGTTGGAAAGCAGGAAGTCGGCTTACTGGGAATTGCCAGGTTATGTGAGCAAGATTGTACCCTGGCCAGATGGATCCGGTAAATTTCTTGTGGCCATGCAGCAAGGGTTGGCCATTTGGACAAAGGAAACACAAGATTTGACGGTCGTAGCTGAGCTAGATGCTAGGGCTGGACAAATCCGTACCAATGACGGTGGAGTAGATCCCGAGGGTAATTTTTGGTTCGGCACGATGCACATGCAAGCATTGCCGGATCAGGGGAAGCTTATGCATTTCTACAACGGAGTTTTGGATACAATTATTCCGGCAGTGACGATTCCTAACGGTATTGTGTGGCCCAGCGATAGTCCTTATTTTTACTTTATCGATACCTATACCCGCGAAGTCCGTCGTTATGCTAGGCATAATACAGGGGAATCGGTGGGAGCAGATGGGCAGCGTTACAGCACATTGGTACGCGTACCACATGAGCTGGGCATGCCTGATGGCATGTGTCTGGGACCCGATGGACATCTTTGGGTTGCACATTGGGGTGGTTTTGCCGTTTACAAGTGGCATATTGAAACAGGCGAACTGTTGGATAAAATAAGGGTGAATGCGCCGCATGTGACTTCCTGTTGTTTTGGCGGCGCTACAGGCAATGAAATATTTATAACAACCGCAAGGGAAGGTTTGACAATGAATGAACTTAAAAAATTTCCGGATAGTGGAAAAGTTTTTCATTTTAATACATCCCAGAATATTGAATGTTGATTCATTATTAGCCACGAGTAGCGTTTTGAACCCAGCTTCCATAAGTGAGCCTGTTTTCAATAGAAGAAAAAAACTGAAGTAAATTCATTAAATCAAGAATAAGCCAATATTTCGAATCTTTTTTAAAATCATCAGCTAAGTCGAAGCCTAGTAATATAAGGACCTATTGAAAAAGTATATTTTACATGTTTTTACTATTTTTCTACATCACGAATAGGGGCGATATGACTTCTTTTGTATCAATATTTATAGTCAATTATGAGACGATTATCCTTATATATTGGAGTTTTTTTTGATCATTTCAATTCATTTATTTGCGCAGAACAAACAAAATTTGGACGGATCCTGGCGTTTCAGTCTTGACGAAGAAAATAGAGGATTAGTAGAAAAGTGGTTTGATAAGAATCTTACTCAAACAATACGTTTGCCTGGGACCACTGATGAAGCCAAATTTGGGATAAAAACAGTCGGCTCGGACTTTGGTATATTAACCCGTGCATTTAAATACTATGGACCGGCGTGGTATCAACGAGACTTTATGATACCCAAGGACTGGAAAGATAAGCAGCTATTTTTGAATCTAGAGCGTGTGATGTGGCAATCGATACTTTTTGTGGACGGTGACTAGATTTCGACTAGAGATGCTTTAAATTCGCCACATTTATATTGCCTTAGTAAGCTTAGTCCCGGCAGGCATCGGTTAACAATCCGTGTGAACAATGACATGATCTAATGTTATCCGCCTTTTTTTATGCCTTTTTTCTGTAAATCAGATAGCTGCCTAATAAACAAAGGTTCACGAGAACAGCAAATGCATTGGAATAGATAATGGGCACTTTGATGAGCTGCGGCATCATAGAAATTGATGTGAGGACACCCGCAATAATACCCAGAATATTTTCATTGATCATTAAAACAGTCGATTTTATATTATAATTACGTTTACATGGATAGATTAAAATGGATAACCGATCGCTAGATTAAACATCAAATTATCTTTCCGCCATTTTGAACTTCCAAAGTCGATATCTTTCAGTACCCAGCGCTTACCTTTTGGTAAATAAAGGACGCGGAATGGTATCGAGAAGTCGATACGCAGGATCAAAAAGGTAAAGTCAAAACGTAAGTACAAGCCACCGCCCACAGCTAACTCCTGTAGGAAATCCTTGCTGAATTTGCCGCCGGGCTTGGTTTCATCTTCATGTTGTAGCCATACATTGCCCGCATCGATAAAGGCAGCCCAATGGACAGGGCCAGCAATTTTTGCACGGTATTCGGTATTCAGCTTCAACTTGATATCATCACCCGTCTGATCGGCATAAAAAAGCCCATTACCGAGCCGCTCGGGAGCCACCGTACCTGGACCAATTGCCCGCGCACCAAAACGCAGACCAAAAAGACGAACCTAAATAATAATTGAAAAGTCAACAGATCTTTCTACTCCGATCTATCTAAAGATAAGATAAACCTAATTTGAAGGAATTTTTTTATAAATTCTACAAAGCGTAGTATTTTTGAGACTGATAAGCGATAAATATGTGATATAATTGTGATATAATTGTAGTATATCAGTTTTTGACCTTTAAATTATTAAAAAGCAATTTTGTAAGCATCGAAATGAAAAGCAATGTTTTCTTGTAGGTACAATGTTAAGTTTAAAGACTTAAAGGTAAAGAGCTGTAAATATGTGTTTAACTTAATGACAACCAATTAGTCAATGAAAATACACTTAATGTTTTTGATTTTATGCTTACTCACGCTTAAAACGATCGCTAGCGATAATAAAAAGCAGGAAATTGATTCATTACTAAATAAAACAAAGGAACTTCGTAAAGCAGGTAAGTTGTTGCTACAGTTGGAAACTGCAATAAAGGCGCTTGATTTGTCAGACGAACGTGGTTATGAACAAGAGAATGCAGAAGCTCATTTATGGGTTTCAGATGTACTTTTTAAGGTCGGCCTTTATAAGGAGAGTTTCGAGTATCTTGAACATCTACAGGTGATAAAATACGACAACGAAGATCCTGAATTTCAATCTGAAAGCCATGGATTGAAGGGAAAAAGCTATATGGGGTTAAATTTGCCACAACAGGCATATGAGGAGTTCCAGCAACAGCTTGCATGCGTAAAGATGTTGAACGGAAAAATAAAAAAACAGAGCCTTGTGCAGGTATTTAGAAATTTGGCGGCTGTCTTTAGCCAATTGGAAAAACCTGATTCTGTACGGAAATATAATAAGTTACAACTGGATGTTTTGCTGGAACTTGATGAGAAGGAAAATGTATTGCTCTATCTGGATTCCTATGATTGCCTGGGGGATTTTTATACCGAGAGAGGAGATTTTGCGAAAGCAGAGCTATATCTGAATAAGTCACTGGATCTCGTTGATAAATATCAAATTCCTGTATTTTTTAATACCAAGACCTATAAAGGGAATTTAGAGCTGAAAAAAGGAAATTACAAAAAAGCATTGATTTATTTTGAAGAGAGTGTGGCAAATATGGAGAAAGTGGGGGTATGGGATGAAATTAGCCGCCGTTACAAGTTTTTAGCTAACTATTATCGATATCATAAGCTGGGAGATAAAAAAGCTGAAGATTATGAGGTTGGCTATACCTGGGTCAATGATTCATTGGAGAAAAGAAATAAACAGATCTTAGATGTGGTGCTGAATCAGATCAAGGGATCGAGAGAAAAGGAAGCTGCTGCAAAGGTGGCGAAATCAGTTACTGTTTCCATAGTCGGTCTAATTTTGCTCGTTGTTGTAATTACGTTTTTTGTATGGCGCGTCAGGCATAACCGTAAGCTTCTGGGACAAAAGGATGAGGCGCTGCAGGAAACGGAAATAATGAATCGTAAACTTACTGGACAAATTGGCGAAAATAAATTCAATGACCTGATTGATCTAGCAAAGAACAATAACCCAGAGTTCCTCATTATATTTACTGAGCTCTATCCCCGGTTTATACAATCCCTAAAAATACGGGATCCCAATATCAGAACAACGGAGCTGGAATTTTGTGCGATGGCATTTCTTAATTTTTCAACTAAGAATATTGCAGAATACACATATGTGACAGTCAGAGCTGTACAGGTCCGCAAAAATAGGCTGCGCAAGAAATTTGCTATCGCTTCGGATGCCGATTTTAATACTTGGATGCGTGGACTGGCGGAAAATGAAAACTTGGATAGGATGCCCTGAAATGAATAGGTCTTCTCAGATTAATGTTTAATTTATTAATATACAATAATTTCAAAAAAAAAACTAATTTTAGTGTCCAGATGGCTTAATACTATCTTTTTAATATCTTATTAATCTATAATTGAATGTGTAGACAATTTTTAATTTTTATTTTATGCTTGCTGACGCATAAAGCAATTGCTGGTGATAATAAGAAGCAAGAGGTTGATTCAATCTTGACTAAAGCGAGAGAATTCCATGTTGCTGTTGAAGTAGTGCCGCAGCTGCAATCGGCCTTAAAGGGTCTTGAGCTAGCGAACAAACTTAATTATGATGAAGGACGGGCGAAAGCACACTTTTGGGCAGCTGATGCACTTTTGAATATTGGTCTGTTTAAGGAGGCTTTTAAACATCTCACAAATATTGAGACAACAAAGTATCATGCGGAAAAAACTGTTGTACAGTCCGAAACGCATAGATTGAAAGGGCGGGCATATTTTTCACTTGGGTTGTATCAACAAGCTATTCAGGAGCTTCACTTTCAGTTAGCCTGTGTCAAGAAATTGGAAGGTGAAACACAAAAAAAATCCTATATCTATGCATTTGCAGATTTAGGGAGTATTTATGAAAGATTAAATAAACCTGATTCCTTGTTGAAATATATTAATCTTCAATTGGATAGCCTGAAGGGACTTAATGAAAGGGAAAATGCATCCCTTTATGTGGACCTTTATGCTAGTCTAGGTTCTTTCTATACTAAAAAGGGGGATTTGGCGAAGGCACAATACTATCTTGATAAATCGATGGCACTCGTGGAAAAATACAAAGTTCCCGTATTTTTTAATACGATGACTTACTTCGCTAATTTGGAGCAAGCGAAAGGGAATTACAAAAAAGCAGTAACTTTTTTGGAAAAAAGCTTGACAAATATGAAGAAAGTAGGGAATAGGGACGCCGTTAGGAGAAAGTACAAATCTTTAGCTTACTTTTATCGGTTTTATAATCTGGGGAGTCAGAAAGCAGATGAATATGACCACGCTTACAGCCGGCTCAATGATTCTCTGGAAAAAGAAAATAAGCTGGTAATGGATGCGGTAATGAACCAGCTAAAAATATCAAAAGATAAAGAGGCTACCGCAAAGGTTTCAAAATCAGTTACTGTCTCTGTAATCATCCTGGTGGTACTTATTATTGCCATTACGTTTTTTATATGGCGCGTAAGGCATAACCGTAAGCTTCTGGGCGAAAAGGAGGAGGCGCTGCACGAAACGGAATCATTGAACCGGGAACTTATCGAACAAATTGGCGAAAACAAATTCAATAATCTGATCGATCTGGCCAAAAGCAATAATCCGGAGTTCCTGATCTTATTTACTGAACTCTATCCGCAGTTCATCCAATCCTTGAAAACACTTGATCCTAATATCAGAACAACTGAACTCGAGTTTTGTGCGATGGCTTTTCTTAATTTTTCAACTAAGAATATTGCCGAATATACGTATGTGACAGTCAGGGCTGTACAGGTCCGAAAAAATAGGTTGCGCAAAAAGTTTGATATACCTTCGGAGGTCGATTTCAATACGTGGATGCGCGGACTGTCCGATAATGGCCAGTTGAAATTTTAGAGGTTTTGAAAGAGTGAGTCACTTGTGTCGGTCGGATTATCATATTTTTTGTGCGCTATTTTTGTGCGGCTAGTCTGATAAGATTGGCCTGTGACTTTTTCTAAAATTTCCTGGAGTCTCCTCAGTCCATTTTTTAAATAACTTTGAAAAATTGGAGGCATCGTAGGTAAGTATAAAGTCAATTTTAGCGATGGATAGCGGTGGGTTGCTGAGCATTTCTTTTGCTTTACTTATAATTTTCAGGTTGTAGAAGTAACTGGGATGCTTCCCTTTCTCTTTTTGGAGGATATAAATAAGATGTTTGTGTGAAATGGCGAGTTCACGCGCAATCGTGTTGATCTCCATAAATTCCATCGTGCGCCCCTGTATGACATCATCGATTTGTCTATCCAAAAATAATAAATATTGATTGGTTATTTGGGTACCTCTACGTTCTGTTTTCATACCTTAACAAACTGTATCACTTCTGATTTTCTCTGGCTTTGTTTCGTTAGTGGCTATGTTAGCAAGACCTTATGTTGCTTTCGAGAATAAGCTGTAGATGAAAAAGCCCGGCTTGGATAAACCAGCCGGGCTTTTCTTCCTATTGTTTTCAATAGGAAATTTCTAGTCAAAATAAGGATTATATAATGACTACTTATGAAAATTTTTAAGCCTCTTATTTATCTTGTATACAGCGTACCGGATAAGCCGCACGTTTGAAATAATTCTGTACATCCCAAGAACCATTTTCAAATCCTCGGCCTTGTAATGCTCTATCGTTACCGCCAACTTCCATATTTAACCAATAGACTGCAGTAGCTTGCCGAAGAATTTGTGCTCCGTTCGATGGACTTCTCAGACCAGAAGCCGGAAAACTTAATTTAATATCACTGCTTTTTCTACTGGTCATGATATGTGCAGCAGTAAAGTCGGATAAACCAGTTGAATTTCCTGTATTTGGAATCCAGTTTCCAATCGAGGTATGGCGGGTATAAGTTGCTAGACGGGTATATTCAGCTTGACTAGGTACTCTATCTCCTGTACCACATGGATCCAATGCTGCTTTCACAGGAGCAGCTTCGGTACCATTATTCCATGAACCGTCCGGAGCAGAAGTAGTATTCCATCCCGGGATCGCAGCATCACCACTGTAAGCATTTGCCACTGCAGCCTGACGGCCCCATTGGTAGTAATTACCGTATAGTGCCTGTATGGAAGGAACGACATCAGGATTATTGGTTGCAGGGCTTACATTCGCCACACCAAGGTTATAGCGGTCCCAACGATAACCGGCGATGACAGCATAGCGTGCGTCAGCAGCAGTAGCGCTTCTGGTGACATTGGACGCATTGACAAAGCGGTCGCTGTTGAAACGTAATTTCATGGTGTAGGAAAAGCCCGGTTTTAAGCCTAGACCCGCATTTGAAAAATTAAAGTTTACCGCTTGCGCATTGACATCATGACCGATTTTGATCTGACCGCTTGGTATTGTTAATGCAATTGAAAAATTGGTCGACTGACTCTGGTTGACGATAAAAGTCCGTGCTGTTGCATTTAGATTTGAAACAGGGGGTACATTATTATCATCGAGGGCTTCCACTGTTGCACCAGTACTAAGGTCAACAGTTGCGCTAGTGAAAGGTGAAACCCATTCCGCTTGTACCGGAACCTCGGAAAGGTAACCTCCTTTTACATAGTTTGCAGTACCAAATGTACCTGTCGCATCACTATTGTCGACAAGCAGGGTCACACGGGTAAACATGTGCTGCAATGGTGTCGTCAACGGAGTCGGGGTATTGTTGCCGAGTATGGTGACATCTTTTTCGATGGCATACATGAAGTCCGCTCCATTTTCAGTATAGTTTGTAAAAGCGAAATTCACCTGACCTGCCGTATATAGGTTTGTTGTTGGGGCAGCAGGAGGGGCAGTAGTCGTAGACCCCAATGAATAGATCACAAAGGTATATTTATTGCCTGCAATCAATTTATCCCCAAAGAATACCTGGGTTGAATCCGCAGCATCGCCAACGGCCTGGTCAATATAAGTACCGTCTGTTTCATAGGCCACTACCCGATAGGTTACCTGACCTCTCAAAGACAGCAATTTCGTTGCGGCCTTTTTACCGGTGGATGCTTTAAGCCCGCTGTTACTTGGGGTATTTTCGGTCAGTTCTGCGGTAATGCTAAACGGTCCCGACTGAATTTCTTTTGTTATCGTTAAAGGTTCAGTTGCGCCGGCTTTGGTCGATGCTTTCGCCACGGATATATTATCGCCACCGAATTGAGCTTCTGTTAAAGCCAGTTTTATCCCTTTATTCACTTCAATCGTATTTTCACCTTTCTCCTTACTACAGGAAACGGCAACCGTTAGAAGAACAATCAAGGCTAATTTTATCTTTATAATCTGATCCATTGTTTTCATAATTGTTATAAATAATTTTTGATTGTGATTAGTTCCACCATTCACCGCCATTCGGATCTTTGGTTTCTGTTCCGCCGTTGTTCCAGTCCGTTTCGTTAACGCCAGAGCCTCCTCCGGGTTGGGCCGATCCTACTGATCCTGCAGCTACACCTTCTTCCATCAGCACCTGTAACTGCTCGATTACGGGTGTCACGTACATCTTTTTTTCAGTTCTCTTTTTCATGTGTATATTTTTTATTTGGTTTTTGTTTAACATTTATTACACCTTATACAGCGTTTAATCATGGATTAAAGTTCATTGTAGTCTGCTGATAAATGCCTTTTGTTAGTGCAGGTCCAATTGTTTGTACCTTTTGTGACGCTTTAAATTGAATTTTGTATATTAATTTCTTTTCATTTAAATAATTAGCTGTTTTAGGAGCTTCTCCTAACTGAATACATCGCCATGATATAGCATACTCTTCACATCAAAGATAGTGCAGAAGCTAAAAAAAACAGGGAACTATGCATATCACATTTTTATCACATATATATCACATGTGATATAACGATTTGATTTTCAGTGTTTTGATGTTTTTATTTTAATTTAGTGATAAAACAATTGTTTAAAAAGTCATCCGAGCGCTTTTGATTATCTCATTGGATGTGGTTGGTGTCTTTTGGAGATAATATATTTCAAATTTATATATTTTGTTTATTTTGTAATTATAAATGTGTGATACATTTGTGATATATTGTTATTGTTTCTTTTGGTGAAATTATCTCCATATTTGCAGCTAATTAATTAAAATATTTATTAATCATAAAAAACTAAGAAAGAAAATGGTTTTACAAACACAGACAAACGTAAGCTGGAGAGCGCTAGTTCTATCAGCTTTGGTATGTGGGTCGATGTATTCCTGTAAGGAAAGCAAAGACAGTGTGACAGCAAGTGGCAAAGCTAGTGTCAATATTCAGTTATTGGGCGTAGAAAACCCGATCGTAACAACTAAGAAAGCAAGTACAGGAAATACTGTTGCGGGAGCGATCCAGACGACGGTGATTCCGTTGACAAAATCAAGCTCTTTTGAGGCAACATTGACCAGCGAGTCGTCCGTGACAAGTGGCAACCTGTTACGGGCCTCGTCCGGTAGCCGTGCAGCGGTAAGCGAAGAAAGAACACCACTGGCAGCCAATGTCAAGTATAAAATCGTGGTGTACAACGCCGACGGGGATTATGTAACAGAAAAGACTTACACCAATTCAGTGGACAATAGCACTGAAATCACGTTGGATGCGGAAAAAACGTATACTTTTGTAGCCTATTCGATCAATAGCACGGCAACAGTTCCAGCAGTGACAGCTCAGGCCGATCTAGCGAATGCCAGCTTGGACAACATCGGCGCGGACCTCATGTATTTCAAGAAGGATTTAACGGTGCACTCTGGTGATAATAACCTGGATGTGATCCTGAAACATCAGTATAGTGAAGTAACCACTAACTTGACTATGGCGACGGAAATGACCGGTGCAATAACGAGTTTGGTTTCGCCGACAATAAATCCTACACATCCGAGTGCAAGTTTAAAATTAGCAGATGGTGTAATAACCTATAATGGGACTACTTCAACTACCGCTGTACAATTTCCGCTTTTAGGAGCTGGTTTACGGACGGTATCAAGTGTTCCTACACTATTGATTCACCCGGGGACGACAAGTGGTGCGTTTAATTTTGGCTCCATCACCATCGATGGAGAAACCAAATCCAATGTTTCTGTTTCCGGCTTGAACATCCTACCGGGACAGCGCTATAACCTAAACCTGAATTTCAAGACTTGTACACAGCCGGTAACCGGTGGAGCTGACCTCAACTGGACTTATCCAGCGTCAGGAGGAGGAGCTGTTGTTGATGGAGTAACTCGGCCAGCAGGATATGTATTGACTAAAGACCTTACTGCTCCCGGAGCAGACTATGGATTTGTCTTTGATATCCTTCAATTGGACAACTCCTTTAACATGGAGATCAATGGAACAAAATTAGCGACACAAGAAATTCAGTTTGAATCAGGTATTGCAATTGCACCTAAGAATGTACGGTTCGAGGACGGAAGTGAATATAATGGGACTAATACTGAAGGAGGAGCCACTCTACCTCAGATTTATAATATGGTAGGTACTGCAACAAATCCGATTATTCGTGTGGTTATTAGCCGTTCGGGAGAAGTGAAAATGTATGGTAGCAAAAGTTCTGGCGGAGTGTTGTATCCGTTGGCGCTGACACAAGGTCAATTTAACATTGTACCATGGAGTTCTAATACTAATAATGTTAAAATTACCCAAGTCGTTCAGGGAGCGACCAAAATGGTTGGTGCCGGCAGTGGTAGAAAGAAAATCGCTTGTCCATAATAGGAATTGGATCTTCGAAATAAATTTTTGAAATAACAATCTAAAAAATATAACATGAAAACTAATCAGTCTAAAAATATGTATATCAGTCCCAAAATTGAGGCAATAAATGTGGAACTGGAACAAGGTATCGCTGCGGGTTCTGCTGCTCCGGCAGATGTCAGCAATGATCCTCAACAATCCTGGGACCAAGCGGATGATGACAATCGCTTGATCAACTGGTAATTTATCTGAACTAATAGTGTTTAATAACTAAGATTGCTCGACAGGACGTAGTGGATACCTGTCGAGCTTTTTATTGGGACGAATATTTTAATCGCGAACCCATGAGTAGATTCAGTTCAAATTGCAGGGGGGGGCGATAAAAAATGAAAAGATTAAAGGCCTTCTTTGATGAGGAGGCCTTTAATTTTGGAGTAGAATTACATTTGCTGGATTTTTGGATTTAGATTATATGTCCTTTTTTGTAATAGTAATGTCTTGTTTTTCAGTTTTTTACAAAGTGTGATATCTATGTGAAAGGCGGTTTTTTTTGTTTCTTTCTTTTAATGCAAATATTTGTCAAGCAGAATAAGGGAGAACATTTCGGTTTGCGAGTTGCTGGATAAAAGCACCTGTAAAAAGATACTGATAAGAACTTTTGAATGCTGGCTATACTGAATTATCGCTCGGGCCTAATTTGCGTAAGGGCCCGTGATAATATATTTGGATTAACTCGGCGGGGATCATTTGAGCCCTGTCGAGTTTAATTACTCATAATTGCCTATTCCCTCTAAAAATAATATCAGCTATTGATTGAATGGGTTTATCAAAGGACGGAAATATAAGAACGAAAATTTACTGAAAACGATATATAATGGAAAGGAATAACTTCAATAATTTAATTGCTTTAGCGAAGAATAATAGTGCTGAGTTTTTGGCTTTGTTCAGTGAAATCTATCCTGATTTTGTTATCTCATTAAAGAAAATAAACCCCAAGATCCGTAGTAGCGAATTAGAATTCTGTGCCATGACTTTTCTGAATTTTTCGACCAAAAATATTGCTCAGTATACTTTTGTCACGGTACGGGCTGTACAGGTACGCAAAAATAGATTGCGCAAAAAGCTTAACATCGCTTCTGATATAGATTTTAATAACTGGATGCGCGATCAGATTCAGCGAAATCCAATTGTTGAGCGGGAGCACATTTCCGTAGGCGCCACAATGCAATAATGGGGGGATGACTTCAAGATTGTATTGCTCAGGATATTAAAATCAACCAGATATTAATGCACAGAACACTCGGAGGAAAGTTAACTTGTCCAGATAGGTTTTTGCGATGTACTATTAATAATGAATAAAAAGATCTTTTTATGTGATGATAACCTCGTAATTTTGGAGGCTTTGGAGCTGATATTGAGCATAACTGATGCTACCATCATAAGCGAAAGCAACAGTTCGCTCGTCTTGGACATGATAATAAACGAAAAACCTGATATTTTTATCTGTGATTTACAAATGCCCGGACTAAATGGCGAAGATCTAATGAAACAAATGCGTACTTATAAAATCCTTGATCAGATGGTTATTCTTTGCATTTCGGCTTCCTATAACGGAAGAGATATTGCCTTCAATGCAGGTGCCCACTATTTTCTCCCTAAACCCTTTGAGATACAGGAACTATTATCCATTGTTAATAAAGCTTTGGTCTGGGGAGTAGGTGGATTCACTGTGAAACATTAATTTTTTTAATCATCTTGCATGTTTGCGTCATGCTGATATCAAAATAATCAAGTCGTTAAAAAAACGGTCTGTTGGGAATAATGTAATGACGGTTTAATGTTTTGGAATGCTTAGATTTGCACCCGCACTACTTTAAGGCTGAATTAACCTTAAATTCTAGCAATAAGTATCTACCTAATATCTGTAATCTACAAAATGAAAAAGCAGTTTCTATTTTTAATTTTATTATTAGTTACACTAAAATTATCTGCTAAATCAACCGCAAGCGATCAGCAGAAGCAGGCAGTGGAGTCACTTTTGGCTAAAGCACGAGAATTTGGTCAGGCAGGACAATTGTTACCCTATATAGAGACTTCGATAAAAGCACTTCATTTGGCCAACGAAGCTGACTATGATGAAGGAAAAGCAAAATCAGGCTCTTATATAGCAGAAGGCCTTGTGACAGCAGGATTGTTTAAGGAAGGACTGAAACAGCTGGACCGTATCGAATCCACGGACTATTATAAGAATGAAATTTTTATGCAATCCGAAGTCTTACGCTTACGGGGAAGAGCCTACGGCGAACTCAAGCTGAATCAACAGGCCCTTCGCGCGTTTCGTCTGCAACAGGGACTGATCAAAAAACTGACTGGCGAAAAACAGATAAAATCCCTGCAGTTTAATTATGAATATTTATCAGTTGCTTTTCTGCGTATGGGGCAATTGGATTCCATGCAAAAATATACTGAACTCCAATTAAAGAATTTGAGGGTCTTTCAAGAGAAAGATGCGCCCATGCGATATCAGATTGTTTATGAAAATTTTGCAAGGTTATATATCGAAAGAGGCGATTTCGCGAAAGCCCAGCAATACCTTGACAAATCGCTGGAACTCATGAAAAAATATAAAATTCCGGTCGTTATGAATACCTATGGCACCTTGGGTCTATTGGAGAAAAAGAGAGGAGATTTTAAAAAGGCTGCTGCTTTCTATGAAGAGGGCTTGTCAAGAAAGCGGGCCGCCGGGAGCAGAATTGGCATGAAGAATTCATACCGGGAACTGGCTGATTTTTACCGAAAAACGGGTTTGGACAAAGCTAAAGCTGATCGCTATGAAATGGCCTTTAGCCGGCTTAATGATTCCTTGGAAAATGAAAATAGAGCGGTGGTCGATCAGGTCCTCAGCCTGATTTTGAAATTGAAAGATCAGGAATCGGATACCAAGATTTCAAAATCAGTTAAGTTGTCGATAATTGCACTGGTATTACTTGTTGTGGTGACTGTATTTTCTGTATGGCGTACTAGACGCAACCGCAAGATTTTGGGTCAAAAAGAGGAGGCTTTACAGGAGACGGAAACAGTGAACAGGGAACTCACGGAGCAAATTGGTGAAAATAAATTCAATAATCTGATCGACCTGGCAAAAAGTAATAATCCGGAGTTTTTGACTTTATTTACCGAATTGTACCCGGAATTTATACAGGCATTGAAATCCCGCGACCCTAAAATTAGAACGACGGAATTGGAGTTTTGCGCCATGGCCTTTCTCAACTTTTCGACAAAGAATATCTCGGAATATACCTATGTCACGGTCAGGGCGGTACAGGTCCGGAAAAATAGATTGCGTAAGAAATTTGACATTCCTTCGGATACGGATTTTAATAATTGGATGCGTGAGCTAGCTGGAACGCCAACGATGCCATTGCAATCCGAGAACTAAAAAATAGGGGCTGTAGCCGTTTATGTGAGAAACAGATATCATGTTATCCGATTTGTTCCTTAACTTTTATAGGGCAGCAGCTTACTTTTATAATCGGAAGGTGTAATCCCCTTAATCGCTTTAAAGAACTTGTTGAAGTTGGGCAAGGAGTTGAAACCACAGGCGTAAGCGATATGGGTAATGGGGTTTTCATCCCGGGCCAGAAGCCTACAAGCTTCATTAATACGTACTTCATTGACAAATTTTGAAAACGTTTTCCGTGTGCGTGCTTTGAAAAATCGGCAAAAGGACGGTTTGGTCAGGTTCGCTAGCTTGGCGGCCTCGTCCAGGGAGATTTCATCGTTAAAATTTTCAAAAACATAATTGTAAATACTAAAAATAATTTCTCCATCCTTTAGGGACAGTCCATCGATATATAGCTTATCGGATAGTATGCTGTATTCTTCGGTATAAAGAAGGATAGCTAATGATTTAAAGAGATACACCGTTTTTTGTATATCAGGTGCAGAGACCATTTTTCGCAGTATTTTTTTTAACTTATTTTTTGTTTCTCCATAAAATAACATGCCCTGCCTAGATCTTTCCAGGAAATCATTGAGATGAGATATTTCAAATAATAAGGGACAAAAAGACTGTAGCGCTTCCGGATCGAAAATCAGCGTTATGGACGCTGTGCTGTGACCCTCGAAGGGCGCTGTATCCTGATGGTGCCAAACGTGTGGCAGGCCGGGACCAATAAAAGTCAATTCACCACTTTCAAAGTCTTCCAGACGATCGCCTATGCAGCGTTGACCATTGCTCCCCAAGATGTAGGTGAGCTGGCATTCGCTGTGAAAATGATATTCGGAGAGAAAATCGGGATGATTTTCCCGTCGGATTTCAAAAACTCTGTTTCCTAAATTTGAAAGTGCTTTAGCATAAACTGGCCGCATAAATTCTTAAAATATTTTAATGAAATAAATGGGAACGTATTCCAATTTTTATAATTGATTGAAAATGATAACTCAAAAAACGTTTTTTAACGATTAAAAGTCATGTATTAAAAGCTTAAAATCATGTAAAATATTACTTTTTGATGCTGTTTCCTTCGTACTCGCCCCCTGGAATAACCCGATCCACATGCAGCCGTATAAGGGCGAAAGTGTAACGTCCGACACCAAAAAAGCCCAGCAATTTTCCTAACAGGTTAATATGGCATCGGAAAAGAGCAATAAAGTGTATGTGTTTATAAAACTGGATAATTATTTTTGATGTATGGCGGAGGTCCTGCGCCTTTCTAGAGGACATCATTCGCATTGAATAGTTAGATTTGAACATACACCGATTTATAAACCGCAATGAATTATCACCCAATCCTAACAAGCCTTCATCGTATCCGTCGGGGTTTAACCTGTTGCCTGCTGCTTTCAACAGCTGTTGCCACCGCGCAGACCCAAGTCAATAGGGCAAACAAAATCTGGTTTGAACAGCCGGCAAATGCCCTGGCTGTAGACTCCAAAAACGGCTGGGAAAGTGATCCCGAATGGTTAAAGGCCCTGCCTATTGGCAATGGTAGCTTGGGTGCGATGGTCTTTGGGGATGTCAACCGCGAACGGATCCAACTCAATGAAATGACGCTTTGGAGTGGCAGCTTTGACGAAGGTGACAATCCTGCGGCTTCGCAGTCTCTGTCGAAGATCCGTGAACTACTCTTTCAGGGCAAATACAAGGAAGCGACTGAACTGACTAATAAGACCCAGATTACAAAGGGAAAAGGCTCAGGAAGCGGCAATGGAGCCAATGTACCTTTTGGCTGCTTCCAGACCCTGGGTGACCTACGCCTGGACTTTGGTACTGACGCCCCGTACCAGGATTATCACCGCGAACTGGATCTGATAAACGGTATTGCGACCAGTTCTTTTGTACAAAACGGGGTCAGGTTTACCCGTGAGATCTTTGCCAGCCATCCCGATCAGGCAATTGTGATACGACTTACCGCTGACAAAGTCGCCGCAATCAATGTGCTTTTCAATCTGGACAGGCCAGAAAGGTTTGCAACCGAAATAACGGCATTGCATGGGCTACGCATGTTTGGTGTGCTCGATAATGGTCGAGGCGGAGATGGTATGCGCTACGAGGCTCAGGTGACTCCCATCCTCGAAGGGGGACGCATCAGCAGCCAGACCACAGCCGGCGTGCAAATTAAAGGGGCCAACGCCGTAACGCTTATAGTAACAGCAAAGACAAACTATAAGCAGCATTATCCGGATTATACCAATACCAATTATCAAAAAGAGCATCTCGGCATTATTAAATCGGCTACGGCCAAATCGTATCCGACTTTAAAGAATCGTCATATCAAAGACTTTTCTTCGTTTATGGAACGCGTGACTTTTCAGTTGGGGAATGATAGCCCCAATCTTCCAACCAATGAGCTAATGGCCAATAATTTCCGTTCCGGAAATGAACAGGCCTTATATCCGCTTTATTTTCAGTATGGCCGATACCTGTTGCTTTCTTCTTCGAGAGCGGGTGGGCTGCCGGCAAACTTGCAGGGGATCTGGGCCAACAAGATACAGACCCCGTGGAATGGCGACTATCATACCGATATCAATGTACAGATGAACTACTGGCCTGCGGAAGTGGCCAATCTATCTGAATCGCATCGTCCGCTGATGGACCTGATTGCTTCACTTGTAGCACCGGGAAGCAAAACTGCCCAGATTCAATATGGTATGCACGGATGGGCGCTGCATCCGATTACGAACGTTTGGGGTTATACTTCTCCGGGAGAAAGTGCCAGCTGGGGGCTGCACATCGGTGCGGGGGCCTGGATTGCCCAGCATATTTGGGAGCATTACGCTTTTACGCAGGATAAAGATTTTCTGCGCTGGGCTTACCCCATACTGAAAGGGTCTTCGACCTTTTACCTGGACTGGCTGACCGCAGACCCCAAAACAGGTCTACTGGTTTCGGGGCCGTCACCTTCACCCGAGAATTCCTTTAAAGCACCTGATGGCTCCACTGCGCAGATCAGCATGGGACCTTCACATGATCAAGAGGTTATTTATAATCTATTTGGCCATACGCTTCGGTCGGCAGCGATCTTGGGACTAAAAGAAGATGAGTTTTTAAATCGCTTGCAGGCATCGAAGGCTAAATTGTCCCGTCCGAAAATCGGCCGCGACGGTCGTCTGATGGAATGGGCCGAAGAGTTTGAAGAGGTAGAACCAGCTCACCGTCATCTGTCCCACCTGTTTGCCCTTTATCCGGGCAACGAGATCACCGTCACCCGTACACCCGACCTGGCAAAAGCTGCACAGCTATCGCTGGAAAAACGGGGCGACGATGGGGTGGGTTGGACCTACGCCTGGAAGATCGCGCTTTGGGCGCGCTTGCATCAGGGCAATCGCGCTTTGAAACTCCTTAATAAACAATTGCGGCCTACAGTGGATATGGATACCAAATACGATGGTGGTGGGGGTACTTACTATAATCTGTTTGATGCATGCCCACCGTTTCAGATCGACGGCAACTTTGGGGTGATCGCGGGCATGGCCGAGATGCTGCTGCAGAGCCACGAAGATTTTATCGAACTGCTTCCGGCACTTCCCGACAGCTGGAAAGATGGTGAAATAAAGGGGCTGATGGCACGTGGAGCCATTGAAATTGATCTGAAATGGGCAGATGGAAAATTGCTGAGCGCAGGGGCAAAGGCCAAAAAACGCCAAAAATGCCAGATTAAATATACTGGCAGGCTGCTTGATGTTGAACTGCCGGCGGGTAAAAGGGTGGAGCTCCAATTGCGATAATAGATTGCATAGGCTGTATTCCAACAGAATTAATTAAGTTTGTGGTATAGCGCTTATAAAACATGCAATCTCTTTATTTCTATTGGTTACTTGTCTGTTCCTTGATCAGTACTGCTGTTGTCGGGCAATCGCTAGATTATCCTTCCTTCCGCAATATTTCTTTGGGGACAAATGCCAATACAGTCCATTCATTTGCTCAGGATAGCCTGGGGATGCTTTGGCTGGGAAGCAATAATGGGCTATTTAATTACGATGGGTATGCACTTCAGCCCCTTACGGGGACGAAATCTCCTTTTCAGACCTTTGTTTACTGCATTGCGCTGATTGATAGTAAACATTTTGCATTGGGGACAGGACAGGGGGTATTGCTCTATAATTATCAGTTCGACCGTTTTGAATCTTTTCCAGCAGGGGGTCCTTCAGATGTCAGGTCGCTGCTGCTCGTTGGCGACACCTTATGGATAGGGTCCATAGCTGGTTTGTACTGCTATAATACCAAAACGCGTGAACTCGTCGATTATGGTAAGCTCTTCCCCAAGAATATTGCAAAAACTGCTGTATACGCTCTTGATCAGGTTGGTGATAGAATTTTAATAGGTACGTACAATGGGCTTTTCGAGTTGAATCCCGCGAAAAAAGATATCGTATCCCTGACGCTTCCCGATTACAAATCTGGGAGCAACCAGTTTGTCAATTCTATATTTTCTATTCCGGCATCGGCAAGTACCTATGTCGGGACTGAGTATGGCCTTTATCTCTATAATACTAAAAAACGTACCCTCCTGAAGACTCCTGTGCTGCAAAATCATCCCATCAAGGCGATGGCTTCCAAGGATTCAAATACCTTGCTTGTAGGTACAGACGATGGTCTTTTTACTTATCAACCGGCTCAGCAGCTGGTCCAGCGAATCAAGCATGATTCCCGCAATAGAAATTCGCTGGCTAATAATATCGTATGGAGTATCTTTAAGGACCGGTCTGAAAATATCTGGCTGGGCACGGACCTTGGTTTTTCTTTATGGTCCAACCGTAAGGTGGAAAAAATACTGCCCATCTATCAATTGACCGCAAGCAGCGACGGTAATCGTTTTTATAAGATTGCTAAGGATCGCACTGGCTGGTATTGGCTAGGTGGCGACAACGGTTTGATTCGGGTACATGGACTGGACGATAAAAATACGGAAAGCAACTGGTACCGCATGGATGCCAAGACCTATCGTCTAACACACAACCGTATCCGGGATATATTTCAAGATCATTCGGGATTGGTGTGGATAGCCTCCGACGGTGGTGTCAATGTGTTTGATACGCATACCAAACAATTTAAAAGCTTTACAATTGTCGATGCAAGTGGCAGACGAAATGCGAAATGGTCCTATGATATCTTACAGGATGGACAGGATAATCTCTGGGTCGCCTCTTATATGGGGGGAATATTTGTTGTCAGCAGAAATAGGCTGTTGGAAGCGACCGGCCCGGTCATAGCAAACTGTAATTTCAGTAAAGCTGATGGCCTTTTGGAAGATTTTGCCAATCAGATTGTTGATAATGGAAGGGGGGAGATATTGGCACTGTTCTATAATAAAGGGATCAGCAGCATTGAGGCGGCAACAGGGAAAATAACAGAACTTAAAGACAGCGCAGGGCATGCGCTGGATCAGGCAACCTTTATGCTGAAAGATAGGGAGCATACGATCTGGGTAGGGGAGCATGGTGAATTGCGGCGGATTGCAGCGGACGGAAAAAACACATTAGTTCGTTTTGATCCTGTCGGGAAGGGGGAAGTGACTGCCATGGCCGAGGTCAACGAAAATATTTGGGTGGCAACAAGTGCTGGGGTCTGGCAGATTAATAAGCAGAGTCTAAAAGCTGAATTATTAAGGTACGGACAGCGGATCTCCTCGATGTATTACGATGCTGAACGGGAGGAAGTGGTCTTGGGTGGAATCGATGAGGTGGTCCTATTGCCTGCACAAAACGGGCCAACGGATCTGGATAGGTCCAAAAAGATCGTGCTCACCGCTATGTATGTCAATAATGAACGATTTGGCAGTTATGGCTACGGTTTGCGTTATCGGAACGAGATAAGTTTGGCGCACGATCAGAATAACCTCCGACTCGAGTTTTCCGACCTGGATTATGGGAATCATTTGGGCTATCGTCTGGCTTATGCTTTTAAAGGTAAAAATGAAACCTGGATTCCAATGGAACGTGGTGATAACAAGGTGCTTCTATCCAACTTAAATTCGGGTAGCTACGAGCTTCAGCTGGCGAAAGTGGATATTGGGGGCCATGTTGTTTCGGAAATTTATACCTACGCTATTCAGATCCGTTATCCTTGGTATGCGACCTATTGGGCCAAAAGTCTCTATGTGCTCATTGCTGGTTTCCTGCTCTTCTGGATTGTCAATTTTTTCAGGGTACGCAGCACGTTAAAATGGGAAAGACGTGAACGGCGGAAGGTCCTGGAGCTCACCAAGATGAAAATGGACTTCTTGACCGCTGTATCGCACGAGCTCAAAACGCCGCTAAGTCTGATTTTGGCTCCCGTAAGCCAAATGATGCGACAGACAAAGAACAGTGACAAAAAGAAACAGTTGGATGGTGTACATCGAAATGCCTTAAAAATTAGCCAGCTTATTCAGGAATTGATGACTTTTGATCAGGTCGAACAGCAGCAGATGCCGCTGCAGGGATTGCTTACCTCTCAGATTGATCTGGTTGCTTATTGCAGACAGCTCATAGCTGACTGGCAGCAGGTGCCTGAGTATAGCACCATCCATTTTGACTTTGTCAGTACTATAGAAAGCTTTTTTATACAGACGGATGTAGCCAAGCTAGGATCGATTGTCAACAATTTGATTGTCAATGCCTGTAAGTATAATCGTCCTGAAGGTCGTGTTGACTTGCGACTGGAAGTAATTGGGGAGGCTATAAAGCTTGCCGTTCGGGATACTGGGATTGGTATCGCTCCCGAAGACCTGCCTTATGTATTCAGCAAATTCTACCGCTCTTCCCTGAAAGAAGTGAGTGCAGTACAGGGGACCGGTGTTGGCCTATACCTGGTCAAAAGTTATTGTGAGCAGTTGGGCTGGAGTGTTGACATCGCGAGCAACCCAAAGGGCACAAGCGTGACGCTCAGCTGGAGGCAGGACAATATAAACGATAAGGATCCTGCTGAAAGTACCCCGGTAGCAGGCAAAAGAAAATTGCTGATCATTGAAGATAATGCCGAACTTGCTGATTTTTTACAAAATGCCATGCAGGTACATTATGATTGCCGCATTGCTGGCGACGGCAGTGAAGGCTTACGTTTAATCGACGGGCATATCTTTATGCCGGATATTATCCTGACAGATGCCATGATGCCCACTATGGGGGGAATTGAAATGGTTAAAAGACTGCGGCAAAATATCGTCACAGCAACGATACCGGTCATGCTGCTGACTGCACAGAACGATGAGCTCATCAGACGCGAGTGGGTTGCTGCCGGAATAGATGCTTACATGGCCAAACCTTTCGATCTGGACTTGCTGCAGATACAGCTATTGCAGCTCTTGGATAGGAAAGATAAGCTTGTCGTGCAGTTGCGTATCGATGAAATCAGTAAACCAGCCGAACCCGCCGCTGTACATTCGCCGGATGAAAAGTTCCTGGCAAACGTGACACAGCTGATTGAAGAAAATATGGATGATTCGGAATTCTCGGTACAGCGGCTCAGTGAGCTCACTGATGTTGCTGCGAGACAGCTCTATCGTAAAATTAAACAGCTAACAGGATATACACCGGTAGAGTATATACGCAGCATTCGTATCAAGAAAGCCGCGCTCTTACTGCAGCAACAGAAGTTTACTGTTGCCGAAGTGATGTACATGGTCGGATTCTCCAATGCCTCTTATTTCTCTAAATGTTTTCAGTCGGAATTTGGGATGTCACCAAAAGTGTATATGGATTCTTTTGTTTAAGTGTTTGATTTTTAATAGTGTTTGCTGTGCTGGAGAAATAGCGATGTCCAATTTGTGTTGTTCTTTGTCCGATATGTGGCCTTAAAAAATAATACCGTTTGATAGGTTTGTAAGAGTAATAACCAAAAATTATAAATCGATACAATCCATGCGTGTAATTATTTTATGCTGCTTTGCTCTTTTGGGCTACGCTAAGTCTTATGCACAATTTAAGGCCAGTAAAAATGTCCCCACAGTTTTTGTAGATCGTGAAGGTGTCATGCGCTGGTCGGACTCCAAAGCGGAGGCATCATTTTATGGCGTCAACTATACAGTTCCTTTTGCCCATGCCTTTCGGGCGCTACAGGCTAAGGGGATAGATCGTAAGCAGGCCATTGATCGCGACGTCTACCACTTTGCTCGTTTGGGATATAATGCTTACCGTATCCATATTTGGGATGTGGAGATTTCCGATAAAAATGGTAACCTGATCAGCAATGAACACCTGGATTTGTTGGACTATCTTTTCTTTAAACTCCAAGAGAGAGGCATCCGGATCCTGATTACCGGAATGACCAACTTTGGAAATGGCTATCCCGAAAGAAATATAAATACGGATGCATTTACTTACCACTACGATAAGTGTAAGGTTCATGCCAATCCACAAGCGATAGCTGCACAGGAAAAATACATCAGTCAATTGCTTAGTCATGTCAATCCGTATACTGGGCATACTTATCAGACGGACCCTTACATCATTGGATTTGAGATCAATAATGAGCCTTGTCATACCGGAGCCATTCAGACGACTTCGGACTATATTGCCCGGATGGTTAAGACCATGAAGAAAAATGGCAACAAAAAACCTATTTTCTACAATGTAAGCCATAATATGGATCATGTAAAGGCTTATTTTGATGCTGATATCCAGGGGACCACTTATCAATGGTACCCTGTGGGGCTGGTTGCGGGACGTGAACGTCAGGGAAACTTTCTGCCTTACATCGATCAATACGATATTCCTTTTTCAAACTTGGAGGGCTTTGCCAATAAAGCAAAGGCAGTCTATGAATATGATCCTGCGGATAATCTGTACAGCTACATGCATCCCGCCATGAGTCGCACATTCCGTTCGGCAGGATTTCAGTGGATTACTCAGTTTGCCTACGATCCAATGGATATGGCAGCTTACAATACCGAATATCAGACGCATTATCTCAATTTGGCCTATACACCGGCAAAAGCACTGAGTACCATGATCGCTGCAGAGGTGGCTTATACCATACCGAGAAATAAAAAATTTGAGCGCTATCCACAGGATACCTTATTTGGCAATTTTAGGGTTAGTTATGAAGAGGATCTCTCCTTGATGAATGCACCAGATAAATATTTTTATACGAATAATACAGCAGTAAAACCTATAAAACCAGAAAAATTGCAGCATATCGCTGGTCATGGGTCATCGCCGGTGGTGGATTACCGGGGATCAGGTGCTTATTTTTTGGATCTTCTGGAAGATGGTCTATGGCGTCTGGAAGTGATGCCGGATGCAGAAAAAATCGCTGATCCTTTTGCTAAGCCATCCCTCAATTGTGAGGTGGTGCATATCCTGTACCGGTCGCAGACGATCGATGTTCGGATACCTGATCTAGGCGATATGTTCATTGTGCAGCAGCTTTCGCAACAAAATGGTGGCGGAGCAGGTATTTCGGTAGCCAAAACAAGTTTCAGTGTTGAACCAGGTGTGTATCTCCTCAAACGAAAGGATCTCAAGCTAAAAAATAACTGGACAGTTTCCTCATCCTGGAAAAATGGCTATTTGGGTGAATATTATGCGCCAAAGACCCAACCACTGAAGCAAACTTTATTGATACACCAGCAGCCTGAAGCGCTGGAAAAAGGTCGCGCTGCCAAACTGCAGTTCCGTTATATTTTTGAAAAACAACCCGATTCGATTATTTTACAAACGGATCAAGTGTCATTTTGGAAAGATCATAATCCCTACATTAAGCTGATCCCCAAAGATAGCAGCACCTATGAAGCGGTGATTCCGGCAGCGCTGTTAGGCGGCAATGAGTTGAAATATACCGCGACAGTGTTTGTCGGTGGGAAGCAATTCACTTACCCTGACAACCAGGCCGGTGCCCCGCTTGACTGGGATTATCGGGTCAATAGTTATTGGATGGTCGGACTGTATGAGCAGCATGCTCCTGTTACTTTGTTCGAATCCTTATCTAAAGTAGCTTCTTTGGAAACTTTCGCAATTCCCGAAACCGCTTATATGACTGCAGAACGGCAGCAACAGGATTTAGGAAAACTCCCTTTTTGGACGTATACCTTTCATGCCAAGGATCCAGGTGTGAAGTATTTTTGGCTAAAGGATATCAGAACAGCGGTTCTTGAACGGCCTGCCGGGCTCAATGCCGCTAAAAAGCTTTGCATACTCTTAAAACATCAGGGGGGAAATCCGGTGCTGAAAGCTGGCTTTGTGACAAAAAAGGGGTATACCTACGTAAAAAAGATGCATGCTGAATCAGATGTCGAAACATTGGTCCGTATTGATTTAGCGGATCTGCAGCTTGTGCCGACAGCTTTGCTTCCTGCTCCTTACCCTGTTTTTCTTGAACGCTTTTTTAATCCGGTGGTTCCAATTCAATTTGACAAAAGGGATATCGAAAAGCTCATTATCTCGGGGGAAAATATGGATGGCGCAACTTTATCCATTGCAGCGATATGGCTAGAATAACTGTATAGTGCGCTTTTATGCAACTAATCATTCCGTTTAGAATGCCAATGTACTGTTCGGGGCGTCATTTTTCGGATCGTTGCGAAGGCTGAACGAATTGACAAGTGAGTTTTCAGGACTGATCAATAAGGTTGACAGGAGCAGAAAGAATAAAATAAAGGGAAAAGAAAACAATTATAAACACATAAATCTAAAAAAATGAAGGGTTTTGCATTTAAAACAAGTTTATTGGGCTTGTCATTGCTATCCTGTCTTGGGGAAACGCAGCTATACGCAGCAACGAAAGGAGAGAGCAAGTGGATCAGGCCGATGCAACAACAGGATGTCCGTGGGGTCGTCCGCAATGAACAGGGGCAGGCGATGGCTGGTGTGACGGTGTTGGTGGCCGGAACAGCGGTGGGGACTTCCACCGCTAGCGATGGTTCGTACCGCATTTCATTGCCCAAAGGCAAATCCCAGCTCTCCTTCTCGATTGTTGGTTATAGCAGCCAAACCTTGACGGCACAGGGAACATCCTTGGATGTCAATATGGTGCCGGCGGGGAATGTATTGGAGGAGCTGGTGATCGTAGGATACGGAAGTACAACCAAAAAGGATCTCACGGGTGCCGTCAATACGGTGGGAAGTAAGGATTTTAATAGTGGACTGGTCGGGTCTCCTGAACAGCTGATCAATGGGAAAACGGCCGGCGTGCAGGTGATGTCTAACAGTGGTTCCCCTTCTTCCGGGAGTACCATACGTATTCGTGGGGGAGCCTCCTTAAGTGCCAGCAACGATCCGCTGATTGTATTGGATGGGGTACCTTTGGAGACTGGCGGCATTAGCGGCAATAGCGGCAACTTTCTCAGTCTGATCAATCCCAATGATATTGAAAGCATGACGGTGCTCAAAGATGCATCGTCGACAGCCATATACGGATCGCGTGCATCCAATGGTGTCTTGCTGATTACAACAAAGAAAGGGAAGGGGGATGATTTACGGTTATCCTTTTCATCCATTGTGTCTATGCAGCAGGCTATGGGCGTGGCTGATATGATGTCGCGTGATGAATTTGCGAATCTGATCAATAGCAAAGGAACTGCCGCGCAAAAAGCACTGTTGGGAAATGCCTCAACAGACTGGTTGCATGAAGTTTTTCAGGATGCCATGGGGACAGATAACAACTTAAGTCTACAGGGAAAGATCGGTAAGACCTTGCCTTTTCGTGCTTCCGTTGGCTACTATAATCAGCAGGGAACCTTGCGGACCGACAAAACGGAGCGCATGACGGGGGCATTGGTGCTAAATCCTACATTTTTTAATAAACATCTGACCGTGAACTTGAATGTTAAAGGTGCTCGCAACAACAACAGTTTTGCCAATACCGATGCGATATGGTCTGCTGTGGCTTTTAATCCGACGCAGCCAGTTTACTCTGGGGTAGATGCGTATGGGGGCTATTACGAGAGTCTGGACAATGCGGGTCTCCCGGCAACTGGCGCAAATCTCAATCCGCTGGGGCTGCTCCGTCAGGAAAAGCACCGTAGTACAGTCAATAGGGCTGTAGGTAACCTTGACCTTGATTATAAGTTCCATCTGCTGCCTGAATTAAAAGCGCACGTAACACTCGGCTATGACTATGCCAAAGGGAATGGATCTAATCTTATTCCAGCAAGTGCAGCCAATAATTTTACGATCGGAGGGGCGTTTGACCGTTATGAGCAGACGCTTAAAAATAAATTGTTTACAGGCTATCTAAATTATAACAAGTTCTTCTCAGAAATTAAAAGTACAATTGACGTGACTGCAGGGCACGATTATCAATATTGGAGTGCAGGGCGCCCACCGATAGTGTATTATAATGAAGCTGGCGATGTACATTCTACGGCGATTGCATCTGATGAACGCCATTCGCTCATCTCTTGGTACGGCCGGATCAACTACAATTACGACAGCCGTTATTTATTGACAGCGACGGTCCGGAAAGATGGTACATCGCGATTCAGCCCCGAAAATCGCTGGGGAACATTTCCTTCAGTCGCTCTGGCCTGGCGCCTTTCGCAGGAGTCTTTCATGAAAGGGATCGCTTTTCTGGATGATCTAAAGCTCCGCGCAAGTTACGGTATAACAGGGCAGCAGGAGGGCATAGGCAACTATGAATATTTGCCAGTCTACAATCTGGGAACAGCCTATGCGCAATACCGTTTTGGGGACCAATATCATTTGGTGTACCGCCCATCGGTCTATAATCGGGATTTGCGCTGGGAAACAACCAAGGCATTTAATTACGGTTTGGACTTCGGACTGTGGAAAAATAGGGTATCAGGTGCAATTGAATATTACACAAGAAAAACACATGATCTATTGGCCAATGTGCCTGTGGCAGCAGGAACAAACTTTGACCAGAATGCAACCATTAACGTCGGAAATGTTGAAAGCAGTGGTTTCGAATTTCAATTGAATACTGTCCCTATCCAAAAAGATAACCTGCGTTGGGAAGTTAATATAAACGCCACCAATCAACATACGAAAGTGACCAATATTGCATTGGTGCAGGATGCGAATGCTGTGGGAACTTATGTAGGACCGAATGTCAGTGGGCGTGGTATCCAGATCCTGACAACTGGCTATCAGCCTTACATGTTTTATGTATACAAACAGTTATACAACGAAGCTGGCAAACCCTTAGAGGGCGTATATGCGGATCTAAATGGTGATGGAGCAATTAATGAAAAAGACTTATACCGTTATCAGTCGCCGGCGGCCAAATGGCTGTTTGGTTTCAATACACAGCTGACCTATAAAAAATGGACAGCGGCGACGACATTACGTGCAAATTTGGGAAATTATGTCTTCAATAATACAAAAATGAACCTCAGTGCTTGGGAGACAGTTCAATATGTGGACCCATCGATCAATAACATACATCGGGATTACTTTAATACCGGATTTCAGACCAGGCAGTATTATTCGGATTACTATGTCGAAAATGCTTCCTTCCTTCGAATGGAAAACCTGTCGCTGAACTATAATTTTGGTAAGGTAGGTAAGATCTCCAATTTACGCGTGGGTGCAGTCGTTCAGAATGTTTTTATTGTGAGCAAATATAGCGGTATGGACCCCGAGGTTCCGAGTGGATTCGACAGTTCGTTCTACCCACGTTCAAGGACTTTCTCCTTGAGCCTCAACCTAGATTTTTAATGGCAGCCTCAAAAAAGAAAACTTATATAGCGATGAAAAATATAAAAAGATATTGTTTTGGATTGTTGAGTATACTCCTATTGCTGCAATCCTGCACAAAGGACTTAAATCAGTATCCCACTGTGGAAACTACTTCGGAGTCGGTCTACACTTCTGTGGATGGTTACCGTGCTGTGCTTGCTAAATTGTATGCTTCATTTGCCGTTGCGGGCAATGGTCGCGGTGATGCCGATCCGGATATGGCGGGCAGCACAGCTTCTTGGGGCTACCTTCGGGTATACTTTAACCTGCAGGAAGTACCTACCGATGAGGTGATCTACACCTGGGCGGGTGGCGATAACATGACTGATATTCAGTATATGACCTGGGGAGCTTCTGATACATGGGTGAATGCGATGTATTACCGGATCTACTACACTGTGGCTATCTGTAACGAATTTCTGCGGAATGCCACCGCGGAGAAACTGGCCGCCTTTAGCTCGGCCGAACAGGGGGAGATCCTGGCATTTGCAGCCGAAGCGCGTTTTCTGCGAGCGCTGGCTTATAGCCACGCCATGGACTTGTATGGAAATGTTCCTTTTGTAACGGAAAAGGATCCTGTAGCCGCGTTTTTTCCGCCACGGATGACGCGGAGTGATCTCTTTGCATTTATTGAAAAAGAACTGACGGAGGTCGCGTCGACCTTGCCTGATCCACGCCAAAATGAATATGGCCGGGTGAGCCGTGCGGCTGCTTGGTCGTTATTGGCCAAGAATTATCTGAACGCTCAGGTATATACGGGTACAGCGCGTAATGCGGACTGTCTGAAATATGCTAAAAAAGTGATTGATGCTGGATATTCCTTAAATACAAATTATAAGCAGGTATTTAATGCTGACAATGATAAACGGACCAATGAAATTATCTTTCCGATAGAAGCTGATGTAGCGCATACGACTACCTGGGGGGCGACAACTTATCTCGTCAACGGCCCTATTGTCGGGAGCATGAAATCGTCGGATTACGGCGTACTTTCTGGATGGAATAGCTTTCGTACACTTCGTGAATTTGTAGCCCTGTTTCAAGTAGAAGACAAAAGAGGTGATTTTTGGAAAAACGGACAGTCTTTAGATGTGGAAGATCCCTCTTCTTCAAGCCAGGGCTATGGGTTGGTTAAATTTACAAACTTGAAAGATGATGGCACCTATACAACAGACGAAGGTCTGGTAAGCACGGATTTTCCAATGATCCGCCTGGCCGATGTCTATCTGATGTATGCCGAGGCTATGCTGCGTGGTGGCGGTGGGAGTGTACAGGAAGCAATCACGTTGGTCAACAGTATCCGTCAGCGGGCCTACGGAAGTTCAGCAGGGGCTATCGACCAAGCACAGCTAACGCTCGATTTTATTCTTGCAGAACGCGGCCGCGAACTGTTTTGGGAGTGCACACGCCGTACAGACTTGATTCGATTTGGGAAATTTACCGGAAACGCTTACCTCTGGCAATGGAAGGGCGGTGAAATGAACGGCCGCGCTGTGGATGCTAAATTCAATTTGTATCCAATTCCAGCGACTGATATGAGCGCGAATCCGAATTTGATTCAAAACCCCGGTTACTAGTCTTGGATGATTTTATTAAATAAAGACAATGATTACATATGAAACAATTGACACTCTATATCTTGGTGCTGCTTTTAACTGCTTGTAAAAAGGAAGGTGGAGCACCGGCTGTCAGCGGGATAAAACCCGCTGTGCTGCACAGCAGTACAACGGAACTGGTCTTAAAATCTACAGAACGTAAAGCGGTGGCACTGCAGCTTGTTTGGGATGAGGCGATTCTGGCAAGCGATGAGCCAATGGCGGAGTCGGTCTTAAAAAATAAGATAGAAATAGCAGCAGACCCTTCTTTTTCTGTCATCGCCAAAAGTATTGAGCAGGTGGCAAGCTCGATCAGCTATACGCATGAACAACTGAATAGCCTCGTCACGGGGATGGGATTTGTTCCTGATGAAAAAAAGGTGTTTTATGTCCGAATTGCTTCGCGATTGGGAGCCAATACAGACTGGCTCTACAGCAACGTGATTGCCCTGACTGTCACGGCTTACCAGCCTGTTGAGGATGCGGCCTATCTTTACCTTTCGAATAAAGAAATTACCCAATTCCCATGGAAACTGTGTTCGAGAAAAGAAGATGGTTTTTACGATGGTTTTGTACGCCTCGATCAATGGTATAATTTTTATTTAACCAGTGAGGAGAGTACCAGTGCATCGCTTATCTATGGTTCCTATCCTTTGGATGGCAGTCAATATATTCTGTATAGCGGTGCAGATCGCTGGAATTGCTGGACGAGTAAAGGTGGATACCTGTACCTAACAGCCGACGTTAATAAGTTGGCCTGGAAGGAGACTTCCGTGGAGTCGATGACGGTGACGGGCGATTTCAACGGCTGGAGTGCAACGGCAACACCAATGGTATATGACCAGACGGCAAAGGTTTGGAAAGCAACCATTACGACAGCGGCAGCCGAGCAATGGGGGATTAAAGTACTGATCAATGGCAGTTGGACTTGGTTTTTTGGAGCTGCGGAGGGTAGTGGAAACTGTAATTTATATACGGCAGATGGAAGTGGTTTTGCTTATGATAAGGTCGGTACGCATACATTGATCCTTGATCTAAGCGATCCAAAACAATTCAAATATCACGTGGAATAGGAAAGATAGGGACGATTCCTAAAATGAAATAATCGGATGAAAAAAATAAAAATAGGGAAAATATTAGGCTTGTTAAGTCTGTGTTTGATGCTGTCCAGCTGCAGCAATAAAGATAACCTTGAAGTAGCTACACCTACGCCGCATTTGGCAAAAGGTGCGGATGTGAGCTGGATTACCGAAATGGAAGCCTCCGGTGTGCAATTTTTTAATGCAGGGGGGAATGCGGTGGACGGATTGAAATTATTGCGTGGATTGGGGATGGATGCGGTACGTTTGCGTGTTTGGGTAGACCCCGAACGAGGATGGTGCAACAAGAATGACGTACTGGTCAAAGCACGTCGGGCGCACCACTTGGGTATGCGCATCATGGTTGATTTTCATTATAGTGATACTTGGGCCGATCCAGGGCAGCAGACAAAGCCTGCTGCTTGGAAAGGATTGGCATTTGATGGCTTAAAGAAGGCGGTAAGTGACCATACAACAGACGTCCTGCAATTGCTAAAAGATAACGGCATCTCACCGGAATGGGTGCAGGTAGGCAATGAAACGGGTAACGGAATGCTTTGGGAAGATGGAAAAGCTTCCATTAGCATGGCTAATTATGCAGCGTTGAATAATGCCGGCTACGATGCGGTGAAAGCGATTTTTCCGGCAGCAAAAGTGATTATACATCTCCACAATGGATTTGACAATAATTTGTTCCGCTGGATGTTTGATGGTCTGAAAAATAATGGCGGAAAATGGGATGTGATTGGTATGTCGCTTTATCCGACCCCAGAAAACTGGCAAGAACGGAATGCAGCATGTGTCAGCAACATCAAAGATATGATCGCCCGGTACAATTCAGAAGTCATGATCTGCGAAGTGGGGATGAGCTGGGATGAAGCGGATATTGCCGAAATATGGCTCAAGGATCTTTTTAGCTCGGTCAATACTGTGCCTGACCAGAAGGTGCTGGGTATATTCTATTGGGAGCCTTTGGCTTATGGTGGCTGGAATGGTTATACCTTAGGAGCATTTGATAATAATGGACGCCCGACAAAAGTATTAAATGCTTTTAAATAAAGTATATATGTTGTCGCCGAATGAGGCTAAAATTGAACTGTAGACTATAAATACATGAATTGATGATGAGATTACTAGGTACGTTTTGCTTTCTGTTCTTTTTATTCCTATTTGTTCCGGTCAATTTAAATGGACAGTCCGGACGCCAATCCTTCCTGCTGGAGAAAAACTGGCGTTTTTTTCAGGGTGAAGTTGCACAGGGGGAATCGATGACATTGGACGATAAGACTTGGGAAAAGGTTAGTATACCGCATGATTGGGCTATTTTTGGACCTTTTGACCGAATTCATGATCTGCAGGATGTCGCCGTGACACAAAATGGAGAGAAAAAATCGACCGTAAAAACGGGTCGGACTGGTGGTTTGCCCTATGTAGGTGTGGGCTGGTATCGGACCAGCTTTGATGTGCCGCAATTCGAGCCCTCTAACAAACGTGTGGAACTCAAATTTGATGGCGCAATGAGCGAGGCTCGGGTCTATGTGAATGGAAAGGAAGCTTGCTTTTGGCCTTACGGCTATAATGCTTTTCATTGCGATGTGACTGAACTGCTGCATAGAGATGGTAGGAACAACATGGTTGCTGTCCGCTTGGAAAATAAAGCGCAATCATCGCGTTGGTATCCTGGTGCAGGACTTTATCGGAATGTGCATGTCATTGTTACGGATAAGATCCATGTACCTGTGTGGGGAACCTATATCACGACGCCTTTTGTGTCGGATAGCATAGCTTCCATTAAGCTTGAAACCAGTTTGAAGAATGCTGACGGCAAGTCGGTACGTATGGTAACTGCGATTTTGGATGCAGCGGGGCATGTGGTAGCGCAGAAAGAAAATCAGCAGAAAATAAACTATGGTAAGCCTTTCGTACAAAATTTTGAGGTGATAAAACCTGCCCTGTGGAGTCCGGAGACTCCGAATCTGTATAAAGCGTCTACGCAAGTATTTGTCGACGGCAAGCTGACGGACCGTTTTGAAACCCGTTTTGGCATTCGAGAGGTACGTATTATTGCTGATCGGGGATTTATGTTAAATGGAAAGATCCGAAAGTTTCAGGGCGTATGCAATCATCATGATCTGGGGCCATTGGGGGCGGCAATTAATGTCTCGGCCCTGCGCTATCAATTGCAGCTGCTCAAAGATATGGGCTGTGATGCAATTCGGACTGCCCATAATATGCCGGCTCCAGAATTGGTCGCCCTATGTGACGAATTGGGCTTGATGATGATGATTGAGCCTTTTGACGAATGGGATATTGCTAAATGTGAAAATGGATACCATCGGTTTTTCGCGGACTGGGCCGAACGCGATATGGTCAATATGATTCATCATTTTAGGAATAACCCTTCAGTGGTGATGTGGAGCATTGGAAATGAAGTGCCTACGCAATGTAGTGCCGAAGGATATAAAGTGGCTTCATTTTTACAGAATATCTGCCATCGAGAGGATCCTTCTCGGCCTGTGACCTGCGGCATGGACCAGGTAAGCTGTGTGCTAGAAAACGGTTTTGCGAGTTTATTAGATGTTCCTGGGCTCAATTATCGCACGCACCGTTATGAGGAGGCATATGCCAAATTGCCGCAAAATCTGGTTCTAGGTTCGGAAACAGCATCCACGGTGAGCTCCAGGGGTGTCTATAAATTTCCCGTGATAAAAAAAGGTGATATGCTGTATCCAGATCATCAGTCATCGTCTTATGATATGGAATATTGCTCTTGGTCCAACCTGCCGGATGAGGATTTTGCATTGGCAGAAGACCATCATTGGACGATGGGACAATTTGTCTGGACTGGATTTGATTACCTTGGTGAACCCTCTCCATATGATACGGATGCCTGGCCCAACCATAGTTCCATGTTTGGTATTATTGATCTGGCAAGTATTCCCAAAGATCGTTTTTACCTATACCGAAGTTTATGGAATAAAAATGAACATACGCTGCACATCCTTCCACATTGGACATGGCCGGACCGTGTAGGACAACAAACACCTGTTTTCGTATATACGGACTATCCGAGTGCAGAACTTTTTATAAACGGCAAGAGTCAGGGGATACAGCGTAAAACTAAGAATTCATTGCAGGAACGTTATCGCCTGATGTGGATGAATACGCTTTACGAACCCGGAGAGGTCAAAGTTGTCGCTTACGATGAATCTGGAAAGCCGGCGGCCGAAAAAATTGTCCGGACGGCAGGTAAACCTTTTCAGATTAAAATGGATGCAATGCATGATTCCATTGCTGCTGATGGACGCACATTGGCTTATATCCGTGTCAAAGCAGTTGATAAAGCTGGGAACCTCTGCCCGCATGCAGATGGATTGGTCCAATTTGAAGTAGGAGGAGCTGGTACATTCAGAGCCCTGGCCAACGGAGACCCGACCAATCTGGAGGCTTTTCAAAAACCCCAGATGCATTTGTTCAATGGACAGCTTACCTTGATTGTGCAGTCTGATGAAAAATCGGGAAAGATTCGGATACGGGCAAAGAGCAAAGATTTAAAAGAGGACGTATTGACTATTCAGACGGTTTTGGCACCTTAAATGGCCGCCTGTCATTTGTCATTAATTGGATAGCCGCCTTTGCCTGTTAGGCCGGCTGTCAGCATATCGCCCTGGCGGTGTGCTGATTGTTTAACTTAAAAAAAATACCGAAGGGATTTGAGCTTCGGTATTTTTTTGAAAAAGAAAAAATTACTACTTAAAATGTTAGATGGTTTTGCTGTCGCGCATCATTTTAATGATATTGTGCGCTTCGAGCTGTTTGCTGAGCTGCGTATTGATCAGGCTATGGACGTTTTGCGAAAGTTCTTCCGATCCGTCAGCCAAGGCTGTTTGGTAGGTCGATTTGAAGGCATCTTCACCTTGCTCACAAGTTTCCAATAGACTTCTTTCGTCGTCTCCGGTAATATTTACTTTGATGCCCATCCAGACGCGGAAGAGCTTTCCGCTGAGCATTGTGCCATCCGTTGCCTCTTTGCCCTCAAGTTCGACGTAAGGTGTTAGTTCGGCGATAAATTCTTCCGACTGTCCAATGAACTTTTCGAATGTAGGGATAAGTTTATCTAAACCATGACTGTTCGACAGATCAATTGCTTTTTTATAACCTTCGATGCGGTCATTGTTGATCTTGATAATGTCGTTGATGATTTCCGGATTATTGATGTTGTTTTCCATAATATTGTTATTTGTTATCATTTTATTTATTCGAAAAACATCCTCCGACGAATGATCGTTTGCAGAATCCGAGATTCAGGTATTTAATTCATCCTCCGTATTTATCCCATTTTTTATTGTGCAAGAATAAATGCCCTAAAACTTTCTACATTTTATCCTTGTTCTTGATCCGAATACTGTCATACAGGCAGCGCAATTAAAACTATGCAACAAGATATCCATGTAGCCATTATCGGGGGCGGACCCAGTGGCCTGTTTATGTACAAAAGACTGATTGAAAAGAATATTGCAGGGCTCAAAATATCGATTTTCGAGTCGCGCAAGCAATTGGGCGCAGGTATGCCTTACAGCTACGAAGGTGCGACAGCCGAACACCTGACCAATGTTTCGGATCATGAAATCCCTACGCTGGTCACCACGATCGAAGAATATGTCCAATCCCTGTCGGTGGCAACGCTCCGTAGCTATGGCATTGATGTGGACGATTTTAATCGCTATAAGGTAGTTCCGAGATTGCTTTTTGGGCGGTACCTGTCGGAGCAGTTTATGCTGCTGAAGCGGCAGGCCGATGCGAAAGGGATTGAGACGCAGGTTTACCTTGCCAGTCAGGTCAGCGATATCATTGACCTGGAAAGCCAATCTCAGGTGAAGATCATCGTTGGCAGCACAGAAACACATATAGTCGACAAGGTCATTATCTGTACCGGTCATAAGTGGTCCACCAGGTATGAGGGCAATGTCGAACATTATTTTGAATCGCCCTATCCACCGTCCAAGCTCGCTTTGAAGACAGACCATGCGGTGGGTATACGGGGTGCTTCACTCACGGCGATAGACGCTATCCGAACGCTGGCCCGCCACAATGGGTCTTTTGAATTTCTAGAAACGGGCGAATTGAGCTATCAGATTGATCCCGGTAGTGAACATTTTAAATTACTGATGCATACGCGTAGCGGGCTGCTACCTGCTATTCGCTTTCATCAGGAAGAGCCGTTCCTGGCCAATAATCTCTTGATCACGGAGGAAGAACTGCTCTTGAATAGAATGGAAAATGAGGGCTTCGTCTCGCTTGATTTTTTGTTTGAGCGGAATTTTAAAGCACAGTTTAAGGAAAAGGACCCCGACTTCTATGCGATGGTAGAAAAACTCAGTTTGGAGGACTTTGTGGAGGTAGTACTCAGTTTAAGGGAACAGAAAGATGCCTTTGGAGTTTTTCGTCAGGAGCATCTACAGGCCCTGAAGTCCATCAAAAGGCGGGAATCAATCTACTGGAAGGAGGTGCTTTCTGCCCTGAGTTTCACCTTAAATTATCCGGCCAAATATATGTCCGCCGAAGATATGATCCGTTTAAAGAAGGTGTTGATGCCGCTGATCTCCATTGTTATTGCCTTTGTTCCGCAAGGATCCGGCCGCGAGCTGCTGGCGCTGCACGATGCCGGCCGGCTGGAAGTGGTCAATGTGGGCTCGGAAAGCCGGGTCGAACCTGCCAGTGATAGGGGCGCTTATTATGTGTATACGGATGAACAGGGTATCGAACGCAAAGTACATTACAAAACCTTTGTAGACTGTGTAGGGCAGCGGCCGTTGGACTTTGCGGACTTTCCCTTTAAGAGTTTGGTCGACAACGGTAATATCAGTCCGGCTTATTTGCGCTTCAGGTCAGTGGAACATGCTAAGGAAGAATTATTGGCTGGCAACGACCACATGTTTGTCGCGCCGGACGGTGCGATCTTTCTGCAGGTACCCGGTGTGAAAATAGACGACAGCTTCCAGCTGGTAGACCAGAGTGGGCGTTCCAGCCAACGTCTTTTTATGATGGCTGTCCCTTATATCGGTGGCTACAACCCCGATTATTCGGGCCTCGACTTTTGTGCGGCGACCTCCGAAATCATTGCCGGTAGGATCGCCGAGGGGGATAAATACGCAACTTTTTGTTAAAATACGGTAACATCGTTTGGTCCAGCGGACGCGAGATTTAATTTAGGCTCCTATTATTATATTTGGCGGCCATCTAGACCACCAGTTGGCGTTGTCTTAACACAATTGTTGAAAAAGCATGCCTAAAACTATTTTAAGAAACCTACAGATAGGTTTTGGAATATCGCTGTTGTTGCTATTAACAAGTTCAACGGCTTCTTATGTGAGTATTCGTAAGCAGATCCATAATAGTGCGATGGTCGATCACAGCCGGCGGGTGATGAGCCGGGTGAACAAGATTCTGCAGGATCTGCAGAATGCAGAAACAGGCCAGCGCGGCTTCCTGCTCACGGGTATGGACAAGTTTTTGGATCCTTATAAAACGGGTCTTCAGTCGTTGCCTCAATCGCTGAGCCGAGCGCACGATTTAACTTCCGATAATCCGGAGCAGCAGCAGGTAATCGATACGCTGTCTACACTTGTGCGATCCCGGCTGGCAAAACTTGAAAATCTGGTCAATATCAAAAAACGCGGTGGCATGGTCACGGTTTCCCAGCTCGAAGAGGGGAAGACCTATATGGATAGCTGCCGTTTATTGATCGGCAAGATTATCGATAAAGAAGAATTGTTGCTCAACAAGCGTTCGGATGAACTCGGACGTTCCTCTGGCTATACTTCTATATTTGTTTTATTGGCTGCGGTAGTTTCTCTGCTGATTACCGTCTTTTTTTACTTCCGCCTGCGGGCTGATTTCTTTAAACGGGAGCAGCTGCAGCATGACCTGAAACGTAAAGACGAGGAGATCCAGCGCCGGCTAAGCATTACCCAGCGTATTGCCCGGGAAATTGCTGCCGGTCATTATGATATGCAGATACAGGACACCGAACAAGACGATTTGGGCAGTTTGACGGGATCGCTCAATGAAATGGCCCGATCGCTGAAAACTTCTTTTGATGAACTCAATAACAACAATTGGCATCAGGCTGGATTAACACAGCTGAGCAATCTGCTGATGGGCAACAAAATGCAGGAGGAGCTTACAGCCCTTACCTTAGGGCATCTCATCACCTACGGCAGTTGTGTCAATGGGGCTATTTACCTGATGGAGCAGGATCAGCTGGTTTTAAGGGGATCCTATGGACTCGAAGATCCCGATCATAAACGCTTTGCTCCAGGCGAGGGCATGGTTGGCCAGGTCTTTAAAGACGGCAAAGAGAAATTATTCGAAAACCTCGAAAATACCCGTTATGTCATTAGTTTTGCTGCCGGAAAGGTACAGGTAAACAACCTTTTTGTCCTGCCTGTTTTTGATGGTAATCAATGTATCGGTGTGATGGAGCTGGGGTCATTACAGCCTTTTTCTTCCCTACAGCTTGCATTCTTCAGGGATGCTGTGCAGAAGGTAGGTACGACACTCGCTGCGGCACAAGCCAGGCTGGTGGTGCAGAATTTATTGGAGGAAACCCAGGCACAGACCGAAGAGTTACAGGCGCAGCATACCGAGCTTGAGTCGCTCAATTCGAGCCTCGAAATGCATACCCATAAACTGCAGGCTTCGGAAGAAGAACTCCGCGTACAACAGGAGGAACTGGTGCAGTCCAACCGCGAACTGGAGGAACGCTCAAGATTGCTGGAAGATAAAAATATAGAGATCGCCGAACGCAATGAGGAAATCCAGAAGAAAGCAGCTGAACTTGCACAAAGTACACGCTATAAATCAGAATTTTTGGCCAATATGTCGCATGAACTGCGTACACCGCTCAATTCAATTCTTTTACTTTCCCGTTTGATGGCCGAAAATTCGGATGGCAACCTCAATGACGAGCAGATGGAATCGGCAGCCGTGATCCAGAGTTCGGGAAAGAGCCTGCTGACCTTGATTGACGAGATTCTGGACCTTTCCAAAATAGAATCCGGAAAAATGGATCTGGATGTACAGCCTGTATTTTTTGCCGATGTACTGAACGGCCTTTCGGCTATGTTTGGGCCGATCGCCGCCGACAAGCAGCTCGGATTGGAAATGAGCACCGCGGTAGGACTACCAGCCCAGCTGGAAACGGACAAACAGCGCCTGGATCAGATTTTACGTAATTTACTCTCCAACGCCATTAAATTTACGGCTTCGGGCAAGGTAACCTTATCTATTGATCGCGAACAGTCGTCCAAAAAGCGTATTGTGTTTGAAGTGCGCGATACGGGCATCGGTATCCCAAAAGATAAGCAGCATCTCATATTTGAGGCTTTTCAGCAAGCCGATGGTTCTACACGTCGCAAATTTGGCGGTACGGGACTGGGACTTTCTATTAGCAGGGAGCTAGCGCGCCTGCTCGGCGGTGAAATCTTGCTGGATAGCGAAGAAAATAAAGGTAGTGTATTCCGTCTGATTCTCCCCGAACAAATTTCGGGTGAAATTCCGGTCGCCTTTGGTACGGAACAAGCGTTGCCAGTAGTCAGTGAGGAGAAGCCAGAACTAGCGGAGCAAGCGCCGCAGATGACAGCGTTGCCTGTAGAAAAGCTGCTGGAGATACCTATCCCAGCTGATATTCCGGATGATCGCGACAGCATCGTGGCTGGCGACCGTTTTATTCTGATCGTCGAAGATGATATTGAGTTCGCGAAGATCCTGTTGAAATATACGCGCCAGCAAAATTACAAAGGGATCGTGGTGGTGCGTGGTGATATTGCGGCCGAAATGGTAGCTCGTTATATGCCGCTGGCGGTTTTGTTGGATATTCAGCTTCCGCTCAAAGATGGCTGGCAGGTCATGGCTGAGATCAAGGAAAATCCAAAAACAAGACATATACCGGTGCACATCATGTCTTCTTTGCAAGTCAAAAGAGAAAGTCTGCTTCAGGGCGCCATCGACTTTATCAATAAACCGATGGCACTGGAACAGATGGGTGATATGTTCCGCAAAATAGAGGATGCCCTCACGCGTCATCCCAAAAAAGTTCTTATTGTTGAAGAAAACCCCAAACATGCGGCGGCCCTGTCGCTGTTCCTCGGAAGTTTTAACATTGCTTCGGAGATCAAGAGCAACGTGGAGGAAAGTATTGCCGCCCTGAGCTCGGATACCGCCGACTGTGTGATCCTCGATATGGGCGTCCCCGACCGTGTGGGCTACGAAACATTGGAGGCTGTCAAACGCAACCAGGGACTCGAAAACTTGCCGATTATTGTGTTTACCGGCAAGAACCTGTCGCAGGTGGAAGAGATGAAATTAAAACGTTATGCAGATTCCATCGTTGTAAAAACGGCAAATTCCTATCAGCGTATTTTAGATGAGGTGGGATTATTTCTACATCTCGTCGAAGAAAATAACGGTCCTGCTGCCAAAACCAGCAGCAGGCTCGGCTTTTTGCAGGATGTCCTGCAGGGTAAAAAGGTACTTGTAGCGGATGACGATATCCGTAATATCTTTTCTCTTACCAAAGCACTCGAAAAGTATCAGATGACCGTTGTACCGGCAACCGACGGAAAGGATGCACTCAAACAGCTGGAAGAAAATCCGGATGTATCGGTGATCCTGATGGATATGATGATGCCGGAGATGGATGGCTACGAAACGATTGCTTCGATCCGGAATAATCCGCGTTACGAGGATATGCCTATCATTGCTGTTACAGCCAAATCAATGATGGGAGACCGGGAGAAATGTATCGCTGCAGGCGCGTCTGATTATATATCCAAACCGGTAGATATCGATCAGCTCTTGTCCCTGCTGCGGGTGTGGATGTATGAATAATGGTTGAGGTATGAATGTTAAGGCAATAGATAAAGAGTATGGATAAGAATAAGACCGTATTGATTATCGACGATGATCAGAACAATATATTTGCGTTAAAATTGGCCTTGAAGTCGAGGGGTTTTCAGGCAATGGGCTGTCTTTCTGCGGCGGAGGGGCTTGCCCAGCTGCAGGATCATGCGGGTATAGGCCTTGTCCTGATGGACATGATGATGCCTGAGATAGACGGCTATGAGGCCACGCAGCTGATCCGCAAATCATGGAGCGCTAATAAGTTGCCTATTATTGCGGTGACGGCACAAGCGATGACCGGCGACCGTGAAAAATGCCTTGCAGCGGGAGCTAATGGCTACATCTCCAAGCCGATCGATATTGAACTTCTGGTACAGTTGATAATGGATGTAGCCGGATGACAGCAGGCAAAAAAATTGTAAGCCAAGAGCAGGTAATAGTCCTGATGGAAGATGTGGAGCGTCTCTATGGTTACGATTTTACGCATTATACGAAAGCCTCCCTTTCGCGCCGGCTCAACCAGCTTTGTCTGCTAGACAATTTTGCGAGTTTTGCCGAACTGCGCTACCGTATTGTCCATGATCCGGATTACCTGCAGCGGTTTGTTGAAAAGATGACCGTCAACGTGACTGAAATGTTTCGCGACCCCAGCTTTTTTGCGCATCTCCGCCATGAAATCCTTCCCAAATTGGGAACATCACCATTTATCCGTATTTGGGTAGCGGGCTGTGCGTCGGGAGAGGAGGCGTATTCTTTGGCCATCCTGCTTCAGGAGGCCAAACTGCTGCACAAATCATTGATCTATGCCACCGATATTAATCCTACCGTGCTCGAACAAGCAAAGAGGGCCGTCATTCCCATGGCAAACCTAAAGTCCTATGTCGAGAATTATCAGCTTTCGGGCGGCAAGGCGGATTTTTCATCGTATTATACCGCTAATTACAATTGGGTGAAGCTCAATTCCACCTTGCAGGAGCGTATTGTCTTTGCTTCGCACAATCTGGTGAGCGATGCTTCTTTCAACGCCTTTCAGCTCATTCTATGCCGCAATGTGCTGATCTATTTTGATACCTCACTGCAGGCCAAGGTACTATCCTTGTTTGACGAAAGTCTCGAAACATTCGGTTATCTTGCTCTAGGCAGTCAGGAGACGCTGCGCTTTTCGGTGTTGGCTTCCAACTATAACCAGGTAGGCAATGAAAAAATATGGCGGAAGATAAAGTAAAAGGAGATGTTTTTTGTGAATAAACTTTTCTTAGAAAATTAAATTTTTAAAAAAATAAAGTATCTTAGTAGGATTGGAGGAAAAATGACTAAAATTCTTTTAGTTGATGACCATCGGCTTGTGCGGAACGGGATACGCTTGATCATTGATACCCACGACAAGCTTTCGGTGGTAGGAGAGGTAGACAGCGCGGAGGATGCATTGATCTATCTGGAACAGAATACATTGCCCGATTTGGTTCTAACGGACCTGAATATGCAGGGTATGGATGGCATAAGTTTTATTCGGATGGCCAAAAAAATATATCCGGATCTAAGATTTGCCCTGCTGTCCATGATCGAAGAGCCCACTGAAGTAGCCGAAGCTTTTCGGAGTGGCGCAGATGGGTATCTGTCTAAAGGCGGCGACTATGATGAAATCTTATTTGGATTATTAAGGTTATCCCAAGGACATAAATATCTGATGACCAATTTCGGTCTGCGGTTTATGGAAACTTTTGATGTCGAGAGCAGCGCAACCGTAGATGTAGCTTCACGTTTGGCACATTATGAGATTACCGAGCGGGAGTTTGCCGTGCTCGAACTTATTGCGCAGGGGTTTACCGCTGTCGAAATTGCGGATAAGATCTTTTTGAGCAAACGGACTGTCGAAGGGCACCGTCAGAATCTGATGGACAAGACCAAAAGCAAAAATACGGCCGACCTGATCCGTTTTGCCTTTCAGCAAAAGCTGCTGAGTTAAAAAAATGGCCTTTGCTTTCGCGCTGCTGGGTGCAGCGCAGAAAACAGAAGGCCTATATAATAGGGGGTTAGTTCTTCCCTGTGGCTGCTCCGACTGATTATTTCGAAGCTGATTTCCAGCCATTATCCCGTGCGGTTCCCAGTTCGCCAAACTTGCCTTTTTCTCCGGCAGCATCTTTCCCGCCAAAGGTGTAAACAGGTTCGCCGATCAGCTCCAGCTGGATCTGTGGAATGGGAAATTGCGTTGGTGTCCCGCCTTGCAAAAGATCGTTTCTGCGCATAAACGTAAAGGGTACAAACGTACCACCAGCACCATCGATTTCTATCGCATATTCGTAATGAATCGCATCACGCAGTGCGTTTGCGCTGGCTGTTACATCGGGAAGGCCTCCTTTTTGTTTACGTGATGCCACTGTGGCATTCAGCTCTGCTGCTGATCCTTCATAATCTTTGAGCCAATACTTGGCTTCAGCCCGCAATAACCGTATTTCTTCGGCCAGAAAGTAAGGATTGACAGCGCCGGCGACATTGAGGGTAGACAATTTTGGGTACATCCATCTGGACCGCATGTAATTGCTGAATAGCCCCCTTCCGCGCGCCTCAAGGAGAATACCGAAGTTACTCGTATAGGTGAAATACTGATAGAAACGTTTGTCTTCCGACTCGATGGGCGCCAAAATAATGCTGTTGTCTGTCGGATAGGCGTTCGGAGTTTTCTTTGTTTTGTCTGCGAGGTAGGCAATCTTGATATCGGCCGGAACATAGGATGCCGTCCCATAAGGTCTTTCGAGCACATCGACCAAAGCATTATAATAACCGCCAACAGTTGTCGTGATGGTAAAGTCTTTGGTAAATCCTTTATTGGCATAGGAAAGGACCCTATTCCAGTGTGCGGCCCCTAAGGTTTCAGCTTCAGCTTTGTCGCGTGCTATCGAGGATAGGATGCGTGCTGAAAGGGAATTGATCAGCAGGACTAAGTCAGCCCTGGAAATGGTTACTCCTTTCAAAAAATCAAAATTCAGGTTGGGGGTCTCGGCGATAAGCAGTAAAGTTTTATCCAGATGTTTGATGCCATTTTCGATCAGCTCCTTGTAGGAATTTGGAAACTCTTTGAGCTTTAAATTGATATCGTCGACAATCAGTCCGCGGTCAAATATGGCGCCCAGATAACCTTGGGAAACTCCTTTTGCATAGTAGGCCCCGATGAGGCAATCCCGGGTGCGGTCGGCACCTTTGTCGTCATAGATTGTCAGCTTTTGATTTTCAATCAGATCAATAACTTTGGTGGCATCCAGATTGGATTGGTAGAAATTGGAATACACCTCCCGTACAGCGGCATTTCCACGGTAAGCAGCGTTATTATTGAGGCGCAACCGTGGCTCGTTGGCAAAGTCCCACCAGGACTGGCTGCCATTGGTATTGGTAGACTGATCGGCCCAGAGACTGAAATGTGATCCGCCGGCATTATTGGTCGTGGTATTAAAGGCCGTCTGAATACTGCTTGTTGTAAGCACATAGCCCAGGCTTTTTATCTTTTCTACAGCTTCGGCATTGGTAAGGGTTGAAGGATCATCAAATCCGATCGATTCACAGGAGCTTAATGCTAAAACAGCGGCTATGCCTAAAAATATCTTTCTCATATATTTCATGTTGATGGTCAGGTTAAAAATTGAATGTTAACTTTCCGGAAATGATCCGATAGGAAGGGTAATTGAACCCATCTTGTCCGATGCCGTCTACATTGACACCCTTAAAGTTTGTCCAGATGAATAGGTTTCGTCCGATTAAGGATAGATTGGCATTTTTTAAGACTTTCGCTAGCCCAAGTTTTTCTGTTGGAAGCTTGTAGGACAAAGAAAGCTCCCGAAGGGCTAAATAGGTTGTTTTTTCGATCCAATAGTCGGTCACTTGCGAAGCATTGAATACTTGTGTGGTGAAATTGAGCGGCTTGCCGGCAGCAGCACTCCGGTCAGAAAACTGCGAACGGTAGACATAGGTCAGGTATTGGGCCGTTTCATTGAATTTTTGACCGCCCTGCTGCCAGTCCAGCACACTATAGAGTGAAAACCGTCCATAATTGAAGGTATTTGCAAAACCGACAATGAAATCCGGATTGGCATCACCGATGATTTTCGCATTTCCTGTGGCAGCATTGATATAAAATACAGGTGCTTCGCTTGCCGTGCCGAAGGCTGTCTTTTCGACGACTACGCCAAATTCATTGACCACATAATCAGCTATGCGCTTGGTACCGTCACCGGCATTGACGACATAACCATCGCTATTGGTCTGCAGCTGCGCGAGATCTGAATGGATGCTATACCCATAAATTGCAGTGGTACTGGCTCCAACAGCTTTTCGATAGCCATTATAGGTAAATTCGGGAACATCGCCTAGGGAAGTAATTCGGCTGCGGACACGGCTGAAGGTAAGTCCAGACGACCAGCTGAACTTTTTCTTTTCCAGTACCTTGCCGTTCACTTCGAGTTCGAGCGAATTGGATTTTACGGCACCTAAATTGTCATAGATACTTGCCGAACCCGAAATAGGGGTAAAGGCAGGTACCGATATAAAGTCGTTGGTGCTGTTGGAGAAAGCGTAGTTGAACTGTACGTTTAATCGCTTGAAGAGAATCGCATCAAAGCCAAGTTCTGTCTCAGCGGTCACCGCTCTTTTAAGATCTGTATTGTCATTTTGGGTATAACTGACACCGCCAGTATTAGTGATGCTGACCCTGCTATCTTTGGCGCCAAAAGGAGGGAGGCTTCCGGCTTTACCGTAGGCAGCGCGGAGCTTAAACTCCGTCAGTGGGGCTAGATGGATATCCTGTGTGAGTCGGTATGCGGCGGATATCCGCGGAAAAAAGGCTGTACCTACGTCACGTCCGAATCTTGAACTTTGGTCCAAGCGGCCCAGTACATCCACAAATAGCTTATCAGCCCAGGCAAATTTGGCATTCAGAAAATAACCGTGATTGACCGTTTTTTCCCAGGACGATCCGATGACTCGCGTGCTGGGTTCGGTCACATCCAAGCTCTTGACAGGGGCCGTGAGATTCCGTCCAGAAGCATTGAAACCTGTCTGGGACGAAAATTCATAGACATATTTCGCTGTCAGCCCCCAGTCTACACGACCCGTATGGCGATTGTAGTTTAACTGAAACTGACCGTTTTTGCTGGTACTTTTTGTAGTCCGTAAGGCATAATTGCCATTGTTGAGTACGACATCCGGAACGATAGTCTGATAACCCTTGGGGTAGTATTCCTCCGTATTGTACTGTTTTGTCTGCAAGGAAAGTGCTCCCTCGGCACTCAGATGTTCTGTGATGGCATACCGGAGTTTTCCACCGAGCAGGAGATTCTCTGTTTGGTAGGCGTATTCTTCATTGCTTAGCCGATAAAATGGATTGGTCCATTGCTGACCCGAAAGATTGCTCCCCTTGGGCAAGTAAACATATTTGCCAGACGCATCTTTTTCACTCAGATCAATAAAGGGCTCGACGAGCAAAGTGGAATAAAGCAGTCCATCTGAACGGCTTGATACGGCGCTCGAAGGTGTATTGAAGAAGCTATACTGTGTTGTCAGGTCCGCCGTGATCTTGGGCGACACCCTGTAACCCAGATTGAAAAGGATATTTTGCCTTTTGTCGGCATCAACGACCGGAGATACACCCCCTTTATGCTGATTCTGTGCAGATAAATAGATATTATATTTTTCTCCGCTTGCGGCAGCAGCAATCGAATTGGTGAAATAACTGGTGCGACCCAATAGATTTTTCGTGTTGTCCACATAATCTTTATAGGGGTGCAGGTTGACCGAAAAACCATTTTCCTTGTAGTCGATCACCCGTGCACCATTAACAAGTAGGAAGGAGCCGTCGGAGTTGACCTTGAAATGATGCTGATAAGAAAGGGGTGGAAGTAATAAAAGACTGGAATAGCCGAGTTCATTGTCGACATTGATGTTTAGCTTTCCTTCTTTTTTTCCGTTCTTGGTCAGTACCTGAATAACACCGCCTTCACCGCGGGTTCCATATAGTGCCGAAGCTGCAGCGCCCTTCACAACTTCGATGCTTTCAATGTCATTTGGATTGATGTCAGCGAGTTTGAGTGCTGTGACAAAACCGTCTACGACAATAAGAGGTTCTATTTCGCCAGTGACCGACTTTGATCCCCGGAGATAAACAGACGCTCCGGCATTGCCGCCAGATTGGTCGATGCGAAGACCGGCGACTTTGCCGCGTAGACTTGTGGAAGCATCGAGGGAAGGAACGGTGCCGATCAGCTCTTGGTCTACTTTGGTGAGTGCAAAGGATAGTTTTTTGCGGCTGGTACCCTGTGCAACTCCTGTTACCACGACCTCTTCAAGGTCTTTACTTGCAGGACTGAGCGCTATCAGGATGGGACTTTTGTCGATAACAAGCGACAGTGATTTGTAGTTGAGGTGGGTCAGCTTAACCTTAAAAGGAAGTTTCTGTCCAGTCACAAACTGGAATCTGCCCTCGCGGTCGGTTTTTACCCTGTGTGTAACAGCATCCAGCTGAACGGTGACATCTTCGATAGGCTGTTTTGTTGAAGCATCTATGATTCGGCCCTCAAGGGTTGCGTTTACGATAGGTTTGGGTTTGTCCTGTGAATAGCTGCGCTGTACACAAAAAAAGAACAATAGAAAATAGATAGAATACAGCGGTACTCCAATGTTTTTCATAAGATTTGGATTAATAGTTAAAATTAAACAAGTGCCAACGCCAATTGATTACTTGTATTATGTTTCTAGGAAATGTTTCTGCAGTAGAGCACTGCAGTTTTTGTTAGTAGCACATTCGCATGGATACGATGTGGGATTGTTGATTTTTCATAAAGGATCTTAAATGTTAAAAAAGTTTAGTTGATTGAATATGATAAGCAAATATAGGGAATAAAAAATAAAGTCTATGAATTTAGTAGATTATTTTTTAAATAAATTGAACTGCGCTGCTGCTACGAAACCAAAGCGGGCTTCCATGTAAATGAAAGCCCGCTTTTTGAAGTCTTATAATCGCTTGTGTTTCTAGCATGGAGGCTGGCGAAGATATAGCCCATGTTTTAGTAGGCCATTGTCTGGATTCTTTTCTACTTCAGCTTTTTCAATTTTACTGTTTTTGTTGATAGGGGTATTACATAGCGATTCAATGGATCTTGGTTTATTCCTTCCACCTCATAATGGCTTTCGGGATTTACATTGAGCAGAATATTTGTGCTGTTTTGTTTTCCTTCATTATTGAAGATCAGGGTGACGCTATGGTCTTTTTGATCGTAATGTAATTCGGCAATTTCTCCGGCATCTGTGGTCAACCAAAGATTTTCTTTTGCCAGGAAGACACGTCCCTTGGAGGCTGTAGTCAGGGCAACCTTGACCTGTTGTTTTTCGGTTTTTAGATTACCGCTGAAAGCCAGCCAGCCAAATTCGGGATGTTCGACAATGTAGGTCCCCGAATTTACGGCATAACCATAAAAGCCGGTTCCATAATCGCCCGAGATGCCGTCATTGGCTAGTGTGGACGGGTAGGAGTGGAACGCTCCCGGGCCAAAGCCGTCGGCTGTGACATTGGCCAAGGCCCCCATCATACCTGCATGTCCGATACGGAGCAGGTAGAAGTCGTCCGGATGGTCGCGATAAGCTGTAAGGACAGGAATGGCATTGAGGGCCGAACCATAATGGTGCAGCTGCCGCTCGATACGGGAGAGCTTGCCGCCATAGACAAAATCCCAATAACGGCGTGCACTGCCATTGTAACCCCAGTGCGGCACGGTAGGCATGTAAGCAATGATGGCATTGAGCGTCACTTGAGCTTTTTCGTCGAAGCCGAAAAAGCGCGACCAGAGGTATACCTCTTCCTGACCTGTAGAATCCCATGGCATCTCACTCCCGAATGGATAATTGAGGGTTTTCCAATGCTCTGCTCGCTTGCGCATGGCGGCTTCAAGCTTGTCGGCCATCTTTGTTAATCCTTCCTTACGGAGATCATTGAGGACGATAAGGAAGATACTGCCTTCCATTTGACCGAACTGCGCGTAGTAAGGTGCTTTTTCGACCATGGCGATACTGGTCTGGTAAGCCCGTTCGAGGTACTTGTCCCAGGTTTCCTCATTGACCAGATTGTTGTAGTTGCGGGCGAGCCTGTACATCACCCAATGTGCTGCCGCAACATGTGGATAATTGTAGGATCGTCCAATGTCATCGGCTTCCTTTTTGGGCCAGGCAGACCAGGTTTTCCAGTTGATATCCGAACGGTAGGTACCGGCTGGCATTGAATCTGGTTCATAATAAAAAAGGCTTTTGACAACACCATATTTCTTGTCGCCTTCTTTATGCTGGATATGACCGTATAGGGTCTCATTGACAAAACGTTTCAATTTGGCTATTTCCTGTTGATCGGGCTGCAGTACTTGTTTCATCAGGGCGGCAAGCCAGCTTGCTGCTCCGGCTTCATCGCTGAGGCCTGCAAACCAGGCGCTCCTATTTTGGGTGATGGGCTGCTGTTCTTCATAGTCATAGGATATGACAGATGGTGAACGGCCAAAGAGATCCTTGTCATTTTCATACCACTGCTTGGTGGTGAGGAAATGGCCCAGATCCTGTACAACTTCTTTTTCGGATTTGATTACTTTATAGTGGATCGTCTGCGTAATGCCATCCCTGTAGTTGATGGTAAGCCGTGCACGTCCCCAACGGTTGCCCTTCACTTCGTATTCGGTCCATTGCTGAGCTGTGCTTCCTTTTTTTGTCAGGGTCAATGCACCTTCGGGATAGACACTGACACTTTTGACTGCTTTGTTGTGCTTAACAAAGAGTTTGGCGGGATTGTCCATGGGGACAACATATCCGGGAAGTCCAACAGCGACAGGCCTATTGTTTTTCAATAACTCCGATTCAATTTGCCGGATACTTGGTGCGAGGACAAATTTTAAGGCAAAGGTCTTTGATTCATGTGGTTTCAAGAGGGTAGAAGTCGGTGTATTCCATTGTTCTACGCCTTTCCAATCAGTCTCGGCATAGGCCTTACTGTGGATCATCCATTCATGAAATCCCTCAAAGGTAATACTTCGGGGGGTAGGGTCTGTATTGAGCGGATTGTAGGCTTCAAAGCCTGCATTTTTATAGGGCAATACCAACAGACTCGGCCCATTGCCATGTAGGCGGTTGACCTGTAGATAACCCGCATCTTGGCCGATATAGGGATCGAAAAAGACATTCTGTGCATGTGCCTGATCGAGATTTTTCCAATCCATGTTGTTGTTGAAGGGAAGTGGGATGCCCAGCGCGCCGATTTCGATGGGATAATCGTTGGGATTTGAAACCTCAAAACTCAGGATCAGATCGCCTCCGTCATCTCGCCAGCTGCGTACAACCTTCAACGGAATATTGTTGAGCGTAGGGCTGATATCTGCGCTTGCAAGATCGTTTTTCGCCGGATTTATCGGGATGACATGCTTACGGTCTGCCGCCGATGAGTAGGAAGTCCAGGGGGTATCACCCTGACGGCGCAAACTGATATTGATATCACCGATATGAAAAAACTTATTGCGGTCTCTTTTGCTCAGGAGCTCAACAGGTGTATAGTCAAAATCTTTTTCGCCGCCGTTGGGGCGAAAAGAAGATAGCGTCTGCGATGCATTGAGGATAGCTAGATGGAGGTTTTTGAGGGTAAAGCTTTTGGCACCCTCTTCAACACCTAAAGTGGCTTGCTGTGCTTTGACTGCTTTCCATACGGGGTGTTCGTCCTGTTGACTATATACGCTGCTTGCCAACTGTGTGCATACGAGCGCAAATAGGATCCAATAGCTTTTTTTAAGATTCATTTTTGACATGTTATTGCTCATTTAATACGCCGAAGATCATTGTTCTTACAAAGATGAAGGATTGTACCCTCGATTTATGGGTAGATTTTAACCTTCAATAGCCCATTTTTAACCTATTAGCCCTCAAAATTTGTAATGCGATGATCGAAGTTATAAATTTAATGTTAAATAGACATTTATCGTAGATTTTATTTGTTATAAAGTCAATTGAATGGCGATATCGTTTTTTATGTACCTGTAAACTTTGTGTTATCATGAAACATTATTTTTCTTTCGCTATTTTGGCTGTACTGGTTATGTCGCTTACAGGGCTGGTGGCACAGCCGTTGAAACCCTACCAACAGCCTAATGTATTGAATCCACTGCTGCCCGGGTATTTTGCGGACCCGAGCATCAAGAAAATTGCGGATACGTATTATATTTATGCGACCACCGATGGTAATGGCTGGGGAGCAGGGCCATCACAGGTATGGACATCCAGGGATTTTAAGAACTGGACCATTCAACCCATGAACTGGCCCAATACGCACTGGTACTGGGCTCCTGATATGACGCAGGGATACGACGGACGATATTACCTCTATTATAGTCAGCCTGTAGAAATTTTTGGGGCAGTGGCCGACAGCCCCACAGGCCCCTGGGAACCTTTGGTAGCCGAAGGCAAATCGATGATCCCTAATTATATGATTCCAGGTGTAATTACCCTGGACGGGCAAACCTTTCGGGATGATGATGGCCGTATTTATCTATTTTGGGGAACCTGGGGAATCTACCCCGATCATGGATGTGCGGTGGGAATACTCAACAGGGATATGAAAACGTTCGAAAAGACAGCATTGATTCCCAATACGGTGGCAAAGGACTTTTTTGAGGCGCCCTATATGTTTAAGCGTAAGGGTATCTATTACCTGATGTACTCCTCGGGGCATTGTGAAGATGGTACTTATCGTGTGCAATATGTTAAAAGTAAAATCGGTCCCATGGGACCTTTTGAATATCCATCGACCAATCCAATATTGATTACAAACGAGGATGGCAGTATTCACGGTCCGGGACATCATAGTATTCTTGAACAGGATAATCGTTATTTCATCGTCTACCACAGGCATAATAATCCACATGCTGGGGGCGGCTTCCATCGTCAGGTTGCCATGGACGAGCTATTCTTTAGGCCTGACGGCGATATTGAGCCGGTGCGGCCCACACATGCTGGTGTGCCAGATTTGCTTCCAACAGTTACAGGGCCAGTCGATTTGGCTTTTGGGAAAACGGTGAAGGCCTCCTCTTACTACAACGCAGATTTTAGGCCTGTATTCTTAGTCGACAACAACAATGGAACACTATGGCGGGCCAAAAATAATCAAGGACCGGCCTGGGTAGCTATTGACCTGGGTAAGATATCGGATATACAGACCATATCCATTCAGTTTGAATACCCAACTTATGCCTATCAATATCGACTCGAAACTTCTGTGGATGGTCTTGTCTGGAAAAGCTTTGTAGATCGCTCGAATAATGACCGTTGGGCAAGCCCTATTGTTGAACACGGCAAAGCTATGGCAAGATATGTTAGATTACATGTATTGAACACGCAAGTGAATGGACTTCCTCGTGGCGTTTGGAACATGAAAGTGTATGCACAGCTGCTTCCACAACAAACACTGTGGTCTGTAGCACAAACGATGCCCGTCAAGGAAATAACATTGGGTAATTTAATCCATATCGATGCGGCCAATTACCAGGAGGGGCAACAGGTAAAAGGTATTCAGAATAAAGGGCTACTCGGGGGGATGTTCAGTACGGAAGATGCCTTGGCCGTTAAAAATTATCAGGGTAAAAAGGCATTCTTTTTTAATGGAGCTACCGCATTGCGCTCGACTTTCGCTGTGCCGCTATCGTTGGCTGCAAATAGTTCTTATAGTATTGCGCTATGGGTCAATAATCCGGACATCGCCAGGTTTGAACAGTTGGTTGCCTGGTCGTCGGGGCAGCAGGATCTCAGTAAAGCAATTTTTGGTTATGGTACTGATCCCGGACGTGGGGCCATCACGCATGGCTCCTGGCCTGATTTGGGATATGCATCGGTTCCAGGCGCAAATGTATGGCATCATATTGTATTTTCTTTTGACGGTTATCAGGAATCTATTTATGTGGACGGAAAGCTGCAACGCAGGGAAAATAGGATGCTGTTTGTCAGGCCCGGGGATGTTTTTGTCCTGGGAGCTTCGGATGTGCTGGATCAGCATTTTTCGGGCTATGTATCCAGTTTGCAGGTATATAATACGAGCTTGGATGAGGAGGAAGTGGCCAGTTTGGCCAATGAAGTCCCGAAATCGGATTTCTTTGCGCTGCAAACTGACGATTTAAATCTCGGAAAGCTCAACACCTTGCGGAACCAAGGAACAGCAAAGGATACCTTAGTAACGCTTGACGATGCGGAGGTCGTGGTAGCGGGAAATAGATTGGCATTGAAAGGTAAGGCTTTTGAAAGTGCGGCGCTAACAGACATTCTCCGGCAGCAGCAGTATACGCTGGGTTTTGACTGGTACGATGGCGCTGCCTGGCAGCATGCTGTGTTTGTGTATGATAAAGGAAAAAAGCGCTTTTATCGCAATGGGAAGGCTGAAAAGCGGGTGTTTTCTGACAAATTGCTGCGGGTAAATAAGACTAGCATCGAACTGACTTATCCATTTTATTTCTTTCGCGCCTATTCTGGCACCTTAACATCGGATGAGGTAACCGCGAAGTTCAGTCAGTGGAAGGCTGGCTTGGCCAATGGGCTGGACGGGTATGTTCCGCAGGTGCTTTCTCCACCGCACCTGATCAATGCCGATCAGGTATTTGCACAGGTCGAAAAACAGCCGGGAATGTGGTATCTATTCCGTTCTGAGGGTGAGAGCTCAGGCTGGAAGCAACAGTCTTACCATCTCTTTAAATCGTTCGAACCTGGAAAATCCATCGAAGTTCTGGCGAAGGATGCCTTTGGCAATTTCAGTAAGCCGGTAGTGGAAAGGGTTTCGGCGAAAAGGCCGCAATTGGTACAGCCAGCACACAATGAAAGCTATTCGGCCAAGGATCAGAAAATTCCTTTCTGGGATGGTTATCAATATAGTGAAAGAACCGACAGTACACAGACAGCGCTTTCCTACTTGAATGGAACCTGGAAAATCCAGTCCAAAAATACAAAATGGGGTGATGCAGACCTTCTTGCCCCCTTTGTTTATAAAGAGCTGGAGGGAGATTTCACGCTAGAGGTTAAGGTAAGCGATGTGGCAGGCTTAGCCCGTAAAGCACGTACATCAAATGAAGCCGGTATCATGATTCAACGCATGGATAGTAAGGATGCCTACATCACCAATTGTATTTTGACGGGATGGAACCTGGGCAATCTTTCGCGGAGCATCGGCCCACAGATTTTTCAGGAAGAGAATACAGGAACGGGCCTAAATTTTTCGCCCTACCTTCAGGTTCAAAAGATCGGTAATTATTTCTTTTTGCGTTGCTCGGGAGATGGCATGGACTGGAAGGATCTTCCCGGAACACCGTTTCTACGCCCCGATTTGAACGGCAAAAGACTGCGCGTTGGACTTTATCAGATTGCCGGTAATAACCAGTTAGGTTATGGTGAATTTGAAAGATTTCGTATCTGGAAGTAAAAATGATATGTCCATAAAAAACGGTATTGAACATTGTTCAATACCGTTTTTTATCGAAAGTTTACTGATGATGGATTACTTGGAGTCATTTAGCGCTAAAGTACTGATCAATGAGTCAGCCTCTGCTTTTTCGATTTGTTTACTGTATGATGCGGTCAGCACTTTATAACGGATATCCAACACTTTCTCCTGTAAATCATAATCTGTCGTTACTTCCAATACCTTGGTATATTGTCTTTTTTCGGCATCATATCCGAAGGCAAAAAGATCGAGTTCTTTTTTGATAATGCAGCCTTTAAAATAGATGTTTTTCCAGCGATGTCCTGTATTACCGCTCGGATTATACCAAATGATGCACGAATCGAGATTTCTTCTGCCCCAGCTAGCTGGAAGAGGATGCAGTCCCAGCTTTTTGCGTTGCCCATTGTAATTGACTCCATATTTTTCAATAATACATGTTTTGCTGAAATACGACCGAATAGATGGGTAAATGGGCAAGAGTATCACAACGAAGGATAATACAATAAATAGGTTCCGAAAAAGGGTTTTGTTCATAAATGGTCTTTTGATGTTGCTAGGCTCGTATATTTTGCACCCGCATTGTATCTGTCTACAATGGGTTCCTGTTTTCATTTTAAATATATTAAAAAAATATGGAGTGATCGACCTGTTGTGCGGATTTTCAAAAAAATATAGGGCCTGCTTTTTGTTTTCCAAAAAAGTAAATAAGGGGGGGCAAAAACATTCTGAAAAGGTTATTGTTGTAAAAAATAAGGCATAACCTCAGATAATGAAAATAATTCTTCTAACGATCAGATCCTTTCTCTTTTTGTCCGTATTGCTATTGACAGCCTGTTCGACCTTGATCAACAATGTTCAGGTACATACGTTGACAACAAACTACTGTGTGCCAAATGTGGCCTATACATCAATTCCAATACAGGAAATCACTGCCTCGGACAGTATTCAGATAAGGAAAATTTTTTCTTACCATGATTTTGTGCTGATCAAATACCTCAATCTGGCAGAACCCATTATCCAGTATTTGGGGACTGCGAATAGTGCTACACTGAAATTGGCGGCAAGGCAAAAGATGACTGAAAGGTACATGCTGTTTGAGACAGAACTGAATGCCATTGCAGCAGAGTTGGACTGTAACGGTGAGCGTATCGATAAGCTCGCAGGATATATAGACGAACTGAATGCGAAAACGCAGACGCGTTTGACGGTGGCTTCTATACTTCTGGGAGCGGTGACAGCGGTGACGGCGACCACAGTCAAAAATGATGGACTCAACAATGGGTTGAGCATCGCTGGCGGGGTCGGTACGGCGGTATTGGGATTTATGACCCTGAACCCAAAAGGCAAAAAGGTCAAGATGCAGCTGCAACGTAATATGCTTGAAAGTATTTGGTATCAAAATAATAAGGCGCAGATCTACCCAAGCTCAGTTTGGGGGATTTTGTCCGAGAAAAAATTTAGCAACGCTGAGAACTCGTCACTGATAGAAACAATGCGGCAGCGCTGGCTGCAATATGGTTTGGACGATGAACCGGATAGTCCCCTGCAGCAGCTTTATTTTAAGAATGGTGGAACTTTTGCGGCCGAGGAACTACATGATCTAGCCAATATGCACAATGAATTGCAGGCGACTATACGTTCTATTCAGCAGGATATGCGAAGTTTAATACTGGCCATTCATACACTGGAATGAGGGTAAGGGTTCAATTGGTTAATATTGTACTATTTTCGGCCGTTAAGCAAATTCTTTTTATCTAGGAATACGATTATTCCGTTATTCGTTTATACGGGAATCTCTTCCTCAATAGTGACAGATTGTGATTTTTTAATATTTTTGATGCCTTTCCTATGGAGCCATTCGGTAAAATGATCCGGGTCGTCCGGTATAAAATGGATCACCTTACCATTTTTGAGGAGTAAGGAAAATATACCGCAATTAGCGATGAATTTGATGATTTCATCGGAATGGTGTTTCAAGAGCGAAAAATATTCCATTATGTTTGGTTTTTTTCTTTAAAAAATAGGTCGGATAAACTATCCGAATATGCGTTAAATGGCTAATTCAATCGATTGCATAAATCAATTCAAAGATGTGAAATATTTTTAATATTTCTTCAAAAGATTATAAATTAATATTGCTTTTTTTTACGTTAAACTGTTTTCGCTTGGCGACCTGATCACCGCATTTCAATAGATCTCTCAAAATGATCTCCCAATAGGTTTTCTGTTTTGGTCTCAAGACAGGTTCTGGATCGATATCGTAAAGTAATGGCATCCGTCTTCGATAAGAGCTTTTAAACATTTTTACCCTTCTTTTAAATATTCGTTGCAAAGCGATTTTGTTGAAAGCAATAGCTTTGCTTTGTAACCAATTGGCGAAAAGCCAGTTCATTTTAAATAAATGATCCAGTAAATGCAATAGTGATTTTTTAAGGGATGCCGCCTGTTGAACGAAGCTTAATATGTAGTCAGATAGCGCATATGGTGAGCATCTACAGCTAGCACGCAAGTAATAACCAATTTATAGAAATAAATAACCAAGTACTCGCCTTTAGGGGCAAAACGACATTTATCTTAAATAAAGATTATGAACAGAAATTATGTGTCTTCTTTTTTTTGTTTTCCCAAAGAAAGGAATAGGAAAGTGAAATGGTTGTTGATGGCTTCCATGTTAATGGGCATTGGACGACTGTCTGCTCAGGAAAAAGTGATCCATGGAAAGATCATCAGTGATCAAGGAAAACCAATTATTGGGGCGTCGATCAAAGTGAAGGACAAAACCCTCAGTACTTCAACAAACGAGAAAGGCGAATTTGTACTCAAGCTCAATCCGGGAGAAGTCCTTATTGTATCCAATGTGGGTTATAATCAGGCAGAATATGTAATCGGTAATTCTTCGGAAATCAGTATACCACTTGTTGCCGCAGAAATTGCCGTGGATGAAGTTGTGGTGGTAGGCTATGGTAAACAGAAGAAGGTCGATCTGACCTCTTCCATCGCTGTTGTTGACACCAAAGACCTTGTAAAAGTACCAGGAGGTACAATCGCTACGCTGCAGAGTGCTGTGCCGGGCGTACAGGTTACCAATGGTGCTATCCGTATTCGAGGAGTTGGCTCCATTAATGGAACCGACCCGCTTTATGTGGTGGACGGCATGATCGGCGGTGCTATGCCCGACGAAAATAATATTGCCAGCATTCAGGTTTTAAAAGATGCTGCATCAAGTGCTATTTATGGCGCCCGCGGGGCTAACGGAGTAATTTTGGTCACGACAAAACGGGGCAAAGCCGGCGATGTGAAACTCGATTACAATGCTTTTGCCGGCATTAAAAATATTTCCCACAATGTGCCGCTGCTCAACGGACAGCAATTGGCCGAATTGATTAACGAGGAAATGTATAATAAAGATCCTTCGCGCACAGACTATTTAGCCGCTCTTTCCAAACCCGCTGCCATTGGAAAAGGATACAACATGATGGATGAACTGCTACAGACAGGCAATTACCAACGGCATAATCTCTCCGTGTCGGGTGGTTCTCAAAATGCCAATTTTCGGCTCAGTGGTATTTATGCAACAGATAAATCCATTATTATTCAGGATAAAAACAAGTATTATGGGGCACAATTTATATCTGATTTTACCAAAGGAAAACTCAAAATAGGTGAAACGCTATCTTTAGGTTATACCCGACGCAACTGGAGCGACAAAAATATCATCGATGCACAAAAGTGGTCTTCGACATTACCGCTTTACGATGCCAACACTAGTACCGGATTTGCAGGTGCCGGCAATGGAACGGATGTACAGAGTGCATTGGCAAATGCATACCTCAATAAAAACGTCAATGACAATTTTTCGGTAAACGGCAATGCCTGGGCTACTTATGAGATTATAAAAGGCCTGGTTTACAAATTTAATATGGGGATCGACCTTAGCCGGGTGCGGAATGAGGGGTATATAGGTAACTACGCTGTCGGACAATATCAAAATCATAGTCCGGATGAACTTAATATTTCGAGCAGTCAAAATAACCGCTGGTTGTTTGAAAATACGCTGACTTATGAAAATAATTTTGGCAAACATGCGATTTCGGCTTTGGCAGGGATTACTTCGGAAGAATCACGTTATAATGCTGTCAATGCCGGTGCCCGCGGTTTGCCAAGCCCAGATGTTTTGATCCTTAATTCTGCTTCCTTGGCAAGTTCCCGTCTCGTGGGGTCAGGTGTGGGACAGTCTGCCATGTATTCCATACTGGGACGTGTCAACTATAATTATGATAACCGCTACTTGTTGACATTTAATATGCGACGTGATGGATCGGCCAACTTTAGCAATCAATACCGCTATGGAAACTTTCCTTCGGTATCAGCGGGATGGCGGATCAGTCAGGAATCTTTCATGAAAGCATTTCCTGCGATCAGCGAATTGAAGCTCCGTGGCAGTTATGGTCTTCTGGGTAATTCGGATATAGCGCAATATCAATATCAACGGACGGTTAGTTTCGACCACGTCTGGTATTATTTGAACAATGTTATGGTTACGGGGGCTTTGCCGCAGACTCCTTACAATCCAAATGTAAAATGGGAAAGCCAGTATTCAACTGACCTTGGTCTCGATCTGGAACTGTTTGAACATAAATTGGCCCTGACGGTCGATTATTATAATAAAAAGACTGAGGACATGTTGATCAATGTACCCATTTCGTTCACCGCAGGATATGTTAACAACTTTCCAGTGCTGAATGCCGGCAGTATACGCAACCGAGGTTGGGATATATTGGCATCATACAAAGATAAAGTAGGTAATTTTAGTTACCATGTCGGAGCTAATATCTCTTTTGTAAAAAACCGCGTCCTGAGCCTGGGAAACAATAATGAAATTTTGTGGGGAAGCATCTCTCCAGGCGGTGAAAACGTCACCAGGACAGCCGTCGGCCTTTCGGTGGGCGAATTTTGGGGCTATACGACAAACGGTTTGTATACCAGCCAGGCACAATTGGATGCCGATAAAGCTTTTGCACCTAATGCGTCACTGGGGGATGTAAGATTTAATGACCGAAATGGGGACAAGGTCTTAAATGATCAGGATAAGGACTTTCTGGGAAGTCCAATACCTGATTTTAGCTACGGTTTCAATGCGGATGTCAACTACAAAAGTGCCATTGGTACCTTTGACCTGTCGATGATCTGGCAGGGAAGCCAAGGAAATGATATCTACAACAATAGCCGTTATTGGGGCGAGGGGATGTACCATTACTACAATAATTTTGCATCAACGCTGGACCGCTACCGCGCGGAAGAACTTGTCTTCAAAAATCCGGTATCCGGTGAAACGACGGTCTACCCCAAAAATACAGATACCGATATCCCACGTGCTGTGCTCGGCGATCCCAATCAAAATTTAAGGGCATCCAACAGGTTTGTGGAGGATGGCTCTTACCTCCGGCTTAAAGTACTCAACATTGGTTACAGTTTTTCTAGTCCTAGGCTTGAGCGCTGGAAGATCGATCGGCTGCGGTTTTATGTTGGCGCAAAAAACCTACTGACCTTTACCAAGTATTCAGGTTATGATCCGGAAGTGGGCTCGGGCGATACACGCTCCAATCTAAGCCGTGGTATCGATGGGCAAACGCCTTGGGGGTTGAGCTTTCCAAATTCAAGAGAGTATTTTATGGGTATTCAATTTACATTCTAATCCCTTATTGATATCATGAATAGAAAATATATAAAACTCGCAGCTGCTGCATTGCTGATACAGTTTTCAAGCTGCAAACCAAATCTGGATCTCTCCAATCCGCAGGAATTGTCGACAGATACCTATTATAAAACAGCAGATCAATTGGAAAATTCGGTCATACCGGCCTACCAAGCGTTAATCGGCCGCACACAGGGTGGATATGCCCGTAGTTTGTATTTCGAGCTCTTGGCACCCGGGGACGATTACAACCATACTTTTAAATGGGAACCCATGTATCAGGACACGTACAATACCCCTGCGAGCGATGGGATGGCAGCTCAGACCTGGAGAGATTTTTGGAACGGGGTGTTTGCGGCTAATTTAGCCATCGATCGGATTCAGAAGTTTGAAGGCGAAATAGATCAAAATAGAAAGAATCGGTTATTGGGGGAAGCGTATTTTTTGAGAGCACTGAACTATTTGCACCTGAGCATGTTGTTTGGCGAAACCATTCCGCTGATCAATAAACCTGTCGAGACCAACGAAGATTACTATCCCGGCAATGCACAGGCGGGGGCCGTATATGCCCTAATCGTGGATGACTTTAAGAGGGCATCGGAATTGTTGCCAACGCGGGCAGCACTCTATGCCGACAGTAAAATGATCGGTCGGGCAACCAAAGGTGCAGCACAGGCTTACTTGGCTAAAACCTACCTGTATAAACCTATCTTGGCGAAGGGACAGGCTGCAGATTTTGCAAATGCCGAGATCCAGTTGAAAAGCGTTATTGATAGCAAGGAGTATCAATTGATGTCTTCCTATAGGGACAATTTTTTGGAGTCGAAGGAGAATAACCAGGAATCTGTATTTGAGATACAGCTGTATAATGGGCCTGGCTGGCTTGGGGACGATATATCGAGTTCGTGGCGATGGCAGGAGATCGGCATGTTCGATGGTACCGGTGGTGCCTGGTGGAACTTGGCGCCCAATAAAATGGCACATGATGAATTTGAAGAAGGAGATCCCCGGAAATATATGACGCTTTGGTGCGAGAATGGTGCAAAGTTTACGCAGCTGGACGGTAAGGTCACGACCTATACGGACTGGATGAAAAACCTGGCGACTAATAAAGATTTCTTTGGTACCCGGAAATATTGTCCGGATGTTCAGATCGCGGATTTTGATAATGGCAACAATGATCGTATTTTTCGCTATAGCGATGTGCTGCTGCTTTATGCGGAATGTCTCAATGAACGTGGCGATATCGCCGGAGCGAAACAATACATCAACCTGGTGCGTAAGCGCGCCAATAATATCGTCCCCGATGAGCAGCCGCATCTCTGGTATCAAAAATCCAACGGGACAATTCCCGACGTAGATGGACTGATTGCAAAAGGTTTGGTAAAAAACGGTGTTGCGTTGAATACTATAAAAAGTATTATCGTGCATGAACGATTTGTCGAATTTTTGGGAGAATATCAGCGGTATTTTGACCTTTTGCGCTGGGGCATGGCTGACCCTACCTGGCTTGAGCCTTTAAAGAAAGCGGGCTGGTCGGCAAAAGCCATGTATTACCCCTTCCCACAGGCCGAACTGGACAATAACAAAAATTTGAAAGGGAACGACATGAACAATTGATCTGGGAAAATAGATGTTTTTATGTATTCATAGTTAGTTTTAGGTGGGGTGCCCTTTTTAGGGCACCTTTTTTTGGTTCCACTGAACAAAAAGAATCCTGTGTCGATATTGTACTAGTATTGATCGATTATGTAGTTTCTTTCCTAGGGCTATACAGTTACTTTTGATAGTAGCGAAAATAACAAATTATAAACCGAATGATTTTGTCCAGTACTTTGGGCTCAAAGCATTCCGACCAAAGTTCAGATTACAATGGATAGAAGAACAGCAATTAAATGTCTCGGTGCCACTATTCCGACCCTTTTCCTGAGTAAATTTAGCCTTTCCCAAGCTCATTTGGGGAAAGCTCCTTTTCATCCCGACTGGCGTTCACTAGAAAATTATCAGGTGCCTGAGTGGTTCAGGGATGCCAAATTTGGTATCTGGGCGCACTGGGGCCCGCAGTGTCAGCCCGAGCGCGGCGATTGGTATGCGCGGGGTATGTATCAGGAGGGATCCGATCAGTATAATTATCACGTCGAAAAATATGGACACCCTTCGGTGTTTGGTTTTAAAGATGTTATCCATCAGTGGAAAGCCGAAAATTGGAATCCGGAAGAGCTGATGGACCTCTATAAAAATGCCGGTGCCCAGTATTTCATGGCCCTAGCCAATCATCATGATAATTTGGATCTTTACCGCAGTAGCCACCATCAATGGAATAGCGTCAATGTTGGCCCCAAAAAAGATATTGTAGGCGGCTGGGAGCGTGCTGCCAAAAAACGAGGACTCAAATTTGGTGTGAGCGTTCACGCAGCCCATGCCTGGACCTGGTATGAGACAGCGCAACGAAGTGATAAAGCCGGAAAGTTTGCCGGAATACCCTATGATGGGAAGCTGACAAAGAAAGATGGCGTCGGAAAATGGTGGGCAGATTACGATCCTCAGGAGCTCTACGCTCAGGATCATGAGCCTAGTTTAGATAGCAAAGACGACAACACGGTTCATCGGCAGTGGCATTGGGATGTCGCCTCCGGCGTGAGCGTACCGCATAAAGCGTACTGTGAAAATTTTAAAGCGCGCACCCTGGAACTGATGGATAACTACAAGCCCGACATGGTTTACTTCGACGATACGGTACTGCCGCTTTATCCAATCAGCAATGTTGGACTGGAGATCGCGGCCGACTTTTATAATAAAAGTATGCAGGCAAACAAAGGCAAGGTTGATGTGGTCATCAATGGGAAAATCCTGAATGAACAGCAACGGAAATGCCTGGTATGGGATATTGAACGTGGACAGAGCAACACCATTGAACCGCAGCCCTGGCAGACCTGTACCTGTATCGGTTCTTGGCACTATGATCGCCGAATTTATGAAAATAATCACTATAAATCGGCTAAAACCGTAATTCATATGCTGATTGATGTCGTTAGTAAAAACGGCAACTTATTGCTAAGTGTACCATTACGCGGTGACGGTTCCATCGACGACCGTGCAAGGGAGGTCGTAACGGGAATAGGAGGCTGGATGGCAGTTCACAGTGAAGCAATCATAGGAACAAGACCATGGCATATTTTTGGTGAGGGGCCTGCACAGGAGGAAGCTCCTTCACTGCATGTGCAGGGCTTTAATGAAGGGAAGGGAAAAGCTTTTACCGGCGATGATGTGCGCTTCACGACAAAAGGAAATGTCATGTATGCTTTTATAATGGGAACGTTGACCAAAAAGCAGCTCCGAATAAAGTCATTGGGTCGTTTAGCCCCCAATTCGAGAAAAGTTGGTCAGGTACAGTTACTCGGAACTAACGATCGTATAGCGTTTCAACAACTCGATAATGATCTAGTGGTCTCCATACCCGATAGTTTTGTTCAAAACAGTATCGCAACGGTACTAAAAATTTCCTAATGACTTTATCTTTTCTTGTGCTAGAGCATGTGTTCGACTGTGGATAAAAAGGCTAGGATGGTATCTCTTGGGATCGCCAGGCAAGCTGTATGACTAAATCGGGCTATATTGAGCCCGATAAAGTTACCTTTGCTATCGACTACCGGACTTCCACATTCGTCGGCATGAATGCGTGAGTCATGAAGAAATACACGGAAAAAATTATCCCTGCGAACTGATTTTCCTTTTGGAATATTGTTTGCAGGGTGAGGATTTTCCCTGACGGACCAATTAGAAAGAATTACATTTGTGTATAGATCTGCGGCTCCACGTCGGTATTGAACCTGCAGCGTATCGCCGGCAGAAAATTGCTGCATGGCCGCATTTATTTTGATGGCGCTTGACACGTCGCGATTATTTAGTGTAAGCATACGGTCGCCGACACGAAGTCCAGCGCGGGCTGCGGCACCCGTGCTATCTACTTTGGTTAAGGTCGGAAGGCCTTCTATTTCCTGCATTTGTGCATCGAAAGTTCCGGGAACAGGTAAACGTGGGAAGGTTTGGGATGACATGCCCAGTACACCGAATTTACGCTGATCGTCTCCAAGAAGCGACCACAGGTTTAAACCAACAAAAGAATCCGAAATACTTTGCCGGGCTACCTTCGATACATCGACTGACGGAAATTGATGATCACTTACGAGCGCTGCCAAGTCGCTTTTTTCGTCTCTGAGCAGAATTCTTAATACATGAATCCTGTTACCTATTTTGACGATTGGTGCTTCGCCAATAAGACTACTTTTGGATAAGATGACCTGTTTATTGTTTCCAAAATTAAATGCTGTACCTAATAGCAGTATGCTGTCGCCATCTAATGTACTGCTAATCTGGATGGGCTGAAAATTTGTTTTCGGATGTTTCGCAGGTTTTTTGATCCCCAATTGAATTAGTTTTTTTTGCTGAGGATCTTTACCGATTGAATCGGTTGATACAGGATAACTGCTGATAGCAACTGGATTGGTCAGCGACTGCCAATAACTCCGGTAACTGTTTATAGGAACCTCAAAATTGATGCCTTCAGCACCATCTATACGGCTGTGAAGACCGATTACACGGCCCAGGGCATCAAATAATGGACCTCCGGAATCACCGGGTTCCATTATGCTGCTGCTTTGAATAAACCCAAAGTTGTCCAATTTCTTTAGAATGCGTCCCGTCCGTAGAAAAGGAATGTTGAAAGGTAATGTTTCTGGATACGATAGCCCAAAGCAAAGCTGGTTTTCAGTAATGGATGATGACCAGCCCATTTCAGCATAAGGCCAGGGGCCCTGGCCTTGCATTTTCATCATCGCAATATCGGGCAAGTTGCGCTGTTGATCGACAACCAGTCTTCCGAGTGCCTTGGCAACTCCTTGCTTGCCATCGGCAAAGATAACACGATAGAAATTGCCGGGCCTTGTAGCATGTGCCACAGTAAGAATTGTTCCGTCCGAATGGACAATTACCCCACTAAAGGGAGCACTGTTTTGCTGTCCGCTCAAACTGTCAATGCCAAACATCTTTATGGAAGCCGTCTGAACCCGTTCAATGACAGATCTCGGTATCTCATGAACTGCTGACCGCCCCGTCTGCGCAAAGCAGTAGGTGGAGCAGGTAATTAAGTATAATATTGTCTTAATAAGATATTGGAGGAATGTGCTTATAGCGAATTTTTTGGAACGAGGTATCATATTGCGAATAGGTTGATTTATCGGATTAGGTTTGGTTTTAGAAGACCACGGTTCAAAGTTAGTGGAATTGTTAATAAACAAACAAGGGTAAGTGGTTAGTTCTGGATATATTATTGATTTTACTTAGTTTTTAATGCGCTTTGCCGAAAAATTTATGGTATAGGAGCGAAAATTGTGAAAAAATAGTAGGAAGAATTTAGGGATAGGCCAATCATAGGAAGTATCCATTCTTTTTAGTTATCTTTATCCACGAAAAGATTAACCGCTAGCTAAACGAATCTACCCATGAAGTATACGAGCGAGAAAGAGCTGCTTGAAGATTTCCTAAATGGGGAGGAGCGCGCTTGCGCTTATGTATATAACCGTTATTTCAGTCGTATTTGTTTATATGCATCGAGCTTTGTAGAGGAAAGCAAAGAAGCGGAAGACATTGCCGAGGAGGGATTTATACGGTTATGGCAGAGCAAACGAAGTTTTGAAAGTTTATCCCATCTGAAAGCGGCACTCTATCAGGCCACCCGCCATGTAGGACTCAATAAGCAGACTGCCCGGCAGCGAAGGATAAATCGGGTCGATAGCTATGTGGAGCAGCAGGAACAGGATCAAAAATCCCATTTGCATGAGCTTGTCTATGCCGAAACAATGGCCGAACTCTACGATGCCATTCAAAAACTTCCACCCAAAGCACGGGAAATAATACAGCTGAGCTACCTCGAAGGCAACAGTAATCAGGAGATTGCTGATCTACTGCAGATTAATATTCAGACGGTAAAAAACCAAAAATTACGTGCCCTGGGGCTGCTGCGGCAGCATTTGAGACGAGATTCCTTTAATTACCTATTGTCATTAATCGTTCTTTTTGGGAAAATTTAATTTTTTTTTAATTGTTTTTGGTACTTTTTTCAATCGGTGTGGTATCTATAGATGAAATAGCTCAAAATGGATCCTAAAGAAGAAGAAAAACTCATCCGTATCAGTGCACTCATTCTCCAAAAAATGCAGGGAACGCTAACAGGCGAAGATCGATTTTTTTTGGAGAGTTGGCTACAGGAATCCGAAAGGAACAAACAGATCTATCAACGTTGTCTTGATGAGAAGCTGCAGCGTGATGCTTATACGCGTCTACAGGATTTTGAAACGCGACGTAATTTTGAGTCATTAAAAGCTAAAATTTCCTTCCATACTTCAAAGAAAGGACCTGGGCTCCTGAAACGTCTATTGCCTTACGTTGCTGCCGCCAGTGTGCTGCTGGCTCTTTCTGTGGTGTGGTATTGGAATAAGCATAGCAACCGGCTGGTTGAAACGCAGCGGGAGGTTGTAAATGATCGGCTTCCAGCTTCCCATCAGGCTGTTATCACACTCTCGGACGGTAGGCAATATGCTTTGAATAAAGGCGAAAAACAAGTTGTTATCGATGGCGGCGGCATACGCTATGAAGACGGACATGAAGTTGCACCGATCAATGCTGCGGTGTCTGCCAGAATCGAAACCCCACGGGGTGGTATCTACGAAGTCACTCTGCCCGATGGAACCCTGGTTAAACTAAATGCCGGGACGACACTTTCTTATCCGACAGTATTCGCTAAAGATAAACGCGAGGTAACGCTCCGTGGAGAGGCTTATTTTGAAGTTGCAAAAAAGAAGGATCAGCCTTTTATAGTTCATACCAAAAACCAGCAAGTACAAGTACTTGGAACGCACTTCAATATCAATGCCTATCAGACATCGGTACCTACAAAGACCACTTTGTTAGAAGGTAAAGTAATGGTTACGACGCTGCTCGGAAGTCAAAAAGTAACCTTATTGCCCGGCGATCAGTCTGTCAACACAGGTACAGAGTTGACCAAACATCCGGTAAACGTACAACAAGAAATGGCTTGGGTATATGGCAAATTTAATTTTGACGGAAAATCACTTCGACAAGTGATGGATGAACTGTCCCAATGGTATGCCATAGATGTCGTGTATAAGGGCGATGTGCCTGATGTTTCCTTTTTCGGTGGAACATTCAGAACGAGCAAGTTATCAACTATCCTTAAAATATTAAAAGACCAGGATCTGTCGTACCATTTGACGGAAAATGGGAAACTCATTATTGAAAAAAATGATCCTAAAGCACAGAAAGGAGGGCAATAAAGAACGAAAAATTATACTTCACCAAACGATATGAATTAACAAATTGGACAGTGGATCCTTTCATCTAATCAGTGGATCCTGCAATCTAACCTAACTAAACTAACTAGAATTAATGAAATTAAGTTGTTTTTCACAAGCGACCAAACCCCTTTTATGGCTCGTTTTTGCTGTCTTACTCCAGCTGGGCCATAAGGTAAATGCGCAAACCGTTACCTATGCCGGGCACAATGTTCCACTGATGGATGTGCTGCAGGCGGTCAAACTTCAGACGAACTATGAGGTGCTCGGAGCCAAAAAGATATTGGAATCGGCAAAGTCAATTTCAATTAAAGCGGACAAAATGCCCCTTAAATTATTTCTTGATAAAATTTTAAGTCAGCAGGAAATCGGCTACACGATTGAATCAAAGACAATTTTTCTCGAAAGGAAAGCCAGTTCACGGAAATCCGAGCCCAAAAGCCTCCCCCAGGTAGAAAAACCATCCCAGAAGCAGATTCGTGGACAAGTCCTTGGGAAAGATCGTAAGCCGCTTTCCGACGTTAATATTTCACAGGTGGGCAATACCATCGCAGTGGTCGATAAAGATGGGCATTTTTCTTTTGTCGGTACTATGCAACCGCTTACATTCAGTAGGGTTGGCTATAAAAACTTCACGCTCGCTTTGTCCGAAAACAAGGATGAATACAGTGTAGTGATGGAAGAAGAGGCGAATGCTCTTGAGCAGGTCGTTGTAACAGGGTATCAAGTGCTAAAAAAAGATTCCTATACAGGAACGGCGATTACGAAAAGTGGCGACGAGCTGCGGCAGGTAAATCCGCAAAACGTCCTCCAAGCCATGCAGGTATTCGATCCATCGTTTAAATTGCTCGACAATAATCTTGCTGGATCCAATCCCAATGCCTTGCCGAATATCAATGTGCGCGGATCTTCATCTTTGCCTACTGGCGGGAACGAAGTGCTGCGAAGGGATAATATCACTACAACTATCAATATGCCGGCTTTTATATTAAACGGTTTCGAAGTGAGTGTACAGAAGGTTCTCGATCTGGATATGACCCGTATTGAAAGTGTCACGATCTTGAAAGACGCTGCTGCTACAGCCATATATGGCTCGAGAGCGGCCAATGGTGTGATGGTAATAACGACTAAGATGCCCAGGGACGGGAAATTGCAATTGACTTATACGCATGAGAGCAATATAAATATGCCGGATTTGACAGGATACGATGTATTGCATGCTGCTGATAAATTGGCCTATGAAAAACTGGCTGGATTGTATGATGCAACAATTCAGCGCCAACCACAGGATGCATTGGATGAGCTGTATTATCAGAAACTAGCAAATGTGCTTGGCGGTGTTGACACCTATTGGCTGTCACAGCCAGTACGGACCGCGGTTGGACAAAAGCATGGTCTCTATCTAGAAGGTGGGTCGGAAAGTTTCCGCTATGGCGTAGACATGCGTTATCAGACCAGACCCGGTGTGATGAAGGGATCGGGAAGAAATCAATATTCGGGCGGGCTAAACTTTAGTTATAACCTAAAGGATAAATTTAGATTTCAGAATGAGCTTGCCGTAACCGTGGTAGACGGGCGTGAATCGCCCTATGGAAATTTTGCGGATTATGTAAGAATGAATCCTTACTACCGCATGACAGATGATCAGGGCAATATTATACAGGAGGCGGATGTATGGACAAGGGTTGCAAACTCAGGTAGTGCACAACGGGAATACGTCTTGAATCCACTCTATAATGCGACATTGAATAGCTTCAATAAATTGGGCTATACCGAACTGCTGAACAATTTTTCGGGGGATTTTGACCTGAGTAATGGGCTGCGTCTCCGGGGACAGGTAAGTTTGTTGAAACGTTTGAATACCGATGATAATTTCCGCTCGCCCTTAGCTAATGACTTTTATTTCTATCCTACGGCACAAACAGACGAAAAGGGTAGTTATACCAGTTATACAAACAATGAATTGTACTGGGATGCAAACATACGTCTCAATTGGATGCGTACGATTGATAAACATAGCTTCAATGTGGTGGGGGGAACCAATATACGGACAGAAAGCTATGACGAGCGTTCATTTCAAGCGATCGGATTTCCGAATGATCGGTTTACAAGTGTAGGATTTGCCAAGGGATATGCTGAGAATGCGAGCCCGTCGAGCAGTTTGGGTGCCTCCAGGTTGTTTGGAGCTTTTTTAAGTGCTAACTATTCCTATGATAACCGCTATCTGATGGATGCAACGGTCCGAATTGATGGCTCCTCAAAATTTGGGGCAAATAAGCGCACCGCGCCATTTTGGTCGACTGGTATCGGCTGGAATATGCACAAGGAGAAATGGTTCGCCAACGATGTTGTCAGCCAGCTGCGGCTGCGTGCAACACTGGGGCTGACGGGATCTGTGCAGTTCGATCCTTACATGTCGCGGACAACCTATAGTTACGATAAAAGCAATTGGTACTCATCGGGGCTGGGAAGTATCGTGCGTAACTATGGCAATGAAAACCTGACCTGGCAAAAGACCCAAAGTACCGATGTTGGTCTTGATCTAGGCCTTTGGCACGATCGTCTGACCCTTTCGCCACGCTACTACCATAAGATAACCCGTGATATCTTGGCTGATATTAACCTGGCACCTTCTACCGGATTTAGCTCTTATAAAGAAAACCTGGGGGACCTTGAAAATAAAGGATTTGAGCTCAATGCCAATTGGATTGCCCTTAAAAACGAAAAATGGACTCTGAGTCTATTGGCGAATTTGGTGCGGAACAGAAATAAAATCGTCCGTATTTCAAACGCATTGAAGAGCTACAACGAACGTGTCGACGAAGCTCAGCAGGGAACTGATTTAATGGCTGTTCCTTTGCTTCGTTATAAAGAAGGGCAATCCCTCGACGCTATCTATGCCGTTCCTTCTTTGGGTATCGATCCCGAGAATGGAAAGGAAGTTTTTATTAAAAAAGACGGGACGTTGTCGTATGACTGGGATGCAAGGGATATTGATGTCGTTGGGGTAGCTACACCAACAATGGAAGGATTTTTCGGAGGGACACTTCGCTATAAGCAATTTATGATGGTCGCTTATTTCCAAACGAGGATAGGAGGTAAAACCTATAACCAAACCTTGGTAGACCGTGTCGAAAATGCCGATCCACGCTACAATGTGGATAGCAGGGTTCTGGAGGAAAAATGGAAAAATCCTGGCGATGTTACCTTTTACAAAAGTATTCAGGATTTGGGACAGACAAGAGTGTCCTCGCGTTTTATTATGCCGGACAACTTATTTGCCCTACAGTCTCTTAATCTTTCTTATGATGCAGGGAAAGCGCTGTCGAAAAAATTGGCGCTGTCAAGCCTGCGTGTCGGCCTTGTTGCAAATGATATCTTTCGTTGGTCTTCGGTGAAAGTGGAACGTGGAATTACGTATCCATTTGCCCGAAGTGTGACTTTTACCCTACAGGCAGGATTATAAAAGATGGTAAATCCCATCCGAAGGATGGAAAAAATATGTACAGATGAAGAATTTAACTATAGTTTTAATACTGTTCACAGCCCTGAGTACGCTTTCTTGCTCCAAGTGGCTCGATATACAACCAGAAAGCGAAATTGACAAATCAGTTCTCTTCTCCACCGAAGATGGTTTCAAGGAAGCCCTGATTGGGGTATATACGCGTTGTGCAAAAGACGATCTCTATGGTAAGGAGCTAACCATTGGAACACCGGAGGTATTGGTCCAGAACTATGCATTATCAAGCAATGATCCGTTGCGTTACCAGCAGACAAAGTTGTTTAAATTTAATGACGGTAATTTTATTGGCCGAAAGGACAATATCTGGAAAGGTCTATACAATGGTATTGTTAATACCAATCTGATACTGGAGGAAATCGACCGTAAAAAACAATTGTTTACGGGAAGCAATTATCAATTGATCAAAGGTGAGTCGCTGGCTTTGAGAGCATATCTGCATTTTGATGCCTTGCGCCTATTTGGTCCGGCTCCGGTTGTAAATAACAAAATTGAAGCCATTCCATATGTAACGACCTATTCCAATAAGTCTACCAAATTGTCCACAGTGTCACAACTATTGGATTCGGTAATCCGAGATCTGGAAGAAGCCAAAGAATTGCTGAAAGTTGACCCCATCCGCCTGAAATCCTATGTGGTTGGTTATCCCACTGTCGGTGACACGTTGAAAAATTCGGAGCTACAGGACAAGAGCCTCTTTTTACAGAATAGAAGGCACCGGCTTAATTATTATGCCGTGTGTGGACTGCTGGCACGCACTTACCTCTACAGCGGAGACAAAGTAAAGGCATTGCTGAACGCACGTGAAGTGATTGATGCCAAAAAATTTCCATGGACCAATGCCACTGATTTCCTTGCTGTCGATGCGGATAAAAAGGATCGGATTTTCTATAAAGAACTGTTGTTTGCCTGGTATATCCCGGCTATGAACAACACCTATAACAATGACTGGTTTCAGGACAACAACAGCGCGATCTATTTGGATCAGGATGAGGCAAAAACCATTTACGAAGTTGCAGGAGCCGGTGGCGGTGACATGCGCTATACACAATGGTTTGGAACAGTAAGCGTTGGAAATTCCTTTATATCATCTATTCACAAATATCGCCGGAATACGTTGGGTGACAGTTTTGCCGCCAATCTTCATTATTTGGTAGCTCCGGCGATCCGCTTGAGTGAAATCTACTATATCGCCGCCGAATGTAGCTACGAAACAGCACCCGCTCAGGCTGCAGCATGGCTTGACGAGGTCCGTGAACATCGAGGCATTGGTCAGAAAGTGGATATTTCGACAAACGCCAAACTCCGAACCGAACTACTGAAAGAATATCGGAAAGAAATGTTTGCCGAAGGACAATTGTTTTTTGCGTATAAACGGCTCAATGAACCAATTGTCGGACAGCAAGGCACTACAATTCCGGCCAGTCAACAAATTTATGTATGGCCGTTGCCGGATGATGAAATTATCTATGGACAACGGTAAATCGTAACCAAAATGAAAAAAGATACTTTATTACTTCTGCTATTGCTACTACCATTGCTGATGTTGTGTTCTTGCAAAAAGGCAGTTTTGGCGACCTACGACAGGTCGGCAAATGTTTATTTTGATTTGAGCGACGCTGATCGGGATAGCATTGTATATACTTTTGCCTACGATATGACCAAGGCGCAGGATACCATTTTTGTTCCTGTCAAAGTAATGGGATACCGTGACCAGCACACTCGGTATTTTGAGGCTTTCGTGGAAAAAGATTCATCAACGGCGCGTGCAGACCTGCACTATGATCCGTTGAAATCAGAATATCCATTGGAAAGTAATGCCGGTCGGGCCTTTATGCCTATCGTTGTGCATAATATAAGCGCGCTTGAAAGTCAATCTGTATCACTGCTCGTAAAACTTAAGGCTAGTGATGACTTTGGGGTTGAAAACCCAACACTGATACGGGCGCGAATTATTATTTCGGCCCAATTGGAACAGCCTGCCTGGTGGACCATGTGGCTTGATAATTATTCGCGGGTAAAACATCAGCTCTTCCTAATTGTCACCGAACAACGTTCGCTTTCGACGGTCGGGCTCGATGCACCCAAAAATCTCTACTTTGCAAATCTCTTGCTCATGATGCTCAACGATCCATTTAAATGGGTCAAGGATCATCCAGAAAAAAATTACGTGCTGAGCAGCAACGATAATGGACAGACCTACCAATTCTATCATGTGGACAATCCAAACCGAAGCATCTTATTAAGGAAAAATAGCGCTTCGGGTAAATATTATTTTATAGATGAATCAGGAAAGGAAGTCAGATAGATGAAAAGAAATTTAAACAGATTGAGAGCAATACTATTTTTTGCTATTGTGTCTTTAACCCTATTGGCTTTCGAAAGCTGTTATAAGGACAAGGGAAATTATGCCATCGATATGCCTGATGGGCCGCAGATCTCAGGGTTAGATACTTTGTATGAAGCATCGGTGGGGGACAGCCTTATTATAACCCCAAAAATTACCGGCATCGATGCGGCTTCAGTGAAATGTAACTGGCGAATCGATGTGCCAGAGGCACTCGTCCCCGAGGCTAACCACTACGAAGGTCCCGCGCTGCGTATCGTTTTCGGGCTTCAGGCCAAAAGATATACGGCGCGCCTTACGGTGACCAATACGGGCAATGGGATGAAATATTTCTATAATTTTAAGATCCAGGGAACGACAGCTTTTTCGCGTGGGTCACTTGTGTTATCTGTCGAAAACGGGGTTAGTAAACTCTCGTTTATAAAGCCCGATAATACTGTACAGCCCAATATTTATGAGGCGATCAACGGCGAACCATTACCGGTGGATCCTATGCATATCCATTACTTAAAAAACCAGTTTACGGGAAATACCCCCTTGGGTTACTGGATTATATCAAAACAGGCCGGCGTGCGGCTAGATGTAAACAATCTTGTTAAGGAGGCGGTAAAACCCGGTACCCTGCACGATAACTTTTTTTTGGCACCGTCAACGATTGCTGTGGGAAGTTTGTTCGCCCATCCTCAAGGGGTAATGATGGGGGTGATCAATGACAAATTTTATGGGGGAACTACTAACACCTGGGATCAATCGAACACCTACGGCATGTTTGGAACTTATGCGGATGGGGACTACGCGTTAGCACCAGAAGTAGTATTGACAACAGTAGACAATAATTATAGCGTAATCGCTTTCGAAAAAAATAAAAAGCAGTTTGTCCGAATCAATATTTACGGTAGCCCTATGTATTTTGGTACCCAGTATAGTCCCGTCAATACTGAAATTTTTGATCCAACACAGGTAGGCATGGATCTGATCAAAATGGTGCAGATCAATAATACGGATACCTATGCTTATACGAAGGACGGGAGTGGTCATATTTATGAATTGAAGTTCAATGCAAATTTTAATGGACCATTTATGATCACCGCAATACATAAGAAGATCTTTATAAAACAAGAATGGATCAATGCGGAAACAAAGTTGGTGGCGACCCGAAATGGATATATTTATGTGGCCTACAAAAATCAGGTATTTCGCTACAACCCGCTCAATCAGCAAGTGGATCTATTGAAAACAACCATCAAATCGGATATAAGCATGCTCAAATTAGAGGACGATGAGAATACCCTGATTGCTGGGGCAGAAGGAGCGCTGTATTATATGGATATCCGTGTTGGGAAAAATGGCGAGTTGCTCAAAACAATTGAGGGTCTTCCCGGAAATCCTGTGGATATGACCTGGCGTAACTAAAAGGAATAATATAAAAATTGAACCAAACAAAAAAATATGAAAAATTTAAAAATAGTTGCCTTAGCACTGGCATTTTTGCCTATGACATCCTTTGCGCAGCAAGCTAGCTTCCAGATCAAGGGAAGTGCACCAAAAGCTTTCAATGGCAAGAAAGTGTATCTGGATTATATAAGAGATGGATTTCCGGCATCGGATTCATCGGCTATCGTGGACGGCAGATTTAGTTTCAAAGGAACAGTAGAGGAGCCGTCTTACTCCAGGATGGTTTTTGATCAAGACAGTAAGGGGAAATTAGTCGCACAGAATATTGGCGACCGTTTATACTTCTATTTAGGCAATGAAACTTACAATATGACCATCAAGGATTCATTGCGTACTGCTGCCATAAAAGGGTCGCCGTTGCATAACGCCTATGTCGCTTATTTAAATGAAATTGGTGGTGGTTTCATGGATATCATTGATGCGGGGAATAAGGCCTTTGCGGCCGTAAAGCAAGATGCTCCCGATGCCAGCGAGCAGTATAAGGCTATTCACGAAAAGTTTGAGGCGCGTTTTGAAGCCCGCCGGGTAAAAGAGCTTGCATTTGCTGCCAAAAATCCCAATTCAATATTTGCGGTGGACGCCCTTATTGATGCGGCCAACAAACGAAAGCTCAGTGAGATCGAACCATTGTTTTTGAAGCTGTCCAAAGAAGTGCGTCAAATGACCAATGCGCGACAGTTGGAAGCGCGTTTTCTAGCGGAGAGAAGTGTAAAAATCGGCAATAAGGCACCCGATTTTTCCCAGCCGGATACGGAAGGGAAAATGATCAAAGTATCCGATTTTAAAGGCCAGTATGTACTTATCGACTTTTGGGCAAGCTGGTGTAGTCCTTGCCGTGCTGAAAACCCCAACTTATTAAAGGCCTATAACAAATACAAAAGTAAAGGATTGGAGGTCCTTGCAGTGTCGCTAGATGATACCAAAGGAAAAAATGCCTGGTTAAAAGCTATCAAAGATGATGGTTTGCCATGGATCCATGTCGCAGATCTAAAAGGCTGGAGCAATGAGGCTGCGGTATTGTATGGCGTACGTGCTGTACCACAAAATTATTTAGTGGATCCTAAAGGAAACATTGTCGCTATCAATATAAAAGGTGAACTGTTACACCAGGAGTTGGCCAAAATTTTTGGAAATTAATGATCGAGCGTTTTGTTATCTCTTTTAAAGATAACGAAGGAAATTATAAGAAAAGAACGGTTTAGTGATTCGGGCGGCTAGCTGCTTGTCATTCAAAGCTAGGGATTGACTCCCTAGCTTTTTTTATTTTTTTATTTTCGTCAGCAATTTAAGCATGCTTGCCGCATAATTTTTACCCAGCTGCCGGTATCCGGCAGGACTGAAGTGTAGTCCATCGCCGATACCCTGGCAACCCGCAGAAGAAATGATATGTGCAGTTGGGATAGTAGCGGGCAATGTTTGGATGATACTGTTCATGCTTGCGCATTTACCCCCTGCTTCGGCCGATAGGAGTTCACCAGCAAGTAGGGGTACTTCTTCGGCTTTCAGGTGCAAATCGTGCAAGAGGTTTTCATAGACTTTTTTTACTTTATTGGGCCATTCGCGATCGCCGGTATTGGATTCCCCCTGGTGAAGTAAAATACCTTTGATAATACCTTTCTGCTGTGCCATCTTGGCCAGGACGACAAGCCTTTCATAAGGATTATTGTCATAAGCTGCAAGCATGGATTTCATCCATTCGGGTGCCTTTGCGACATAGCTTGACGTGCTATCTTGATCAAATAATTGAATATGGCAACCACCTACCGAAACATTGATGACTCCGATCTCGATATTTTTGGGAAGCTTTTCTACAAGCGTTCTGCCAAAATAATCTGCAGGTGTAAGGCCTGTGTGGCAACGCGTAAGTGGTGCCCGGGCAGGATACCACTTACCGTACTGCCGTCCCAATTCGGGGCAATCTACTGCGGCCAGCACATGAAACCGGCTGTTGGTGATGGTGTCCTGAGGTTCGAATTGTCCATGTCCCTCCATATTGGATTGTCCTAAACAAAGGTAGATATGGAAGTTCTTGTCTTGTGCAAAAGCTGTTGTTCCGGTAAAACAACATACCAAGAAGATCAGAAGCAGCATTTTAAATTGTGTTTGTCGCATCGTGAAGCTTTTTATGTTTTTTAAAATTAACCTATTTCGCGGTAAGTATGACTTACCGCGAAAAGATAGTGTTTAGTTCATGGCAATAAATTTGAACTTAAATAATTGACAGGAGGTACCATAGTAATCCCAAAGCTGAAGATTGGAATTGCCGTCCATGGTACAGTTGGGTACATCCCAACCGCGTGTGGCATCTACCTTTGAGGTAATTTTGTAATAGCCATTGGCTACAGCAGTTACCTTCCAGGCCTGAGCATCATTGCTATAGTTCTGCCAAAGCCGGATGGCAGTTCCGAGCGCATTGCTATTACTCGTCAGATCAATGCAGCGATTGCTTGCACTTGCTTTTGAAACAAAGCGCCAGTATCCGTTACCGGCATCTATAGCGACCCAGCGCTGTGCATTTGCGCCATTTCTGGTCCACGGTCTGAGCACTGCACCGTTGGCATCTTCACCTGATTTTAAATCAAGTACCTTGTTGGCATCGGTCTGGAATTCGATTTCGTAAATGCCATTATTGACCAGACTAGTAACTGTACAGTTAGACATGGGGTAATTGGAGGCAGCATACTGCTGAAACCACTGTTTAGCGGGAGCAGCACAGGCTTCCCAATCATTGTTAAAAGCTGTCCCGGCGTTGGGATCCCCTTTGTGGAGCAGATCGTCGGGGGCGAGAAGGTTCCAGCTTACATTGCCGGACTGATCCACAATATATTTTAAATTTGCACCAAAACCGTTTCCGCCAGCGGTACCGGTTGATCCCGTACCAAATGTGCCATATCCCTGTGGAGCCCAGTCTGTCTCTGTAATGGCAATGGGTGCAATGTCTGCAATAGGTTTAACATTGGTATTCCAGGCATTTTGAAAAGCTTGATAGGTATTGACACCACCCCAATACCCGGGGTAGATATGTACTGCATAGCCAATGTTGCCACCCGTAATCGGATTATTGACATAGCCTTGATAATGGGACTGCCAGCCAGTTCCTGGTATCCAGCATACATTGTTGGCACCGTTATTACGAATGATATTGACCAAGGGCTGAAAGAAATTTTTCAACGCAGCAAAATGCTCGTTGCCGGTCGTCCCCCAGTTGCCATTTGTTCCCAGAATCTCAACGGGTTCGTTAGCCAATTCAAACATCACATTGTCTGCATTCTTTAGTGATGGGTGCTGCGATAGGAAAGTCCATACGGTCTTAAGATAGGTATGATAGGCATCATTGACTGCGATACGGTGTGGACATACGCCAGGAGGACGCAAGATCACATACATGCCCCGGCTGCGGGCATGGTTGATTAGTGGAATAATGACCTGATCAGTATAGGTAACCAAGCGATTATAGTTAAATCTTGAGATGTCGTCTTCAGGAATAGGAGCGCCTGGATCATTGGTCCAATACGGATCGATGTGCAGACGGATATAATTGAGATACCAACCGTCGGCTGCGCTGCTGAGTTTGTCAATGACTGCTTTATTGTAATTGAGCGCACCCTGAACATTGTAATTATCCCAGGTGCAGTAACCGGAGTTGGTACCATACTGGCAGCCATTGAACCAAGGGCTGGGTGTAATGGCCACTCCATGCAGGACAATATTGTTGTCGCAGGGATCTTTGAGGTACTTCCCACCTACATGTAAGGTTGGTGTCGTTCGTGGCCAACCTGTAACGGCTTGGGCGGAAACATTGGACTTAAGACTTCTTTCGGATTCGCTGGTCAAGGTTTTTTCTTCCAGCCGCGAGCAGCTGGAAAAAATAGCTAATAAAAAGATCAGCAATAACCACATGTTGTTTGTTCTCATAATTTACATATTTAAAGGGTGATTAATGATCTTATTTTTTAGCTGACAATGCCTCAGCAACCGCCTGATAGGCTGGCTTTCGAACAAATCCTTCGGTCCATAAGCCGATGGGCTCTCCACGTCGCCAGAATGAACCTTCCTGGTCTGGACTATCCAATGGGCTCCATAGGGTGATACCGTACTGTTTATCCTTGGGAATGATCTCGAGGTATTTCTCAACGACAAACTTGTACATGTCGGCCTGCTGCTGATACATTTCAGTCGTTGCATTGCTAGTCTTTATGCCATTTCCCAAACCAATATCGAGCTCAGACACTTTGATCAGCTTGCCGGTGGCGGCCAATAGGTTAAACATACTGACGATATTGTCTTTGCTTGTGTTGATGTCGATGTGCATCTGGGTACCGATCCCATCCACCTTGGCGCCTTTGCTTTCAATGTAGCTGACATAGGCGATGAGTCCTTTGCATTTGTTGCCACTGCCTTCCAAACCATAGTCATTGATGAAAAGGAGGTCATTGGCATTGCCATATTTGCGGGCAAGCTGGAAGGCTTTTACGGCATAATCTTTCCCTAAATAATCTTGCCAGTAGAATTCGTCATCCGCCAAATCGGTCTTTCCGATTCCGGTCTTCAAGGCATATTGGTCGGGCCAGTCGGACATGGGCTCGTTGACCACATCCCAGGCTTTGATATAACCTTTGGTTTTTTCGAGCATACCAGCAATAAATGTCTCCAGCGCTTTGGTGAGTATGGTTTCTTTCTCGGCAGGTGTTTTCTCAATCGTGCTACCTCCCGGGCTGCCATATCCTTCACCATTGGCGGACTGCGCTCTGGATGAATTATTTCCCCAACCGAACCAACCGTCAATATTGTTTTCAAAATCACTGTTGGCAATGAGGATTGTTGAACTGCCAGTTTTTGTAAGCACAACCTTGTCGATGAAGATGGTACCATCGTATTGGCCAAAATTGATAATAAAACGGTTACGCGCGGCAGTTGCAGTCACTTTAAGTTCGTATTCTTTGTAGCTTGTCGTTAATGCTAATGAGCCCATGTTGTCGCCGGTGTAATTGGCGGTGGTCTGCAGATCGATGCCAATGTTGCCCGCTTTATTGCCTCGTGCGACAATTTTCAATACATATTCTTTACCCACTTCCGTCGGGTTGATATCATAGGCGGTCTGTGCTTCCCAGGCGTTGACAACAGAGGGGTTACTCATTTTTAAAGCGTGCCCCGCCAGGGCTGGACCTCCCGAACCTGGTATCACCACAGGGGCGATTAACTTATTGAGATAGGCCGCATTCTGTCCCGAGTGCCAGCAAAGGGTATGGCCATATAGCGCCATGTTGTTTTCCTGTGCGGCTGTGATAAGCTGTTCGACCCGTGATAGATTGAGACTTCCGTCGGCCTGCACAATGGAGCCATGTTTCATTTCATAGCCCATGACCATTTCTTCAAAATTTCGGTTAGCTAAGCGGTAAAGGACTCCTTTGTTAAAATAATCGTTCATATTGAGCGCAACACCGAGCTTAAATCCGGGGTTGCCTTGCTTATCCAGATAACTTTTTAATGGGTTGTAAGCATTGATATCTTCCTGCGTCAGTACTTTCTCCGGTTTATCGACGGCGTAATCCAGTGGCTGATATTTGGAACAGGAACTCCAAGCGGTGCCGAGCGAAAGTAGGATGACGATAGTTTTATTGATTTTTTTCATCGTTGTTCGTTATAGAATTGATACTACTTTTTGATGGGTGTAAATGTTTCCATTTTTACAGATCTATCCCGCATCACGAGGGTATCCTTGCTGGTGACACTCATTTGTGTCATATCGATCGTGTAGGAAAGATAAAGTGCATCTCTATCTGCATTGCCCCAGCTGTTTTTTTCGCCCCGTTTGACAAACTTACCGGTTCCTGTAGCGGAGATGCCAGCACTTGCCGAACTAATGCTACAATTGTTGTCGTCATCAAAAGTTAAGTTCAGATTGACATTGATATTGACATCATCAGCTCCTTTAAAAGAAAGAGGCAAGATCGATTTCTTTAGCGCTGCTGTTGTGACGCTTTTGACTTCGTCTTTTTCTACATAGGCCTGATGTCTGACGATATTTTTTGTCAAGCTGTTGTTGGCACCTTTGCCGACAATTTGGTCGGTACCCCGACGCAGATAATTGCCGTGCCAGGGATTGATATATTTGAGTGCATAAAAGGTAAAATCTTTTGGTGCGACATCCCAATCGGATACAATAGCCCTATTGGCAGCCTGTAGCGAAGTTTTACCGGAGAGGATGGAATCGGCGTTAACCACTTTTGTCATCCTTAGAGGAAGTACGTAATAGGTTTCCAAGGATTTTGGGTCGGCAAAAAATGCGTCAGTCAGCTGTACTTCAACACCACCTGTGAGACTACCACTTGGGATATTGATCTGATTGCTAGCAAGCTGATAGTAACTGTTGGGTAATGCGGTAACTGCCTGCCCGTTTGGATAGCTAAGGCCATTCGTAAGGCTGTTGTCGACAACAAAATCGATACGGATGTCTTTTCCATTGTTGTATACTCCTCCAGTGGTTGCCATGACTTTCACCTTATGCTGGTTGTCGAGACTGTTGTCAAAAATGTCTTCGCCTATGGTTATCGTTCTGACTGGTGTCTGATAGGCGAAGTATACCGATTGAAATTCGAAATCTGGGAACTCCCAGTCGTTATTTTTGCAAGACGCCAGGCTTACCAAAGCCATGGCGTAAAGAAGATTGATCTTTTTCATTATGCGTGTATTAATGTTAATTCCATCCCGTATTCTGTACAAGATTGCTGTATTTGAGTACTTCACTGTACGGGATCGGACCGTAGTACATAAAGTTTTCATAAAGCCTATTCTCTACCGGAATATCGGTATAGCTGTTGTTGCTTATACTGACTCCTTTTGCAGCAACGTTGATATCCAACTTCCAGCGACGCAGGTCCCAAAACCGAAACCCTTCAAAACAAAGTTCTAGTCTGCGCTCATTGCGGATGAGCTGCCGCATTTGCTCTTTGTTGTTTTTTACCTGTTCTAGGTAAGGATCGCCATTGTTGGCTCCTACACCCGCCCGTCTGCGAATAGCCTTGATGATGTCGTAGGCCGAGAAGGTAAAAGTACCCATGCCAGTAGGCCCCCAGGCCTCATTTGCGGCTTCGGCATAGGCCAGATACATTTCTGTCATCCGTATACGTGTATTGAAATGCATTTGTTGTGTAGAAGATGAAGGGTTGAGGTTTACATCTTGGCGCAGCAGCTTTTTCAGGTAATAGCCCGTCCGAGTAGATGTCTCGACCTTATTTAACCCATCGTTTGTTGGACTATTGGCAGCGGTATTGATAGCCGTGTTGCTTACGCCTGCCGTGGCACCATTGACAATAATGTAAGTCTTCAATCGGGGATCCCGCTTGTCGTACGGATTGGTTTTATTGTAAGCCGAATTGGCATCGTCAATGGGATAGCCATTTTCCATGGGAAAGGCATCGACCAGATTCTGTGTTGGATTGAGACGTCCTCTGCCAAACAATGTTGGCGGAAAATGGTCCTGTTCCATGCTGTTGCTATTTCCTTTGTCGGTGCGCCAAAGTATTTCGGCCGGATTGGATCCGGAGGTTAAGCCATCGACCACATCTTTATTGTACCAGGTGAATCCTTTAGGATCGATACCACTTGGTCCACCTTTGGCCTGGATGACCTGCCCCGCATAGGTGGCGGCTTGCTCCCAGGTTGTTTTGCTGCCCTCGCTGTATGCCGGACTTGCCGCCATTAACGCTGCTCGGGCACGAATTGCCTGCGCGATGCGCTTGGTCATGCGGAGTTTGAAATAGGCTCCAAATACACGGTTGTAGTCGTCTTTATTGATTGTGCCTGCGTATTTGACCGGAACTTGACTGTCTGCACTGATGTCTTCATAATCCATAGGCAACAGGTCTTCTGCTTTTTTGATGTCATCGTAAAGTTGCTGCATGCAGGCTTCGAACGGTGCACGACTGTGGTTAAAATCCGAATTGACATCTTCGGGAGTCAGCAGGATAGGCACACCAAGTATATCACCGGTACTCGACTTTCCGGCATGGGATTGCAACAGGTGAAACATAAATAGTGCCCGGAGACCATAAGCTTCACCTTTCATGCGATCGTTAAACATCGTACTGACCTTGGGATCCAAGGCCCATTCTACTTTATCACTTAGGGATAAAAAATTGTTGAGGTACTGTATGGCTGCATAGCTATTGCGCCATTGGTCGAAAGGATTGTTGATGCTTGTCCATTGTCCGGTTGCTGTTTTAAGGTAAGTATTGCTTTTATCGTTGCTCACAGCATTGTCTGTGGCGACATCATCAAAGCTATAGCTATTAGCCGGAACCCGGTTGTATCCATTTAAAAGTAGCCCTTGTGCGTAAAGGGGGCGACTATTGGCTGTTTCAATTTCAAGATTATTTTCAAGAGCCGGCTCAAACATATCTTCACAGGAAGAAAATAGTAAGCTGCTTAGGATGGCTATGGTTAGTATTCTTTTCATCATTCTCGTCTTAGATAGTAAAGATTAAAATAGTGCCTTCAGTCCGATGTTGAAAAAACGCATTTGTGGTGCTTGTCCAATATTCAATTGCATCGTTTCCTTTTCTTTGGCAATGGTCAGTAGGTTGGATCCCGTGGCATAAATCCCCAGTTCGTGTATAAACTTAGCATTGAATAGACGCTTTGGGAAATCGTAAGACAGCTGCACTTTGGATAGGTTGATGCGATCGGTCTTGTAAAGCCAAAAGTCTGAGCTGCGAAAGTTGTTGTCACTGTTAAAGGTGGTAAGGCGCGGATAAGATGCGGTCTCCTTGGTCGACTCTGTCCAGCGGTCACGTACGACCACTGAATATTTATCTTCCGCATCTACCCAAAAGTAAGAACTGTTTTTCATCGCTTTGGCTCCGAACTGTCCCGTTGCCGCGGCAAATAATGTGAAATTATTCCATTTGACTGTCAGGTTGCAACCTAATGTCAGTGGGGCACCGGCCCATCCGCCTTTGCCTAAGTATACTTCGTCGCGGGTATCGATGGTACCATCACCATTCTGATCTTTATACTTGATATCCCCAGGCTTGACTTCTCCAAATGTTGAAAAGGCAGCTTGGTCAATTTCACTTTGACTGTTATAAAAACCATCATGCTGTAAGCCCCAGATGGCGTCTAGTGGTTTTCCGGCTCTGTTTTGGTAAGCAAATTCATAGAGTTCGTCCCTTTTTACCGCCTTGGTCGTATAGTACATCCCGTTGAAACCCAGTGATACAAAGGTTTTGTTGATCTGTTTGTTCAGGTTGATGCCAAAGTCGACACCCCGGCGTTCGTCGTCGTTAAAATTGACATAGGGAATGTCAGAATAAACCGGCCAGTAAGTCATAAAATACATTGGGTACTGTGTTGCCGCCTGTACCAACCCGCCGCTCATCCGATTAACAAAGTAGGACGTATTAAAGGTGATCAGGTTGTTGTAGAGCCCACCTTCGAGGTTGATATTAAATTCCTTGCGTTTCGGGAATTTCATGTTGGGGTTGTCACCCCTGCGTCTGTCAAAGGTATGGACGAGGTCACCGTCGCGCCAGCTATACCATGCTGCGTCGTTATAAGTATAATACCCCTGATAGAGGTAATAGTCGCTAATATCCAGATCCGTGTTTAATATACCGGCCGAGGCGGATAATCTTAACTCATTGACGACTTTGCTGTCGATCAAAAAATTTTCTTTAGATAGACGCCAGGCGAGCGCTAAAGTAGGAGATAGGGCTCTTCTATTCCCTTGTGGTAATTTGGCGGAATGACTGTAAGCACTGCTAAAGTCAACATAATATTTGCTTGAATAATTGTAGCCCAACTGCAGCCCTAGGTTGGCATTGCTGGTTTTGTGGTAGCTGCCAGAGGCAGCGATCTGGAACGCATTGGCCAATAGGATTGCCGATACATGGTGGTCATTACCGTAGGTACGGTTAAAGTTTAGGGACCCATTGAGACCGATGGTCTGTCTATAGGTACTGCCACTGATATTTTGGATGCCTGAAATACGGTCGTCACCATATTTTGTGAGGCTACTGATAAGGTCTTTTCCATCATAGTTGTTCCACGATGCCTGATAAACAGCATAATTGTTGTTATAGGATTGGTTGTAATTTGACTGATAATCCACAGCCAGGTTGGTTTTGAAAACCAGACCTTCCAAGATGTTTTTTAGATCAAAATTTAAACCCGTATTAAATTGAAACTGCCGATTTAGATAGCGGTTTGTGCCGCCGGCATAAACATTTGCAAAGGCATTGGTTTGATCCAGCTGACTTCCCCCAAGGAGATATTTGCCATCGATGAGAAAATTGCTGTTGTTGACATACACCATCGAGTTGACGTCACCTTCTTCGATCATATCAATAGGAATGAGTGGAGAGAAACGATGTGGCCGCACGGTTGCTGCTGCACCCCAGTAGTCCGCATTTACCCCTTTGGAAATATAAAAACTGGCTGCTGCATCGACGTTCAGGGAGATCAGATCATTGACTTTCACATCGATGTTACCGCGCATATTGAATCTATTGGCGCCACCATTTTTTTTCGCCTGTCCAAAATTGAGGAGGGACCCTTCAGACCAAAATCCAAAGTTGGTATAATATTGTGCACGTTGATTGCCTCCTGAGATTTCGGCGGTGGCATCGTAGCGATTATAGTGATCTTTGATATAGTCCGATGAATAGTAATCCACGTTGGGATAACGATAAGGATTTGTTCCGGCTGCATGTTGGTAGATTGTTTCGGCACTATAGAGTGGTGATAATCCATCATTTTGTCGAGCTTCATTATACAATGTCATATATTCTGCGGAGCCAAGATATTGCGGATAGCTCATAGCCGCATTGATACCGCTATTGGCTCTAATTTTTATCTGTTGACTTCCGGATTTTCCGCGTTTTGTCGTGATGCTAATAACGCCTTTGGCTGCTCGGCTACCATAAAGAGCGATGGCATTGGCCCCTTTCAATACACTGACCTGATCGATTTCTGTTGGCATAACGTTATTGGCATCACGCGGAAATCCGTCCACTAATACCAAATAACCACCCATACCCCAAATATTACCGTTGTATCCCGGAATAAAGGCATCTAGATTTTCCAGACTGTAGGTGTTGTAACTCTTGTCGAGCAATTGTGGAACATTGATAGATTGTACATTGCCCATGAGGTCCTTCTTCTGAACTTTTCGGAAAGCGACCTGTACAAGTGTCGTACTATCGGTGCCAATACTGTCCGGACCAACAAATGTCGAGCGCTCCGGAAAAATATTTTTATGTTGTCTAATGGTTGGATTAAGTGATTCTTTCGCCATTCCTTCAGCGGTAGCTATCCAACTTAATCCAAGACATAGTGCTATTCTTAATTTTTTGTACTTCATTTTTTGAATGATTAAATGAAAAACTTGTTACCAGCCTGGGTTCTGATAGAACTCGGGATACATGTTGACATCTCTGACCTTTAGGGGCAACCAGTAATGCTTGCTTGTAAACTTCCGTTCCAAAAGGACATTTTCTTTCATGTTGACGACGCGGTTTTGGGATGGATCTACGGTGTTGAAGGTTCCTGCCCGCTCAAAAACAACCGATTTTTTTAAGGTGTAAGGTGATTCGGTCAACAGCAACCAGCGTCGCAGATCATTAAAACGATGACCTTCAAAAGCGAGCTCCACAGCTCGTTCCCGCCGTAATTCAGGTAACAATGCGTTAGCCGAACCTAGAAATTTGGCATCTACATGACCCACGCCAGCCCGATCCCGAACGATATTGATCGCATCAACTGCTGTTTTACCGTAATTGTCGGCTTTGCCTGTAGCTGAGTTGGAAGCCATCATGGCGGATTCGGCGTACATCAGATAGACATCAGATAAACGCATATAGGGCACGTAAATATGAAGATTGGATCCATAATTATAGGCTTGATCATATTTGTTGGCTGTTATAGGGACAAATTTACGTAACACGTAGCCTGTCTGGCTGCCAGACTGGATATCTCGATAGCTTCCATTACTGTAAAGGTTAGCGTATCGATTTTTTTCGTCCTGTGTATTTCCCTGGACGACTTTTGTTCCATCGAAAATGATGTCCTTATAAAAGCGTGGGTCGCGATCTTTCCAAGGGTATTCGGCATTGTAACCTGATTCTGTGTCAGACTGGGTAATGTCTTTGATCGGTAAACCGTTTTTCATACCATAGTAGTCGACATAATTGGCTGTTGGAATAAACTTCAATGCATCTCCGTCGGAGACGACCAGCGGAATGTACTGTTTACTGGTACCATAATTCGATACCCATGCGTCAATGTAGGGCCCTCTAAATATAGCTTCTGTACTGCCGGGCATGGCCCAATTTTGGCCTGTTGTGTAAAAATTCAAGTGAATATTGGCCATAGGAACAAGGGCGTAATTTGTCTGTCCGCTTTCGACAAGTGAAAGTAGTTCGCCAAAGGCTTGGGCTGCTTTTTTACAATAGTCGCTATGATAGGTTTTATTCCCGGTAGACTGAAAATTCATCAAAGGGCTTCCCGCCCAAAGATAATTTTTGCCAAGATAAGCAAGGGCCATGATTTTGTTGATGCGCAATTGATTTTTACCCAGGGTACGTTTTCCGGCAGTGGTATTGTCCCAGTCGATTGGCAATAGATTGGCTGCTTCTCTAAAATCGGCTGCAGCAAGATCCGCACAGGCATGGTAGCTCAATCTTGGCAACCGCAGCTTTTCGTCACTTGGAAGTACATAATTGATGTACGGCATCCCGCCAAAATATTCCATCAATCGGTGGTGAAACCAACCTCGGAAAAATAACAATTGCCCCTTGATCAGGTTCTTTTCTTCGGCGGTGGCTTCGGTTAATTTGTCGATATTTTCTAGTCCGAGGCTTACTTTTCGCAGACCAAACCAGGCCGCGCTCCATAAATCGCGGAAGGCGCGGTTGGCAAATACATCCCCATTGATGGTGGTAAAATCACCCTGATCCATCCAGCCGGAGCCCCAGCCGTCGGATTCTCTTTGCCAACCCCAAAAATTACCGTTGTCGATTTTGTGAACGAAATGATAATTTCCAGCCGTTGAGGTCATTTCATCTTCACCCCAGTTCCACGAGTTGGTCCAGTAGTTGTTGCTGAAGTTGACAACACAGCTGTATAACTCTTCTGTATAGCCCTGAAAGTTAATAAAGTTTTTAAATGCTTCTTTGGAGGACACATTGGACTGTTCTTCTTTATCCAGGTATTTTTTACACGAGAGTAGGGAAGTTGAAGACCAGATCACAGTAGATATAAAGATTACCTTGAAATACTTTTTCATAGTGGTAGGATTAAAATGTAATGTTTGCACCTAGATTAAACCGCTTTACCGTAGGGTAGGCGCCCTGTGATGCCCAGCCCGTACCGGCATAATTGGATTCACGGTCGTCTGGCATTTTGGACCAGAAAACTAAGTTGTTGCCATTTAGAAAAATGCGAAGGTTTTGAAGCCCAAGGCGTTTGATTACGCTGGATTCCCGATTAAAATTGTAGGCAATTTCGGCTGTTTTCAATCGAATGTAGGAACCATCAAACATATACCGGCTACCGGGTGTATAAGTACTCGACTGTGATAACCAGCGTGGTAGTGGTACGTCTGCATTGACATTGTCTTTTGACCAATAGGAACCTTCGTCATAAGCGAGGTTAAGCTGGCCCGAGAAGCTGTTGAAAACAACTTGCCGGGTGACATTATTTACGGCATACCACTGGGTCATGACACTGAAATTCTTCCAATCAAATCCAATGGTATAATTATAAGTGTTCTGTGGAACCGAAGGAAAGGCGTAGGGAATATTGTCCTTAGCATCGATAATACCATCCCCGTTATAATCCAGTATATGATAATTGCCGGGTAGTTTCGCTAGGTCATTGCTTTCGTGCGCGGTACTCGAATAAAGTTCGTCCCAAGTATTGTAATATCCGGAGCTAACATAAGAATAGGTTTGACTCACTTGTTTGTTATCCGGTTTCTGATATTCGGGCAGCAACTCGGGTGCATCGGCATTGATGACTTTATCCTTGGCATGGGTAAAATTGATATCAGCCCATATTCTCCAGTCGGTATTGAGCTGTCTGTTAAATTTCAGTTCTACTTCAAACCCTTTATTCTGTACCTTACCTAGGTTGGCTGTAGGTGCCTCCATCCCAAAGTAGGAAGGAATGGCTCGGTTGGCGCCGCTAATCAGGACATCTGTCCTACGGTCTCTAAAAAAGTCGACTTTACCGGTTATCTGGCTATTGAACAGACCGAAGTCGAGGCCGACATTGAATTTGTTAACTTTTTCCCAGCGGATATTTGGATTGCCAAGCGCACTTTCCTTATACCAGATATAAGGACTGGTATTGCCGTCGGAGTAGGAGTAGCGGCCTTCAACCCCCATGCCAGCGGTGCCCCCATATGCCCATTGGGTTAGGTACAGAAATTGACGGCCGCCACTATCGTCACCGATGTCACCATAGGACGCACGTAACTTGAGCATATTGAGAAACGAGATAGGCCTCATAAACTCTTCTTCAGTAACTAGCCAGCCTATCCCACCGGAATTGAAAAAGGCAAATCTATTGTCAGGACCGAATTTTTCTGATCCCGTATAGGCTCCATTGTACTCGAGCATATATTTATTTTTGTAGTTGTAGGTGGTGCGGAATACCCAGTCTTCGCGATAGGAGGGAATCATACTCCCTGTTCCGGTCTGATTGCGGTTAAATAAACCCATGGCAGTGATGTTGTGATTCTTAGCGATGGTCGTTGCGTAGTTTAACTGCAATTGATAAAATAATCTTCGATAGGTAGACCAGTCTCTGACCTGTCCGGCACCGGTTGTCCAGTTTATGCCCTCGACGAAGTCAAATCTATTGGTACCATCGAAAGCGATCTGATAGGTTGGCAATCCCGTATTGGGATCGATCCATTTACTTTGTGTACTGTTGTTGGCATCATTGATACCGCGGCCGCCCTCGACAAACGTGTTGTCCAGTGAGATTGTCCCACGAACGTTAAGCCCCTTCGTTAAAAACTTAAGATCTTGTTCGAGCGTAAAATCTGTTGTAATACGACTGGTGGTGATGTATTCGGTTCCGCTAAGTGCCAGCACACGGGCAGAGTTTATCCCGGCTTGTGTGTTTAAGGCATAGTAACCCCAGGTACCGTCTGAATAGCGTGGATAAATAACATCTGGAGCTACCGTATAGGCAGCGATCCAATAGGAATAGTCGTTGCCGCCGCCCCATGGACTTTTTTTGACACCGCGAGACCCTGCCAAGTTGGTTGAAAATTTAGTTGTGGGAGTAAGCTGGAAGTCTAAATTGGTCCGTACATTTAGACGGTTAAAACCGTAGCCAGCTTTATAACCGCGAGCATTTTCGAACTGGCGGAACATATCGCCTTCGTAAAGAAAGTCCGCATTGGCAAAATATTTGACAAAGGGTGTACCACCAGCAATATTGACGCTGCTATTTTGTGAAAAAGCGTGGCTTTTAAAGAGTTCTTTTGCCCAGTCGGTATTCACGTAACGTTCGCGTTCCGTCTGGTCAGCGGGAAAACGGTATTTATTGATGACGTCTTGTGGAAGATAGTTGGCCCAACTGGAAGGAGAAATCCCTAACTCATATTCGATAACTTTGTTGCGTAGCATCAAAGCATCGTACGAATCCATTTTTCCCGGAAGTTGGGAAACCGTTTTTACAATGTTGTTGACGGTACCGCGTATCAGCATTTGCCCTTCTTTACCCCGCTTGGTGGTGATTAAAATAACGCCATTGGCCCCTCTAACACCATAGACAGCAGTTGCCGAGGCATCTTTGAGGACGGAAACAGTTTCGATGGAACTGATATCAACGGCAGATAATGGTCGTTCCACCCCATCGACCATGACTAATGGGTCGGTATTGTTCCAGGTACTGCGTCCGCGGATCACAATACGGGGATCTTCCTCGCCCGGCATACCGGTACTTGCCGTGGTAATGACACCGGGCACATTACCGGTCAATGCGGCGCCTACACTGGAAACACCACCTGCGCGCTCGAGGATTTTACCCGAAGTTTGCGCAATGGCGCCAACGACAGTTTCCTTTTTTTGACGACCATAGCCGACAACAATGGTTTCCTCGATTTCGATAGACTTATCGCTTAGTTGTACTTCTACCGTGTTCTTATTGTGGATATCCACTTCGAGTTGGCCATATCCTAGCTTGGAGATGGTCAATAAATTATTATCTGCAGGGACTTGGATCGTGAAAGCTCCATTGTCATCGGTAGCCGTGGCTAGCGAGGTGCCTTTTACCCTGATGGACGCACCGCTCACTTTTTTATGGTTACTATCGACGACAATGCCCCTTATCTGCCTTTTGGCCTGAGCATAGAGTGTTGCCTGTCCAACATAAAGCAGGAACAGCAGTAAAGTGAATGGCTTAGCTATACCCCATAGCTTTTTCCAATGCCTTACTCGTGTGATTGTACATGTAATCATCATCGCATTTGTGGATTGATAAATAGGTTGAAGAATTCTTGGTTAAATTTTCTCTAATTGGCTAGATACGTTTGTATCGGTGTTCCCTTAGTTCATTTTGATAAAAAATCTAAGGGACAGTCATGGATCATCAGGTACTGTCATATGCTGTATAATAATTGGTTAAATTTTTTATAACTATATAGCAACCGGTTGCATTGTTTGCATATAGTTTTCCCTATATTGGAAATGCCTTTCAAAGCAGTTTATAATTGTATACCAAAGCTAGCCATTGGAAAATTTGGTGGATAGCAAGAATGTTTAAATGAAGGATAAGAATGTCAAAAAATACCGCTTACATGGGTCAAATGATTGTAGAGACTAGTTTAGTAGGGATTAATTTGATAATTTAGTTGACAGTTCAATACAGATTTTTTTGTATTGAAGATTACATACCTAAATATATGATACGAACTTTAGTGGTATTCACCTGGATGATGCTGACGTTTTTTTCTTATGGACAAAGCCAGCCTGTAACTTTTCAACGCTATTCTTCAAAGGATGGACTTTCTTCCAATACAATCTATAGTATCTACCGCGATAGTTATGGTTTTCTTTGGCTAGGAACAGAGGATGGGCTTAATCGCTTCGACGGACGTCATTACAATGTCTACCGCTATGATGCCAACAAAGAGAATAGTTTAATGGCAAACCATATTTCGGCCTTATGTGAAGACAGGAAGGGAAGAATATGGATCGGTACAAATGGAGGGGGATTAAGTTATTATGATCGGGAAGCTGACCGGATCAGGTCGTACAATCTTACCCCTGATGGTAAATGGCTCAGTACCGCTATTAATGCGATCGATAAGGATGCAAGTGGAAATATCTGGATCGCTTCCTATGGTGCTTTGTATATTTTGGACGTCAATGATCTACAAAAGAGAATGGATCCAACTTATCGACGTATTGTAGAAGCTTTTGCCGGTAAAGTAACGGGCAGTGTTTTTCGTGACCGAAAGAACAACATGTGGGTGTCATCAGAGAATGGCATATTTCGCATATCGGCAGACCTAAAGACCATAAAACGTTTTGAAGTTCTTTCGGAAAAGGAAGGATATGGAAATGGAATTGAAATTAGTTCCATTGTTGAAGATGATCAGGGCCGTATCTGGGTCGGATCTATGCTCGGCCTTAAATATTTGAATCCAGGCGATTCGCAGTTCAATAAATTTAGCGCAGGAGAAGGGAAAGGAGCTTTAAGCAGTCCCCGCATTTACACCTTATGTCACAATCAAAAGCAGGACTTATGGATCGGAACGGACAATGGTCTGGATGTGCTTAATACCAGGGATTTAACAGTTCGGACCTTTAAGCCGGATCCAAGTAATGTTCATAGTCTTTCTCATAAATCGATACGATCTATTTTTGTCGATAATAGCGGAATTTACTGGATAGGTACCTTTCAGGGAGGGCTAAATAAATTCGATACCAATTTAAGCCAATTTAGATTAAAAAGTTTAGATTTTTTGGAGGGTATGACCGGTGACCCAGCTATAGTAACTTCTTTCGCGGCTTATCAAAATAAGATTTTTTTGGGCGTTGATGGTGGTGGTATCTGGAAATATGATCGAACGACAGATAGACTGTCGTCTGTTGAACTTTCGGCCAACTTACCTAAAGATCTTACGGTGTTGACTTTGGAAAGAAAATTCGATCAGCTTTGGATCGGTACCTATCAGCAAGGGGTTATCTGTTATGATCTGCTTAATGGAAATCTAAAAAGATATACTGTTGGTAACAGGGAAGATAATTTGAATAATAACGATATTTTTTGTTTAAAAGTAGACTTTCGGGGGAATACCTGGGTTGGGACGAATGGCGGCGGCGTGAACATCATTCAAAAAGGAAGCGCTATCGTCAAAAAATACAAGCGGGAAGAGCACTCAAACGATGGAATAGAGCTACCTGGAAATTTTATACGTGCACTAGCGGAAGATCAGGAACATAATATGTGGATAGGAACTTACGGCTCGGGCCTGATGATGTATGACCCTTTGAAACAACAGACTACACTGTATGACAAAGCAAAAAATAAGCTCCCAAGCAATTATATATTAGCCGTGCATACGGATAAAAATGGAAATTTATGGGTTGGAACAAATGGCAATGGAGTAGGTTTGCTGCGAAAAGGGAAAACACTATTTGAGACACTTTCTGAGAAAGATGGATTAGTGAATGGTGCTATTCAGAGTATTATCGAGGACGATAAAGGGAGGATCTGGTTTTCAACAAACAAAGGATTGAGTTGTTATTCTCCGGTGCAAAATAAGTTCAAAAACTATTCTAATGCTGTGGGATTGCAAGAAGGTGCTTTTATGCTCGGTGCGTCATTAAAAACGGACGATGGAGAAATTTATTTTGGTGGGCAGAAAGGGTTTAACCATTTTTATCCGGCTCATTTAAAAACAAATGGCAATCCTGCGAGGGTCGCACTGACGGATTTAAAAATTGACAATGTGATCGTTCAGCCCACGGAGAAGGGGCCAATACAGCAGTCTCTGTTGACTGCCGATCGCATCAGCCTGAAATACAAACAAAATTTTTCAATTTCTTTTGCCGCGCTAAATCTAACTGTACCTGAGGATAACCAATACGAGTACCGACTTGTCGGCTTTGACAAAAATTGGATTCGAAATGGAAAGGAAAATAGTGCCTATTATACAAATTTGGATCCGGGAGATTATGTTTTTGAGGTTCGCGCAAGCAACAACGACGGTATTTGGAACAAGGAAATCAAATCGATTGCGATACATGTTGCTCCACCGTTTTGGCGCACCATTTATGCTTATCTATTTTATGTGTTAGCAGTATTGGGCGGCCTGCTGTGGATCAGACATCGCGGGATCCAAAAGTTAAAACAAAAATTTGCGATTGAACAGGAGCGTATCCAGGCGAGGCAGCTCATTGAACAGCAAAAGAGAGATGCCGAGACAAAGCATCAAATAGATGCAATGAAAATCCGATTCTTAACAAATTTAAGTCATGAATTCCGAACCCCAATCTCTTTGATCACAGGGCCCGTGGATGCTTTGATTGCCAAAAATAAAGATAGCAAACTGGGCGATCAACTAAATTTGGTAAGCCGTAACGCGCGGCGGCTTTTAAATTTGGTCAACCAATTACTGGATTTTCGTAAAATGGAATACCATGAATTGAAAGTGCAGGATGAAGATGGTGAATTGGTATCTTTTGTACAGGAAGTATACCGTTCATTTCAGGATATGGCGCTGCAAAAAGGTATCGATTATTCTTTTTTTCCATGCCAGGAAAAATTGTATTGTCGTTTTGACCGAAATAAGGTTGAGCGCATTCTATTTAATTTAATCTATAACGCTTTTAAATTTACCAAAAAGGGTGGGGATATCGCTGTAAGTATATCCTCTATAAGCCTTGTCGACAAGAAAATGCATGTTTCTCTTGAAGTGCGCGATACTGGTATCGGAATTCCCGAGCAATTGCAACAATCGATATTTGAGAGTTTTTTTCAGCATGATACTGAGGGCAAGGTGGCAAGTCAGGGTTCAGGTATTGGACTGTCAATTGCACAGTCATTTGTTCAGATGTATCATGGCGAGATTTCGGTTAACAGTCAACCCGACAGCGGAAGTACCTTTAAATTTGATCTATGGCTGGATCAAGCTGAGTCGGTATATGAGGGTGGGGTTGAACCAGAAGTAGTTACGGAGATACAACCTGTGGAGCTTAGACAGTGCCCGCTTGTGTTGGTTATTGAAGATGATGAAGATTTTAGATATTACCTCAGCGAGTCTTTAAAGGAGTATTATCAGATTATCGAGGCTACTAACGGAAAGGATGGCTGGCAAAAAGCACTTTTTCATCACCCTGACCTTGTGGTGAGCGATGTTCAGATGCCATATATGAATGGTATGGAATTTTCACAGAAGCTGGCGCAGGATAAACGGACAAAACATATTCCTGTTGTACTGCTGACGGCCTCACAGGTCGACAATGGTCTTGTTTGCGGGCTTGAATCGGGTGCGGTGGGATATCTGACCAAACCTTTTGATATGGATGTACTGGTAGCGAAGGTGAACAGTTTGCTTCAGCTGAACCAGGCGTTCAGGGAAGTCTATAGTAAACAGGTGTCTATTTTAGCGCCCGAAATGACGATCAGGTCCGAAAAAGATAAATTTTTACAAAAAGTACTCAATTATGTACACGATAATATCGATAATCCGCAGTTATCGGTCGAAGCGCTAAGTGCCCACACCTCGATGAGCCGAGCCTCCCTTTACAATAAGCTGCTGGAACTGACGGGCATGTCTCCCGTAGATTTTATACGCTCAGTGAAACTAGAAAAGGCGGCAGGTTTGCTGGAAAAAAGCGATAAGTCTATTTCTGAAATTGCTTATGAGACGGGATTTGCCAATCCAAACTATTTTACAAAAGTCTTTAAAGCAAAATATCAAATGACGCCAAGTGAATATATCCAATCGCATAAAAGTACATCCGTGCACTAAGCATAATATTGTTATTTAAAAGGTCGTTTTAGGTCAGTTTTTTAGGAGGGTAATCTGTTTTAAACATTTTTACCCTTCTTTTTTTTATTTGTTGCAATCCTATCTGGTTGAAAGCTATAGTTTTGTCTTATAACCAATCGCTGGAGATCTAGCGAATTCAAAACTAATCAACTAAAAAAAATGAAATTTTTTATCGATACGGCAAGTCTCAGTGAGATTCGTATGGCTCAAAATTTAGGTGTCCTAGATGGTGTAACGACCAATCCTTCGCTGATGGCCAAAGAGGGTATTACAGGAACAGCTCCTGTACATGCGCACTACAAAGCTATCTGTGATATTGTAGATGGTGATGTAAGTGCTGAAGTGATTTCAACTGATTTTAATGCGATGATTGAGGAAGGTTTGCTTTTAGCGGCCTTAGACAATAAGATTGTTGTTAAGGTTCCAATGACTGAAGATGGCATTAAAGCAATTAAATATTTTAGTACAAAACAAATTAAAACCAATTGCACCCTGGTCTTTTCTGCCGGGCAAGCACTTTTGGCCGCCAAAGCCGGAGCAACCTATGTATCTCCTTTTGTCGGTAGGCTCGATGATATCTCTGTCGATGGACTGGCCCTGATTCGCGAAATTCGGACGATCTACGATAATTATGCTTTCCCTACCCAGATTCTTTCGGCTTCGGTACGTCATAGTGCGCATATCTTGGGTTGTGCAAAAATTGGTGCGGATGTGATGACTGGACCTTTGCAGGCGATATTTTCCCTCTTAAAACACCCGTTGACGGACAGTGGCCTTGCTCAATTTTTAGCTGATCATAAACGCGTTGCCGCACAAAGTAACAATTGAGATGGTCATGACAAGACATAGTATACATAATTTAGAAGCGATTGTTAAGCAAGTCCGAAGGGATATACTCCGCATGGTGCATGGTTGCCAGTCTGGGCATCCGGGAGGATCGTTGGGCTGCACCGAATTGTTGGTCTGCTTATACTTTGAATTGATGCAGCGAAACGATCAGTTTGATTTGAATGGCTTCGGGGAAGACCTGTTTTTTCTTTCCAATGGTCATATCTCTCCGGTATTTTATAGTGTGTTGGCGCGAGCAGGTTATTTTCCAATCGATGAACTTGCCACCTTCAGAAAACTCAATTCAAGACTGCAGGGACATCCGACTACGCATGAAGGACTGCCAGGTATCCGTGTCGCTTCGGGATCCTTGGGGCAAGGTCTTTCTGTCGCTATTGGTGCTGCTCAAGCCAAAAAACTAAATCAAGATAACCGCATGGTTTATGTGCTTATGGGCGATGGCGAATTGCAGGAAGGGCAGGTATGGGAAGCGGCCATGTATGCAGCTCACAACGAAATGGACAATTTGATTGCTATTGTAGATTACAATGGTGCGCAGATTGATGGGGCTACCAACGATGTCCTTTCGCTGGGCGACCTACCCCGCAAATGGATGGCATTCGGCTGGAAGGTTATAGAGGTTATGCGCGGTAATGACATTGGTTCTGTGATTTCAGGACTACGAAAGGCCCAAGCTTCGACCGGAACTAAAATGCCTGTAATGGTGTTGCTACATACCGAAATGGGAAATGGGGTTGATTTTATGATGGGCTCACATAAATGGCATGGCATAGCACCCAGTGATGAACAACTAGCTGTGGCCTTAAACCAGAATGCAGAAACATTGGGTGATTATATCGCCTAATCTTAGGACGATTTTGAAATAGATTAACATGAAAAAATATACATATACAGAATCAAAAGACACACGTTCTGGATTTGGTGCCGGTTTACTGGAAGCAGGAAAGGAAGATGAAAATGTGGTTGCACTCTGTGCAGACCTGATCGGTTCGCTCAAAATGAACGATTTCATCAAGGCCTTTCCGGAACGTTTTTTTCAGATCGGCATTGCCGAAGCAAATATGATGGGTATTGCAGCTGGACTTACCATCGGTGGAAAAATACCTTTTACTGGTACATTTGCCAATTTTTCAACGGGTCGGGTATACGATCAGATTCGTCAATCTATTGCCTATTCGGATAAAAATGTGAAAATAGCGGCTTCGCATGCCGGCCTTACGTTGGGTGAAGATGGGGCGACCCATCAGATATTGGAAGATATTGGATTGATGAAAATGCTTCCAGGGATGACGGTTATCAATCCTTGCGATTATAATCAGACGAAGGCTGCAACGCTAGCTGCTGCCAAACACAAGGGGCCAGTCTACCTGCGGTTTGGACGACCCGTGGTGCCGGTTTTCACCCCGGAAGATCAGGAATTTGTGATCGGCGAAGCCGTGATGCTCAATCCGGGTACAACTGTGACTATTTTGGCAACTGGACATCTCGTTTGGGAAGCCATATGTGCCGGGGAAGAATTGGAAACATTAGGTATTGATGCCGAAATCATTAATATCCATACCATCAAGCCACTAGATGAGAAAGCCGTACTGACTTCTGTCGCTAAAACGGGCTGTGTTGTTACAGCCGAAGAGCATAATCGTATCGGTGGACTAGGAGATAGTGTAGCGCAACTGTTGGCAAAACAATTGCCTACTCCGCAGGAATATGTGGCTGTAAATGACAGCTTCGGTGAATCGGGACCGCCAAGTGCGCTGATGGATAAATATGGCTTAAACGCCGATGCTATTGTAGCTGCGGTATTAAGAGTACTCAAAAGGAAAGCGGTGATTTAGTTGAAATTGGGCTGTTGTCCCGTCATGGGTGATAGCCTCGCTATCTATTTGCTATTAAACCAATTATAATATGAAAAAGATGATCTGCACCATGTTGTGCGTTTTTTCCGCCAGCCTAGTGGCCCAGGCGCAGCAGACTGCCCCACAGGGATTTGATGTTGAGCGAAAATTGACATCGACTGGGAAAATAGATTCCCTTGTTTATCCTTCAAAAACTGTAGGAGTTAAGAGGAAAGCACTGCTATATACTCCGCCGGGATACAGTGCCGCAAAAAAATACCCCGTATTATATCTCTTGCACGGAATTGGCGGTGATGAACGGGAATGGTTCAGACATGGAAACCCTCAGTTTATTTTCGATAACCTGTATGCGGAAGGAAAAATGGAACCTATGTTGGTGATTATGCCCAATGGCCGCGCCATGGAAGATGACCGTGCTGGTGGTAATGTGATGGCACCGGATCGGGTAGCGGCGTTTTCAACTTTTGAAAAAGATCTGCTCGATGACCTGATTCCATTTGTTGAAAAGCAGTTTCCCGTTATCAAGGATCGCGAGCACCGCGCGATTTTTGGATTGTCTATGGGCGGTGGACAGGCCCTGAATTTTGGACTTGGCCATATCGATACTTTTGCCTGGGTGGGGGGCTTTTCCTCCGCGCCCAATACCAAGATGCCACAGGAATTACTGCCTGTTCCGAAAGAAGCTAAAGATAAATTAAAACTGCTGTGGATCTCCTGTGGTGACCAGGATGGTTTGCTCAATATAAGTAAGCGCACACATGAGTACCTTTCGGAACATGGGGTGCCTCATATTTACTATCTGGAGTCGGGCGGGCATGATTTCAATGTATGGAGAAATGATCTCTATAATGTTTCGCAATTGCTATTTAAGGATAAGAAATAAAGGCATTACTAATTTGATAATAGCAATAAACAATTCGACGGTTTGCCTTGGAAGTTCTTAAAATGAGTTTGTTAGTCCTGATGATTAATTCCGAAACTGCAAAAAATACTATCAAGAAAAATGATTGAAAAATTTATTTGGAAGTACATAAGCCTATTCATTGCGATCTTGTCACTGCATACTACATTGTTGTTTGCCCAAAAGCGATCGGCATTGACCCTATGGTATGATCGGCCTGCAGACGAAAAGGTATGGGAACAAGCTCTACCGCTTGGAAATGGTCGGTTGGGCGCGATGGTTTATGGAATTCCATCTTGTGAGCGTATGCAGCTTAATGAGGAAACAATTTGGGCGGGAGGTCCTTATCGCAACGATAATAAGAAAGGCGGCGCGGCATTAAAAACTATTCAGAATTATATATTCGATGGGAAAGCAGCTGAAGCCGATAAGCTTGCAAATGAAACCTTCTTCACTAAGACACATGGCATGCCCTATCAAACGGCAGGAAATATTCTGCTGCGATTCCCTGGGCATGAACGGTACCGGCACTATTATCGCGAACTGGATATTGAACGGGCAGTTGCGTTGTCGCGTTATACAGTAGATGGGGTAACATTTACCAGAGAAGTTTTTACTTCGTTTGCTGATGATGCCATTGTTATGAAAATAAAGTCGAGCAAGAAGGGGAAACTCAATTTCACATTAACTTATGAGAATGAGTCGAAGCATACTATTTACAAAACCGGTGATAAGCTTATTTTAGAAGGACGAGGATCCGATCACGAGGGTATTAAAGGGCAGGTTGTTTATCAGATTCATACGGGAGTAAAGCATACCGATGGACAGCTTGTCGTGAAAGAGGAATCTATTGATATAAAAGATGCAAGTTCCGTTTGTCTTTATATTTCAATTGCGAGTAATTTTCAAAATTATAAACAACTGGGAGCTGATTCCTATAAGCTGGCTGCAGAAAGATTGGAAAAGGCCATGGACAAAGACTATCAGCAGGCTTCACACCAGCATACCGTTGCTTACAGCAGACAGTTTAATCGATTCCAGCTGCATTTGGGGGATGCCAATAGCGAACAACAGTTGCCGCTGTCCGCGCGTATTGCAGACTTCGCCCGTACACAGGATCCGGCCTTAGTGACCTTGTTGGCTCAATTTGGGCGCTATTTGCTCATCTGCTCATCACAAGCGGGTGGCCAGCCTGCTAATCTACAAGGAATATGGAACCGATCTATGCAACCAGCATGGGACAGTAAATATACCATCAATATAAATACCGAAATGAACTATTGGCCTGCAGAGGTCACCAACCTTTCCAGTACGCTTCAGCCGTTATTTTCCATGATCAAAGAACTCAGTGAACGTGGTGAAGAAACCGCGAAGACATTGTACCATGCCCGTGGCTGGGTGGCCCATCACAATACCGATATCTGGCGCGTGACGAGTCCGATTGATTTTGCGGCTGCCGGAATGTGGCCAAGTGGGGGGCTGTGGTTGTCCCAACATCTTTGGGAGCATTATCTCTTTACGGGAGATAAAGAGTTTTTGAGGCAACTTTACCCGGTTATGAAGGGAGCTTGCGACTTTCTTTTGTCTGCACTTGTCGTGCATCGCGGTTATCCAGCTGAAAAATGGCTCGTCCTGAGTCCCTCAATTTCGCCCGAGCAAGGGCCACTTGCGGCAGGCGTGACCATGGATAATCAACTATGCTACGACATGCTTACCCGTACCGCTTTGGCGGCAGAAGCGCTCGATGTTGATGCAATGTATAGGGATACATTGCTGGCAACGGCACGGCGGATTCCACCAATGCATATCGGTCGATTTAATCAGTTACAAGAATGGCTGGAAGATGTGGATGATCCTCAAAATCAACACCGGCATGTATCCCATTTATACGGATTGTTTCCAGGCAGTCAAATTTCACCGTTTCGCACGCCAGAATTGTTTGAGGCAGCGCGTAATTCATTGATATATCGAGGTGATTTTGCGACGGGATGGTCAATTGGATGGAAAATAAATTTATGGGCCCGTTTATTGGATGGAAACCATGCCTACGAAATTATAAAGAAAATGCTGAGCATTTCCGATGAAAACCATCCCGATGGACGTACCTATCCAAATCTTTTTACGGCACATCCTCCATTTCAGATTGACGGTAATTTTGGCTTAACAGCGGGTATTGCGGAGATGCTGGTCCAAAGCCATGATGGCGCTGTGCATCTGCTGCCAGCGATTCCCGATCAATGGAAAGAGGGTTGGGTAAAGGGGATCAAGGCGCGCGGTGGATTTGAAATTGAAATGCAATGGAAAAAAGGGAAGATAAAGGAGGTAATGGTCTTTTCACCTTTAGGCGGTAATTTGCGGCTACGGACAGCTTCGCCATTGAAAGGATCTGAACTTCAAATCGCAAAAGGCGATCAGACTAATACCCTTTTAGCTCCTGTAATAACACCAGTAAGTATTCAATCTGCAGATTCACAGCTGAAAGGAATTGAATTACCAAGCTATTATGAATACGATGTACAAACCTTGCCTGGAAAACATTATACATTTAAGGCTTACTAAATTAATGCGACTAATAAATCCTGTCAATATGTTAAGAATGAAAATCTGCGTTTTTGTCTTCTCCTTAATGATCCCGTTTTTGGGAGCATTGGCGCAGCAAGCCCATAATCCAATCATCTTTGCTGACGTGCCCGATATGTCCATGATACGCGTCGGTGATACCTATTATATGAGCAGTACGACCATGCACATGAACCCTGGTGTCCCGATTATGAAGTCCAAAGACCTGGTCAATTGGACGTTGATTAATTATGCGTACGATCGTCTTGGCGATCAGGATGAACTCAATCTGTCAAACCATAAAAATGCGTATGGGCACGGCTCCTGGGCGAGCAGTTTGCGCTTTCATGAGGGGCAGTACTATGTCAGTACATTTTCGGCCAATACAGGAAAAACGCATGTCTACCACACAGCAGATATTGAACATGGCCCCTGGGTTTCGAAAGAATTTCAGCCGATGATGCACGATCATAGCTTATTCTTTGACGGGGGGAAAATATATATGATCTGGGGTGGGGGCCGTATCTATATTGCTGAATTATTGCCAGATTTTTCAGGTGTTAAAGCAGGAACACAACGCGTATTGATAGACGATGCCTCTTTACCCGCCAAGCCTAAAGAAGGCAAAGCCGGTTTACCTGCTGAAGGATCCCAAATGTTTAAGATCAATGGTATGTATTATCTTTTTAATATTTCATGGCCAGCGGGAGGAATGCGCACGGTGATTGTACATCGGGCGAGCCAATTGGAAGGTCCGTATGAAGGGAAAGTGGTTTTGCAGGATCAGGGTGTGGCACAGGGAGGTCTGATTGATATGCCCAACGGAAAATGGTATGCTTATCTTTTTCAGGATTATGGTGCTGTAGGCCGAATTCCGTTTTTGGTTCCTGTGAAATGGGAAGATGGATGGCCAGTGCTTGGTATTGACGGAAAAGTCCCGGCCACATTGGATCTTCCCGCAAATAAAAGCTTAAGCCCCGGAATTGTTGACTCGGATGATTTTGACCGGGAAGCCGGACAAGCCGCCCTTCCCCTGGCATGGCAATGGAACCATAACCCGGTTGTTGATCTTTGGTCAGTGACCGAACGCAGTGGCTTTTTGAGACTGCGAACCGGCGACCTTACTGATGACTTTCTTTCAGCTAAAAATACATTGACGCAACGCACCATCGGCCCGAGCTGCAGCGCCGCTATTGCTGTAGAGGTTTCTAACATGAAAGATGGTGATTTTGCAGGAATATCGCTATTGCAAAAAAACTATGGTTTAGTAGGAGTCCGGATGGAAGGAAATACAAAATCGTTGGTAATGATTAATGCGATGACGGGGGCGCCACAAGAACTGGCGAAGATCAATCTCAAACAGCAGCGTATATTTCTTAAAGCAAACTGCGATTTTTCAAACAAAAAAGATACGGCCCAATTTTTTTATAGTACCGATGGACACCATTGGAAGATGATAGGTAACGTGCTAAAAATGAGTTACACCATTCCTCATTTTATGGGGTATCGGTTCGGACTTTTTAACTATGCGAGTAAAGAGGCTGGTGGCTACGTAGATTTTGATTACTTCCATTTAACCATAAATTAAGATGATATGAGAAAACAATTTTTTACGTTATTTCTGTTTGGATTCCAATTCCTGTTTTTGCCTTCAATAAATACGTTAAAAGCACAAAATCCGATTGTACAGACATCCTATACGGCGGATCCGGCACCATTAGTGTATAATAACCGGCTTTATCTTTATACCACGCAGGATGAAGAAGAATCCACCTGGTTTAATATGAACAATTGGCGGGTGTATTCAACCAATGACATGGTGAACTGGACAGACCATGGTGCGATTCTCTCTTATACAGATTTTGAATGGGCAAAAGGGGATGCTTGGGCGGCGCAATGTGTTGAAAAGAATGGTAAGTTTTATCTATATGTGCCTGTTATTTCTAAACTCAACAATCGTGGTGCGATCGGTGTTGCAGTTGCTGATAGTCCGTTGGGACCTTTTCATGATCCCTTGGGAAAACCATTACTACAGAGTGAATGGGGCGATATCGATCCGACTGTGTTTATTGATGACGATGGTGAGGCACATATGTACTGGGGGAATCCTCAGCTGAAATATGTCAGGCTGAATGAAGATATGATCTCTTATACGGGTGATATCGTTGAGGTTCCGATGACAGCAGCATCATTTGGAAAAAGAGCGGGAGATCCGAAACGACCTACAACCTACGAGGAAGGTCCCTGGTTGTACAAAAGAAACAGCTTGTATTATCTTTTTTGGCCGGGAGGCCCTTTACCTGAATTTATTGGGTATTCGACCAGCAAAAAAGCCGAAGGACCCTGGAAGTATGGTGGTGTAGTTATGTCAGCCGAAGGAAAAGCTTTTACAAACCATCCTGGTGTTGTCGATTTTAAAGGGAAGACCTATTTCTTTTATCACAATGGAGCTTTACCCGGCGGGGGAGGTTTCACGCGCTCTGTTGCTGTTCAGGAATTAAACTTTAATCCAGACGGCAGTATCCCGCCGATGAAAATGACTGCAGGAATTACTCAGGGGCTAGCAAACGTAAACCCTTACGAACTTCATCAGGCCGAAATGATTTCTTGGTCCGAGCATGTTAAATCCTATCAGCATGAAAAAGTAGGTGTTTTTATAAAGGCAAGGAAAGATGGAGCTTATACCTGTGTGAAAAATGTTGACTTTGGTGAAAAAGGTGCCCGCACTTTTTTTGCACGGGTGGGAACAACACATAACGGTGGAGTCAGCATGGAGGTTCGTTCGGGAGCGATCGACGGGGCTTTATTAGCTACCATACAAGTTCCTATGACAGGGGGCGATGACCGGTGGACTACAGTGGAGACCGTACTAGCTGATAAAGTGAAGGGAATACATGATTTATACTTTGTTTTTAAAGGCAAGGCTCCGTCGAATATTCTGTTTTTCGATTGTTGGAAATTTGGAAGGTAAAGTGGTAGAATATGTTTTTTAGAATAGAAAATTTCTTTTGTTTTTCATCTTTTTTTAGTCGTCTAACGCTGGTTACTGTTTGGCTTCTCGGACTACTACCATGTGCTGCCAGTGTACGGTTGCCAGCAATCCTAGGGGACCAGATGGTTCTACAGCGGGATATCGATCTCAATATTTGGGGATGGGCAGCGAAAGGCGAAAAGATTACTCTTCGTTTTAGAGGTGCATACTATTATACAGCAGCAGGGATGGATGGTAAGTGGTCTGTGCATATCCCGCCACAGCATTACGGTGGCCCTTATCTCATGGAGATCAATGACATTGTTATTCGGGATGTGTTAATTGGCGATGTCTGGCTCTGTTCGGGCCAGTCCAACATGGAGACACCGATTAAGCGGCTTGTCGAACGTTTTCCTGAAATAAATGAATCGAATAATCATATGATCCGTTATTTCAAGGTGCCGACACAAAATAGTATAGTGGATAGACAGGAAGATATACCTTCTGGTGAACGATGGCATTCGGGAATCGCCTCTGATGTTATGAATTGGACGGCATTGGCCTATTTTTATGCTATGGAGTCCTATCGGCATAATGGTATTCCTGTCGGAATGATCGTATCTAGTCTCGGCGGATCAGGAATAGAGCGCTGGATTGATCAGAAATATCTGAAAAAGTTTCCCGAATTGTTGCTAGATCAACATGCTGTCGATAGCCTTCGGTTGGCCGAAAGAGATCTGGGAGCGGATTATTGGACGGAAGAAGAATATAACGATTCGGATTGGCCAACGGTGCTGGTGCCTGAATACTGGGAAAAAGCGCAGCGAACTACTAAAGGGGTACGTTATTACCGTAAGAATTTCACTGTTCCGGAAGCTAAAGAAGGGCGGCATGCCAAGTTGTATTTGGGGACTCTGATCGATAGCGATTCGGTGTATGTCAATGGTCATTTTGTAGGTTCTACTGCCTACCGTTACCCGCCACGGATTTACGATATTCCTGCAGGGATACTTCATGCAGGAAGAAATAATTTAACCGTGCGCCTGCGATCGGATGGAGGGGATGGCGGATTTACACCCGATAAATCCTATAAGATTAGATTGGACGATGTATGTATTGATCTTGCAGGCGAATGGCGTTGGCAAATTGCGATCGAACAGGAAGAAGTTGAAAAGTATAAAAGCCGCCTGCGGCATTTGGGGCAGGTTGGTTCAGGCCTGTATAACGGAATGATCTATCCATTGCGCGGCTATGGAATAAAAGGTGTTCTCTGGTATCAAGGGGAAGCAAATGCGGGTGATCCATCCTATTATCAAAGCTATCTTACTAGTTTGATCAGTAATTGGCGCGCGCAATTTGGTCAGCCTCAGCTTCCTTTTTTGATGGTGCAGCTGCCCAACTTTATGGCCAAAGATACGGTACCGGCGGAGTCTAACTTGGCAAGGATCAGGGAGGCTCAATTTGAGGTTAGCAAAGAGGTTCCTTTAATAGCGCTCGCCGTGACTTATGATCTTGGTGAGTGGAACGATATACATCCGCTAAATAAGAAGGATATGGCAAAGCGATTATTTCTATGCGCGCGTAAGATGTTGTATGGCGAACAAGTAGTCGCTTCCGGCCCACGGTTTAAACATATGCGGACCGATGGAAATCAAGTTGTCGTTTCATTCAACGAAATTGGAAAGGGACTGGCTATCGGTCATGGTAGAAAATTGCAGCATTTTGCGATTGCAGGTTCAGACCGAAAATTCGTATGGGCGAACGCAATTATACGTGGGAATGAGGTTGTATTGAGTCATCCAAAGATCAGCAATCCACAGGCAGTCCGCTATGCATGGAGCAATAATCCCGAAGATGCAAATCTAGTCAACAAGGGAGGAATGCTAGCTGTACCATTTCGTACCGATAATTGGTAGCATGAGTAGTTCGGGGCAAAAAAATCAATTGAATAGTATAAAATATAATTCAGCAATTTAAGTAATTAATATAATCAATTTATGAAGGGACTAAATATTGTCTTAAAAAAACGGACAATGGTATTGTTATTATCCGTTACGGGAATTTTATCAACAACACGGGCGTTGGGGCAGCAGCAAAATATGGTGAAGGATCTCAGTAAGGGGTTTGTGCACCAGTCTATAGGTAATCCATACCTACCACTTTGGGAGCATCTCCCTGATGGTGAACCCCGTGTTTTTGAAGATCCTGACCATCCAGGAAAATATCGCGCATATATCATTGGTTCCCATGATTTACGTTTTACGAGTTATTGTGGACCTGACATTCGGATGTGGTCAGCGCCGATTGAAAACTTAACGAGCTGGCGAGACGAGGGTGCTATTTTTAGCTATCCGATTGATGGAAAATGGGATGTGATGTATGCCCCAGATCTTGTAGAGGTCAAACGTAAAGATGGAAAAAAAGAATACTACTTGTTTCCACACAGCAGAGGAGATAAACGTGAAGCAATGGTAGTCAAAGGCGATCGACCGAATGGCCCCTTTAAACCTATAAACCTCACGGAAGACGGTAAGCGTACTTTGCCCGGAAGTATCTTAGGGTTTGATCCGGCCATTTACATTGAATATGTGACGGATCCCAAAGATCCTGATTATGAAATTGGATTCCGGGCATACGGTTTTTGGGGTTTTCAACGCTCGATGGCGGCACAGTTAGATCAGAAAACGATGTATTCGCTACGACCAGGTACCGAAATTATTAATTATCTATTGCCAGCAAGTGCACGATATGGTGAATTGCGTGATCCAAAAGGTACCACCTATCCTAATATTTTTGAGGGCGAGGATTTAGGAACTTTTAATTTTTTTGAAGCTTCATCAATTCGTAAAGTCGGCAACAAATATGTTTCGGTATACAGTGGCTATTCGGGTCCTGAATATGGGGTAGGGAGCTCAAATTCAACCTTGCGGTATGCGGTGGCGGATTCACCTTTGGGGCCTTGGAAGAGTGGTGGTGTTTTGGTCGATTCGCGTGCTCCAGTATTAAATAAAGACGGATCGGCTATCGAAACCAGCAATGCGGGGCATAATACCCATGGCAGCATCGAACTGATCAATGGACAATGGTACGTATTTTACCATAGACCGCCACGCGGATTTGGCTTTGCACGTCAGGCGGTAGTAGAACCTATCAGAGTTTCGTGGGATGAAAAAAGCGTAAAAGATGGTGGGATGGTTGCTATCCGAGCTTTTGACCCATTTCAAGAAAATTTAACCATCAAAGATAAGCAGGGAAAAGAATATAAAGGTGCAGAGGTGACATCGGAAGGATTCCATTTCTATGGATTAGACCCCTATCGGTATTACTCGGCTGGATATGCCTGTTATCTTTCAGATATCAGTTTACAACAGGATTCATGGGACGTATGGGATAACCATATGCCTGTGACAAATATGAAAAATGGAACTATCGCAGGTTTTAAATATTTTGGTTTTGGTGGCCTGAAACAGGATAAATTCGGATTAAAGGCGTTTGAGGGAACAAAAAAAGGAAATCGTACCACCTTCAATCTGTTTATTACACCAAAAACACAAGCTTCATTTAAGGTCAATGTGTGGCTGGATGGTCCTTGGGATAATGAAACCTGGAAAGGAAAGCGTATTGCTCAAATAACAGTTCCCGCAAATACGGCGACAACAGTAAAGCAATTTACGGTCGATGTTTCTAATTATGTCGATCACTTGGATGGCAAACATGCCTTGTTTCTGGTCGCTGAGGGTGAAGAGGGCAAGCCACTTTTTGATTTTATAGGATTGGGATTTAGTTCGAAAGACAAAAAAATTGAACGTCCGGTACCGCCTTCGGTTACGATTACAGTGAATGGAAAAAAACTAATGTTGCCTTCGATTCCTGTGCGATCTACCGATGAGAACGGCATCGTTGGTTACAACCATTATGAAGTTACTTTTCCAATGGAAACCAACGACAAGAAGATTCCTGTGGTGAAGGCTATGGCAAATAACCCTGAAGTTGAAATCAAAGTTAAACAAGGCAGCTCGGTGACTGGTTACGCACAGGTCGATTGTGTTTACAAAGGACAAACCAAAAGCTATCTTGTAAAGTATGTAAAGAATTGAACCGTTAGCCGGTAAGCGGTTTTACAAACATGTAGAAAAAGGCTGTCCAATGAAAATGGACAGCCTTTTTTAAACATTTTTATTGGAATATAAAACATTTGTATTGGTTCCCGGTAGAAAGGTACTTGTAGTTTTACCCTTGTAATTCAACTAATCGAATAACCAATTATATGGATCAAAGTATAACAGAGGTAAAGCCTATTAAAGGTTTTTACAAACTTTCAATGAAACAACGGGTGGGGTTTGGCGCTGGTGATCTTGCACAGAATCTTATTTACCAGACTGTTTCGATGTACCTCCTGATTTTTTACACCAATGTTTATGGAATTTCTGCTGCTTCGGCAGGAGTCATGTTTCTCATTGTCCGAATCGTGGATGTGCTGTGGGATCCCATTGTAGGTGCATTTGTCGATAAGAGAAATCCCCGGATGGGAAAATACAGATCTTATTTGGTGTTGGGGGGAATTCCATTGACGGGGTTTGCAATTCTGTGTTTTTGGAATGGCTTTTCGGGTTCTTTGGCCTACGCTTATATTACCTATGTTGGCCTATCAATGCTTTATACTTTAGTGAATGTTCCCTATGGTGCTTTAAATGCTTCCTTGACAAGGGATACGGACGAGGTGACAAAACTAACATCGACGCGCATGTTTATGGCGAACGTGGGCGGGCTGGCTGTTGGATATGGCGTACCGCTGGTCGTACAGTATCTCTCTCCAGATGGAAAGATAAACTCAAAAGATTCGGCCGAAGCCTGGTTTACAACGATGCTGATCTATGCTTTAGTCGGATTGGCCCTTCTGATTTTTTGTTTCTCACAAACAAAAGAACGGGTTATTATGGATGAAAAGGATACTGATAATGTACGCGTATCTGATCTATGGCGAGAATTTAAGCACAATCGGCCTTTGCGTATTTTGGCGTTTTTTTTCATTACAGCATTTGCGATGATGGCCATCGGTAATTCGGCAGGATCCTACTACATGATCTATAATGTACATGCTCCGGATATGCTACCTTATTTTATGGCTCTGGGCTCCCTGCCTGCGTTTATTTTTATGCCATTGGTGCCGGCTATCAAACGTACAATAGGAAAGAAGCAAATGTTCTATGTTTTTCTGAGTGTCGCTGTCCTTGGAATGCTCATGTTGTACATAATTTCATCCAACGAGACACTCAAGAGTAATATTGGACTGGTATTGGCTGCTCAGTTTATTAAGTCAACGGGTGTAATCGTCGCTACGGGGTATATGTGGGCTCTTGTGCCTGAGGTCATATCTTATGGTGAATATAAAACCGGTAAGCGTATTTCGGGTATTGTCAATGCACTGACAGGTATTTTTTATAAGGCTGGAATGGCATTGGGAGGTGTCGTCCCTGGATTGGTACTGACTTATGTTGAATTTGATAAAGATAATGCCGTAAGACAATCTGCATTGGCTGAAAAGGGAATTCTATGGTTGGTGGCTGTTATTCCTGCCGTTCTTTTGGTGCTCGCGATGTATGTTATCTCCAAATACGAACTGGATGATATAACGATCGACAAAATCAACCAAGATATAGAATCAAGACATACTTATTAATCAAAAATAAACCATGAAGATGTTAAAAACTATTGTTGTGGCGGTAGCAGCCTTACTATTTGGTCCTGCTGCTTCAGCCACTTTGCAGAACCTGAAGCGGGCTCCTGATTCATTGACCTTGAAAGATGCATTTGAGGGTAAATTTTTTATAGGAACAGCATTAAACCTTGATCAGATATGGGAGCGCGATCAGGCAGCGGTCGCGGTGGTCAAAACGCAGTTCAACTCCATAGTTGCCGAGAATTGTATGAAAAGTATGTTTTTGCAACCAAGGGAAGGTGAGTTCGATTTTAAGGATGCGGACCGCTTTGTCGCATTTGGAGAAAAAAATAAAATGCAAATTATCGGTCATACGCTGATTTGGCATTCGCAGACACCAGCTTGGTTTTTTGTCGATAAAAATGGGAAAGAGGTCACCCGAGAGGTACTTATCGAACGCATGCGGAAGCATATACAAACCGTTGTTTCCCGTTATAAAGGAAGGGTATTTGGTTGGGATGTGGTGAATGAGGCCATATTGGATAATGGAGAATGGCGTAAAAGCAAATTCTACGAGATCATCGGGCCGCAATTCATTGAATTGGCCTTCAAATTTGCGCATGAGGCAGATCCAAATGCAGAATTATATTATAACGATTATTCAACTGCTATCCCCGAAAAAAGAAAAGGTATTATGCGCATGGTGCAACAGGTAAAGGCTGCCGGTGGGCAGGTCACTGGAATTGGTATGCAGGAACATAATGCATTGGACAATCCATCGGTCGATGAAGTCGAAAAAACCATACTCGGATTTGCGGGGCTTGGTGCGAAGGTAATGGTGACGGAAATGGATATTTCGGTCCTACCGCATGTACGTCCCAATATGGGAGCGGAAATAGGGGAGCGTCATGCCTACAGTAAAGCGATGAATCCGTACGAAAAAGGACTTCCTGCAGCGAAAATGAATGAGTTGGGAGCGAGATATGTAGCGTTTTTTAATTTATATCTCAAACATCGGGATAAAATATCACGTGTGACATTGTGGGGTGTTGGCGATGGAGACTCATGGAAGAATGGCTGGCCTATTCCGGGACGTACAGACTATCCGTTGTTATTTGACCGGAATTATCAGCCCAAACCTTTTGTAAAGGATATTATTGCGTTGACTCAAAAAAAAAAGAAATAAGAAAAATGAACAAAAGTAAGTATTTATATCCCGGAGATTACATGGCTGATCCTTCGGCACATGTTTTTGAAAATAAAATTTATATTTATCCCTCTCACGATAGGGAAAGCGGAATCCCCGAAAATGATAACGGCGACCATTTTGATATGCAGGATTACCATGTATTTTCCCTAGAAGATATCAATGCGGAGGTTGTTGATCATGGAAAGGTATTGGATGTAAAAAACATTCCCTGGGCCGGTCGTCAGCTTTGGGATTCCGATGTAGCTGAGAAAGATGGGAAGTACTATATGTATTTCTCCATGAAAGACAAAAACGATATTTTTAGACTGGGTGTCGCTATGGCGGACCAACCCTATGGACCATTTGTGCCGCAGGATAATCCAATTAAGGGAAGCTACAGTATTGATCCATGTGCTTTTAAAGATACAGATGGTTCCTATTATTTATATTTTGGTGGTATATGGGGTGGACAGCTCCAATTTTATCGGAATAATAAGATTGTTTCGCCCAATGAATTGCCAAAATCTGATGAAACTGCATTGTCGCCTAAGGTTGTCAAGATGTCTGCTGATATGCTGGAGTTTTCGGAACAGCCGCGGGATCTAGTTATTTTAGATAAAGAGGGCAAACCATTAAAGCATGGGGATACGGAAAAGCGATTTTTTGAAGCTTCCTGGATGCATAAATATCAAGGTAAGTATTATTTTTCCTATTCTACAGGCGACAGCCATTTGATTTGTTATGCCATCGGAGACAATCCTTATGGACCATTTACTTATCAAGGGGTGATCTTATCGCCTGTTGTTGGTTGGACCACACACCACAGCATCGTGGAATTCAAGGGCAAGTGGTACCTATTTTATCACGACTCGGTTCCATCTGGAGGAAAGACCTGGCTTAGAAGCATGAAAGTTATTGAGTTGACGTATGATGAGAATGGTCATATTAAGCCAATAGATGGATTGTCTTCTTAAAAGATGTATTTGTTTTTTTACGGATGAGGTATACGATGTATTTCCATTTCTTATTGTTGGCGTTGCTTTTTATTTTCCCCGCTACTTTACGGTCGGAGGATGGTAGCCAATTATGGCTGCGGTTTTCAAAACAGGTAAAACCTGTAGGCACCATCCAGGTTATCAAAGGAAAATCAACCGATGTAACCTTGGCATTGGCAAAACAGGAACTGGAATGTTACTGGAAGGGAGGGGATGTCATCTTAAAATTAGATCCTAGCCGAAAGGATTTAAAAGACGGCTATCAAATTAGCCAACACGAAAATCAGGTTTATATGATTGCCGGCCAATCTGTGGGTATATTATATGCTGTTTATCATTTATTACGTCTTCAGGAAACGGGAGCAGGGATACCCCGCTCGGGATTGGTTGAAATACCTGCCTATGATATCAGGGTTTTAAACCACTGGGATAATCTCGACGGGACAATAGAACGCGGCTATGCCGGGCATTCATTATGGAACTGGGAGGAGTTGCCGAATAAACTTTCACCCCGATATGAACAATATGGACGAGCCAATGCTTCAATAGGAATTAATGCGACGGTATTGAATAACGTGAATGCTTCGTCGGATCTCTTGAAGACGGATTATCTGAAAAAGATTAAAGCATTGGCGGATGTCTTTCGTAAATATGGCATTAAAGTATATGTCTCAATCAATTTTTCCTCACCTCAAAACATAGGCGGTTTAACCAATTCAGATCCCTTAAATCAGGAAGTTAAGCGCTGGTGGAAATCCAAAGTCAAAGAAATTTATGCATTAATTCCGGATTTCGGTGGATTTTTGGTTAAAGCAAATTCTGAAGGACAACCAGGACCGCAAGATTACGGAAGAACCCATGCGGATGGGGCTAATATGCTTGCCGATGCATTAAGTCCTTATGGCGGTACAGTGTTTTGGCGGGCTTTTGTCTATCATCCGACCAAAGATGACCGCGCCAAACAGGCTTATCAAGAGTTTGTTCCCCTTGATGGCCAGTTTCGGGACAATGTTATTCTTCAAGTAAAAAATGGGCCTATAGATTTTCAGCCCCGAGAGCCATTCAATCCACTGTTGGGTGCGATGCCAAATACAGCAAAGATGCTCGAATTTCAATTGACACAGGAATATCTAGGCTTTTCTAATCATTTGGTCTATTTGGCTCCTTTGTTTAAGGAAGTATTGGATAGTGATACCTATGCCAATGGGAAAGGGCAAACGGTGTCAAAATTGACCGACAGTAGGGGGCATTTGGGACGTAAAACTGCAATCGCTGCTGTCGCCAATATTGGTTTGGATACCAATTGGACGGGGCATCATTTTGCCCAAGCCAACTGGTATGCCTTTGGTCGTTTGGCTTGGAACAATAACCTGTCGTCGGTTCAGATAGCGGATGAGTGGATAAGAATGACTTTTACGGGAGTTCAGGAGTTTGTAGAACCTATAAAGAAGCTGATGCTTGAATCACGGGAAGCAGCAGTCGATTATATGATGCCTTTAGGCCTGCATCACCTTTTTGCTTTTGAGCATCATTACGGCCCAGAACCTTGGGGAGATATTCCGGGGGGACGTCCAGACTGGATGCCATGGTATTACCATAATGCGGATAGCGTGGGATTGGGCTTTGACCGAACGGTTAATGGAAGTCGTGCTGTAACACAATATAATCCACCATTGGACAAGATTTATGGGAATATATCCACCTGTCCGGAAAATCTTTTATTGTGGTTTCATCATGTTTCTTGGAATTATCGAATGAATAGCGGCAATACGCTGTGGACCGAATTATGTTTCCGTTATGACCATGGTGTCCAAAAAGTGAGGGAGTTTCAGAAAGTTTGGGATCGTATGGAAAAATATATTGATCGACCACGTTTTTTGGCTGTTCAAGCTAAACTTAGAATCCAGGCTAGAGATGCAGTTTGGTGGAAAGATGCTTGTCTGCAGTACTTTCAGTGTTTTTCGCGTCAGCCGATTCCTTACGAGTTGGAGCGACCAATACATAATTTGGAGGAGTTAAAGAAAATTAAGCTGCCGATGGGGCATCATAATTAGCAACGAAAGCAATGTCTTCAAGATCTTATTCATAATGGGTTGCTTTATCTGCTTATTCGACGTTTATAAATCGTAGGTGTTTCGCCCGTTATTTTTTTAAAGAGTCTGTTGAAATAAGATATATTTTCAAAGCCCAATTTAAAGCACAGCTGTTGGATATTGTCTTCATCGATTAACATCATCAACTGTGCTTTTTCTATTTTTTTTTGATTGATGTAATGTACCGGTGTAGCATTCATGTGTTTTTTGAAAAGTCGGATCAGATGATCTTTGGAGATAAAAATCAGATTGGCAAGTTGTTCGATTGAAATCGTATGATTGATATTTTCGTCTATGTAATCGAGCACACGCAGAAGTCGTTTTTCTACTTGCGGTATTTTGTTGGTCGCTTCTGCTAGAAATCGGCTCATCAACAAATGAATGATCGCTTGGTTTTCGGAGGCTCTGGCGAAAGGCGAAGCCGTCTGAAGTGCCATGTTTTTCATTAATTCTGATGAATTATCGTAGCCCTTTGGATCGTAAATTTTTAACTCACGACCTGGATTCGAGGCATAGAGATGCTGGATGACAGTCTCCAATAGCTGATCAGATTTGATCTCTTTTGGAAAAGTGTAACGATCAAAAATACTTGACCTTATTTCGGGATTTTCATAAATATGGATGTAATAGAGCGAGAGTTTAGCTGAACAGGCATAGCTATGATGGATATAGGCTGGTGTAAGATAGAGATGGCCGGGTCGAAGTTTAATGATTTCATCCTTTAAAATAATAGATGCCTCACCTTCACATACATAATGTATTCTTGCAAAGGGACTCTTAATATTTTGAAAGTTCCAATCTGCCAGATGTTCCGCATAGCCAATATTCAATAGTGTAAAATCGAGTTTATTCTTTTCGTTATTTATCATTATGCGAAGCGGAAAAATAGTTAGATACTATATTAATCTCAGATACAATAATACTCGTTTTCTCTAAAAAAATAACACTTTTTACCTACAGTTGTCGATAATGTGTTTTTTTTGCGCAATCAACGCATCTCTAAGAGATCGTTGTATGTTTTTTGTAGAATTATTCCGAGAGTTTTGTTTTTTTGTGAACGCTATGGTTTCATAACAGCCTTACTAGTAGCTGAACTTATCTGAGCAATATTTTTTTAGCATTAAGCAATTTATCTGATCGTTAATAACCTTCCCTTATTTGGGTTTTTGAAAGAGAGGTTTTGTGATATATAATGGGGATGGATCGATATCGTGTTAGTTTTTATCGCTAATGTAGTTCCTTTCTCCATTCTATATAATTATTTTTGACTATACGATAATAGTAAAGATTCCAAAACAGGAAATCTCATCAATTCCGACAGGAGCTTTGGTACAATTCATAATCAACGCAATTGTTATTTAAATCTTGATGCCATTTATAAATGAAAGCAATAAAAATAGTGCAAGAGGGACGTGTGGAAATCATGGATATTCCGCAACCGACTGTTAAGGATGGACATGTCCTCGTAAAGGTAGACTATGTTGGATTCTGCGGTTCAGATCTGAATACCTTTCGGGGGTTGAATCCATTGGTCAATTTGCCGGTCATACCAGGACATGAAATAGGGGCAACGGTCGTGGAATTGGGGACTAATGTGACAACTGATCTTAAGGTTGGTACAAAAGTTACAGTAAACCCGTATTCCAACTGTGGTGTTTGTACCGCATGTAAAAATAATAGGCCCAACGCTTGCCGTTACAACGAGACTATGGGTGTACAGCGCGATGGCGCCATGACCGAATATCTTGTCTTACCTGTTGAAAAGATCATCGCTGGGGGACAACTTTCATCCAAAGAATTGGCTCTTGTGGAACCTATGAGTGTGGGCTTCCACGCCGTTGACCGAGCATCGGTAACAGACAGCGATATTGTATTGGTATTTGGATGTGGTATGATCGGAGTGGGGGCGATCATTCGGTCAGCAATACGGGGAGCTACAGTCATTGCTGTCGATGTGAGTACTGAAAAGCTCGAACTAGCGAAAAAACTAGGTGCAAAGTATACGATTAATAGCGCTACGGAAGATCTGCATGCGAGGTTGGATGTGTTGACTCAGTCCATGGGAGCTGATGTTGTTATAGAAGCCGTTGGCCGAAAGGAAACATACCTGGCGGCCATTGATGCTGCTGCATATACAGGCAGAGTGCTGTATATCGGGTATGCAAAGGAAGCAATTCCTTTTGATACACAGTTTTTTGTCAAAAAGGAGCTGGATATCAGGGGGTCGCGCAATGCCACGGCAAAGGATTTTGCTGCGGTAATGAATTACTTAAAAATGAAAACCTGCCCGATCGAAGAACTGATAACGGCTATTTATCGGGTGGAGGATGCACAATTGGCCTTGGAATCATGGTTGAATGATCCCGGACGTGTTTTTAGGCTACTGATCGCGTTTTGACCGAAGCGGCTTTGGCTTTGTGAAAGATCGAATTGAGGGAAGGGTAACTATAAAATATCTTGCTGTTAAATGAAGGATGATGAAACAATATTAAAGCAATATATGTACATTTAGGTGTTCATAGTACAATTTAAATACCTAAAGGAAAAAAATAAACTTCAATGGCAATGCGCAGGAAATTTTTAGCATGTTTCTTCATCATATTGTTTTCACGGGGGCTGTTTGGTAATTCCCAAGATTCTGTTCAGCAGGGATTTGTCGACAAGATGGAACGATTTTTTAAAGAATCGGCTAAAAGGAGTGTCCGGGATTTGGAAATGGACCGTGCAGCGATCCGCCAAAATCGGGTATTGGAGGATATTAAGTTATTGGCGAGCCAATCGCGTTCCTTTCTGCGCAAAGGTTTCGATTCCTTGAACGTGGACCAGGGGCTGAAGGAGCTGATCGTCTTACATGATATTGCAAAAGATGGTGTCTTTGAAAACAAGGGTTCTGCCCAATCATCGCGCAACCTTACAGTGACCTTCAACATCTTGAACGCACTTTCCATAGAGGTAAGGAGTTTAAAACGCGATATGGACCGTTATCAGGATAGGATCACAAATTATCAATTGGATCTCGACTCGTTGAGCAATGACCCCGCACTTTTTGTCATCTCTAAGGATTCCACGAATCTTGCCCGGTATATGGACAGGATTCGGGTGATCGCAAGGGAGATTTCACCCATTACGCTGAAATTGGCAGAGCGGATCAACAGTGTCCACGAACTGCAAAATAAAATTAATATCGAGCTGGCACGGCTGGAATCGGATATGGAGGAGGTGCTCTACTACCAGAACCGGCTCTCAAACCGAACGATAGCTCGCAACTTTGTCAATATTTGGGTCCCAAGTAAGTTTGAACGACCGATGAATGAAATCCTCTTCTTCTCATTCGTGAAAGCAAAATGGCTTTATTTCTATTATTTGAGAGCGCATCTGGGAAAACTGCTTTTCTTTTTTCTGGCAACCCTGGTCGTCGTTTCCTATGTTTATGTATTGCGCGGGAGGATCAACGATAAAAATACGGTTCAGTCAAGTCTGTTGTTGCACCGACCGCTTCTGAGTGGGTTAATCATCGGACTGTGCGTCATGCAATTTATATTTCCCGCACCACCTTTTGTGTTTACGATCACCATATTGACAGTTGCCTCGGTCTTTTTATCCCTCGTTTTTAGACCGGCAATAACAGGGTATTGGATGGCGATATGGCTTTCCATTCTGACCCTTTTTATTTTAGCCGGATTAGATAACCTCGTGCTTCAACCTTCACGATCGGAACGTTGGTTGATTCTTGTCATTGCTACCCTTTCCTGCCTGGTCGGTCTGCTGGCGCTCTTGAATAAGGAACGTCGCGACGAGATCAAAGAACGCTGGATACTTTTTCCAATTGCATTTATGGTTTTCCTGGAATTTGCGTCCATTATAATGAACCTTTTTGGGCGTTTCAACCTTAGTAAAGTGCTTTTGGTGGCGGGATTGACAAATGCTGTGGTTTTTATTTTGTTTTTGTGGGTGATTCGATTGGTCAATGAAGGATTGCAATTGGCTTCTTCGGTCTATCAGAAGCAGGAAAGAAGATTATTTTATATCAATTATAATAGGGTGGGCAAAAGAGCCCCGGTTTTTTTCTATGCGGTATTGATTGTTGGATGGTTTGTGCTCTTTGGCAGAAATTTCTACGAATTCAGGTTCCTTGCAGATCCCTTGAGAGACTTTTTGGAAACCGAACACCGTTTGGGTAACTATCAGTTTTCCGTCAATAACCTCGCGGTGTTTCTATTAATTATGGTCTGTGCAACGGTGCTTTCGAAGATCGTTTCCTATTTTGCAGCGGACTCCCAATGGGAGAAAAAAGAAGGGGCGGCTCAGCATAAATTTAGACTGGGAAGTTGGATTTTGCTCGTTCGGATAACGATTATTGTGATTGGATTTTTTCTGGCCTTTTCTGCGCTGGGGATTCCGGTTCAGCAGATCGGAATTATCGTAGGGGCATTGGGTGTAGGAATAGGTTTCGGCTTACAGACGCTTGTCAACAATCTTGTGAGTGGTTTGATCATTGCCTTTGAAAAGCCTGTGAATGTTGATGATCTAATTGAGATCGGTGGGCGATCGGGAAAAGTGAAATCTATCGGATTTCGCAGCAGTGTTATTGCGACAGCTGAGGGGGCCGATCTGATTATGCCGAATGGCGATCTGCTCAATGCACATGTGATGAACTGGAGCCAGGGTGGTGCCAAAAAACGTCTCAGTATTCGACTTGAGGTAAAATATGGGGTAGACCTTGAACGGGTAACTCAGCATCTCAAAAAAATAATGGACGAGGACGAGCAGATTCTTTCTTCAGGTGGTACTGCTGTGCAATTTGTGCAGGTGAGCTCGCAGGCAGTGGTGGTCGAACTCTATTTTTGGGTCAGAATATCCAAAGATAGTGGCGGTGTCAAGAGCGGATTATTAACCAAAATTTATGCAGCTTTTGCTGATGAAGGTATCGATATGGCTTTGCCGATTCAACAGATAGTCCTCGATCAGACCGATAGCGAACAAAAGTAGAACCCAATCATTAGGGTTGCTCTGCTTGAAGATGTCGAAAGAAAGAAGTACAAAGAAGCCGCCTTTCCGTTATGGAAAGCGGCTTCTTTTTTTAGATCAGGAGATTTTTTACCAGGCTATTCACTGATTGTTGCATCAGTACATTAGTTTACGGGAGTCGACTTTCGACGTAATGGGATAGACGTCTTTGTAAACATCAATTCCGGTTTGGTCGAGTGGAATGCCTGCCATAACGGTTTCCGTTCCCTGAATCGTAATATCTTTCTTACCAATCGATACCGTTGCCCAAATGGGATCCTGATAAACCAATGTGCGTTTTAAGATGCTATGATCTTTATAGAACGCTGCATCAAAAGCTTTGCTCTCAAAGGTTTCGCCTGCCCAATAGTACGAAGAGCTATTGATCTGTACGTAGTGGATGCCGTTTATCTCATTGTGATAATTGAGGTGATGGTGTCCTGTCAAAACGAGAATGACTTTGTTGAAACCCGCTTCCTTGTTGATTTGTTCAAGTAAATAGCGTACCTGCATGCCATTTTCTAAGCCGCCCATGGTATTATCGAGCCCTTGATGACAAAAAATAATCGTTCTGAGTTTTGTCTGTTGGAGATCCTGTTTTAACCAACCAAGCTGTTCTTTTCCAATAGTACGTGGATAGCCTTCAATCTTATTTTCGGGATCTTTTTCATTGCCGTCCAGCACCACAAAGTGGAAACCTTTATCGTCAAAAGAATAATAGGGGGATGTTGCGTCCCAGAAAGCCAAAGCCTGCTGTTTGGTAAATCCGCCGTCGGTATCGTGGTTGCCCAGTACGTAGTGTTTTTTACCCTTAAACTGTGCCCATATAGCCATCAGTTTTTTGTTGGCGGATTTTGGGACACAGAAATCGCCTAAGGAAATAATGAAGTCGGGTTGTTCATGGTTCATTGCATCGATAAAAAGTTGAGCGCGACGTTCACCATCATGCATAAGGTCATAATGCAGGTCGGCAATAATACCGAATTTTAGGTTTTGCTGTCTTGCTCCCAAGTTCTCAGATGCTGCAGAGTCTAGGTCTGTACGTGTTTTCGCAAAGCTGAATGCGGCGGGAACTAAAAGTCCCGAAATACCCAGGCTGCCAATTTTTAGGAATTTTTTTCGGTTTATCATGGTTTTTTAATTGATATTGGTTTTGGGCTTTGGACAAAACTAATGATTGTTGCACATATCGCACATATTAGCGCAACGAAAAGAAATATATTGGCAGTATTGCCCGTGTAATCGATCAGCTTGCCAAACAAAGGTTCACCGACAGCAGCAAATACATACGCAAACATATTCATTACACCAATGCCTGTCCCGACGAGCCTGGTGCCACAGAGTGTGGTATAACGTATGTTGACCAAAATTTCACCATCCTGCAAAGGTGGAATAGGTTTAATCACTTTGGAGAGCGCTGTATTGGCGCGATCAAATACGTAATATGTTGCTAGGTTTTCATTTTATATAAAAATACATAAGTTTTGTAATACTAAACAAAGTTTATTTATACTGTATTTTTAAATGATTAAGTTTTTGTGAATTATGTGTTATTTTTTTTCAAGAAAAAAATGGACAAAGTGAAAACGTTGCGACGGATATCTTGTTATCTTGTCAAAAAAAGTGTAATCAGATTATTCCATGGAACTTGTAAAAAAGAGCCTCCTGTTTTTGGGGCTGATAGCAGTCTCTTCCTGCGGTGATAAAGTTGAGAAGAGCGTGGTGGATTGTTTCGGTCAATCTATCCTAATTGATGTCGAGCACAAGGCTTCAGACTCAAATGCATCAAAGATTGATTTTAACATTACGTATGCAGGCAAGGAGACAGTGGACAATGCGGTTCGATGGGACTTTGGTGATGGCACGGTGCAAGATTTTATAGGGCGAGATGCGAGTCATACCTACACAAAAGCGGGGACGTATACAGCCATTGCTAAGGTAGGATTGAACAATGGACATTGCTCTTTCGATATTAAAGAAACAGTAACGATAAAATAGCGTTTTTAAGTTAGATTTAACCCTATAATTATACCCTTATCATGAAAAAGAAATATTTTTTTACGATGACCTTGCTGAGTATGTTTTTTTCGGTAATGGCCCAGGAGAACAAAAAGGTAAATACGGGCTGCGGTATGGCATCTACCTATGCCGAGATGGCCTTTATGAGCTTTAAAAAAGCCTATCAGGCTGGATCACTGGATGATGCCAAAGTTTTGCTTAAGGACGCCGTAGGCAAAGCAAAAGAAGCTTCTGCCTACAGTATAATTCCAGATTGCAATTGTGCGAATGCCAAAAATTATTCACTTAACGCGGTAATCTTTGGGAATAAGGCGTTAAAAGCAGCTGATTTGGACAATCTGAAAAAGTGGGCCAAGAAAGCGATGGATATGTCACTGGATGTGATGACAGCCATACCCAATTGCAAATAATTTTGAGCATATTCAGTAGACTTTAGGCAGGCTTTGGAAATTTAGGAAATCTTTGCTGAAAGTGCAGCATCGCCGAAATGGATTTAAAAATAGATAGGTTTATTTGGCGAATAAACAAAAATAAAATACTTAAAACTATTTTACTGAGCTATTGTTCATTAAACCAAAGGTATATAAGGTATACGTCTATTAGAGGATAGTTTTTTGTAAAGGCTAGGTCAATATTGATCTAGCCTTTTTTTTGAATGAGTTAAGAAAGAATCGAGGTAAGTGTAATTTTTTTTAAGGTAAATTTTTTAATTAGCATGTGATTGTTTAGCTTTGGTATTCCATTAGTCATTATTGTTAATTTATTACCTAAAAATTGTGCAAAGCCAAACTATTATTACCTTACTTATTGTTGGAATAGTCATTAGTAAAACGCTGATAGGCGTACTGATCTACTTTTTAATCCGAAAAAATCGGTTGTTAAAGGTCGAGCAGCTCAAATTGACGACCGCAAACAGTATCCTCAGTGAACAGGCAATTCGTATTCACCATTATAATGAGGAATTAAAAATTGCCGAGAGTTTCAAGACTAAAGTTTTATCGATTGCCTCACATGATCTCAGAGCACCATTTGCATCGGTCGAAATTTTGTTGGCGATTGATGATATTTCTCTGGTTGATAAGGAGGAGCTTAAACTCATCTTTTTAAATCTAAAAGGACAGGTGGCCAGATCGCGTACGATGTTGGAAGAGGTCTTACTATGGACAGAGTCACAACTCCGGGATAAACTTGAAAATACCGAGAACTGTAATATTCGCGATCAAATTGATGCGGTATTGGGGATCTATACGCTAGAAATCCAGCGTTTCAATATACAGATCATAAATTCGGTAAATCCGGATTTTTGGGCGGATACACATAAAGGAATTCTCGCTTTTGTGCTTAGAAATGTGATTAGCAACGCCATTAAATATGGACGGGTCGGCGGTAGCATTGTGCTACAACTGATAGATGATCCGAGCGATCGGTGGGAACTTATCGTCAGCAACGAAGGGGAAGAACTTACGTCGGAAGTCCTCCATAATCTAAATTTTGTCAATAGCTGGGACCGTAAAAAATCTGAGAGCAAAAATGGTGCAGGGTTGGGTATCTCCCTCTGTAAGGATTTGGTCAAACGGATTGATGGAAAAATGCAGTTCGAGAATCAGCATGGTACAGGCGTTTCTGTTCGGATCTCGTTTCCGCGGAAGGCTTATCAGGCTGTCTCTTGATAACAATCAATCTACTGTAAAAGCCCGATATAGATCGGGCTTTTTTTATGAAAATTTAAATGACAAACTTAGTTTTTCATGAAAGATCGGTTGGTATGAAAGATCCGTAAACCAATTATTTTGCGGTTTTTCCAGACGAAAAACACATCAAAGGTGTTGAACAAATTTTACTTTTTGATAGCCTCTAGCATAAAAAGTCCTTCAGTTTCGAAAGGGAGTTCAAGAATACGATTTTGTGCATCCATATCGATTTCAATAGAACCAAATCCAACTGCTTCCAATAGTTCGACGTCTTTGGCAGGACGTTGATGCGCACTGATGTCCAATGCCGATTTGATGTCATTGATCTGATCGATAGCGCCCGATGGGCATTCATCGTGCCTTTCGGTACTAAAGACCGTTTTCCCAAAATCGGCATCCAGGTTGATCAGTTTTCCGCCCGGTTTGAGTACACGTTCCATCTCGCGGTAGCATTTTTCAAGATCGGGGATGGTCCACGTCATCAACCTGGTGAAGACGAAGTCAAAGGTGTTGGCTTCAAACTGTAGTACTTGCGCATCCATGACCCGATAGTCTACGCGAAGTTCTAGTTCTTGGCTGACGAGTTTTGCATATTCAATCATCTGCGGGGAGAGGTCAACGGCGGTAACCTCAAAACCCGCAAGGGTCATAATGTTGGCAAAATATCCGGTAGCAGTACCAACTTCAAGTACTTTATTGCCCGTAGTCTGGCTACGGATGGACTTGAAAAACGCAAGCCAGCGTTCGGTCTCAGGCCGGGACCAAGCTTCATCCCTTTCCTTGCGCCAGGAGCTACTACGGTCATTCCAATATGCTGTTATTCTTTTAATCATCGTAATAATGTTAACGGGTACAAATTTATCCATTTTATCAGCAACAATTGCTGGAATTTATGTCATATCTCCGATCAGCTTATTTTGGATTTTTATTCTGCTTGCCTCAGCTGCGAACATAAATATCACCCAGCCAATGTACCAACGGAGTAATAAATAATATGCAATACCTATTGAATGTTACACGATGACGTGGGTGATTTTGCCGAGGAAAACAATTTTAGCTGTTTTTTGATTGTTTTAGTTCATCAATCGTCCGGTTGTATCGATCATAAATGACTTTTTCAGGCTCAAAATTTGGATTAGGTTTCCAATATTCTTCGATCTGAACCGTATTTTTCCTTAATGTGGTCTTTGAGCTCAGTAGTGTTCCTTTTCCATGGACTTCGTTTATGTCAACAGGGTTGATGGAGGAAAAATGTTTTTCTAGCATTTTCGGGATTTCGCGAAAATTGATGCAATTTTCGTAAATAACGACCTTTTTATTTGTTTTTATCAAGGGTAAGAGAACTTTCGCTATCCATCCTGGCTTTTCTGACGCGATTTGCAATGCCGGTTGTGTCAGATAAAAGTTGAACTGCGCCTGGTCGTCGCTGTGGTAATTGCTGTAGATAATGGTCTCGATAATTTCCCAGGAGATAAATTGGGTTGTTTTTAGCAAGGGGATTTCATAGGATAGGCCTTTATGATCGGATGTTACACTTTCCTGTTGGGCAATCTGTCGTGTTATGGTTTTCTCGGATACTCGAAATCCAACGGTCATACCGTACAGGATAATACCTGGGAATAGTATGAAAAGTCCAGAAACGACATAAGCTCCCACAACTTTGCTGTTATGAACCATCATCAATATGGTCAAAGCTATTCCGATGCAGATAAACAGCCCAAGTAATAATTTAATGACTAAAAGAGGATTAAACTTCATTTGCTCAAAGCGCGTGATTTTTAGCTAAATGTACTAAAACTTCTTGATGTTTTAGAAAACATTTGGGCGTTTTGAAAAGAGGCAGTTCGTTGCTGGTATGTCAATAATTAGTATATTTGCTGCACTAGCGATACATGAAAGCGAAACAATTGATATGGATTCTACTGCCGCTGATGCTCCTGCAGAGCTTCTCGTCGGTATGGCTATGGACTGTTTTTGAATTTAACAGAGATTATATCGCTAAGAATGAGTGTATCAATCGATTCAACGAAAAAGCACTTTCCTGTAGAGGACAATGTATTTTGATGAAGAAAATGCGTGAACATGAGGAGAAGGAACAAAAGAACCTGGAATCTCGTATAATCGACGTTGTATTTATCAATAATCAGCAATGTTTTAACCTTGATATCGCTTTTTTTGAAGAAGCGGCTGTGGAGACCTTACTTCCAGCATATCAGGCAAACTATAGCTATAGACCAATCTTTACTATTTTTCATCCACCTTTGGTTTAAATCATTTTGCTTTTTGTACGGGCTGTCGGCATGTTGACTGATGGCAGGTACTGTCTATTTTCAAAAGATTTAAATCAATACATATGAATTTATATTCCCGTATAGGGACTGTCGGGGGCGTAATCTTACTGCTACTCGCGTTTTCAGTTGCTTTTTCAACTTCATCCTGTACTGCCGATCATTCAGAAAAGAACGGTAAGAATGCTACGGATTTTATCCTGCCTAAGGAGTCCGATCTGGTCCGTATAGCGGATACTGTTTGGGATGTTACCAGTTATACCGTATATGCGGATGCCAAACTCAACAATAAATATCATACCATTTATCTGCGTTTAAGAGATACCTCGGGAATTCCGATCAATGACAAATCCCTTGATTTTTATCCAGAAATGAGTATGGGACGTATGAAGCATGGAGGCCCCTTTGAGCATCCCGTCGCGCTCGGCGAAGGCTGGTATAGAGGCCCAATGGTTTTTATTATGGCAGATATCCCGCAGATGGGAAAGGGTTGGCAATTACATACGATACGTAGTCACAATCGCATAAAAGACACACTTGCCATCAAGATTCCGGTTACTGCAGCAGCAACCATGCGAACAATGAGCTCAGGAACCAGAGACGATAGCCGCGTATTTATTTCCTGCCTATTGCCTGATAGCGTAAAGCAGGGAAAGCATCCGATCCGATTTTTAATGAATAAAATGGATGGTCATCATTTTCCGGTATTAGATCATTATGTCATTAAACTAAAGACCAATAGGCCTGCTACGGAAACGGGGTCTTCGGAAAATTTTGCTGCTGAAAGTACAGGTAATGGGTACTATGAAGGCACTGTTAATTTTTCTATGCCTGGTCGTTGGGAGGTCATTGTCGAACTATGGAAAGAGGACAAAAAATCAAATCAGGATGATATAAAATATCTGGTGCAGGTCACTTAATACAAACAGAATTTATTTTACCAATATACTTAAACAATAAAAATGAAAAAGAGAATCAACGTAATCCTAGGCTGTTTCGGTTTTGTAGCTATACTGGCGTGTAGCGGAAAAGAGGGTACAAAAGCCAAGAAAGAAGATAGTGCCGAGCAACCTTCCGTAGCTGAGACTGCGGCTATGCTAGATTATAAAACAGAGGGATCCAAAGGTGTAGGAACCATTACGTCCTTTGAACACAAACCCTTTGATGCGCAGCTTGCAAATAGGGGTGTAGAACTATTTGTGTCGAAATGTGCAATGTGCCATAGTTTTGACCGCACATTAGTAGGACCATCATTGGATGCTGTCATCAAACGTCGTACCCCGGAGTGGATTATGAACATGATGCTAGATCCGGCAACCATGCTGGAGAAAGATGCCGACGCAAAAGTACTTAGCAAGGAATATGGTTCGCCAATGATTAGTTTGGGCTTGAAGCAAGAAGAGGCACGTGCCATTTTAGAATATTTGCGCGAACGTAATAGCACAACAAAATAGATCGGATCAATGAAGTTTCAGCGCTGTAGATGGTGGTTTTGTATGATAATGGCTTGGGCAATATGTGTGCAGGCAACCAATCTATTGTGGGCATTTATTGAATTTGAGTGCAATCGCACGTATATCGAGCAAAATCTCTGCGTCAATCGTTTTGAACCGGCAGTGAGCTGCAAAGGTTTCTGTTTCCTCAGCGAAAAGACGGTTGAACAAAAGGATGTGAACAATGTGCTCGCCAAAATGAAGGGGGTGGAAATATTGGTCTTTGTGCAGTATGTGAAGGAAATCTTGCTGTGCTCTCCAATAGTACCTGCTGTGAAGATTGTCTATCCGAAAGACTTTGCCTCCGATACCTTCGGAGGTATACTACCTGAAATTTTTAGACCGCCTATCATTTGATTATTCTACAAATATTTTTTCACAGAATAATCATAAAGAAATGGTAATACGAAAAGAGAAACTAGATTTTCTAAAATTAGAAGATATTGATTCCACTTCGAAGGGAATCGTTATTATGCCTATAGCAGCTTTTTTACAAGCTAAAGCAAATCAAAATACGCTCCATCTAAGATCTTTTTATACCCTTTTGTTTATCAAGAGTGGTGAACTGTCTATGGTAGCGGATCAGAGCGTACAGATTATAGCTGCCCATGATATAATCAGCATAAATTCAAATTGTGTGTGTAGTTTTCAGGCAGGTTCGTCTGTAGAAGGATACAGTGTCTTATTTACAGAATCTTTTTTCATGGAAAGGCAGAACACTGCCGTAAGAAACTTCTTTCATTTTTTAAGGAGTAGATGTAAGCACGCTTTTGTGCTCTCAAAAGAAGATATGATCAGTTGTCTACATATAGTAAGTTTGATGGAAACAGCTTATAATCCAGTCAAATTGAGTGCTCACGGTGTATTGAGCCGCTACTTAACCATGCTGCTCCAGATTTTGGGACGGCAAATCGTGGTCGATCATGTGGCTGTGAAGCAGGAGGAAGATGACGATAAAATCCGAAGTTTCGAATCTTTGGTTGATAGTCATTATGCGCAGCAGCGTTATCCGTCATTTTATGCAGCGCAATTGAATATATCGATCAACTATCTTAATCGGATTTGTCGAAAAAAAAGATCGACGAGCTGCGGTACTATTATCCGTGGACGCATACTATTGGAGGCCGAGCGATTGCTTTATCATACTTTTAAAACGGTAAAAGAAATTGCCTTTGAACTTGGTTTTGAAAATGTACCATATTTCAGTACATTTTTTAAAGCAAATAAAGGAATGAGTCCTGAGGAGTTTAGGAAAAATTGTTGATGTAAATATGACTAAAAGCCTTTTTCATGTAGTTGAAAAAGGCTTTATTTTTCCATTGTAGCATCATCCTGGATCTTCACAAAAAGAATAAAAGTGTATTTTCCATTTCCTTTTTATATTTTAGTAGTAAGATTCAACCAATTATCTTCTATTACCAAAAAGTATCGAGATAAATTTATGTTCGCTTAACAGTAAAGTTAAATGGACATCGTTTATTTATCCATATTTTTTTACGATAAGAAACAACCGATGAGTTTAAAGGAAATGCCTATTGAAATAAATACGTTCACTCTTTTCCAGCAAGGAAATGAGCAGGCTTTTCGACGTGTGTTTGAAAAATATCAGCCACAGATCTTTTCACGCGCATTATATTTCTCAGGTCAGTTGGAAGAGGCAGAAGAAATTACACAGGAAGCCTTTGTGCAGTTACATCGTTATCGTGAAAAAATAAACACTCCGGAATCAATTTATCCCTTTTTATATCGCGTTGCCAAACGTATGGCTATTTCTGGATTTAGGCGAAAGGTATTGCGTGATCAATATGAACTCGAGCAGCATGCGGATTGGGAAGAAGCTGGACAGGCCTTGGCACAACAACTGGACTACCGTGAGCTTCAACAAGAATTGGAAAAAATCATCGGAGAACTTCCTGAACAGCAGCAGCGTATCTATCGTCTTAATAAGCTGGAAGATCATAGTTATCAGGATATTGCCGAACAGGTAGGGCTATCCAAAAATACGGTGCGCAACCATCTGGCCCTGGCAAGTAAATTTGTCCGTCTTCGTCTGGACAAGATTTTTCTGTTTTTTTTGTAGCATAAAGCATCTTTAACGTAAGTAATAGTAACCTGGACAGCCAAGGGTTGATGCCGCTTTTATTATTTTTTAAATACTTTAAAATTCCATTGGTACATCTTTCTTTTTCGTTCGATTAGTTAGTATAGAAGAGTAAAGAAAGCATGAATGAAAATAAGGAGTACAACGAACTGATCAAAAAATATAGAAGAGGTTCTTGTAATGCGGCGGAGATGAAACGGATTCGGGAGTTGGTAAATGACCCTAAGTTTATTGCTGCTTTGGAGGAGCAGTGGGAAAAGGGAGAGCATGTTGTCGAGGAGACAGCTATCGACAAAGAGCGACAATTTCAGCACATTTTATCCCGTATAAGGGCAGATAGGAAAATTGGAGCTATTCCCGCCGTGGATAGCGTCGTAGAACCAAGGCGTTTGTGGCTTAAAGTGGCAGCTTCTGTTATTTTAGGCGCTTTTGTAGCTTCACTATATTTTTATTTGCAGCAACCCTCTATACAGACTGGCGAAAGAAGATTGGCCAGCCAAGATTCGGCCGTAGTACCAGGAAAGCAGACAGCACAGATTCTATTTGATGATGGAACCGCTGTCGATCTTGAGAAAATCATTGGAGATACCACCATCGTGCGCACATCGTTTACTGTTCGTAAAACCAAAGACGGAAAAATTACCTACTATTTCCCGCAGGGGCAAGCTGAAAATAAATTGGTGTATAATACGATTGTGACACCTAAAGGCGGTGAGTACAAATTGGTGCTTCCCGATGGTACACAGGTGTGGCTCAATGCTATGACGAAAATTCGCTACCCCATCAATTTTCGGGCGCAGATTCGGGAGGTTGATCTGGAAGGTGAAGCTTACTTTGAGGTCACAAAGGTCATGAATGGAGGCAAACGCGTTCCTTTTATCGTGAAAACGGGTGGACAGTCGTTGGAGGTGCTGGGGACAGCTTTTAATATCTCCAGTTATAATCAGCAGGTAGTTACTACACTTACTGAAGGAAAAGTGAAATTGACCTATGCGGGAGCCCAAGTTGGCGAGAAGTTCCTGATCCCCAATGAACAGTCACGATACGATATCAAGAAAGCTGTATTTACCAAAGCTGTGGTTGATCCTTTTTACTTTATGGCATGGAAAAATGGGAATTTCGCCTTTGACGACGCTTCAATCTATGAGGTGATGGAGGCAATTAGCCGCTGGTATGACGTCGAAATCCGCTATCATGGCAATTTAGAAAAAGTTCGCTTTTCGGGTTCTATATCCCGATATGAAAATATCGATAAACTGTTGAAAACAATCGCCCTAGCCGGGGGTGTCCGCTTTGAGCGGAAGGAAAGGAGGGTAGAGGTGATGTAACAGGAAAAAAACAGGAGTGTTGGAAGCACTCCTGTCTAATTGATGGATTTTGGATAAATCCTAGATTGATAGATCAAGTCGCTTATTATTAATTTATCAACCAATGCAAATTTATAAAAAAAATCGGGCTCGCGTTTTCCCGATGAAGGAAAACGTATGCTTTAAAATTCCAATTTCAATGAAATTGTCTATTGCTTTGCCGCTCTTATTTGCCGCAAATATGCATGTCGGAGCGATGACTTACGCGCAAAAGGTAAGTTTATCCATGAAAAATGCCAAACTATCTACCGTTCTCAAAGATCTACAGAAGAAAAGTGGTGTTAATATTTTCTTTAACGAGTCCATCTTTTCGGAAGATAAGCTTGTCAATGTAAATTATAGAAATGTACCATTTAACGATGTATTGGAAGACATCTGTAAGCGATACAAGATCGATTACAAGCGTGTAGATAATAATATTGTATTGAATCGCACCACGGCTGCCTTGTCGAAAACAGAAGACATTCGGATGAATATTCAGAAACGGCAGATCACAGGGATAGTCAAATCAGTAGACGGTAAGGGGCTTGCTGCTGTAACGGTAACAGAAAAAGGAATGGGCAATAAGACCAGTACCCAAGCGGATGGGAGCTTCCGAATTGAGGTACAAAGTCAAAATCCTGTTCTTCAGTTTACGATCGTAGGCTACCAGGCTAAAGATGTCGCTGTCAATAATAACAATGTATTGACTGTTCAATTGGATACGGTTATCAATGCAATGGATGAGGTTGTCGTTGTGGGATATGGAAAGCAGACGAAGCAGGATCTAACAGGTTCTGTCAATCAGTTGGATGAAAAGAGTTTCAGACAGGGGGCGGTCATCTCGGCCGATAATCTAATTCAAGGTAAAGTTCCCGGCGTGCGTGTAGTAGGGAACAGCGGCGAGCCAGGCGGTGGCGTGGATGTAACGATTAGAGGGGTAGGTTCTATCCGCAGTGGCAGTACACCGCTATTTGTTGTTGATGGAGTGCCCTTGAGTAATGAAAATGTGAGCCCTGGTGGCCAGGATATCGGTTTTGGTTCAAGTAGACCTAAAAATCCATTGAATTTTCTGAATACAAGCGATATCGAATCCATTACGGTACTTAAAGATGCTTCAGCAGCGGCAATATACGGGGCGAGAGGTTCTAACGGCGTGGTGATTATTACGACAAAAAAAGGCAAGAAGGGGGAGGCCAATCTAACGGCTGATTCGTATCTGGGATTTTCTTCGGTGGCTCATAAAGTAGATGTGATGTCTGCCGAACAATACCGCAGTGCAATAAAAGATAAGGCTTTTGATCACGGTAGTAACACCGATTGGCAGGATGTGGTCTATCGTACGGCAAAAACAAGGAACAATTCCCTCTCCTTTTCAAAAGCAAGTAGTACAGGTAATTATTATGTGTCTGCCGCACAAATGGACCAGCAGGGGATTGTACAGAACAGTGATTTTAGACGAACTTCTGCTCGTGTAAATGCTTCCGAATCGTTTTTGGATGATAAAAGGCTTACGGTTGGATTTAACCTTACGGCTAGTGAAACCAAAGATATCGGTGTGCCGACAAGTGACAATACGGGGGCATTTGGCCAATTGATTACACATACCTTGATGGCTAATCCCACCCGTTCGGTATTTGATGACAAAGGGAATTTTACAAATTTTAATATGAATGCGCATTACAACCCGATGTATCTGTTGGATATCTATCGGGATAATACGCGGACACTGCGTGCATTAGGTAATTTGGATATTTCTTTTCGCATTATCGATGGGCTGGTATACAAGTTCAATTTGGGAATTGACCGCGCCATGGGTGAACGGAATACAACTATTTTCCCCAATATTACCGACCTCAATCCCCGAGGAAGATTCATGAAATATAATCAGAATTCGAAAAATACCCTGCTCGAGCATTACCTGAATTATAGTAAACTGATCGATAAACATAAAATTGAAGCTTTAGCGGGATTTTCCTATCAGAAATTTGATAATGGAGGAGATGGTTATACCATTGATGGTATCGCAAATAAGGGGGAAGGTGTACTTCCTGAAAATAATCCGGGCTACGCTGGGCGTCCAACAACAACGACAGGTTTTTCTCAGGTGAATGAACTGCAGTCCTATTTTACACGTGTAAACTATAGTTATGACAATCGTTACCTGTTGACAGCTTCCTTGCGTGCCGATGGATCTACCCGATTCGGAAAGAATAACAAATATGGCTATTTCCCTTCATTTGCCTTGGGCTGGAATATCGCTAAGGAAAACTTTCTGAAAGAGACCAATTGGCTGAATGACTTGAAATTCAGGGCCAGTTGGGGGAATACGGGTAATCAAGAAGTTCAAAATAAAATCACCAAAGCGAGTTATTCCTTGGCAGCTGGCAATGGCTATTACATGAATGACGATCTTGCACTGGTCAACGGCGTATCTGTCAATCGTACACCCAATCCAAATTTAAAATGGGAGGTTGTGACACAAACAAACTTCGGTGTTGATTTTGATTTGTGGAAAGGTAAATTGTACGGAACATTGGAATACTACAATAAAACCACCACAGATGCAATATTAAATATCCCTTCGCAGGTATTGAGCCCTACGGCCGATATTTGGGTCAATATCGATGGTAAATTGGTGAATAAAGGATTTGAGTTTTTACTCGGATCAAAGTTGATCAATAAGGAAGGATTTAGCTGGACAGTGGATGTCAATGGTGCTACACTGCAAAATAAGATCGAAGATTTGCCAGTATCCGAAATTCTTTCTGGCGCTATTGCAGGACCAGGGCAATCTGGTGTGAACGTCAATATTTATAAGAGCGGATATGCTGCCGGCTCCTTTTATTTATGGGATTATGAAGGAGTAGATGATAAAGGTAATTACCAATATAGTGACCAACGTCGAATTATCGAAGGGGCTTTACCTAAATTTACCTACGGTCTGAACAGCCAAATGTACTATAAGGCATTTGATTTTTCTTTTTCATTTATCGGACAGTTGGGCGGTTATAATTTTAATAATATGGCGATGAATGCCTTGAATATTAATAATCTGGCATCGGATAGAAACGTGTCCAATAGGTATTATGCGCCCAATATCAGTCCTTCCAATAACCCGCAGATTTCAACGCTTTACCTCGAAAAGTCTGATTTTATTCGTCTTAATTCTGTTCGTTTAGGCTATACGATACCTTTGGTAAGCAAGAAATGGGTTCAATCCGTTGGATTGTACGTAACGGGACAGAACCTATGGACGGTAACAAAATATTCGGGATATGATCCGTTAATCAACAGCCCGCGTGTAAGTAACGGCAACCAGTCGCTGGGGGTTGATTATACGGCCTATCCTTCGGCGAAGACATTTTTATTTGGTGCAACGATTAAATTTTAGTGATGAAAAAGATTTTTTTAAATAAATATATCCTCTGCCTATCCTTTATGTTGCTTTTAGGTAGTTGTACAAAGTTGGATGAGCAGGTACTCGATGAGGTTCTTGGTGACGATGCTTCAAATCCCGAAGGCGCATTGGCCGCGGCTTATGATCGTTTGGGAAAAGGAACTTTTGTTGATCACGGTGGTGTTTTTGCCCTCCAGCAATATACCACTGATGAAGCTATTTTGGCAACCCGTGGAAGCGATTGGGGGGATGGCGGTAAATGGCGTTCGATGCATGAATTTACCTGGATACCAGATAATGCCATTGTCACCGACAATTGGAATATGTTAACCAATGGAATCACACGAGCAATGACGGCGGTTAAAGCTGTGACTGAGTCAAATATTCCACAAAAAAAGCTCTTTCTTGCAGAATCCAAAGGACTACTGGCATTCTATATGTATACGGTTCTGGATTTGTATGGTCAGGTTCCTTATAGAGACCCTTTGAATGAACGGGCACCTTTGGAAATAAAAAAGGCGGCCTCCACGATTGATGAACTGATTGTAGAAGTCGAGAGCTTACTTCCTGATTTGGCTTCATTGGGCGATCAATCCACCCACAATGGTCGATTTACCAAAGAAGCAGCCTACGGTTTATTAACACAGATGTATCTCAATCGCGCTGTTTTTAAAAACAGGATGGCAAATACCTATGAATTTACCGAGAAAGCTGCCTCTGGTGATGGAACAGATATGGATAGGGTCATCTATTATTCTTCACTGCTGATCAATTCTTCAAAATTCCGTTTGGAAAGCAACTATTTTAATAGCTTTTCCATTAAAAATGAGAAAGGCCCAGAGCTAATCTGGGTAATTACACAGAAAATCGATAAGATCAGAAATGGATCCAATTCTTTTGCTTACGTCTGCGTCGAACGTAACCAGCGACCTACTCCGGTAAATCGTGGTACCAATGCAGCCTGTATCACACCTGAATTTTATGCCACATGGAATGGAAATCATGATGATCCACGTTTCTCAAGAAAATATCAATATGGCGACGGTACTTGGTTTTATAATGATAGGGAGCAAAGTGTTCCATCGACAGATATTGTACCGGGTACAAATCTGATGTGGTTTCATTTTAACCGCGGTATTATTGAAGGCCAACAGTATGGGCCAAAGCTGACTGCAAATGGGGCTTTTGAAATGACCGCAGACGGACGTATTAAGGTATCGCAATTGTCTATGGAGAAAAGCGCTGGTACAAAGATGGTATTTACTCCAGAACTCAATTTTGACGATCCCAAACAGGCTGTCTTTAAGCAAGATCAAATCAATCGTGGTGTTCGGGTTTTTAAATATGAATACGATCCCGGAGACGGCAATGGCTCAAGTAATGTCGATATTCCATTGGTGCGCCTTGGTGCAATTTACACAATGCGTGCCGAAGCTTATTTCAGAAAAGGAGAAGTGAATTTGGCGCTCAATGATATTAATAAATTACGTTCATCACGCACGAGGGAGTCACTCTATGGAAGTGAACCTGGGAAGACAATTTCCTCGTTGAATGCGGGCGATCTTTACCGTGAAATTGCTTTTGAAACGTACTGGGAGCTGCTTCGCCGCCCACAAATGATACGTTTCGGAAAGTATGATCTGCCTTATAGTGCCAAACCGGCAACACAACCGTTTAGGCGTCTGTTTCCGATTCCACAAAGTGTCATGGATGTGACGAAGGATTTTAAACAGAACGAAGGGTATTAAAAACGGGGTCCTTAATAAAATACTCCCCTATTACTTAATAGGGGAGTATCAAATACTATTGAGACCGCGCTGGATTTCCGCGTATATCTTGGTGAACCAACCTTATTTTTTCTTTTCCGATTTTTCCTTACCATCAACAGGTAAATCCAGTATAGCCATTAATAATAGATAATAACCTTTTTCCAATCCTATTTTTTGTGCTTTTTGGTGTATAGTGTCCATATCTTTAGTTAATTATTGTTTAAATTCTATTTTGCTATTTGGGTAAACAGAATCAAATGCTGTACCCAAAAGCTTGTCTTGGCCCGTTAACCGTATTTTTAGGGTGTAAATAACGTAGCGCATTCACTTTATGACAAAAAAATACGGACTACTCAAGTATTTAATGCAGTGAAAGTATCAGACGTATCCGCAGTGAGATGTAAAAAGTACATGAACGTCATTGCTGTAAAACATTTTCAAGGCCAGTATTGTCATACTTCCAATTAATAATTAAAACAGGTATTTATGAAAAAGATAATTCCATTTGCGCTCATGTCGAGTTTATTGGTGCTCGTGTCGAGCTGTGCAGCAATTGAAGGTATATTTAAAGCTGGTGTGTGGTCGGGCATCCTATTGGTTGTTGTCGTAGTCGCTATTGTCATTTGGTTGGTGAGCAAGCTGTTTGGCGGATCAAAATAATGATATGAATAGGATTTTCGCTAATTCGGGACTTATTGTTTTTCGACGAGATATTTCCAGTAACGTTTGGGAACATGTCTTAAGTGAAGCTTCAGGTTTTTGCGTGATTCAATAGAGGTACTCTTAAAATAAGTCTTCCAGAGATGCTGATAATCTTTTTCTTGAGGATCGAGATCCACTTCTAGCTGATATGGATCTTGAACCTCATGTGTATTGTTGTTGGATACCTCCAAGATATTTTTGCCATCATAATGGAAGCCATAGTTTCGCCGTATATCATAAATTAACCAGCACTGGTCGGCAAATCGGTTTTTAAAGAAGTCTACAACCAGGGGAATCACATTGAAATCGGGTTCAACGATGGCTGTGTAGAGATTATCGTTAGACTTGACAAATCGGATAAAAGCCTTCATGCGGTGTCGTTCGCGGCTGATCTTTTTGATCGTCTGATGGATACGGAGTACAGGTGGGTATCCATAATTGCGTATATCCAATTTTCCCCTTCGAAAAAGTTCAACAATTAATCGAAATCCATTAAGCCATTCCGATTGATTATCGGACAAAAAGTTGTGATAAAAAATTTTTGTTTCTTGTGTTCCGAGTATCTTTTCCATTCCCACTAAAATGCGCATGGCTTTTTTTACATCAGTATGAACCTGTCGCTTCTCCGAAAAAATATTAATTTCCATAGACTTTTCTGTTGTGGGAATGCTATCAAATTCTTTCCGTTCAAAGGCCTCAAATACACAACAGAGGTATCCGGAATAACTTCCGTCAAAAATATAGTCCATTAGAAAAGTGTTAGCTGGGTATTGGAAGCTGTGACCTGTGCACGAGGGTTACTTTCAAGAATAGACTTTCTGATGTTTTCTGGATAGTGGAAGCCTCCAGCGATGAGTGTATCCTGGCAAACCATAAAATATTTGGCGCGATTGTAGGCAATTCCTATTTTTCGAAGTTGATATTCCTTTAATTTTCCATATTTGCGCGACTGTACAATTTTGTTTGCGGATTGCCTGCCAATACCGGGGATTCGGATAATCCACTCATATGTAGCGCTGTTGATGTCGATGGGAAAGAATTGTGGGTTGCGTAGCGCCCAAGCAAGCTTAGGGTCTATTTCTAGATCGAGATGTTGATGCGTGCTGTTGAGTATTTCATGAAGCGAAAAACCATAAAACCGAAGTAGCCAATCTGTCTGATAAAGTCTGTTTTCACGTACAAGAGGTGGTGATGTCCCAATTTGGGGAAGGTTGGAATCGGACGCGTTGATGGGAATATAACCCGAATAATAAACCCGTTTGAGATTGTAATCTTTATAGAATGTATTGGCGGCCTGCATAATCTGTAGGTCGCTCTCTGGAGTTGCTCCAATAACCAGCTGTGTACTTTGGCCTGCTGGTACAAACAAGGGTGTTTTCTTGTCTTTTTTTCGATCCTGCCGAAGGTTGAGGATTTCATTTTTAATAATCGCAAGAGGCTCGCGAACGGATTGATGATCCTTTTCGGGAGCAACTAGCTTGAGTCCCTCCTCAGTGGGAATTTCGAGGTTCACACTCATCCGGTCAACATATAGGCCTGCTTCTTTCAATAACGATTCACTCGCACCCGGAATCGCCTTGAGATGGATATAACCATGAAACCGTTCTTCCGTCCGAAGTTTCTTGACGACCAACATTAGGCGCTCCATGGTGTAGTCGGCAGATTTGAAAATACCCGAACTTAAAAAAAGACCCTCAATATAATTACGACGGTAGAAGTTCATGGTTAATTCGACAACTTCCTTTACCGAAAATGCTGCTCGTTGTATGTCATTGCTTCGTCGGCTCACACAAAATGAACAGTCGTAGATGCAATAATTGGTCATTAAAATTTTTAGCAGGGAGACGCAGCGACCATCTTCGGTGTAGGTATGACAAATGCCACTAGCCGATGAATCACCTATACCACCATTATTTTTTCGTTTACTTCCGCTTGAGCTGCAACTTACGTCATATTTAGCGGCATCAGCTAATATTTGCAATTTATCATCAAAACCAAACATGATTTATTCTCTAATATTTTGATGTAAAATTACTAATATTATTAGTATTTAGAGTGCGTAAAATTACTTGATTTGCCTTTTTTTATTCGTACTTTTCCCCTTTGACTGCCGAAGATAGCCTGAATTTGCTGAAAAAATAAACGATTTTCTACAGGATACTGTTCCTTAATAAACGACATATTATGGCAGAGAATAATTTAAATAACAAAGAAGCTTTAGATAAGCTTAAAGCAATTGTAGATCAAATCGATGTGGGAACAGTGTGTTCATTCCCAGCTGAATCGGAGTATCCACATGGGGTTCCAATGAGTAGACAAGAAGTAGACGAAGATGGAGATATTTGGTTTATTTGTTCTGCTGAGAGCGATACCTTTAAGAATATCGCACAGAACCCAAAGGCTTCCTTATTTTATGCGGACCCAAAACACTACACCTTTCTAAGTATAAATGGTAAAGCGAGTCTTTCGCGAGATCAGGAAAGGATAAATCGTTACTGGAACAAAATGATGGAAGGATGGTTTGAGAAAGGAAAGGAGGATCCTAATATCCGATTGTTGCGTGTTACGCCTAAAGATGCTCATTATTGGGATTCAGACTCCAATATGATTGTCAACCTGTTTAAGATGCTAAAAGTTAGACTAACAGGTGAAACGGAAGATATAGGTAAAGAAGGAGATCTGAATATTTAAGTTCGTTAGCTAAAGAATTTACAGCAAATAAAAGCTCCTCAGCGTTAAAAATGAGGAGCTTTTTATCGTAATCAATAAACTGCTTACAGTCTTCACGCGTTTCCTTTAATTACACGCAGAAGCACTGCAATGATAGCGATAACTAAAAGAATATGAATTAGCCCTCCGCCAACAAACCCGCCAAAAAAACTGATTGCCCATATCAGGACCAAAATAACAGCGATAGTATATAATAGATTTCCCATAGTAATGATTATATGTGTTTATTGAATAACAATATTTATCCAGCGATGGTTTACTATTTTTTCTCTTTTTTCCACTTACGGATTCTCCCGACTGCATTTTGATAAGGTGAAGCGGTGTTAAATTGAATCATTCTGCCTAAGGTCCATTTTCCATACCAGGTTACACCATACAGCTGCATGTTTGTTTTTTGCTCAAGGAGTTCCACAATTGTTAAAACAGTTTGATCTAGTTTTGCGCACAAAGTCGTAAAATCTAGGTCGGCATAATCCTGATAAAATTTTTGAGCCAATTTGCCTAGCTCATTCCATTTAAAACCAGTCTCCGGAAAATCAACCTCTTTGTCATCTTCACTTTTCTTATTCCATTTGAGAACCAGCTCACCCCAGCCAATTAAATAGGAAATTAGATTATTTATACTCATTACTGTTCCTTTAGCATGACCCTGGAGTATAAGAAGATTAGTTTGATCGACTGGAATATCGGAAAGTTCACAGACAAGCTTGCTGTAATTTGTACGTATAGCTTGAAGGAGTTCGTCTTTTGTGGTTGGTATAGCCATGGCATAAATGTGAATCATGCATAAGATACAGATTATTATGTAAAATTGATGAGCTCGGGACGGAGTCGTAGAGCAGAACGCGTTCACAAGCTCACAACAGACAATGTTTGACAATTCCCTTTGTTTTAGTCTGATAGCCTTTTTTGAATATATTACTGGAATTGAAAAAACTGAGCCTCTAAAAGTGTAAAAAATATGGTTTAATTATTATTTTTTGATAAAATTTATTGTTTTATTGTGATCATGTTGTGTTTTATTCTGTTTATAGCGAATATTGTTGTAAGCATTTAAGTGGTGTTTTTTACAGAAAAAAATACTGTATGAAATGTGCTGCCGATGAAATAATAAACTGAAAAATTGATACAAACATGAAAAAGATTTTATTGTTAGTGACCGTGGTTATGTTCGCCGTTTCGGGCGCATTCGCTCAGATCCATAAACCTGTAAAATGGACTGTGGCCAGCAAAAAATTGAACAACAAGGAAGCTATGGTTTACGTGAAGGCTACCATTCAAGATGGTTGGCACATTTACTCTCAAAATGTAAAAGATGGAGGACCAATTCCAACATCCTTCAATTTTGGTAAAGCCGCAGATTATGCGTTAGTAGGTAAGACTGCTGAACCAAAACCAAAGATTAAACACGAAGAGGTTTTCAAAATGGATGTGGGATACTTCACAAATGAAGTGATCTTTCAGCAAAAGGTTTCGCTCAACAAAGGAACTGCAACAGTAAAAGGTACAGTGGAATGGCAAGCTTGTGACGCTTCACAATGTCTTCCTCCCGATGAATATGCTTTTGCTGTAACGATCAAATAGTGTCATAAATAACAGCAATTAACCATCTAAAGCGATTTTGCGCTTAGGATAATTGATAGAAAAAGGAAAAATTAAGGATAAAGGCGAGGTATGATTACCTGGCCTTTTTTTTGTTTAAAGGACCTTTTGGTATAAAAAATAGCCCCTTTGGTATAATATGTTAAATCTATTTTTTACGGAATTTTAGTTTTGTTTAAATGGATTACACAAACTTACTTCAGCAGGCAGATCTTTTTTTAGTGCAGAGTTACCGCGAGAACCACAATCCACAACTGTGTTTTCACACGATTGATAGGGTTCGTGATATTGTAAATGCGGTAGTTATCCTGAGTGAAAAGTATAGCTTGACGGCCGAAGATAAATTCGTCGTAAATTGTGCCGCTTATTTTCAGGATATAGGTTATCTATTTGAAGGGGTAAAAGGAACCCGTCAGAGGAGCGCATCTGCAGCAAGGTGTTTTTTACAGGAACATTTGGTTGCAGAGTCCGTAATCAAAAAAGTTGAAATGTGCATTTTTGCAACAAGGCCCTCGAAAAAACCGGAAAACCTGCTGGAAGAAATAGTTGTGGATGCAGTTTCTTTTCATTTAGGAAGTAAAAGTTTTGTTGACCTTAACCAAAGGATGTATCTGGAGGTAAATTATAGAAAGAATCAGGTGATCGATGAACGTATCTGGTGTGCACTGACCCTTGCCTTCTTGCGAACCCACACGTACTTTACGAAGGAAGCGCGAATATTGAAGGAAAGTATAAAGAAAAATAATATAGCCTATTTTGTGAAGTTGCAAATTACAGGAAAACAGTTATTGGTCTAATGTAATGGTGTGTTTTATGGTAAAAATGATAAAGATAGATCGATTAAAGTTGAAGCATTGTACACTAGTTTGTTTTTTGATCATGGGATTGTTCGGTTTCAAGACCGCATGTTACGGACAAATGGGGTTTGGACTTCGGGTTGGTGGTAATATTTCGCGTGCAAGTGGGAATGCATTTGGCGCCAATAGAATGGGATATCAATTGGGGGGAGATTTGATATTTGGGCTTAATAGCAAAATGGATATTCAAGTTGAACCTAGTTATAATTTAACCAGAATACGTGTTAATGACAACACAGCTTCCCTTTCCGGAGGTTTATCCAAAGGGACTCGTTCGTTGAAATATCTCAACACTCCGGTGTACCTTAAAGTTAATTTTACAAGAAAATTTTCCATCCTGGGCGGTCTAGACCTTAATATGTTGCTCAATGACGACGCTTATAAGCTCAATGATGGAAAACCAGCGTTCAACAGTCGTACACAGATTGGCTACGCATTAGGGATAGACCTTGGCGCGCTGTATTTTAGATACCGACAGTTCAAAAAGAATAATAAAATCGTAGACAACTGGGATGCGCATATTGACCAGTATCAACTGGGATTTAAAGTGCGTTTGTTTTAAGCTAATAGTTCCACTGGTAGGTAACCTTTACAGACTTTCCTGTGCTGTAAGCTGAGCCGCTCTGATTTTGCTACATCAGGCGGCTTTAACTTTTTTAATAATTTACCATTTGTTGTGGGGATGTTTATTGCTGGATATCAAGGATATTTCAATATCTTGTGCAGACAAACCAATAGTTCCTTCCGCTAAATTCGGGACGGCAATAAATTATAAACGAATGGACAGAAGACGTTTTTTTAGGAAAGCCAGTTTAGTTGGCCTGGGCGTATTGGCCAGCAAATTTACTGTATGGTCAAATACCGTATTTGCCTGGGATAAACCTGTTCACAACATTCCAGAGGAAAAAGGTCTCAGCAGGCAATGGTTTGATTCGCTGTATGAAAAGGGAAAAAAAATCACCTATCGAAAAAGTAAAAACGAGCTTCGGTACATTGGAATGCCTGTAGGTGGTTTACATTCGGGTACGGTCTATATAGGAGGTGATGGTCGGCTATGGTTGTGGCAGATATTTAATACGGCTTATGATGGTGAGCGCGAGGGGATAGAACCCAAAAATGTGCAATGGAACAATGGAAAAGAATTGGTCACTGTACGGCCGAGGGATGGATCTGCTTATATTGACCCTGCTATAGCAGACAACCTGCGGAGTATGGAACAGGGCTTTGCGATTTCGACCTTAGTCGATGGAAAGCAGGTTATCAAGGAGCTTAGGGAAAACCACTGGGATGAGGTAGCATTTGAAGCAACATATCCAACATGTCAAATAACCTATAGCAGTATCGATTTTCCATTGGATGTGGTATTGGTAGCCTATTCACCATTTATTCCTTTGGATCAGGATAACTCTTCTTTGCCACTTACCACCATACATATCGAATTGCAGAACAAGGGCGACGCGCCAGTCGATGTAACGGTTACGGGCTGGATGGAAAATGGTGTACATAAAGGGCGGAAAGATTTTGATACTGTACACAAACGCTCTTTCCTAGCGGAACATGCCGATACTCAAGTGTTGCTTTTTAGTTGCGATCAGGTTCCTACTCAAGCCATGGAAGCTGGCGACCATGGATCAATGGCTTTTACCTGTATTGATATAGAAGCGCAACCCACGACGAGGATACGGGAATGGCCTGTAAAACCGAAGGAGGTAGAGGCGGATAGGGTGGATTCGACCGTCGGTTTTTCGGATTTGCAAGTAGGTGCCTTTACGGTAAAACGGACAATAAAAGCGAAGGCGACAAGCCAAATTTCTTATGTAATATCCTGGTATTTTAACAATCCACACCCTAAACTGAAACTTCACCTCAAGGATGCGCAATCGGGTTATTGGTATGGTGCCAGGTTTATTAATGCGGCCGAAGTAATCAATTATTATTTGAACAATCGTGAAAAACTCGAGAGCGAAACCATGGCATGGCAGCAGACTTGGAATGATACAACACTGCCGTACTGGTTTATGGATCGCACTTTTGTCAATATAGGCACACTGGCCACAGCAAACACCATGCGTTTTGCTTCGGGAAGATTTTGGGGCTGGGAAGGAGTAGGGGCATGTGCCGGTACCTGTACGCACGTTTGGCAATATGGGCAGTCCATGGGCAGGATATTTCCGGATCTTGAACGTAATCTACGTGAAGTGACGGATCTAGGTGTTGGCTTTCAGTCTGATACCGGTGCCATCATCTTTCGTGCTGAATATGAAAAAAGACCGGCTATTGATGGGCAGGCTGGTGTTATTCTACGCTTCTATCGTGACCATCAGATGAGCAGCGACAGCACATTTCTTGAGCGAAACTGGCCTAAACTTAAGAAGGCTGTTCAATTTGTTCTTGATCAGGATAAAAACAAGGATGGTATGACCGATACGCCAATGGAAAATACACTTGATGCGGTCTGGGAAGGTGAAATTGCCTGGATTGTCGGATTATGTCTCGCAGCAATACAGGCTGCTGCATTGATGGCGAAGGAAGTAGGTGATAAAACGTTTCAAAAATTGTGTTTGGAATACGTTAGGAAGGGATCTGAAAATATGGATAGCAAACTCTTTAATGGAGAGTATTATATTCATCGTCCCGATATGCTGCAGGGGCGAAAGATGCTAGGCTCTTATAATACCTGTCATATTGACCAGGTGTATGGTCAGGCCTGGTGCAGACAAGTGGACATGCCGGGGGTCAATCGTCAGGAGAATGTTGTGTCTGCATTGAAAGCACTCTGGAAATATAACTTTACCATGGATGTTGGCCCCTATATAAAAACACATCTTGGCGGAAGGCCTTATGCCTTGGCTGGGGAGGGGGGCATGGTTATGAACACTAATCCAAAGAATGAAGACAAGGCTTATGGGGACAATACTACCTGGCAATTAGGTTATTTCCATGAATGCATGAGTGGCTTTGAACATCAGGTCGCAGCACATATGATGGCTGAAGGCATGGTTGACGAAAGTTTAACATTGACAAGGGTGATCCACGATCGCCATCATGCTGCCAAGAGAAATCCTTTTAATGAGATTGAATGCAGCGATCATTATGCACGTGCCATGGCAAGCTATGGAACCTTTATCAGCGCCTGTGGTTTTAGTTATCATGGGCCGAAAGGGCAGATTGGATTTGCCCCTAAGTTAGGAAAAGCAGATTTCAAGGCGCCTTTCACAACAGCAAAAGGATGGGGGACATATGCCCAGAAGCGAAAAACTAAAGGGGTATGTCAGTGCACACTGACCTTGAAATATGGTCAATTGATGCTTCATGAATTTCATCTAGGCGATGCGGATGACCTATCGCTCAATAAAAAACAACTCATTGTAAAGCAAAATGAAAGGTCGATTGAACTGGTTGAGCTGAAACGCACCGATGAGCGTCTGATCCTTAGTTTTAAGGAGCAAGTCATGCTAAAAAATGGAGATACACTAACAATACAATGGCTATGAAAAAATGGATAAATGATTTGCTTCTTTTCATGATGTTTGCTGTGATGGTCGCTTGTGAATCATCGCCACGTCATTTGGGTGATCCGCTGTTAAAACCAGACTGGAAGGATTTATTTTCGCAGCAATTACCTTTGTTAGGTCACCGCAATTGGATATTGATTGTTGATAAGGCCTATCCCGCTCCTGCAACCAAAAATATGCTGATTATTAATACGGGAAGAAAGATGCCTGAGGTATTGGATACCGCATTGCGACTACTCGATAAGCAAACACATATAAGACCTATTTTTTACCAAGATAAGGAGCTTGGATACTTAGATGAAACCATTGCGCCAGGCCTAAAAGCATATCAGGAGAGTCTAAAGAAATTAATTCCGAACGTAAAATTAACCCCGCTGATGCACGAAGAAGTATTTGCGAAAATGGATAAAGCAGCACAGCTTTTTGATGTTGTCGTACTGAAGACCGAGTCAACTCTGCCTTACAGTTCCCTATTTATCGAACTGGACTGCAAGTATTGGGATGCTGATCGTGAACGTATCTTAAGGCAACGTCTTGCTGATCAGGTTAAATGAAACTTATCTTAATCATTGATAAGTTTTTAATGGCATTTGGAAGACTTTTGGTTTAGTGTGTACAATAATAAAGCAACAGTGTTGCATTTAAGTATTATTGTTTTTACATTTGTGAAAACGAAATTACTATGAGCAGCATTTCCCAAAAAACTAAATTGCCTGTCACCGTTTTAAGTGGATTTTTAGGCGCAGGAAAAACAACACTATTGAATCATATTTTACACAATAAGGAGGGTAAGAAGGTGGCCGTCATTGTCAATGATATGAGCGAAGTGAACATCGATGCACAGGCTGTTGAGCGCGAAAATGTACTTTCACGAACGGAAGAAAAATTAGTAGAGATGAGCAATGGATGTATTTGTTGTACATTAAGAGAGGATTTGATGGTGGAGGTGGAGCGACTAGCGAAAGAAAACCGTTTTGATTATCTTCTTATCGAAAGCACTGGTATTTCGGAGCCTATCCCTGTTGCCCAGACATTCAGTTATGTTGGTAATGATAATGCGATTGACCTGTCTACATTCAGCTATATTGACACCATGGTAACAGTTGTGGACTGTTTCAACTTTGCCAAAGATTTTGGAAGCGCCGACACCTTATTAGATCGAAAATTGACGGACGACGACTATGATAATAGGGCGATCGTAAATCTGTTGACTGATCAGATCGAGTTTGCGAATGTTATCCTCCTGAATAAGGCCGATCTGGTATCTGAGGAAACTTTGAGTACCTTGGAGGCTGCAATTGGGCGGCTCAATCCAGGTGCAAAGCGTATCCGTACACAATTTGGACGCGTTGATCCCCGGGAAATTATGGGTACGGGCTCTTTTAATTTTGATGAATCTTCATCTTCGGCAGGGTGGATCAGGGAACTTGAAAATGAACATACACCCGAAACAGAAGAGTACGGTATTTCATCTTTTGTTTTTCGATCGCAACGGCCCTTCCATCCACAACGACTGCACCGCTACCTCAACGAGCGCTACCCGCACAATATCATACGAGCTAAAGGTCTCCTGTGGTTGGCCTCCCGCCCGCATTTGGCCATTAGCTTTAGTCAGGCAGGCGGTAGCGTAAGGTTGGAAAGTGCAGGCTCATGGTGGAGTAGCATGCCCGAAGAGCAGCGCTATCAGTATCCCAGTTATGCCGAAATCAGAGCTGAACTTCTTAAACGTTGGCATCCGGAGTGGGAAGATCGAAAAAATGAATTGGTATTTATAGGTCAGGATCTGGATAAAGAAAAATATCTGGCGGAGCTGGAAGAATGCCTGTTGACCGAAGAAGAAGGCTATGACTGGCGTTTTACCTGGTGGAAAGACGAATTTCCTAAAAATATTTAAAACTATTTGCGATCTGCATCGGTTAAAAAAGTAAGTAATGTAGGTTAGATATTGTATTTTTCGAAGGTCAGGGGTTAATTTCCTGGCCTTTTTTATGCTGATTTGTCAGATCTTACCCGGAAAACTATACTGAACCTTTATCAATCCGAACATCTAAAAAAACAAACTTTTTTTGTGTTATGGTTGTGTTAAGATAGAAAGTTAGCTACGATTAAAAACAGGCGTATGGGTTTGTCAAAATATCGCGAAAAGCGTTCCGTAGGAAAAACACCGGAACCCTTTGGAGGAAGATCAAGCGGAAAGGAGTTGCGTTTCGTTGTGCAGAAGCATGATGCTTCGCATCTGCATTATGATTTTCGGCTTGAAATGAACGGGGTGCTCAAAAGTTGGGCGGTTCCCAAGGGGCCATCTATGGACCCATCTATCAAACGCTTGGCCATGATGGTTGAAGATCATCCTTACGATTACCGGAATTTTGAAGGTATCATACCAAAAGGACAGTATGGTGGTGGCACAGTGATCGTGTGGGATGAAGGGCGATATGAAGCTTCAGCTACTGAGACAAATGATGTTGCAAAAATGGATAAGAATCTTCGACATCAGCTTTATAGCGGAAAGCTCAAATTCAGATTGTACGGAGAAAAATTGAAGGGAGAATTTGCTTTGGTAAAAGCATACGGAAGAGGGGGAAATGAATGGCTACTGATGAAGTTGGAAGATCAATATGCAACAAGTAAGGATGTCATAGCAAATGATAAATCCGTATTGTCGGGAAAGACGATAGCGGAAATGGAAAAATCGCCCGATAAAGTCTATGGACAGCCAGTTGTTAAAAAGAATAGCATATCAAAAAATAAAGGCAAAAAAAGTAGGAATGCTGCTGAAATAATCAGCAACCAGTTGGAAGAAGTGCCTAAAAAGAAAAAGGCTGAGACGCAGAAACAAGTGTATAATATCACCGACTTGCTAAAGAAATCACCGAAGCAGGTCTTTTATACTACGGTGCAGCCCATGCTGGCGACGCTGATCGACAAGCCTTTTGATGATCAAAACTGGGTATACGAGGTGAAATGGGACGGTTATCGTGCTTTGGCCTTTATGAAAAATGGCAAAATAGAACTAAAATCCAGAAATGACAAAAGCTTCAATGAAAAGTTTTATCCAGTATATGATACCCTGAAAAGCATCGTGATCAATGCCATACTCGATGGCGAGATTGTTGTATTGGAAAAAAATGGAACGGCCAACTTTGCTGCCCTACAAAACTGGAGAAGTGAGGCGGATGGCGATTTGGTATATTATGTGTTTGATATCCTTTGGTACGATGGAAAAGATCTAAAAGGTCTTTCGCTATTGGAAAGAAAAGCGATTTTAAAGGAAGTAATGCCGCAAAACGATTTGATTTTATTGAGTGAACATTTCGATACATCGGGCGTTGGATTTTTGAATGAAGCCAAAAAACTCGGTCTTGAGGGTATTATGGCCAAACGCAAGGAAAGCGTTTACCATATACATGAGCGTTCTTCTGACTGGTTGAAAATCAAGGCTAATAGGCGTCAGGAGGTTGTTATTGGCGGTTTTACAAAGAACGAAGGCTCCAGCAAACTGTTTAGTAGCCTATTGGTAGGCCTATATGAAGGTAAAAAGCTTATTTATACCGGAAAGGTCGGAACAGGATTCAGTGCAAAATTACAACAAGAGCTGATGGCGCAGTTCAAACCCTTGGTCACAAAAAATAGCCCGTTTGATGACGAACCCGATATCAACAAATCCTCACGATTTAGACCCCGCCCTCCTCATGCCGCTGTCACCTGGCTACATCCCAACCTGGTTTGCGAAGTGAGCTTTACAGAAATGACCGGTGACGGCGTTATGCGACATCCCTCATTTGTCGGCATGCGTAACGATAAAAATGCCAAAAAAGTGATTTTGGAAGAAGAGCAGGCCGTTAATGAGATTATCGGCAAACAATCAAAAGAGGGAGATGGGATGCGAAAGAATAGTAAGGAAGGCAGTTCGGATAAAAAAAACTATAAAACAATGCTAAACCCCAAAGACAAAACCCAGGTTCAGAAGGTAAATGGACATGAGTTAAAATTTACCAACCTCGATAAACTATTTTGGCCTGACGAAAAGATCACCAAGCGCGATTTAATTAATTACTATGAGCAGGCTGCACCTTTTATTTTACCATACCTTAAAGATCGACCACAAAGCATGAATCGATACCCAAATGGTATCAAAGAAGAAGGGTTCTATTTCAAGGATGTTACCGATACAGCACCGGAATGGGCAGAAACCTATCTTTACCAAAGCGAGGCCGATGGCCGTGATCGGCATTATCTGGTCGGAAAAGACGAGGCTACATTGTTATATATGGCTAATCTTGGCTGTATCGAAATGAATCCCTGGAGTAGTACCGTCAGAAAACCGGATAATCCGACCTTTTGTATCATTGATCTGGATCCGGATAAAAATACATTTGATCAGGTTATTGAAACCGCCCAGCTCACCAAACAACTTTTAGATGATATGGGGGTACCTTCGTATTGTAAAACAAGCGGTTCCACGGGACTTCACATATATATACCATTAGGAAATAAATATAATTACGATCAGTCCAAGGAGTTTGCGCATATTATTGTCACCCTGATTCATGCGGAGCTACCCGACTATACCAGCTTAGAGCGAACTGTTCGTGATCGGAAAGGTAAAATGTATCTTGATTTTCTTCAAAATAGACCACATGCTACCATTGCTGCAGCATATTCAGTACGTCCCAAGCCTGGAGCGACAGTGTCCATGCCACTCCATTGGGATGAAGTTAAAAAAGGTCTGAAAATTAGTGATTTCACCTTGTTTAATGCGATTGAAAGAATGCATGAACTGGGGGATATCTTTAAACCTGTATTGGGGAAAGGGATCGATCTGAAAAAAGTAATTGATACACTCTCAAAAAAATAGTATTGATATAACCTGAATATAGAAACTCATTGACCGATCTATTCGGTGAAATATAAGTAACGAGATTGTCAGAATAATCATTAGTTATTTAGAATAGTTTTAAATAGGTGACTTTGGATGTATATTTGGAATGCAGAAAAGGTATACCTTTTAACTGCATACTGATTTTATATTGAACGATTATTGTTAGCTAGATGAATAAAGTAGAACTGTTTGAAAATGAGCGCGCAAGTGGCTATGACCAATTTGTTGAGAGCTGGATTCCCAATTACCATTATTTTTTAGATCAGCTGCCGAAGCTCCTCCGAGAAACTGAAAATAAGGATTTATTGGTGGTAGGATGTGGCACAGGAAATGAAATAGAACGTTTTGTTGACACAGCAGAATCTTGGACAATAACCGGGGTAGATCCGTCGCCTGAGATGATTAGTCAGGCCCTGGAAAAATTTGAAGCGGATGAGAATGTTCATCTTGTCGAAGGTGTGGTAAGTGATTTGGACGAAGAGAAACAATTTGGTGCTGCGACGCTTTTGCTTGTATTACACTTTTTAGAAGACAATGGCGAAAAATTGGTTCTGCTCGAAGATATTTCCAAGAGAATGATGTCGCAAGCACCCTTGTTATTATTAGATATTACGGGCAATAAGGAGCAAATTCAACAAAACTTGCAGTTGTTGAGACTTCTTCTGCCCAAGGGGATAGATGAAACACAGGTTGCTCAAAGATTGCGAAGAATCGAGCATGAATTGTTGCATGTCTCGGAAGAACGATTAGCCGAGCTCTGTGAAGAAGCCGGATTTGAACCTCCTGTTCGATTCTTTCAATCATCGATTTATATGGGGTGGATAACCCGAAAAAAAGATATTATTTCCTTTTCTTAGCAAAGGGATTGAAGGAAAGCCCCGTATTAATATAAAACGAAGGATCGGGATTTGCTTCCCATGCATAATCGCGCTGGGTTTTGTTTTTTTCAAATACGCGTGCACGAGGTATGGTTTTTAGTCCTGATTTAAGGGTGGCAATAAAAGATCGGCCCAGCTTATGTTCATAAGTCAGACCCGAATTGATCTCCATCTGACTGAAGGTATATACTTTTTCAGCGCCCTGAAAGTTATAGAGGTAAAAGATCGTACTATTTAAATCGGAACCTATTGAAACGCGGCCATTCCGCAAGACCTCTTTTCGAAGGTAGGCTCCTTTAGGTAAGATGACATCAAGTATCATCCCATTGGCAAATTGTTGCTTGTAGGCAAAGGTTGGGAAAACCGGAATAATCGCTGCTGGATCTATAAAGCCGATGAGGCCCACCGCCATTTGAATCTCCCGCGTAGCTTTTAGTACCACAGTAGCAGATAATATCCCATTAATGCGTTCTATTGCTTTTTCACTCCCATTGGCAGCAACCGTTGCGGTATAAAATGCTACTTTACCCCATAAACGTGAATAACGGGTAAGATTAAGTGATTCGTAATGATAATGATATTGATGGGTTGACTGTATGGTAGATTGTGCGATGGGGTCTAGACGATTGGAGTTTACAGAAGTGAACTGATAGCCAATATTGGTGCCCAAGTTCCAGGTTCTGCTCTTTAAAAAATTAATGTTGATACTACCTCCGGCTTGGTACATCGATTCTACTTTTGTTTTAGGTAAATCCTGACCTTGGAGTTTTGATGAATAACTGTATCCTGTATTGGATTCATAGGTCAAATTGAGAACCCGTGTTATGGGGAATTTGTCAGTAACAACAGCCCTCACTTTTTGCTGTACGCTATCTTTAGTCTGTGCGATTGAAGTGGATATACGAAACAATAGTACAAACACTAAAAGTATTTTTTGCATAAATGTATGATTAAAATCATTGTAAGGATAGCCGAAATTTGTAGGTGGGATTTTTTTTTTAGACCAACAGGTCTTGTTTTTATACAAAAGTCCACTTTAGGGGAACGGTGGAAAGGAACGTTAAAAATCATCTCCCAGTTTTGGTATAAAAAAAATAGGTCTTCGTATAAGAGATCGGATTCTTGCCAAGAAAAGCTTTATTTTTGTTATTTAGGTTAAAATCATTCTAATGCATGCAAGACTTCAATAATAGCATTGTTTTAAGGTATTTTACAGAAAATAAATTCAGGCCACTGCGACATGTGTTTTTTCTGATCGGTTTACTGTTGCTCTTTGCAAATGCAAATTCGAGTTCTCATTTTCAGGGTAGCTATCGGTTTTATTTTTCTATTATCCTATGGTTTGTATTCGTCTGCATGTTTTATGCCAATATGTATGTACTGATCCCAAAGTTTTTCTTTAAGGCCAAATATGAGTTATATGTCTTAGCATTGATACTGCTGGTAACGGCCAGTTTGCTCGTGGTCATGTACATTGCAAATTACATCTATTCCATTCATATTCCCGCTATAAAAAAACCTGAGTCGGACTCTATGGGGCTAATCGCTGCATTATTTATCTGTATTCCGATTATTCTAACCACCACGACATTTAAGCTTTTTAAACGTTGGTTGGAAGACAATAAGCGTATTTCTGAACTGAAAAACCTGGCTTTGACCACAGAGCTTGTTTCCTTAAAAAATCAGATTCAGCCACATTTTTTATTCAACATGCTGAACAACGTTAAAGCTTTAATTCGAAAAGATCCGAATATGGCTACCGAGGTCATCATGAAGTTATCAGATTTTCTGAGATATCAGCTGTATGAAAATAACGATGATAAGACACTTCTGAAGTCCGAAATCAACTTTATAAGCAATTTCCTGAAATTGGAGGAAATACGCCGCGATAACTTAAAAACGCGTATATCTTGCCCAATAGAATTGGAAAAAAAAGGTGTATTTCTACCGCCGCATCTATTTACGGCCTTTATTGAAAACGCGATTAAACATAGTCTCAGCGCCGGTGATGCTGATACTTTCATCACAATCCATTTTTCTGAGACGGACCAGCAGCTTTGTTTTGAATGTGAAAATTCGAAAGATCCCGACAACTCATTTGTCCGAAGCAAATATAGCGGACTGGGATTGGCTAATGCCAAAAGACGACTGGATCTGCTGTATAGAAATGATTATGAACTGTCGGTGTCAACAACTGAGACATTATATAGCGTTAAACTTACTATTCCCTTATGAATTGCATTATTGTAGACGACGAACCCCTGGCTAGGGAAGAAATGAAAAATTTAATCGAAGAAATTTCGTCTATTCAGATAGTCGGTACATTTTCTAATGCGATATCGGCATTGGAATGTATTAAGACAAGCCCGGTGGACTTACTTTTTTTGGATATCGAGATGCCGACGGTCAATGGACTCGATTTTGCACAGTCTCTTCCCAATGACAAGCTGGTTATCCTGACGACTGCCTATGCGCAATATGCACTGAAAAGTTACGAATTGGATGCAATAGATTATCTGTTGAAGCCAATCAATAAAGACCGTTTGGCAAAAGCGATCGATAAAGCAATAGCCTATAAAAAATTACTAGCGTTAAAAGAAAACCAAAGTACGGTTGAGAAGGCCAGTGAGGATGCACTTTTTATTAAATCGGATAGGAAATACTATAAAATTGCATTTACCGATATTCGCTTTATAGAAGCACTCAAAGATTATGTGGTTATCTATACCCGGAACAATAAACTGATTACTGCAATGAATTTGAAGACAATTCACCAGAAACTTCCGGTGAGCCTGTTTGCGCGTACCAGCAAATCCTATCTGATTAATTTATCGTTTATTGATTCTTTTGATAACCATACTGTTTACATCGATAAGTTTGAAATCCCGATTGGTGAGATCTATCGAGAATCTTTCTTTAAACAATATACAGGAGGGCTAATTTGATCTGATGGCTGATTTAAGCCATCACAAAGCGATCCAGAAAATCAACTTGGATACCATAACTACGTAGGAAATTTGTCAGATAGTCGACACAACACTCTTCTGTTTCGAACCGGAAAATAGCATCCTCATCATCAATATCAACCGTGGCATCTTGTACTTGTGGAAGATGGGTCTTGACCAATTGCATCAAAAAATTTTTCTTGTCTTTGGTCTTCACTGAACTTTTAAAAATCATCACTTGCCTAACTTTCATCGCTACTAATTTATTTGCGTTCAAAATCATTTGATTCCCCAATCACCTGAGGTATCCTTACAAATCTATGCTCCTGGTGACACCGGGAAATCGATATTATACGAAAGCATTTAATTTTTATACAAAACAAGATTGAGCAGGCAGTGTACGCATGATGTAGATCAAAAATAAATACCAGCGGCTATCAATTCTAAATTTCTACAGAAAGGGGAGGCATCTTTGTCAGGTGTTACAGTTAAGTAGCTTTTTAGTTTTTGAAATATGATTGCAAATTTAGTTATCCTATTTTTAAGCACGATAGTCGCTTTTTGGATCAGCGCTATCTGTGGGGGAGGGGCAAGTCTTATCCTTATACCTCTCTTGAATTTTATGTTACCTTCATCGGTCATTCCTTTCTCGTTGACTATCGGTACATTTACAAGTTCAGTCTCAAGAATAGTCGTTTTTAAACGGCATATCAACTGGAAAATCTTTTTATGGTTTGTGCCGTTTTCCATTCCAGCTGTACTATTGGGGGGATATCTGATTAAATATATCGAACCCTCTTATTTGCAGTTGATTGTCGCGTTTTTCCTTATTGGAAATATCCCCCAATTATTTGGATCAAAAAATGCGGATTTGCCATCGGAAAATAAGTATTCGAAATCTTTTCTGGCAATTATTGGTTTTCTTTCCGGCTTTATTTCGGGAATAACAGGTGCGATTGGGTTGCTGTTCAATCGGTTCTATCTGAGAATGGGCCTTTCTAAAGAAGAGATTATAGCCACCCGTGCCGCAAATGAAGTGTTTTTACATCTCGTAAAGCTTATTATTTATATTATTTTAGGTTTGTATTCTAAGGCAGCCTTGGGATTGGGTTTGGCTATTGCCATAGCAACAATAGTCTCTTCAGTGACAGTCAAATTTATATTGCCCTATGTCAGTGATCAGCTCTTTAAAAAAATCGGTTATGGCGCTATGGTGGTTTCGGGAGTAGTATTGTTGGTCGGTAGTTCGCGTAAGATTGTCGATCAGGATAGTTTGCTGATTAGCTTGGCTCATTCGCCAAATAAAACCGAGCTTACTTTGAACTGGAGGGAAACAAATCTTGTCTTGGAATATAGTAAAGCTCATGGTCTGGAATTCGAACGATCTATTCACTGGATTGGTCTGCCGCTTCAGCTCCGGCAAAAATACTTTACCCTCAGCAAAAACCATAGTAGTATCCATATCGAAAAGGTTATGCAGTTTAGAAAAGGAGCCAGCTATGAATTTTACGCCCATAAAGAAGGTGTATTGACACGATTAGATTAGTGTTTTTTTACAAGCAACATCTTTGTTTTTAACGCTAATCCTCCATTATAATTAATACTAATTCTTGATTAAAATATATAATCTACCAATTTAGTAGTTTATTAAAAAATATTCCTATATTTGAGCCGTAGAAATATTTAGTAGGAAGTATATGGCATTGGAATATTTAGCACAACAGGCACACGAACAACATTTAGATCAGGCTTTTTCGCGTAAAGAACAAATGATGATGCGTGCGTTATGTAGGCTTAAAATGTCTGATCGTGTTTTATATATCGGTGCTCATCCGGACGACGAGAACAATAAATTGTTGACCTTTTTGGCTCAGCATCAGTTGGTCGATACGGCCTATCTTTCCGTGACGCGTGGTGAGGGTGGACAGAATTTTATAGGCACAGAAAAGGGACTAGATCTGGGTGTACTTCGGGTGCAGGAATCACTTGCAGCCCGTGCAATTGAGGGAACAAAACAGTTTTTTACACGTGCTAAGGATTTTGGATTTGCAAAATCTGTCGATGAAACGCTGGCACGATGGGATGAAAACGGTGTACTTGCCGATATGGTTTGGACCATCCGTTATTTTCGCCCTACTGTAATTGTAACACGTTTTTCACCGGATGTCCCAGACTCACATGGACATCATCAGGCCTCAGCAATTCTAGCGGCAAAGGCTTTTGATCTGGCCGCTGATCCATCAGTTTATATAGAACAGCTATCCGAATTGGAGCCTTGGCAGGCTCGGCAGCTGTTGTGGAATGTGTATCAGGACAGTGGTGTGAAGGATATCGGTGGAGAAGTGAGGCCTTTGCCAGCATATTTTTCGCTGGATATTCCAGTGAGACACGGCTCTTTGGACTTTCATTATGGAGAGATTGCAGCAGAAAGCCGTAATAGGCATCGTTCTCAGGCTATGGGAAGTCTTGTTCGGCATCAGCCTAGCACCGAATATTTTGAATTATTAAAAGGTACACCGATCAGTTCGGAGAAACAGCACGCTATTTTTACGCAATATACTGCTCAAGATTCTTATTCACTCGTATTTAATCGCTTGGTGGACGATCTTATTGCAAAATGTGAGTCAGATACAGCAGAACTTGTTTTGGAGCTTGGAACGATTTTATTTTGGATGAGGATTGTTCCTGATGGTCATGTTATCCATGAAAAACGAGCTGAGGTAGAGCGTCTTCTGCTCGACTTTGCTGGTGTATCTTTGGAAGTACAGGCTATTGAGGAACTTTGGGTACCAGGAACCGAGGTTAATATGATCCTGAACGCGCATATCCCATCGGAATCCAATCTACAGCTGACCACAGTGAAAGTTCCATTTATTCGTAACGGAGAGCAAAAAGACTTTACTTTGTCACCTTCGAAGACGATCCATTTAAATGGTCAGCTTCTGGATACGATTTTACCTTCTTTTCCAACTTGGCTTAGTGCTGAGGGCGATGCACATAACTATGCGCCGGCGTCGCCTGCTGATGTTGTATTGACACAATTTGGAACTGAATTGTCTGTTCATTTGGAACTGCAGTTTGCCGGCTTACCGATCGCGGTTAAGTTACATGTGAAACATGATGGTAGTCCTGTTGCGGTGGCCCCCCCGGTGACAGCAACTTTTGATTCGGATATCGTGGTGCTCTCCAATGCGACCAGACGTTTAATTGCTTTAGAGCTACAATCTAATGTCTCCGAATCCTTATCTATAAAGGTTAAGCTTACGCTACCGGATGGGCTCGATGTATTTCCGAAAGAAATTGAGCTCAATATAGCGGGTAATGCAACCGAGAAGCTTAGCTTTGAGTTGAGGTCGCCTGCGCAGCAGGAATATATTCAAGAAATCGGCTTTGAGATTGAGACGGCTGCAGGACGGTATCCGTTCACATCCAGAAGTATTGTTTATCCACATATTAATCAACTAACTTACTTTCCCAAGGGCATATTGCGGGTGCTAAACTTACCCGTGAATATTACGGCCCAGAAAGTTGCTTATATTTCGGGGATGAACGATGAGCTTGCAGGGAGCTTACGCCAGCTTGTTGGTCATTTGGAGATTATTCCATTTGAGTCAATTGGGGGAATTGATCTCTCAGACTTTGATGCAGTGGTTTTGGGAATACGAATATACAATAGCCATCCGCTAATTACGGGATTTCATCAGCTTTTTCGTGACTATGTTGAGCAGGGTGGTGTATTGATAGGGCAGTATAATACGCCGTATGATTTGCATTTGACGGAGGTTGGGGCTTATCCTTTGGCGGTTTCCCCGGAAAGAATTACGGATACGGAAAGCCATATATCATTTTTGAACCCTTCCCATCGCATATTGAACTACCCTAATGTAATCGGACAGCATGATTTTCAAAATTGGGTACAGGACCGGGCGCTTTTTTTACCTCAAAAATGGGCTTCGGATTTTGAACCGATACTGCGTGGGCAAAATGGAGATAATCGTACGGAAGATGGGTTATTGCTGCTGCACAAAAAAGGAAAAGGTTATTATATCTATAACAGCCTGTCGCTCTTTCGACAACTGCCAGCAGGAGTAGCAGGGGCATATCGTCTTTTTGCGAATATGTTATCCCTAGCTTCGCGTTAGACCAGAAGCTTGTCGGATAAAAAAATCCCCAGTGCGTATTGACTGCACTGGGGATGGTATCACTGCTATTTTATGTCGATTTTTTCTAATCCTTTTTATGGAAAAAAGACGCTTTGGGAATATCGATCACTTTTGAATCATTGACATTGTATTGAAGTTTTAAGGTGAAACCTCCTCCAGCTTCAAGGAAATCTACAGCAATTGGGTGGTAGCCTGCTTCTAGCGCAATCTGTCCGCTTTTCATAATCGGTGCATGCTGCCCGTCATTATCAACGACAAGCTGATCATGGATCCGCAGGACACCACCATCATCACAAGTAAAATAGAAATTATAGATTCCTTTTTCTTTGACGTAGAGATATCCTCTTATTTTTGCACCAAAAGAAGGCATTTTGATGGTATCGCTTAGCGCTACATTGTTAATCACTTCCTGACGCACTTCGGGACCCGAAATGGCAGAAGTATTGGTAAAAGTTCCATTGAAAAATGTCGCTGTAAGGCCCGGAACCACGGTGCTTTCGTCAACTTTTATACCCTTTTTCCAAGTATCATTTTTAAAATCAACCTGATAGAGCTCACTTTTTGCACCCGAAGGCGAGATTGTCGCAAAACGAATAGGGCCTTCTTTTTTAACGACAAGAGAGCCGTTCAGCACTGCGCTTTGCTTTGTTGGAAGACTACCATCGGTGGTATAATGTATTGGATTTTGGGGAAGTTCATTCGAGACTTTTAGTGTAGATTGTCCGTCGACAATTACCTGTGTTTCGGCGAAACCGTTGAGGTCTGGCATACGATACCGTAAACCCATTTTGTTCCAGAGTCCAAAGTGTGCAATTACTCGATTTCTATAGCTATCATACAGGGATTTGTTGGTCCATACGCGTTCCGATAAAGCACTTAAACGTGGGAGGATCATAAACTCTAACCGCGCGGTTGAGGGGATCATTTCTGTCCAGATATTGGCTTGTGCACCTTGGATCAAATGTGCCTTTTGGCTGGATATATCCGAAGGGACCACACTCATATTGTACACGGCATCTAGGCTGCTGCTATTTGGAAGGTAATCAAAATAAAGCGGATTTGTCGGTGTCATAACGACCCGGTGACCACGGTTAACGGCTTCCATAGGTGCGTTTTTTACCCAACCACGCCAGTACATGACCATCATGCTGGTATCGGAACTGCCGTCCAATATTTCATCCCAGCCGATACTCTGTTTATTTTTTGAACGGATAAAATTGTTCACTCTTTTGACGAAATAACCTTGCAGATCATGTAAGTTAGTTATTTGCTTTTCTTTCATAAAAGCCTGCGCAGCTGCTGATTTTGACCAGGAGTCTTTTTCTACCTCGTCGGCACCAATGTGAATATAGTGTGATGGGAATAGCTCAATGATTTCGCTTAGTACATTCTCAACAAAAGTATAACTACTTTCTTTCCAGGGGCTGATCGGTACAGAAAATTGTTTTCCCCAACCCGCGGACTGACTGTCCAATAGGAGTTCGGGATAGGCCTTTGTAGCCACCATCATGTGCCCTGGCATATCTATTTCCGGAATGATTTCTATTTGTCGGCTGCTCGCATAGGCAACAATGTCCCTGATATCCTGTTGTGTATAAAAACCGCCATATTCTTCCTTTCCGTTTGTTGTGCGGATCAGTTCCTTGGGCAGATTAAAGTCGGGATTTTCCTTGGCTTTCACAAAGCAGGCAGAATCCTGATTGTTATACGTCCGCCAAGCCCCTTGTTCGGTTAGTTTAGGGTATTTTTTGATTTCTATGCGCCAACCTTGATCGTCTGTCAGGTGCAGGTGAAATTTGTTGAACTTGTAGGTTGCAAGTAGATCGATAAATTTATAAATATAATCTTTTGGAAAAAAATGACGGGCTACATCGAGTTCGACACCACGCCATTGGAAAGCAGGCTCGTCTTTGACCGTTAAATAGGGGAGAGCAATCTTAGCTGTTGTTCCTGAGAGTAAATATAATTGCTGGATTGTCTGTAATCCATAAAATGCACCCTTTTCAGATGCGGCGATGATCTGGACACCTTTTTGATCTATGATCAATTCATACCCCTCATTTGAGAGCCCTTGATTTTTAATCAATTGCAACGTGGCGCTGGCTTGCTTCACGTTTTTTTTGTTTAGTTTCCCGAATAGGGAATGGTCGATCCATCCCGATAATGATTTAGAAGATAGGGCTGGATCAATATAGTAACCCAATTCTTGACCCTTTAGCTGAAAAAGGCCTGGCTTAGCCTCCAACTGCTGCGGAAATGGAATGAGTTGAGGAAGTGCATTTTTTTGTTGCGCAAAATTTAGTGTCGGCAGGTACAGGGCACAGGATAGGAGTAAGGTTGAGAAGATTTTATTCATGAACGTGTTTTTTGTGATTCACAAGTGTTATTAGATTTTGTTGCAATATACCAATATTTCAGGTATTGGCAGGTAATTTTAGTTGATCAATATTCCGTGAGATTATGCGCAATACTCCTCTTGGTATTATTATAAATGTTTGTTTGACATTTATATATTTATTCTTATCTTTAACTTGAAAATAACCTTTATTTGAATGGGCCTATGTTGTGTTTATATCCTGAATATTTTCATTGTATAGTTGTTGCGGTGCTCAACAATTTTGTAAAAAGTTGCAAATGGATTGGGGCGAATGATAGTCGGCAAAGGATCTCATCCAAGAGAACAGGTTGGTGTTGTTAACTTATTTGGTGGTGGCGGAGCTATGAAAAATTTTCTCATTATCATTGGTTTTTTTTGGCAGTTGGCCCATGTTTATGGACAGCCCAATAGTGCCCATTTTTTTTCCCTTCAAGATGGCTTAAGCAATCAGCAGGTACTGGATATCGTGCATGACGATGAAGGATTTATGTGGGTAGCCACAGAGCTAGGGCTGAACCGTTATGCGGGAAAGTCTTTTAAATCGTATTATGCCGCCGATAAGCAGGACGGTCAATCGGTCAATAGCAATGAAATTAATACGCTACTGTATGCAGGCAGGAAAGTGTATATCGGAACAAGATCCAATGGGCTGAATGTGCTTGATTTAGGCACAAATAGATTCAGTTATTATACACATGATGCAGCTAATCCAAAATCTATAGCTACGAATGATATTACGGATATGATTGAAGGCAAGGATGGGAAATTGTGGTTAGCGACCTACCATCAAGGGGTGCAGCATTTTGATCCAGTAACGGGGGAATTTAGTCATTTCAATAAAAAGAATTTTCCGGGTCTTCCCGAAAATAGCATTTGGTCTCTGGCCGAAGATCAAAAAAGAATGCTTTACATCGGGCATGTTAACGAAGGTTTAACAATAATGGATCCCATTAGCCATTCTTTGAAACGACTAACTAATCACAATACTTCCGGACAATTACCGGATAATGAAATTAAAGTCTTGTTTTGCGATCAAGCCGGCAATATGTGGATAGGGACCCGAAAGGGGCTGGCTGTGTATCATCCAGCTTCCGGTAAACTACAGCAGGTTTCTTTGGCAGGATTGGCAAAAAATGGAAATGAACCTTTTGTGTATGCGATTAAGGAAATTGGTCATACGTTGTGGATAGGGGCCGAATCGTCGCAACTCTTTTTACTGCAGCCGAGCTATGGTTATGATAAGCGTATTGAAGCCGTACAGCATGTAGAGCGTTTTGATCTGGGGAAAGGCAATAATACGATGGTCCAGCATATTACTCCCGATCGGTTTGGAAACGTTTGGCTAGCGTTATATGGTGGTGGCTTGGGAGTTGTGAGTCATATTGCCCCCTTCTTTAGTGTCTTTCCATCAGACAATATGTTGCCGGATCGACTGGCAACAGTGAGCAATGTATTGGTGGGGGAAAATCGGACAATACATTTGGCGACTGAAGGTTCAGGTCTAGTCGAAATGAATGCGGAAGGGCGTTTATTGAAGCAGATTACCAAAAAGAATGGTGGGGCAGACGATTTCCTTCTAACAGCTTTTAAGGATCAGCATCAACATGTTTGGCTCGGATTACGTAAAGGTGGAATTGCCGTTCAATATGCTGGATCGTCCGTTTGGAAAACCATTGATTTAGGTGAGCCTGTGACGGAGGTACGCGCGATTTATGAGGACCATTTAGGACAGATCTGGTTTGCAGCACATCAAGGGGTATTTATATATGATGAAGGAAAGGGGCATGTCCAGAAGCTTTTGATCAACAAACCAATGCTTGGCGATTATGCGCCCCGAACGTTGATGGAAGATGGCCAACACAACATGTGGGTCGGAACTTATGGGCAAGGACTCTATGTTTACGATCCCCAGCATAAACTGCTTCGAAAAATGGACAAGGGTAATGGCTTGCAAAATAACACGATTAATCATTTGTTGCGGGACAGAAATAACAATATCTGGGTGGCTACAAATCAAGGACTGGCCGTGCAGGAAGCGGGTAAAAAGATTGGTGATCTATCTCTATTGATGCCTCCGGGAGGGAATGCATGGCTTTTTGTCAATGGACTCGCAGAAGATCATACCGGAAATATTTGGTGTTCGACCAAATCGGGGATGTTACGCTATATCCCGAAAGAAAGACGTTTTCTACAATATGACCAGTCTTTCGGTTTGCCTTTGGGAGGTTTTATCAATGCAAGTGTAGGAAAAGACAGTGAAGGTCGACTGTATTTTGGGATGCAGGAAGGAATGTGTTATTTCAACCCAGCCACAATCCCGTCCAATTTACCAACCTCGCCCCTAAGTATTAGCCGATTTATTGTTTTTCGATCCGGAGAGTCCGGTACACAGGTCGATAAATACCCCTCGCCGACAAAGGCGATTGAACTCAATTATGATGAAAATAGCTTTCGCATCGAACTTGCTGTTATGGACTTTGCTCTAGACGGTTTGGTCGAGTTTGGCTATAAATTGCAAGGGCTTAATAATGACTGGATTTTTCTGGGAAACGAGACCAACCTCGATTTTCGTAATATACCCTATGGTGAACATGAGCTGCTGATTCGCACCCGGATGAAAAATGGGCAATGGTCGCAGGACTACCAACATCTATTGATCAAAATTGCACCACCTTTTTATCTCAGTTTATCCGCCAAGATCGTGTATCTGCTCCTCGTGCTGCTAATTGGATATATTATCATTTCTTTCTATTTCAAAAAAATGAAAGCTGAATCCGAACTAAAACTGAAAGAGCGGCAACATGTGCAGGACGAACAGTTACATGCAGAACGCCTGAATTTCTATACGCATATAACGCACGAGCTACGGACACCTTTGACGTTGATTCTAGGCCCCCTTGACGACCTGTCCCAAGAGCAGCAGCTTACTGAAAAACATCGCGAACTGGTTCAGACGGTACAGAAAAGCGCTAATAGACTCTTCACATTGGTCAACCAGTTGTTGGAATTTAGGAAGGTAGAATCGCAGTTTAAACCCTTTGTACCCGAAGCCGGGTCTTTGGGAGAAATGCTCGTAGATCTTGCCCATAAATATAAAACATTGAATCACAAACCTGGTCTTCGGGTGTTGTCTGAACTCCCTGTGAGGGATTCACGTACGCTATTTGATGCCGAAATCGTACAATTGATCGTAGATAATTTATTGTCGAATGCCTATAAATATACCGAGTCAGGTTATATTAAACTAAGCTTGCATTACGAAGAATCGGATTTGGATCATTGGGCGGTGTTGTCCGTAGAAGATACTGGAGTAGGTATTGACAAAGAAGATATCGGTAGGATTTTTGAAAAGTATTATCAGGTTGCGGGTACAGGTACTCAGGGGACGGGTATTGGTCTGGCCTTGGTGAAAGAACTTGTGGCGATCCATCATGGAAAGATTGATGTGAATAGTACATTTGGCCTTGGTACCACCTTTACGGTAAAATTGAAAACCGATCGATTACCTGTTGAGAATGGCGAGCTGCCTGTTTCTTCGCAACGTCCGCTAGTGCTATTGGTTGAGGATGATCTGGAACTTCGTGAATATCTGGGAAGTACCTTGCAAAGACAGTATGATGTGGTGCTCGCCGAAAATGGAACTGTAGGCTATCAAATGGCGATGGATAGGGTGCCCGATTTGGTGATCAGTGATATTATGATGCCCGATATGGATGGTTTTCAGCTTGTACAGCAATTGAAACAGGAACGTAGCACAAGTCATATCCCACTGTTGCTATTGACAGCAAAAAACACCGATGCAGACCGACAACGGGGCTATGATCTGGGGATAGACTCCTACCTGATTAAGCCAGTTACAGCAGCTTTACTTTTCAAACGTATTGACAATCTATTGAGCCGACAGAAACAGATCAATGAACTGATTTTGGAAAGTTTAAATACAAAACCATCTTTTTCAACTACCAATATAGAACTAGAACAAAAGCCTCCGGAGGAACTCTGGCGTGAAAATGAATTTGTTCAGGATTTTATGCAGATCGTCGAACAGCATATGCAGGATGAGGTCTTGGATGCTGCTACCCTCGCTGATCGCATGAATATGAGTCAGTCTACCCTTTATCGGAAATTGAAAGGCATCACAGGAAAAAATATCAATCAGCTCGTACGTAAGATACGTATCCATAAGGCGGCAGATCTACTTCGGAGCGGGAAGTATAACGTGACTGAAGTGTCATTTATGGTCGGAATCAATAGTGCGATTTATTTTCGGCAGTGCTTTAAAGAGGAGTTTGGTCAACTACCTTCCGAATATCAACGATCCGACAATAAAGCCCGCGTAGTGTATTAAAACAATCTACATCAGATAAGTATGCCCCTACTATTTTAACATAGCTAGGGGCATAGTTTTTTCGCATAAAGCTGCTTTCTAATATACTTCGATCAAAACAAGATCAGTTTGAAAAAAAAACATAAAATATACCTTAAATATATTTAAAAAGCTGTTTTTGACTAAAAAATATATGTTTTTTGACGGATTTGTGTACGATGGAATGTTGCAAAATCGGCTAAGTTTGAGGTATTAATCCAATTATAAATCTAGGAAGGGGTGGCAACGATGCAAAAGAAATAACCAAAGTAGACCGTAGTTTACCATCATATTGTCTTGTCCAGCTAGATTGTATTATTTACTGTTTAATTCGTATTGAAATTTATGAAAAACTTAAAGATTGCTTCTTTTTACACCATGTTGAGCGTGATGCCAACATTGCTGTATGCGCAGGAGAAGGTTACGGGACAAGTTTTCAACAAAGCAAACGAGCCTATCGTTGGTGCGAGCGTACTCCTCCTTGAAGGCGGGAAGGGGACCTCAACAGACAAATCGGGGAAATTTGAGCTGAATGCTAACAAAGGAACGCTCGTCGTGTCATTTGTTGGGTATAAAACTCGTCGAGTTCCATTGGATGGAACAACAAATTTAAAAATCCAGCTCGAGGCAGATGAAAATGTATTGGAGGATGTCGTCGTTGTTGGTTATGGTAAACAGTCCAAACGTAATATTACAGGGGCGGTAAGCAATATTAAATCAGAGGATATTGTACGGTCATCATCGACGACGACTGCTGGGGCTTTGGCAGGAAAGGTGCAGGGGATCTCAGTGCGTGCCAAAGACGCACGTCCCGGTCGTGGTGCAGCGATCGAGATCCGGAATATGGGCTCGCCTTTATATGTAATTGATGGTGTTGCTTATGGAGGTCAGGAAGGTACTGACTGGGTTGGTACACAGAATGGCTCCGGAGCAGATATCTTCAACTCGCTGAATCTTGAAGATATTGAGAGTATCTCTATTTTGAAAGATGCCGCAGCAGCAGTATATGGATTTCGTGCTTCCAGAGGTGTTGTACTGATTACCACCAAAAAAGGAGCAAAAGGAGAAAGTGCAAAAATCAATATTAATGGCTACCAAGGCTGGCAAAATTTGACACGTTTTCCGACCATGGCAAACGCTAAACAATACACACGCGGATTGGTTGAGGCCGCACAGAATGAAAACCGCGACCCGAAGACGGTTTATACACCCGAGGAGTTGGCGAAATGGCAGGCAGGGACAGAGCCCGGCTATCAAGGCTATGATTATTATGACATGGTGATCCGTAAGAATATTCCACAGCGATACATCAATGCTAATGTCACCGGTGGAAATGAAAAGTCCAATTACTTCCTGTCATTGGGCCACCTCAATCAGGATGCAATGATCAAGGATTTCAATTATAAGCGAACCAATTTCCAGGCCAATATGGAAGCTGAGGTACTCAAAGGACTTACTGTCGGGACACAGATTTCAGGAAGACATGAGGGCACACAGGATGTTGGCTTACCAGGTGGGGATGGATACTTCTCGTCTATTTTGGCTATTATGAAAAATAGGCCGACTGTAGGTCCCTACGCAAATGACAATCCGGAATATATCAATCATACCAATGATTTTCCCTATAACCCGGCTCTCTTTAGTCGCGATATTGCCGGCTATAAAGACAATAAATACCTTGCTGGAAATGTGAATCTCTTTGCGGCCTATAAGACAAATTTTGGTTTGTCGGCAAAAGGAACTGTTTCTTACAACTATACCAACAATAAATTTGAAGGCTTCCAATATACCTATGATGTATATCGGTACGAAAATAATGCTTATAAGCGAACTGGCGGAAGTGATGCTGGCTGGCGTTACGATACCACGAGGGAGATTGTTTCTCGCTTTGCACAGTTCCAGATCGATTACAACAAGCAGATCGGCGATCACACTTTCGCGGGAATGTTAGGCTATGAGCGTTCAGATTGGGACCGGACCTATAAGGCATTGGGCGCAAATCCTTCAAACAATTATATTCCGTTGTTAAGACTGTCGGAGCTCAATAGTTTGGCCGATGAATGGGCTTACGAGGCTCGGGCTGGATATATTGGCCGTATCAATTACAACTACAAGGGCAAGTATCTTCTGGAAGTATTGGGCCGTTATGATGGATCTTTTAAATATTATGAAGGTAAGCGCTGGGGATTGTTTCCGGGAGCATCGGTAGGTTGGCGTATTTCGGATGAAGGGTTCTTTAAACCATTAAAATCCGTGGTGAGTGACCTTAAAATCCGCGGTTCGATCGGACAAACAGGACTTGAAGAGGGCGTGGGAATGCACGATTACCTTGCCGGATATAATTGGGCGGCTGGAAGTGCTGTCTTAGACGGAGCCTATGTGCCCGGGGTACAGCCTAGAGGTTTACCAGTTCGCAACCTCTCCTGGGTTAAAAACACCAATTATAATATGGGTATCGATGCGACACTGTTGAAGAATAAGCTGACATTGACGGCCGATATCTTTAAAATTATCCGTACTGGATATCCTGGCAAACGGTACGATGTCCTATTACCAGCTGAAATCGGTTATGACCTTCCCAATGAAAACCTCGGTAAGAACGGCTATTATGGAGCCGAAGGTATCATTACCTATACTGATAAGGTCGGTGAGCTTAACTATGTTGTCAGTGGGAATATGACTTTTTCACGTTATCGTGACTTAGAAACCTATAAGCCTCGTTTCAGTAATTCGTGGAATGAATACCGTAACTCGATTGAAGACCGCTGGGGTGGAGTATGGTGGGGATACCAAGTAGTTGGACGATTTCAGTCGGAAGAAGAGATCCGCAACCATCCGATCAATAATGATGGTCAGAACAATAGGACGCAACTTCCTGGTGATTTGATTTATAAAGATGTAAACGGCGATGGGGTTATCAATGATATGGATCAGCGTCCGATCGGTTATCCGACGGGTTGGGCACCGATGATGAGCTTCGGTGGTCGGATAGGACTTGACTGGAAAGGCATCAACTTAAATATTGATCTGGCCGGTGGTGCGGTGCAATCCTGGTTTCAGGATTATGAGTTACGTAATGCCTTCCATGGTGGGGGTAATTCTCCAGCTTATCTACTTGAAGATAGATGGCATCGCAAAGACCCTTATGATCCAAACAGTGAATGGATTCCGGGACGCTACCCTGCGATTCGTAATGGCAACTCAGGTCCCAATAGTCGAAATAGTGATTTTTGGTTGACCAATGTACGTTACCTGCGTGTCCGCAACCTGGAGGTTGGATACAATCTGCCAAAAGCATGGATTCAAAAGATAAAGGCCGAAAAAATACGGTTCTATATCAATGCCTCAAACTTGATTTCGTTTGACAATGTCAAAGACTACCAGATTGATCCCGAGATCGAAGCGAGAGCAGCAGTAGTATATCCACAGCAAAGGGTATTTATGGTTGGATTTAATATGACTTTTTAACATGAAACTACGATTTAAACTTACATATATAGGAGTTGCTTTATTGACCTTGTCCACGTTGAACAGCTGCAATCACGACGATTGGTTTGACCGGGATTCAAAATCATTGATTACCGATGCACAGCTTTGGAATGACCCGAAACTGTTAACTTCACTCGTCGCCAATTATTACGACAGAATGCCAACGCTACATGGTGTTTTCAATACAGGAGGAATGACCGAATTGGATGATGCCATGTGGTCGGGACATCGCGATCAAAACTGGCGTAATGATTATCAGTTTGGTGACGATTACGGTCGCTATTGGGATTATGGACTGATTCGGGATCTGAATCTTTCCCTCGAAAATATCGATCAATTCAGTACACAATTGTCTGATGCACAACGCAAGCAGTATAAAGCCGAAATACGCTTCATCCGCGCTTTCGTTTATTTTGAGCTCGTCAAACGCATGGGCGGCGTACCGATCGTTACAACCCAGCTCATCTATGACTTTAGCGGTGATCCAACACCATTGCAGGTGGCACGTGCCAAGGAGTATGAAGTCTACGATTTTATTTACAAAGAATTGGAAGAGATCAAGGAAGATCTTACCGTCTATAATGCCAGTAAGACCAGAGCCAACAAGTATACAGCATTAGCTTTGGAAAGTCGGGCAATGCTTTATGCGGCGTCCATCGCGAAATATAATAATCTAATGGCCTCACCGATAACGACTGCCGGAGGAGAAGTGGGGATTCCAGCCAATATGGCGACGGGGTATTATACCAAGTCGCTGGCTGCTTCCAAGGAAATTATGAATGGCCCCTATGCGCTTTATAATGAGAATGCCGATAAAGGTGCCAATTTTTATGATATGCTCAATAAGAAAACTGGTACTGAAGTCATCTTTGCCAAGGATTTTGTCACGAGTTTAAAAGTTCACCGCTTTGCTTATGACAATATCGTCAGAAGTCTGACCGAAGACAATGAGTCGTCATCGACGATTTCTCCTTCATTGAGTCTTGTAGAAAGTTTTGATTATCTAGATGGTAGCAAAGGTACACTACATGATAAAAACGGCGCAGGAAATTACGTAGCCTACCAAAATATCAACGATATTTTTGCGAATAAAGATGCTCGTTTGTTTGGGACGGTGATTTATCCGGGAACTTCTTTCCGCGGACGTGCTGTGAGTATTCAAGCTGGAGTGGCAACTTGGGGGACGAATGGAGCTTACCAGTTTACAGCAGCGCCACAACTGGGACAGAATTATGCGAGTGGTGGTTTGTGGACCGGTTTTGATGGACCGCTTTATGACGCACAGGACGTCAGCAACACCGGCTTCTATATCCGTAAATTTGTCAGCGATGCGCCGGCAGCCAGTACACGCGGTACATCAGCTGCTAACTGGTGGCCGTGGTTTCGTCTTGGTGAAATTTATCTCAACGCGTCAGAAGCTGCATTTGAGCTGGGACAGACCGTGGACGCAAGAACTTACGTCAATAAATTGCGCGAAAGAGCAGGATTTCCGGCCAATAGCGTTAGTAACCTAACGATGGATATTATCCGGAACGAACGCCGTGTCGAACTTGCTTTCGAAGATCATCGTTACTATGATCTTAAAAGATGGCGTATTGCACATTTGGTGTGGGACGGATCGGAAAATGATCCCAACGCTGTTGTATATGGACTATATGCTTATCGTGTCGTGCGTCCAGGGCATGCCGATGACGGTAAGTATATCTATGAACGGGTAAGACCTGCGCGTTTCAGAAAGGCACGCTTTTTCCGTATGGCCAATTATTATGCGTCCATTAGTCAGGATGTCATTAATAAAAATCCTAAAATAGTTAGAAATCCATTCCATTAATCTAGTTGTACCATGAAAATAAAATTTTTAAGCTTATTGGTAGCTTTTGCAAGCCTACTCGTTGTAGGTTGTAAATATGATAATTTTGAAGCCCCAAAATCAACGCTTTCTGGACGCGTTGTTTATGAAGGAAAGGCGATTGGCGTTCGGAATAATGGGCCTCAATTGGAATTATGGCAGGATGGGTATCCGCTTCGCTCAGCAATACCCGTATATTTTGATCAGGACGGCTCTTTTTCTGTTAGTCTTTTTGATGGCGAATACAAATTGGTGCGGAAAGGAGATTCACCATGGCTACAACAGGCAACAGATACGGTATTGGTGCAAGTGAAGGGCAATACGACAATTGATGTGCCTGTAACACCCTATTTCACGGTGACAAATGAGTCTTTTCAAAAAAATAATAACAGTATTACTGCTAACTTTACGGTTAATAGAGTAGTAGGTACGGCAAATTTGGAGTTTGTGCGACTTTACCTCGGTAAATCTGTTTTAACAGATCAGGTACAACGCGAGCTACGTGTGGATGCTAATTTGGCTAATGTTGCTTTTGGTCAACCGACAAGTATCGTCGGTGAATTGCCGGACAACCTGAAAAACCTCGATTATGTGTTTGCCCGAATAGGGGTGAAAGCTACGGTATCCGGAGAGTACTACTATACGGCAGTTCAAAAAATAGCTTTAAAATAGGTGTGATGGCAAGTAAAATTGCCGGATTACGAAGCCACGGGATCATATTCCGTGGCTTTTAAAGATGCAAAAAAATGGTCTAATGCTTATTTATTCTACTAAACCTTCATGAAAAAAAACAAAATTTCAATCTTAGTTACCTTATTTTTAATACATGCTACATGCGGCGTTTTTGCTCAGGCTTATCGCAGCGGACCTACGGACAAAGATTTTGCAGGTTATTTATTTGCCTATTTCAAAGGTAATGCTGTCGCAGATGAGGCTGTTTGTTTTGCGATCAGCACAGATGGCTATACCTACAGAGCCTTGAATGAAAACCAGCCTATCCTGGATTCGAAGGTGATCAGCAAGACTGGTGGTGTACGGGATCCCCATATTCTCCGTGGCGAAGATGGAAAAACATTTTATATGGTGCTCACCGACATGACCTCCTCCAAAGGCTGGGATTCTAATCGGGGTTTGATCCTGCTAAAATCCGAAGACCTTGTGCATTGGTCTCATCAGGCAATCGGTATCCAGCAGCGTTTCAAAGGCCAGGAAGCGTTGAAGAGAGTATGGGCACCACAGACTATATATGACCCTTCGGCCGACAAATATTTGGTGTACTGGTCCATGCAGCACGGAAATGGTCCGGATATCATCTACTATGCTTATGCTAATAAGGAGTTTACAGATTTTGAAACCGAACCTAAAGTGCTGTTTCTTCCAAAAAATGGTAAATCCTGTATCGATGGCGATATTATTGCAAAGAATGGCTTGTTCTACCTTTTCTACAAAACTGAAGGACATGGAAATGGCATTAAGCTGGCGATAACCGATTCACTGACTTCGGGAAAATGGATTGAACAGCCGGGGTATAAACAGCAGACCAATGATGCTGTGGAAGGATCTAGTGTCTTTAAACTCAATCAGTCGGATAAATATATCCTGATGTATGATGTCTATGGTAAAGGGAAGTACCAATTCTGCACCTCCGAAGACCTTGATCGTTTTAAAGTAATCGACCATCAAATTGACATGGATTTCCATCCGCGTCATGGGACCATTATTCCTATTTCAAGACAGGAACTTTTGGACTTGACCTCCAAATGGGGGAAACCCAAAGATATGGAATTCGCATTCAGAAAGAATCCCGTTTTGGATGGCTTTTATGCCGATCCGGATGTACTCTATTCCAATAAAACAAAAAAATACTATATCTATCCAACGAGTGATGGTTTTGATGGCTGGGGGGGCTATTATTTCAAGACCTTCTCGTCTTCCGATCTCAATCAGTGGAAAGATGAAGGGGTGATTTTGGACCTGAAAAAAGATGTTGCCTGGGGAGCTCGAAATGCATGGGCACCTACAATCACGGAAAAGAAAGTCAAGAACGATTATAAGTACTATTATTATTTTACAGCAGCGCAAAAGATCGGTGTTGCGGTGGCTGATTTACCTACCGGGCCTTTTAAGGACGCGGGAAAACCGCTGATCGATTTTAAGGCTGAAGGTGTCAATGGAGGGCAGGAGATTGATCCGGCGATGTTTAACGATCCAAAATCAGGAAAAAGCTATCTGTATTGGGGAAATGGCTATCTGGCTGTTGCCGAACTCAACAAAGATATGGTTTCCATCAAAAGAAATACAGTCAAGGTACTCACTCCCGATAAGACATTCCGTGAAGGTGCCTATGTTGTGTATCGTAAAGGTCTCTATTATTTCTTTTGGTCAGAAGATGATACCCGGAGTGAAAATTATCGGGTACGCTATGGAACTGCAACTTCCCCAGATGGACCGATCACAGTTCCGGCTAATAATTTAGTCTTACAAAAAGATCCTGCGAAAGGGATCTATGGCACTGGGCATAATTCGATTTTGCAGATTCCCGGTAAAGACGAATGGTATATTGTTTACCATCGATTCAATTATCCCAAAGGTATTGATATGGGCGACGCAGCAGGATTTAACCGGGAGGTATGCATGGATCGTTTGTATTTTGATGATCAGGGCCATGTTTTGCCTGTTGTTCCAACGCTTTAATCACTTAAACCTAATGCAAAAAAGTAAAATGAATAATCTCATAAAAAAACTATCCGTCTTAGCTGTTTCTATTGGTATGGGCATCAATGGCCTATACGCACAGGCTGGATTTGGTGAGGCCCAAGCGATCAATTCAGACTGGCGCTTCCATTTGGGTGATATCGAGGGGCAGGCCAGCGCAGAAACGAAGCGTGGAGCCTGGCAGCAGGTCCGTTTGCCCCATGATTGGGGTGTAAAATACCCGCTCAGTCCAAGTTTAGCCAGCGCGACAGGCTATTTACCGGGCGGTATTGGCTGGTATCAAAAGCAGCTCCTGATACCTATGGAAGATCAGGGCAAAAAAATATTTATCTATTTTGAGGGCGTATACAACCGAAGTGAGGTGTTTGTCAATGGCAAATCTGTTGGAAAACGCCCCAACGGCTATATATCCTTTTCTTATGATATCACGCCATATATTGAATTTGGAAAAGAAAATACCATCGCTGTTAAGGTCGACCACAGTAAAAGTGCCGATTCAAGATGGTACACGGGATCGGGCATTTATCGTGACGTTTGGCTTGTAAAGGCCAATGCGTTGCATATCGATCAATGGGGAGTATATGCCTATCCCGAGCTAAAGCAAGGGAAAGGAATGTTAAATACCGAAGTGACCGTTGTCAATAGTACGTCCAACGGCAGTGCGGTTACCGTTGTGCAGGAGTTGATTGATGCCGCAGGGAAGGTTGTCGCTAATAAATCGGAGAAAGTAAAGATTGATGCTACCGCTAAAGCGACGATACAGCAGCAATTGACGGTTGCAAACCCTAAATTGTGGAGCTTGGATCAACCGAATCAATATACCTTGCGGACAAGCGTATTGCAAAATGGAAAGCAAATTGATCAGTCGGCAATCAAAACGGGCTTCCGAACTTTTACATTTGATCCAAACAAGGGCTTTGCTTTAAACGGCGAATGGATGAAAGTCAAAGGCGTATGCCTACATCACGATGCCGGTGTGCTGGGTGCTGAAATGTATACCGAGGTATGGCGTCGGCGGCTGCAGACATTGAAATCTTTGGGTGTCAATGCCATTCGAACCAGCCATAATCCGCAAGCATCCTCGCTTTACACCTTATGTGACGAGCTGGGGCTGTTGGTTATGGATGAGGCATTTGATGAATGGGAATTTCCAAAACGGAAATGGCTGCAGGGCTGGAATGTCGGGACCCCCGGTTTTGAGGGATCGTATGACTTTTTTGAAAGCTGGGGCGAGCAGGATCTTGCAGATATGGTCAAAAGGGATCGCAATCACCTCTCGATTTTCGCCTGGAGTATAGGGAACGAAGTGGATTATCCAAATGACCCTTACTCACATCCTGTCCTTAACGGTGAGAAAAAGGAGGGTGGTTTTACACAGGCTTCTTATGGCGGATACAAAAAGGATGCACCAGATGCGATGCGCCTTGGGGATATTGCCAAAAGACTGGTTGCTACAGTAAAAAGATACGATAAGAGCAGAGCCGTTACTGCAGGCCTCGCAGGTGTGGCTATGTCTAATGAAACAGCCTATCCTGGAGCACTTGATATTGCAGGGTACAATTATACCGAAAGTCGTTATCAACTGGATCATCAGCGTTATCCAGCACGCGTAATTTTCGGAAGTGAAAATCGACATGATCTTCCGGCATGGCTTGCGGTGCGTGACAATAACCATATATTTGGCCAGTTCTTGTGGACAGGTATTGACTACCTCGGAGAGTCGGGGCGTTGGCCTTCACGTGGATTTTATTCGGGACTGCTGGATTTCGCAGGTTTTATCAAACCGAGGGGCTATTACCGCCAATCGCTGTGGTCCGATAAACCAATGGCTTATTTGGGAACCTACCCATTGAAGGGCGGAGCAACGACTACCGATGTTTGGTCTGCGTTGGAATCCGAGCAAGGACAACGGAAAAATGAAGCGCCCTCCATGGATGCCTGGCCAATTTGGAACTATCAGGAGGGACAGCAAATCAGGGTGGTCTGTTATACCAATAGCCCTCAGGCTCGATTGGAGCTCAATGGTAAAGTTGTTGGCGAAGAGAAAAATTACGATGAGAAGACAGGTATCATCTTTTGGGATATTCCCTATGCAGCTGGTAAACTAGAGGTTGTTGGTCTGGACACGAATAAAAAAGAAGTAGTTCGGCACACTATCGAATCCAGTGAACGTCCAGCCGCCATTCAGGCGACGGTGATAGGAGGGAAAGCGATTGAGAGCGGTGGCATTTTGCAGGTTGCCTTGCAAGTGGTGGATAACAAGGGACTTCCTGTAGTCCTTTCGGAAGATGAAATCACTTGTGATATTGCTGGACATGCACGATTACTGGGTATGGAAGCGGGGAACAATGCAGATATGAGCGACTATACCGATAATAAACAGCGCGTTTATCATGGAAAAATGATCGTGTATGTTCAGGCTTTGGGCAAATCGGGCGATACAATTAATATACGATTTACCTCGCCTTGGTTGACAATGGCAAACGTAGCCTATAGCATAAAATAATTAACTCACTTGTCTTTATTGAACATCTGAACTAAAAAAAGCACCGGAAAACTCCGGTGCTTTTTTTATGCCAAAATCTTATAGGATGTTCATTCCACTATAGGAAAAATTACGGTTTTATATAGTTCTTTATAAAATAACGTAATCCAACCTTATTAAATAAAAAAAATTATTAAATACTTTTTTTATTATAAATTTTATTATTAATTTAGCTTCACTATAAATCTAAAGACTGACTCAATTATATCCATGCGTTTAATCATATGCCTTTTATGTGCTGTTGGCACAATGTTGGCCAAAGGACAAGAGCTTTATACGTTACAGTCTGCTCATCTTTCTGGAGTAGATTCCGGCTACGTCTATATACCGAAGATGAAGCCGGACAACCGTGCCTTACCTGTTGTGTATGTGCTGCATAGTCATGGGGCAAATTATAAAAGTCTTTCAAAATTTGTCGATTTTCAGGCATTGAGCGATCAATATGGCTTTGTGGTGGTATGCCCTGACGGTCTTCGGACGAGCTGGTTTTTAGACAGTCCACAAAAAGGCGGGGCACAATTTGGTCGGTTCCTGACAGGGGAATTAATGCCTTACATACAGGGCAAATATCATACGGATCGGGACAACTCATTTATTACGGGTGTGAGTATGGGGGGGCATGGTGCACTTTGGCTCTTTTTTAACTATCCATCATTTTTTAAAAGTGCTGGTAGCAGTTCGGGAGTTGTCAATCTGAGACATTCGGCTTTCAAGAAGACAAGTCTAGCCCAACATTTAGGTCAATACAGCGATCAAAATCCATTATTCGATCGTTTTAGTGTCATCCATAATGTCCATAAGATCGCTGGGAGTGAAAAGACATTTATTTTTGATTGTGGTACTGAAGATTATCTATATGGGGCCAATAAGTCCCTTCGGGATAGTTGTGATGTACTCAAGATCAAAGCCACTTACATTGCGCAGCCCGGCGCTCATACCTCTGGCTATTGGGCCAAAACCATTCCGGTTCATTTCGCTTATTTTAATCGTCTGATCCATTAATCGATAACCTATATGTTTCATTCACCTTATACTGATCCTTTAGTCCGACAACAAAATAATGTATCTCTGGTCCTTAAACCGGTATTTGGTGCGTATTTTTTAAATTATTTACTGCAATTAACTTCATATGAATTGGTTTAAATCTTTTTTTTCTATTTTATTGATTTCTGTCACACTCTCCTCGCGGGGGCAGGCTGTTGCTTCATACGATGTCTTGATTGTAGGAGGGGGAGCAAGTGGTGTTTCTGCGGCTTTGCAAGCTGCCCGTTTGGGAAGTAAGGTCCTTGTGGTGGAAGAGACAAGCTGGTTGGGTGGTATGCTCACTGCCGCTGGGGTCTCCGCTATTGATGGTAACCATCGTATGCCTTCGGGAATATGGGGCGAATTTAGGGCAGAACTTTATGCCTATTATGGTGGTCCAAAAGCAGTGGAAACAGGTTGGGTAAGCAATACGCTATTTGAGCCTTCGGTCGGTAACCGCTTGCTAAAAAAGATGGTTGGAGCCGAAAAAAATATTGCCGTTTGGTATAAAAGTACCCTTTTAGACCTGAAAAAACAGCCTAAAGGCTGGACCGTTGCCATTGAACAGGAAGGAAAAAAGAAAACCGTAAACGCTTCTATTTTAGTCGATGCGACGGAATTGGGGGATCTCTTGCCGCGTGCAGGTGTTGCTTACAGCATCGGTATGGATAGCCGCTACGATACGAAAGAAGAATTTGCTCCCGAAAAGGCCAATTCAATAATTCAAGACCTTACTTATGTCGCTATCCTGAAAGACTATGGTGCCGATCCAAAGAGATTGCTAAAGAAACCCCAAGGTTATGATCCTAAAGAGTTTGAACATGCCTGTGATGTTAAAGATCCTGCTTCACACAGCAATACGCCTATCATCAATTGTGATCAAATGATTACCTATGGCAAATTGCCGAATGGAAAATACATGATAAACTGGCCTAAAGATGGAAATGATATCTACCTGAATATTATCGAAATGTCGCCAAAGGCGAGGGCGGCGGAATTGCAAAAGGCGAAAGATCATACCTTACGTTTTGTATATCATCTTCAAAATCAGCTTGGTTTTAAAAACTTGGGGCTTGCCGATGATGAATATGATACGGCCGATAAACTTCCCTTTATTGCTTATCATCGCGAGTCTAGACGTGCTAAAGGCTTGGTACAGCTTACGTTGCCTTATGTGCAGAGTCCTTATCAGCAGGAACTGCCTTTGTACCGCACAGGTGGGATAGTAGGCGATTATACCATCGATCATCATCACCTGAAGAACCCGGATGCTCCCAAAATTGATTTTGTTAAGATTCGGGTACCATCTTACAATGTGCCCCTTGGGAGTTTGATTCCTGAGAAAATAGCGGATTTTATTGTTGCTGAAAAAAGCATCAGTGTGAGCAATATTGTGGCTGGGGCCACCCGCCTTCAGCCAGTTGTATTGGGTATTGGTCAAGCTGCTGGAGTACTGGCAGCGCTGTCTGCAAAACAAGCTGTTACTCCTAAAGATCTTTCATTAAGGGAGGTACAGCAAGTACTTTTGGACAATCATGCCTATCTCATGCCCTTTATCGATGTTGATCCAAAAGATAGTCGTTTTCAGGCAATCCAACGTATTGGAGCAACCGGGATTCTTAAAGGAAAAGGGGTGCCCTACAAATGGGCCAATCAGACTTGGTTCTATCCCGAACACCGCATAAGCGAAGTAGACCTGATCGACGGTATGCGTAGTTATTATCCAGCGGCCGATAAAGTCGCTGGCTCGGGTGCCGATGTCACAGCAGAATTTTTTGCAGCTCTATTGCTCCAGGTCGACCCCACTTTGAATAAAGATAAAATCTGGTCCGTCATTGCAGCAAAAGAAAATCAAGTGTTAACAAGGGCTCAAGTGGCGGTTGTGTTGGATCATATCCTAAAGCCGTTTGAACGGCCAGTGGATTTTACCGGCCAATTTATAGCAACAAAAAATTGATTTCCGAACGCATAGAAAAACGAGATGATACCAATTTTACCAAATTCCAAAGCGACTCCACAGCAGCGAAACGATAGTTTGGATGTTCTGCGGGGAATTGCCATCCTTTTAATGGTGCTTTCATCGAGCATTTCATTCGGAAACCTTCCTGCTTGGATGTACCATGCACAGGTGCCCCCGCCCAAACATGTATTTGATCCTAGTATAGCAGGTATAACCTGGGTAGATCTGGTTTTTCCGATTTTCCTTTTTACGATGGGGGCAGCCATCCCATTGGCTATGCGGAAAAAAGTGGCTAACCTAAACGCTTTGCCTATCGTGGGTGCAATTTTTAAGCGTTTTGTTGCCTTATTCTTTTTCGCCTTATTTTCTTTTTATATGCGCGCTTGGGTTATGAGTGGAGAGCCTGCTGCGTCGCAGTATCTCTTGTCAATCGTGGGGTTTGTCCTGCTCTTTGCGCTCTATGCCGATTTAAAGTCCTATTTGCCGATGCGGACCGCGAGACTTGTTCACATAGCGGCCCTGTTGCTATCTGTAGGGATGCTATATCTGCTGTATGCACAAACGGATAGATTTACCCTCCAGAAGACAGATATTATTATTCTGGTACTGGCCAATATGGCTTTGCTTGGAACGCTGTGGTGGTGGCTGACGGCAAAATCCATCTGGTTACGTATGGCGATTTTACCATTTATTATGGGCGTTTTTTTGGGATCCAAAGAAGTCGGTAGTATCAACGAATTTATCTACAAACTCAGCCCTGCGACTTGGCTTTATCAATTTTATTACCTCAAATACCTCTTTATTATCCTTCCGGCTACAGTTGTCGGCGAGTGGATTATTGCTGATACGTCGTTGGCCGACAAACCCAGAATGCAGCGGTCTCAACTGGCATTACAAGGCTTGCTCTGTGCACTTCTAATTGGGCTGAATGTTTTCAATCTATACATGCGTTATCTCGATATCAATATCGGACTTACCCTGATGTTGATCTTTTCACTATGCTTCTGTTCAGGTGTTTTTCGGAAGGGCGAAGTACTGACACTACAGGCAAAAATGGCTGTGCTCGGAAGCTATCTGCTTTTTTTAGGACTGATCTTCGAAGCGTATGAGGGGGGAATAAAAAAGGATTATTCCACATACAGCTATTATTTTGTCTGTACGGGCTTAGCCTGTTATGCGCTAACAATGCTGTGTTGTATCGAGAATCTTGCTTTTGGAAAACCGCTGTTTCGAGGTATAGCACTGGTTGGTAAAAATCCGATGGTCGCCTATACCGCAGGAAATCTATTGTTGATCCCACTATTGGCGCTTACGGGACTACAGAGCGCTCTTGATCAGATGGGGGCACAGGGTGTTTTTGGGGGAGTGATGCGAGGTGTATTATTCACCGGAATCGTGGCGCTGTTGACGATCGTGAGCAGCCGGTTAAAACTTTATTGGAAGTCATAAAATGAATGAATTATTAGAACAAACGGTGGAGCTTCGCAAAGGGCGTAAGGCACTTCCGCCTATTTTTTGGATCTCCACAACATGGTTTGCCATGGGGCTACCTTTTGTTGCCCTTTCGGGTGCGAGCTCCATTATGTATAAAAATTTGGGAGTATCGGACGCACAGATTGCTTTTTGGACCTCATTGATTATGCTGCCCTGGACAATAAAACCCTTATGGGGGCCTTTTTTGGAGCTGTATAAGACCAAGAAATTTTTTGTCTATACCACGCAGATACTCACGGGGCTACTCTTTGGTCTACTTGGTCTTACGCTACATTTGGATCATTTCTTTAGCTTCTCCATTGCCTTATTGACACTGATCGCATTCAGTGGTTCCACACATGATACCGCAGCCGACGGGGTATATTTGAATGAACTGAATGCAAAACAACAGGCAAAATATGTCGGCTGGCAAGGTGCCTTCTATAATGTGGCCAAAGTTTTTTCTGGCGGCGTACTCGTTTATTTGGCGGGGCAATTGGAGCAGGAAATCGGCATTAAATCCGCGTGGATGGTGGTGATGTTTGCTTATGGATTTATTATGTTGGGGATTGGATTGTACAGCATACGTGCTTTACCTGCTCACGATGAAGCACCCAAATCCACTTCTTTAAAGGAGGGAATGGATACGCTTAAAGACGTTATCATAACTTTTTTTCAGAAAAAGAATATTTGGTTTAGTTTACTTTTTATTGTCTTTTATCGTTTTGCTGAAGGGCAGGCCATTAAGATCACCCCCTTATTTTTTAAAGCGCAACGTACCGAAGGTGGTCTGGGCCTCAGTACTTCGGAAATTGGATTGCTTTATGGTGTATTTGGTGCCATAGCTTTTGTGTTGGGGTCGATTGTCGCAGGCCATTTTGTATCCAAAAAGGGCTTAGACCGGAGAACACTTATGATCCTTTGTGCCTTTTTTAATGTTCCATTTGTAGCTTATGCATTTCTTGCGATCACATTGCCGACAAACCTTTATCTCATAGCTGCTGCTGTCGCCATCGAGTACTTTGGATATGGTTTTGGCTTTATCGGAATTATTCTTTTTATCATGCAAAATATTGCCCCGGGCAAATATAAGATGGCACACTACGCTTTCGGAAGTGGACTTGTTAATCTGGGATTTATGATTCCTTCGATGATCAGCGGCTGGCTGAGTGATCATTTGGGCTATAAAGAATTTTTTATCTGGGTGTTGATTTCTACCATTCCAGCCTTTTTGGTTTCCTGGTGGGTGCCACTGCGAAAACCCGAAAAAGAGCATACCGACGAAAATAATTAATGCATATGAACATACTTTCTTATAGGAACTGGAAGGCCTTATTGTTGCCTTTTTTTTTACCGGCATTGACTTTAGCGCAATCAAAGGGTATAGATTCTACGTTTGATAATCAGCATTATCGCGCAAGGCTTGAGTTTTTTAAAGCGATGCCCAATCAAAAGGACGAAATCGTTTTCCTTGGTAATAGCATTACCGAAGGTGGAAAATGGCAAGAAATCCTCCAGCAGAAGCATGTGATCAATCGTGGGATTAGCGGTGATGTGACTTATGGTATTTTAGCACGACTAGACGAGATATTAGCGTCCAGACCACGAAAAATATTTCTGCTCTGTGGGGTGAACGACATGAAAAGAGGAATACCGCTTTCCATTATTTCAACGAATATAGAAAGGATAATAAAGCAGGTTAAAAAGCAGTCGCCAAATACAGCGCTTTTTGTGCAGGGACTTCTACCTGTGAATGAATCTTTACTGCCAAAAATCTATGAAGAGGTTCGGAATGACAAGATCGTGCTACTGAACAAAGCTTTGAAAGAATTGTGTACGGCACATCAAATTCGTTTTGTAGACTTACAGCCGATATTGGTGGACGGTAAAGGGGAACTAAAAGCTGAGCTAACAATTGATGGCTTACATCTGAAGCAAGCCACCTATTTAATTTGGGCCAATTATTTAAAACAGCAAAAACTATTATGAGATCATTGGAATTTTTTAAGGCGTATCGTGTTTTCCAAGGTTGCTTCCTAATTGGAATATATCTATCGGTATTTTCCCAGTCCCTCTCAGCTCAGGAGACTAAAATAGATAGCAGTTACGCCAACTGGTATTATCAACAACGAATGGCCTATTTCGAACAAAGTCCAACAATTAAAGGAGCGATCGTGTTTTTGGGAAATAGTATTACTGAACGGGCAGAATGGCAGGAATTGCTTGCAGATTCAAAATATCCTGTATTGAACAGGGGGATAGGCGGAGATAATTCGTTTGGGATTCTTGCGCGTATAGATGAGGTGTTGCGCGGACGTCCGCGGGCAATTTTTCTGATGGATGGCATTAATGACCAATTCCGAAAGCTTCCGCAAGAAGTGTCGGTCAATAACTACAAGCGTATCATTAAACGAATAAAAAAGATCTCACCAAAGACCCTTATCTATCTTCAGAGTGCTTTGCCGATCAATGAAGAACTAACAAAAGAGCCTTATACAAAAGGTAGAAATGTGTTGGTTCCGATCTTAAATGAAAAACTAAGACAGCTTGCAGCAGATGAAAATATTCCATTTGTTGACCTCTGCCCACTTTTTCACGACAATGAGGGAAAACTTAACGCAATTTACTCAGCTGATGGTGTGCATCTGATACCCAGTGCCTATATAAAATGGGTACAATTATTAAAAGAAAAGAAATATTTATGAGAATTACAGGGACATTTATTGACGAGATTTCCCACGATATTCCGCACCAGAATTGGGGTCCGGAAGAGTGGGATCGGGATTTTGCATATATGAAGGCAATTGGTATAGACACTGTTATTATGATTCGCAGTGGCTATCGTAAATTTATAACCTATCCATCGGCTTATCTGATGGACAAATATGGCTGTTTTAAACCATCGTTGGATCTTGTAGAGCTTTATCTGCAGCTTGCAGACAAGTATGAGATGAAATTCTATTTTGGACTTTATGACAGCGGTATTTATTGGGAGACAGGAGACCTGAGTCACGAAATCGATGCCAATCAATATGTAATTGAAGAGGTTTGGGCTAAATATGGGCATTATAAAAGCTTCGGTGGATGGTATATCAGTACGGAAATCAGTCGTAAAACGAAAGGGGCTGTTCATGCTTTTCGTACACTTGGGTTACAGTGCAAGGCAGTCAGTGGGGGCTTGCCGACATTTATATCGCCCTGGATTGATGGAAAAAAAGCTGTGCTTGCCGCTTCTCCCGAGCTTAGTAAAGCCGATGCAGTTTCGGTATTGGAACACGAACGGGAATGGGGCGAAATTTTTGAAGGTATACAAGGTGCTGTCGATGCAGTGGCCTTTCAGGATGGACACATTGATTACGATGAGCTTCCCGATTTCTTTGAGGTCAATAAGAAATTGGCTGATAAATATGGTATGGCCTGTTGGACGAATGCCGAATCTTTTGACCGGGATATGCCGATCAAATTCTTGCCGATCAAGTTTGATAAACTAAGGCTAAAACTTGAAGCTGCAGCAAAGGCGGGGTATGATAAGGCTATTACTTTCGAATTTTCTCACTTTATGAGTCCACAATCCGCTTATTTACAGGCAGGACACCTTTACAATCGGTACCGGGAACATGTACTGAACCACAATTGGTGATAGGGATCGCGTGTTTACAGCACGCGAAATGACGACAAAAGCAATCTCGAAGAAGTCAGAGAACAAGAAATAGCATTATTGATAAGAGTAGGCCAGAGATTTTAAATGGCCTTTAAAGAGCAAATTCATTTATATATGAATCATTATAGTACAATTTATAAAGACGAATTATTTAATCATATTCTTCCTTTCTGGACGGAGCATTCGCTCGATAGGGAGTATGGTGGCTATTTTACCTGTCTGGATAGAAGAGGTGGAGTTTTTGATACGGATAAGTTTATGTGGCTGCAGGGGCGGCAAGTTTGGCTCTTTTCGAGTATTTACAACAAAATTGAAACACGGTCATCCTGGTTGGATATTGCAGTTCATGGTGCCAGCTTTATGGAAAAACATGGACGTGACGAAGAGGGGAACTGGTATTTTTCACTTGATCGACAAGGGAAGGCACTTGTGCAGCCCTACAATATTTTTTCCGATTGCTTTGCTGCCATGGGATTTGGTGCCCTGTATACAGCAACTCAGGAGCAGCGTTACGCAGAAATTGCGCAAGAGACCTTTCATAATATATTGAAACGGCGAACACATACCAAGGGCATATACGATAAGGCTGTTCCAGGGACACGTCCATCAAAGAATTTTGCTTTGCCTATGATCTTGAGCAATCTTTCCATCGAACTGGAGCATTTATTGGAACCTAACCTGGTGCAGGAATTGATCGAGGATATCGTGGTCGAGGTAATGGATGTGTTTTATAAAGAGGAGCAGGGGCTTGTCTTTGAAAATGTAAGTCCCAATGGTTCATTGCTGGATAGTTTTGAAGGAAGATTGCTCAATCCGGGACATGCGATAGAGGCCATGTGGTTTATGATGGATCTGGGAGAAAGATTACAGCGACCAGCGTTGATTGAAAAAGCCATGCGTATTGGTCTTCGTATGTTGGAGCATGGATGGGATGAGAAATATGGAGGTATATTCTACTTTATGGATGCGCAGGGTAAACCAACCCAGCAGCTGGAATGGGACCAGAAGTTATGGTGGGTGCACTGTGAAACACTGGTATGTATGGCGAAAGCTTGGGTACTGACGGGAAATGAAGAGGCTAAACGTTGGTTCGAACGGGTTCATGAATATACCTGGACGCATTTTAGGGACCCCGAACATGGCGAATGGTTTGGCTACCTCAATCGAAGAGGTGAGGTATTGCTCGATCTCAAAGGCGGAAAATGGAAGGGATGCTTTCATGTACCTCGTGCCTTATGGAAGGTATATGAGGTGTTTGAAAAAGCAAAAATAATCGTGTAACTTAACTGGTATGGATGCTCTCAATGGAATAAATGCGTTGACCTTAGTTTTCGCAGCGATATTGATCTTTGCGATCGCGTATCGTTTTTATGGCTTGTTTCTAGCAAATAAGCTGCTCAGGTTGAATGGAAGTCGCCAGACACCGGCGGTGGAGTTTGCTGATGGCCATGATTATGTGAAAACCGATAAAAAAGTGTTGTTTGGCCATCATTTCGCGGCGATAGCTGCGGCAGGACCACTAGTTGGTCCAGTTCTCGCGGCACAGTTTGGTTATCTGCCGGGCGCTCTGTGGATATTAATTGGTTGTGTATTAGGAGGCGGTGTGCACGATATGGTCGTGCTTTTCGCTTCTGTACGACATAAAGGCGAAAGTTTGGCAACCATTGCCTCCAAGGAGGTCAGTAAACCTATTGGCGCTATTGCTGGTATTGCCGTACTTTTCATTCTGATCCTAACGTTGGCCGGACTATCGCTGGCCTGTATTAGTGCGATGCACGAGGCCCCATGGTCTTTATTTACGATTGTACTGACAATGCCCATTGCTATTTTAATGGGCTTGATGATGCGCTATCGGGAGGGCTCGGTGACCTTGGCGAGTATCATTGGCGGTATTCTGCTTATTGCAGGTATTATAGCCGGTCATCACCTGATGCAGGTTCCAACTTTTTACGCACTTTTCAACTGGGATGTGAAAACGATCTCTATCGGTATTGCTGTATATGGTTTCTTCGCTTCAGTATTGCCCATCTGGCTATTACTGGTTCCGAGAGACTACCTTTCGACCTATCTCAAAATAGGTACAATTATTATGCTGACGGTAGGAATATTTTTTGTTGCACCAACAATTCAGATGCCCGCTTTGACCTCATTTATCCATGGTGGCGGACCTGTAATTTCAGGACCTGTCTTGCCCTTTATCTTTATTGTGATTGCCTGTGGAGCCATATCGGGATTTCACGCTATTATCGCAACCGGGACGACACCCAAAATGATCGGTAATGAACGCGAGATCTTGTTTGTGGGGTATGGCGCCATGCTTGTTGAAGGCTTTGTTGCCTTGATGGCATTGATTGCAGCTTGTACGTTGATGCCTGGTGATTATTTTGCAATCAATACGCCGGTAGCCGATTATGCACAGTTTCTAGCGCAGCACCCCCATCTTTCAGCTGTGGATTTACCACATTTTATAGACAGAATAGGTGTAGATCTGCACGGTAGGACGGGCGGAGCAGTGTCGTTGGCTGTAGGGATGGCTCATATCTTCGATAAGGTTCCTTTTATGAACGATATAATGGCCTATTGGTATAATTTCGCTATCATGTTTGAAGCTGTTTTTATTCTTACAGCGATTGATGCAGGTACCAGGGTGGGACGTTTTTTTCTACAGGAAATGCTTGGAACTGTTTTCCCTAAATTTAGCGATAAAAACTGGAAACCAGGTTTATGGATTTCCAGCGCCCTGTTTACGTTTTCCTGGGGATATTTGGTTTATACCGGTAACGTAAGTAGCATTTGGCCATTATTTGGTATTAGCAATCAGCTCTTGGCAGCCTGTGGTCTGATTGTATGTACAACGATGCTCATCCGGATGAATAGACGAAAATATGTCTTGTTTGCAGCCGTTCCCGGTGTCTTTATGGCTGTGATTACATTTTGGGCCGGCTATCTTCAGGTGATACAAGGATATGTGCCTAAAGGACAGTACCTACTGGCGGGCTTGGCCGTAGCAGCGATGTCATTGATGGCGATTGTATTTATCGGAACGTTTAAGAAGTGGATATACCTTGCACAAAGGAAAGAGCAGGTGAAAGATCAATATGGAGAGGTTGTGAAGGAGATTGTAGAAAGATAAAGTAGCGTGGATTTCACTGAAATCCACGCATTATGTCTTAATCGATAATAGAAAGCAGACGGTCCCGAATGAGAAGGCAAGCTCCAAAGGCCGCAAGTTTTTCCCCATTATTTGAATAAGCAAGTTTGGTGTCCTTGTTGACAATGGATAATGAAAACTTATTGACTGCATTCTTCAGCGGTAACATCAGGTATTCCTCACTCTTGGCTAAAATACCACCTACGATGATGATTTCTGGATTGAAAATATTGATCAATGTAGCAAGCCCACGACCTAATTTTTCCCCAAGTTCATTGATCAACTCAATAGCGAGATTGTCATCTTTTTTTGCAGCAATGATAATATCGCTGAGCCGGATATCTTCCAGATCATTGAATTTTTTTGTCAGTATGCTCGTTGCGCCATTTTGTAGTGCTGCTATTACACGGTTTCTAAGTGCAAAACCAGATGCTTCCGTTTCAAGGCAACCCTTCTTTCCGCAGCGACAGATAATATCGTTGTCAAAAATGGGAATATGTCCAAATTCACCCGAGAAACCCGATTTCCCATAATAGATCTTTCCGTTGATTAAAATACCCAACCCGATACCGTTGTCTACATTGACAAAGAGTGCATCTTTCTCGTCCTTTAAAATTCCGCTGGAAAATTCGCCATAAGCAAGCGCCTTACTGTCGTTTTCAAGATAGGTGCGCAATTGCAGCTCCTGTTCGAAATATTTCGATAAAGGATCTTCATAAAAATTAAAATAACTGTAGGAATAACCTGTTCGATAGTTGATACGGCCAGAAAGATTGATACCTACACCCAATATTTTATCCTTTTGAATCTGATGTGTGGCAATAAACTGATTGATCTCCCGGCATATATTCTGGAGTGATTCCTGATTATTCTCCAAACGATGTGGAATTTCCTCCTGGCTGGCAATAATGTCTTTTTTCATATTCATGACCACGATACTGAGATGATCATGGCTCACCTGAACACCGACAAAAAATGCTGCATTTGGAAGTAGACCGTAGGAATTCGGTTTTCTGCCAATTCCCGAAGTCGATTTTCCATTGTCCTGTACCAATGCGTCTTCGATGAGTTCATTGATGCATTCGTTAATCTTGGGAATGCTAATGTTGAATTCCTTGCTTAACTCAGGAATTGTCGAGGGACCTTTGGTCGCAAAAAAGGTTAAAATTTCCTTTTTAAGTAAAATGTTTTTATACGCTACACCGCTATAGCTCGCATCATGTAAGTCACTCAAAAATTTTATACCCATAACTTTGTTACGTTAACTTCAGGGTAAATATAGTAAATATCTCATCATCGCAAATTAAGTTTATGTTTTTTCTTCTTTAGTCTGTTTGAATTAATAAAAAAAATTAGAAATAATTTGAATATTTAAAATTTTATTTCTTATTTAGTGTTATATAAATAATATACCTAATAATTGTAAACCAAAATACGTTGCCTTGCCCGTGTCAGAACGTTGCGTGTTTATCCAATGGAAAACGTCTGATCATGGTGTAGGTAACCGAGTGACCATAAATACTATTTTTTTAACATAACACTATTTTTTCATTCCTAAATTATGAAACCAACACATGTAAAACGCAGGTATCTTTTTAAGGCATTGGGATTACTTATTGTTTTTATGCAATCCGCAATAAGCTTTGCTCAATCCATTGTAAATGGTACCATACGAAATCGCGATGAACAGCCTATTGCTGGGGCGACGGTTAAAGTAGTGGGGACTTCTGTAACAACACGTACAGATCAAAAAGGGAGTTTTACCGTGCAGGTAGACCGACTTCCGGCTGAACTTCAGGTTAGTTATATCGGCTATTTGTCGCAGTCGCGGAAGATCACAGTTGCCGGTACACAAAGTTTTGTTTTGCAGTCCGATGAACGTCAGATTGACGAAGTCGTTGTTGTGGCTTATGGTACGCAAAAGAGGAACAACGTTGTTGGATCTGTCGTACAGATCGGAGGTGATCAGCTCAAGAAAGCCCCGTCGATGAATTTGACCAATGCACTTGTAGGACGTGTTCCCGGATTGACAGCATTACAACAATCAGGACGCCCGGGGGCAGATAATGCGACCTTGTATCTGCGCGGGGTAGGAACTTATGGTGGTAATCGAAGTCCTTTGGTGATTGTCGATGATATCGAAAGACCGCTTTCTACCTTGGCTTATCTGGACCCAAGTGAGATAGAAACGATTTCCTTTTTAAAGGATGCAGTTTCCACGGCTGCTTATGGTGTACAGGCCGCCAATGGTATTATATTGGTTAAAACAAAAAATGGACGAAAGGAACAGACCAAAGTAACCTATGACTTTGGATACAGCATTGGTCAAAATACCCGCTTTCCAAAATTCCTCAATGGACCGGATTATATGAACTGGTATAACAAAGGAACAGAACTGGACAATGATTTTCTCCGAAATACGAAGCAAACTGAAGCACCTTACATCTACACGCAGGAACTCATCGATGCTGTGGCAAATGGAACCAATACCAATCCGTTATTTGGGAATACAGACTGGATTGGCCTATTGGCAGATAATAATAGCTATTCGCAACATCATGCCGCAACAATTTCTGGTGGAGCGAGCAAAACGCAGTATTTTGCTTCGGTCAGCCATATGAACCAGGACGGGGTGATCGACAATACCAATTTTAAACGCTACAATATCCGTACAAACCTTAAAAGTGAGCTTAACGAATACCTGACGGTTGGTTTGAACATTGGTTTGCGTAATCAGAATACCAATTTACCCGGTATTTCACCCGATAACTCGGCCTATATGAATCCATTTTACCAGGCTGTTCGGATGCTCCCGAATCTGCCTATGTATGCCCCAAATGGACTTCCGGTAGCATATCAGGCCGGAGCAGGTTGGGTCAACCCAATTGCTTCCGTAGCAAATTCGGGATACCAGAAGCTTAAAAGCAATATCTTTCAGGGAACAGCAAGCATCGATTTTAAAGTTCCGGGAGTAACAGGTTTGCTGGCAAAAGTTCAGGGCGCATACGACTATAATTCGGATGAATCCAAATCTTGGCTGACACCGTATCCGACGATGGGAAGACAGCGTGACCAGGTTGCAGGCGACTTTGTGGCGATGACCACTTTGCCTGGAATCACGAAGACCTCTCTTCGTCAGAGCTTTGCTGCAAGCTATCGCAGCACCTGGCAGGCCAGTTTAAATTACAGCCGCACTTTTGGTGATCATAGCATCGGTGTGTTAGGTTTATATGAATATGCAAAAACTCATGGTAATCAATTTGGTGCCGGCGCAAGTAATTTTCCGATCAGTATTATTCAGGAAATAAACTATGGTTCGGCTTCCCAGGAAGACATTATCAAGTCTACAGGTTCCAGCGATGCAGAATCTGCACGGGCGGGATTTGTGACGCGGCTGAATTATGCTTTCCGCGATCGTTATTTGGTGGAGTTGGTGTCGCGTTGGGATGCTTCCGCTAACTTTGCCAAGGAAAATCGCTGGAAATCTTTCCCGGCCATTGGATTGGGCTGGGTTGTCTCAAATGAGTCTTTCTTTAAGGAAGCTGTCCCTTTTGCAGATTTTCTTAAATTAAAAGGGTCTATTGGGCGTACAGGAAACGATCGTGCACAACTGGGTAGTTTCCCTTACATTAATACCCTTTCGCAAAATACAACACCAGTCATTGTCATAGACGGCAAACCGGTCAAAGCTTTATATACCAATGCACCTCAAAACCCACTATTGAAATGGGAAGAATCCACCACATCCAATGTTGGATTTGAATCGCGGTTTTTAAATGGGAAATTTGGTTTTGATTTCGAATGGTTCTACCGTTATACTTCCGGTATTCTGGGACAGGTAGGAAACCTTTATCCAGCGTCGATGGGAGGTTATTTTCCGAGTTTGGCCAATATTGGCGAAGTTGATAACCGCGGTTTTGATGCTCAATTGCGTTATAACGACCGTTTTGGTGAATTCAAACTGGGCGTAACCGGCAATATCAACTGGGCGAAAAACAGGTATCTGAAACTGGATGAAGCGAACGGTATCCCTTCTTGGCAGAGTCTCATTGGCAAACCTATCGGAACAAAAATTGGATTTGTCAAAGAGGGGATGGTACAGACCTGGGAGGAAGCACGCAATACACCTTCACCAAGTTCGGGATTTATGGCTCCCGGTTTTTTCAAATTTAAAGATTTGAATGGTGACGGTCGGATTACCCGAACAGATGATATGACCTATATTGGACGCTCCAATGTACCTGAATTAACATTCGGTTTGAATTTCGATATGGCTTATAAAGGCTTCGACTTTTCAGCATTGTTGCAAGGTGCTGCACGTGTTGATGTTGCCCTAGCAGGAGCCTACGAAGGATCGTCAGGAACTTCAGGGGTAGAGGATAATACACCTTTTACGCGACCTTTTTATAACTATGGAAACTCCCCTTATTTCTTGGTTGAAAACTCATGGCGCGAAGACAATCCGAATGCCGAATTTCCACGTATGAGTGCTTATAAAGCAACAGGCATGTCGACGAACAATGCAAATGCCAATTCAGGATGGATCAGAAAAGGAGATTATCTGCGGCTTAAATCCGTGCAGTTGGGCTACACTTTCCCGAAAGGATTGCTGAATGCAGCGAAGATTGAACATGTACGCGTGTTTGCTTCGGGCTCAAACCTTTTCACATGGGATTACTTGAAATACCTCGATCCCGAAATGCCAAATGTCAATAATGGATTCTATCCGCAGCAACGGATTTTTGAATTTGGTTTAAGCGTTACTTTTTAATCTCCTAAAAATTATTATTACAGATGAAATCAACTCTATATACCAGCTGTCGGCAGCTTTCATTTTTAGGCCTGTTGTTTATGGCGTTGCAAGGTTGTTCTGTCGATCTAATTCCACAGGACCGGATCGCAGAAGAGAAAGTATGGGCTGACCCCAATTCGGCCGAACTATATGTGTCGGGTATCTATGCTGAATTTAAAAAATTCCAGTTTGGTCAATTTCCCAATTTAGGCTATGACAATGCAATGGATGCCTTAGCCGATGGAATGAAATTTACCTCAAATACGGCTGGGAATGGTACCGTCAATATTCTTGTATCCAACTCAAACCAGTTTTCTTCCGCAAGCGTGGGGCTGAATTATTGGGCGAGCGGATATGAACGTATCCGTCGTATCAATGAAATGATCAATGGGATTAACACCAAGTCCAGCCTTTCCGATGCGCAAAAGCAGGTTTATGAGGCTGAGGGCAGGTTCGTGAGAGCATATGCCTATTTCTGGCTGGCAAAGATCCATGGAAGCGTGATTCTATTCAAGAGTATGGATCAGTATACTGAAAAAGATCACGAACGCTCGAGTGAGGAAGCCGTTTATGATTTTATCCTGGAGGATCTCCAATTTGCGGCGGATCATCTTCCGCTCAACAATCTTGCCGGTCGGGCTACCCAGGGCGCGGCCTATACCTTGATGGCACGTGTAGGACTGTATGCAGGCTCTATTGCTAAATATGATCTCAAGCAGTTCAATCAGGATCCTTTGACGGGCATTTCACAGGCGAGGAGCGCGGAGTATTTTAAAAAATCAGCCGATGCAGCGCAGAAAGTCATCGATATGGCTAATGGGGGACTCTATGCCTTGGACGATAATTTTGCAAGCATTTTTACCAATAAAAATACAAAGGAAGCAATCTTCCGGGTAGATTTTGCAGCACCTGATGTCACGCATCAATACGACCTGGGCTATGCCCCACCTCGAGATGCTCAGGGTAATACATTGGTTTATGGTGTACCAACCGCGGAATTGGTCAATGAATTTGAAATGGCCGACGGATCCAAATTCTCCTGGCAGAATGCTGCGCAGGCAGCGGCTCCCTATACAAATCGTGAGCCTCGTTTCTATGCGACGATCTTGTACAATGGTGCAACCTGGAAAGGAAGAACGCTGAATACGTCGACGACCGATGCGATAGAAGGATTCACAACATTTGGCGCGAGTGGCGACCCAAAACGTACCGTTACGGGATACTATGTACGCAAAATGCTTGATCCTACAAATAACACATTCGTTCAAAATAAGAGTACACAAAGCTGGATCGAAATGCGCTATGCCGAGGTTTTGTTGATTATGGCGGAAGCGAAAGCGCAATTGGGCGATTTTGCGACTGCAACTACCTACATCAATCAGCTTCGCCAGAAGCGTGGACTTAATGCCCTTAGCCTTGCCAACAATAATCAGGCAATGGCCGCAGTGGAGCACGAACGCAAAGTTGAACTCGCTTTTGAGGGACATCGTTTCTGGGATTTGCGCCGTTGGAGAAAAGCTCACCTCCTGTTGGATAATGTGAAGTTTACAGGGCATAAGATCAGTCCGAACGCAACAGGATTAACGTATGAAGTTGTCTCAGCAGACGCAACCAACAGAAGTTTCAGTACAAAATTATATTATCTGCCCATACCTGAAAATGAAGTGCAGTTGAACGGCGCTTTGACTCAAATTAAAGGTTGGTAAAAACATGAAAGACTAGCAATGGACAAAATAAAATTTTACAGTTTATGGGCCTGTGCGATCCTTTTGGGAGGATGTCAAAAACCTAATTATCTGGAGCGGAATGTGAAAAATCAATTGATGGATTTTTACGCTACGATTGATGGGAAAGGGCAAGATCGCCTCTTTTTGAGTACGATCAGCAATGATACGGTGTATTTGCACGTAGATTATTATTATCCGATCGATTCGGACAATGAAGTAGATCTTTCGCGACTGATGTTGCGTGCTTCCGTTCCGGCTGATGCCCAGGTGACTCCGGGATTAAATGGATTTACAGACTTGACGGCACCCAAGAAAATTACTGTTACCGCGGGAAACGGTGACGCAGAGGATTATGTGGTCATTGCCGAGAAGAAAGGCAATACAGATATTTCGGGAATCAAAATTACATTTAAAGACAGCGAACAAAAGGAAAATGAGGTTGAGGGGATCTTAAACGGGAATACGGTGACGTTTTATGTGGTGCCGGGTATGGATCTTTCACAATCTACGCTGAGTTACGTTATTAATAAACATTCCAGTGGTTCTATAGCAAGCGGAGCTCAGGTCAATTTAGCCAACGGTGCAGAAGTACCGCTGACGATTTCTGGAGCCGGAAATATCAAGCGGCAGCTCAAATTGGTTGTCAAAGAACCTGTCAAACTTGAAAAAGGGGTGGGCATTAACCGGCGCTTGTTCCTGAAGAAAGCGGCAGACTTGGGCTTCACGGCTAATAGTGAAACGTCCTGTTTTGTGAGTGGCGATTACTTGGTGATTGTGAGCCGGACTTCACCATCTGTATTTAAGGTGTACAACCGTTTCACAGGAGCTTATTCCCATAATCTAACAAATCCTTTCCCGGCAGGCCGTTTGATCTTCCAAGGCGTGAGCGATGAAAAAGGACGATTTATGTTAGGAACTTATACGCCGAATGGACAGAGCTTTGTGCTATACAAATACAAAGATGTTTTTGATACCAGTCCTGCCAAGCTATTGGATCTACCTTATAGCAAACCTGCTGCGGTAGCTGCCGGCGATGGCAATATCGGTCGTAAACTTAACTGGGTAGGGGATATGGACGGAAACGGTCAGTTACTCGCTTCGGTTGCAACCAGTCGTTACCTCCTGCGTTGGACAGTCGAAAATGGCCAGATAAAATCTACCGCTGCCGATGTCCTGGAATATAAGGATGGTGCGGCATCATTAGGCTTCCTACCGGAATATCTTCCTTTAGGGGTCGGCGCTAACGCCGAACTGATCGCGAGCACTAATGCCGAACTTGCTTATGTTTCGGGAAGTACATGGGGACGGCTAGCAGCATTCCCGGCAATTACAGGTACTGCTATGAATGGTGGTATCGCCTTTCAGCGTTTTAACAATGCAGATATTTTGGCTCAGGTCAAATTGTTTGGAAGCAATGAGATTGGTCAGATGTATGTTTATGATATTAGCGATCGAGCCCGCATTGGTACCACACTGAGTTCACCTACCTATAACCAATTGCGTGTTTATGAGTCGGAACTGTTTACTGGCGGTACCAATGGTAATGCAACCAGCGACATCTGTATGGGAACCTCAGAAAATGGACAAAGGCTTCAGGTGTATATGTTGACGACCTTTGGTTATCTCGTTGCGCAGGAGTTTACAATTTATGCTGATTCAAATTAAAATAATCGTTCCTTCACGCAGCTTGTGTTGCAGTGGAGGAACATTGTATTCATTCGTAAAAAAATAAAATTATGAACAAGCACATCAAAACAAGCTTATTGTTGATGTTAGGTTTAGTTTCGTGTAAAGTTGGATTTGCACAAAAAAATGATTTAAGTAGCGTGTCCAAAAAGATTGTCAGCGCAAATAAAGGCGATATCGTTTTGTTGGAGGATTTTCTAAAAACGGATTTTCCCAAGTTGCCTTACACAAAGACCGTATTACCGGGGCCGCAGTATATCATATCTGATGATCCCGAGTATATCCGCGTTCCGGAAGCCATTGCACTACAGGAGACGGTTGATCCCGGAGCAGTTAGGTTGTATGTCTATAACGTCAATGGTGTCAAAGAACCTCAAAAAATGCCCCGTAAGATTTCGGCGGTCATAAAAAACCTGGGGCATGAAAATATGCATTTTCGCATGTTGAAGTATGCTTCACAAAAACCGAGTTCAAACTACTTTGAAATTGGAAAGAAGGGGCTTGAGGACTACTTTTTATCTGCTGTAAACAATCAGGTGAAAGTGCTTAAACCGGGGGAAGTGATGGCTATCGATGAAAAACTGGAAAAACAGCTGGTACAATACGATGAACTTGTCCATGGATTCTATGAATTTGTGGTAGACCAGCCGGCGCAGATCGCTGTCATACAATTTGCCCCAAATGAGTCTGGACCAAAAGTGTTTCCGCGGATAAAGACGCTGATTCCACATAGTCACGCAAACGCTGGGCGTGGTATTTTTCCAATTTCCAATTATCAGATTAATCCGAAAGATACGCTTGACACCAAAAAAGGAGCAGTGCAGCTGATTGTTGCCGACGGGCAGGACGATCCATGGATCACAGGAACGATCGGTGCGAAAAAGGAATTTGCCAAGAATGCCGGAAACTACGGTGTGCTGTATAAAACAAAGATCAAATGGAAGAGTACAGACGGAAAAGGATTGGCTTTGGTCAGCTGGAACAGTCGATCTGGTGACAACCAATGGTGTGGTGGTATGGGGCTGACAATGGAACTTGTGGGGCAAGACGGTCAAAAGACAGTGATGCAATATCCCAAAAATGCGCTGATTACAAAAGGTTATCCAGAGGCAATTCTCATCGAAACTTATTGGCCCGATCCGAAGAAGGAAATACAGGAAATTGAATTTACCTATTCTCCTCCGGGAGCTTCCTGCCTACCGACCCCATTAATTTTTGTACCCATTGATCCGAAGAAATAATGAAACACATACTCTTACTTTTTTTACTAGGCTTGACCGCCTGCAGTGCAAAAAATGAATTTGTTAAACCAGAATTTCCGGTTGTTGGTGTTGATGGGAATGAGTATCTCAAAAATGAGGTGCGTCCGGCTTCTTCAAAAGCTTGTTTTCAAGGAGCCTACTATCGAAAAGTCGTTTCCAGTACAGATGTTTGGGTCGGCATTAAGGCCGAAGTTACCTTACCAAAGATGGAATTTGATCCGGCGCGGTTGAACCCGAGCAAACTCAAGCAATACCTGGATAATCCCTCCGTTTATATGGGCGGTAACATGGGGGGACAGGAAACGGATATTGGTCTTACCTGGGAAGTTATTAAGGATGAAAAAGGAAATGTGACCGAAGACAGACGGGCTTTCAGACCATTTTTACGAAGAGCTGCACATAGCTCTGGCCAGGCAAGTCTTTACCAAAATGCACCCGCGCAGGACGAATATTATTGGTATCCCGGAGAAAAGGTGCTGATGACATTGGAAATTGTTGGTCCAGGGATGTTAAAATTTGCTATACAGGGTAACGGCAAGAAATATGAAGCTACGTTTGAAAGTGCAGGATATACCTTGGGTGGATTGGGTGAGTTTAAGCGGGTGAACGCTATCGATCAGGTGGCCAATGAAGGCAAACCTGTACAGGCAACAAAAACGAAAGTATTGGAAGCGATTTGGTCCTACACCACTTTACTCCGCTATGATGCAAAGCAAGTGATCGAAGTGCCTATGCATGCGGGACGGATGACGCAGATGGCCTGCCCAGAAGCACAATATTTTAAAATCCAACAGGATGCAGCCAACCTCAAAAAGGGAGGGGAGAATGTACAGATAAATGGAGCTGGTTTTTAAATATTGCTTACAAAAAATATAAACGGCCAAAGCCAGTTTGTACTTTGCTGCTACCTATATAAAAATCAACAAGGTTATTTCCTTTCAAGGAAATAACCTTGTTGATTTTTAGCTAATTGTTTATTATATCTTGCTCAATAGAGTAAACAAAGCTTTAGCAGTTTCTTCCGAAGACCCAGGGTTTTGCCCGGTAATGAGATGACCATCTTTGACTACATAACTATGCCAATCTTCCCCTTTGCTGTACTGACCACCCAATTTTACGAGTTCATCTTCCACTAAAAAGGGAACAACATCCGTTAGTTGAACCGCTTCTTCCTCGCTATTTGAAAATCCGGTAACTTTTTTGCCTTTGACTAGTGGCTGACCATTACTATCCTTGACATAGCGAAATACAGCTGGGGCATGGCATACGGCAGCGACAGGTTTGTTGTGGGCCCAAAATGATTCGATCAATGCAATGGATGTCTTATCGTTGGTTAAATCCCACAAAGGTCCATGGCCCCCAGGATAGAAAACAGCATCATAATCCTGCTCATTGATATGATCCAAAGGAATGCTATTTGCCAATTTTGTTTGAAGTTCCTTATCGGCATCAAAACGTTTGGTTGCTTCGGTTTGAAAATCCGGAAGTGCACTTTTAGGGTCTATCGGTGGCTGTCCTCCTTTAGGCGATGCGATTGTGACGTCCACTCCTGCATCTTGTAAAACATAGTAAGGCGCTGCAAATTCTTCTATCCAAAAACCTGTTTTTTCTCCTGTATCTCCCAATTGGTCATGTGATGTCAATACAACCAATACTTTTAATTTGTCTTTTTTCATATTAAATAACCAAGTCTGTTAAAAAATTATATGTTTAAAACGATAGTACAAAGTAGGGGATAAATTGCCAGAGCCCTATGTGATATACATCACAATTTAGCGAATGGTTTTGCTTTTGTGATATAGATCACATTATTTGGCTTGGTATAGCCTGCTCAGTGTTTCGCGGGAAACACCCAGATATGCTGCAATCAAATGTTTGGGAACGAGATTATAGAGTTCGGGATATTGCTGCATGAGTTCCTCGTAGCGGCTTCGAGCATCGTTGTTCAGCAGTGACATTATTCTTTTTTGTAGCCCAATATATCCTTTATTGGAACGCCATCTAAAAAAGGTTTCAACTTCGTGAATTTCCTTACATACTTTTTCACGGTCCTCGTTCGATAAGCAAAGAGTGTCTGCATCGCTGACACAATCTAAATTGACCGTAGCTGGGCCTTGATTATGCAATGCATTATAATCGGAAGCCCACCAGGTTTTTGTGGCGAACTGTAAGATATGCATCTTTTGTTCATCATTGGTGAAATAGGTCTTTAGACAGCCATTTAGCACAAAATACTCTTGTTCCACAAGGTCTCCCTGACGGATAATCATTTGTTTCTTTTTAAAGGAGATCGGTTTAAAAAAAGAAAAGAAGAAGTCGAATTGTTCGTCGTTTAACTGGACGGTCTTGTCGATATGTTGTCTCAGAATTTCACGCTCGGTCATAGCTAATAGTTACTTGATCGATTTAAAATTAAACAAAATCTCACAATGATAGCGAAGGCCTGCATCAAGTTCCCTTCAGATTCAAAATTAAGAAGGGAATAACACTACTTTTACAGGGTATTAACAAGGGGTTAGTAGGGGATATACCCCTGCTAACCCCCTGTTATACCCCTGTTAACCCCCTGTAATCTCCCTGTAATATATTAAGATAATATCAATTTGATTTTAACTTGTGCCCAAACAAAAAGGGAACTTCCTAAAAAAGATGGAATTTCACAATCCTTACTCGTTCGGTCCTCGTTGAGATTGAGCTGAAGGGATCGCTAGGAATATTTTAGTCCTACTTTATAGGGGATATCAGGTACCTAATATCCCGACGCCATTTTCTTGTAAAACCAACGTTTTACAAAATCGGCTGTAAATACATAAACAGCAACAATCAACACCATGTAAACATAGAATTGAAATGGCAACCTCACAAAACCAAATATATCACCCAATAGGCTGAGAGGTAGAAGTAAAACAAATGAAATCACGATTAAGTTAGAAAATAGAAGAGCTTTACTCGGTTTGCTCTTAAAGAAGGGCAGTCGGGTGCGAACGACAAGGACAATAAGTGCGGCAGATACAACGGATTCTAGAAACCAACCTGTCTGAAATTGTTGTTCATTGGCTTTCAGAACTAAAATCAGTACCGCAAATGTACAATAATCGAAGACCGAACTCAGTAAACCAAAGATAAACATAAACTTTTTGATAAAACCAATATCAATGCGATGCGGTTTTTTGATGTACTCTTCATCGACATTGTCTGTTGCTATGGTCGTTTCAGGAACATCTGTAAGTAAGTTGGTTAATAAAATTTGTTTTGGTAAAAGCGGTAGAAAGGGCAGCAATAAGGATGCTCCGGCCATACTAAACATATTCCCAAAATTGGCACTCGTTGCCATAAAGATATATTTCATTGTATTTGCAAAGGTTCTGCGTCCTTCCTTTATACCGTTAGCGAGTACATCAAGATCCTGATCCATCAATACAAGATCGGCGGCTTCTTTTGCAACATCTACTGCGGTGTCTACTGATATTCCTACATCGGCTGCATGTAGTGCCGAGGCATCGTTGATGCCATCCCCCATGAAACCAACTACCTGTCCTGTTTTTTTTAGTGCTAGAATAATTTGTTCCTTTTGGCTGGGTTCCACTTCAGCAAATATATCAGCTTGCAATACCTTTGTTACGAGGGCTTCACTGCTGGTTCCTCGCAATGAACTTCCGGTGACAACAATAGGGGTTTCGATTCCCACTTGTTTAGCAAGACTTTCGGCTACCAGCGCATTGTCGCCGGTAATTATTTTTAACTTGACACCCAGGGAATTCAAGTTATTTATTGCGGCAATAGCACTTTCCTTGGGCGGGTCGAAGAAGGTAACAAAGCCAAGAAAAATCATACTGCTTTCCTCTTCTTTTGAAATGGAGTTTGTTGTTGTGGTTTTCCAGCAAATTCCTAATGTACGATAACCCTTTCTACTATACTGTTCGTAGAGTTGCATTAGGGTCTGTTTTAGTTCGCTGGTTAGTGGTTCAATGCTATCGCTGCCAGTTTGCACTTGATTGCATATGGCGAGGATTTCCTGAAAGGCTCCTTTGGTGATCATCTTGAATCCTTGAAGCTCAACCAAAATACTTAACCGTCTACGTATAAAATCGTAAGGAATCTCGTCCAATATAGCTGGGAGTTGTTGCCCTTCACTTTTTAATCCGGTTATAATTGCTGCATCAATAGGATTTTTGAAGCCTGTTTGTAAAGCGGCATTGAAGAGCGCATAGTTGCTTACGCGTTCATTTTCAGTGTCATTAATATCGAACGCTTTGTAAAGCTTTACTTTCCCCTGAGTGATAGTACCTGTTTTATCTGAACATAAGATATTCATACTGCCGAAGTTCTCAATTGCGGAAAGGCGTTTAACAATGACTTTCTGCGCAGCCATTTTTTTTGCTCCAGTAGAAAGATTGACCGTAATAATAACAGGAAGCAATTGTGGTGTAAGTCCAACCGCAAGGGCAAGGGAGAATAAAAAGGAATCGAGAACAGGTTTATGGAGAAATACATTCAATGCAAATATGACCAGGATCAGTATCAAGGTAATTTGCATGAGCAAAAAACCGAACTTTTTGATACCTCTTTCAAATTCAGTTTCGGGCGCGTTGTTTCTTAAGCGTGCGGATATTTTCCCAAATTCGGTATTCAATCCTGTAGCGATCACTAGCGCTGTTGCTTTTCCGCTGATGACACTCGAACCCATAAACAAAGTATTAGAACGTTTGGAAAGAGGTGTATTTGTTTCTAGTTTCCCTTTTTGTTTTTCAACGGGATAACTTTCTCCTGTGAATGCAGCTTCATCAACAAACAACTCTTGGGAGTTCAAAAGGATACAGTCGGCAGGAATAATATCACCGGCAGACAGTACGACGACATCCCCAGGAACGATTGATTCTGTACTTACTGCTATCTCATGGTCGTCTCGAATAACTGTCACTGTCACCTGTACCATTTTTAGTAATCTGGCAACGGCATTGGATGCTCCATATTCTTGCCAAAATCCCAAGCAGCTGCTAATGACTACAATGAGCAGAATAATGATTGCATCTGTGCGATCCTGAAGCAAAGAGGAAAGAACGGCTGCGGCGATTAAGATAAGTGTAATGGGATTTTTAAATTGATTAAAAAATAACAAATATGCACTTGAACTATTTTTTCCTTTCAGTCTGTTGGGACCATATTTGGTGATCCTCAAATTGGCTTCGTTTTCGGATATACCGCTTTCCTTCGCATTGAGTTCATGAAGTAGTTCTTCGGATGACTTGCTCAAGAAGGAATCTAAATGGCTATTACGTGTACCTTGGTTCTTTTCTATCATCGTGGCTTTGTTAGTGATGTAAGAGTATACAGGTTATTTAACCTGAATTTAGGGAATTATATTGAATTATCTTAACGGGTATTTCAGATGGCCAAATCAATGTTTAACCGGTTTAGTGATTTAGAAAAAATGATTTTTTTTTGATTTTATTTTGTTTATACAAAGTTATTTTCTATTTTAGTGTTGCCCATTCAAGGGCACTTTTCATAAAATAGGTTAATAATATGGCTAAAACACCCGGAGTACCCCATGCTTTCGGGTGTTTTTTTTGTTTTTTGCCTTCTCCACGATCCTAGAATACCTCCAAGTAATTTTAACAACATAGGTCGGGATATTTATAAATCGGTCTTCAATACATAATCGGAGTGGCTCTGACCGGGCGATTTCTCTTGCTTGTAGATACAAACCCTTTCTTTTCTTTGGGACGAATTCAGTAAAGTTCATCTATTTTTTTGAACAGCGTCGCTATACTCTTTTTTTGTACCACATAAAATATTTTTAAAAAAAACACAAAACGGATTAGGGATGCCAGTCCTTCAGTCGTCTATTCAATTAAGGAAGGTAGACCCGGGTGTCTATCTACTAAATATAACCTGTAGAAAACTAAATTTAAACCAATATATAACCTTTGATTAATATTAATTTGATATTAGTATATTTATTTTGCCTTTCAATTAATAATAATAAATATTTATGAAAAAACAACAATTTCAATCCTTAGGGAGGAATCGCAATTTCAAGTATCGGCTGGGGCTGGTAGTTGGCGCTGTTTGTCTTGCAGGTGTGGTTCATGCACAGGACCTTGAAACACATGGTAAGGTAACGGATCGAAAAGGAGAGCCCATTCGTGGGGTGACGATTTCCATAAAGAACATTCCGAATTCGGGTATGTCGACGTCAAACAAAGGAACCTACGAATTGAATAAACTCAAAAAAAATCAAGTGTTGCTATTTACTTCGGTCGGCTATAAAAGTATAGAGTTAACCTATCAAGGGCAGAAAGAACTGAATGTACAGTTAGAGGAAGATTTGGCTAATTTGGACGAGGTTGTTGTGGTTGGGTTTGGTACAAAGCAAAAGAAGAACCTTACAGGTGCTGTGGATCAGATTTCGGGCAAAGTATTGGAATCTAGGCCTATTTCTAATGTGATGCAAGGATTACAGGGGGTAAGTCCGGGTTTGAATATTACCTATGGTAATGGTACACCAGGGGGAATTCCAAATATCAATATTCGTGGAACCACTTCCATTAATGGTGGATCACCTTTGTTTGTAATTGATGGTATTCCAGCTACTGATGCTAATGATTTAATTCGCTTAAATCCCACTGATATTGAATCATACACGGTATTACGTGATGCAGCTTCATCAGCAATTTATGGTGCCAGAGCGACCTATGGTGTAATTTTGATTACCACCAAATCCGGAAAACTAGGTAAGCAATCCGTTTCTTTTAATACAAATTCGGCTTGGGGAAAACCAACAGAAATGCCCGATCCAGTCACTGATCCGTATATCTTCTCTAAACTTCTGGAATTATCGACAAATAATACCCCTTGGGACTATGTCAATTATAGTGATGAACACTACCAATGGGCAAAGGAACGTTCTGATAATCCTAGTTTGGAAGATGTACGTATAGATCCCAAAGATCCAAAGCGCTGGGCTTATATGGGAAATAACAATTGGAATAAGTATTTTCTAAATAACTCTGCGCATTCTCAGTCCTACAATTTGACTTTTTCAGGTGGAGCTAAGGTGAATGAACTTCCTTTTAAATATTATTTGTCCGGTGACTATACGAAGGAAAACGGTTTGAGTAAATTGGCCGCCGACTATTGGACACGTAAAGGACTACGTGGAAGGATAAATATTGCACCATTCAAATGGTTGCAGTTGGATAACAATGCTAATTTGTACAATACGCACAGAGAGAGTCCGGCTGCAAGTTTGACCGATATCTATTATTTAACGCCTATTCAGGTTGCTAAAAACCCGGATGGCACTTGGGCAAATACGGATGCGGGAAGATTGGCTGCTCGTCTATCTGACGGTGGAAAAAGCAATGGTGACATGTTTGGTTTCCAAAATACCTTCAATGCGACAGGTACATTTTTAAATGGCGATCTAAAAATCTCTGGCGATGCAAGTGTTAAAAGGGAATACTACAAAGGCAATGGTTATGCCAAAAAATTCAAGATTGGTTTTGGTCCGAATGACATTCGTGAAGAGGGGGGGACTGGCTATGTGAATGAATCGCGAGCCGATATGAAAAATACGGTATTTAATCTATATGCGAATTACAACAAAACAATTGGCAAACACAATTTTGGTGCAATGGTGGGGTATAACCAAGAAGAATATATTTATTCGTCTACCTATGTCAACCGAAATAATCTAATTTCTTCTACTTTACCTTATTTAGGTTTGACGACGGGAGAAATGACACTCAATGCTGGTTATAGTTCTTATGCGACGCGAAGCTATTTTGGGCGATTGAATTATACGTTTAATGAGCGCTATATCTTGGAAGGTACAGGTCGTTACGATGGGTCTTCTCGTTTTCCTAAGGCAAGTCGCTGGGGATTTTTTCCGTCCGTTTCAGGAGCTTGGATCGTTAGTAATGAATCCTTTTTCGAATCACTAAAACCGAAAGTATCCAATCTAAAGTTAAGAGCATCATACGGTAGTTTAGGAAATCAAAATGTAGGTGACTTCTCTTATATCCAGACAATGGGAACCAGCCTTTCGGGGTACCTCATTAATGGAAATCAACAATATGTCGTGAATGGGGCGCCGCCGTTGACAATTGATCCAAACTCATATACATGGGAAAATGTGTCTACCTTAAACTTCGGTGCTGATTTGGGGCTATTCAATGATAAGTTTTTTGTTGGCTACGATAATTACGTCCGTAATACAACCGGTATGTTGACTGCTGGGCAGGAGCTTCCAGGTGTATTGGGAACAAGCGTGCCAAGGCAGAATGCAGCTGATTTGCGTACAAAGGGTTGGGAGCTTTCAGTGACTTATAAGGATCAATTTGAATTAGCAAATAAGCCATTTTCTTTTGATGCAAAGGTTGTTTTGTCTGATTCACGTGCTAAGATTACAAAATTCAAAAATGATGAACGTCTTCTTTCGACGTATTTCAATGGCTATGAATTCGGTACAATCTATGGCCTACAAGGAGATGGTCTGTTTAAAAGTGCCGATGAAATCAAAGCATTGGATGAATCAGGCATAGTACCTTGGGGAGCTTTAAATATTGTAAATGGTTGGCCAAAATTTAAGGATATCGACGGAAATGGTAAAATTGAAAGAGGGCTGACTGAAACGAATTTGAAAGATCTTCAGGTAATTGGTAATTCTGCAGATCGTTATCGTATCGGTTTTAACCTCAACATGAACTGGGGCGGATTTGATGCCTCAGTATTTCTACAGGGTGTATTAAAACGAGATTTCTATCCGCGGCATTATTTGTTCTGGGGACCTTATCAGCAACCTTACGCAAATATATACCCATGGCATTTGGATTTTTATAGAGAAACCAGTGATACAGCAGAAGAACGTGCAAAACACTCTCAGGCGTACTTGAATGCAGGCTTAGCGGATGCGAATCATGACGCACGTTATCCGGTATTACAATCTTGGTTGGCCGACGTCAATGATGGAAAAGGATTGGCTATTCCCAATACACAGTATATGTTGAACGGTTCTTATCTGCGTTTGAAGAATATCACTTTTGGGTATACCTTGCCACATGAGTTGTTGGAAAAATGGAAAATTCAACGTTTGCGTATTTTCTTTTCAGGAGAAAACCTATTTGAATTCTCACAGATCAAAAAATATGTTGATCCTGAAGCGATCAACAACGGAACCGATGGTAGCGCCTGGGCCTACCCATTCCAACGTAAGTTTTCAGTTGGTTTAAACTTAGATTTTTAACAATTAGCAGTACACAGAGATGAATGTCAAATCAAAAATAATATTGGGAATTATAAGCGGCGGTTTTATATTAACAATGACAGCTTGCCAAAAGGATTTTCTGGATCGATTTCCCCAAACTTCGATTACACCTGAGGTTTTCTTTAATACCGAAGAGGATCTTTCGCTGTATATCAATGGGATGCTGAGTATGAACGATCGTTGGACTTATGTAGGGGATCAAAGTTCGGACAATGCGGCTACAACAGCTGCCGTAACGCTTAAGACAATGATGACAAGCAAAACAGAGCCAACATCAGAAACAGCTGGAGGGGATTGGTCTTGGGGACGCTTACGCACAATAAATTACTTTTTAGAAAACTATCAGCGTGCGAATGTAGCAGCGGATGTTAAAAACCACTATGCAGGTTTGGCACGTTACTATCGCGCTATTTTTTACCATGGCATGGTAAAGCAGTATTCGGATGTGCCTTGGTATAGCAAAACATTAACCCCAAGTGACGAAGCTTTACGTGACGGGCAATCTCCTCGTACATTGGTTGTCGATAGTATCATGGCAGATTTGGACTTCGCAGCAAAAAATGTTAAAGAACAAGTTGCGCTTGGAACGCCAGGTAGAGATGCCGTATTGTTGATGCAGGCTAAGATTGCATTGCATGAAGGGACGTATCGATTGTATCACGGTGAGCTAAATTTGGACAAAACGGCGAAGAATTACTTTGACATTGTAGAGAAAGCAACTTCACAAATCATCGCTACCAATAAATATAGCATATATTCTACCGGTAAACCGAATGAGGACTATGCTGCATTATTTGAATCACAAGATCTTTCCCAAAATAAAGAAGTAATCTTGTTGAATGCTTTTGATCAAAACAAAAATAGGGGACAGGCGCTTAACGGATATGTTTTTGGTGATTATGAACAATCGCCTTCACGTGACTTGATACAGACGTACCTGATGAAAGATGGTTCGCGTTATACAGATATCCCCAATTACGATAAGAAGCTTTATGTCCAGGAATTTGAAAACCGTGATCCACGTTTGATGCAGACTTTGGTCTATCCACAATGGCTGAGACAGCCTGATAAATCAAATTACGTTCAAAAGCTGAACAAAAACTTTTCAGGTTATCATCAGTTGAAAGGCTATGTCAATTCATCCGATCAAATTATTATGAATGGAGTTGATTTTCCAGTGCACCGTTATGCTGAGGTTCTATTGATGTATGCTGAAGCAAAGGCTGAACTTGGAACATTAACACAAGCAGATCTCGACAAGTCTATCAATCTATTGCGAATAAGGGTAGGAATGCCCGATCTAAAAATGGATGTAGCCAATGCGAACCCCGATCCAAAATTGGCGGCTGACTATCCCAATGTGAAGGGAGCCTTCCGGGGAGTAATTTTTGAAATCAGACGGGAGCGACGTGTTGAGTTTGCTTTTGAGAATTCACGTTATGATGACCTTATGCGCTGGAATGCAGGTAAACTGCTTGAACGTATTCCGGAAGGAATGTATTTTCCGGGAGTGGGTAATTACGACATGACGGGCGATGGTGTTGCCGATATCAAATTGATTCCTGATGGACAGACCATTCCTACCGATCGTGAAAAGAATTCACTTGGCGTACCGCTTGTCTACTATACCATTGGAAATTTTGGCGGTAATGCCGGTGTTTATCTAAAAAATGGTGTCAATGGTGGAACAATGGTAACAGATGTCAATGTCCGTCGGTTTGTAGAACCGATGTATTATTATCGTCCGGTTCCTGCAAAACAGATTATTCTTAATCCAAATCTCAAACAGGTATTTGGTTGGAAGTAACATATAAATAACATATAATATACATGAAATCAATTTTTTTAACGATAAGTCTGTTCGTTACAACAGTCTTAGTTCATGCTCAACAGAAATTTTCATTTGCTTTTTTTACAGATTTACACCTTAATACCAGTGCAGAAACACATTGTTTTGAAGGTCTGGATAAAGCTATTCAAAATGCCAAAAGCAAAAAAGTAGACTTCGTGCTAAACGGTGGAGACAATGTGGATGTCGATGCTTACAAGGCCGAACAATTGCCTTTAGCGAAAAGCATGTTTCAAAAGTATAAGGACCAAGTGGATGCATCGAAGCTGAAATGGTATTATGCTATCGGCAATCACGATCGTTTTTGGCATTATGACGGAAAGGATGGGGCCGGCCTTTTTGAATCGGTTTTTGGAAAGAGCTACCACAGCTTTGTGCATAAAGGCTGGCGTTTTATTGTGTTAAACTCTACGGAAATATGCAATGGTAAATACTGTGTGAGTGAGGAACAGCAGGCCTGGCTGAAACGAGTGCTTGATGAAACCCCAAAAACGCAACCAATTGTTGTTGTTGCACATGTGCCGTTCTTGTCTTTGTATTATCCTGTATTGGATGGACACTATACGGATGCCGATACATTTACCAATCAAAAAGCGATTTTGGATCTATTTGCCGGGCACAATTTGAAGCTTGTTTTACAAGGACATCAGCATCTTTATGAAGAAATCAAAGTGAAAGGTGTACAGTTTATTACTGCAGGAGCGATATGTGCGAGTTGGTGGGGCGGAGCCTTCAATGGTACCCAGGAAGGATACTTAAAGGTTGATATCAATGGCGACCAGTTTAAATGGGAATACATTGATTACGGCTGGACGGTGAAAGGAAAATAAGAGCATCATCCTATCAGGTAGGTAGTTTAAAATGATCGCCCGCCCACTTCAATGTGTGGCGGGCGTTTTGTATTCTTTATTTGAGCGCAGTGGTAAGGTTGACAACTATCTGATATGGATTTCGATGGATTATCTAACTTGCTGTTAATTGTGGATCACCTCTTGAAATTGCCAGTAAAAATGTGGGCAGATTAGCATTCTTACTGGTAATTATAATATAAACTATTTTTTTAAATGACTCTTTAAATGGAATTTTCCTAAGCTGTCTACCAAATAGAGTTTCCATGCTTTGGTGCCAGTCTGCTCCAAATGGTATTGATTTTCCTCTTTCTGCATTTCTAGTTTAAGTTTTTGAGAGAAAACGTTTGCTTCGCGTGCGTTTTCCCATGCGCGGAAAGTGGTGAAAATCTCCTTCTTATATCGATTTTTTTCAACAACATCCTCGCTGATCCCAAACATATAAGTCGCATCCCAGGCAATGGCTTTTGCCTGTAGGTTTTCGACCATTTGTACAGTCCAGTCCGGTTTAAGGTATTGGATACCGAAAGTCGGCGGAAAGTAATTAGAAGCCCACGAATACCGGATGTCTTTTCCTTCAATGCCCCATTTGTTGGTGCGGGGATTGAACATGTGGTCGCCACCACCAATATTACAGGTTGTCATGTAATGCCAGTTCCCTTCAAATACACAGGATCCCATGACCTGAAGGTAGTCGCCACCCAAAGATTTGAAATCATCGAACAGTTTACGCATAAATCGTTTGAAAGCGTACTGCCCATGTCCAGTGTAGACGAAGCTCTCAAAACCATCAAAGTCGATATAGTTCATGCCCCCATCGCGAAGCAGTTTGGCATAAAAGTGTGCATACTGATCTTGAAGTCTCATGTCGGGGATAAATCCTGAATAGCAGTTAACTTGTAATTTAGCGACGGTATCACCCTGTTGATGTGCTTTGGCAATGGTTTTGAAGGCTCCGCGTTCAACTCCGGTCAGCATATAAGGCGGTTTTCGTGTTACTCCTTTATATTTAAGTAACTCTTTGCCGATTTTTAGTACGTTAGTTCCATTGTCGTCCCAACCACCATGCTCATTGAGATAGGAGGTGTCTTTGACGATGATTATACTATCATGAACACCTATATTGGTAGTTAATGTCGTTTTAAGTACCGTGCAGAGGCTGTCGTTGGCATAAGGATGCACATCGCTGCTATGGGATTGGATAAATTCTGTTAGCGTATGTAGGCCATAGGCGATCCCTTGCGGATTGGTTTGTGCTGTTAGTGCAGTAATAGGCTGTTTTTTTCCGTCTAAGGTTACTTTTTTGCCAGCCCAACGATCCCCTGGATTAACATAATACTCGCCTAAACCTTCATCCTGAACCGCCTTCAGATTGAGTTGATTGGCATAGGAAACTAAGCTGTCATGCTTGCCGAACCAGGCAATGTCAACTTTGAAATTCTCTGGCCGGCGGACCCATTTTCCATTGCGTGTAACATAAGGTAGCCCTTCCTTGAGTACAATCTGCTCGATTACATCCAATCCTCTTGTATCAGGGCAAGCGTAGAACGCTATTCCAGATGTGCTGAAATCAACTGGTATGGGTTCAACATCCATATGCCGAGGTGCTTTTATCGATGGAAAATCATTGAAGTGAGGGAAGAAGATGGTTTGTTTTGTGCGTCTATTGCGCGCATGCAAAGTGAGCGAGATCCCATATTCCGGTATATATTCGGCACCATTGCCGTTCATAAATCGATAATATTCTTCTGGATGGGAGTAAAATGCGACGTCATTGATGCCATCACCGCCGATGCGAAATCGTTGTCCTGCTTTCAACGAAGATGGAATCGGAAATTTAACAGGATCGGGGCTATGGATGATATAAGAACCCTGTCCCATATCTCCCGCAACTGGAGGCCCACTCGTCGTATTGTCATCCAATGCCATAATCCCAACAGCATATTCATCGTCCCGTGCGACAGAAATAATTTCGCCGATAGTTTTATGGATATTGGTCTGATAGGGTCCCCATATAATATTGTCAATGTCAGCCCCGGTGTTCAGCGACTGAAATTGAAATTTTAAGTAATCGTCCTTCTGCTCAATTTTTATTGTTGCACTATAGGAATCGGGATAATTCAACGTTAGTATTCCTTTTGTAGGTTCATAAATGGCGGTCTGGGGTAACAAACTTTTACCATTTTTGTCCAGCGTAAGAAGCGGGGAAGCATGCCCCTTTACTACGCAATCTTTTTTACTGCCTTTTCCGATGATGTTAACAATGTAACCACGTTCATCGATAGTTAAGGTCATGTATTTTGTGCCGAATTTGTACAAGGGGCGAGATGCTCCATAGGCACTTAAAAGACAAAAAAAAGCTAATAGAAAGAATAAGATTTTAATACGTTTCATATTGATTTATCCAAAGAATGTTTCTTATGTTAAAGCCTATATATTGAGTCGTTTGAACGCGACATATCCCTAGCGCGAACATTAAAATTGGGAAGTAAAAGGGCGTTTTTTTTTTATTATTCTTACTTCCTGATTAGGGATAGGCGATGTTCAGTCGTCTTAATAAAAAATAATCGATATTTGATATAAGATAAACCTACTATTATCCATGAAACGCAGAAAATTTTATTGTTCTTGTCTCCTTGTGCTCACGACCTTTTTTGCCGTTGGACAGACATCGAATGATGCTGTAAAAAATGATGCTGTACAAAAGGTACACCTGATCTTCAAGACACATCTCGATATCGGATTTACCGAACTTAGTTCAGTTGTAGAGCAGCGTTATATGAACGAATTTATTCCTAAAGCCATTGCTGTGGCTGAAGAACTTCGGAATTCGAGAGCCAAAGAGCGGTATGTCTGGACCACAGGCTCTTGGTTGATTGCGACTTACCTGGAACAGGCGAGTCCGGAAAATAAGGCAAAATTAGAGGCTGCAATTCGTCGCGGAGATATTGTGTGGAATGCAATTCCCTATACCGTAGAATCTGAATCCCTCAACAAAGCCCTGTTTGGGACAATGTTGCAATTATCCAGGAAGCTGGATCAAAAGTATGGTAAACAAACAAGAGCCGCAAAGATGACCGATGTTCCGGGGCATACCAGAGGAATTGTTCCCTTGCTTCAAAAGAGTGGCATAGATTTTTTGCAGATCGGTGTGAATCCAGCAAGTAAAGTTCCTAATGTACCAGCGTTGTGCCGCTGGAAAAGTCCAGACGGAAGTGAAGTAACCTTGATGTACCAAAAGGATTATGGTAGTGATATGATATTGCCTGATGGAAAGACGGCTATGGTCATTGTTTTCACCGGGGATAACCACGGACCACATACCGTGAAACAGGTCAAAGAAATCTATGCGTCTATTCAGAAACGTTACCCTAATGCTGCATTACAGGCTTCGACATTGAGTGATGTAGCGGCGGTTTTGCGTCCCATGAAGGATAAACTTCCATTGGTGACACAGGAGATTGGCGATACTTGGATACATGGTTTCGGCAGTTCTCCCCTGATGATGGCCCGATTTAGAGCTTTGTCCAGGTGTTATGAAACCTGGGTGAAAGATGGACGCATCAGTCCAAATAGCGATGCTGCTATTCGATTCGCCATCAAATTGGGCTTGGTCGCAGAACATACCTGGGGATTGGACGTGAAAACTCACCTCCAACATTGGGATACTTATCGTTTTGCTGATTTTCAAGCCGCCTTGAATTTACCAGCGTTTAAAAAGATGGAAGCATCATGGGCCGAAAAGGAAGCTCATATCAATCAATCGTTGCAATATCTGCCTAAAGACCTGCGTGCCGAGGCCGAAAATGTTTTACGGCAATTGGCATTAGTCCCTAAACCTACTTTTGAAGGAGTGGACGCATCGCAGCAATTTTCAAAAGACGGGTCATTCCAGCTGAATAAAAAAGGTTTTCGTATGAAAATGGGAGAGCTCAGCTATCAGAGTTTTTCGGCAGGGGATTTTGAACGTTTCAGGGATTCCTACATCACCCAAAAAGTAGACTGGGCAATCCGGGATTTTGGAAAACCGGGCCTGACTCCGGATATGGCGGAAAGCCGAACCTTATTGGCTACTCTTCAAAAATCAGTCTATAATAAAGCTAAAAATGAGCTTTATAGCCAATTGAGTTTAACTGGAGCTGGGAAAGTTGAACAACAGGTTTTACCTAAACAGATCTATAGCAGCTACCGTTTCGACGATAAAACAAAGCATATCGAACTGAGTTATACTTTGGTGGATAAACCTGCCAATCGTCTCCCGGAAGCTTATTGGTTAAGCTTCTATCCGGAGGGTGTTGTGGACATGCTCGTGGAGAAAGTAGGTCAGCCTGTGCGCGTATTGGATGTTGTTGAAAGTGGGAATAGACAAATGCATGGACTAGACCATTATGTAGATATTGTAACGGATGCAGGTAAAATTCGTATCCGTAGCAAAGATGCCTTGCTGGTAGCAATCGGCAAACGGGATTTGTTGAACTATTCCACAGATCAACCTGATTTACATGGTGGCCTGCATTTTTGTCTATATAACAATGTTTGGGGAACAAACTTTAGCATGTGGTTTGGTGGAACAGTAAATTATAGGTTCGATGTTGAACTGATCCCGAATAACAACTAATCGACTTCTATAGGGGCCTCACCCAATTGAAATAAACACTTTGAATGATTATTTATACATGAATAAATTAGATACGCTGAAAAATATTACGTTGATAGCTGGCCTGTTGATGACAGGATTTGGAAATCCTGTCGTGGCGCAAGACCTAAAAACGGCTCTGACACAGGTACATTTTGACCAACAGGGATTCTATACCTCCATTAAGGTAGATGGTAAAGAGCTTTTGGAGGCGGGTAAATATCCGATCGTATCTGTCTATAAAGACAAAAAAATTATACAACCGAAAGCGCTAAAGGTTAATGGAGATCGTTTTTCGCTCACGATGGAAGATGGACAAGCTGTGGAACTGAAGGTGAGCCAACAAAAGGAAGCAATAACATATGAAGTCCTCAAGTTGTCACCTGCCTATAAGTTGTTGGTGTTTGGGCCGGTTAAGATCAAGCTTCATGAAGTGGTGGGGGAAGTGGTTGGTGTGGCCCAAGGGGAGGATCTCGCATTCGGTATGCAAGCATTGCATGTTAAAACTGTAGCAGGTATTCCCGAAGATTATATTGAGGCATACAGTACAAAATTTGGCTACCAAGGACAGAATAGCAATCTTTCGGTGGCCAGTATTTCCTTTAGTCATTTTGCAGCATTAGATGCCGGGAACGGAGCCGTGTTTCAGCTGTCGGCCAAGAATAGAAGTGCCAAAGAACTGCAAAGTGTCAAGGGGCTAAATCATATGGTGACTTTGCCTGTTGAAGGTGCCGATGGTTTAATTATAGGGGCCAAAGTGGCACTTTTCGGAGATAAAAAAAGTCAGATATTGTCACGGATAGGAAAAGTTGAAGTGGAGCAGGGTTTACCCCATCCAATGATTGCGGGTGAATGGGCTAAGGTATCTCGTAATGCGATGGGCTCCTATCTGATCACCAATTTCTCTGCGGGCAATCTGGATTTTGCACTGGAAAAAACAAAACGTGCGGGATTTAAAAATCTCTACCATCCCGATCCCTTCCTGAACTGGGGACATTTTGAATGGCGGAAGGAATTGAGTACAGAATCCGATGCGGGTATGAAGAAGTTAGTCGATAGGGCTGCGCAACAGGGGATCAATATCGGTATACATACGCTTTCCAATTTTACGACAACAAACGATCCTTATGTGACACCAGTCCCAAGTAAGCATTTGTTAAAACAAGGTGAATTGAAACTTACAGCTGCACTAGACGATAGCCAACAGCAGATTATAGTAGAGAATACCGAGTTGTTTTCGCTGCCTTTGACACTCAATACACTTCAGATAGAAGACGAGCTGATCACGTATGGTAAGGCTGAGAAGAGCGGCGAACAATGGGTATTGACAAACTGCGTACGTGGTGCTTTTGGTACACATAAGGCCAGTCATGGGGTAGAAAAAGCCGTTTACAAATTGTGGGACTATCCCTATAAGACTTTATTTCCAGATTTAACACTTCAGGACGAATATGCCAAAAGATTAACGGATATTTTTAATAAAACCGGGGTGAAACAGATTTCATTTGATGGTCTTGAGGGGTGTATGTATACGGGGCAGGATTACTATGCAACGGGCAAATTCGTTTCTGATTTCTATCAAGGTCTTACGAATAAGACTGATCTGATCAACGATGCCAGTCGTCTCGATCATTACCTATGGCATATTCATACGCGGATGAACTGGGGGGAACCCTGGGGTGAGGAGATGCGTGCTGGACAGGTGGAAAATCGGATCAAGAACCAGGCTTACTTTCAGCGGAATCTATTTCCGCGCATGCTTGGCTGGTTTTTGGTACGTTTAGCGGATCGTAAATTTGAGGCTACTTCCCTCGAAGATCTCGAATGGGCACTCTCCGAATCTGCAGGTTTTGACTCAGGATATGCGATGAGTATTGATATGAAGACTTTACAGCAGCATGGACAGATAGACTTATTATTGGAAAGCATGAAGAATTGGGATCAATTACGACTTGCCGATGTTTTTACGGCCGAACAGAAACTCAGGTTGAAGGATCCAAAGACCGAATGGCATTTGGAGAAGATGGATGAGACCAAATTCATGTTGTATCCTTTATTTGTCTCCAAAAGATACCATTGTGACCTCTCTTCGATGCAGCCGGGACAACCTGGGGGAGCAGACTGGTCATGGGAATCTCCGGAAGAGAGTTCATTTGCCTTACGGATAAAAGTAGAAGGTGACGGTATCATTGAAAATCCATCTTTTAAAACCGATAAGGGGATTGTCAAAATCTTTGGGAAATTAGAAAAGGACCAATATATCCTGTTGGATCATAAAGGGAAAGCAACATTGACAGACAAGAATTATGGTTTTATTACTGATCTGACTGTACAAGGGACTGCCATCCTGCCAAAAGGCGGTTCCGCAGTAGCATTTTCTTGTGATACAAACGGCGAGGAAAAACCGGAGGTCATTGTAAGATACAATACTCGTATGAAGGGAGAACCATTGAATTTAGTTAAAAAATAAAAGTACAAAAAAGGATCATGAGCATAGCGTGCAATGCAGTATGGAATGGATTACTGAAGTTGCTTTGTTCATGATAAAACCGAATTACGCTAATATGAATACGATTATAACGAAGCGCTATGGTAAGCCATCCACGAAGCTGGGGCTTACTTTGGCTTTGACACTATCACTTTTTGGACAAGTGTCGGCACAGCAGGTATGGAGTCCTGACAATGGTAATGGTACATTCACCAATCCATTGTTATGGGGCGATTGGCCCGATCCCGATGTGATCCGCGTGGGAGATGATTTTTATATGATCTCGACGAGTATGCATTATGTGCCTGGAGCTCCGATTGTGAAGTCGAAGGATTTGATAAACTGGGAAATGGTGGGCTACGCTCTTGATCATTACGATGAAGATCCGCGCTACAATATGGAGGGCGGTACATTGTATCTCAATGGTTCATGGGCAGCAACCTTAAAGCATCACAATGGGAAATTCTATGCTGGGTTCTGTACGCCGTACGGTTGGGGACGTGAAAAGGGGAATTTCTCGATCTGCGAAGCCGACAAACCTGAGGGGCCATGGAAGCGGACAATATTTCCCGAATATCTGTATGATCCCGGATTGTTCTTTGATGATAACGGTAAAGTTTATGTCGTACATGGTCAAGGTACATTATACCTAACAGAGCTGAATGCAGATGTTAAATCGGTCAAGAGTGATAAAGTCAAAATCTGGCAAGGTAACTTCAAAAATGCGAACGAACTTGGTGGTCATTTTGGAATGGAAGGAGCGCATATGTACAAGATCAATGGCAAGTACTATATCACCTGTCCGGCGGGTGGAACACAGGGCTGGCAGATCTGCTTGCGCTCAGATAATATCTATGGACCTTATGAGCATAAATTGATTCTCAATGATAACAGTTCCTATCCTGATAACGGCCTACACCAAGGTGGAATGGTGCAATTGAAAAACGGGGACTGGTGGTTTATTATCATGCAAGATCGTGGTGCCATAGGTCGGGTTCCCCATCTTTTACCTGTCAAATGGGAGGATGGATGGCCAATGCTCGGAACCGGTAACAAGGATGTGATTACCTACAAGAAACCAAATGTCGGAAAGACTTACCCAATAAAAACTCCGGCTACGACTGATGAGTTCAATGGTACAAAACTAGGATTGCAATGGCAATGGAATCATAACCCTGACAATAGTAAATGGTCGCTTCAAGAACGTAAAGGATATATGCGTTTACATGCTGCCCGTGCGGATTCTTTGAAAACCGCCCGCAATACGCTGACACAACGGGTACAGGGACCAAGTTCGGAAGGGACTGTTGAAATCGATCTGAAAGGATTGAAAAATGGTAATGTGGCCGGCTTTGGCATCTTTGAATTCCCATATGCTTTTGTGGCTGTGGAGCAGGTCAATGGCAAACGGAAAATTATTATGAGCAATGATGACAAGATTATCGAAAGCAAAGAAAATTTTGATGGCGATAAATTATGGGTGCGGGCACGCATTACTGATAGGGGGGGCATTGCAAAATTTTATTATAGTACTGATGGTGAAAATTTTTATGTTATTGGAAATGATTTAACGATGCAACTAGGGTTACCTTGGACAGCAAATCGTTTTGCATTGTTCAATTATAGTAAAACAGCAGAGGGGGTAAATGGTTATGCCGACTTTAATTGGTTTAGGTTTACCAATAAGTAAGGCAAAGCCTATTGTGTAATAAATGTATAAGAGAGCCTAGTATCATTTGACGATACTAGGCTTTTTTTCAGAAAGTGTCTGATGTTATTGGCCAGAGAGAATCTTCAGTTCGCTATCATAGTTGCTGGTGTCTGCGAAATCGCGAAGGTTTTGTTTTTTGCAAACAACATAACTATCCTGATACAGTTTTGGCAATTACAATGACTTTAAGTAAGTTTAAAGAAAGAGCCACAATAAATAAATTATGTCGATCGTTGACAAGCAGACCTTAGCGGATTTAAATGTTACCAACAATAGGTATAAGGATATGGTCGATTTTTTCGATTGTACAGTTACGCTAGGTGGACGGGATATGTTATTTGGTTATTTTCTTGAACCTCTTTCCTCTAAATGGGAAATAGAATGCAGACAGCATTTAATTCTTTTTATGCAAGAAGTTGAGATTTCGGGTCTATTGGATAAGTATATGATGCAGGATCTGGAGCAATATTTGTCTCTGCCGCAAGAACCCTATTCACCTTCTAGGGCTACTTATTATCTCGAAATGGTGTCAACGAATTTTTTGTCTTTGGATTTTAAAAAACGCGAGATACTTGTTAAGCGATCTATTCACGAGATCGCTAAGATTACAGATGGTCTTGCTCATTTTTTAGCGTCTGCGAAATCCAACGGCCATACAACTGAAATCCTAGAAGAATATCATAAACATGTAGATTGTGTGCTGGAAGATATCGATCGGGATGAGTTTAAACAGTTGCTGAATAACAAATTTTCTAAGGAGCTGATGATCAAATACGATTATCTTTTTAGAAATATAAAACGAAATACAATACGTGAGATTTTCGATGTTTTGTATCATTTGGATGCCTTATTCAGTGTAGCAAAAAGTATCAAAGGAAAGAATCTTGTTTTTCCTCAGATTGAGGAAAAGACAGGGGGAGAAGATATGATCACCATACATGGAGCTTATAATTTATTTATCGAAGATGCCATTAAAAATGATGTTGAAATAAAAAAAGAAAACAACCTTTGGTATTTGACTGGAGCAAATATGACGGGCAAATCTACTTTGTTGAAGACAATTGGAAGCTGTGTTTATCTGGCACATCTTGGTTTTCCGGTTCCAGCGGATGCGATGAAGACAGTACTTTTTGATGGAATATCGGCGACCATAAATTTAGGTGATAATATAAATGCAGGTGCAAGTCACTTTTTTAACGAAGTATTACGGGTTAAACATTTGGCGGAATTATTGGCATCCGGTAAGCAAATGTTTATTCTCATGGATGAGCTATTCAAGGGGACAAACCATAGTGATGCCAGTGAAGCAACCCTGGAGTTAGTTAACTGTTTGAAAGGATACAAGAACAGTGTATTCTTATTGTCCTCACATATTACAGAAATTTGTCCTATACTGTATAAAGATGGTATTGCGCTGAAATATTTGGGGGTTCAGCTGGACGAAAAGGAGGGAATTATCTTTACATACCGACTTTTGGATGGTGTTGCCGAAGAAAAGTTAGGCATGTGGTTATTGCATAAAGAACGGGTATTTGAGATACTTCGGAAAGTCAATTTGGAGACAGGACAAAATTGAATCCTTTGGATCGTATTCGGATTGTGTTCGTATCGGTTTAGTAAGTAGAGTTATTTACTTTAGGTATTGATCAATCCCAAAACAGATTTTTTCTACTTTGAGATTGATCAATATTTTTGTCGGAATCAGGATCTATCCCTGATCCGAAGCTGGCTCTAGTTATTCCGAACGGAACCCTGCGGTAGTTGCTTTATAATTAGTATTCCACATGATAGTCTTTTTTGAATGCTTGTCCTGACCAGGCTTTCTTTGCTGTCCAATCTGCTGGAGGATTGGTCCAAAAAGGATCGTCTGCAGGTAAACCCAAAGGGAGAAAACCTAATGTTGCCATATACAAACTTCCAGTAGAAGTATAGCTATCTGCAATGTCCGGTTGTGATCCACAGAAGCCCAGGACAAGCCATCCGTTGCTATCAAAATTATTTTGTTGGTCGTACATGCGGTGCATTACGGCCGAGACCGCACATCTTACTTGTGCTGGATCTATATATTCGGGCAACTTGTGCATAAGAGCAACTTGACCTAATGCTTGGAACGCTGCAGTACGATAGGTAATGGATCTTCCGAAGGGCGGGTAGCTGCCGTCAGGCGCGATGAACCTTTCAGAAAATTCTGCGTACCTGACCATGCGTTTTACGGCAAGATTATAATCGTCTTGGCTTACTTTTTTGGACTGCGTTAGTATTTGGAAAAAATCAACCAGCATCGGGTGGATAACGTAAGAATTGTAATAATCCATACTAAAACTAGGGCCATCACTATACCAGCCATCACCTTGGTACCATTCCACGATTTTTCTTTTCGCAAACTCCACACGGACAGGATCTGCCTGCTCGCCGATTGTGGAAAGGAATGCTTCGTTGATACCTGCAAATAACAGCCAATTGTTGTATGCCCCAGTGCGTGTACGTAGTGCCTTGAATTCCTCTCGGATACGTTGTTTAGTTACTTCATCTAAAGGTTCCCAAAGTGCTTTTGGTGCGCGCAGGAAAGCTTGGGCCATATAGGCTGCATCAACGATGGGTTGACTTTCTGTTCTAAAATTGAGGTAATCTGGATGCTGCGGATCCACCGCATTCCGAATACCAATCAATAAAGCATCACGCAGTTTTTTACGCAATTTCGACTCGTCGCTATTGTCATCGGGCAGTGCCAACCAGGGTGCAACCCCCGCCATTGTACGGCCAACAGCTTCTAGATAGGTGACTTTCTTATAAAAATCTGGTTTATTGCCAGGTGGCACTTCCACAGGCATGTTCTGTTTAAGTGTTCCGTTGGCTAAATTAAGAATCACCGGTGAAGCGATCTTATAGAGCAGATTGCACCAATACTGACGATCCTGTAAGCCCGAAGGGAGCTGTTCCTTGGTTTTGTTTTTCTTTTGGGCATTGGCATTTGTCATGAGGACAATGGCCAAAAAGCAGAGGCTTAATAATTTTTTAAGGTTTATCATTTTTTTTAAGTTATCGTACTAAATAATCTTCCTTTCATAGGGGAGTATAATATCAGACTTAATACTTGTTTTATTGGTTTTTAAATTTAGTGAGCATTTCTAACACTTTTACGCTACCTATAAAAATAAATCACTCCGATGATTTTTCCTGTTATGAACATATTTTATACAGTATCGAGTAGCCAATTTATGTGTTTTACTCGATAGCCATATTGATTAATTTTTCTAATATTTACTAGGGTATACCACGTTTAATTCGACTTATAATGGGAGAGACTTTATTATAAAACCTCTTTTTAATATATTCAATGCTAATTTATGTTTAGATCGATTTTAATAACCTTATTTATATCCTGTGCTATAATTGTGCAAGGTCAAAAATTAAGATTGGAAAGTCCGAATAAGGTTCTGTCGGCCGAGGTCCACCTTGCTTCGGGTAACAATACGATACATTTATCATCAGCCTCCCAAACGTTGACGGACATCAAGATCTTGGATTTTGACTGGACCGAAAATATAGTCCAAGGTGACTGGCAGCTGATAAAGGGCGATAAACGGACAGTAAGCCGTAAATGGAAGCCTCTTTTTGGCGAGCGTAACACTATCAAAGACAACTATAATGAAATTGAGTTACAATTACAGTCCAGCGGAAATCATAAAAAAATGCGTCTCTATGTGAGGCTTTACGATGAAGGAATCGCATTAAAATATGGATTTGACAAAAATGACTTTTCTGGATTAACCATCAAATCCGAATCTACGGCTTTCCATTTTAGTAGCGATGCTACAACCTGGGTCGCGGGAGCGGCACAAAGTGCTTATACAAAAACGACATTGAGCCAGCTGAAGGGTGAGTTTGAAAGGCCTTTGGTGGTTAATCCCGCGCCGCAATTATTTATGGCGATTGGTGAGGCTGCTTTGGTTGATTTTGCACGCATGAAGTTTACTTATAAGGCTGACGCGAAAAGTTATATCGTTCACTCTGCATTGTCTGGCCCCGTAGCCCTTGATAAAGCAGCCTATGAAAGTCCGTGGCGCTACGTGATGGTTGGAAAGACAGCGGGAGAATTGGTCGAGAATAACTATTTCATCCTCAATTTAAATAAGCCCAATGAGATAGCAGATAGCTCCTGGATAAAACCAGGTAAAGTATTACGTGAAGTGACATTAACGACAGCTGGGGGGATTGCTGCGGTGGACTTCGCAGCACGTAACCAGATTGACTATGTCGAGTTCGATGCGGGATGGTATGGCCCTGAAGAGTCTACTGCGTCGGATGCGTCTCGTGTAGATGTCGATCCCGCACGTTCTAAGGGCCCCTTAGATCTACACGATATCATTGATTATGCAAATAAGAAAAATATAGGGATCTTACTTTATGTGAATAAAAAAGCTTTGGAAACACAATTGGATCAGATCCTACCGATTTATCAGCAATGGGGTATTAAAGGGCTTAAATTTGGTTTTGTCAACGTCGGGAGTCAGCAGGCGACAGCCTGGTTACACGAGGCGATCCGTAAGGCTGCCCAATATAAGTTGATGGTAGACGTACACGATGAATACCGACCTACCGGGTATTCGCGGACTTTTCCCAATCTCATTACGCAAGAAGGCATCCGTGGCGATGAAGAATCACCGAGCTCTGAACAAAGCCTGATCACGATGTTTACACGTGCTATTGCGGGCGCCGGTGATTATACCAACTGTTACCATGCTGTTCGCGTAACGACCAAAATGGGGGGGAAGGCTGCTCAAATGGCCAAAGCGGTGATGTTGTACAGTCCATGGCAATTTATCTATTGGTACGATCGCCCGGCAGATGCGCCACATAAGGCGGGTGGAGCCGGAGGAGAACACGAAACGCTGATCGATGAATCCGAAAACGCAGTAGCGTTCTATCGTAGCCTTCCTGTCACATGGGATGAAACTAAAGTATTAAAATCGGCTATTGGTGAATGCGGTATTATTGCACGTCGCGCGGGTAATCGCTGGTATATTGCGATGCTTGGGGCAAAGGTAAAACAGGATATCAAAATTGATCTTTCCTTTCTCGGAACACCTAATCGTTTCAAAGCGCAGTTGTGGAGCCAAGATGAGCAGGGATTGGCTAAAAATACAGTCGATAGGAAAGAATTTGGACTTACATCCAAAGTTTTTACCATAAAATTAGAGCCCAATGCAGGTGCAGTATTGATCCTGGATAAAATAAAGTAAAAGCTATTACAACCTTAACAATTCCAAACAGCTGTGGACTTCTTTGTTCGCAGCTGTTTTTTGCTATTATGGTCTTTTCCTTTTCTATTTTGCTCCTTTCCATTTTTTTTAATAAAACCATGGATGACCGATGGATAGCAAAAAATAGAGAATAGTTATATGAAAGATGATTAGAGAATTTCCTTTAATTTCTCCCATAATTCGTTTCCTTTTAGATCCCGTCCAATAATCTTCCCCTCCTTATCCAGTAAAAAATTCATTGGAACATGTGTTATTCCGTATTGTTTTCCTGTTTCACTTTTTACACCTTTTAGGTCTGAAAGTTGTAACCAGGAAAGTTTATCTTCCGAGACTGCTTTCTGCCAGGCATGCATATCGGTGTCTACAGAGATGCTGATGATTTTTAAACCTTTAGGAGCATAAGTATGCTGGACCTTGACTAAATTCGGATTTTCGAGCCGACAAGGACCGCACCAGCTCGCCCAAAAATCGATAAGTACATACGATCCCCGATAGTTTGACAATGCATGTAACTGTCCGCTGTGGTCTGGTAAATTAAGTGGCGGCGCAGTATGCCCTATTCCAGTGGGTTCCTTTAACAAAACAAACTGCAGTAGCTCTTTCCCATATAATGATTCTTTGACAGTACTGTCGAGAAGTTCATAAATGGCTCGGCTGATAAGGGGATCTGTATTGGCTAGATTTGACTTTGCGATGTAAGCAGCAACTTGTGAAGACGAATTCTGGCTGACATGCATCCGAATAGCATCATTAATTTCATTTTCAATGGATACTAATTCTGCATTTAGTTGATCACTTAATTTCCTTTCGGTCTTTTTTAAATTATTCTTTTTTCTTTTGATTTGCTGTGATCTCTCAAAGAGGACGTGCAGTTTGGATTTATAACTGTTGTATTCATCCTGCTCTTTTGTGCCCGAAAAAGTCCAAAAATTGGGTGATTCAAATTTACCTTCCCCATAGAGTTTTCCAGGCGATAGTATAAATGGCCCTTGATATTGCGTCGATGGAAGTATATTGCCTTTATTATCTTTGAAATGAACCCCCAACATAAAGGGTTCAATACCACTGACTTTTCCATTAAATGTGAATTCTCCATGAATAATTTTGGTAGAGTCAATTTGCTGTCCCTGTTTTAATCCTTCACCATGTCGGAGGTAGATCCAGCCACTGTCGTAGTCCTTTAATTTCCCTGAAACAGTGTAATTTCCAGTGGAGTCTTGAAGAGATGAGAAATGATTAGCCTGTGCCAATTGAAGGGACAGTATTGCGATCAATGGGATTGTTACTACTTGAGACAGCAAACCCGTTTGTTTGAATAGGCTTATTTTCTTCATAAAGTTAATTTTGAACTTAGTGCTCTTTTTGATTGTTTTGGTCTGTTTTTATTTTAAATTCTATCTAATTGGTTTAATAATAGGTCGATTTGAGCACCTATATCCCTAGTTTATTTTTAATTGAAACGTTAAATAATATGGAGCGGTGTAATTTGCGCTTGCAAATAAAACACCGATAATGGTCAAATTTGACCTAGTTGTGTCGCGGGTATATTTTAAACTTTACATAAAAATAGATGGGATTTGGTTTGCCCTTTCCTATTCCCCAATTATGTAATGAAACAGGTAGCACAGCATTTTGATCAATTATTTAAAGAATATCATCAGCAATCCTTTTTGTTTGCGAAATCTTTTGTCCATATTGATGCCGCAGCAGAAGATATTACAGCTGATTCCTTACTGGCGACCTGGGAACGAATGCAGGTGGAGACCTTACTATCTCCAAAATGTTTTTTATTACGTGTTATTAAAAATAAGGCCTTAGATTATTTGAAACACCAACGCATTCATCGCCAACTGATAGAACCGTTGGACAATTGTGATGAAAGGGAACTTCAACTGCGTATTGATGGCTTGAATGAATTAAATGAGGGCCGTATTTTCTTCAAAGAAATCCAGAAAATTACAGCTCAAACTTTAGAGCAGATGCCTACAAAAACAAGGGAGGTGTTTGAACTGAGCCGTCATCAATACATCAGTGGTAAAGAGATAGCTCAACAAATGGGGATTTCCGTAAAAGGGGTGGAATATCATATTACAAAGGCACTTAAAGTCCTAACTGTAAATTTGAAGGATTATACGGTTGCTTCTTAGTAATTTAGATCTTAGAATTCAAATAGAATGCAATGTATAATTTAGGAATCGATAAATTAATATTAGGTACAGCGGGACTGGGTGGTGTATGGGGGAAAGTAGATCCTGAAGAATCTGTGCAGGCTATTCTTGAGGCGTTATCTCATGGCATAGGTGCTTTGGATACCGCTCCGGCTTATGGAGATGCGGAGTCCATTGTCGGTCAGGCTCTAGAGCTATGGACCGGTGAAAGGCCTGTAATTAGCACAAAAGTTGGTCGATTAAAAAGTTATGTCGCTACCGAAGCAAAATATGATTACTCTTTTGCTGGTATGCAACGTAGCGTCGACGAGAGCTTAAGGACACTTGGGGTATCAACTGTTGATGTACTTTTTTTACATGAACCTGCTGTACTAACTGTAAATAACGCTGAAAGGGTAGTTTCAGCCATAGAGCATTTTAAAGAAAAGGGATTTGCCAAAAAAATTGGCATTGGCGGAAATCCCCCCGGTTGGTTCCTGCCATTTTTGGAAGAAGGTCGATTTGATATTCTGATGGAGTACAATAAGCTGAATGCTTGTCGTGTAGACGCGCTCCAAAATAGTATACCGAGATGCCAGCAGACTCAAACGGAATACTATGCGGCGAGCCCACTGAATATGGGACTTTTAGGCTGTAAGTTTCAAGAGTTTTCACGGTGCATACCCGATTGGCTCGACGTTGGGACGGTTGAACAGGCACGACGAATTCAGGCTATTGCAGAACGGAATAACTTACCATTGGAAGTGCTCGCATTACGGTTTCTATTGAATTTGAATGTCGAATTTAAATTAGTCCTGGGAGCTGCTAACAGGCAACAACTGCAGAATTCTTTAGACGCAATCAATCAGGGCAAATTGCCGGTCAAAATTTATAAAGAAATCCTTCAAACGTTTAATGATAATAAATGAATAAAATAGATCAGGAGATTTTTAATATCCAAAAAGTCAGTATTCGAGTTTTGGAACCTGTAGCTAACATAACTCCTTTTCAGGATGCAACAATGGGACCATTTTCAAGTTTTGGCATATCCGTTATTCGCATTGAAGATGCTGAGGGATTTGTCGGCGAAGCACCTGTTTATAATAGTTATACCAATATCTTGGAAACCTGTATATTCCCCATATTGTTTCATTGTGAAGGTTTAACCTATGCAGAATTTTTTCCTAAGCTATATTGGTCTATTCGAAATGAAGGATTCAAAGGTGCGGCGTCGGCGCTACTAGGACAGGTCGATATGGCTTTATATGATTTGGCAGCCAGGCGCCGCAATCTACCATTATATCGTTATATCGGAGGCAATCGGAATAGTGTAAAAATTTATGGAAGCGGTGGTGGAACCAATTATACATTGCAGGAACTGGAAAAGGAAGTTGCGCTTTTCCTGGATGCTGGAGTAGATTGCTATAAGATGAAGATTGGGAAGGACTTCGGTACAAATGTGGCTGCTGATATTGAACGTGTAAAACATGTACGCAAACTGACAGGAAAGGACATGCGTGTAGCAGTAGACGTCAATCAGATATGGTCTTGTGGAGAAGTGTTTAGATTTTTAGATGCCATTGGTGAAGATGAATTGGCCTGGCTCGAAGAACCGATACATTCTGCAGCCTATGATCAGATTGAGGAGCTTTGCAAGCGTACTTCTGTTCCTGTAGCTTATGGCGAATCTGAGCGGACCTCTAAAATATTTCCAATGCTGGCCAATTGTGGAATACAACATTTACAACCTGTTCCGACACAGTTCGGCGGAATTAAGGAATGGATGGAAGTCCGGGATTTATGCGCGGATCGCAATTTGCAACTTTCTTCCGGTGGTTATTCCTTATATTCGAGCTTTTTAATGACTACAGCCAAAGAAACTGGCATGATAGAATACCTCTATTCACTGATGTATGGCTTGGAAAAGTATTTTTTAATTCGTCCATCATTGGAAAAAGGACATTTTCATTTGCCAGAATCGGATGGATTGCCCGTACGTATCGATTGGGAATATTGCCTAAAGGAAAATAAGGTGGTAAGGGAGCAGGTCTGGTTAAAGCAGGATGTCCCAGGATACAATCCATTGGTTAGTATGTAATACAATAAAAAGCGAACCTGATTATGAATTTAACATTTAATTATATTGATTATTTAGTTTTAACAATATATGCTTTAGTTCTTTTGTATGTGGGTTTTCGTTTTTCAAGAAGAGAGAAAAATCAACAGGATATATTTCTGGGCGGGCGTTCGTTAAAATGGTGGCAGATTGGATTCTCTATCTTCGGAGCTAATGCCGGACCAACGATGTTAATTGGATTTGCCAGCATTGGTTTTTCGCACGGAATTGTTGCGAGTAACTTCGAATTATTAGCTTGGATCTTTCTGATGTTATTGGCTATGGTTTTCTTGCCTTATTATCTAAAAACCAAGATTAGTACAATACCACAGTTTCTGTTGATTCGTTTTGGTAAAAGGTCTTATAATTTTCTGATCGCCTATAGTCTGATTTCCATTTTAGTCGTTTGGCTGGGCAGTGCTTTGTATGCGGGCGGTTTACTTATCTCAGGTATTTTCGGGTGTCAGTTGTTTACAGCAATCGTCATTATTGGTGTTATCGCAACAAGTTTTACTGCGATAGGTGGATTGAAAGCTGTTGTCCGTACAGGTGTTTTCCAATCCATTATCATTATTGTATCGTCGATTATTTTGACCTTCCTTGGTTTTCAGAAGATTGGACATCTAGATCCGTTGATCAGTCAAACTCCAGCATCGTATTGGAAATTATTTCTACCAGCATCAAATCCCGAATACTCATGGGTTGGCATCGTGTTAGGCTATCCTGTCGTAGCCATATATTATTGGTGCGCTGATCAGACAATCGTACAGAAGGTTTTAGCTGCGAAAGACTTAAAAGAGGGGCAGTATGGAGCTTTATTTATCGGTGCACTTAAGATTATCATGCCGATTATATTTATTTTGCCCGGTATCATGTGTTTTGTATTATTCAAAGATACCGCGCCAGATAACGCCTACATAACCATGATCAAACAATTGATGCCGCATGGTCTTTTGGGATTGAGTATAGCAGCGCTGATTGCGTCTTTAGTAGATACGGTATCATCAAGCTTGAATTCATTTTGTACCGTGTTTACATTGGATGTTGTTCCGCAATTTAAAGTGTTGGATAATAATCAGCAGCGGCGTATGGGGAAATGGGTGACTGTTATAGTTGCGTTGGTGGGAATTGGCATAGCGATGCTATTTTCTTATTCTGGAAAAGGTTTTTTTGACTTAACCCAAGGTTTGGTTTCCATTTTAGCACCACCATTGGCAGTCGTTTTTCTGTGGGGAGTGGTCTGGCGTGGAATTAATGGGAAAGCATCCGAAGTTGTCTTATATGGGGGCGGTCTGATTTGTTTGATTCTAGGTGTGTGCCATGTCTTAAATTATCCTTATCGAGGCTTTTGGCCGCATTTCCTAATGCTATCTTTTTATATTTTTGTAGCTTTGAGTGTGATCATTGTAGTGGTCTCTTTCTTGACCAAATCCAATACAAATTCGCAGCTGCCGACCTTATTTGATGGATCGAATGCTAAAGAGGCTGGTCAATCCCGTTCAGTTTGGTTGACTTGGGTTGGACTGGCCTTCGTCATGATCATGATTTATATTTATTTTAACTGACCTTATTCGTGGATAATGTAGCTGGTCAGTCAACAACATGGCGAAGAAAAGATTGAATAGAAGAAGGCTCATTTAGTGAGAAATTAAACGAAATTAACGATGAAAATGCTTATTCGCCTACTTATATTATGCACTTCAATGGCATTTGTTATGTGCAAAGAGGAGGGGCCAAAAACGACTATACCGAAATACGAAGAGCATGTCTTTGTGGTTAATATTGTCGACAATCCAGAAAAATTAAAGGAATATCTGACTTACCATAGTCATGTTTGGCCAGAAGTGGAGGCAGGTTTTAAGAAAGCAGGCTATGAACGGATCGCATTATATCGTTTCGACAAGCTGATTGTCATGACAGTTAGTATACCTGTGGGGGCTAACCTTGATCAGATGGGGAAGCTTGCCGAATCCTACAGTCCTAAATGCGCTGAATGGAACGTGTTGATGAATACTTATCAACAAGGGGTCAGTGGAACCGTTGCAGGACAAAAATGGGCTGAAACGAAACTCTTTTATCAATTTAAACATAAATAGCTTCCGGTGTGCGATACTGCTTTAGAAAATCCCGGGGCGAACTCCCTTTAACATCTTTGAAATGTTTGTTGAAATTTGAAATATTATTGTAACCGCTTTTGTAGCAGGTCTCTGTGATATTATATTGTCCTTCCATCAATAATTTTGCTGCGTGACCAATGCGTATTTCTTTGATAAAATCTACTAAGGTCCTGTTTGTTTGCATTTTGAAGAATCGACAAAAGGCAGAGGAAGACATAGGTACTATAGAAGCTACATCCTGTAGCGTTATATCCTCTCTAAAATGCTTGAATATATAGTCGAAAACTCGGTTAATACGATTGGCATCTGTCGAATTTTCAATGATATTGAAGGATGGTGAAGATAACGTTCTATAGGAATTGGACAAGGCCAGTTTGTCTAAGAGCTGTAGCATCAATACCGCGCGGGAAAGCCCTGAGGCAACCAACATCTCATTAAGAATATCTTTCGCCTGCCTAACTATAGGCCCAGAAAACAACACTCCTTTTGCTGCATTAATAAACAACTGATTCAGAAGAATTGCTTCTGGTTTGGTCAGAAAATCTTTACCCAAAAAATCAGGATAAAAATGAACGATGGATGCTGTGGCCAGTTTATCCTTATCGATTGTATTATAATATTGCCAGCAATGCGGAAGATAGCTTCCTAACAATACCAGTTCGTCACCTTCAAAATCCTCAATGTGATCCCCTATAAAGCGTTTTCCCATACAGTTTTCCAGTAAGACAATCTCAAAGTTGCGATGCGACTTTAAAGAAGTGTATTTTTTGATCTCCAGTTCTTCACTACGAACCGTAAACGACTGATCCGGTGGGAAAGTAAAGTTTTCATAAATATGCTGCATCATAATAAAGGCCTTTAAAGGGTTTAAAAATTATCATATTATAGCAACCGGTTGCATAACTTAAATAAAGGTAAGAAAAAAAAATATGAAAGTATAAAATTGGCACATCTTGTATGTAAAATGTTTAATGCAAAAAAACATTACAAAAGAGCAAATTACTGGTGGTTCTCGCTATTTAATATCCTGAGATTTATTCCTGTCATCAATTGTGAAAAATAAAGACTTATAAATAACCAAGTTCACTATTGTCTTTTCTTTCGAGACTAGGGGACCCTGAATACAGATAATTATGAAAAAAGCGAAATTAACACAGTTTCAAAATTGGCACAAAAGCACAAAAAATGTCCTGCTCTTTTGTGCTTTGGCTGTTGCCTGCAGTCCCTTGGAGGCTGAAGCAAGAGCACTATTAATGGAGGGGGGGCACCAGGAAATGGTTGCACCTGAACACGCTCAGGAAGACATCATTGTAAATGGTCGCGTGGTTGACAAGGATGGGCAGCCTATGATTGGGGTATCCGTTTCTGAAAAGGGGAAGCGAAATCAACAGACCACGGATAAAAATGGCCGTTATCAGATCAAAGTATCGTCATCTGGAGTATTGGTTTTTACCTATGTTGGATATGAGACCATGGAACAGGCTGTTGGAGGGCAAACGACGCACGATGTTTCAATGAAAGAGGGAAGAAACGATCTGAATGAAGTAGTGGTTGTGGGATATACTACGCAGAAAAAATCATTGCTCACAGGGGCCATTTCGTCTATGAAGGTCGACGAGCGAATGAATGCGATCCCAACAACTTCTGCGGGCAATCTACTTATCGGTCGATTGCCGGGCGTTAATGTGAGTACTGTTAATGCTATTCCGGGCTCACAACCAAGTATTAGTATTCGCACGAGGTCATCGCTTAATGATCAGAATGTAACCTATGTAATTGATGGTGTGGTTCGTGGAGCTGGAGATTTTAATAATCTGAGTCCAAATGAAATCGATGAGATTTCGGTGTTAAAGGATGCTGCTTCTGCAGCGATCTATGGTTCGCGTTCGGCAGGAGGAGTAATCTTGGTGACTACAAAAAAGGGGACGCAGGGTAAACCAGTATTTAATTATTCTACCGGCTACAGCGTTGATACGCGGACGAAGAATGTAAATCTGACGAGTGCGGTTCAGGCAGGTGAGCTCTATACGCGTATCAATGGATCTGCTGACCCTGCTGGGTGGGCATGGTCACAAAAGGAGTTGGATCATTATAAAACGATTAATAATGGCTGGGGCTACGATCAACTGGAAACAGTCTGGCGTAATCCATCCACACAAACACATAACCTCAGTGTAAATGGTGGAAGTGATAAAGTTCGATATTTCGGTGCGGCATCATATGTTAAGCAAACGGGTTTTCTGGATCCGTTGAAATATGATAAGTATAATATTCGGATGAATGTAACTGCAGATATTACGAAAGATCTGGAAATTTTTTCGGGGTTTGCACTATATAATAATTTTACTGGAAATGCTGTTTTTGAAGACGCTCAAGCTAATTATGGTAAGTTGAGAGTTTGGCAACCTGATCAACCTGTGTATACAGATAACGGTCAATATGTAGATTATGGGTGGATTGCCAATATGGGGGCTAGCGTGGATGGTATGGCAGGTTATAATAAATCCCAGATGTTGAAACCGCAATTAATTTTGAGCGGAACGTATAAAGCACCCTTTTTGGAAGGATTGAAAGCTAAAGTCTCCTATGCAAGAAGTTGGGCGAACGAATTAAATCGGAAATTTTATAAGAACTATCCGGTATTTTCAATGAAAAGAAGTGGCCCTAACAATCGTATTATTTCCACAGCGGATAGTGATATCATTGGAATGAGAAAATCAAGTTGGGTAGGAAAAGATTATATTGAACGAAAATCAACCTATAGTGATGACAAACAGTTTAATGTCCAATTGAATTATGATCATGTATTTAATGATGTGCACAGCGTCTCCGCAGCTTTAGTAACAGAATGGTATGAAGGTGCCGGATCTGGTATTACCGGAGGAAGAGAAACTTTTCCGGTTTACCTAACCGACCAGTTCTGGGCAGCTAGTAGCGCGAGAGCGGATGGATGGGCCAATGGGGATACCGATTGGGTCAGTGGCCGTATGTCTTATATTGGACAGTTTAACTACAGTTATGCAAACAAATACTTGTTTAATTTCTCTTTCCGTGAAGATGGTTCGATGAATTTTGCTCCCGACAAGCGATGGGGATTCTTTCCTGCTGGATCAGTGGGCTGGGTAGCGTCGGAAGAAAAATTCTTTAACAAGTCTGTGGTTCAATTTTTGAAATTCAGAGGATCAGTAGGTTTAACAGGTAATGATGCCGTTGGCGGTTGGCAATGGCAAGAATCATATCAAGCTGGAAGTTCGGCTTATTTTGGTACGAGTCCTTCACAATCCGTCGGACTTGGTTATGGAAGTGTAGTTAATCCTAATCTAACTTGGGAAAAAGCATTGAGCTACAATGCGGGCGTGGATATGAACTTTTTGAAGAATTGGAATTTTTCACTGGATTATTGGTATCGTAACTCTTATGATATTTTAAGGAATCGCCAAACGACTTTACCATCGACCTTTAGTTTAACTATGCCAGCCGAAAACTATGCAAAAGTTAAGGCCCAAGGATTCGATCTACAGTTAGGATACCGCAAAGATCAGCCGGACTTTTCCTATTATGCAAATTTAACAATGTCCTATGGATGGAATAAAGTAATTACACAAGATTATGCGCAAAACGCGCAATGGATTGATATTCCAGTAGGCAAGACGCTAAGCACGATTAAAGGCTGGGAATTTGATCGCATTTTGCGTACCCAGGCTGATGTGGACGCTTTTGTTACGGCTAATCCGAATTATAAGCATAATGGGCTATCACCCACTTTAGGGATGATGGTTTATAAGGACTTGAGCGGCCCCAATGGCAAGCCCGACGGAAATATCGATGATTGGGATCGCGTGATGCTAAAACCAAATAACTACCCCATTGTATATGGTCTTAACTTAGGTGGAAGTTGGAAGGGATTTCAATTAGATATGATGCTTTCCGGACGCTTAGGCGAGAAAAAGTGGATGAACGACCTTGCTGGTGGGGTAGAGTGGAATCGTATGTGGGATCAATGGTATTCGGACAGCTGGACACCGGAAAAGCCGAATGCAACATTGCCAAAACGCGTGAGTGCAAATAATTCCAATACCTATCAAACAAATAGTTCTTATTGGTTGAAAAATGGCAGTTTTATGCGGATGAAGTACTTGACTTTGAGTTATGATTTACCGAAGGGAAAATTTTACAGTAAAGTTTTTGATAACGTAAGGGTTTTCGCAACGGGAACGAATCTTTTTGTGATCAGTCCTTTTAATAAATACTATGATCCGGAGATCGGGGGCGGAAATGCATTCCCTGTGCTGCGCTCCTACAATTTTGGTATCGATGTTAAATTTTAAATGTTTTGCGAAATGAAATCTAAAAAACTAATATATGGACTCTGTCTGGCGTTTTTGACCAGCTGTAGTTTAGATTATAAAAATACAGGCGCAATCAATCCGGACAATGTCTGGATGGATAAAACCATGATTAATTCTTATTTGACAGATGTTTATGGAAAAATGATGCCCGGATGGTCCCCTTCGGCCAACGGTACCGACGAAGGTATGAATGGACCGACAAGTATGGGCGACTTTGCAAGGGGCCAGATTACTATTGATAACCAGGGGCAAAAATTGGATTATGCCAATATCGACCGGATCAACTTTTTCTTAGATAAAATGGAAACGGTAACCGTACTTTCCGATGCTGAAAAGAAGCAGATGGTCGGACAGGCTTTATTTTGGCGGGCGTGGGATTATTGGGGCAAAGTGTGGAACGTCGGGGGTGTACCTTTGATTCTCCATTTTCAGGATGTGACCAATGTACCTTCTTTATTTGTATCGCGTAATTCAACAACGGAATGTATGACGCAGATTTTGAAGGACCTTGATGATGCTATCGCAAATCTTCCGGATGTTTGGACGGGAAATGACTATGGTCGTATCGATAAAGGGACGGCAATGGCATTCAAGGGTAGAGTATTATTACATTATGCCAGCCCGTTGTTTAATCCGAATAATGATCAAAAGAGATGGGATGCCGCCTATAAGGCGAATAAGGATGCCGTTGATTTCCTAAAGAGTATGGGCAAGGGGTTGTATGAAGGTAAATTTGAAGATATTTGGTATAATGAGCGTAATAAGGAAGTGATTATGCTAAACCAATATTATATGCCTGATCATAAGCTTGATCAAAAAAATATTCGTCCGGAACCATTGACAAAAGATGGAGCTAATGATAATCAGACAATTTTTCCTTTGTTGATGGCTTATCCTAAAAAAGATGGAACGCCGTTAAAATTGGATCTCAACCGACTGGCGAATGATCCGACCTACAATGAACAGTTTATGACGGATTTTTACGTTGGACGTGATCCACGCTTTTATGCAACTATTTTTAGTCCAGGTACAGCATATCCCGCAAAAGATGTATTGACTGGTGGAATGAAATATTGGAATGCATGGAAGAAAATAGCAGATCCAACTTCCCCTACTGGATTTAAGTATTCGACCTTGATCTTTAATGAGCTGGGGAAAGGTGTTGGCGGCAGTTCATCAGGTTATTTTCAGTTAAAAGGAGTGGACAGAGACTTAACGATTCCTACAGTATATGAAGGAAAAACGGACTGGATCGAGATTCGTTTTGCAGAGGTATTGATGAACTATGGAGAATGTGCCAACGAAACCGGAAAGTCGGCGGAAGCGCTAGGAGTTTTGTATGATATCCGTAAAAGGGCTGGTATTGAGGCCGGAAGTGGAAATTATGGTGTCACGGATAATTCGCAGACAAGTATCCGTCAAGCTTATATGAACGAGCGTTTTATTGAATTTGCTTATGAAGGTAAGCGGTTCGCAGATTTACGGCGATGGAAGCGATATGATATTTTAAATAGTCTAAAATATCGCTCGGGATTAAATGCTGTGATTAAAAATGAAAGCAGTTTAGTAGGTTTCGATTGGACTAAAGATATGTATGATCCTGCGGTGCGAAAGCTTTTCCGTTTCGAATATGTCGAAAATTTAGATGGTGATAACCAGTATCAATTTAAGGTGGATCTACAGCATTGGTTTTATCCAATCCATAAAGAAGTTCTCGACAGAAATTCAAAAATTGAACAAAATACAGAATGGGGCGGAAGTTTTGATCCTTTGAAATAATAATTTGGTTTATTCATAGTGTAATTTAGTGTTAAAGTGGTAAAAGTTGGGCCGTGTATACGGTCCAACTCTTCTGTTAAGATTGAAAGAAAAGTAAAAATAATATACGGATGAAAAAAATAGTAGGAAGTTTTCTACTCTGTGCGTTAGCGCTAAATAGTTTTTCGCAAGACTGGCTCCCTCAAAAGCGGAATAAAAATGTGCTGTTCAGATTGCTGGATTGCCAATATGAAGGAGCAAAATTGGTTAATAGTTCGACAATAGAAGGGCGTTCAGATAATTGGGATGTCAAGCAGGAGATTTTTCAAAAGAAGGGAACGAATGAGGTGACCTACCGATTTACCTTTAAGGCGAAAAGAGCGATGAAGGATGCAGGGGTAGCTGTCGCTTTTGATGCTTATGACTGGTCGAGTGATAATTTTGTGATGATTCCCGCGGTTGTTTATAATGGCAATCGCCAACGGATTGTCAACCGGGAATATGCGACTGGTCTCGACAAAACAGATTATTATAGAAAAGATTTGGCGCTAACCTCCAATCCCATCCCACAGCTTTCACCAGAATATGGTGCAAAATCACAATTGGAAGTGAATATCAGTAATACAAGTACCCCTTTGATGGCCTACTTGGACAGAAAACAGCATAAGGGTGTATTCCTGTTTACCGATCAGGGAATTACCTGGAAAAATGAGGTGAAAGACCACGCATTGATTGTTGAAGAAAGTGAGGATCGAAGTGTCGCTAGTTTTGTTGTCAGTGCGCCAGGTGTACGGTCGCGTAAACCTGAATTTATCGGTTTTAGTGAAAGCCCTGATCGGGGAATATCAGTTGCCCAAGGTGATGAATTGCAGATTCGCGTTACACGATTAGAATTTCAGTCCACAGATGTACCGTATTTGTATACTCGATTTATGCAGGAGCGAAAACTGCATGTCAAAGAAACTGCTCCCCGAAATCTGATGCCAATGAGTGAGGTTTTTACGCGTATGGCAAAAAATATTGATGAACGCTATTATGCAAAAGACGGTGTTGGATTTTACTGCCCAGAGAATGCGGATTGGATGTCCTATGGCTGGGTGGGTGGATTGATCAATACTTATCCTATGCTGGCTTTGGGCGATACGGCGCATTTCAATCGTGTAAGGAATACCTTCGATTTTGCCCTACCAAGAGGCCGGGGAGCGAGTGGTTATTATTACGATGTTTTGGGCGCAGACGGTCAGGTTATCTACCGGGACGGAGCAAAATTAAATCCGGGTATCGGCTTAACACGTAAAAATGCCGATGTGCTATACTGGATGGTCAAGCAGTTTATGCTCTTGAAAAAGCAGGGGAAATCTTCGCTCATTACCAAAACATGGGAAAATGAAGTCAAACAACTTGCCGATGCTTTTGTGAAAACCTGGGACGAAGAAGGTACATGGGGCAATTACTTAGCGATCGAATCGGGTAAAATCGCCGCCTATAATACAACAGGTGGCGCAATGGCCGTTGCTGGATTAACTTTGGCAGCTTCTTATTTTCATAACGATCAGTATCTCGTCGTTGCAAAAGATGCTGCGAAAAAATATTACGACAATTTTGCGTTGGTTGGTTTCACATCCGGTGCTTGTGGGGATATTCTCCAAAATGCCGATTCGGAAACTGCAATAGCATTGACGACTTCACTAATGACACTTTTTGAACAAACCGGCAAACGCGAGTACTTAGAGCAGGCTAAAAATCTAGCGAATTATACGGCATCATGGACAGTTTCTTTCCCTTATAAACTACCTGAGAATACTGCCCTTGCAAAACTGGGAGCCAACCTCACAGGAGCGGTTTGGGCGAGTACACAAAATAAACATGGTGCCCCAGGATTCTGCACGCAATCTGGCGACGTACTGTTCAAGCTTTTCCGTGAAACCGGATCGAGCTTATATGCAGATCTGATACGCGATGTTATTCATGCGCATGCTGAAGGTGTACAACCGAATGGTAAGATCACCGAACGTTTGACTTATTGTGATGCTGATAGCAGAGGATCACGTGGCGATGGTGGTAAAACAGGCTGGAACGAAACAAATGGTGCTTTAATGGCACTTGAAATACCGGGCCTTTATGTTCGTAAGGATAAGGCAACAGCCTATGCCTTTGACCATATCGTTATCAAGACGATAAAGAAAATTAATCAGGGGCTGTCGCTGACACTCTATAATCCCACGAGCTACGATGCAACTGTAACGGTGTTGACTGAAGATGCCCATGAAGCTGCTCGACCTTTGGGAGAAAATGCCTTTTTGGATTGGAATAAAAAGGTCAATATTAAAGCTGGAGATACAGTTGTAGTTACGCTTTAGTGCATGTGCTAAGGGTACATTGCTAAGGATATATTTTGTTAAAATCTAAAACGAATGAAACTTTTGAAAACGAATTTGCTATTTCTTGGATTGACAGCTTTGTCAACAATGGGCTATAGTCAAACAACATTAAAGACCAATTATTTCAAAATCGTGATTGACCAGAAAGGTTACATCACGAGTATGCAGAATATTACAAAGAAATCGAATAGGGAGTTTAGTCCGGCAGATAAGCCGTCCCCGCTAATGGTCTTATATAATGCGAAGAAGCGGGTATATACATATCCAGAGCAGGCAAGTTATTCTGCAAGTGATAAAATCATGACTTTGGCTTATCCGAACGGTTCCACCGCACGCATCAGCATCTTACCTCAGGCTAAGTATTTCAAAATGAAATTACTTTCATTGACCAATTCAACCGATATCGAAGCCATACAATGGGGCTCCTATCATACCAATATTACCAATTTATTGGGTGAGATCATTGGCGTGAGTAGGGATACGAGTAAAGCGGTCAATTACGCGATTGGCATGTTGGCACTCAATGACAATACATTGGGTGGAACAGCAGATATCCAAGGCGATGCAGCACCGTTTCAGTATATTATCCACTCGCCGGATGCAGCGCGTTTTCCATTACCAAATCACTTGCATGAAGGCCAAATATTTTCTTTAGGAGGTGACGGTATCAGCGATGTCGCCTTTTATGCGCACAAAGAACCTTATTATCGGATCATGTACGGGAATGCGGCTGAGGTGGATAAAAATGGACGAATATCCATTTCCTACCAATCGCGGGATCGCAGGCAAGAACGCGAAGTATACTACTCCCTCATTCCGAATATGCCGTCCAATAAACCTAATCATCTGCTGGTGCAGCCTATTCCGGGGGTGGATTACATCGGGTCTGCTATCGCTTTTTGGGGCAGCCCCGATAGCACGGCCTTAATTGACGTGGTTCAGGATATTGTCCTTAAAGAAGGCTTGCCACATCCGACAGTCAATGGAAAGTGGATTAAGGATCCTGCAGCTTTTGTACCGGATGTATTGACAGAAGGTGGACAGTACGATAATATGATTGCTTATGCAGATCGTTTGGGATTTAAGGCCATTAGTTTATATGATCAGGCCTTCTTACGTCCGGACCGTGGAAACGAAGGCTATATTGACGGCAAGAACTTTGAACGTAAGCCTTTAAAATTTGCAAACGGAAATGCCTATTCCCATAAAGAGTATGCACAAATGGCGGCCAAACATAATATTGTCATTGGCCGGACGCCAATTACAAATGCATTGGCTCCGGGCACCAAAGATGCCAGTCCGGTGCCTAGCGATAGCATCTGGTATCAACAAAAACGTCCTTTAGCTAAGGCAATCAGTGCTACAGATACATTGATCTATGTGGATGACCCGACGCATCTCGAGGAAATTGGCAGTTGGGAAGGGCATGTTAAAAGTCTGAATATTATTAAAATCGGGAAAGAGCTTATCCATTATTTGGGCGTAAGCGATACCAAACCTTATCGTTTACTCAATGTGAAACGGGGCTATTGGGATTCCAAGGCTACAGCGCATGCGGCCTTAGATACACTATATAAGTTGCAGGTAACGATCAACTACGGTTATGATGGATTGATCCCCAATATTCAGTTGCAAGATAAAATAGCCGAATATTATGCAGACGTCAGCGCAATCAATGGCTTAGGCTATTATGATTTTGATGGACAGGAATTCTTATTTAATAATGGTCATGGTTACTATTCGGCAAAACGCTTTTTTCGTAAAATGTTTGAACGTGCGAAACAACATGGATTGGCAGATATTCGTTTTACAGGGGCTACTTTATCCGAAGGATCATGGCATTATCAAAGTATATGGAACGTAGGTGGCGGTAAAAACTTATATGATGCAGAGACGCGGGAATGGGGAAGTGCGACAAGTCAAGGAAAAGATTTACGTGATGTCTCCTACGCTAATTTTTTCCCTGTCGGAATGGGAGGCAATTTCCCGATTACAGAAAAGTCTACTGTTGAGGAATATGAGCATATTCAGGCCATGTCTGTGGGGACTGGATCAACCTATAGTTTAAAACTGAATCAGAAACAGGTAGAAAGTTGTCCGCAGAAAGATGCTATTTTCCAAGCGATCCGCACCTGGGAAAATGCCCGGAGGGCAAATGCTTTCCCGCGCTGGGTGAAAGAGTATCTGGTGGATCCAACGCAGAGTTTTAGATTAGAAGAACTCGATAAAGATCACTGGAATCTTTATCGTATCAATAGGGATGGTTCGGGTAAGAAACTATTAACAAAATTGACAAGAGCAAAAGGATATTAAAAAAAACTATATCCGGCCCATTCAGGCCGGATTAGTTTTTATAGCATTAAACTGATGAAAATGAAAATTACTTTTTTCTTAACCTGTATTTTCGTTTTGGGGTTTGGAGCCTCGTCGGCGCAGGTAAAATCGGAACCTCGGGAATACCATGTTGCGACTACTGGAAGTGATACGCAGGCCGGCACTCCTACAAAACCACTCCGTACTATAATGGCTGCAGCCAGGTTTGCAATACCGGGGGATGTTATTACGGTTCACGAAGGGGTATACCGCGAAAATATCGTTCCACCACGTGGTGGTCTTTCGGCAAAACAACCGATTACTTACCGTGCTGCAAAAGGTGAAAAAGTGGTTGTTAAAGGCTCGGAAGAAGTGAAGGGCTGGAAGCAAATCGGTGACGATATTTGGCAACTCGAATTGCCAAATTCATTCTTTGGTACATTCAATCCCTATCAGGAAGAAATTCGCGGGGACTGGTTTTGGCCGACACCAAAGGAAAGGAAATATCACCGCGGGGCAGTTTATCTTCATGGTCATTGGCTGATGGAAGCTTCTTCCAAAGAACAGCTCTTGGCCAGTCATTCGCCAAAAGGGGAATGGTGGGCTTCGGTTGATGGGAGAAAAACGGTTATCTGGGCCCGGTTTCCACAGGTTGATCCAAATCAGGAACAGGTAGAAATCAATGTTCGACCTCGAGTCTTCTATCCGGATCGCCCTTTTGTCAACTACATCACCGTGGATGGTTTTGTGATGGAACAGGCCGCGACTAACTGGGCACCACCCACTGCCGAACAGGAAGGACTTATCGGCACACATTGGAGTAAGGGCTGGCGTATAGTCAACAATACCATACAATATTCGAAATGTGTTGGAATTGCCCTAGGGAAATATGGTGATGCCTATGATAATAAAGATACGGAGTCCGCTGAAGGGTATGTCGGCACAATAAAAAGAGCGCTGGCTTTTGGTTGGAACAAAGACAGTGTCGGCAGTCATTATGTGGGAAATAACAAGATAGCCTATTGCGAACAGGCCGGTATTGTGGGTAGTATGGGCTGTTCATTCAGCACGGTAGAGCACAATACAATACATGATATCCATATCGAGCGCCTTTTTACCGGGGCTGAAATGGCTGGGATAAAATTTCATGGTGGAGTGGATGTCAGCATTCGAAATAATCGGATTTATCGGACGAATATGGCAATTTGGTTGGACTGGATGGCGCAAGGCGCCCAGATTATGAATAACCTGTTTTATCAAAATGATCTCGATATATTTTTGGAGGTAACGCATGGGCCTGCGTTGGTTGCCAATAATATTATGCTTTCCCCGAAAAATCTGTCAATGAATGCGCAAGGAGCGGCTTTCGCTCATAATCTTTTTGCCGGAAAAATCGAAGTTATTGCATACGATAGCCGATTGACTCCTTACCTCAAACCGCACGCTACACAACTTGTGGCACTAAAAGATAATCCAGCAGGTGATGTACAGTTTGTCAATAATATTTTTACAAAAGGATCTGATATCAGTGATTATTATAAAGCGTATCTTCCAGTGTTGTTGGATGCTAATGTCTATACTAAGGGTAGTATTGGTGTATCAACTGCCAAAGTAAATGCACGAATGGGGGAAATACATGCCAACGCCGAGCAGCAGATGAAGTCTTATGTGAGCAAACTTGCAGTAGAACATAATGCGTTGATCGATACGAATGAGGTTGTTCTTGTCAATTTAGTGGAAAAACAAGGTAAGGTCTATTTGGACTTTCCGTTTCAAGCAAAATGGTTGCGACAGAAGAGAGATTTGGTGACTTCAAGATCATTGCATCCAACGGTCATATCCGAGTTGCCATTTGAAGATCGAAATGGGGGGCCTTTGCAGGTTGACCGGGACTACTTCGGTAAAGCTCGAAAAAAATCCAATCCGTCTCCAGGTCCATTTGAATATACAGGGAAGAAGGAAGAAAAAATAACATTGATTTATGAATAGAAACCGAATAATACGATTAAAACCTTACGGGATGCTGTTGAGCATCCTTTTTTGCGTTTTGTCTGGATATGGGCAAGAACAGCTGGATAGTACGACAGTCGCAAAATTGACTCCTGCGTTCCTGCGTGTCAATGGCAACAAACCGAAGATTGGCATTCCTGAGATCGAAGGTTATAAAGTCAAGCTAATCGGTTCGAATAAAAAAGTAAAAATCGATTTGAACGGTGACATTTCGTTGTCTTTGGTCGAACATAATTAATTGCCTATAACTTATCGGATTCCGTAGGCTTGAAGAAGTAATCTAAACCATTTTTTATGATATATCGTATTCAATTTATTGTTGTTCTATTTTTTATCTATTTTAACTGCTACTCGCAATCTAAATATGTCAATCCGTTTATCGGTGCGGTTACCAGTGGTGAAAAAGCCGAAACGGGAGGACATGGCTTCGGTAAAACTTTTCCAGGGGCAGCAACTCCATTTGGCTTAACACAGGTTAGCCCCAACACAATCACTGGTGGAGATAATGGTTCTGGATACAACTACGAGCATACCTCCATCGAAGGATTTGCCTTTACACAAATGAGTGGTATAGGCTGGTACGGTGATCTAGGTAATTTTTTAGTCATGCCGACCACAGGAGAGCTGAAAACTTCGGCAGGCAGTGCCGAACATCCGGAAAAAGGCTACCGCTCTCGTTTTTCCAAAAAAGATGAGAAAGCAGGTGCCGGTTACTATGGAGTGGTGCTTTCAGATTATAATATAAAAGCTGAAATGACCGCTACGCCGCATAGCGGTATGCTTCGGTTTACTTTTCCCAAACATAAAAAGTCGCGGATTCAGATCGACCTAGCGCGGCGAGTAGGTGGTACATCTACGGAACAATATGTGAAAGTGGTGGACAACCATACCATCCAAGGATGGATGAAGTGCACGCCCGAAGGTGGAGGTTGGGGAAATGGTGATGGAAAGGCAAATTATACGGTCTATTTCTATGCCCAATTTAGTAAGCCTTTTACCGATACAGGAGTATGGAGCTGTGCCCTTCCAGGGGGGCAAAAACGGAAATTGGAAGATGTCACAAGTGCCAGTTATCAAGAGATGGTTTCCAGATCTGTCGTCACAAAAAATATCGGCATTATGGAAGGTAAACATTTGGGGTTTTATACCGAATTCCCTACACAAGCAAATGAGCAGGTCTTAATGAAAGCTGGAATTTCATTTGTCAGTATGGAGGGAGCCAAAAATAACCTTGAAACAGAAATCAAAGATTGGAACTTTAACAATGTATTGGAGCAAACGCAGAAACGATGGGATGATGCATTAGGGAAAATCGAGGTTCACGGTGGGACAGAAGACGAGAAAACTGTTTTTTACACGGCTTTGTATCATTCGATGATCGATCCGCGAGATTTCTCGGATGTAGATGGAAAATACGTTGGCGGTGACGGACATATTCACCAAACGAAAGATTTTACCAAGCGAACAGTATTTAGCGGCTGGGATGTTTTTCGAAGTCAGTTTCCTTTGCAAACGATTATTAATCCGACTATCGTAAATGATATGATCAATTCTTTGGTCACATTGGCCGAAGAAAGTAAACAGGATTATTTAGAGCGCTGGGAATTTTTGAACGCGTATAGTGGCTGTATGATCGGAAACCCTGCCGTATCAGTTATTACGGACGCCTATATGAAAGGGATATCCAACTTTGATATAGAAAAGGCATATAAATATGCGCGACAAACGGTTGAAAAATTTGGAAATGGAGAAAAGGGAACTACAGGAGAAATTTCAACGACATTGGAATACGCTTATACAGAATGGTGCCTGTCTCAATTAGCAAAACGATTAAATAAAACGGCTGATGTGGATTTATATGCTCATCGTGCGCAAAGTTATAGAAACCTATTTGATCCCACAGTCGGCTGGTTTAGACCGAAAGAACAGGATGGTACATGGAGTAAATGGCCGGAAACGGGGCGCTTAACCCAAAATTATGGCTGTGTTGAGAGCAACCCTTATCAGCAGGGATGGTTTGTCCCTCATGATGTGGATGGACTTGCAGGCCTTTTGGGTGGTAAGCAAAAAACCATCGCGGATCTCAATAGTTTTTTTGAACTCGCTCCGCAAGATATGATGTGGAATAATTATTATAACCATGCCAATGAACCGGTACACCATGCACCCTTTTTGTTTAATCGTTTAGGAGCGCCATGGCTCACGCAAAAATGGACGCGTGAAATATGTTCACGTGCCTATCATAATTCAGTTTATGGTCTGATAGGTAATGAAGATGTGGGGCAAATGTCAGCATGGTATGTATTGGCGGCATCTGGATTACACCCTATTTGTCCGGGTGACACACGCTATGAGATTACAAGTCCTGTGTTTGATACGATCACCTTTAACCTTGATCCCAAATATTATCCTCGGACACAGTTTGTAATCAAAACAGAAAATAACTCGCCTGAAAATCGCTACATCCAAAAGGCTGAACTTAATGGCGTCTCTTATAATAACTGTTTTATAGATCACAATGAAATTATGCGAGGCGGAACCTTGGTGCTATTTATGGGTAAAGAACCGAATAAAGAATGGGGGGCTCAGTAAAATTGTTGAAAGCAAATAAATACTAGGGATTCGTTAGCCTAAGTCGTCTTTTAAGTAAAGCATGATCATGAAATCGCCAAATCTTAAGCTCGTTTTTTTTACCTGTTTTCTTGGCTTTTGCTCCTTTGGGCAAAGTCTGGCTCAACGAAGTCCGATACCGTCAGGTATGTTGGATAGGAGCAAAGCTGTTGTATCACAATATGTAGCCCAATTCGATCGTCCTGCAACACGGATACCATCCCAAGTAGCCGTGGATGCCCCTTTGTTGGGTAATGGCAGTACAGGAGTAGCAATTGCGGGTACACCTGATAGGCAGACTTATTACCTGGCGAGAAATGATTTTTGGCGGTTAAAATCTGGATTTAACGAGTCTTATCCTGCCGTATTAGGCAAAGTAGAAGTGGCTATTCCAATGTTAAAGAAGGCGAGTTATCAGGTTGATGTGGATCTTTATACAGCAATTGCAACCTCAACCTTTCAGACAGGAGATACGCTGCTGGAGATCAGATCATTTGTTTCCGAGAAAGATGACTGCTTGATTTTACAATTTAAAAACAAAGGGAAGCAACAAATCAACGGGCAGATTAATCTGCTGCTCCCAGCCGAAGACCAATTTAAAAATAATCCACCAGCAGAATCACTGTTTCCAGCTGTCACGCAGCAGGGGACTAGAGGTAATGGAACAATATTCATCAGCAGAGGCTTTGAGGAGCTGGTAGATATTCCGACAAAGGCTGCTGCTGCTGGAAAAATAATCACACAGCAGCAACCTGATTTCAACTTACATGCAGGCGAGTCGCTAACCTATGTATGTGCCTTATCTTCCAATTTCAAAAGTAAGAATTGTGTGGAGAAGGTGCTTAACACCGTGGATGGTTTAGATCTAAAAAATGTAAAACTGCTCGAACGCGAACATAAAAAGTGGTGGGCAGATTTTTGGTCGGAGTCTTATGTTGAAATTCCTGATAAAGTGATCGAAAAACAATATTACCTGTCTCACTATGTGATGGGATCCTGTAGTCGCGATCCGCAATTTGCCCCACCCATCTTTGGAACGTGGATTACACGGGAGATTCCCAATTGGAATGGTGATTATCATTTGAATTATAACTATATGGCGCCTTACTATGGGCTTTATTCTTCCAATCATCTTGCTGCAGCAGGTTCGTATGAGCAACCTTTGCTCGACTTTATGGAACGGGGTAAGTTCTATTCGAAAGAAATAACAGGGATTTCAGAGGGATTGCTATATCCGGTAGGAATAGGCCCGAAAGGGATGGAAACAACCCGTCAAAATGCAATCATGGAAAGCGTATTTGGTGGATATATCCAAGGTGGACAGGTGGAGCATAAAGGTTTGTTCTTTGGTCAGAAAAGCAATGTGTCCTATGGTGTCACCAATATGGCTACAGCGTTTTATACGACTTATGATCGCAATTATGCACGGAAAATATACCCTTATGTGCGTGGTGCAGCTGTGTTTTGGAGCAACTATGTCAAGAAAGATGAAAATGGTCGTTATGTGATTTTTAATGATGCAATTCACGAAGGGACGGTCGGGGATAGTAATCCAATTCTAAGCCTAGGACTGGTAAGGCAGACATTGCAGCTGGCTGCCGATTTGAGTGCCTATTTGGATGTGGACCGTCAGTTGACGGTGAATTGGACACAGTTAAAGGCGAATCTCGCTACTTTTCCGGTTCAGGAGAAAGAGGGAAAATCAGTCTTCCGTTATACCGAAAAGGGACCCGCATGGTGGAATGATAATACACTGGGCATACAGCATATTTTCCCGGCCATGCAGATTGATCTGGAAAGTGATCAGCGTTGGATTGCTATTGCACGGAACACGATCGAAAAAATGGGACGTTGGACAGATAACAATGGCACCAATAGTTTTTTTCCTGCAGCGGTTCGTGTAGGCTACAGTGCCGATAGTATACTATATCATTTGCATCGATATAGCCAACATACTTATCCCAATGGATTTCAACGGAACAACCCGCATGGTATAGAAAATTGTAGTACTGTACCGACAACCATTAATCAGATGTTGTGTGGTGTCCATCAGCAGGTTCTAAAATTATTTCCTGTATGGCCCAAACAACAGCATGGGGAATTTGGCAACTTACGTGTGGACGGCGCCTTCCTCGTGTCATCAAAACTCGAAAATGGGGCTGTTACTTATGTAGAAATCTTAAGTGAGCAAGGACGGAATTTGATGCTTGACAATCCTTGGCCCGGACGTAAAATTTCCTGGCGCAAAAATGGGGAAATAATGCAGCCTTTGGAGGGCGATCGCCTGCGTATAGCAACGAAAAAAGGAGATCGTATTTACTTGCAAGTTGCTGTCTAGTTAAGCAGTGGGGAACTGTTGCTGTTTGAGAAATTAGAAAGGTATACCTGAGAAAATAAAACTATAAAATGAAATTTAACCGTTGTTTTTTGAGACTGAATGTTCTTTTTTTGTTAATTATTGCCGGGGGAAAGCAAGTGACAATGGCGCAAAGCAAAAGTTACGCTTTTCTTGATGTAAAAAGAAGTCGGGAGGAACGTATTCAGGATCTGATTGCGCGACTGAGCCTATCGGAAAAAGTGCAAATGATGAAGCACGAGTTTAAGGGCATTCCACGATTGGGCATTCCTGCATACGATTGGTGGAATGAGGCGCTGCACGGTGTTGCACGGACAGAAGAAAAGGTAACAGTGTATCCGCAGGCTATAGGCATGGCGGCTACTTTCAATACGGCTGCTGTCAAACAGATGGGGGATTATACAGCAACAGAAGGTCGCGCATTATTCAATGAAGATCTCAAAGCTGGAAAAACAGGTAAACGCTATCGTGGACTGACCTATTGGACTCCAAATATCAATATTTTTCGTGATCCACGCTGGGGAAGAGGGCAGGAGACGTATGGTGAAGACCCTTATTTGACAGGGCAGATCGGAACAGCTATCGTGCGCGGGTTGGAAGGTGATGATCCACAGTATTTGAAGGCAGTTGCGGCAGCTAAACATTACGCTGTGCACAGTGGACCCGAGCATAATCGACATTCTTTTAACGCAGAAGTCTCAGCTTATGACCTTTGGGATACCTATCTCCCTGCATTTCGGCAATTGGTGACCAAGGCCAAGGTGCATGGGATCATGTGTGCCTACAACCGTTTGGATGGAATGCCCTGTTGCGGCAATAATGTGTTGCTCAATACTATTTTACGCCATCAATGGGGTTTTAAAGGTTATATAACTTCGGACTGTGGTGGTATCAATGATTTTGCCAGCGGACATAATACACATCCGGATAATACAGCGGCCGTCAGTGCTGCAGTTTTGGCCGGAACAGATCTCGAATGCGGTAATCTCTATCAATTGTTGGAACAGGGGGTAAAACAAGGTGCATTATCCGAAAAGGATATTGATGTTTCACTAGCCCGACTTTTGCAGATCTGGTTTCAATTGGGAATGTTCGATCCACAGGAACTGGTACCTTACGCAAAGATTGGTCGTGAAGTTATTGAAAGTAAATCGCATAAGGCACATGCCTATAAAATGGCGCAGGAGTCTATGGTACTGTTGAAAAATGAGCATAACATGCTGCCCCTTGATCCCAATAAAATAAAAAGAATTGCTTTAATCGGCCCCAATGCCGATAATGGACATGCGCAGTTAGCAAATTATTTTGGTACGCCTTCGGAAATTGTCACACCGCTGAGCAGCTTGCAAAAGCGTTATGGAAAGCAAATCGCCATAGACTATCTTCCGGGAACAGAAATCATGAAAAAAATTGATGGCGGTCCTTCATTTGAAGAAATTGTTAAAAAAGCTGCAGTAGCAGATGTTATTGTTTTCGTTGGCGGTATAACGGCAGACTACGAAGGTGAAGCTGGTGATGCTGGTGCAGCGGGGTATGGTGCTTTTGTGAATGGAGACCGATCGACTATGGCTTCTCCTGAAGTGCAGACGGCACTTTTAAAAGAACTGAAAAAAACAGGGAAACCACTTGTATTGGTCAATATGTCGGGATCAGTGATGAGCTTCGATTGGGAATCACAGCATGTAGATGCGTTATTGCAGGCATGGTATGGTGGACAGGCGGCTGGCGATGCTATAACGGATGTGCTATTTGGTCGCTATAATCCGGCAGGACGGATGCCTTTGACGACGTATAAAAGTGATGCAGACTTGCCTGATTTTGAGGATTACTCCATGGGAAACCGCACCTATCGTTATTTTAGGGGGGAGGTACGTTATCCATTTGGTTATGGACTAAGCTATACGAACTTTGAATATAAGCAATTGCAGACCCCTACAATCGTCGAAACGGGCACTGATGTTAAGGTCACTGTAGAGGTGACAAATAACGGCCAGCGCGACGGTGATGAGGTCGTTCAATTATATGTTGTTCATCCAAAAGAAGGAAACTATAAAGTGCCTAATAGTGCCTTAAAAGGTTTTAAGCGCATATTTTTCAAAAAGGGTCAGTCGCAGAAAATAACCTTCACCTTGACACCAGAGGATCTGGCTTTGGTGAGCGAAAAAGGCGAGTTGGTACAAAAAGGTGGCGCAGTCAAAATATATGTTGGTGGTGGTCAACCGGGGAAATCTGTAGGTGTCGAGACCGAAATTACAATGCAAGGAACAGCGTATCGACCATATTAAGGCAAAATAGAAGAAGGTTTGTATGAACCTTACAGTTAAATAATCAATGAATAAATAAGAATAAATGAAAGTAATTCTCGGAATGTTCCTCGCCATGTTATCCTTCTCCTTATTTGGACAACAGCAGGGAATTACACGCATGGGAAACGCGCGTGTAGCGCTCTTTGATCGGGACTGGAAGTTTTCCCGCTTTGGTTTGCAGGCTGATGGCAATCAATTGGCTGAACCTAATGATTTGTATAAGACCGAATGTAATGATGATACTTGGCGTAGCTTGGATCTACCGCATGATTGGGCTATCGAAGGGCCATTCCGTATTGAGTTGGCCAGTGAATCCGGAAAGCTGCCTTATAAAGGAATAGGATGGTATAGAAAACATTTTAAAATCGAAAACCTTCAAGTTGGAGAGCGTGTTTATCTGGATTTTGATGGAGCCATGGCGAATGCTAAAATTTGGTTAAATGGCCGTTATGTGGGCACTTGGCCTTATGGGTATAGTTCCTTTCGTATAGACTTGACACCTTACCTAAAAAAAGATGGGGAGAATGTTCTGGCGGTACGTTTGGATACCGAAAATTGGGAATCAAGGTGGTATAGCGGAGCTGGAATCTATCGTCACGTATGGATGGTACGTACTTCAGCCGTGCATGTTGCACATTGGGGAACCGCTATTACAACACCTGTTGTCAACGATCAATATGCAACGGTGAAGAATGAAGTGACATTGGATAATTTTCGTTTTTTTCCAGTACATGCTGAGGTCAAAGCGACTTATTTCGAGTTGGATGCACAAGATAAACCTGGAAAACAGGTGGCTACCGCTAGTGGATTTGTAGACCTTCATGCCAATGCAAGTGGCAAACTGAATCTTGAAACGCGTATCAATCAACCGAAACGATGGGATATTCTATCACCAAATCGTTATGTAGAAAAGATTGAAGTCATCGTTGATGGCCAAACAAGCGATACTTATTACAGTCCTTTTGGTGTACGGACTATCGCATTCACAGCAAATGAAGGCTTTAAGTTAAACGGTCGTCGTGTCGATATAAAAGGGGTGTGTAACCATCATGATTTGGGATCATTAGGGGCTGCCTTTAATAAAAGTGCCTTGGAACGTCAGCTCAAAATGTTACAGGCCATGGGTATGAATTCCCTGCGCACATCACACAACCCACCAGCACCGGAATTATTGGAGTTGGCTGATAAAATGGGGATTTTAATTTGGGATGAAGCTTTTGACGCTTGGCGTACAGGTAAGCGCGCAAAAGATTATAATAAATTGTACGATGAGTGGCATGAACGCGATCTATTGGCCATGGTACACCGCGACCGAAATCATCCGTCGGTATTTATATGGTCCATTGGTAATGAGGTGCTTGAACAACAGGATGTTAACATGACTAGGCATCTGGCCGATATTATTCGTCGGGCAGATCCAACACGACCAGTTTCCAATGGTTATAATGACCCAGATGGCGGCCGTGAATCGGGCGCAGCAACCGCTTTGGATATCATGGGCGTGAATTATTTCTTCAGTCAACAGGGGCGTTGGGATAAAGATGCGCGTTATCAGCATATGCCGACTTTGGGCAGTGAAACTTCTTCCTGTGTTTCCTCTCGCGGAGAATATTTTTTTGGAACCGATTACGATGGCTGGCAGGTCACCTCTTACGATCGTGCTGCTCCGGGATGGGGCTGTTCACCGGATGCACAGTTCCGGATATTGGCTCAGTATCCAAACTTGCTGGGAGAATACGTTTGGACAGGTTTTGATTATCTGGGCGAACCGACACCTTATAATTCGGCGGAGACCAATTTGTTGAATTTTAGAACGGATCCTGCGAAACGTGCTGAATTGGAAGCCGCATTGGAAGAATTGAAGAAGAAAAATCCACCCTCAAGGAGCAGCTATTTCGGTATTATAGACCTTGCCGGTTTTCCAAAAGATCGGTTTTACCTCTATCAATCCCATTGGCGACCAGACTTACCAGTGACGCATATCCTGCCACATTGGACATGGACAAGCAGAAAAGGGGAGATTACACCGGTACATGTGTATACCTCCGGTACAGAAGCAGAACTTTTTGTCAATGGAAAAAGTCAAGGACGTAAGAAGAAGGTTGCGGGACAGGATTTTCGGTTGCAATGGGATAGTGTGCGTTACGAACCAGGAACGGTTAAGGTAATTGCTTACAAAGACGGCAAAGAATGGTCCAAAGCAGAAATCCAAACCGCTGGAAAGGCCGAAAAACTCCAGATGGAAGCAGATCGTGCGACGATCGATGGCGGACGCTCTGAACTTGTTTTTGTGTCGGTAAAAGTGACTGATAAAAAGGGAACTTTGGTGCCTCAATCGGAGGCGTTGATTGATTTTTCGGTCGAAGGTGCAGGTGAAATTGTATCCACAGATAATGGAAATGCAATTGATTTTACCTCGTTCCAAAGCCATTCGCGTAAAGCGTATAATGGAATGGCATTGGTTATCGTAAAAGCAAAAAAAGGAGCGCAGGGTGCAATCCGAATCAACGCATCGAGTAAGGGTTTGAAAGTGGCTACAGTACAGGTATTAGCAAAATAAAAAGATGAATTACTTTAAAAAACAACTCTATATCCTGTGTCTATTGGGCGTGTTGGGCCAGGCAAAGCAGAGCTATAGTCAGCAGCTGCCGCTATTTAGCAAAGAAAGCAACAGCCTGTCTGGAGACTGGCTAATAGGAACTCCCCAGGCGAAAGTAGGGCTTTTCAAGACGAAAGAAGGTCATTTGGTCTTTTCCAATGGTTTGGTCAGCCGTACATTTACGACTTTTCCAAATGTAGCCAGTATTGGTTTGGATGAATTGACTGGAAATACAGCATTTCTACGGTCGATTCGGCCTGAGGCCAGCGTAACAATCGATGGGTTTACCTTTGATGTCGGCGGATTGGAAGGACAGAAGGTACATAATTATTTACTGAAAGAATGGATCCCGAGTTTAAAGGCAAACCCCATGGCTTTTAAATTCCATGACTATAAAATTGAAGATACAAAACCCCGTTTTGGCTGGAAAAAGAGACCAAACTGGATGCCTAAAGATATGCCTTGGCCTGTGCCGGGCAAAGAGCTGACATTTACCTATACATTGGATCAGCAGGCGATCGATGCGCTTGCCGCAAAGAGCAAAAGTGACCAAAACAGGGCATTGCTGTTGGAAGATAAATTTCAGCAGCTAGATTCCGGATGGAAGTTGATGGTTTCAAAATCACATGAGCGTAATTCCTTTGTCAATGAAGGAAAAGTGGGCGAGATTATGGCGCTGGAGAATGCGGCAGTATTTGCTGAAAGAACAGTTCCTCAAGAGGTAAAGGTACTCGTAGCCAAGATGAATAAAGGTACTGATCAATCCAACGATTGGGGATTGGGTTTTGGACTAAGCCTAACGAATAGTAATCCCAGACTTTATTGGAGAGCAAGCGAAGACAAAGTAGTCTTTTTTGATGGCAAACGTGACAACGGAACCTTCGAAGTTGGTAAAGCCGATCAATTATGGTTTAGATATGAAATAGCGGATAAAGAATTATTGGCACAAGCCTCTTTGGACGGACAGCAATGGCGTACTGTTGGTCATCTTCCACTAAAGTCGGGTGACAAGATACAACTGGTCCGTGTCGGAAAAATGGATCCAAACGGCGGGAATAAGGATGGTAAGGCTTCGACAAAGGAAGGTCGCTCCAAAATAGAAGGTTTTTGGGCATACGGTGATTTTCCATCCCAATTTGCAGGCGATCTGTCCAGTAAACTTGCTTATATGAAAAAAATTACGGTACAGGTTCATTATGATCTTTATGATGACATGCCGATCTTTAGTAAGTGGATTACCGTGCAGAATCAGTCGGACCGGGAAATTGTGGTTAATAGCTTTAAGAGTGAGCAATTGGCAGTATTTGAGCCCGAAAGTTCGGTAGATCATAGAAGCCGTTGGTTATACCCTAATATCACTGTGGAAACAGATTATACATTTGGCGGTATGAGCGAGGAAGTCGTTTATTCCTCGAGTCTGGAGTGGAAAAAAGACCCGCTATATACCACACAGGTCCACTACGACCGGGAGACACCCTGTCTGTTGGAAGTTGCACCTAAAATGGGACCTGAACAACAGGTTGCTGCTGGTGGAGAATTTGCAAGTTATCGGGTTTGGGAGCTGTTGAACGATAGCTGGGAACGTGAACGTAAGAGCCTTGGATACCGAAAAATGCTACGCGCTATGGCGCCATGGGCAACTGAAAATCCGATATTGATGCATGTACGGAGTTCGGATAACGAGTCGGTGAAAAAGGCGATTGATCAAGCAGCGGAAGTTGGTTTTGAAATGGTGATTATGACCTTTTGGTCTGGATTCAATGCCGAAGATGATTCTCCGGAGAATATTAAACGCATGAAAGAGCTTGCTGACTATGCCCATAGCAAAGGAATTGAACTTGGAGGTTATTCGCTCCTTGCCAGTCGGCATATTGATGCAAAAAATGACATTGTGCTACCTGAAGGCATGCATCCTCGCTTTGGAAGTTCACCCTGTATTGAGAGTGAATGGGGGCAGGCTTACTTCAAAAAGCTGTATAACCTGTATGAAAGTTCGGGATTGGGCGTATTTGAGCACGATGGATCCTATCCTGGAGATTGGTGCTATTCCACCGATCACCCCGGGCATCATAATGAAAAAGACTCGCAATGGAATCAGTTTAAGCGGGTCACTGACTTTTATAAATGGTGCCGTGAAAAGGGAATCTACCTGAATATTCCGGATATGTATTTCTTGAATGGCGGCAACAAGGTCGGGATGGGCTACCGTGAGGCAAACTGGTCCTTACCGAGGGCACAACAGGAGATTGTGGAAAGACAGAATATTTTTGATGGTACCTGGGCAAAGGCGCCGTCTATGGGCTGGATGTTTGTTCCTTTGGTAGAATATCAAGGTGGAGGCAAAGAGGCGACGATCGAGCCTTTGAAGGATCACCTGCCACATTACGAGCAACGGCTGGCCAACTTGTTTGGTGCAGGTGTACAGGCCTGTTATCGTGGACCACAGCTTTATGACTCCCCAGAGACGAAAAATGTAGTGGCCAAATGGGTGAATTTTTACAAGAAACACCGCGAAGTTTTGGACAGTGATATTATCCATGTGAGACGTCCTGACGGGATAGATTATGATGCTATTTTGCACGTGAATCCGGCTGGAAAAGAAAAAGGATTACTAATGATCTATAATCCATTGGACGAAGCGATAAAACGAAAAATTAAGGTCAACTTGTATTATACCGGCCTGACAGGAAATGTACAAGTGGTTGAGCAAGATCAAAACAGTAGGACAATGCCATTAAATGCAGCCTCCGAAGCGATCTTTGAGGTCAATATACCGGCAAAAAGTCAAACTTGGTTTGTCATTAAGTAAGTCGTTCGGCGAACGATTCGGATCAAGATTTCAATTTTTTAAAAAGTCTTCTCATCACAATGATGAGAAGACTTTTTTTTAGACTTGACTTACGCGTTATTTTGTGTGCGACTTTATCTGATTGACAAGAGTTCACCACATGTGTCTTTTCGGATCAGGTTTGTCGTCGTGTACGCAATGGGAAAAGCCATGGTATACGTTATTCAATATGGAGCAATTTTTTGTGCTGTTGCGAATGGCCATTTTCATTAAAAGCCTCTACCGAAAAATAGTAGTCCTGACCGCTGTTGAAACTACGGCCATCAAATTTGTTTTCATAGACCACGATCGCATTGTATAATTTGTCGGATTTAATGCCCCAACGGAGAATATAACCTTTGGCATTTGGCGATGTCGACCAATGCAGTGTAATCTGGCGACGATCTTCCGTATTGCGTTTCCCTGTCAAGGTGTTGATTACCTGTGGTTTTTGTCCCAAACCATGACCGAATATTCGAAAATCATAAAGCGAAAATTTACCAGGAATCTCTTTCTTATTGGTCAGGCGGACATAACGAGCGTTGACTTTGTGATCGAGGTTAAATAATTCATGCGGGTGATCTTTTGTGTTTTTGCTTTGGTCTATCATTGGGAGCCATTTTTTGCCATCGCTGGAGTATTCGATCACATATTGGTAGCAATAAGACTGCGGTGCTTTAAGCTGGAAATCTTGATCGGCGAAATTCACCTGTAGGGCACTGATGGACATGTTCTTTTCGAGGTCAACCTGTATATATTCACCGATAGCGCCCGAAGCTGCCGACCACCAGCTTTCTATCCGTTCATCGTTAGCGTAAATTTTAGGGAATTTATCCAGTTCACTGGATACCTGAATGGGCTTGTTTTGAGACAAAAGGTTGTACGGTAGAGAAAGATCTCGCTTCTCGAGATCGACTTTGGTAGTGGGGATCTGAAAGGGGAGATCGGTATATACCGTTTGCGCATAAAGCTGACCTTCCTTGTCAAAAAATGCTGGAAAAAGACCGATACGTCGTTCAAACCAGTCTCGCACCGAAATTTTCATGGTCGCTACATGCCAATAGTTGCCCAGCTTGTCCTGGAAGGTATGTCCATGACCTGCGCCTGCAATAAAACCACCTGGTTTATAAGAAAAAGGACTATTGGCTTCATAGCGAAACGGTCCCAAAGGTGAATTGGCAGTGTAAACACCATCGGCATAACTTCTGAATTGCGTGCCCGGAGATGCGTATTGGAGATAGTACACCCCTTTGTGTTTAATCATTGTTGCCCCTTCGTTCCAACCTGGAGTTCCCAGTTCGTTATGCTCACCCTGTACTTCCCAGCCATATTGTTTTTCATGATGTTGAATCAATACTTGTGGGGTACCAATGGGTTTGAAACCATCGTTAGGATCTACCTCCACTCCCATGATGGGATCAACGTTTGAACATCCCCAATACAGATAGACTTTACCAGTATCGTCCTTGAAGAAGGCTGGATCTGTCATGCCAATGGTAAATTTGGTCGGTATGGGTTCCCACTGATCCTGATCAGGATTGGTTGTTTTATAAATTTGGGGTTTTCCACCCGAAGCCAAAAAGTAAAGTGCACCATTGTAATTTAATACAGTAGGTGCATAAGCTTCAATGCTGCCAATACTTTTGCAAGGGATATACAGCCAGTTTTTTAAATCTGAGGAGCGCCAATATCCACCGGACTTCGACGCAAATAAATAATATTGGTCGTTGAAAAGCTCGATGATGGGATCTGCTGCTTCCCGTCTACTGGGACTTTCGGGCATAAAACGATATTCCAATGCTAAAGGATTAGCGATAATTTTTGTGGTCTGTTGTCCATAAACAAGCCCAGAAAGAGCGCTTGTACCGAAAAGAATCGCTATAAAAGTCTTCCTGAACCTAATTTTGATTGCTGTTGCAGTTTGCTGTTTTATGGGTTTATCTATTGGCTTTTGCATAGTTTTCTCTTTCTAATAAAGTCGATTGAAACCTTTGCTTCCCTAAATTGGTCAAAAGGCACACTCCGGTAAACTGGTTGCACAGTTTGGCGCCTTGGCACTGATTACCTCGGCAGATGGCCTGCATTGGCATGCTGCCCATCACCCTTTGGTATCACTACGCGAATTAAAGGTTGACGGACAACACAAAACAGTGCTGACCCATTTGGAACGTCCGTTTATATTATTCGATAAAAACGGACGACCACAGGTGTTATATGCTGCTGCTTCCATTGGAGAGCCTTTTAAGAATAAGTCAGATAGGATCGCAAAAGAAGAAAACTCGTTTATTGTCAGTTTTGGACTTAATTAAAAAGGTTCTTTTTACTTAACGTCTTTTTTCTCCGGCCATTTTACAAACACGCCCGTTTCTAGTGTAAGCTCACCAGTTGCAGCATTATAACTATCCTTGGATAGAATAGGGATTTCACCGGCTACTTTACTTTGTTCGGGATTATGTGTACGGTTATGGTAAGTCGGCACGTTTTCAAGCTTGACCAATTTACCATTGACGCGTAGATTTTTTTGAACAACGGTTACTTTAGGCAATTTGTCGTATCGGATGACATTCAACCCTTCGAGGTCCCGCGGTCTTTGGGCGAAATCAATAAAATACTTGTATTGTTCCAAGAACGAAGTGATGTGCTTTTTCATCTGGATCTTTTTACCCGGGAAGGCTAGGGACCCTACATTGACCACTTTTTTTGTGCTTAAATCCTCGACATACATGGTGACCCAGGAATGTTCATAATCGCCCCAGCTGAAATAGGTTTCTTTGGGGTTAATAGCATCTGTAACGGCTTTGCCGGCGATATAGCCTTCTTTTTTTAGTGTGATGCGATAAGAACCTTTGTGCCAGCCTACGGTATTGCGGACACTGATAAAATCACCCTCCGCATCTGAACTAGCATAATATCCTGTAGTTTTTAAAGCCTTTTTTGTCCGTTCAAACCAACGCGAAAAGATGCCATTAAATTTGATATCTTCTTCTTTACCAGTATTAACACTGATACCGCCACCGGCAGATTGAATACCACAATATAAAGGCATATTGTTTAGGGATATATTAAAGGGTGAAATGTAAAATGAATAGTGGTCTGGGATGTCATCTTGTACAATAATATCAATGGAAATAGAATGGAAATCATTGACGGCAGAGTCCAATACATAATAGGAATTGGTATAGTGTAAAGGGGGTAAGATGAGACTATCGGGAAAGACATATTCCGTAGCCATCTTCTTCTTGAGTTCTTCATCTATACTGCTGTTTTCATATTTTTTTTTAAGCTCCTCTTTGGTTTGGGAAAAGGCCGTGCCACTGCATAAGGTAAGCGGTACGAGCACCACCAAAATATTTTTTATCAATTTCATAAACAGTTTTAATTGTGTTCACCAATATACTTTTTTTTCTTTTAGCAGTAAAGGGCTGATTAACCGGCCGATTAAAATAGTACAACAGACGAATCGTAAATCATTTTTGGCGAATTGTAAACGGTGGGTTGAATCTCTTACCGAGCACTTTATCTTTGGTTCCAAGAAATGCCAAGAACATAGATTAGAGCTTTTTTGAAGTGGGGAATGAACCGATTTTAATTCGCTAATTCATTGTGCAGTTGATTTATGTGCACCATTTTAATTTTAATTGTCATAGTAGATAGTGCCTTATACTTAAGGTGAATGTTTTTCATAGGTAGTAAGCCGTAAAGGACTCCCCGTTCTTGCGGCTTTTTTTGTGCCTATTGGCCAGTTATAAGAATTGCTGACTAGCGTATTCCCATAGTCAGTTTGCTATGAGATCTTATAGGTCTTGGCTGTTTTTAGGCTAGGGTAAAAAAAATAAAAAAAGTCAAAATTTCTTTAGGACGTTTTGTCTTTCCCGTTGTCATCATTGTATAAATGGAGATTTTGGCCGTTAAAGATCCATTTGCAATGCAACTACTATGAAATTTTAGCCTATTAATCATTTTTAGCATGGCACTGACTAATAAAATATTCCAACAAAGTGAGATTGAAAGTTTTGAATTCAATCACAAAGTTTTAAAAAATTGTTCATTTATCGATTGTACGATAAAAGGGAAAAGCTTCATGAACTCTATGTTTCGTGATTGTAAGTTCATTCGCTGTACCTTTGTAGACTGTAACTTTCAGTCTGTTGTTTTTCAGGAATCTGGGCTTTGGATGGAAAGTACATTCGAAGCGAATGATTTTTCGAAAGCAATTATTGGAAATTTAAAAATTGAAAAGTCTTCCTTCCTTTACAATACATTTGACAAAACAACTTTCGACGGGACGAATTTGGTTCATGTGGTTTTTAAAGGAAAGATCAGTTCTTCATGGTTTTATGGAATTCCTTTTACAGAAGATTTATACTCCACCAATCTTTTTATTCTCAAAAAAGCCAAACCATTAAAGACTCCCTTAGTAAATTTTGGTCATGCGGAATTGAAGGACGTTATATTTTCTCGAGGGCTAGATCTCTCCAGCACGGTTTTTCCAAATCAAGAACATCTTAAAATTATCAATAATCCAAGACGTTTTTTTAATAGTTTCCTCAAAAGGTCAAGAGAAGTATTCACGGATAATGAATCGTTAGTTTTCTGTCGGGACTTGGTAGATAATGTATTGTATAAACCCGAAAATAAGGGGATGCCAATCATATTGGTTGATTTAAATCAATTTTATCCCTCATTGAATGAAAATAGAGATCGCCTTATTATTGATCTCCTGAAAGCGGGATAATCATATCATTCTATATATAATTGTTAATGCAAAGCCGTTTGGAGTTCCCAGCTCTAGCGGCTTTTTCCCTTTATCCCTGTCGTTGCCATTGTTCGCTCCGGTCATTGCCATTGTTCGCTATTGTTCCTCGTAAACACCTACCTGAGACCTAGTGTCTACCTAGTTCACGAGGTAAACACTAAGCGATTCATAGGAATTTTATCGGTCAACTGCAAAAGTAGGGCAGAAGCAGTCCAGTCGAAAGGCAGTGCAAAGGCCATATCTAATGGCGTCGGTTAAAATGCAACCTGCTGTATCATAGTTTTTTTATATTTTTGTATATATAAGAAAATTAGGTATATTTAATTAATTGTTTAAGATGAACGAATGAAAGATACGAAGTTATTAAAAGGCACTTTACAAACGATTATTCTAAAGCTATTGTCTGGAACGAAAAGAATGTATGGCTATGAAATGACTCAACAAGTAAAACTCTTAACCGAAGGAGAGTTTATCCTGACTGAGGGAGCGCTCTATCCTGCATTACATAAGCTAGAAGCGGAAGGACTCCTGGATACAGCAATAGAAGTAGTCGATGGAAGAGCAAGAAAATATTACTCCCTGACAGTGAAGGGAAAAAAAGCTCAAGTAAGTAAAATGAAAGATGCGTTGACCTTTGTGGAGAAGTTACAGGTTATCTTGAACACTAAACCAATTGTATCATGACAGAAAAGAAAGTGACCAAAGCGGAATTAGGTATTCTGATGGATTTTATTCGTTCTAAAGGATATCGTTATGTTGATGTTCAACTTGAAATTTTGGATCACTTTGCTTGTAAGGTAGAGGAACTCATGTCTTCAGATGCCAGTATATATTTCAATCGAGCCATTGATCTCGCTTATGCCAGTTTTGGAGCAACAGGTTTTGGAAACATTGCTGCTAGCTATGAATTGAATCTGCAACGTAAACAGATCAATAAATTTCCTACTGATTTTTTACAATTCGTCAAGCATTGGCATAGTGCAATTTATATCGTGTACTTCACATTGTTCTATTATTTTGTGCCGCTCGAAGCAGATGCTTTTTGGACTGGATTAAAATTAGGGATGATCGGTACACTCGTTTTTTATATTCCAGTATACTTATTGCGGCATCGACCTAGAGGGAGCAAATACTGCGTTTATCGCAATTATCTTAGTCTAATGATACCGATTATGGTTTTGATCATCGGGTTGGTTTCTTCGGAATGGATCGTTAATTATGTTCCTTTGACTTTGTATCGTGTTGTTATTCTTATTTTTATGTATGTAGGATTAGGAATTTTGTATATCTTTGAGAAGAATCTAAAGGCCATTGTCCGACGGGTAGATGAGATCGAAGTGCTGCACCAGAGCTGACGATTAATTTTTTAAATTATGAAATATCTTTTCCTGTTGTTACTAAGCATTTGTTTTTTGTCCAGCTGTGACAAAGAAGATATTGACTTTGACTCTACGGAGGTCGGTGGTGGAACAATGGCTAAAAGGTATCAATTTGAAGGGCGTTCCGTCGGGTTTTCGGTTAGCCAGATTTACGTGGATGGTACCACAGATAAAAACTTCTATTTGGGGACAGTTTGGGGATTAAAAGATACCACACCGCAACTAAAACTAACTTCCCTTCGTAATTATTATAAACCTTTCAAAAGCACAATTTCTTCTACACAGCCAACTTTATCTCCTATTCATGTCATTCCTGGATTTGATGTTGTGCGAGCTTTCGCGAAGAAAAGCAAGGGGGAACCGGCTGTTTTGAAGCAATCGTCGGTAGGGGCATTTTTCGATTATAGGGCGATACGTTACCATCTTAATAATAGCCCTGACGTAGATAGTGTACTCAAATTGGTCCGTCACCATGATTCCACCACGATAAAAAGAGCTAATAGCCTTTTGTTGCGTCGAGAACACATTACATTTAGTCTCCATGCGGATCTGAAAGACTATGAACAGGCTTTTAATAAGGATGCACTTGGAAAGTTAAAAAATACAGGATATAATCCCTACTATGTTTCATCAGTCAACTACGGTGCACACTCAATCATGATGGGAGAAAGTGATTTTCCACGTGGTGATCTTAAAAATGTATTGGAAAAATTGCTGTACAATCAATTTCTGACGAAAACTGACGAAACGGTATTAAAAGGTTCCGACGTATTGGTTTATCTGCGTGGTGGACGTCAAACAAGTTTTATTAGACGCGCGACAGGTCTGGATGAAATTAAAAAACTTGTCGTTGATTATAAAAATGAACTTGAACTGCAACAGAATAGCTTTGATTATCCCATTAGCTATAGTCTAGGAAGCCTTAATTCCCATGGGCACCTGAAATTCTGGTACTCTTATGATTTTCTCGTCCGTGAGGAAAAAGAGTGATTTTTATTTAAAAATATAGATAATTAAAGGGTGTTTTTTACATTTAAGCTATTGTCGCAAACGGCATTATAGTGCTTTTTTTTGTCTATCTATTTTAACGTGACCTAAACATTAGCCTTTTTGCTTCAATACCATTATTAGCTATAAAAAATTATTAAAGTACTTCGTGCGGATTTGCATTAATCTAGCGAGTTAAACATTCAAATCACGCATTAAAAAGGCCTAAGTAAAAAACTTAGGCCTTTTTAATGCGTGATTTTATGCTAATAAGCCGTTGTCAAGAGGTATTTTTTATGACTTTTTTTTACGTTGACTTTTGATCCAATTTAATACAATAGCACTTGGTTCACGCGATGCCGAAAGGCTTGTATTGTGATCTAATAAGGGAAATAAGCAATATTCGTAGGGCTTTCCTTGTGCTTTCAGTGCATTGATATGTTCAATCGATAAGCCTACAGGTATTTGGATGTCTTTGGATCCAAAAAGCCAGAGTCCTGGAGTTGTTATCGTTTTAAGTGATGTCATCGGATCGGTATTTGTAAATTGATAGCGATCTGGATCATTCGCTACATGTTGTCGGGCATCGGCTTCCGTATGTTTATCCCAAAAATCTTTTTTTCCATTTGTAAAGAATTGGAAGCGGAGCTGCTCACGGGCAGGGATAACTGCTCCACTGTACAATACAAAAAAGTCGACCAAAGGATTTTGGTTAGTCGCTAAGGGAATGATCCATCCCGCTTGACTGAATCCCAATAGCCCCACAGGAATGTTCGTTTTCCCTAGTTGTTGATGGAATACTTTTACTGCTGCTTGTGCATCTTTAGCGAGGAGGTGGAGGTTGGCAGAATCGATATTATTGGTACCGACCTCAGGGCCAGCATAGGTCCCCTCAGATTTTCCTACTCCGCGCTTGTCATAAGTAAATACGGCAATACCGTTTTCGGCTAAATATGAGGCAAACTCCATCATCCTTTTCTCTTGTCCAGAACCATGTATGAGGACAATGGCAGCATGGGCACGCTTAGGCTGAAGTATGGTTCCTGCCAAGTTAATACCCTCACTCTTAAATACAATATCTTTTGTAGACCAGTCTAAAGATTGCGCTTTTGTATGCTGTGCAAAAAAAACGCAATAAATGGCGATAAGAAAAGTTAGCGTACTAAATGTAATCCGCTGTAAGGGAGAATAGTTCCTCAAGGAACAGTCTAATGAATAAGTTTTAGGCATAATTAATTCGGTGTTAAATTTACTTTTGTCTAAAGTAATGGGTTTCATTCTAAAAAGTTTGTGTTTTTCGGTAGACTGTGGATTTGAATCGGTAAATCGTACTATTTTCGTTGTAAATGGCGGACTAAAATTCTCTCGAATCCTCTGCTTGGTATTTCGCAGATACACTATGTCCATTCCTGAAAAAAGTTTACAAAAGGTCTAATATGGCTCTTACTTTACGGTTGGTCTTATACGAGATTTTGGTTTGTCTATATTTTGTGGGTGAAAATTAGCGATCAAATTTATTTTTGATCCGTTTTATAAACGTTATTTATACGGAACTTATTCGGTCTTTATTCGCTTTCATCCGAATGAAGTCCGAATGAGGTCCCTATAAAGTCCGTGTTAGCTCCCTGCAAATTAAAAGATTTTGTAGGAAATAAAATAGCGACGGAATAAGATTCGTTAACAGTGTTTTAAGTTTTTCTTTCGTGTTGTATAACGTAATATATCCTTTATCAAAAGTTAACATCTGAAAATTATTTTTGAGCTGAATGAAGCGATTGTTCCTGTGGTAGTTTTCCTTAAGGAAAACTCAGCAAGTTAGAAAAACTCAGCAAGGACAACCATAAATCTTATGAAAGAATAATATGCAAATTTTCTGCAACATGATTCCTCTCTTAGGGGAAACCGATCTTAGTACTGGACTTCTTATTGTTTTTGCCCTTTGTTTATTTGCCGTTGTGGCCTTTGAATTTGTCAATGGATTTCATGATACTGCGAATGCCGTTGCAACGGTAATTTATACCAAAGCACTTAAACCAATTGTAGCCATTCCTTGGTCGGGCTTTTGGAATTTTCTAGGTGTTTTTGCAGGTGGGATCGCAGTGGCTATGGGAATACTTAAGTTGGTGCCTCTAGATACTTTAATGGCACTACCGGTTTCGGTAGGCGCTTGTTTGGTCCTTTCTGTATTATTAGCGGCTATTATCTGGAATTTGGGGACTTGGTATTTTGGTATTCCTTGTTCGAGTTCACATACCTTGATTGGTGCCCTTATCGGGGCGGGTATAGGCTTCACCTGGTATTATGGTGGCAGTGGTGTCAATTGGCATAAGGCCGAGGAAATTGGTCTTTCTTTGATTCTCTCACCTTTGATTGGTTTTGGTCTAGCGGTGTTATTGATGCTCTTTTTAAAGCATGTCGTCCGTTATAAAGCACTTTTTCACATCCCACAGGGGGAAGATGACAGACCTCCCTTGTTAGTACGCGGTATTCTTATACTGACCTGTACATTGGTCAGTTTTTTTCACGGTAGCAACGATGGACAAAAAGGAGTAGGACTGTTTATGTTGATCTTAATTGCATTTCTGCCTGCTCGTTTTGCAATAAACCATTCCGTACCAGATACGGCTGTCATTAAAACGCTCGATCAAACGGAAATCGTGTTACAGACGATTGCTTCCAGTAATGTCGCTCAGGGGACGATGTTTGTGCAAGTCAATCAGGAGATTGAGCAAGTCAAGTTGCATTTGATGGATAAAAGTGTAACGGATAAAGCCGGGACTTTTAAATTTAGAAAAGAGGTTGAAGGTTTAGTTAAATCCATTGCTACATTAGAGAGCAATAAACAGATCGATATCAATCCTGAAAATCGATTGGAGCTCAATCGTAAGTTGGGCGAATTGAAACATCTTACGGACTTTGCACCGATCTGGGTGATCTTAACTATTTCAATCGCCTTAGGTCTTGGGACAATGATCGGTTGGAAACGTATTGTAGTAACGATTGGTGAAAAAATAGGAAATGAACATTTGAGTTATGCTCAAGGGGCCTCAAGCGAGATTGTTGCCGCTTCGACAATTGGTATCAGTACTGTATTGGGTTTACCCGTTAGTACAACGCACGTGCTTTCAAGTGGTATTGCCGGTTCAATGGTCGCTTCTGGAGGAAAGAGCAATCTGAATAAAGGGACACTCAAAAGTATCGGTCTTGCCTGGGTACTTACTTTACCCGTGTCAATTGGCTTGGCATTATTACTATTTGTATTCTTCCATCTTTTTATTTAGTTGATTGTTATCTGAATGTTTTTGTCATCCATTGCATTTGTACACATGGCTATTGACAGGTTAATATTAAAAACTTAAAAAATGAAACAAATTCTTGTTGCCTCCGATTTTTCAATCAATGCAAGCCATGCTTTGCGTTACGCCTTGTCTTTGGCTTCTCGTTTGAATATGGAAGTTGCTGTTGTACATGCCATACACCCGACAGAAGGGATTAACAACAGTACTTATAACGCGATCTTTATAGAAGATTATTACGCTAGAAAACGTGCTGCTTTGCAAGAATGGACTGATCAGGTGGTCCAGGAAAATAGATACAATGACCTCAAAGTGCGAACCGTTGTTGAAGTAGGTTATCTGCGTAATGTAGTCACAAAGTATGTTGAATATACGGATGTTTCTTTTTTGGTGATGGGAATTACCGGGGCGACAGGCATTAAAGAAATTGTCGGTAGTAATGCGAGTATGGCTGTGACGAAATTGCGTATTCCGACCTTGATTGTACCTCCTGAAAGTAATCTGTCGGCTATTCCAGTCATTACATTGGCAACGGATTATAAAACAACAAAATTGTCTGTTCGTGATGTCAAAGCGCTCAATCGTATTTTAAAGCTTTCGGACCCCAAGAAGTTGGAAATTCTACACGTCTCAGAAAGGGATTTGGATGAAAAGCTGGTGCGTAATGGGGAGAAAAAAATGCGTCAATTGCTTCCTAACGTAGATATCAACTTTAATTATGTGGATGAGGATGATACACGGCCATCACATGCGATCATTGACTTTGTTGAAAACAATCAGACCGATATTCTGTGTTTGGTCAAACGCAACCATAATATGATTTACCGTTTATTTGCAAGTAGTACGGTGAATGAAGTTTTGAACCGATCAGTTAAAGCGATTTTGGTTTTGCATGAATAATCTGAATGGAAACTTTTTTTACGCTATATATCAAGCCGTTTTGGATTTTCCAAACGGCTTTTTTCTTGACTTTATCAATGCTACAGAACGCGTTGGCGCGGAAAATTCGAGTTGTCTGATCCATTTTTTAAGTCCCAATTTTCGGAATCGCTAAATTGAACAAACGGTTGCGTTTTGATCAGAGTTGCCAATGCTGATAATTCTCGTTATTATCGTAAGGTTATAGTCTGTTCGTAAGCAGATTGACTATAGTTTGTTCGTTTATAAAATAAGAAAATTGTGAAAAAATATCTATTTCTTGCAGGTATTCAGGTAATGTCAGCGCTAGGGCTATCGGCTCAAACGACAAGGTCAAATGTACCATTACAGCTATTGGGTACCCGGAGTTGGATCCGTGTAGACATGAAGGATAATCAACCGAGCATGTCCGGAGCGAAAGTCTTTTGGGCAAAAACGAATAAGAAACCGCAGACAGCCAATGCGATATTGGCAGAAGGTGTCAAACGTTATTATATTCAGCAGGTAGAGCCTGAAACGACCTATTATATCTGGATAGAATCTGCTACAGGAAAATCCTTGGCAAATGGAAAAGTGTATACGAGCAAGAGATGGCAGCTGGATGATACTGAACTCGATGAAGAGCGAAAGAATCCAAGTTCAAGAGCAGTTCCTGTTGGTATGGAAGTCTATTGGCAGGATGAATTTAACGATCAATTACTTAATCGGAATAAATGGACAACCAACTATTTTTCATCCTTGAACTATCTGAATGCAAAATCCAAGGATGAAATGTTGCATGATCGTTTGCCACAACCCGCTTATACTTTAAATGGATCAGCGATCAATCTGTATGTCAACGATACTATTCCCAAACGGATTTTTACATTGGGTGGCAACCAGAAGATTTCATCCATCCAAACCTACGATTGGAAGTCCAATGAAAATTTACTGGACAACAGCAAAGGTGGGTACTTTGAAGTTAAGGTAAGACGTAACAGACAGGGGAATCCCAAGGGAACAAATACAGCTTTTTGGTTTGATTCACCTGGACCAGATATTCGTTATTATCTTCAAGAAGGATCCGAAGTCGACGGAATTAAAGGCATTCGCCCCAAGGGACAGCTTTTTGAAATCGACGTTTTCGAATATATTACGGCTCAATTTGTGATACATGGACATGTTGATCAAAAAGGGGTATTTCAACGTAATCTTGCTACACATATTGCAGAGGGGTATGAACATGTCGGACAATGGGTAACACATGGGGTATTGTGGACACCCACAAGTATTAAACATTATATCAATGGAGATCTGATCAAAGAATATACGAATAAAAATCAGATTTATTCACCCAACCACTTTTTGAACGTATTTCTTGGAGCTTATGGATCTGAAGGCGGAGTCAATATGGAGGTCGATTATATTCGGGCGTATAACTGGCCTTTAAAAGATGGTAATGAATTGCCTAATCCAGATTTTGAGCGTAAGTCTGGCCTTGCACCTTGGGAAGGAGCAGCGGTCATCGAAGAAGGGCGCGGAGAAAAGGGGAGCAAAGCGGTGGTACTTGCACCGGGTCAAAAAATAGAGCAATATGTTTATTTGGATCCCCAACAAGACTTCAAACTTGTCTATTGGAGTAAAGGAGACAAAGTGCAAGTGGAAGTCGATGATGTCGCTGTAGTAACAGGAAAGTTGTCGAATTTAAAGACGTTAATACCTGATTTAGGAAAAAAAGGTGGAAAGCAGGAGCTTGATTTTGTTACTGGCAAGGAGATCAATCCGAATAAAAAAATTGTTCGGATCGGATTTACCAATGTAGGAAAGGGAAGCGCATTTTTGGATAATATCACGTTGAAAAAAAGATCGTTATAATGCGCTTTTCTTAATAAATATTGGCTCCATGTATACCACGTAGGAGCCATTTTTATGTTTTTTTATGCGGTAAATGTTTCTTTTGATATGCTGAAGGTGACATATTTGTCTGTTTTTTGAAGAAATGAGAGAAAGTAGCGGAGTCCTCAAAACCCAATTCAATCAGGGTAGTCTTGATTGGATTGGGTCCCAGACTCAGCAGGTGCATAGCTTCCTTTAATAAACGATTATGAATCAGTTTGAGGGGGCTAGTCTCCATGTATTGCTGTGTTTGCATCCAAAGACTTTTTGCAGTTATATTCAGTAAATTTGCGTAATAAGCGACATGGTGTTCTTGTTTATAATGAAGTTCTACTAATTCAAGAAAGCGATTCAGGATGGCTGGATAAGCGTATGGTGCTAAATTATCGATGTGGTTGATTAAGGAGTGGTTAATCTCTAGTAAGCTAGTTGCCAAACGTGATAAAATGAGTGATAATGGTGGCTGATAGCGATAGAGTTCATTACGGATCTTATCGAATTCATAGCGGAGCGTTTCAAATTCATATGGCGTGACCTGAAGTATCGGATAATCTTTAAGGAGTTTTATGTTGATTGAAAGCGCATGACATAATTTTTCAAAATTTTGCCAGGGAATTCTAAAATGATAAACAGCGGTTTCTTTGAAAAAATAGAAAAAACTTGACTGACCGGGGAACATTAGATGAATTTGATAACCCATTATATTATGTTGCCCCTGATCAATCTCACGCCTACCTCCGCTCGAATGTATTAAGATAAGGGTCACCACCTCTTTGCTTTTGAGCATATGGTAGGTGTGTACCCTGATATTCCGCATTCGATATAAAAAACCGAGATGCTCTACCTCGTCTTCGCATGTTGTTATGTTTGCAGCATTAAACATAGTTATTTTGGTCTGGGGAGGTGTTAAGTGTACGATTTGTTTTATTGAGTTTTTACGATTCTTATTTAACGATTATAGGGATATTCCTGTACCCAATGAAACTTGCGCTGTATTAATTCGAACGCTTGCACGTCTTGTTTAATAAGTTTAATGTGCGCTGTATGGTCATCAAAGGTTTTTGTCAGATGAATATTTCCCTCAGGGTTGATCTGATAATCAAATTGATAATTGTTTAGGGTAATTTTCTTCCCGGCTGCATCAATAACAACGCTCTCCCTTTGTGGGGTATAGTCTGTGTTGCGTATTAAGACCTTGTTGTTATCAATTTCGAAAACAATAAGTCGCCAATCTTCGGGGATTGATTTGCCCTGTGTTCCCGCTTGTTCAATACGGTAGATTCCATATAGTGGTGACTTCTTTAGGTACTCAACTATCATTTTTTTTGTACTTAATATGCCCATGCCCTGTTGCACGATAAAGAGAAGTAACACGGCCAATTTGGCGATAAACAAGCTTTTTCTTTTCCAGCTTTTGTTGAATAGGGGTTGTTGGATAGGGAGTAACTGCACAGGTTTTCCTGAAATAAAAATTGCGAACAATGCTTTTAAGTAGGGAAGCAGTAGAAATATGGAAAGTAGCAGGAGTGCTGTAGAGACCATTTTAACGGGGACGTCATAAAAATAGTTGACGGCCATAATATTGATACTGGTCGCAACTGTAATTAGTGCACCAGCAACCACCGTTTTTCTGAAAAGCAATAAGCCGGATAATATTTCTACTGAACCAATAAGTATATTGTAGCCTTGAGAGTAACCAATATAGGTCCATGCCAGCCCCATAGGAGAATACTCGCCCAATGGCTGGAGGAGTTGTGTTAACCTCGGCGGCTGCATTTGCATATAGAAGACTTTGTATAGTCCATAGTTAATAAGCATAAAAGCAACATAATAGCGTATTGCTGTGGTTAACCAATAGAAAAGGATTGTGTAGCTGGCTCTTCTTCGATCCAATATGGACCATAAAGCTGCCCCAACTAATGCCAGTAGGAGTAGGATCAATAGGGATACCCAGGCATAGGAGGTATCTCCACTTCCGTTGATGAAGATGCTGTGGTCGTAAGAATAGCCCAATATATTTTCTGCAAACCAGGGAGTCAACCTTTGCATAAAATGGGTAAGAGGGGTGCTGATATATCCATATAAGGGATAAGTACCGTTATTAAAAACAAGAATAAACGACAAAATGAAAATAAAGGAAAATCGAAAACCTAATTTTCTAAAGGCAGGCCACCGTTCTGGGGCGTTTTCGTTAAGAATATGCATAATTAAAGTTTACTGTATTTAAGTTAATATTTTTTGGTAAAATAGGTCGTATGTTTATTGAAATAAATAATCGATTAAATAGTAAATAATCATTAGGATGTATTTGAACAGAAGTTTTTATCTTGCTCTTAAAAAATAAAAATCATGGACAAGATCAAAGAATATTTTGAATCGCTCGTTGTCATGAATGATACGGACTGGGAAGTATTTTCCGCTAAGCTTGTTAAGAGGGAGTTTCCAAAAAAGTCATTGATTTTGGAAATCGGAAAAACTGAACAGTATTTATCTTTTATTGAAAAAGGAATTGTACGTTTCAATATCCCAAAACTGGACTATGATTTTACTTTTGGATTTGCTTTCGAAAACTCTTTTGTAAGTGGGTATGATTCCTTCTTGACGCAGCAGCCTTCATCGTATCATCTCGAGGCAATAACAGATTGTATTTTATGGCGGATATCGTTTGAGGATCTCCATGCGGTATATCAAACAACAACGGTTGGGAACCTAATTGGTCGGAAAGCGGTTGAGGACATTTTTCTAAAAAAAATGAAACGGGAACTGACGCTACTTGAAGATTCGGCAAAAACCAGGTATATCAATTTGATGCGTGAGCAACCCGAACTGATTCGCAACATTCCCTTAAAATATCTGGCTTCTTACATTGGCATTAGACCGCAATCGTTAAGCCGGATCAGGAAAGAAATTTATTAACAAATGTTCATTGATAACAAAAGGAAGGGCACCTATTTTTGTTATAAAAAAGATGAAACCATTTTTTGTTTTAATTGTCGTTTGCATTATATCCAATCTCATCCTATTGCTGTTGAAGGGGGAGATGGATATTCTTTTAGCGGGTAAAGTTGGATTGGCGGTGATGCTGTTGTTCACTGCATTGGGACACCTACTTTATACCAAAGGAATGATGTTGATGCTGCCCGACTTTGTTCCATGTAAAAAAGAAATGATCTATGGAACCGGTTTAATGGAATTCATGGCTGCAATTGGACTATTTGTCCCCCAGGTGAGTCGCATAACGGGAATCCTTTTAATTGTCTTCTTTCTACTGGTATTACCTACAAATATTCGGGCAAACTTAAGGCGTATCAATTACGAGACGGCTACTTTTGATGGTGCCGGTCCAAACTATTTGTGGTTTCGTATTCCGTTTCAAATCTTGCTGATCGCCTGGACCTATTATTTTGTGGTTCGTTAAAGTAGTTTTCTTAACCAAAGCATAGCAATAAATTAACACAGTGTTGTTTAGTTTTATTTAACATTTTTTTATTTTTGCTAAACTTTTAGATTGAATAGAATGAAAGAAGCCATCAAGATGGTCGTATTTGATATGGCAGGTACGACAGTGAACGAAAATAATATTGTTTATAAAACACTTAGAAATGCTATAAATACGGTAGGGGGATACGAACTGACATTAACAGAGGTATTGGCCCACGCTGCAGGTAAGGAGAAGCTACAGGCAATTAAGACTGTACTCAAAAATAGTTTGGATGTTGATGATGATGAATTGGCTCAACGGATGTTTACTTTGTTTTTGAAAGACTTGGAACATGCTTATGAAGTCGAGGAAATTTATCCTAATGCGAATGCGGAAGAACTTTTTGCGATCTTGAAAGAGCGGGGTATCTTGCGTGTGCTCAATACGGGCTATGATCGTAAGACAGCCGAGTCACTTTTGGAGAAGCTTAATTGGAAAGTTGGCAAAGACGTAGATGCATTAATTACTGCTTCTGATGTGCCTCGAAACAGACCTTATCCAGATATGATTCATCTGGCCATGCAAAAATTTGAAATTACGGATCCGGGTTTCGTCGTTAAAATTGGTGATTCTATTATTGATATACAGGAGGGGCAACAAGCGGGTTGCGCTTTGAGTATAGGCATAACAACAGGTGCACATGATGCAGCTCAACTCAAATCGGCAAATCCCGATTATGTGATTGATGATTTACTGGAAATTGTTGAAATACTTGAAAAGAAAAATATATCCAATACAGTTGTCTAGTCTTTGACGCAGTTTAATAAAAAAGCGGGTATTTCCTACAAGAAATACCCGCTTTTGATTGTGATATGATCCACATGTTATTGCATTTGTATGCCTTCCATTGAATTCTGGTTTTTGTTTTTCTTAAACATATTCATATCCATTTTTCCAAAACGGTAGGAAAGATTCAATTTGATCAATTGTGGATTCGACAGTCGATAATAGGTTTGAGAGAATCCTTCACCCGATGAAACAATGGTATTGCCGCGTGTTCTGAAGATATCATTGATGGCCAATGTTGCCGAGGCAGCCTGATTTTTCAAGAAGCTTTTCTTGATGGCAAAGTCGATACCATAGAATGGTTTGATATAGCCTTGTGAAGAGCTTTGCGCCTGGTTCATTGGTGGACCGAATGTTTGTGCCTGTGTCACTGGCATATTTGTTTTGCCCTGATATTCAAACGCTAGCTGTAGATTCCAGTTTTTCTGTAAGTTGAATGTATTGTTCAATTTTCCAAATACTGTCCACATACCTTCCGAAGGCGTTTTCTCATCCACCTCAATTTTGGAATTATAGAAGTTAAGGTCTGCAGTCAGATCCCACCATTTTTTGAGATTATTGGTATAAGTAAATTCTGCCCCATAATTCTTGCTGGAATTTGCATTGATATAGGTATTAATGAAATCCATTTTGTCCGTCACCGGATTGAGTTCCTGTGTCAGGTAACGTGTAATTAGATTGTTTGTGCGTTTATAGTATACCGTTGCCAAAAATGTACCTTTTCCATGTGTACGGCTGTATGAAAGTTCGCCGGATGTTGTGAATTCAGGAACAAGGTCGGGGTTACCGCGTGTAATATTCAAGCTATCCGTGTAATCAACAAATGGGATGAGCTGAAAGAAGTTCGGGCGGTTGACGCGACGGGTTACGCTCATCTGTATTTGGTCTTTTTCGGTTAGCTTTTTGCTCAAGAACAAAGAAGGAAATAAGCTCAGGGGATACTTGTTGTGGAACTTTTCGTTTGTATTCAAAAGTTCACCGTCGTAAGTTGAGCTTTCTGCGCGCAGCCCAACTTTATAGGATACCCAGTCCTTGAGGTTTCCTCCAAGTGAGGCATAGGCTGCATAGACGCTGTTTTTATTGTTATAGTTAGCTGATGCTGCGGTGATATTCTCAAAATCATCTTCGCCTACTGCTTTTAAGGAATTATTGTTGAGATTTTTGAGTTTATTGATCTGTGCACGCACACCAGTTTCGAGTTTCATGCCATTTTTGAATGGTTTGACATAATCTGCCTGCACAGTCATGAACTTATTATCACCGGAACCGATGTTTTTTTGGATTTGAGTTCCGCTGATTTCCCTGCTTGCATTGCGGTAATTGGTGGTGTATAAACCATTGGATGTGTTGCTGCCGCCAAAATAATTGAAATCGACAGATAATTCTTCGCCTTCAGTTTTGAATTTTTGAACAAGACCTGCCTGCAACCCCCGTGGTTTAAAGCTTCTTTCAGACTCGGAAATCCGATCGCTGAGTGATTCGCTATTGCCAGAGTTGGTTAAGATCGACGAGTTCTCATTCGGCTTAAATTTACCCTGAACCAATACGCCGGCTACAGATAGCGTTGTTTTGGGACTTAAGTCGTAATCTACGCCGAGCCGGCCAAAGGTAATCATACCTTTTGTTTTGCCTTCAATATCTTGATCTACTGTTGATTCTATACCATTAATTGTACTGGTACGGTGGCTGTCGCCCTCGGTGTTGGTCCGCATGCGCATATTCATTCCCGTCAGTGAGATATTGAATTTATTTTGACGCAGATTTAAACTACCCATAAAGTTGGTTCCACCAAAGCGGTCTCCACCTAAGGTGACCATACCATTGTATCCAGCTTTCTTATTTTTCTTCAGGATAATGTTGAGGATACCGGCCATACTTCCGGAAGCGTCGTATTTGGCAGATGGATTTGTGATAATTTCGATTTTATCGATCACATCGGCAGGAATCTGGTCGGGAGTGAGTGTGGTGGGTTTTCCATCGACAAAAATTGTAGGGGCTGCATTTCTCAGTTTTACGTTTCCGTCGATATCTACTTGTACAGAAGGCATATTTCGGAGTACATCGATCGCTGTACCGCCAGCTGCAACGATATTTTTCTCTACATTGAAGACTTTTTTGTCGATGTCCATTTCGAGTAGTGCCTTGCGGCCAGTCACGGTAACTTCATCGAGTTTACGGTTGTCATTTTCCAGTTTGATCGCACCTAGATCTTTGGTTGTTGTTTTGTTATCGCTATAGTCTACAGCAAGATCGATTGACGTATACCCGACAGAGCTAATTTTTAGCTTCCATTTTTCTTTCGGTGAAATGGCTGCGAAATTGAACTTTCCATTTTCTGAAGAGCTGGTACTTTTTACCAGGATTTCCCTTTCTTTCCCTGTAGCTTGATCCTTGATAACCTTCAATAAATTCACGGAAGCTTGTGAGATAGGTTTCCCGTTGTTGTCCACAATTTGGCCCGAGAGCTGACCTTCGGACATGGTGAAAGCAGGACGACCACCTGCAGGGGCTTGAGCGTGTACGGAAGCAACCGCAGTTGCCATTAGCGCTATTGCTATAAATCTTTTCATTTTTTCTTTGCTATTCTACCGGCTACGCGGATTAGGCTGTTCGATAGTACACAAATTTGAAAAGGATTTTTTAGCTATGCAATCATCTGTAGACCGAAGTGGCGAATGTGTAGACGAACGGATAAATGCATCGATTCAATTTGTGGCGGTAGTATTAGATGAACTGTTCAATATTTTTGATATATTTTTTACCAATAGGGAGGGCGGCTTCGGGTAAAGTAAGTTTGTTTTGAGACACCTGCCCAATACGATTTTTATTGACAATAAAGGAATTATGTATACGTAAAAAGTCTGCGATCGGTAATATTTTTTCCATTCCACGTAAATTGCTACGTGTAAGAAGCGGTGATTCACGATCTACCAGGTATATTTTAACATAGTCTTTCAAACCTTCTATGTAACTGATTTCGTGAAGAAAAATTTTCGTCTTTTTGTATTCGACATTGACCATAATATGATCCTGTTCGGGGAGCTGTTTTGCACGGAGCAGCATGCCCTCTTCCACTTTCCGGACTGCAGCTGCGAGTCGTTCTTTTGAAATGGGCTTAAGCAGATAATCAATAGCATTTAGTTCGAAACCTTCAACAGCATATTGGTGATAGGCCGTGGTGAAGATAACCAAGGGGCGGGGAGAGAGTTCGCGAATAAACTGCGTGCCCAATTGATCGGGCATTTCAATATCCAGAAAAATCAGATCGATAGCGTGATCTTTTAAATATTCTTCCGCTTCGGCCGTCGCATTAAATTTATGGACGACTTCGATTTGCTCAAAATTCAACAAGTCATCTTCTAAAATATTGAGTGCGAAGGGTTCATCATCTATGAGTATACATTTAATCTTCATCGGTCATCAGTTTGAGGGTGACTTCGAAATCTCCAACATCGGTTTTTCTGATGCTGAGGTCATGTCGATTGGGATACAATAATTGTAATCGTCTGCGTACATTGGTCAGTCCTATACCTTCGTTTGGACGCGGTTCTGTATGTTGTAAGATTCTATTGCGGGATATAAAGATAATGCCACCCTGAGTCTCCTGAAATTGAAACTGTATCTGTGGTGCAGTTTTGCTATCCACACCATACTTGAATGCATTCTCCACAAAATGTATGAAGAGTAATGGGGGGATCATTCTGTTTTTGACCTTGTCTTCGATATCAAGTGCTACATTTCCTGGGATAGGAAGACGAAGGGTCTGTAAGGCGATAAAATTGCGCATATGGTCGATCTCTTTAAAAAGTTCGACTTTGGGGCCGTCTACTTCGTAAAGTATATAGCGTAGCATTTCGGATAACTTAACAATAGTGTCTTCTGAATCTGGTGATTGTTTACGAATGAGCCAACGGATATTATTAAGTGTATTGAATAGGAAATGCGGGCTGATCTGCAGCTTTAACATCGTTAGTTCTGCCGTTGTTTTTTCAAGCGCGATCTGTTTGTTGAGCTCCTTTTGTCGGGCTTGTTCATCATAGAGAAAGATCATGGATGAAGTAATCATACAAAGGGAATAAATGATACCGGGGCCAATCACCAAGCGCACAAAAAGAATATTCTCTTTGGTCAAATGGGTAAGTTCTCCATCTGGATTGAAATAGACTATGATGTAGTTGAGCAGCACGTATGTGGCAAATCCAAGTGCGATTAATAGTACAAAGATCTTTCTACGACCAAAAAAATAGGTGGGCGCAACAACGTAGCAATGCAAGTAAAAATGAGTAGCCAGGAATACAATATTTACTAAATGCGATAACGCCGAATAGGGTTTGAAATCAGCGATCTTATCCGGCTGGTAGAGATACGTTATAAAGGGCAACAGCAGTAATATAGTCCAGATGACAATATGTAAATAAAACTTTCTGAAAAACCTGCTGATCATGTTATGTCTAATTTTAATTGCCTTAATTTTTGGATATCATCAAACTTAGATAAATTGCTTTTTATATGCAATATAAATACGTTTCTATGCAAAAAGAATTATTCATTGAAGCCTGTTTTCCTAAGGTTATCATGATCTGTTGTTAATCGATAGGGTGTTAAAACATGACCTGCTGTTAAATGATATGATGTTAAAAGGAGGTTTGCGAAAGAAGACGAAATCGGGAAATACGCTGCACTGTTGGAAATAGTTTTGTATTTTGCAGGTATAAACTTTGTAACGTGACATTCAATCCAAATCGATATCAAGATATGCCCTATAGACGCTGCGGGAAGAGCGGTGTTTTCTTACCTGCCATCTCATTGGGGCTTTGGCAAAATTTTGGTGAAACTGATATTCAAGCTGTATTTCGGAACACTTTAATTACGGCTTTCGATCGTGGGATTACCCATTTTGACCTTGCCAATAATTATGGACCGCCCCCAGGAAGTGCAGAAGAAAACTTTGGGAATATATTGCATGCCGATTTTGCGGGCTATCGTGATGAACTACTTATTTCTACCAAAGCAGGATATACCATGTGGCCAGGTCCTTATGGTGATTGGGGAAGTCGTAAATATTTGATGGCCAGCTTACATCAGAGCTTAAAACGGATGAAGCTCGATTATGTGGATATATTTTACCATCATCGACCGGATCCGAATACACCGTTGGAAGAGACGATGGTCGCATTGCGAGATATTGTTCATCAAGGAAAGGCCTGCTATGTAGGTTTGTCCAATTATCCTCCCGATCTTGTTCAGAAAGCTGCTGCGATATTGCGTGCCATGGGGACAGCATGCCTTATTCATCAGCCTAAATATTCAATGCTGGTGCGGACACCTGAGGAGGGACTTTTGGATGTGCTGCAGGCAGAAGGAATCGGAGCGATCGCTTTCTCTCCTTTGGCACAGGGACTGCTGACCAACAAATACCTCGGGGGTATTCCGGCAGATTCACGCGCTTCGAAAGAGCATTTTTTGAAAAGTGAAATGATCACTGCAGAATTGATGGAGAAGATCGACCGGTTGAATAATCTTGCGATAAACAGAGGGCAAACATTGGCACAAATGGCAATTGCATGGTTGTTAAAAGATGAACGCGTAAGCTCGGTTTTAGTAGGGGCGAGAAATAGTGAACAGCTCGTTGATTCGCTCAAGGCCCTGGAGAGGTTGGATTTTACGACGGATGAATTGACGCATATAGATACTATTCTGAAACAGAATTAATCACCTAATGGATCATATCATGTTTGCTTTTGAAGCACAATTGGAAATTATTGGTATCAATCCTTTTGTTTTTGTTCCTAAGGATATTCTGGATAACCTATTTAAGGATGCAGGAATAAACAAAGGATATATTCCTGTGAAAGGAAAAGTGAATGAAAAGGATTATGTTCAGACGTTGCTGCGGTTTAAGGGGGAGTGGAGGCTGTACATTAACACGGTTATATTGTCGAATTCGCCGAAACGAATCGGTGAGACCTTAGCCGTAACAATCGCTTTTGATCCGGAAGACCGCACTATTTTGCCTCACCCCGAACTCGAAGCAGCATTTGCACTAAATAAGGAAGCTCTGCAGGTATTCGATGGATTGTCTCCATCAAAGCAAAAGGAAATCATCCGTTATATTTCTTCCTTAAAAACTGCGGATAGTAGAAGAAAAAATATTGAAAAAGCAATTGGTTTTCTTTTGGGTAAAAACCGATTTGTGGGACGTGAAAAGCCCTGAGAAATCAGACCAGTACTTCGATGTGTGTATTGTAATTCTGGCCAGATAGCGGGATTATTGGTCAGAATTTTAGCAATAATTTGAATAAAGTTATGGATAATCCTAAAATTGTATGGGGTATCATCGGCTGTGGTGATGTCACAGAAAAAAAAAGCGGACCAGCGTTTAATCGCATCAATAATAGTCAGCTCATGGCTGTAATGCGAAGAGATGCAGCGAAAGCTGCTGATTATGCTAGTCGACATCAAGTACCCTTGTGGTATTCAGACGCGGACGATTTGCTCGATAATATCGATCTCAATGCGATTTATGTAGCAACGCCACCGTCATCTCATCTCGCGTATGCAGTATCTGCCCTGCGTAGGGGGAAATCTGTTTATGTTGAAAAGCCCGTTACGTTAAATGCGATAGAAGCAGAAACATTATTGCAGGAAGTAAAAGAAAGAGACGGGAAGTTGGTAGTTGCACATTATAGGCGGCAATTGCCTTTGTTTCTGAAGGTTAAAGAACTTGTTGAAAGTGGTGAAATTGGCGAATTAAGGACAGTCCAATTGCGTTTATGGCAAAGCAGAACCCCCGACTTGGTGACTAAAGGTGCCGGAGATTGGCGTACTGACCCTGCTGTTTCGGGAGGAGGTTATTTCTTTGATTTAGCCCCACATCAATTGGATTTGATGCTCTATTTTTTTGGAATGCCGGTTTCATACGATGGTTTTAGCTTGATTAAGGATAAAGAAAGTGCTGTAGCTGATCAGACCACAGGCACCATTTTATTTGAAAATCAGCTTGTCTTCAATGGAAGTTGGTGTTTTAATGTTGCCAAAGAAAACCAGGTAGATAAGGTTGAAATTGTCGGAAGCCTTGGGCATATTACTTTTTCTATTTTTGGAAATTCAGTTGTTATCAAAACAAGAGATGGCGAGAAGGAATACCTATTTGATCATCCTGAAAATATTCAATTGCCAATGATTTCGCGCACAGTAGATTATTTCAGCGGCATCGGGCCTAATCCATCTCCGATTGAGGAGGCTGTTGTATTAATGAAGATTATCGATGACTTTTCGACAATAAGGCAATAATGTTTTCGTCGCTCTTACCATAAGCTAGATCATACCATGTGATGACTGTGGTAACCTATGTGCAGTATTTTATTTGAGGACATACCCTTGTAATGTTCTTAATGCCAGTACGCCCGTAGGAAGTACTGGCAATTGAATAAATATTTTCAGGTCTGAATATTAAATTTTCGCCAATGCAAGATCGATAAATGATAGTTCTTCGACGGTAAGCGTGATATCGATGGCTTGAGCATTTGCTATGGCCTGCTCTGCATTTCGGGCACCTGCCAAAACCACAGTGATCGCAGGCTGTAGACTGGTCCAGCGTAATACCAATTGAGAAAGCGTTACACCTTTGTTAGTGGCAATTGGACTGATGGTATCCAAGAAGGTCTTTACCTTGGCCAGATCAAATTGTTGGAAATAACCATTGCGGTGATCGCTTTCTTTTAATTTACCTGTATTGAAATATTTACCGGTTAATAAACCGCGCTCCATAGGGCTATATACAATGATCCCTAGATCATTTTCCTTTGCGTAAGGAACAAGGTCCTGTTCGATACCTCGGTTTAGCATACTGTAACCAACTTGATTACTCGCAATGTTGAGGTTCTTCCGTGCTTCTGAAACTTGATCGACACTATAATTGCTGACGCCGGCGGCACGGATCTTACCTTGTTGTAAAAGAAGATCCAAGGCTTCCATCGTTTCCCAAATCGGGGTCGTGTTATCTGGCCAGTGAATCTGAAGTAGATCGATGTAGTCCGTACGTAAGCGTTTTAGGCTATTCTCTACTTCATGAATTACACTAGTTTTTGACGAATATTTATAAACTGGAATAGTTTTACCCGCTTCTTCTGCATCAAAGAAAAATTCACCTTTTCCTTGGTTACTACCGTCCCATACCAAACCAAATTTCGTCAATAGCTGTATTTTGGTCCGATCGTAACCCTGAATTGCCGCACCGATCATTTCTTCACTTAAACCAAATCCATAAAAAGGGGCTGTATCCAATGTAGTGACACCATTGTCGATCGATGCTTTTACAGAATCAATAGAATTTTTCTTTTCATTTCCGCCCCACATGTTGCCACCAATGGCGAAAGCTCCATAAGTAATTGCTGATAATTCTAAATCTGTTTTTCCTAATTTTCTGTATTCCATTTTTTTATTTTTTATGTTTCCTATTAAAATTATTTATTACGCTAATGCGCCTTTTTTACCAAATAAATCTGTTCGAAATGGCGCTTATTATTATTTTAATGATTGATAGCACAAAGTTATAATCCTGATTTTTATTATTAAAATAATTTAAATTGGATTATTCTATTATTTTTATAATATATTATTAGAAGTTTTTTAAGGAAAGGACCGCGGGATTCCTGTTAAGTTTTTCTTGTGCAATCCTGCTCAAACTAGTAAATTTATATAAGGCAGTTGGTCTTGTGAGCAATCACATTTTTATTGGGATAGCTGTTCGGTAAAAGAATAACAATGCAAAAAGTTGAACAATTTAAACCTGATGTGATTATTATTGGATCGGGTTTAGCAGGTCTTACGGCAGCAATGGAAGTCACCAATGCAGGTAAGAAAGTGCTTCTTGTAGATCAGGAAACGGAAGAAAATCTAGGGGGGCAGGCCTATTGGTCCTTCGGGGGACTTTTTCTTATCAATTCGCCGCAACAACGTCGCATGGGTATCAAGGATTCTTATGAACTAGCCCGACAGGATTGGATGGGGACTGCCGGATTTGACCGCGAGGAGGATTATTGGCCACGGCAATGGGCTGAGGCCTACTTGAAATTTGCAACGGAAGAAAAGTCGGCCTACATCGCTAAGCTTGGTATAAAGCTGATGTTTATGGTCGGTTGGGCGGAGCGCGGTGATGGTTCGGCCTCGGGGCATGGTAATTCTGTTCCTAGATTTCATGTCAGTTGGGGAACCGGAACCGGAGTTGTGAAACCTTTTGTGGATAAAGCTTATGCTGCGCAGGAAAAAGGTCTTCTGCAGTTTCGCTTTCGACATCGCGTGACAAAATTGCTAACGCAAGATGGTGCGGTCATTGGAATTGGAGGTGATATATTGGCAGACGATCACCAGGCAAGGGGTGTTGCAACTAACAGAACTATTCTTGCGGCGTTTGAATATTATGCAGATCAAGTCGTTATAGCTTCGGGAGGAATCGGCGCAAATCATCAATTGGTACGCGAAAATTGGCCTGAACGATTAGGGAAAGCGCCGGCACAAATGATTTCAGGTGTTCCCGCCTATGTCGATGGAAAAATGATCGGAATTGCGGAAGAGGCTGGGGCTCATATGATAAACCGCGATCGCATGTGGCATTATACCGAAGGGATTGAAAATTGGAATCCAATATGGCCTAACCACGGCATCCGTATCCTGCCTGGGCCCTCTTCACTGTGGTTTGATGCCCGCGGTAATAGACTTCCTGTTCCTTATTTGCCTGGATTTGATACCTTAGGTACACTCAAACACCTGCAAGAGACAGGCTTTTCTTATTCCTGGTTTATTTTGACGCAGAAGATTATCAAAAAGGAGTTTGCTCTTTCGGGTTCAGAACAGAATCCAGATATTACCAACAAGGATTATAGGTTATTTTTGAAACGCATTTTTGGGAAAAATGCTCCCGGGCCCGTTGAGGCTTTTAAGGAAAAAGGAGCTGATTTTATTGTTTCGGACAATCTAAAGGATCTAGTAGTTCGTATGAATCGTTTGACAGGGGAGGATCTATTGGACTATGAAGCAATTAAATCGCAAATTGAAGCGCGTGACCGGGAAGTAGATAATAAGTTCTCAAAAGACACGCAAGTGAATTATATCCGGAATACACGCAATTATCGTGGTGATAAATTAGGCCGAGTGGCAGCCCTTCATAAAATCCTGGCGCAGGAAAATGGGCCGCTCATTGCGGTACGTCTCCATGTACTGACCCGGAAAACCTTAGGTGGTCTTAAAACGAATCTCCAAGCACAAGTACTAACAAAGGATGACGAGGTGATAAAGGGCTTGTATGCTGTGGGTGAGGTGGCTGGATTTGGTGGTGGCGGGATGCACGGCTATCGGGCACTGGAAGGTACGTTTTTGGGAGGATGTATTTTCTCCGGCATGAAAGCCGGACAACATATTGCGAGTCTGCCAAAGGCACCATCTGCCTAAGAAATGTGATGAAAATTAATTCTTTTCTTAATGTTAAAATAAAGGTTCCATAGGCAATCAATGCGATGTTTGCCTATGGAATAAGGAATTATTAGGCTTTTTTTCTGATAGAGCGCATCGTTTGGAGAAGAACAGAAACGAGTACAAGAGCGAGTCCAACATAGAAGGAAGCATTGACTTGTTTGCCTTCGTTGAAGAATAAAAAAGCAATGATAATTGAATAGATAGGCTCGAGATTGAAACTCAAATTGACCGTAAATGCAGATAGCTTCTTGAGTGATTCAGCAAAAAGAACATAAAGGCCAACTGTACAAAATAAAGCTAGCAAGATTAAATAGACCCCATCAGAAAAGCTCGGTATAAAACGTTCGGTAGGAAATAGATAATAGAAAATGGGCAGCCCAAATCCCAATACAATCGTGCCACTAAGCATCTGATAAAAATTGAGCAATTTACTATCATATTGTTTGACTAATCGCTCGTTGTAAATGGTATATAGAGCCGCAAAAATAGTTGAAATTACACCCAAAATAATCCCAAGTTGATAAGAGCTATCAAAATGAAAAATTAAACTAATTCCGATCAATGTCAGCATACTTAACATGAGTTGCGCCGCGCTAAATCTTTTCTTGTTGATGATTGGCTCTAATACAGCGGTAAAGAAACTGGTTAGGCAATAGCAAACAACGCCAATGGAAATGTTGGAAAACTTGATGCTACCATAAAAAAATATCCAGTGGATGGTGATTAGTACGCCGACTTTCGCAATTTTAAACGCATCTTTAGTGGATTTTAAACGCTCAATTTTGAATAATTTGAGAACGAGGAATAAGATGATTGTTGAAAGTAAGACCCTAAACCAGACGAGCGGTATTTGATTGAGGGTAATGAGCTTGCCGAAAACACCAGTGAAGCCTGCGAGCAGTACTGCGGTATGAAGTACTAAATATGATTTTTTCATAAGAAAAATGTCTTCCCCATAAAGGGAAATTTAAAAGCTAAATAAATAGTTAATCCCTATATCATCCGAATTTGCTCCTGATCGGATGCCATTATTCGTTTGACATTGCGCTATATTATTTTGCTGGAGGAGAAAGACAAGTTCTTCGGCCCATGGTTTTATGCTTGTTTTTAACAAATATAGAAATTATCTACAGCATTCAAAGTGTTATATTTCAGCTATTTTGTTTGGATTAATATTCTTCATCCTAAAGACTAAATGTTATATTAGTAATCTCGCTAGGGGGGATCCCAAGATAATCGTCTTCCTAGTAATGAATACACAATATCAATATAAACCAAACTAAACAATGAAGAGAAAAGAATTTATACGAAATACGAGTCTATTGGCTGCATCAGCACTTTTTGCACAGACGAAAGTATTCGGTTTCCAAGCTGATACGGTTCGTGTAGGGCTGATCGGTACAAACGGAATGGGCTGGTCCAATCTGAACGCCATCTTGAAGGTACCGGGAGTGCAGTGTACGGCATTATGTGATGTCGATGAAAATGTTTTGGGGAATCGAGCTGAGGAATTAAAGAAACGCAATATCAATGTGAAGACTTACATCGATTATAAAGACCTCCTAAAAGCAAATGACGTTGATGTTGTTATTGTCGCTACCCCCGATCATTGGCATTGTATGCAAATGGTTGATGCTGTTGCGGCCGGAAAAGATGTATATGTCGAAAAACCGATTGGAAACTCCATTCGGGAATGCGAAATTATGGTTGCAGCTGCTAACAAGCATAAGCGCGTTGTACAGGTTGGGCAATGGCAACGAAGCCAACAACATTTCAGAGATGCGATGGATTTTGTTCATAGCGGAAAATTGGGAAAAATACGTCTTGTTAAGGCTTGGGCTTATCAAGGTTGGATGAAGAGTATCCCGGTTCAGGCAGACGCTCCTGTTCCCGCGGGAGTACATTATGATAAATGGTTGGGGCCAGCACCAAAACGTGCATTTAATCCCAATCGTTTTCACTTCAATTTTAGATGGTATTGGGATTATGCGGGTGGCTTGATGACCGATTGGGGGGTACATATGTTGGATTATGCGCTAATTGGAATGAAAGTATCAGATCCTGTTTCGGTTATGGCTGCTGGTGGTAAATTTGCTTATCCTGACGATGCCGCTGAAACACCAGATAGTTTAACAACGGTATACGAGTTTGATGGATTTAATGTTCAATGGGAGCAGGCAACAGGTATAGATTTGGGTCCTTACCAGAAGACTCACGGAGTTGCTTTCATTGGCAATAATGGTACCTTGGTCGTCAATCGTGAGGGTTGGGAAGTTATCCCGGAGAAAGGGCGAATGGATGCTGTCTCTTTTCAACGTTCACAGGACAATGGATTGGACAAGCATATGGTTAATTTTGTAGAAGCAGTTAGAAAGAAATCCGTGGAGGGTTTACATGCTCCGATAGAAGCTGGGGCACATATCGCGATATTCTCACAAATGGGAAATATTGCTTATCGGGCCAAAAAGAAATTGTTCTGGGACAAACAAAAGCGCAGTTTCAATGATAAGGATGCCGACCAGTACTTAGCGAAAGTTTATCATAATGGTTATAATCTGCCCAAAGTCTAAGATGTTAAAAATAGGTATTAAAAAGATATTGTTTTGTCTAGTACTGGCGGGGTTGGTTGTGAATCAGGTTTCAGCGCAACAGATGGAACAAATGTGGAATGGTGAAGGGGGAAATAAACCGATCGCCCAAAATAGAGGGAAACTGTTCCGTGAAGGCAAATATGCGATGTTTATCCATTGGGGAATCTATTCGCAGCTGGCAAATACCTGGAAGGGAAAAACGTTTTATGGCATAGGGGAGTGGCTCATGAACAAGAGCATGGCCAATATCCCTGTTGTGGACTATATGGCTGCTGCGGGTTCTTTCCGTCCAGATCATTTTGATGCTAAAGCTATTGTGCAGCTTGCAAAAGATGCTGGAATGCGTTACATCGTGATTACAAGTAAACATCACGATGGATTTTCAATGTTTCATTCTAAGGTGAATTCTTTTAATATTGTTGAGGCGACTGACTTTAAGCGTGATCCAATGATTGAGCTCGCAAAAGCCTGTAAAGAGGGGGGAATTGGTTTTGGGTTCTATTATTCGCAAAATCAGGATTGGACTTATCCTGGCGGAAATGGAGGCCCCAAGGTGAATGCAGCTGGTCAGCCGAAAACATTTGATGATTATTTTTGGGAGAAATGTTATCCTGAGGTGGATCAGATTACGACACAATATGGACCGATAGAATTGGTCTGGTTCGATACTCCTGGGGGAATGGACAAGAAATATGCACAAAAGCTTGTTGAATTGGTTCATAAAAATCAACCCGGAGCATTTGTGTCAGGGCGAGTTGGGCACGGGCTCGGGGATTATTCTACTTTAGGAGATATGGAAGTACCGCGGCAGAATGTTCCAGGTCTTTGGGAAGCAGTGGATGTAACCAACGATTCTTGGGGATATGCTTGGTACGACAATAATTGGAAGAGTGCTCGTGAGATCTTGTCACGTACATTGTCGACGGTTGGTCGAGGTGGGACTTATATGTTAAATGTCGGCCCCAAGCCAGACGGGACTATTCCAGAACCAGCGAGCTTAGCGTTGCGCGGTGCGGGTGCCTGGATCCGAAAATATCCAGAGACCGTTTATGGGGCGCAAGCGTCACCTTGGGGGCATGCCTTACCCTGGGGAGATGCTACTGTACAGGGGCGTAAGATTTCGTTGTTGGTCTATCATTGGCCGGCCAATGGAAAGTTGTTTGTTCCGGGCCTAACAAAAGGGATAAAGTCGATTAGCCTTTTAACTTCCAACGGCAAAAAGTCCTTGAATTACACGTTCGATGGAAAATGGTTAAAAATCAATACGCCAGGTGTAGCTCCCGATCCATTGGTTTCCGTGATTGAGGTAGTTATGCAGGGAATGCCCGTTATTGATAAAATGTTAGGTGTTGATCCGGCGATGGAGACAATTGTGCCTGTTGATTTTGCTGAAGTTGAAGGATGTAATAAAACTGGAAAATCCTGGATGGAAAAATTCGGTGAATGGAAGCATGTGGTTCAAGTAGGGCAATGGGCTGATGAAAGTAAACTAACGTATGCTATAGACATTGTTAAGCCAGGCTATTATCAAATTGATCTCAATTATACGGGGCAGGGGAGAGTGGTGTGGAAGATCGAAAACTCGGCTGGGGAGATCGTGCAGAATCAGCAAGCGGCCTCTTCTGTGTATAATTGGTACCCTTGGGGATGGATGAAATTTAAGGCTCCGGGGCGCTACAAAATTACTGTTTCTTTAGTGGAGGGGGATGGTGATAAAGTCAGTCTTACTGCACTTCGATTTAAATCTGTAGAATAGAGCTCAAAAGTCTATTCTACAGATTCTTCAATAATCACCTTTCTGTGCTCTCGGCCCCAGTTAATCATTTCTTGGATGATATTACCAAATGTCCGGCAATAGGCAGTCGGTAGGTATTCAATTAGCACAGGGCTGTCCGGATAGACTTTTCTGTTAACAAGCTTGTTGAGTTCCATATCTTTCAATTCTTTGGACAGCATACGTGTCGTGATACCAGGGATACTTCGTTCAATTTCTCGAAACCGTTTATTACCGTTGCATAGTGAATTGATAATAGGAATACGCCATTTTCCGCCTATGAAATATAGGGTGTCTTGTAATGCTCTTAGTTCTTCTACTTGATTTCTTTCCATGGTAATTTTGGTATACTCTATTATACTGGTATCAAATGTATATCAAATACCCGATATATTTGTCAAAAAAATAGAGCAATGGAAAATTTAGAAAACAAAGTCGTCTTAGTTACGGGAGGGAATAGTGGAATTGGTTTCGCAACAGCAAAGGAGTTTAGTGAAAATGGAGCACAAGTTATTATTACAGGAAGAAGAAAGCAAGCTATTGATCAAGCTGCTGAGCGGATAGGAGCAACAGCCTACGTGGCGGATCAGGCTATACTGCAGGATATTGAAAAACTTGCTCAGGAAATAAAAGATCAGTTTGGATATATTGATGTCCTATTTATCAACGCCGGTATTACAGGTGAAGGAGGTTTTATTGATGAAGCATCAGAAGCGAATTTTGATGCAGTAATGGATATCAATTTAAAAGGCTCATATTTTACATTGAGCAGATTTATCCCACTACTTCGCGATGGTGCGTCTGTCGTTATTCTTTCTTCTAATGTAGCTACCTTAAATATGCCAGCGAGTTCGATTTATCAAGCGAGTAAAGCGGCCGTTAATTCCTTTGCCAAAACAGCAGCAATGGAGCTAGCAAACCGTAAAATTCGTGTAAACACGGTGAGCCCAGGTCCGACTAGGACAGATGTGTTTAACAAGAATTATGACCAGCAGATTGTCGAAAATATTTGGAATAAGTTGGCTGCTGAATCTCCACTCAAAAAGATAGGTACAGCGGAAGATGTCGCTAAAATGGTTGTTTATCTGAGTGGTGATCATGCATCTTACATCACTGGCGCTGATTTTGTTTTGGACGGTGGAATGGGTATCAATCATTCTTAACCACCTGCATAGCGCACTAAGAGGATTTTAGGTTAAGAACTTATCCTTCGTAGATATTCAATTATTATCATACGAAGGATAATCAATAGTTCAGATTCTTTGTCTGATCTCGCTTATTATATTGGGGTGGATTGCATGCTGATATTACGACATTAAATAGTTTCAGCTATTCTTGCAGCAGCGTCTGTATTTTTTCAATAGAATCCTCATTCTCCAAAAACTCAATATAAGGTAACAATGGTTCAATATCCTTTTTGTCCATTGTTTCTATGTCTTCAAATAAAGCATTTACAAAATCAGTGCAAAAAGATTTGCCAAAGCTGTAAGTGTTTATTCTCGCCAGATCCTCACAATTGATTTCGGTGGCATTCAGATTAAATACTAGCTCAGGAATTTCGTAGTCGCCTTCCGCTGGATAGCCGATGTACCTAAACATGCTTTCTTTCCACACGCGAAATAGGATTTGATGCGAGACATGTTTCCCAAAGTATTCGAACACCTTGGAAAGTATATCGTAAGCGGTTTCTTTCTCAAAAACACCAGTAATGCTTTTGTCGATCAATTCGGCATAGGAAATGAAAATTGAGCTATCGAAATGAACATCAAAATTAGCGGTCAGCATGGCCACAATATGTTCTCTGGGCTGGGTTCTTAAAAGTTGTCTTGCTGTTAATGAGGTTAAGTTATGCTTTTGTTCTCGACCGTGGCTGTCGGGGAGGAGTACGGTGTGTTCTTTGTCGAGGAGCGAGATGACGAATTTCCAATCTTCGGGCCTTTTGAGAATCCTGCAGTTCTGGGCGAGATAACCGCTCCTTTTAGGGTCGGGTTTCTTATCGCCAACAATAACTTCTCCAGGTTGAATAATATGTTCTGGAGGAACTTTAAACCTGCGTATATGCACAAAGAGTTCTTCTCCGGAAGGTAACGCAAGAGTACCAAATCCTTTGTTATTGTCGAACCATTTGACTGCGCCGATAAACATGGCTGGGGTTGAGTTTTGTTTCAATAGTATAAAGGTAAGGAATAAATGCCTTTATTAGGTATTGAAAATGAAATATTTGCAATTATTTGTGCTATATCACTGATTTTTCTCGTATTTACCTACTTATTTGGTTGGGGAAAAGATTTTCGGAAGGCCAAAGGCGACATATTTGTCTTCGCTTTGAATAACTTGTTAAATGATTGGGGATGGCCAAAGCCCAAGTCGTAAGCAACTTCGCTTACGGATAGGTTTGTGATGGATAATTTCTCTTTTGCTTTGTCAATTATTTTATCATGGATGAAATGTTGCGTATTTTCACCGGTCTGCAAACGGAGCATATCGCTTAAATAACTGGCCGAAATGTGTAGGCGTTCAGCAAGATATTGTACTGTTGGGATGCCTTGTTTGGTAGAAATATTGTTAGAGAAATATGCTTCCAATATTTCCTCAAGTTTGGCTATTAAGTTCGTATTAATCGCTTTTCGTGTGATAAATTGTCTTTTATAAAATCGGTTGGCATAATTTAAAAGTAATTCAATGTGGGAAATAATCACATCTTGACTAAAGTCATCGATTCGGCTAGTTAATTCTTCATCGATGTGTCGGAAGATGGAAATAATTCGGTCTTTTTCTTTTTCGGATAAATGTAAGGCTTCATTTGTGGTATAAGAAAAAAAGCCGTATTGTTTTATTTTTTTTGCTAGCGGATATCCCCAAAAGAAATCAGGATGTATCAAAAGGGTATATTGTGAGCATACTTCGCCTTCATTTGCGCCGTGGTTTCCTATAATTTGATTTGGAGCGGCAAACAGAAGTCCACCTTCGTCAAAGTCATAGTAACCTTGTCCATAGATGAGTTTTCCTTTAACACTCGGTTTGTAGGATATTTTGTAAAAATTCAATACATGCGGTTGAGGAATATTGTTGAGCATAACCTGATGAGTGCTGCCATTCACCATGCTGACCAAGGGGTGGGCCGGTGTTGGAAGGCCAAAAGCACGGTGAATATCCGATAGGGATTCCATCTTTGGAAGAGCTTTTTGTTCTTTTTTCATTTTTGAATTTACATAATTCTCGTTTACAATAGCTGATAATGTAAACGAGAATGAATTATTGACATAGGGATTACTTGGAAAAGCCTTGAGCTTGGGCTGAAACAGTATCCCATTCTTTCCATGTGGCAATCCTTTCGGCATATACACTGCTTACCCAAGATAGGTTCCCATTTCCTAGATTAAACCGCAAGGGAGGATTTTCTGTGTCAACAATACTGAAGATTGCAGCTGGAGTCGCATTCGGATCGCCTTTCTCCATTTTTCCTAAATCAGTAAAAAATTGGGTTTTAAAATCCTGGTAAGGATCCAATGTTTCAGCAAATTGTAGTGATTCCTGACTTCCAAATTCGGTGGCATAGGCTCCCGGTTCTAGGATGGTTACTCTGATGCCAAACTGTTTGACCTCAAGTGCTAAGCTTTCGTGTATTGCTTCAAATGCCCATTTTGAGGAACAATAGTATCCGATTACAGGCAGTGTGACGTGGCCTAGGCTACTTGATGTACCTAAGATGTGGCCATGTCCTTGCTGACGTAATAATGGTAAAACAGCTTGAATGACAGCTACCGGTCCAAGGATATTTGTTTCGTATTGTTTTCGAATATCGTCCATGCTAGCTTCCTCAATAGTTCCAACAAGAGAGTAACCTGCATTGTTAAGGACAATGTCTAACTGGCCAAAGTGATCATATGCCTGTTGTACAACAGTTTTTACTTTTTCGGTATCGGTAACGTCCAATTCCAGTGTCAATACGTTGTCTCCATATTTCTCATTGAGATAGGCGATGGAAGAGATTCGTCGTGCGGTAGCAATTACTTTGTCACCTCGCTGGAGCGCTGCCTCTGTCCAGATTTTCCCGAATCCGCGCGAACTGCCCGTGATAAACCAGATTTTACTTTGCGTATTTTGTGTCATATTTCTTTGTATTTGTAATACAAACTTCCATAAAGCGCGTCTAATAAAAATCGCCAAATTGAGGGAATATGTAGCCGAAAGGAGTTTTGTGAAATTTATTTAAACGAATAATTTTATGGAGTTATTTTTTGTCTCTTAGTCGTAATTTTGAACTAACTTAGAATGTTAAAATCTGTTTTTATAAGATAGATTTTCATTAAACGTAAAGTTCCGTATGCAGCGTGTAATTGCTAAATCCGTTCTTAACAAAACAAAACGGAGAGATACCTTGGCATTAATGGTTCTGACCCTGGTGATAATCGGACTTTGGTTATGCGTGCGGTTGAAAAACACTATCCACAGCTCGTGGAAAAATACCAACGATTGTTTGATCCGGACGGTAAACTTCCGAGCTATTATCGACAGGCATTTGCGGAAAAGGTAAAGGGATTATGTGTACAATATGGGCTGCGAGACCGGCTGTTTTAGCTACTAAGTTTACTGATTTTATCTTCAAAAAATCAGATCTCATTTTTGTTTTTATAAGTTGTTGTAAAATAGGTTTATATGGTCCGAAAAAGACGTTAAATTTATTTTTCGTACCTTTGTACTGTCAAAAGACAGAATGGCGTGAGTTTATTCCGCTATGGCTTTGTGCCTTTGGCACAGCCTCGGTTGTTCGTTATACTTGTTGAAGTATATTTTGGAGATGCTTTTTGAATGGAGCATTTCGTCTTTAAAAGATTAGTTTCTTTTTCATCATTGCTCTTACCGAACCGAGAGTAAAGTATGTTAGTTAATAAGTTGATTGAACTGTACGAGTAAGATTTCGATCAAACGAACTCAACTGTAGGGATATTTTTATTTGTAAGAAAATAGCGTAGGCGTATGGCCTTAGTGGATTACTCATGCCCTTATGGTTTATTTATGTTTAAAAAAATTAAAGAATGGATAAAACTAGCAAGGTAAAAGTAAAAGTTGAAGACTTGGTACTTGTTTTCGGAAAGCAGAAGAAGCAAGCTTTGAAATTACTAAATGAGGGTTTCTCCAAAAAGGAAATCTTGGCAAAGACAGATTGCACGATCGGAATCAACAAAGCTAATTTTGAAATCTTCGAGGGTGAATTCTTTGTTATAATGGGACTATCAGGCAGTGGGAAATCTACCCTGCTCCGTTGTCTTAATCGATTGAACGAACCCACATCGGGAAAGGTATTTGTCAATGGAGAGGATATTACAGGGAAAAATAATAAAGATCTTCTTGAAGTCCGTAGGACAGAAATGAGTATGGTCTTTCAGAAGTTTGGTCTGTTGCCACATCACACCGTATTGAGCAATGCCGCTTTTGGTTTAGAACTAAGAGGGGAAGAACGGGAAAAACGGGAGTCTAAAGCTCAGAAAGCACTTGATGTAGTAGGACTGAGCGGATTTGAGCAACAGTTACCGTCTCAGTTATCTGGTGGTATGCAACAGCGGGTTGGACTGGCTCGGGCACTTGCCAATGATCCCGAAGTATTACTGATGGATGAGGCATTTTCAGCACTAGATCCCCTGATTAAAACAGAAATGCAAGATCAGTTATTGGAGTTGCAGGATAATTTACAAAAAACGATCGTTTTTATTACCCATGATCTCGATGAAGCAATCAAATTGGGCGATCGTATTGCTATTATGAAAGATGGTGTCATCGAACAGATCGGTACTGCGGAAGATATCTTGACAAATCCAGCAAGTGACTATGTTAAAGCCTTTGTTGAAAAAGTGGATCGCAAGTCCATCATTTCGGCAGGTTCACTGATGTTTGAGAAACCTACTGTTGTACGTTTCAAAAAAGATGGTCCTGAGGGGGCTCTACGTAAAATGCGGTCGACAGGAATTGAGATTCTCCCTGTAGTTGATGCTCATGAGACTTTTCTTGGTTTTGTTCATATGAGTGAAGTCATTCAATCTGCAAAGCGTAGGGAACCTACCGTAGAATCCATTATACATACGACCGTTCCAACTGTATCAAAAGAGGTGACCGTTGAAGAAATGTTGCCCCTGATATCGGAGATCCGGTCGCCAATTGCTGTGGTGAATGAACATAATCGTTTGTTGGGGATCGTAACACAGACATCATTGATTATCGAAGCGACAAAGTATAATGAAGAAGAAATTATTGAATTAAAAGAGAAAGCAAATAATCAGTAGAAATGAATAAAGTAATCGATATAGGACAATACATTGCTGTAGCCGTCAATTGGCTGACAGATCATTTAGAACCATTTTTTAACTTGATAAAAAATACGGGGAATACATCCATTATTGGACTGGAATGGGTGCTAACAACAATACCTTTTTTTATTATAATCGCATTATTTACAGGTTTAGCCTGGTGGAAATCTGGGAAAGGGGTTGCATTGACAACATTGGTGGGATTAACATTGATCTATCTGATGGGATTTTGGATTGCAACGATGGAGACTTTGGCCCTGGTGTTGGTAGCTACACTGACAGCATTGGTTATATCAGTTCCTTTGGGCGTGTGGGCCGCGAAGAATAAACTAGCAGCGAAAATCATTCGGCCCTTACTTGATTTAATGCAGACGATGCCTGCCTTTGTTTACTTGATTCCAGCGGTGTTATTTTTTAGTATCGGTAAAGTCCCGGGAGCTTTTGCTACCATTATTTTCGCTATGCCACCTGCCGTCCGTTTGACGACTTTAGGGATTGATGCGGTTCCAAAAGATATCGTGGAAGCTGCACGTTCATTTGGAGCAACCAATAGTCAGATCCTATTTAAAGTAGAGCTGCCCTTGGCTACAAAAACAATCTTAGCGGGGATCAATCAAACCATATTACTGTCTCTATCGATGGTTGTTATTGCCGGAATGATTGCTGCTGGTGGCTTGGGAGAAAAAGTGCTTGAGGGTATCAACAACTTGGATATTGGTCTTGGTTTTGAAAGTGGTTTGTCTGTTGTGATTCTCGCTATTATTTTGGATCGAATCACGCAGGGCTTTGTAAAAAAGAAAGCATAATATGAGGAAAATAAAAAGTATGGTGTTGTGTCTGATGGTGTTGTTGCTTGCTTCATGCACCACAGGCCGGAATAAAAATATTATTCATATCGGTATGGTCGATGGCTGGGCCGAAGGAGTCGCAATGACAGAGGTCGCAAAAGTTATTATGGAAGAAAAGGGGTATCATGTTGTTATCCAGCGGGCTACGCCAGATATGATCTTAGCCTCCATGAACAATGGCGATACAGATCTATATATGGATGTCTGGCTGCCATTGACCCATGGAAGTAAAGTGGCTAAATTCCCAAATATTGAAGAGCTTGGAACGAGTTATAACCATGCGCGAAATGGACTTGTTGTACCGGATTACGTAACAATTGATGGAATTGAAGAGTTGAAAAAACATGAAAAAGAGTTTGATAGAAGGATCATTGGTATAGAAAAGGGGGCTGGAATAACACGTGCCGTGGATCAGGTGATCAAAGATTATAGCCTCGATTATAAGCATGTGAACTCATCTACCGTAGCTATGATTACGGAACTGCAAAACGCGATCAAAGCAAAACGTTGGATTGTGGTAGCGGGCTGGCAACCGCATTGGATGTTCGCTAAAATGAAATTGAAGTTTTTGGATGACCCCAAAAAGACATTGGGTGATGCCGAGCAAATTAAAATTTTTGCAAGGGGGGACTTTAACATTGAGCAGCCGGAGCTAGCCCGATTTTTCTCCAAAGTCTACTTCGATGAATCAACAATGGCTGATTTGTTGTCACAAATGCAGGGAAGCCAGGACAAAGCATCTACGGCAAAAGAATGGGTCAAGAAACACAACGATCTCGTAAAGGGCTGGTTATTGTAAACTGAGGTGATTAAATAGTTATGCCACCCCAGTACGCTACACGGCATAGCATAAGGAGGGCATTGTCATTACGACAATGCCCTTAAAAATTTACGGGCCAGTTGGATTTGTTGTTGTTGTATGCTGGATAAAGGATATTTGCTATCATCAATCCATGTGTCGAGCCCCTTTGGAAATTCCCAGGCGAAATCTAAGACTTTCGCTTTTTCTGCGGCTAAAATAATATCATGTTTCGTTGCATTTGGATTGGCAATCTTGATGTTATTATAAATGCTATCCTGGATGAGTGGAAAGTTGTCTGCCATATCCTGATTTCTATTTGTATCCATAGTGAATTATTTTTAAAATAATTAAGAATGATTCTAAATAATTTCATACTTTAGTCAAAGATAGCAGTCATTCTATTGTTATGGGTCTGCATAAAGGAGTAAAATGTCCGTCGAAGGGAATATTTCTGCTAAGATATATTGCCTAATGTGCGTAAGACTATTTGAATCCTAAAAGGAATTAAAAATGGCACTAAGATTATATGATATTGATTCACCCAGTTTATTACTGGAGCGGACTTACCCAAGTACCTGCTTTTCTGTCGACACGGGAATTTATGAATCTGTAACACTTTTAGATACTACATTTGGAAAAGGTTTTTACAAGGAGGTTTTCTTCGATGGTATTCATATTGGTTACGGTCATGCGCAGTTATTTAAACGGATGCGGTTTCGTTTTGAAAGTGATTTTGAAACAGTTGAAATGCACTTTGCTTTAAAAGGTAATAGTCAGGCGAGTGGCGAAATGATGCCCTCAGGTGTAAATTTCGAGACCTACCAGCATAATATTATTTACGGAAATTCAATGTGTGGTCAGATGGAGTGGGGGAATCAGGAATTTCAGTTATGTGAAATAAACTTATCGCCCGAATTTTTTAAAAGATTCCTGCCCGAAGATTCTAAATTCTTTGCAGATTTTCGGAATGCCATTGACCGTGGTAAATCGGGGTTGCTGACCGATATGCATAGACGGATTACTCACGATATGTATGAAATTATCAACGATGTAATCAATTGTCAACGAAAGGGAATTTTTAAGAAAATTTTTCTGGAAGCAAAGATTATGGAGCTCTTGCTTCTTCAATTGGAACAGTTTCAGGAGGAGGATTTTGTAGCAGTTTCGTTAAAAAAAGCCGATATCGATAAGATATATGCCGTTCGTGAGTTTCTACTAAAAAATATGGATACCAATAGTACACTGGTCAATCTCGCGCATCTGGTAGGTACCAATGAATTCACATTGAAGAAAGGTTTTAAGGAGCTCTTTGGTACGACTGTTTTTGGTTTTTGGCATGATGCAAAAATGGAACATGCCAAGAAACTGATCTTAGATGAAGATCGAACGATCGGTGAAGTTTCTGATTTGGTTGGTTACAAAAATCAACGCCATTTTTCAGACGCCTTTAAACGTAAATTTGGAATCCCACCGAGTAAGCTAAAAAATACCTTGTGATGTGGAATAGCTTTTTTCACACTTTACGGACCTTTTATTCCTTCTTACGGAAGTTTTAATAGCGCATGAATCAAGTTTGATATAAGTCGAATAATTACCTTTGTTTAGAAAGATTCTTAATAGAGGTCTTTTGATCAAATATGTATGTAATTAGAAAATCATGGGAAAAACTGAAATGAAAGTAATACAGCTCGCCCTGACTGTAAGTAGAAAAGAATACCTGACGCCACATTATATTCGTGTTTATTTGACTGGTGATGGTATAGATCAAATCGCTAATACGACCGTCGGGGTCAATAACAAGATCTTGATTCCGCCAAAGCATGTAGATCGCATTTATTTTCCAGAATTTGATTATGAACGAGGGCAGTGGAAGCCGATGGATGAAGCGATTAGGCCAACAGTTCGAACTTATACACATCGCGGTATCAACCTTGATAGAAATGAAGTATGGATTGATTTTGTTGCCCATGGTGATGAGGGGCCAGCTTCCGCTTGGGCTATGGCTGCAAAACCTGGTGATGTGCTCGGGATTCTGATGAAAGCAGGGAAGACGTCTCTATATGAAGTTGCAGCTAACTATCTCCTTGTTGGGGATGCAACTGCAATTCCTGTCCTGGGGGCAATCTTAGAAGATTTGCCACCTTCGGCAAAGGGAATCTGTATGATTGAAGTACATGGTAGCGAAGATATACAGCAATTGAAGACTAAGGCTGCTATTGATTTTATCTGGTTACATAATGATACACCACAGGAAGGTAGCCTTTTGGCGGATTTGGTGAAGATCAGATCCTTGCCCGTAGAAGATAAATTTGCTTATGTAGCTGCTGAATTTTCGACAGTTAAGGAGATTCGCAATTATTTGCGTAAGGATCTCGGTTGGGGAAGAGAGGAGCTTTATGCTTATTCGTATTGGAAAGCTGGAGTTGCTGAAGATAAATCTGCTACAGATCGCCGTAGTGAGAGTGAAGAAATCCAGTCCTAACGTCTGCGATAGGTTATGGAGAAACAGAAACAACTGATCTTAAACGGTAAGTTAAGTAGGGTGATGTGGCAGATGTCGTGGCCTGCCGTGATTGCAATGGTCCTGTATGGTATGAACAATTTTCTGGATGGTATTTTTGTTGGTCATCTGATTAACAATACAGCGTTGGCAGCTGTCGGTGTAACCTATCCATTAGCCCAATTTGCACAAGGTTTTGGTACCCTGATCGGAACAGGTATGGGGGCGGCAATTAGTATTTGGATAGGTGGGGATCAACAGGAGAAATTACATAGGTCATTTGGTACGGTGCATTTTTTGACGATTATTTTCTCTCTTATAATTACGCTCCCTTGCTATGTATTTGCCGACAAATTGGTCTACATGATGGGCGGTAGAGGTGAGATATTGGCTCTTGGGGTGGATTACTTTCGAGCAACCATATTGGGTAGTTTTTTCTGGATTTATGGTTTGGCCCTCAACATGATTATTCGTGCAGAGGGTCGTATGAAAACTGCGGCCTGGATGATTGCAATAGGATTGCTTGTTGATGTATTACTTAAACCGGTTTTTATAGAACATTTTGGTTGGGGTGTATCCGGGGCAGCTTGGGCAACCAATGTATCGATGATCATCTACACATTTTTAGGTGTATGGTATTACGCCGGGGGAAAGGCTTCATTCAAAACAAAGTTTTGGTCTTTATCTTGGGATTTATCGATTTTAAAAGAAACGCTTTCGTTAGGAATGCCCGGGTTTGTCATGATGGTCATGATTGTAATCCAGAATATTGTTGTCTTCAACGCATTGGCCAATTACGGAAATGATATGGATATTACGTTTTTTACGGCGGTCAATCGGCTTTATATTTTATTAAATACCCCACTATGGGGGCTTATGCGGGCTTTGCAGCCTGTAACGGGGATGAACTATGGTGCTGGGCAGTATACGAGAAGTATCAATTCGTACCGTTTATTTGCCATTACTGGGCTGATGATTCTGCTTCCGTTCTGGTTGCTGGTGATGCTGCATCCCGTTGCCGTGATATCTATCATGATACCAGGAGCGATTTTTTCAATACAGCAGCTAATGGATTTCAGAATTTACATGAGTGTTTTATTGGTTCTTCCATTTATTTTTATGGCGATGGTGTGGTTTCCCTCCATTGATCATGCCAAGCCTGCGACTTTTATCAGTGTATTGCGGCAGGTTGTATTTTATATTCCTATCTTAATTATTGCGCCAAAATATTTTGGTGTACACAGCATTTATGTAGCGAGCGCGGTGATAGATTGGATTATTTTCATTATAGTCATCTATGCGGTTCGACGAAGCACGCGGAAGCTCAATATGCAGGTTGATGTATAGGAGATTGCAGCGCGAACGATATTAATGTTAAGTTAAGCAATCTTTAAGATTGCATTGTTAATATACTACTCATCTTCTAGTAATATAGGTTTCATTTTTTTGGGCAAAATTCAAAATAATGAAACCTATTAAACTACCTCAATTTAGGAAAACAGCTCAGGTGACCTTAGCTATTGCATTGCTGAATGCGGCACATGTCGATAGCGTATGGGCAAACTTTGCGAATGAAACTACCAAGCTCGAAATTGCCGATCAAGCTATTATTAAAGGGATTGTCAAGGATCAGGACGGCAAACCTATTGACGGCGGCACGATCATCAATGAAACCAGCAAACAGAGTACGCGTACAGAGTTTAATGGTAAATTCAATCTGAAAGGTCAGGTTGGCGACCAAATCCGTGTTTCTTCTTTAGGATATAAAACAGCTACAATAACTGCTACAGATGGGGATCTTGTAGTGGTTTTGGAAAAGGATGATTCAAAGTTGGAGGAGGTTGTTGTCACGGCAATTGGTATCAAGCAACAAAAGAAGCAAATTGGTTACGCTACCCAAGAAGTTAAATTAGACGTACTTAAAGAGTCTAAAACAATGAATATTGGTACAGCGCTAACGGGACAAGTATCTGGTCTTATCGTTAATAATCCAACGGGGATTTTTCAGGCACCATCTTTTCAATTGCGTGGTAAGACCCCACTTATTGTCGTAGATGGTATTCCTGTAGAATCTGATTTTTATGACATGTCCAGTCAAAACATTGAGAATATCAATGTACTGAAAGGAACAGCCGCTTCATCTTTATATGGATCACGCGGTAAAAATGGCGCGATCTTAATTACAACCAAAAGTGCAAAAAGTGATAGGCTGGAGTTTTCGGTTGGAACCAGTAATATGTTTTCTGCAGGATTTACGGTTTTTCCTGAATCGCAGAAGGAGTTCGGAAGTGGATCCAACGGTAAATATGAGTTTTGGGATGGTGCTGATGGAGGTATTTCAGATGGAGATATGACATGGGGTCCCAAATTGAACTCCGGAATAAAGGTTGCACAATGGAACAGTCCGATTCGTGATAAGCAAACTGGTGAAGTGATTCCTTGGTGGGGCGATGTGAGTGGAACCAAGTATAATGATAAGTCACGTTACGAAAGAGTGCCGATTGATTGGGTCGCACATAACAATTTAGAGGATTTCCTTGGAACTGGACTGATTACCGAAAATAATGCGACATTATCGTATCGTTCGGAAAAGGTAAGCATATTTGGAACAGGAAAATATGCCTATCAAAAAGGTCAGGTGCCCAATACAAAGCTTTCTACAGGTGGATTAAATTTGAATACCTCTTACCGTTTTACTCCTGAGGTACAATTAGATCTTAACTTATCCTATAATAAGGTGAAATCTCCAAATTATCCAAGGTATGGATATGGGCCTAAAAATCATATGTATACGATTTTGTTGTGGATGGGAAATGATGTAAATGGACAGGAATTAAAGGATCACCTCTATATTCCGGGACAGGAAGGCTATCGTCAAGCAAACTATAACTATGCTTGGTATAACAACCCTTATTTTGCAGCTAATGAGTTGAACCAGGTATACGATCAAGATATTTTGGCCGGGCAGACTGCTTTAACTTGGCGTATTTCACCTGAATTTACCATCAAAGGTCGTGCTGCAGCAAGACAAAAAAATCTATTCCAGGACATGCAGAGTCCTAAGTCTTACATGAATTATGGCGATTCACGGAATGGGGATTATAAAAACTGGGATAGCAAACAGCTCAATTTTGATGCGGACGTCTTAGCAACCTATATTAAGCAGTTGTCTGATAATTTCGGTGTAACCGTTAATGCGGGATCTTCAACTTTCAAAAGAGATTATCGTGAGCTCTATCAAACTACAGATGGTTTAGTTGTACCATTTGTCTATAACTTAGGCAATACCCAAGGCCCGGTTAAGGCAACAAATACAACAACTGAAAAAATAATCCGAAGTGCTTATGCGTCGGTAAACTTAAATGTGTTTAAGTCGACCTATCTGAATTTTTCAGGAAGAAATGACTGGTCATCCACATTATCAAAGGCAAATCAGTCATTCTTTTATCCATCGGTTTCACTAAGTAGTGTTATCTCCGATTATTTTAAACTGCCAGCGCAAATTGACTTTGTTAAATTGTACAGTTCCTGGGCATCGGTATCTTCTGATCTGGATCCTTATAGCATTGCCGCGACTTATAAAAAAGATGTTACCTATGGTTCGACGCCATCAGTAACCTATCCTGTAGGTATTATTAATCCTGATATCCTTCCGCAGCAGTCCATTTCTTTAGAAATTGGTGCTTCTATGGCTTTCTTTAAAAATAGGCTTTCGGCTGATGTAACGTACTATAATGTTGTTGATAAAAATCAGATTATCGATTTGAGTATTTCTCAAGCATCCGCTTTTACTTCGCGTAAAGTAAATGGAAATAAATACCGTACAAAAGGATTGGAGATTTCTTTGACGGGAAATATAATTAAAAATGAACAATTTTCGTGGACGTCTACTGTAAACTGGTCTCGTGCAATTCAGCGTTTGGAAGAAATTTATAATAACCAAGCGAAATACGGTAATCTTAAAAAAGGCGATCGTGCAGACAGCTATTATGGTAATGTTTGGGAAAAATCGGCTGATGGTAAGGTTATCTTGAATCCGAATACGGGTATGCCGACCAAAAATCCATTTCCACAGTATTTAGGTTACTTTCAACCGGACTGGCAATTTGGTTTTGCAAACCAGTTTAAATTTAAGGGATTTCAGGTAAATCTTGATTTTGACGGATCTATTGGCGGCGTGATGAATTCGACAACCATAGAAAAAATGTGGTGGGGTGGAAAGCATCCTTCTTCGGTCTTATATCGTCAGGAACAATATGATGCAGGGAAACCAGTTTTTGTACCAGATGGGGTGATCGTAACAGGAGGTGAGCTTACCCGCGACGTGAACGGTAATATTACTTCAGATACCCGAACGTATACAAGTAATACAAAAGCTGTTGATTGGCAGGCTTGGAGTCAAAATTATCCTTACCAGGCCAGAGTTACAGAGTCTGAAAGTAAACTGTTTGCCAATGTATTTGATCGATCATTTGTAAAACTGCGTAGACTGTCGGTAGGTTATGATGTCAATAAGGTGTTTAAATTAAAACAGCTTACGGCCTTAAATGCATCACTATTTGGCTATAATTTGGCTATGTGGAAGAAAGTACCTTATATCGATCCTGATTTTGGTGTTGGAAACGATGGAAACTTACAAGATCCTTCTACGCGATATATTGGTTTTTCTCTAGATTTTAAGTTTTAATAAGGTAGTACGATGAAGTTATTTAATAAACATATATTTCTTGGATTATTTTCTCTTTCAATTATAACTTCTTGTCAGAAATTGACTGAAGTAAATGTTAATCCAAATGAAGCGACAACAACCCACCCGCAAGCTTTATTGACGAAGGTAGAATGGGATGCTTTTCGGACCTGGCACGGTACCTCACCACTATATGCCTTGAAAATGATTGTGCAAACGGATGGTGAAAATGCGAATCAAATTTATAATTGGCAAAGGGGAAGCTTTGAGCAATATGGTAATCTTCGCAATATTACCAAGATGACCGAAGAAGCTGAACGTATTGGCGCTGAAAGTTATTTGGCATTAGCAAAATTTTTCCGTGCGTATTATTTTTATAATCTTACCTTAACGTTTGGTGATGTCCCTTATTCAGAAGCAGCAAAGGGTGAAAATTCGGCAATTTTTGCGCCGAAATACGATACACAGAAAGACGTTTTGGTGGGTGTGTTGAAGGAGCTCGAGGAAGCAAGTATTATTCTGAAGAAGAACAATAACACCATAAATGGGGATATTATTTATGGTGGAAATAGTGGCAATTGGAACAAGTTAGTCAATTCATTTCGCCTAAAAGTACTATTGACGCTTTCGAAGAAAACGACTGATCTTCCATTTAATGCAGCAACAGAATTTTCAAAAATATTTACCAATGAGTCCAGAATCACTGATGTTAGTGGTGCTGAAGATGGGCAACTCGTCTTTTTGAATCAAGAGGGTAATCGTTATCCGGAGTTTAACTCTAGCGGTTATGGATCGGGAATGTATATGGATTCCACTTTTATCCAACGATTGCAGGACCTGAAAGATCCGCGATTATTTGCCGTCGCTACACAAACAAGACTGGGTAAAGAAGCGGGTAAAGCGATTAATGACTTTACGGCTTATGAAGGCGGTGATCCGATTGTTCCTTATGCACAGGTGAATGCAAAAGCTGTATTAGGTAAATTATCGAAAGTCCACGAACGATTTTATCAAGATCCCACAGCTGAGCCATTGGTCTTATTGGGCTGTTCGGAGATGCAGTTTATTTTGGCTGAAGCCATTTTGAAAGGTTGGATAACGGGCGATCTCAATGCAACGTATACCAAAGGAGTACAGGCATCGTTCAAATTTTATGAAAAGTATGCGAAAAATTTAGGAACTTATACAAATGAAGCACAAGCGGCCAAATATCTTGAACAAAATTCGGTAAGTCTTGACGGAGCTGGCTCCAATGAGCAAAAGCTAGAACGTATCTTGATGCAGAAATACCTGCGCTCATTTCATCAGGGGGGATACTCGGCTTATTTTGATCATTTGCGCACGGGATATCCGAGTTTCCGTAAATCTGCGAATGTGAAAACAGCCTATCGCTGGATGTATCCTCAAGATGAGTACAATAATAATACTGCGAATGTATCTGATGCGATCAAATCACAATTTGGAGGAAATGATAATATTAATTTACAGACTTGGTGGTTAAAATAATGGATTCAAGGAGGGTATTTTTAAAAAAAGCAGCCATGCTGGCTGGGAGTACAGTCGCTATAAATTGGCTGCCTGAATCAATACAAAAAGCCTTGGCGATTGAAGCTCCAAAAGGATCAACTTTTTTGGATGCCGAACATGTTGTCTTTTTGATGCAGGAAAACAGATCGTTTGACCATTGTTTTGGAACTTTGAAGGGCGTACGTGGCTTTAACGATCCCCGCGCGATGAAATTGCCGAATGGTCTACCTGTATGGATACAAGGAAATAAGGAAGGTGCATATTTTGCACCTTTCCATTTAGATATCGTCAATAGTAAATCGACTTGGATGGGGTCGCTTCCGCATGGCTGGCGTGATATGGTTGCTGCTCGTCATGACGGGAAAATGGATAATTGGTTGGAAGCAAAGAGCTCTGGTAATTCAGAATATAAGGCCATGCCTTTAACAATGGGTTATTATAACCGTGCAGATATTCCTTTTTATTATGCTTTTGCAGATGCATTTACGGTTTGTGACCAGCATTTTTGTTCTTCACTGACTGGAACGAGCGCTAATCGATCGTATTTTTGGACTGGTACAGTGCGCGAAGAACCCCGTAATCCCGAATCTGTTGCGCATGTAGACAATGGTCAAATCAACTACAAGGATGTCAAATGGAAAACCTATCCTGAACGACTACAAAAAGCAGGGGTCTCGTGGAAAGTTTATCAAAATGAACTAAGTTTACCAGTTGGCTTTAAAGGAGAAGAGGAAGATTGGTTGGCCAATTTTACAGATAACAACCTGGAGTTTCACCAACAATATGGTGTAAGATATCATTTGGCACATTATCAGTGGATGAAAGAACGGGTAAAAGAGCTTCATAAATTTTTGGAAACAAATCCAAAAGAAGAATTGTTGCACAAAGCCAAAGCGGAATTGGAGGATTTGAAAAGAGATGTCATTCATTATACCCCTGAGAATTTTGAAAAGCTGTCCCAGTTCGAAAAAGAGATCCATCACAATGCATTTGTGACTAATCTAGCTGATCCCAACTTTCACAAACTTGATAAATTAAGTTATAAAGAAGGTGGAAAGCGGCAGGAAGTTGAGGTGCCTGCGGGGGATGTTTTTTATCAGTTTAGAAAAGATGTTGAAGATCGCCAATTACCTACAGTGTCGTGGTTAGTGGCACCTTGTCGTTTCTCGGATCATCCGGGCTCACCTTGGTATGGGGCATGGTACGTATCCGAAGTCCTCGATATATTGACCAAAGACCCTGAGGTTTGGAAAAAGACGATTTTCATCTTAACTTATGACGAAAATGATGGATATTTTGATCATATAGCTCCTTTTGTTCCGCCATTGAGCACAAACAAAGATCAGGGTGCCGTGTCGGAAATCGACACTTCGGATGAATACGTTACGCTAGAACAGGAGCGAAAAAGGAGAAATAGTAAGAATGTAAGTTTTGAAAGTCCTATTGGTTTGGGCTATCGAGTACCAATGGTGATAGCTTCACCCTGGTCTAAGGGTGGTTGGGTCAATTCCGAAGTTTTCGACCACACCTCCTGTCTTCAATTTTTAGAACATTTTTTGGAGAAGAAAACGGGTAAGGTGATACGGGAAGAAAACATCAGTCAATGGCGAAGAATGGTTTGTGGCGACTTAACAACGTCTTTTCGTTCTGTAGATAACATTTCCAAAACAAGGCTTAATCCGGTAGACAGAGACGGGTATGTTGAACGTATATTCTCCGCCAGGAATAAAAAGCTCCCAACAGATTTTGTGAAAATCGACAGCCAAAAACTGGAGGAAATCAAATCGACAGGTCAGTATCATGCAGCTATGCAGATGCAAGAGCAGGGATGGAAGGATGCTTGTGCTTTACCTTATGAATTGCAGCTAAAAGTACAGCATACACCAACGATGCTTTCCATCAGCTCAACCTTGGAAAGAAGGCTCAATACAGCTAAAGCGGGAGCGGGTCTGCCTTATCATGTTATTTCCTATGTGGCGTATGATGGTCATGCAGCGGGTAAAGTTTGGAATTTTACGGTACGAGAATGGGATCAATTAGCGTATGAATGGGAACTCGATAAAATTGTAGGAGAGTACATATCATTTGCATTGCATGGCCCTAATGGTTTCTATCGTACGATTGAAGGCGCAAAGTCACATATTCCAGCTATTGATGTGTATACGAAAGTAGTTGCTGGAAAGCCTATTCTTTGTGTACAATCTGAGTCGCTAAATTGGGATTTACTTCTTAAAGACTGTTCCTATGATCTTTTCCATGCGAAGGCAATGCGCAAGGATGATCCTGCTTTGGTTGAAATCGATTGCAGCAGGAGTGAAGGTTGGTATGATATCGAAATAACGTGTTCAGAAGATCATGCGGTCAAATTCCGCTATGCTGGACATATAGAGACTGGTAAATCAAGTAAGACGGATCCGTTAATGGGTAAAGTAAAATTATAGCTGAACCAATTAAATACTAGGACGAAAGCGCTGTTTCACGATCGATGAACACAGCGCTTTTGCTTTTGCAAAATAGAGCAAGATTCTTTTTGTGTGGATTCGGGCAAAAATGGGATTTGTGTCTCTTGAGTCAAAACGTTATTTTTATGGTTTGGATCGTAGTTCATTACAGAGAACTGCACATCATGACGAATATGGAGGAGCAAAAAATTATTTTGGTTGAAGATGAACAGGATGTTGCTGATTTGATCGTACAAGGCTTAGGCGAGGATGGCTATAGGGTCATTCATTTGGGGCGTTCGGAAGGTCTGGAACAGCTTTTGGCGAAGCAAGATGTCTCTCTTGTGTTATTGGACATTCTTTTGCCGGGAACTAACGGCCTGGATATTTGTAAGCAGATCAGACAGTGGGGGTATACCGATTTACCTGTTATGATGCTGACTGCACTTGGTACTCCAGAGAATGTGGTGCTCGGACTAGATAATGGTGCCGATGACTATCTTTCCAAGCCCTTTAAGCTGATTGAATTGAAGGCTCGGATACGTTCGTTAATCCGCAGGCAACAGTCTATCGTACAGGCAACACAACGTGAGTTACAGCCCTCGAAAGACACATTTAGTTATGGTTTTCTGAGTATTGATGATTATAAAAAAATAGCCTACTGTGAGGGGCAGGAACTCAATCTGACAAGTACAGAGTATCGTTTACTCTTGTTGTTTATTCAGAGCCCCAAAAAGGTATTTGAGAGAACGGAGCTTTTGGATAAAATATGGGGAATAAATTTCGATATTGGATCAAATGTTGTCGATGTTTATGTGAATTATTTGAGAAAAAAGATTGAAAAAATAACGAGCAAAAAAGCGATCCATACGGTTATTGGTATGGGATATGTTCTAAAAATAGAAGACTGAATATTTAAAAATGCACAATTATAATCGAAAGCTTATTTATCTCATTGCAATTCTGGTCATTTATGTGAGTTGTTTTGTTGGCTTTATTTTTTATTCCGTTACAAATTTCGCTTTTACAGATTTTTATAAACGGCTGGATCTGCGGCGAAATATTGCTGCTGAAAAATTTCTGAATAGTAAATCCGCCTCCCAGGCTGATCAGTGGAGCCTTGATTTTATAGAAAATCTCAATAATCAGCATGAATTTTTGGTAGAATTTGATAGCAATGGTGCTATTTTAAGAAGCCAAGGATTTCATCAAGAACTTTGGGATAAAATCAATAAAAAAGGAAGCTCAAATTTCAAGTCGGGTAATCAATTCTATTCAACTAAATATTTTTCGCAAAATGGTCGAAAGTATATTGTGGGCGCTTCCGCTGAAAATTACTTTTATACACACCATTTGACCTACCTTCGTAATCTGCTTATTATAAGTCTGATTTTGGGGATTCTCTTTATATTCGTTGTTTCGGTTTTTATGAAACGTTCGTTCTTAAAGCCAATACTAACCATGATGAAAGAGGTGCAAGAGATTGGTTCGGAAAATCTTTATAAGCGATTGGATGAGGATAAATACAAAGGTGAGCTTCATGGTCTGGCACTCACATTTAATCGGATGTTGACGCGCTTGGAAACTTCTTTCGAAACACAAAAGAACTTTATCAGCAATGCATCACATGAGCTAAATACACCATTGACATCCATCATAGGACAGGCAGATCTTGCTTTATCCAAAGAACGAACAACAGCGGAGTACCAACGAACATTATTTAAGATCATTGAGTCGGCAGAGCATTTGGAAAAGAAAACAAAAGCACTTTTACTGTTGGCGCGTACAGGTTTTGTGAATAATGCGACCGCTTTTAGCCCCGTTCGTATTGATCAGATCGTGATGGACTCCGAACTGACTGTTAAGGCCATCAATGATAAATTTAAGATTATCACAGATTTCAGTCTATTACCAGATGATAGTATGCGACTTAAGGTGAATGGAAATGCAATTTTGCTACAGCTTGCGCTATCCAATATTATCAGCAACGCGTGTAAGTATTCATCCGATAGAACCGCTTATATTGCTTTAGGGGCATTGGACAATAAAGTGTTTATTCTAATAAAAGACAAAGGTATAGGAATACCCTCCCGCGAATTGGATCATATTTACGACCCTTATTTTAGAGCGTCCAATACGAGTGGCATTGACGGTTATGGTATTGGACTTCCTTTGGCCAGAAATATTATTAAGTTGCATGGTGGGACATTGAAGGTCAATTCTGTTGTGAGTGAAGGCACCACTGTAGAAATTGAACTACCCACTTACCTTCGATTTTAATGTGGTTTTAATTTCAACTGCATTTCTAATCTCATTTTAATACTGTTGCTCGCTTTCTAATGGAAAGCTAATTTTAGATTCATTCCGTTGCCATATGTGCGTTTTAACTTTGCTAAAAAAAAGCATGGCTAAAACAACGCGTATATTAATACCTAGTGATTTTACAGTTGATTCACTCCATTTTGTGCGTCAAAGTATTGAAGAGTCAATGGCTGATTCTATCGATATTATCCTTGTGTATGGCAATAAAAGCAGCACTTCTGCGAGTGAATTACTCGGAATTGGATTGGAAGATCAACTGGAAACACTTCAATCTGAATCTTTTTTAAAAGCCTGTAGCGGAATCTATCAGCGCTATAAAAACCGTAAGCTCAGTATTTTTGCAGATATTTTGGGTACCGATAACAGTCATTATTTGCAGCATTACCTCAAAGGACAGTCTGTAAATGAGGTCATAATACCACGTGATTATACCTATAAAAAGAAAACACGCAATTTTTTTAATGTCGCTAGTGCACTCCGTAAAGTCGAGAGTCAAATTTCTTCTACAATTTCATTTAAGGAACAACCAAGTATTAGAAACAGAGAAATCGGACTAATAGAATGATCGATCGGAGTTTTTACTGTTGTTTTTAGCTGAGATTCATCATTTCTAACTTATCTTCTATCTATTTTTATGGGGCATATACAAGGCGGACCATCACCTTTGCAACGGTTGGCCAGCTTATTACATACTGAACGAAAAACGATCAATTATATATTTATTTATGCCATCGTCATCGGTATCTTTAGTTTGACTATTCCAATAGGGATAACAGCTATCTTTAATTTTTTAAGCAATGGAGCGATGTATAGCTCTACCTATATCTTAATTGCTTTTGTATTATTTGGCGTGATTGTGGGCGGGGTATTATTGATCGGACAATTGACCTTAGTCGAGTATTTAGAGCAAAAAATCTTCTTAAAATCGGCACTTGAATTTTCTTATCGCCTGCCAAGAATTAAACCTAAAGAGTTACTTGGTAAAAATCTTGTGGAGTTGGTCAACCGATTTTTTGATGTTATCATTATTCAAAAGGGAATTATCAAACTTTTGATCGATATCATCGCCGCAGTGGTGACAATTTTCTTTAGCGTGGTCTTATTGTCATTTTATCATCCTGTATTTCTGGCCTTTGGCCTTATTGTCATTTTTTCTGTTATTACGATACTTGTTTTATACTATAAAAGAGGGTTGAAAACAAGTATTGAAGAGTCTGAATACAAATATGAGACGGTAGCCTATTTGGAAGCTGTTGCCGGACAAATTGACCATTATCGTGCTGATGAGATGAAAATGAACGAAGTGACAAAAACAACAGATTATATTGTCAGTAAGTATTTAGGGGCGAGAAACGATCATTTTAAGGTTTTAAAGCGCTTTTTTATTGGTTCTGTCCTACTTCGCACCCTGTTGTTTGGAGCGATGCTCTTGCTTGGATCTTATTTTGTTGTGGAGCGGCAAATGACTTTTGGTCAATTTGTTGCGGCTGAAGTTGTCATCGTTCAAATTGGTTATGCCATTGAAAAACTGATGACAAATTTGAATACGATTTTTGATATGCTTACTGGAGTTGTCAAATTGGCGGCTGTAACGGATCTTGCGTTGGAGGAGGACGCTGCGGTTTATGTTGATTAATAAGGATCGTTCGAGTCAGAAAACGCTCTCATGGAGAGATCTTTCCGATGATGCAGTTGGCAAGTTATTGAAAGAGCGGGGATCCCTCGTCTTGGGGCGAATTCTTGTGTTTTCTGGGATTGTTTTTGTACTAGCACTTTTTCTCCCATGGAGGCAGACAATTCCTGGAGTAGGAGCGGTTACCGCTTTACGTCCACAGGACAGACCGCAGACCATCCAAAATCAGATTGGTGGTCGCATTGAGTATTGGGCGGTTACCGAAGGGCAGGAAGTGAAGAAAGGTGATACGATTTTAGTGCTTTCGGAGACTTCTCAATCTTATTTTGATCCCATGTTACCATTGCGATTAGAAGAGCAATTGAATGCCAAACAAAGCGGAGAAGATGCTGCTAATCAAAAAATGAAAGCCACTGAAGCACAGATTGAAGCATTGAAAAATGGGCTTGATTTCCAGCTTGCGTCAGCTAAAAATAAGGTGATTCAAGCTCAAAATCTGGTAAAAATAGATAGCGCAGAATTGGTCGCTGTCATGAGCTTTTTTGAGACCAGCGAAAAGCGGCTTAAACGGTACGAAGAGGGCTATCGTGACGGTTTATTTTCCTTAACAGATATTGAAACAAGGCGCTTAAATCTGCAAAATGATCGAGCTAAAGTTGTAAGTGCAGATAACAAGTTGTCGAATTCAAGACAATCATTAACGAATGCCAGTATCGAATTAAACAATATCCGTGCAAAGTACAATGAATTATTGGCGAAAGCGCAGTCCGATTTAAGTTCCGCCTTTTCCTCCAAAGCCTCAGTACAAGGGGATATCGCCAAACTGAGAAATGAGATATCCAATATTGATGTACGACGTGGGTTATATGTCGTGAGGGCGCCACAAGATGGTTTTATTGTAAAAACCTTTAAGGCAGGAATTGGTGAAAATATGAAGGAAGGAGAGTCCGTTGCGACATTACAGCCTAAGAAACCACTGCTTGCCGTAGAGCTTTATGTAAACGCAATGGATGTTCCACTGATTGAGCCGGAAAGTGATGTAAGGCTACAATTTGATGGCTGGCCATCGATCCAATTTTCCGGATGGCCGTCTGTCGCGGTCGGTACCTTTGCTGGAAAAGTTTCAGTCATCGATAAAGTGAGTAGTACGAATGGCCGATTTAGGATTTTGATACGCGCAACAGATCCTGTTCCGGAAGGAGATGAGCCCTGGCCTGTTCAGTTAAATCAAGGCTCAGGTGCTTATGGAAGGGTTATTTTAAATAAAGTCCCATTATGGTATGAGATATGGCGACAGTTGAATGGCTTTCCGCCGAGTTTGGAAAGAGAACCAAAAGAAAGGGAGAAAAAGTAATTGTTATATGAATAAATTGAATTTTATTTTTATCGTGTTTTGTTTTTTTTTCTCTCCTTATCTTTCGGCTCAGGAAAAGGAGTATGGAGCAACGAATACTTTTACCGTGGATGACATGGAAGAGCTTTTAATGGCCAATCATCCCATCGTTAAACAAGTGAATCTGCTGAGTGAAACTGCAAAAGCCCAGGTAACACAGGCGTTAGGAAAGTTTGATCCGACGCTAAATTCCAGGTTTAAAAATAAGCATTTCGGCAAGACGGATTATTACAATCAGTGGAATAGTGAGCTAAAAATTCCACTTTGGTTAGCTGGCGCAGATCTGAAAATTGCTTATGATCGAAATGTTGGTGATTATACAAACCCGCAATCCCGAACAAATAATGCAGGGCTTTCCGCAATCGGTTTAAGTATTCCATTGGGGCAAGGTTTAATTGTCGATAGCAGAAGAAATACGTTGCAGCAGGCAAAGGCTATGATCAGCTACCTAGAAGGCGAAAAGATAAAACAAATAAATGCCATTTGGTTTCAGGCACTTTCAGATTACTGGAATTGGTATTTTGCCTATCAACAGTATCAGCTTTTATTGGAGGGTGTAAAATTGGCTGATCAACGGTTTAAAGCAATCAGTGAGCAGACGACGCTGGGAGATAAACCTGTAATTGATTCCATCGAAGCTTCGGTCGTTGTAAAAGAACGGCGGATAGAACTTTCAAAGTATGAGGTTGAACTTAAAAACGCGAAAATTGTATTGTCCAATCATCTGTGGAATGATCAACAATTTCCAGTAGAACTTCCCGATCATGCCATACCGCATAAGCTCGAAGATCCTGTTATTTTGCCAGATAATAGTGTGATCGAGGCGCTACTTGATTCGGCAAAAATTGCTCATCCCGAAATGATAAAGTTGGCGAGTAAAAATCAACAACTTCTATTTGAAGAACGTTATCGAAAAGAAATGCTTAAACCTAAATTTAATGTGTCGGGCACGCTCATTTCTAGCCGTCACGGTTTTAATGACTTTGTACCACCGCAATATGATTTTAATTGGCATAATTATAAAGTAGGTTTTGAATTTGCATTTCCACTTTTTATTCGCGCCGAACGTGGGAAGCTTAAAGAGGTCCGGATTAAGCAAGATCAGCTACGATTTGAACAGGTTGCGACCGAGAGAAATATTTACAATGAAGTCGTTAAAAAATATAATGATTTAAATGCTTACAGTAAACAGATTGAACTTCAATCGATCAATATAAGTAATCAGGAACTGCTTCTTCGGGGGGAATTAAATAAGTTTGAACTGGGTGAATCAACCTTGTTTGTTGTTAATAGTAGGGAAAACAAGCTGATCGAAATGCGTATCAAGCAAGAGAAGCTTGTTACGGACTACAGAAAGGCACTAGCGGAATTATATTACAAAGCTGGAACTAAATTTTAATCCCATTTTAATCTGTATCTTTTTTTTAATCTCATTTTAATATAAGTCTTAAAATTCTAATAGAAAGTTAATTCCAGATTCATTCGGTTGCCATGACGACCTGTTAATTTTGTATAAAAATAATTGGATATGGCAAAGGCAATGCGTGTATTGATTCCAAGTGATTTTACGATTGATTCGCTTTTTTTTGTGATTCATAGTATAGAGCAATCGACAGCCGAAGAACTTGATATCATTCTTGTCTATGGTAATAAGAGCAGTACATCGATCAGCGAACTATTGGGAATCACATTGGATGACCAACTCAGTAATCTTCAATCGGAGGACTTTTTGAAGGCCTGCCAGATGATCTGTCATCGTTATGAAAATCGTAAGCTAAATATCTATACAGATATCATCGGCTCTGACAATCTCAATTATTTACAACATTATTTGCGCGGAGCTCGGATTGATGAAGTCAAAGTTCCCACAGATTATGAATTTGAAAAAAGAACACGGCATTTTTTCGACGTCGGACAGGCTTTGCTTGACTTGAGTAAAAGTAAACAGAAGAATGTCTCGATTGTAGCAAGACCTGGGACAAACAAAACAGGAGGAAATGTATTGGCGGATTTATTTTTTAACAAGAAATGGGATGTTAATTATTAAGAGAAAAATATTGGCGAGGTTCAACTTCGTCTTGTTGTCATTTTTGCTTTTAGGAGCTAGTTCAATGGTTATGTTTTATGAAAACCCCGAGCGGCTTTTAGAAGGGGAGTGGGAAGAGCAAGGTTGGTACTTTGAGAAAGTGGAGAAGTCTCCAACGTTCAAAAAACAGGCGGTTATCCATGAGGGAATAAAAGATGCTGCAATCGCTCACCTTCCACCCTTGCAGGATGGATTATGGCATTTTGAAAAAATGGGTGACAAAAATTTTATTGCCCATCACGAGGACAAACAATACAATTGGTTTTTGAAGGGACGAGGCCATATCCTTGAGCTTCGGAAAAATGATGAGCTTATAGAGAGCTTTGTCATACAAAAATTAAATAAAAACCAATTGATACTGCATCTTAACTTGGATATGCAGACGAAAGGAATTGCACGAATTGTGCTGAAAAAAGGAGGAAAGGAAAAGTATGCTGAGAAAATATAGCAATCATAGAACGATTCAAGATAATATCAAATTAGGGGGAATAACTGCATTCTCTGCGGGAATGGTCAATGTCGCATCTGTCATTGTCTTTTTCTCGTTTACATCCAATGTAACAGGTTATTATGCTGTTTTTGCGCAAGAGATTGCGAAAGGAAATTGGTATCAAGGTGCAGTAGTGCTATTTTGGATTTTACTTTTTCTAGTAGGGAGTATGCTTTCGAATCTTATCATCATTCATGGTAAAGGACGTTTTAGCTCCTATCTGACACATTCCATTCCCTTGGCATTGGAAATACTGAGTATATTATTTGTCGGAATATATCTTGATGTATTTTATGAAGATTCTTTGAAAGAAACAGAGATACTTGTCGGTGCATTGCTGTTTGCAATGGGATTACAAAATGGTTTAACAGCGAGCATATCCAATTCTGTTGTGAAAACGACACATTTGACAGGACTAACGACAGATTTGGCAATATTGATTTCGATGTTCACGAAGGAGTCCAACCGAAGCAATAAGGCGTTGGTCGACAAATTCCATTTACTGCTGAGTATCGTGGGAGCCTATGTCATGGGAGGGCTTGTGAGCGGTATTTCATTCACCTATTTATCGAATAAGACATTTTACGTGGTTTGTTTTGTTCTTTTAATCATTGGTTTGTACGACCACTACAAATTGTATCTGTTGAAAAAGCAATTTGTGAATCGTCATCGTCAGCCAGTGGCAGCTTAGTTGACCGAGAAAGTTCTTGGTTAACTAAGCAAAAGGGCAAAGAGTTTAATCGCATTTCAAAAAATGCGATTTTTTTTGTCCAAAAAATGCTTATCTTCAACCTCGGTTATCACGCTCTACCAAAGCGCATGAAAGACTACTTAATCAATTTAAAACCGTATCATGATCAAATTCTTTTCCATCCGGCCTTTTTGGGCACTCTCTCTAATTTCTCTGTCAGTATCACCCCTCTGTGTAAAACAGGTGTGTGCGCAAGAATTGCATAGCCAAAGATCAGTACATGATCAACATAAAAGCCAACAGAATCTTTTACGGGCGATCCAATTGATTGATCGGTCAATGGAAGTCTATTTTTCTGGTGAAGATTTCAAAATGCATCGTTTTTATAATCCATTTACGCAGGTTCGATCCGAAGAAAAAGCGAGTGTATGGATGTACTCTGCTTCCATAGAAGCTGTAAATGCTGTGTTGAGCGGCTTGAAAAAGCAACAAAAGGCAGGTAATACCGAGCTTTACGGAAAGTATTATTCCCGCTATGTGGATTTATTGGCTAAGCTTCATGCAAATGCGGCTTATTATTTAGGGACATTTACGCTAACATCTTTTACACAACATAAAGAATGGACGGTGTATGCTGTCGATCGCGTCCGAGAAAAAGGAAAAGCAAATGTAACGGGAGTTTTGAATGTCTATGATGATCAGATGTGGTTGGTACGGGAATTATTGGAAGCCTATCACTTGACTGGGCAAGAACGTTATTTGCAAGAAGCTGAATACCTTACTGCTTATGTTCTTGATGGTTGGGATTGTACTTTGGATGAGAAAGGGAAAGAGCATGGCGGAATTCCTTGGGGTCCAGGATATGTAACTAAGCATGCCTGTAGCAATGCACCGATTATTAGTCCGCTAGTTGCATTGTATGAAATCTATAAAAAGAAAGGAGACCAAATCGTTGCGCATTCCATTGATCAGAAAGATAAATTAACCCGTATTTCTAAAAAAGAGAAGAAGAGCGATTTTTATCTCCGTTATGCTAAAAGGATTTATGACTGGCAAAAGGTGTATCTTCTTAATGAAAAAGGTGTTTATGCGGATATGATGGGTGATTGCTTTCCAGATTGTTCGATAGCTTATGAAACGGTCAATGGTGTACAATATCGAAAAAATACTGAGCTCAGAAAAGCGGTTGGAACAGCATTTTCCTATAATAGTGGCACGATGATTTCCGGAGCAGCAGACTTATATCGTGTTACGAAAGCAAAAAGCTATTTAGAAGATGGCAAGAAACTGGCCGATGCGACTTTTACTTATTTTGGAAAGTTAGGGCAGCAGATTCCTGAGCACTATACCTATGCGACAGATGGTTTTAATAATTGGTTTAACGGCGTGTTGTTAAGAGGGTATACCGCTATATCTCCGAATTACAGCAAGGCCGGACTGTATGCAAAATCTTTTCAGGATAACTTGGATTATGGCTATACCCACTTCTTGAAAGATGGATTTCTGCCGAATGACTTGCTTGGAGGCTGGGCAAATGATAAAGGTAAGAATGATTTGGAAGGAATGTTCATGTTCACCTATGCAGCACAGTATGCAACACTTGCGCAAGTTGAACCAACAAAATAGGTGCACGCGTGGACGGACACCTATTTTTATTCAGATATGATTATTTGCTTGTTCAAGATTTAGATAAAGCAGTTTGAGCGTCCTGAAATTCGGTAGGACTTTGGCCAAACTGCTTTTGAAAATTACGTGAGAAATGAGTTGCGGAACTGTAGCCCAATAGATTAGAAATTTCGTAAACTTTATGCTGCTTTTGAATGAGGAGCTCAGCGGCTTTTCGAAGTCGCGTTAAATTAATCAGTTCATTGGGTGATAGGCTGGATACCACATTGATTTTGCGATAGAGTGTAGGTCTGCTCATGCAGAGAATATCGGCCATTCTATCGACATTAAACTGGGGATCATCGAGATGTTGCATAATGATTTCTTCAATCTTCAGCAAGAACTCTTGTTCACTTTGATTTTGCCCGATCTGTTGGATTTGCGACATCGGATTTTTAATGAAAAATTCCTTGACCTTAACTCTATTCTTTAATAAACTCGCTATTTGTGCTCTTAAAAAAGCGGGCGAAAAAGGTTTTTCAATGTAAGCGTCGGCACCAAATTCTAAACCCTGAATTTTTGATTCAATACTATTTTTTGCCGTCAAAAGTATAACTGGAATATGTGCATAAGCGATATCTTCCTTAATTTTTTGACAGAGCTCAAAACCATCCATTTCTGGCATCATTACATCACTTACGATCAGATCGAAATATTCAGAGGCTAATAACTCTATGGCTTCCCTTCCATTAGAACTCGTCGTTATCTGATAATCCTCATTGAGATCATCCGCAATAAATTCAAGCAGTTCGGTATGATCATCTACTAATAATAAATTGGATTTGGCATTCATAATTATGGGTTTGTATTGTGATTCAAAGGTAACGTCAAGCTAAATACGTTCAATTGGAGGTCGTTTGTACTATATAACAAGGCACCTTGGTGTTTTAAGGTTAGGGATCTTGTCAATGCCAAGCCTAGACCGCTTCCAGGAACATTCTTATTTTGCTTTAAACGATTGAATGGTTCAAAAATTCTTTCCCTTTCTTCTGAAGGAATTAAAGCTCCGTCGTTTTTCACGGTCAATATAAAGATATTTTTCTGTTTATCCATATTCAAATTCACTTCAATATAGGATGAGGAATATTTAAGGGCATTATTCAATAAGTTGTAACAAATCTTGTCGAATGCGTCGATATCGACCTGACCTATAATATCCGGCATAATGTGTGACACAATCTGCTTTCCCTGTGCCTGGAGTGTGACCGTAAAATTGTTGATGATTTCCTGAACCGTTTGGCTTATGTTTTCTGACTCAAAGTGTAATTTGAATCCTTCCGTTTCGACCTGTCTAAAATCCAGTAATTGGTTACTAAGCGCGATCAACTTCTCCGTATTGTTCTGCATGGTCAATAACAGCTTGTCTGTTACAGGATTGTGGTCTACCTTATCCATAAGCTTCTCTAAGGGGGCTTTGATCAATGTCAACGGTGTGCGTATTTCATGGGCAACATCGGTGTAAAAATTGATTTTTGAGCGGTAGAGTTCTTGCTCACGTAGATTTTGTACGGTTAGAAGGTGTTGTCGATTGCGTTGTTTGATCTTTTCATTGAAATGATGAATAACAAATACAATAAGCCCCACAAGGATTAGTGCGTAGCAAACAAAAGCCGGTATACTTGCCCATATAGGAGGAAGAATCGTGATTTTAAGACTAGCAAAGGTGGGTATCGTGTTACCATTTGGATCCTCCGCTTTTACGGTAAAAACATAGTTCCCAGGCGCAAGTTTGGTGAAGTAAGCACGTTGGTTGCTTGTAATGTCTATCCAACTGTCGTCAAGGCCGTCCATTTTATAACTATAATGAATTGAATGGGGTGCTTGATAGTGTAATGCCGCGAAATCGAGACTGAAGGATGATTCGTCGTGTTTCAGTTTGATTTTATCCGTGAACAGAATTGATTTGGACAGAATATTTGCATCGGTATATTGATTGATCGCTCTATTGTTGATGTAAAAATTAGTGATATAAATGGGTATTTGATTTTTATAGTTGATCTGGTTCAGCTTTTCGGGGTTGAAACGTATAAGTCCATTGATGGTACCGAAATAGAAGTTTCCATTGTTATCATCAAACGATGAATTGTAATTGAACTGAATCGTCGGTAGGCCTGACTCCAAGTTGAAGATTCGTTTTCTGCCATTGGGCAGATGATAGCGCACCAGCCCTTTAGAGGTACTTACCCAGAGATTCTGTTGTTTGTCTTCTAAAAATGCGAGCGTTACGTTACTGGGCATTCCTTCTTTCAGGCCAATGTTTTCAAAACTGTCCTGATTTGATTTCTTCTTAGCCATTCCACCTTCAGTGGCGATCCAAATTTGATTTTTTGAATCCTCAAATAGACTATTGACCCTATTGTTAGGCAAGGAATTGGGATCGTTCTGGCTATGGGTAAAATGCTTGAAATACTTTGTTGTAGGATTATAGCAAAATAACCCATCGCGCCATGTACCTACCCAGATATTCCCCTCTTTATCTTCCAAAATAGTCGTGTAAAACATGTATTCAGGGACATTGTCAATTAGATGGAAAGATTTTTTTTCGAGATCAAAGCGATATAATCCACGCGTTGATGCCGCGAGAATTTCTCCTTTCCGATTTTTATAGAGATAAAAGAGAAAATTGCTTTGTAGATCAGAAGGGTTTGTATTGTTATTGCGATCGATGTGATAAATGACTTTTTGAAGCTTTGGCGAAAATATGTCCAGACCATTGACGAAGGTACCGATCAGCAGTTTATCCCCAATGGGAAGAACGCCATGGATATTATTGTTTGCTAGATTCCCCCGCTTATCGGAAAAGTTCTGGATATTACCAGAATTAGGGTCCAGTTTAGATAGGCCTCCGTTTTCGGTGCCTATCCATATATTGTGGTCGATATCTTTTTTAATAATGCGTACAACAGAGCCTTTTAGGCTCCCGGGGCGATCTTGTGGGAGGAATTTTTCGATGATACTATTGTTCTTATGATAATAGTTGATCCCACCAAAATAGGTTCCCAGCCAAATACCCTCATCCTTATCCTGTAGGATGTTATAAATGGCATTGTCAGATATACCCCAAGGGTTTTCTTGCTCTTTCTGAATGTTGATGTAACGTCGGCTAGCAATTTGATAAATAAAAAGGCCGGATTCCGTTGCAAACCAATATTCATGATCATTTGGCTGTATAATATCTCTGACATAGAGAAATTGATGTAGTTGATCTGGACCAAGGATGGACTTGAGGGATTTATCTTGAAAGTGATAGCTATAAACACCAGTTTTTGAAGTACCAATCAATAAATCTCCGTCGCGGTTTTCCATTATTTTCTCAATACTAAACCAATCCTTAGCACCATATTTTGCTTGAAAGTCAAGCATAAGTACGGGTTTTCCGGAAGCACCTATTTGGAAGATTTTGCCTTCAGGAGTTCCAAAAAATACAGCTCCATTTTTTGTGCAGCTGATGGACGTAATATAGAGATCTGATTTTGTAAATTGTTGAATTGCATGACTAACTAAATCATGGCAATAGAGCATTCCATTTGATATAAACCAGATCCTTTTGCGTTGATCGGTAATAATAACGGGGACGTCCGCATTTTCAAATTGTTTGCTCAGCAGTCTAAATTGTTCATCGACGGGGTTGTAACAATAGATTCCCTGATCTGTACCAATCCAAATTCTCTTTCGAAAATCTTCTTTCAATGAGATGATATTATTGCCCCCCAGGCTATTTTTTCCAGATTTTGACGCATCAAAATGTTTGAAATTATTACCATCAAAACGATTTAATCCATCTTTTGTACCGAACCAAAGAAAACCCTGACTATCTTGCATGCTACAAATGACAGCATTGTTAGACAATCCTTCATTGATTTGATAATGATTGAAATAATAGGGCTGCGCATGGAGCAACGAGGGGAGCAACAGAAAAAATAGTAGACGTAAAGGCTTTAGGTTGATCATGATCATTTGGTTATTGATACAAAATAGTGCTAAAATGAAACAATTTAATCTTAAAATTTCTGAAAAAATTAAGACTTTAGCTTATATATTGTAAGCGTTAAAATTATAAAAAATCTAGAAAAGGACGTACGTTCTATCTAAACAAAGATTATAAACCATTTAAAATATTACGAATGAGAGGAAAATTGACCTTGCTTGGTCTTTCTGCAATGCTAGCATTTTGTGTGTCTTGTCAGCAATCGACGGGTTCTAAAATTTCAAAAGCAGATTCTTTATCGGCCTTCATGGATACCGCACAGTTCAGCGGAACTATTGATCAAAAACAGGCTTATCTATATGAACTGAGCAATAAAAATGGCGTACAAGCTTATTTTACCAATTTTGGTGCACGTTTAGTGGGATTATGGGTGCCTGACAATAAGGGTGAGTTATGCGATGTTGTTTTGGGCTTTTCTAAAGCGGCTGATTATAATAATCCCAAAGAACCATTTTTTGGTACTATTGTAGGACCTTTTGGTAATCGGATCGCTAAGGGAAAATTTAAGTTGGATGATAAAACCTATACATTGGCGGTAAATAACGGTCCTAATACGCTGCATGGAGGTTTTAAAGGTGTGCATTTTGCCAATTGGACCTTAAAATCGTCAGATAAATCGTCTCTTACTTTTGCTTACACTTTACCTGATGGACACGAGGGTTTTCCAGGAAACATCCAGATGGAAGTGACTTATACGCTTAACGATAATAATGAATTGATGATTGCCTATCGTGCTACTTCCGATAAAAAGACGGTGATCAATTTGACCAACCATGCTTACTTTAATTTAAATGGTGAGGGAAGCGGTACAATTCTGGATCATCAACTTCAATTGTTTGCTAATGAATACACACCAGTTGATAGTACACTCATACCAACAGGGCAATTAGCACCGGTAAAGGGAACAGCTTTTGATTTTACAACCTTGAAACCAATAGGAAAAGATATTAATGCCAATGATCAGCAACTGAGCTTTGGAAAGGGCTATGATCACAACTTTGTCTTAAGCAAGGAGAAAGATGGCGAGTGGTACAAAGCAGCCCATGTGATTGGAGATAAATCGGGTATTGTTATGGATATTCTGACCGCAGAACCTGGAATACAATTTTATAGCGGTAATTTTATGAATGAACAAGTGCAATTGAAGAATGGAAAAAAAGATTCCTTTCGTACGGCCTTTTGCCTCGAACCGCAGCATTTTCCGGATGCCCCAAACCAACCTAATTTTCCAACAACTGTCCTAAACCCCGGGCAAGTTTATCAAACGAAATCCCTGTATCGTTTTTCGGTAAAATAATACATATTTAATAATGATTGGTTTGAAAGTACACCACTGAAAAGAGGTGTACTTTCTCTTTTTAATAGACTTTAAAACGTTTTAGGTCTATTTTATTTATTTGATACAAATAGGCAGTTTTTTGAGAAAAAACGAAAGTCTATACGATTGAATATACCTTAATTTTGGACAAATCAATTATACAAACTAATCAATCTAGGTATGTTTAAGGGTCTTAAATGTCTGCCACTATCTGCTTCATTGCTCTGCTGTGCGAGCAGTTTTATTCCCTTAGCAAAGGGAGCTAATTTAATTCCAGTTTCTTCAGAAGGGATCGAGTTGCAAAAAGCAATAAAAGGGGTTGTTAAGGATAAGGATGGCAATCCTATTGTAGGAGCGACGGTCGCATTGAAATCAAAGCCCAATATTGCAGTCTCAACAGATGCCAAAGGTAATTTTAACCTGACAGGTGTCAATACCGGTGAACTTTTGACTGTAAGATCTGTAGGCTACCTTTCCAAAGAAGTGATGGCAATCGCTGACTTGGCAATCACTTTGGAAGATGAAAATTCGCGCATTGATGAAGTGGTCGTTGTAGGTTACGGTACGCAGAAGAAAGAATCCGTTACCGGTGCAATCACCGCAATTTCTTCTCAGGATATCTCCAGATCTGTTGCTACAACAACGTCTGGAGCTTTGGTAGGGAAGATCGCCGGTGTTAACAGCCGGATGTCGGATGGACGTCCTGGCGCGTGGACGGGGATCAGCATCCGAAATATGGGGACTCCCCTGTATGTGATTGACGGTGTTCAAAAGGATGAAGGGCAATTCAATAACTTAGATTTCAATGATATTGAATCCGTTTCAGTGTTGAAAGATGCTTCGGCAGCGATTTATGGCGTTCGAGCAGCCAATGGTGTTGTCGTCGTAACAACAAAAAAGGGAAAACGAGGCGATAATAACAGCTTCAATATTAATTCCTACTACGGTTGGCAAAGCATGTTTCGTTTTCCTAAACCTGCAGATGCCAGTACTTATGTAAAGAGCTACATTCAATCGGATGCCATTCTTGGTGTGAAGGATCCCAAGTATACATTAAGCGATCTTGAAAAATGGCAACAAGGTACTGAAAAGGGGTATCGCCCTTTTGATTGGTATGATTACATCTTAAAAACCAGTCCGCAGACCTATATTTCTGGAAACGTGAGCGGTGGGTCTGAAAAAATTAATTATTACTTAAGTGCAGGGCATCTCGATCAACAATCCATTATCCGTAATTATGGTGGTTTCAAACGTACCAATGTACAGATGAACATTGACGCGAGCGTATCAAAACGGTTAAAAATAGGGGCCAATTTGAACGGGCGTATTGAACAACGTAAACAACCTGGGGTACCAGGAGCAGATGATACCTGGCAGGCTTTATTTGCTATATATCGCAACTTGCCTACTGCGCGGCCATTTGCAAATGACAACCCGCTTTATCCAACACAAACTGCGGCCAATACCGAGACGAATTTTGCGATGTTAAACTACGACCTTTCAGGAACCTATAAAGAAACCTGGCGCGTCATGCAGTTAAATTTCAATGCAGAATATAAGATTACAGACGATTTAGTGGCCAAAGGAACGGTAGGGTATTATTTGGCTAATAAATGGATGGATAATCAGGAGTTTACTTACAAATTGTATGGCTATGATGAGAAAACGGATACTTATCCGGTCATATTCAGCATGGACAATCCATGGCGGGAAAGGTCCATTGCTCAAATCGAAGAAATTTCAACACAATTTACTTTAAATTATAACAAGCGATTCGGAAAACATGGTGTAAATGCCGTATTAGCAGCGGAGTCAATCAAACGTGATAACCCCGATGTCTATGTACATGATCGGCCAGCATCAAATGCATTGAGTTTGATCTATTTTCAAACGATGGATACCTATAATGATACTGGAGTAAATACGCAGGCGAGAGCAGGTTTTGCAGGTCGGGTCAATTATGACTACGATCAAAAGTATCTTTTGGAACTTTCTTCGCGCTATGATGGCTCCTGGAAATTTGCTCCTGGAAGTCGATGGGGATTTTTCCCTTCAGCATCCGCTGGGTGGCGAATTTCATCCGAAAAGTTCTGGACAGACGGTATGCGGAAGGTACTTGATGATGTTAAACTCCGGGGATCTTATGGGATATTGGGGGATGATAATTTGGATGATTGGAAATATTATGCTTTTGGTTATTTAAGTGGATATACCTATAATTCAAAAGGTTCAACGATTGACGGGAAATATGTTATTGGTACGCAGCCTCGCGGACTTCCGGTTAAAACACTTTCCTGGATTGAGGCGCATATGTTAAATGTGGGACTGGATTTTAGCACATTAAAAGGAAAACTGACAGGTAGCTTGGATTTCTTTCGAAGGAAAAGAAGCGGTCTACCGGCTTCTCGAAATGATGTATTGATACCGAATGAGGTTGGTTTTAGTCTACCCTACGAAAACTTAAACTCCGATATGCATAAGGGTATCGATGGCTCAATTATGTGGCGAAGTAAAGCTGGTGAGTTCAATTATTTTGTGGGCGGGAATTTTACATTTGCCCGTCAGATCGATGGGGAACAATACAAACCACGGTTTGGAAATTCCTGGGATCAATATCGGAACTCCATTTTTGACCGCTATGCCTATCTAAATTGGGGTTTACATGCTACAGGACAGTTTCAGTCGTGGGAAGAAATTGCAAATTACGATGTAGACAATGATCGTCAGGGAAATTCAACCTTGAGACCCGGAGATATAAAATATGAGGACATCAACGGGGATAAAGTGATCAATGAGCTGGATCAGCGGCCGATAGGGTATAGACAAGGCGGACTTCCTTATTTCAATTTTGGAATCAACCTGGGAGGCCAATTCAAGGGATTTGATTTGGCTATGGATTTGACAGGAGCAGCATTTGCATCCTATCGACCTAATTACGAAGCGATGAATCCTTTCCACGATGGTGGAAATAACCCGCAGTATTACATGGAGAATCAATGGATGCTAAGCGATATTACCAACCCGAATAGCACATTGATCCCGGGCAAGTATCCGACTTTAATTAGGGGAAATCAAAACCATAGTAATTATTGGCACAGTGATTTTTGGCTTACCAACGTTAATTATATAAAACTAAGAAATCTTCAGATTGGATACACGTTGCCAGATAAATGGATGAAAGCCCGTGGAATCCAAAAATTACGAATTTATACGATGATGCAGAATCTGTTCAGTATAGATAATTTGGGTGATATGAAAATCGATCCGGAAATTACAAGTGATTCGGGTGTTCAATATCCAACAAACCGAGTTATAAATGTGGGTGTTAATTTAACTTTTTAACGAAATGATAAAGAGGAAGGTTATTTTATTGAGTGTATGTTTAGTATGTGCATTTTCAAGCTGTAATAAGTTTCTGGACCGGGAATCACAGGCAATTTTTACCGACGATCAGATATTTTCAGATCAAAATATGGTAAAGTCGGTGTTGGCTAATTATTATGGAAGAGTTAGCTGGGGCCAGCAATTTGGTGATAATGGCTCCTTTGCAATGTTGGATGAAGCTGGGTTTTCAAGTGGTTCTCCCAACAATATGCAGGAGTTTCCAAATGATTTCTGGCGGATGTACGATTATGAATTGGTCCGAAATCTCAACCAATTTATTGTGGGCGTCCGTCAATCAACATTGGATGAAAATAATAAAAAGAGCATCGAAGGTGAAGCTCGCTTTATTCGTGCATGGACCTATTTCAATATGATCAAGCGTTTGGGCGGAGTGCCGTTGGTGGGAGATAAAGTATATGATTATACAAGTGGGATGGATCCAGCCGAATTGCAGTTATCGCGTGCCACGGAGGCTGAAAGCTATAATTATGTCATCAGTGAATGTACTGAAGCGGCTAAAATGTTAGGATCCGACAAAACGGTGAATTCGGCAAGAGCCAACAAATGGACTGCACTGGCCCTAAAAGCGCGAGCAAGTTTATATGCTGCTTCCATTGCCAAGTATAACTATAAAACTCCCGACGTTAAGACTGCGGGAAATGAAGTTGGTATCCCGGCGTTGGAAGCAACCAAATATTATCAAACGGCTTACGAAACCGCTTTGGATATCATAAATAGTAGTCCTTATGCGCTATATAATGCAAATCCTGATAAGGGCAAGAATTTTTACTTGGCGGTAACCTCTAAATCTAGTAATGAAGTAATTTGGGCGAAAGACTATGCTTATCCTGGTGAGACCCATTCTTTTACCAATAATAATATTGCGTCATCAGTCCGCGGTGATATTGATGCCAATTTCGTAACTCCCGTTTTAAATTTAGTGGAAGCATTTGAATATACGAATGATCGAAAAGGAGATTTGAAAACGAAGACCGCTACTGGCGACTATATTTATTATACCAACCCCGAAGATCTTTTTGCAAATAAGGATGCACGCTTGTATGGGACAGTAATATACTCAGGAGCCGACTTTGCAGGAACGAAAATAACATATCAGGCCGGGGTACGGTATAAAGAAAATGGTGCCTGGAAGACCGTAACAGGTTCGCCTGGCGCCTCAAACGATAAATTTGGTGGGCTTATTACTAGCGAAGACGGACCTACGACTTCCAACGATATGTATGTCAACAAAACTGGATTTAATATCAGGAAATTTATCGACGAAAACAAAGATGCTTCTACCCGTGGGCGTGGGTCGGATATTTGGTTTGTTCGTTTTCGTTACGCCGAATTTCTGCTGATTGCCGCAGAGGCAGGGCTTGAACTTGGTAAACCGCAAGCTGAGTTAACGGGGTATGTCAATAAGATTAGGGAGCGCGCGGGGATACAGGCATTGACAACCATTTCCCTGAATGATATTATTCAGGAGCGCCGGGTTGAATTTGCTTTCGAAGATCATCGCTATTGGGATCTCAAGCGTTTACGGATTGCTCATGAAATCTGGAACGGAAGCGCTGATAATTACAATGCGGTACACTATGCCCTATTTCCATACAAAATATATGCTCCGGGGGATCCGAACGATGGTAAATGGGTTTTTGAGAAACAGAAATCGAGTCATACGCTCTATCCACGAAATTTTAAATATCAAAACTATTATAATTTCATTGACCAAAATTGGATTAATAACAATCCGAAGCTAGTCCGAAATCCTTATCAATAGCATTACTCTTATGAAAACTTTTTTTTGTAAATTAATAGTCAGTTTGTGTTTGCTCTTGGGTGTTTTTGCTTGTGGCAAAGATAATTATGATGCGCCACAAAGTACATTAAGTGGCCATGTAACCTATAATTCCAAACCTTTGGGGCTGAGAGGATCCAATCAATCGGTCTATCTTCAACTCTGGCAGGATGGCTATCAATTTCGGTCTCCTATTAATGTTTACTTGACCCAAGATGGTTCGTTTTCCGCAAAACTGTTTGATGGAAAGTATAAATTGGTGACGACAAGTGGAAATGGACCATGGTTGAGCAGTACCGATACCTTGCTGGTTGATGTAAAGGGTAATACCACAGTAGATTACCAGGTGAAACCTTATTACATGATGAGTAATATAACCTATAACGTACAAGGAAATACCCTTAAAGCATCTTTTGATATCGAAACGATAGATGCTTCAAGAACCATTGATTTAGTCACTTTACTGGTCAATGATACAAAATTTGTGGATTTGGGCCAATATACTTACAAGATTGAACAAACTGGAATAAATGTCGGCCATGTCGAATTAGAACTGGATATCAAAGATATTTTGACAAAGAGTGCTGCAGTGTATGCACGTGTGGGATTGCGAGTAAATGGTATTACTGAAGCCCTGTACGATAGTGAACCAAAGAAACTAAAATAAAAAATGATTAAAAGAATTGGCTTTTTAAACTTATTGATGGGGCTTGGTTTAGCTGCGTCGGCGCAATCCGGAATTGCGACTTCCGTAAAGCAATTACCCTCGACAGGTAACAACTCACAATATATAAACAATAGGGCTCCGTTAAAACAAAATGCCTTGCTGAAATTGCCGGTGGGTAGTATCGTGCCTGAAGGCTGGTTAGGGAAGTATCTCGAGTTGCAAAAAGATGGTCTTACAGGTCATTTGGGAGAAATTAGTGCCTGGTTGTCCAAAAAAAATAATGCTTGGTTAAGTACAGATGGGAAAGGAGATTATGGCTGGGAGGAAGTTCCTTATTGGTTAAAAGGCTACGCTAATTTGGGCTACATCTTGAAAGATCCTAAGATAATAGCAGAGTCAAAAATCTGGTTAGAGGCCGCGCTAAGAAGCCAGCGTCCTGATGGATACTTTGGCCCATTGATCCTGCGTAATAACAAACCTGATCTTTGGGGGAATATGTTGATGTTATGGTGTTTGCAATCCTATTATGAATATAGCGGTGACCAACGTGTTTTAACGTTGATGACCAATTATTTTAAATGGCAGGCCAATTTGCCGGATAGTTTTTTTCTCAAGGATTATTGGGAAAACAGTCGTGGTGGTGACAATTTGCTATCCGTATATTGGCTCTATAACAGAACACAAGGTAATGAATGGTTGATGGATTTAGCGGATAAAATCCATCGGAATACAGCCAATTGGCGGCAGAAAGATGATTTGCCCAATTGGCATAATGTCAACGTAGCGCAGTGTTTTAGAGAGCCAGCAACCTATTATCTGAAAAGCCAATCGACTGCAGATCTTAATGCAACCTACGATAATTTTCATTTTGTCAGACAAGTATTTGGTCAGGTTCCGGGCGGAATGTTCGGTGCCGATGAAAATGCACGTCCGGGATATACCGATCCCCGTCAGGGAGTGGAAACCTGTGGAATGGTGGAGCAGATGGCTTCCAATGAAATCCTTCTCGGGATAACAGGTGATCCTTTTTGGGCGGATCATGCGGAGGAAGTTGCTTTTAATACCTACCCAGCCGCTGTGACAGCCGATTTTAAAGCATTACGCTATATCACGAGCCCAAATATGACCATCAGCGATAGCCATAATCATGCTCCTGGGATTGATAATAATGGACCATTTTTAATGATGAACCCCTTCAGTTCACGTTGTTGTCAACATAATCACAGTCAGGGCTGGCCATATTATGCGGAGCATCTGTATATGGCAACAAATGATAATGGTGTTGCGGCAGTACTTTATGCCGCATCAAAAGCTGAAGTCAAAGTCGGAAACAATCAATCCATTCAGATCAGACAAGAATCCAATTATCCGTTTGAAGAATCGCTGCGATTTGAAATAGGAACACAGGGTAAAACGGTTGATTTTCCCTTTTATCTCCGTATACCTGCCTGGGCGAAACAAGCCAAAGTAACGATTAATGGTAAAAGTCAGGCTGTAGAAGCTGGAGCAAAATATATTCGGATTGAACGGAAATGGAAAGACGGCGACAAGGTCGAACTCTCCTTACCGATGACCATAGATCTGAAAACATGGGCTGCCAATAAAAATTCAGTTAGTATCCAGCGTGGACCATTGACCTATGCACTCAAAATCAAAGAGAATTATGTGAAAAAGGATAGTAAGGCTTCGGCAATTGGGGATTCTAAATGGCAGGAGACTGCAGATCCATCAAAATGGCCATCCTATGAAATCCTTCCTGCAAGTGACTGGAATTACGGACTTTTACAAAATCAGCTACAAGCTGTTGACCAACTAAAAGTGGTCAAACGACCATGGCCTAAAGATGCATTTCCTTTCGACGCAGAAGCAGTACCTATTTCGATTCTTGTGAAAGCGAAACGTATTGATGGATGGAAAATTGATGAAAATGGACTAACGGGCGTATTGCCCCTGAGTCCGGTGGAAAGCAAGGGTGAGGTGCAGGAAGTTGAACTGATTCCCATGGGAGCAGCACGTTTGCGCATTGCTGCTTTTCCAACTGTGAAATAATGTAAATACGATATATAAATAAATGACTTAACTATTTTTTATGATGAAGAAAACCTTACTTTTTGCCAGTTTGATGATGGCAGCACAATTGAACTTTGCTCAGGATTGGAAACCCGCAGGGTCACATATATTAACCCCTTGGGGCGAGAAAGTAACGGCACAAAAGCCACATCCTGAATATCCTAGACCACAATTAACCAGAACCAATAACTGGCAGAATTTAAATGGACTATGGAAATATGCTGTCACTCCAGTAGGTACTAAAGAGATTCCTCGTCAATGGGACGGAAATATCCTTGTTCCTTTTGCTATTGAATCGGCATTGTCCGGTGTTGGTAAAGAGGTCGGGAAAGATAAAGCGTTATGGTATAATAATACCATAACATTGGACAAGTCTGTCAATAAAAATAAGGTCCTGTTGCATTTCGGTGCCGTAGATTGGCAATGTGATGTTTATGTAAATAACCAATTGGTCGGAAGACATGAAGGTGGTTTTGATCCATTTTCGATGGACGTGACAAGCTTCCTAAAGAAAGGTGCAAAACAGGAAATAGCTATTCGGGTATGGGATCCGACTGATGATGGTCCACAACCACGGGGTAAACAGGTGAACAAGCCGAATGGTATATGGTATACACCAGTGACGGGAATTTGGCAGACCGTTTGGTTAGAAAGTGTTTCCCAAACTTACATCGTGAGTACCAAACAGACTCCGCGTTTGGACGATGGAGTCTTGGCCTTTCAGGCTTCCGTAGAAGGAAGTCAAGCCGGTGACGAAATAAAGGTGCGTGCATTGGATGGCGGAAAGGTGATTAAAGAACAAACCGGACAACCGAATACATCTTTCGATCTTTCGGTACCGAATCTGGAGCCATGGTCGCCAAGTAACCCGAAGCTCTATGATCTAGAAATTCAGCTGATTCGAAAAGGAAAAGTCGTAGATCAGGCGAAAAGCTATTTTGCCATGCGGAAAATAGCCATGCAGAAAGACGAAAATGGCGTTCAACGTTTAATGCTAAACAATAAGTTTACCTTCCAATATGGTCCATTGGATCAAGGTTGGTGGCCAGATGGTCTACATACAGCACCTACGGATGAAGCGCTGAAGTTTGATGTTGTCAAAACAAAGGAAATGGGATTCAATATGATCCGTAAACATATCAAAGTAGAACCGGCGCGCTGGTACCGTTACTGCGATAGTATAGGGATGCTTGTCTGGCAAGATATGCCTAGCGGCGATCTTGGCGGAAACCATTGGGATATGCAACCGGGAAAGATTTCTGGAGGAAATAGGGATAAAGTACGTTCGCAGGAATCTGAGGGGTACTACAGAAAAGAGTGGAAAACCATTATGGAAGTGTTGCATAATTACCCAAGTATTGTCATCTGGGTACCGTTTAATGAGGCTTGGGGGCAATTCAAAACGAAGGAAATAACGGAATGGACAATGGCTAATGACCCTTCAAGACTCGTAAATAGTGCCAGCGGTGGTAACTTTATGGAAACTGGACATATCTTGGACATCCACAATTATCCCGATGCAGCCATGCCTGATCCAAATTTATTCGGCGCCAAACAAGTGCTTGCATTGGGTGAGTTTGGTGGTCTGGGATTACCGATCGATGGGCACTCCTGGCAACAAAAAGACAACTGGGGATACCAAAGTTTTAAAAATAAAACGGAATTATTGGAGCGCTATAAACGCCTGATCCATGACTTGACACGTCTAATTCCTATGGGATTGTCTGCCGCTGTTTATACACAGACGACAGATGTGGAAGTAGAAACAAATGGTTTGATGACCTATGATCGTAAAGTTGTCAAAATGCCTGAAGCAGAATTGAAAGCGGCACATCAGGCGCTTTATCATGCACCTACCAAATAATTGATAGCGATATGGCCGCAACTCGGGTTGCGGCCTAAATTTATCGCTGAAAGTATACCTGTCAACCTAAACCTATTTTATACGAAATCAATGAAATTAAAATTACTAATTGCAACGGCTATTGTATGTCAATCGGTATCGTCGTTTGCACAAAAACAAGTCCTTAAGAATGATCTTCGCGCGCCTGCCTATCCTTTAGTAACAATTGACCCCAATACAAGTGCCTGGTCCTATAGCAACGAATTGAATGCGGATGTTGTACGCCATTGGACCGGAAAATCCTTCCCCTTATTGGGCGTCCTTAAAGTGGATGGGAAATCCTATCGCTTCTTAGGTAAAGAAGAAGCTGAACTCTTGCCGTTGGCACGGATGGGTGAACATGCGGCTTGGACCGGAAGTTATGTTGTCAATGAACCCGCCTCGGACTGGATGAAACCTTCATTTGATGTACAGCAATGGAAGACGGGGACAGCGCCATTCGGTACCAAGGATAAAGAACCCAATGTGGAGACTGATTGGCAGGAACCTAAAATTTGGGTTAGAAGGGAAGTTGAACTGAGTGAGGATCTTACGGGCAAATCCGTATATATCGAATTTACACATGACGATGACGCTATTTTGTACGTCAACGGGATTGAGGTTGCTAATACAGGCAATTCAACAGGTAAAAATAGTCGGGTCAAGCTGCCCGATCATGTCGTAAAGACATTGAAGAAAGGAAAAAATATACTCGCGGGTTATTGCTATAATAGGGTAGCGAATGGATATTTTGATTTTGGACTCTTTACAGAAAAAGAAGGTAGTATTCAATTCGACAATGAAGCGAAGCAGATCACTTCCAATGTGCAGGCAACACAAACACATTATTCGTTTAACTGCGGGCCGGTCGATTTAAATATTACATTTACTGCGCCCATGTTTCTGGATAAATTGGACTTAATGGCTAGACCCGTAAATTATCTTTCCTATACGGTCCATGCGAAGGATGGCAAGAAACACCAGGTACAACTTTATTTGGAGGCAGCACCAAATTGGGCACTGAATTCTCCACTTCAAGATGCTGCAAGCAGTTCCTTTGTTTCAGGAAATCTCCAGTTTGTAAAGACAGGAAGCAAAAGCCAGCAGGTTCTAGGAAGGAAAGGTGACGACCTACGGATAGATTGGGGGTATTTCTATATGGCTGGCGCAAAATCAAAGACAAAGTCCGCGGTCGGAAGTAGCCATCAATTACGGTCTAATTTTCTGAAAAGTGAAAATAGCTCTTCTTCAAATGGAGGACAACAATTGGCACTGATGCAAACTTTTGATGTCTCATCAAGCTACCAGGATAAGATCTTGTTGGGGTATGATGACCTGTACTCCATCCAATATTTTGGACAAAATTTACGACCTTATTGGAATACTAATGGAAATAGTTCCATTGAGAAACAATTTGAACTGGCCGACAAAGAGTATACGGCTCTCAAAAAGGCTGCTGATAAATTTGATGCCGAATTATGGGGTACGGCTTTGCGCAACGGAGGTGAGGACTATGCTGCATTGTGTGCCTTGGCCTATAGGCAGGCAATCGCCGCTCATAAACTTGTAAAAGCACCCAATGGCGATCTGCTTTTACTGTCCAAAGAAAATGATAGCAATGGGTCAATAGGAACTGTTGATGTAACCTATCCTTCGGCTCCGATTTTCCTTTACTATAATCCGGAACTGGCAAAAGCACTAATGAACGCCATTTTTTATTATAGTGAAAGCAATAAGTGGACAAAACCTTTTGCTGCGCATGATGTTGGGACCTATCCTTTGGCGAATGGCCAAACTTACGGTGGGGATATGCCTGTCGAAGAATCGGGAAATATGTTGATATTAACTTATGCTTTAGCGAAGGTCGAAGGAAATGCAGCTTATGCCAAAAAACATTGGAAAGTGTTGTCTACCTGGGTAGATTATTTAGTAGATAAAGGTCTTGACCCTGAAAATCAGTTGTGCACAGATGATTTCGCGGGCCATTTTGCACATAATGCCAATTTATCAATTAAAGCTATTTTAGGTATTGCATCTTACGGTTATCTAGCCCAAATGCTTGGTGAAGAGGCTACAGCGAAAAAGTATCTGACCGAAGCAAAAGCAATGGCTATGAAATGGAAAGAGATGGCTGAAGATGGGGATCACTATAAGTTGACTTTTGATAAAACCGGAACCTGGAGCCAAAAGTATAATATGGTCTGGGATAAATTGCTTAAGATGGATATTTTTGACCCCTCTATTCGTGAAACTGAAATTAAATACTATCTCGGCAAACAAAATAAATACGGACTTCCCCTGGACAATCGTCAGCCTTATACCAAAACCGATTGGATTATTTGGACGGCGACCATGGCAAATGACAAGCCTACCTTTGAGGCATTTTTAAAGCCAGTATACCGTTTTATGAACGAAACAACAGACCGTGTTCCGATGTCGGATTGGACCTATACAGACCGTCCTAAGAGAGCTGGATTTAAAGCAAGATCCGTTGTCGGGGGCTATTTTATCAAAATGTTGGAAGAGAAATTGGGAAAAGCAAAATAGCTTTTCCTGTGATGAAGAAAATAATATAAAAAAATAATAAGATGTTGAATGCAATGTTGTTCAGATATTGGATCGGCGGAGTTACCGTACTGAACTTGTTGAGCTCCTGCGGAAGCTCTCCAGGTTCAGTTAAGCAGTTGGGTCAAATAACAAATGCTACGGCTCAGCATAAGACCTACAGCAATCCGGTTTTTGAGCCTATACTTGCTGATCCTACAGTCGTTAGAGATCCACAGAGCAAAATGTTCTATGCGTACGGGACAGCCGACAATTGGGGCGACGGAAAGGGACAGCGTTTGGTGTCTATTCTACAATCGGCTGATCTTGCTCATTGGACCTGGATTGGCACGGCCTTCAGCTCAAAACCGAGCTGGAAAGCCGAGGGGGGAATCTGGGCGCCAGATGTGGTGAGGTCAAATGGTAAGTATATCTTATATTATGCTTATTCAACATGGGGAGACCCCAACCCCGGTATCGGTGTAGCCCTAGCAGATAGACCGGAAGGCCCCTTTATCGATCAAGGTAAACTTTTTGATAGCAAGGAGATCGATGTACCTAATTCAATAGACCCTTATTTTTTTACAGAAAATGGGCAGAATTATCTGTTCTGGGGTAGTTTTAGTGATGCGGATACGCAGGGAACATATGGTGTTGAACTCGATGAAAATGGGACTGCGGTACCCGATTTAAATAAAAAATTTAAAGTTGCTGCTGGGGATTTTGAAGCTGTCGTGATCCATAAACGGAAAGGATATTACTACTTTATCGGATCCAAAGGCTCCTGTTGTGAAGGAGAAAAAAGCAGTTATCATGTTCTTGTGGGGCGCTCTCGCAAGCTGAAGGGACCTTATATCGATCAAGAGGGGCGTAATCTTACACAGCGGGGGAGTGGAACGTTGTTGTTAAAGGGAAATGATCAATTTGTTGGGACAGGTCATACTTCGCGCATTATTACAGACGATAAGGGAAAAGATTGGATACTCTATCATGGTATGGACCCAAAGCAGCCTCGTGTTGCGACGGGGGGAAATCGTCGGATGCTATTTTTGGATCAGATTGTCTGGGATAAGGACTGGCCCAAAATTGAAGGGGCAACCAGCAGTGTTGCAGCGCAACGGGCCCCAACGTTTAATTTTAAATAGAATTTTCAATAGCTATCAGCAGAGGTCTACCTTTGTGGACCTGGATTTTCGCTGTCCATAAAAAATATGATACATCAAACGAAGAAACATTTTGAACTTCTTGACGCCATGCGTGGGGTGGCCGCAATTGCAGTTGTACTGTTTCACTTTATGGAAATCGCACGACCGGATTATCGCAATAGTTTTATTCCACATAGCTATTTAGCCGTTGATTTCTTCTTTTGTTTATCGGGTTTTGTAATTGCCTATGCCTATGATCAGAAGCTGGTCACAATTGGTCTAAAACGATTCTTTCTCTTGCGTTTGCTAAGATTGCACCCATTGGTTATAATCGGTACATTAATTGGTTTATTGGCATCTATTTACGACCCATTCAGTAATTTGGCCGCCTCATTTTCCGTCTTACAGAAGATAGGGATGTTCATTAGTGGGATAACCTTGATCCCATACCCAGCTGTACCAGAGCGATATTTTAATCTTTTTCATTTAAACCCACCTACATGGTCGCTATTTTGGGAATATATCGCCAATATAGCCTATGCTTTGATACTGGTACGGATTCCAAAAAAGGTTCTTTGGGGAATAGTGATCCTAGGTGCGGCAGCGCTATGTGCTGAATCATTTCGTTCCGGCTATTTAGCTGTAGGTTTTGGGGCAGATAATTTTTGGGCAGGGGGAATCCGTTTATGGTTTTCATTTTCAATGGGACTACTTATTTTTAGGTCGAACTGGACTATTTCGAACAAGCTACCTTTTTTCAGTATTCTTGGTCTGCTTGCTGTCGTATTTTTCATTCCATTTTCTGAAGTTTATGGTAAGTACATCGACCCTATTGTCGTTATCTTTTATTTTCCTTTATTGCTCATGCTGGGGATAGGAGGACTACCTGTTTTTGGAGGGGGCAAGAAGTTATGCAAGTTCTTAGGTGATATTTCCTATCCGCTCTATATCATTCATTATCCATTTATCTGGATTTTTATGAGCTATGTGGAGCTCCATCACCCATCGAATAAGCAAATGGCTGTGATTATTATAATTGGAATGCTGTCGTTGATTTTTTTAGCTTTATTGGTCTTTAAATATTTAGATGAGCCTATTCGGAAATATTACAGCCGGAAACTAAACTAAATGGCGATGAAGCCAGGTGCTGATGAACTGGAATACCTCCATTTTGCAGTCTTCATTTAAAATTTCATGCCGCATGCCTGGATATAATTTAATGGTTATGTCGGTCTGCCCCTGTGCACTTAACTGCGCTACGCTCTTTTCAACGCCCATTCCAAAATCTCCAATTGGGTCATCCTGTCCGCTGATAAATACAATTGGAAGATTTTTTGGGATATTCTTGGTAGCTTCGATATCTGTCGCTTGCAAGGAAAGGTCTAACACGGTATGAAATCCATTGTTGGTAAACAATCCCCCACAAAGTGGATCTTCCAAAAATGAAATACGGTTTGTCTTGCTTACGCTTAACCAATTGCTGTTATTTTGGTTGGGCTCGTTCTTAAATCGAGCATTATTACGCCTGTCAAAAATACGGTTGATCAATTTACTTCTTCTTTTGGGGGCAATACTATTGAGCAGCGTGAGTAAAAGGCGAAAAGCTGTGGAACCTTTTTGACGTTGGCCTGTCCCCACGATAATGGCCCCCTTAAATTGCTGGCCAATTTTTTGTAAAACGCAGCGTGTGACAAAGGATCCCATGGAATGCCCTAAAATAAATTGAGGCAGTTGGGGATATGTTTCTCGCAAGAAATTATTCATTGTAATGGCGTCATCAATGAGTTGTTCTTTAGCCTCATGCTGTTTAAAATACCCCAATTGATCGGCATCTAGAGCTGTCTTTCCATGGCCCATTTGATCGTAGGTTAAAACCGCAAAATTCTGTTTAGTCAGATAATTGGCCAATTCTTCATACCGACCACTATGCTCCTGCATGCCATGTACCAGGAGTATTGTTGCCACTATCTGATTGTCGTTGGGTACATACAAACGATAGAAAATTTTATGTTCATTTTCAGTCGTCGCGCTGATTGTATAAAAATTGGATGCTACCTTGCTCATTATACCTCTTTATTTTAAGTAAACTAAGATAATTTTAGTGCATTTGCAAGTTTAACAATCTTCTTTCCGATTTTGTTCGGATGAGACCGAAAGGCTTTAAGGGTAGTTGATCAATGAAAATTAGCACGATTAATTTTTGTGGTTTGGGAATATTTTTTAGATTTGCATTAATTTAGAATTAATTTAAATAAAGTAGTTGTTCTATTTTAAACATGGACTTGTCTGTATGCAGAAATTGTTGTACAAAATCAAATTCGGAAAGCTTCCATGTTCTTAAAATATACGCATTTACACTTATATTCTGATGAAACCAGCACGATGTATTTCGCCCCAAGTTATCGTATGACTGTAGCTCAATTTGCCGAATAATTGAGTGGGAATGAATAGGCCATGTTACTTCATCAACTTCAAAAGACAAATAAAAGGATGAAAAAGACACTTTTAGCAGCTTTATTATTCGCTGCAACTTATGCACAGGCGCAAACAAATTCGTTAATGAACGGCGAGTTTTGGAAAGGTAAACCTACCTTGACAATTGTTAAAGAAGAAATCAGTAAAGGAAATAGCCCTTCTCGGCCTAATGCGGCATCCTTTGATCCAGTCACAATGGCGATATTAAATGGCGCTCCGACGGATGTTGTCAAGTTTATGATCGAACAAGAAGGGAATAGTGTAACGAAGAAGACGCATCACAGCCGTAGTTATTTACACTGGGCAGCGTCAAGTGGAAATGCGGAGCTTGTCGAGTTTTTAATTGCAAAAGGATCGGATGTCAATTACCAAGATAGCCATGGTTACCCAATTATTGCTTATGCAGCTTCGACAGGAAATACAAATACTGCCGTATATGATGCTTTGTTTAAAGCGGGTGTGAATCCCAAGCAAAAATATGAAGGTGGTGCTACATTAATGATGCTCGCAGCGTCTGCAGACAAGGACCTTGCATTGACAGATTATTTCATTAAAAAAGGATTATCTATTCAAGATAAAGACGAGTCGGGCCGCACAGTGACGGATTATGCGGCTAAACTTGGAAATACCGAGCTAATGGAGAAATTCATCGCCCGTGGCGTAAAACCAACCAATAATGCGTTATTTTTTGCGACTCAGGGTTCCAGACAAGCATCGAATGGTTTGTCGGTTTATACCTATTTGGTTGAAAAGTTCAAATTGGATCCCAAGGCTGTAAATAATGAAGGAGCGACAGTGCTGCATGCTTTAGTTCGCAGACCAGATATGGCCGTGATCAATTATTTTTTGGATAAAGGTGTAGATGTCGCAAAAGCGGACAACGAAGGAAATACAGCGCTTATGGTGGCTGCTAGTGGTAAGGATGCTAAATTGGTCGAGCTGCTGCTTACTAAAGCGAAGAACGTAAATGCAGTAAATGAAAAAGGCGAATCTGCATTGACCAAGGCTGTAGCGAATGGGGCTCCCGAAATCGTGGCATTGTTGATTAAAGATGGAGCCGATATCAAGCTATTGGATAAGGAAGGTAATAACTTGGCCTTTTACTGGTTTAATTCTTACAAGGAATTGCCTCAGGGCGGCAGACCCGGTGGACAGGGAAATGCTTCACAAGGGGATGAGTTTAAAGAAAAATTAGCGATCCTTAAGACGAATGGATTGGACGTTGTTGCTCCGCAAAAAAATGGTAGCACATTGTATCATTTGGCAGTAGCGAAAGAGAATGTGAAGCTTATCCAGAAAGCCAGCGAACTTGGAGCAGATATTAATGCACAGGATAAAGAGGGAACTACGGCACTACATAAGGCAGCTCTCATAGCAAAAGACGATTCCTTGCTAAAAACATTGGTTTCCCTTGGTGCAAAAAAGGAATTGAAAACAGAATTCGATGAAACAGCTTATGATTTGGCGAAAGAAAACGATTTCTTGTCTAAATCCAATGTGCAGCTTGATTTTTTGAAATAAAATTAGATACAATTGAAGATGAATAACATAGTTAAAACAACAATAGCGACCCTTTTATTTTCGATGGCAGCCCTAAGCTCTTTCGCACAGGCAGCTAAATATAAGTGTATGATCCAAATGAATGCCTATGAAGGTGAGAAAGCCTACGTGGTGATTTCACTGATTAATCCTAGTGGAGCTTACGAAAAAACACTCGCCGTATTGGGATCTGATAAACAATGGTATAATACAATCAAGGAATGGTACAAGTTCCAAAATAAAACCAAAGAAAAGCTAAATGCGGTGACGGGTGCGTCAATTGGTGGCGGTGACCGTGCCATGCGGACATTGGATATTGATGAAACGAAGTTTAACAAAGGATATAAACTCCGTTTTGAATCTGCTGTAGAGGAACAAAAATACCATACTGCTGATGTTGAAATTCCTTTGACAAAGGAAGCTATCACTGAAAAAGCTAATGGCAAGGGATATATCAAACTTGTTAAGTTAAATAAAGTACAATAAGAGAAGGGGTAAAAATGCTGGTATCTATTTGGAGGTATGCACATTTAGCCTTAGCTATTGTTTCTTCTATCTTTTTACTTTTATTATCGATAACTGGCGTAATATTGGCCATTGACGCCGTCAACGAAAAAATTCCGCCTTATCGGGTTGAACATATTGAAACGTTAAACCTTGCGCAGTCAGTAACAGCTTTGCGCAAGGTTTATCCTGAAATCATAGCGGTCTCGGTAGATCACAATCAATTCGTGAGCATTGATGCCATAGACGCAGATGGCAACACTGTGAAAGGTTATATCGATCCGAATACGGGGCGTCTGCTTGGTCCCCAATTGAATAAGTCCCAATTTGTTCAATGGATTACAGCTTTACACCGCTCACTCTTTCTTAAAGTGACCGGTCGGGTGATTATTGGTGTGGTTTCATTTCTGTTGTTTCTTATTACTATTTCAGGAATTATTCTGATTGTCAAGCGTCAACAGGGCGTTCGACATTTCTTTGCCAAAATCAACCGGGACTTTTTTGCACAGTATTTTCATGTTGTTTCAGGACGTCTATTTTTGATACCAATTTTGATATTGGCCCTAACAGGTACCTATTTATTTCTGGTGCGTATTGAAATCTTAAAAAAGCCGAACCAAACAATTGAATATCCCAATAAGATGAAGGAAGATATTCAATTGGAGGTGGCAAAATTTTCAATATTCCAAAATACAAAACTGGTCGATTTGAAGACATTGGAGTTTCCGTTTATGGAAGACGATCCTGATGAGTTTTTTATATTGAAGCTTCGCGATCGGGAATTGACCATAAATCAGTTGAATGGAAGCTTGCATAAAGAAGTAAAGTATCCCTTTACTGCATTGGCCGAACAGTTTTCTTTGGACCTCCATACGGGAAAGACCAATATCATATGGGCCATTATATTGGGGCTCGCATCTTTGAATATTGTGTTCTTTATTTACACGGGCTTTGCAATTACATTCAAGCGCACGCGTACTAAAATCAAGAATAAATATAAACCTGAAGAAGCGGAGATTGTTATTCTTTTCGGAACGGAAAATGGAAGCACGCTGTTTTTCGCCAATCAGATCCATAAACAGCTCTTAGCGGATGGGCAAAAATCGTTGCTGCTCGGAATGAATCAATATCAATGCTTTCCAAAGGCAAAACACTTGCTTGTGTTTACCTCAACATACGGGCTAGGAACTGCACCATCCAATGCACTTCAATTTGAACATAAGCTCAACAGCCATCCACAAGAACAAGACGTACAATTTTCGGTTCTGGGCTTTGGTTCAAAAGCCTATCCCGACTTTTGTGCCTATGCGCGCGAAATTGATCATTTATTAGAAAAACAAGCCTGGGCTTCTCGACTAACAGATTTACACACAGTTAATGATAAGAATGTTGATGAGCTTATTTCATGGATACATCAGTGGTCTGCTCAGACCAATATTGCATTAGCTTCTGCACCGGCTATTTATAGTGCTAAAGTCGTCGGATTGACGAAATTTAAGGTGATAGCGAAGTCTACTGTTTCAGCTAGTAACACGACCTTTACTTTAGTACTGAAACCTTCAGGTAAAATTAAAATGCAATCGGGCGATTTATTGGCAATCTATCCCGCGCAAGATCAACGTGAACGTTTTTATTCGATAGGTTACAAAGACGGTATGGTTCAGCTTGTGGTGAAATTGTTCCCTAATGGATTCGGTTCAAGCTTCCTTTATCGATTGGAACCAAATCAAACCCTGCAGGCACGTGTGATGGTTAATCCAAGTTTTCATTTTCCGAAAGCGGCAAATGCAGTTGCTTTAATTGCGAATGGTACAGGGGTAGCTCCTTTTCTAGGCATGATTTCAGCGAATGAAAGTATGACTCCTTTGCGTCTGTATGCTGGTTTTCGCCATCGAAATGAAATGACAGCACACTATATAGATTTTGCTGATGAGCAGATAAAGCTGGGACATCTGAAACAGCTTGAACTGGCTTTTTCACGCGAGGAAAATACACAATATGTCATGGATTTGATTCGTCGGGATGCGCTATATTTTGTCGAATTGCTTGATAAAGGAGGTTATATATTGCTTTGTGGAGCATTGCGTATGCAGCATGATGTTGAATATACTTTAAATGAGCTACTTTTGCAACATGTCGGCAAAACTATTGCAGTCTACAAAGAAAATGGACAGATCTTAACCGATTGTTATTAGTAAATTGGTGGTACAATAGCATATCCCATCGATAAAGACTGCTTTTGGTACGCATCGACTTTTTAATCCCTTTTTCAGATCAATCTCATGAAGAACAATAAACAATGTGGCCTGCTTTTAATACTCTGCTTTGTATCCATTACTTCGGGGATTGCGCAGGTCTTGGTAAAGCAGCAGGTTACCCTTATGGGCTCTGTTTTCGAAATTAGCTTGGTAGATCGGGATAGCTCGATTACAAATCAGCATATCGATGAAGTCATCTCCGAAATAGATCGAATAGAAAACCTGATTTCAGAATGGCGTCCGCAAACCCAAATAGCAGCGGTGAACCGCAATGCAGGGATTAAGCCAGTTAAGGTGGATAGAGAAGTGTTTGAACTAACACAACGTGCAATCCAATATGCTCAAAATTCAGGTGGTGCTTTTGATATCAGTATTGTTGCCTTAGATAAAGTTTGGCTATTTGATGGCAGCATGACCACGATGCCCTCGGAAGAAGTGATTAAAAGGTCTGTCGAGAAAGTTGGTTATCAACACATTCGCCTCGATAGTGCGGCTTCGACAATTTTTCTGGAGTTACCGGGTATGAAGATCGGTTTCGGTTCTATTGGGAAGGGGTATGCAGCAGATAGGGGCAGGGAAATAATGAAAGCAAAAGGGATTGAAGCAGGTATAGTGAATGCTTCTGGTGATCTGTCGGCTTGGGGAAGCCCACCCCAGAACGATGCATGGAAAGTGGGCGTAAATAATCCGTTCAAACCCCATCGAATGGTCAAAGTTCTTCGTTTGAATGAAATGGCCGTAGCAACTTCGGGCAGCTATGAGAAATATGCGGAGATCAATGGAAAACGTTATTCACATATTATAAATCCGGTGACAGGTTATCCAGCTACAGGGTTAACTTCAGTGACGATTTATGGACCCTCAGCGGAAATCGCAAATGCACTTAGTACCTCAATCATGGTACTGGGCGAGAAAGAAGGAAAAAAATTGATTCAGCGTTTTCCAGCATACCATTATATTTTTATTACCGATAAAGGTAAGGTCATTCAGCAGCGCCGGAAGTCTTAAACCATGGAACTACTTTTTTATGTTGCATAAAGTGTATAGAAAGCATAGCCTATTAGCTGATTATCTAGTATATTTATGCGAACAAAGCGTATACGAAAGAAGACGAAAAGGAATGTGTCATGTTGTTCATGCGGTGGAAGTCAGTAAGAAAGTAGATCCATGAAAATAATTTAAAGTAAAAGTTCGACTAGTTCGTCTATGCTGCTATGGACATTGCATACCAAAATCATATGGCAGAAAAAAATTCCAGATCATTTACGGATATCGTTAAGACTTATGGAAGTCAGCTGCTACGTTTTGTTAAGGGAAAAGTAAAGAAAACGGAGGATGCAGAAGATATCTTACAGGAGGTCTGGTATCAATTTAGTCGTTTGACCAATATGGACGAACTGGAGAATGCGGGAGCATGGCTCTATGCTGTCACACGAAATAAGATTACCGATAGTTATCGGAAAAAGAAAAGTGAATCACTTGACGATATGATAGCAGGTGATGATGATAGTGAAAGTACTTTTCCTATTCGTCAGTTCCTTTTGGCCGACGACTCCAATAATCCCGAGCTAAAATTATTTAAGGATATTTTTTGGGATGAGCTGATGAAAGCATTAGAGGAATTGCCGGAGAAGCAACGTCGAGTTTTTGTGCTGAATGAGCTGGAAGAGAAAACACTTCAAGAAATTGCCATTATGGAAAATGAGAACCTAAAGACGATTATCAGTCGAAAAGGGTATGCCGTGAAGCACCTGCGGGTACGGTTGCGAAGTTTGTATGAAGAATTAAAATTTTAAAAGGATTAAGCTATGAATGGAAGAATGAATAGACAGCGGAAGGGTAAATTCGCTTTTATGTTTGTCGCTATTATCATTGGTGTTTTTTTGTTGGTAGCCTTACTACAATATTTATGGAATACATTAATGGTTGATATTTTCAATTTAAAAACAATTACCTATTGGCAGGCATTGGGACTCTTTATTTTGTCAAGAATTCTATTCGGTAGGGGTTTTGGTAAACCTGGAGGGGGGAGATTTCGAAAAGGTTTTCCGCGTCAGATGGAAAAAGGAGAAGATCTTTCCGATGAGGAAAGGGAGCGTTTGCGGGAAGAATGGAAGCGTCGTTTTGGAGGACGATGTGGATTCTAAAAAAAGAATAAAAATTTTAAAGTAAAAACTGTTGTTGGGCGTCTTCTTCTATAAAGGCGCCTTTTTTTATGCCGGTATCCTGATGCTAAGGAAATAGCAGAACGCGATGTTCTGTCAGAATGGATGTTGGACAGAAAAATAATTAATTACAAAATACGAATGGTCAAGGAGAATGTCGTTTTCAATCAGATGAAAAATGAGGAAGCCAGCAACCATTTTACAAAAAAGATGTATTCAAATGAAAAATAAACTTCGATTTATATTGCCACGCCTGATTGTGCTTACGGCAATAGCGGGATTAGCAACCTTGATTATTGGGACGATCTTTAAACTCTTATTGTTTGGGACAGTTCTCTTCGGAATAGGAAGCTTCGCAGCAGCAAGAATGCGTAGGAGAGATAGACAAGCATTCAAAATGGATAGGACTCCGGTATATCCGAACGTTCACCGTCAATACAACACAGTGGTCGCTATCGTACCATTACAAGGACAAAAACGTGCTAGGAAAGCAACGATAGTTCCCGTTTATTAAGCTTAAAAAATTGCAAAGACGAAGCTTTCGTCATGTATCAGTTCAACGTATTATTCAATATTAAAAATTAAAGACATGTTTAAAAGAGATCATTATACCAGAGGATATTCAAATCATAACAAATTTTGCGGACAACATTTTAAAGACCGTTTTGAAAAATTTCAACAACATTTTTTTGAAGGTGAAGCTGCACACAGTGCTGGCGGACAGCAATCTGTTCCTGTAAATATTGTAGAGAATCAAGAATTCTATGAAGTACAGCTTTTTGCTGCTGGCCGTAAGAAGGAACAATTCCAAGTCAGTATAAATGACGGAATACTAAAAATTTCATGTACAGAGAATGCACAGGACAATGCCATAGATTATATTTATAAAGAGTACGATGGAATGGCATTTGAACGTGAATTCCAATTAAATGAACAAGTGCTTACGGATAATGTGCATGCGAGCTTCGAGGATGGCGTATTGACCGTCATTCTTCCAAAAGATCTTGAAAAGGTAATACGGCCACAAGAAGTTATCATTGATTAACAAGGGAAGTAAACGCAAGTCAGGATAAGATCTGAAAACAAAGAGGGCAGCATGGAAATTTGCTGTCCTTTTTGTGTTATACTGAAAGATCAAATGAAACAGGCGCATATGTTATAAGCATAATCGCTTTATTGCGATAAAGTTTTAATTTTTTTTAATATAGCAGGAGCTGTTTCATTAGATTCAATGGTTTCTCAATTATTAAGTTCTTTTAAGTTTTTTATTTAGTTGTTCTCTGCCAAATCGCCAGAAGAAGTAAAACAAGCCAATAACAACGATTATAGCCATAAAAGGCACAAATATGGCGAGTATGGTTAATATTGTAGAACCGACGGTTTCCATTGTCGAAATCATAAAATTACCAAAACCGGCCGTTCCGATCGAAGAGGCGGCTCGGGTGCCTGCCAGGGCCGTGCTAATGGTTGCTGCGGTACCACCACCGGCGATTATGGCCATAGCCCAGCGGAAAAAAGGAGAAATATCTGTAAACTGTATAGCGAAAAGTAAAGTACCGGCTATTGTTGCTAAGGGGATGGATAGGCTGTCCAATATATTGTCTATAAAAGGGATGTAATACCCCGCTATTTCCAAAATCATGGCTATACTTGTTGCTGCTAAAACAAGAGGTGAACCCGCCCAGGCTAATTCATTGCCAACTTGGAACAATTCCAGCCGACAGCCAAGACTCAATAAAAATAAGGGCATGAAAATTCGGAAGCCAGTGGCTGCGGCCAAACTCACTCCTATAAAAGCACTCACCAAAAATGTAGAAAAGTCACTCATGGCCAATATTTTTTGATACAACCTAATTGTAGAATAATAAAAGAATGGCTTTTGTTTTAGCAATGCTAAAAATCCGCGTTTTCTGGAGTCTCGCTAAAAGATGATTTTCAAGTTTTTATATACTTGATGATGGTGTATATAGATTTTGATTATAGTGTATCGAATCATTCGATGTACAAGCGGGAGTGCATTTGTGTAATTTTATGAAAGTGGAAGTCAAACAATTTGATCACTTAAGGTATTATATAAATAAACTTTCTTTTCATATGGACAACAACGAAAAAGACATTAGCAAATGCCCATTTCACAATGGTACTATGCGCAACGCCGTTGCGGGAGGGGGAACTCAGAATCAGGATTGGTGGCCAAATAGACTTCGTGTAGATCTGTTGAGACAACATGCGAGCAAGTCAAATCCGATGGATGAAGGCTTTGATTATGCAGAAGCATTTAAGCAGTTGGATTTAGAAGCTGTAAAAAAAGATTTGCATGCATTGATGACCGATTCACAGGATTGGTGGCCGGCAGATTTTGGTCATTATGGACCATTATTCATCCGGATGGCTTGGCATAGTGCGGGTACCTATCGGGTAAGTGATGGTCGAGGCGGAGCTGGGTCTGGTCAGCAACGTTTTGCACCCTTGAATAGCTGGCCTGATAATGTGAGTTTAGATAAAGCTCGTCGCCTGTTGTGGCCTATCAAACAAAAATATGGTAAAAATATCTCCTGGGCAGATTTATTGATCTTAACCGGTAACGTCGCTTTGGAGTCTATGGGCTTCAAAACTTTTGGTTATTCCGGTGGTCGTGTGGATGCTTTTGAACCAGAATTGGACGTATATTGGGGCTCTGAAACAACATGGTTAGGCGGTGATATTCGTTATGCCCATGGTTCAGAAGGTGTAGTTGAAGCACATGGTGTTTTGTCTGCCGATGATAATGCAGATGGTAAGCAACACTCACGTAATCTTGAAAAACCGTTGGCAGCGGTACAGATGGGATTAATTTATGTTAATCCAGAAGGACCGGATGGAAATCCTGATCCTATAGCGGCTGCAAAAGATATACGAGATACTTTTGGTCGGATGGCTATGGATGATGAGGAAACTGTCGCTTTGATTGCAGGTGGACATACTTTTGGAAAAACTCACGGAGCTGGACCTGCCGACAATGTCGGAAAAGAGCCTGAAGCTGCCGGTATAGAACAACAAGGATTAGGTTGGAAAAGTACTTACGGCAGTGGAGTAGGTGCTGATGCGATTACGAGCGGATTGGAGGTTATCTGGACTCAAAAACCGACAGAATGGACCAACCTCTTTTTTAAGAATCTTTTTGAGCATGAATGGGAATTGACAAAAAGCCCTGCAGGAGCACACCAATGGGTCGCCAAAGGAGCCGATTCGAATGTTCCAGATCCCTTTGATCCCAATAAAAAGCGCAGGCCAACGATGCTGACGACCGATTTATCGTTGCGTTTTGATCCAATCTATGAAAAGATCTCGCGTAAATTTTACGAAGATCAAGATGCGTTTGCTGATGCATTTTCTCGCGCTTGGTTTAAATTAACACACCGTGATTTGGGACCAAGAGAGCGTTATTTGGGGGCCGAAGTTCCTGCTGAGGAATTATTGTGGCAAGATCCTATTCCTGCTGTCGATCATGTTTTGGTCGATACGGATGACATTAGTATATTGAAATCCGCCCTATTGAACGCTGGACTTAGCACTGCCGAGCTCGTAACGACAGCCTGGGCTTCAGCGTCTACTTTCCGTGGGTCGGATATGAGGGGCGGTGCAAATGGTGCTAGAATTCGTCTGGCTCCGCAGCGGTATTGGCAAGTCAATAATCCGGCGCAATTACAAAAAGTTCTTACCGCGCTTGAGCAGATTCAGCAGGATTTTAATGGAAAACAACAGGGCGGCAAGAAGATCTCATTGGCAGATTTAATTGTTTTGGGCGGTGTAGCCGCGATAGAGCAGGCAGCTCGTGCAGCAGGTCATGATATCAAAGTACCGTTCCATCCTGGGCGTATGGATGCGACACAGGAGCAAACGGATGTGGAATCCATGGGCTATCTTGAGCCAATTGCGGATGGATTTAGAAACTATCGCAAAGGCGCTTATACCGTGTCTACAGAATCGTTATTGATTGATAGGGCACAGTTGCTGACCTTATCGGTTCCTGAATTGACTGTCCTTATTGGCGGGATGCGTGCCCTTCAAGCCAATTTTGATGGTTCTCAACTAGGCGTAATGACTGACCGACCTGGCCAACTGACCAATGACTTTTTTGTTAATCTATTGGATATGGGAACAGCTTGGAAAGCAATCTCTCCGGATCGGGAAGTTTTTGAAGGATCAGATCGTAAAACTGGTATAAAAAAATGGGAAGCAGGAAGAGCAGACCTTGTTTTTGGTTCGAATGCTGAATTAAGAGCCGTTGCCGAAATATATGGCAGTGCCGATGCAAACGAAAAATTTGTACAAGATTTTGTGAAGGCATGGAATAAAGTGATGGAGCTGGATCGCTTCGATTTGCATCGCTAATGAATAAAAATTAAGCCTTTCAAGAAGCCAGTCTCCTATCGAGGCTGGCTTTTTATGATTTTGCTATATGAGAAAATATCTTGTATTTAGCTGCGACAAAAAACACCCAATTTTTGCCTCTAATATCATTTTAATCTCACTTTAACCAAATTTTAATTTAATATATATAGAATTATGGAATTTTCTTTGGGTGTTTCCTATTTTGTGAAATAAAATTCAAGATTTGTGCTACTTTTTATTCTTTGATCGGTAGTAACTTTGTATTGGTTTCAAAGGAATCTTTGATACTTTGTTAGGTTAAAGCTATGTGGAAGCACTTTATTTTTCTGTTTGCAGCACTGTTATTATCATTTAAAATTTTAAATGCAAACAGTCTTGTACTGAAAAGTGATAGTTTTAAATCCTCGTATTTATCTTCAAAAAGTCCTTCAGAACACGCTGGAGATTCAAGCATAACCCATTTTCCAAAAGATCATAGCCACTTTTGTTCGCTCTACCCATCGCTTCAATCCATTGTTGCGGAAATGGACGTGGAAGGGACACAAGATTGGTTAATGGACCGTTGGTTGGTTACTGTTGATTTGCTTTGGCACGAACTACTGCCATCCCCATTGCAGAAAGACTATCGTTATGAACATACCTTAGATCTTGAGCCTATACCCATAGCTCGATTTTTGCTGTTTGAGCAAATCAAAATTCCATGCTAAAGCGCAAGCTTTTCTTCACATCAGACAGGCAAAGAAATCTGCCATTTCTTTTCTAAATTTATTTATTTCTTAAAATATACCAATGCACGAGCTAAGTATAGTAAAGGATATTTTTGATACGTTGACCTCGCATTATGAGGCTAGGGTAGATGATATTCAAAAAATTCAGGTTACAGCAGGATTGTTATCCAACGTTCAGCCTGTATTGATTCAAAATGCATTTGATGCTTTTATTGCTGAAAATACGCAATACCAAGATATGGAAATGGAGGTCGTTGTAAACGATATCATTGCATATTGTGAACATTGTCAGAAAAATTTCCTTGTTCATTTTCATCGATTTGTCTGTGACTGCGGACAACCCTCCAGCACAATTGTTCAAGGAAATGAACTCTATATTTCAAAAGTAATTTTTAAACAAGACTAAAAATCGTTTATCATGTCAGACAATACTCCAAATCCTAAAAGTTTAGGTAACCGTGTAGGTTCGGTTCAATGTGAAAATACAACACTACATTTATTAAAAGCAAATGATTTCGTCGCAAAAGCAATCCGCGATAGACTGAAAGATGTCTGTGTGATCAATGTATGCTCTTCCCCGGGTTCGGGCAAAACAACCTTGATGCAAGAAACCGGTAAACGTTTGTCGAAGGATTTGAATATTGCTGTTTTAGTGGGCGATCCGGAAACTGAACGCGATGCGGTACGTATGCGCGATGTGGGTATCAATGCCTTGCAGATTGTCACTGGAGGAATGTGTCATATTGAGGCACAAATGATCTTACAAGCCCTGGATCATATCGATATTGAAGGAATAGATCTGTTGTTTATCGAGAATGTTGGGAACTTATTGTGTCCATCAGCATTTGATTTGGGTGAAGATTACCGCGTAACCTTATTGGCTACCACAGAAGGGGATGATAAACCAAAAAAATACCCACGTATGTTTTTAACAAGCGAATTGATGTTGGTTTCCAAAGCGGATTTATTACCATATGTACCTTTCTCGGTAGATGCGGTAACGAAAGATGCGCGCGAGGTAAATCCCAACTTGGAAGTTATTACAATCAGTACATTAAATGGTGACGGCCTTGATACTTGGTGTGATTGGTTGAAAGAAAGAGTTCAGGCAAAAAAAGATCAATATAAAGCGCTTGAAGTAAAATAATGAACAACAGATAAAATGAATAGGATAATAATGATCCATGTTTTATTGTTATCCTGTTCAATGTTGATGCAATAGTGCTGTTTTCTGAGGAAATAAATAGCCCTGAAAACAAAGCCAAAAAGTGCTGTTAACGTGTGATGAAGATAAGTTTACAAAAATGAATAAGCTGCCCATACCAATAGATAAAATTGTCGCAAACAAGGAGTTTGCCCTTAGCGACGTCGATCAAGTGCATTTTGAGTGGTATGAAGTCCATAAAAGACGCCTGACGCGCAATACAATAAACGGGAAAGCAATCCTTATGCAATTGGACCAGGGAGCGGAATGGCACCATGGTGATGGTTTATTTCATGAAGGGACTTTACAGGCTATCTTGGTTGTCAAGCCTTCGTTGACGATAAGATTTAATCCAACGGATTTGGTTCAGCTTGCAGATTTCGGTTATTTCATCGGAAACAGACATCTGCCGATATTCAACGTAACAGACGCCGAATCGCTTCGTCTTCCTTACGATGGACGGCTTTATGAACAGGTTCTGGCAAAATATGGAACGTCGATTCAGTTGGAGGAAGCCTTACTGTTATCCGAAGATTTGATTCGTTTGCAGGCTAAAAATAAGAAGAATCCAGATTTAAAGAGAATAGACGGGCATATCAGTTTGGGTGAACAAGTTCGAAAAGATAATTAAATGAAAGTGAATCGAATTATAGTTGTATTGCTTTTGGTATGCTGTGGTATATTGAGTGCCTGCCAAAATCGACAATCCGGCACGCTCAACAGTCAAGTGAAAGCAGTCGATAGTAGAGGGAAGGAAGTTGTGTTGGCGCATGTGGCAAAGCGTGTGGTTGTACTATTCCCTTCGCTTGTTGATGAAGTGTATATGTTGGGTGCTGAAAATAGTCTTGTAGGTATTCCTGAGCAGGTTTATCAGCTCGAAGATACCTATAGCTTTTTATCCAAATTGGATCAAAGAATTGCAAAAAAAGAACTGGCAACGCCTACCTTCGCAGGCCAGGCAAATAATGTAGAAAGCATAGTGGGCTTGAACCCTGATCTTGTTTTGACGTTCAATACCGATCAGGATAATATTTCTCAATTAGAAGATCTTGGAATTCCCGTGTTTACTTTTTCTTCGCAGGATGAAAAAAGTATTTTTAATGAACTGATAGGGATGGGAACCTTACTCGGAAAGCAAGCGCGAGCGGAAGAAATTGTTCAATTTGTTTCGGCGGAGATCAAAAAAATGACTGCTCCCAAAGATCAAATACAGAAGAAGGTTTATTATGCCTGGTCTAAAGGTAGAGTGCTTTCGACATCTGGTCGTGGTAGTTTGATTGATATGGCGATCCGGCTTTCGGGCGCAGCGAATGCCTGCCCGTTGGAAATGGAAGCCCCTAATGTCGGTGCAGAAACGATTTATAAATGGAATCCGGACCTCATTATTCTTTGGAATTCTAAATTGGCAGACGTATATAATCTGAAGGAACTCGCGGCATTACCTGCAGTGAAAAATAAACAGGTATTTGTGATGTCACCGTCTTTCCCATTCGATCCACATACCGTCAAATTTATGCTTTTTGCCAAACAGATTAGACATTGGTGTTTTTCGGATTATACGAAACAGCAGCTTGATCAGGATATGACCATAGCGTTTGAAAAACTATACGGTAAAGCAGGACTACTTCAATGATACATCAATTAAAAAAGCTGTTTCTGCTAGTTGTTTTACCGTTGTTGGTTTTATTGCTTTCCTTACTTGTAGGATCAAGTCAGAACATTGGTTTTGTCGAGCTCTGCCAACGCATCGGATTGGAAGTGGGAATTTATATCGGAGACCATAATGCTGTATTAAAAGATAACATGGATACGATATTGTGGCAGGTACGTTTACCACGGATTCTGTTGACTTTTATGGTCGGAGCAGCATTAGCTTCTTCCGGCGGAATTTTACAGGCCATTTTTAGGAATCCAATCGTTGATCCCTTTACATTGGGTATTTCTTCGGGATCTGCTTTTGGGGCCGCATTGGCCATGTTGTTCCCTCTATTGTCCGTCAATCTATCGGCATTTCTGTTTGGTGTATGTGCTGTAGGTTTGACCTATTTTGTTTCAAATGCCGGCTTGAAAACCTCGATTATTGGGATGGTGTTGGCTGGAATGGTTATTTCCGGTGTATTTACAGCGATGCTAACCCTGTTACAATACATTAGTGATCCCTATAAATTACAAGCTATTGTGCAATGGACAATGGGGAACCTACATACAGCATCATGGTCGAAAGTACAGCAAGCGTTCCTGCCGATCACAATAGGATTGGGGATCCTGATCCTTTTGCGCTGGAAGCTGAATCTTCTCGCCCTTGGTGATCAAGAAGCAATTGCTGTTGGCGTTAACCCGAAAATATTGAAATTGGTCTTCATTGCTGTAGCAACACTAATTACGGCATCAGCTGTGGCAGCTGTCGGGGTGATTAGTCTGTTCGGATTAATTGTACCACATATCAGCCGCATGATCTTTGGACCCAATAACAATATTATTGTGTGGGCAAATATCAGTATTGGAGGTACTTTCCTATTACTTATCGATGATTTTTCTAGGGCTGTTATGCCATTTGAAATTCCGATCGGTGTTTTTACAATGATTATTGGCGCTCCCTTGTTTATTTATCTGATGCGTCGTAACGAAATCAACTGGAATTCATGAGTAATTCGATTCATATCAAAAACCTTTCTTTTGCCTATGGTAAGGATATCATTTTAAATGATGTAAACATGTCATTTCCGGAAGGAAAGCTTTCTGTTATTCTTGGTCGAAATGGAAGTGGTAAATCGACTCTGTTTAATATTATTGCCGGGCTGGAAAAAAAATATAATGGATCAGTTCTTATCGGTGAAACAGAACGTCGCGATTGGAAGGTTGGTCGGGCCAATTCATTGAAATTGGGTTTTCTCAACCAGTTCCATCAGACCACATTTCCTTTTAGCGTTGTTGATGTTATTCTAACGGGACGCGCCTCGTTTTCTCGTTTTTCACCAAGTAAGGAAGACTTCGAGGCCGTTGAACAGATCTTGGATAGATTTAACCTCACACATTTAAAGGACAAACCCTATACCTCTTTATCTGGAGGAGAGCGACAATTGGTATTACTTTGTCGCGTGTTGGTACAACAACCTGATTTATTATTGCTTGATGAACCCACCAATCATTTGGATCTGAACTATCAGATTGCGGTTCTGCAGACAGCCAAGGAGCTGGTCAAAGAGGGGACAACCGTGTTATGTGTGATGCACGACCCCAACATGGCGTACCTTTTTGGTGATCAGTTTTATCTGATGAAGGACAATAGGCTTGTGGATCTGCATGGTCTGGAGCAAGAGCAAGTACGGGAATTATTGGAACAGACCTATCAACTTCCTTTGATCAGTTTGGAAAATCAGAAAAAATGGATGTTTGTTCCGATGCTGGGTGCGGATAAAGCATTTGACACCATTGCGGGTTCAGCGCATAACGCCGAAGCCAAAATTGAAATGAATACGCCATGACGAAGCTGCCTAAATAGGTGTGCTTATGAAAAATCATGGTTTGCAAGTGAGATGCTCAGTTTACTGTGCAAATATTTTAAAAATAGCTATAACGATATGAATACCATCAAAGACAGCGGCAATATATTGATTAATAATCAACTGATAAGCAAACGATGTTTTCCCACGCAACCCCATTTGAAAAATATCAGCATATCTCGTGTTGAAAAGGAAGATATTGATGTCGTATTACCTTATGTCATAGAATTTCGGAAACAGTTGTTCCCGATGTTGGATGCACATAAACTTCCTAAAGATCTACTGGCTTTTTCAGCCGTGTATCTTGAGGCTGAAGCTGGTGCATTCTTGCAGGCAAAAGATCAGCAGGGTAAACTGATTGGCGTCGTTGGCATGCTGGCTTATGACTACCGTTTCCCGCATTTGGATATTGATAGAAGGAAAACGGTGGAAGTAGCCCGTCTTTTTGTCGACCCGAGCTATCGTAGGTCAGGTTTGGGAACGGCCTTATTCAAGGGCTTGGTCGCTGTAGCTAAGGAGAAAAGTATTGAAAGGCTTTATTTACATACCCACCCATTCCTCACTGGAGCCTATGAGTTTTGGGGAAAACAGGGATTTCAATTGAAAGACTTTTGTAATGAATCGAATTTTCCAACGATACACATGGAATTATTCGTTGATCGTATTGCTTAACCCTAAAAGTGGATAAGCCAAAAAATATATAATTTATTCGAATGAACAACGTAATGAAAGCGCTAGCTTTCGCTTTATTGACAAGTGCTTCCGTACCGGGAGCGGTGTATGCACAACAAGGTGTGGCACTATTTGGTAAGATCCAGGATGAAAACGGTAATCCAATCTCAGGGGTTACATTAACCCTGGCAGATCGACAACAACAGACAAGTTCTAATGCTCAGGGCGAATTTAGTTTTACCGGAATAACTTCTTTTCCTGTACAGCTACGTGCAGCTGCAATCGGGTATAAGCCTGTATTGCTGGATTTGAACACGGCCAACTGGAATGCAAAAAAAGGAGTTCGATTGCTTATGGTAGCCGGTGATAATACATTGGATGAAGTATTGGTTACGGGTAGACGCAACAATTCATATCTGACAAATAATATGGAGCTGGGGGGTAAATTTGCAGGAAAATTAAAGGATCTACCGCAATCTGTCGCTGTACTCAGTAAGGAATTTATCGAAGATAAACAGGCTTTTACTACTGGAGCGCTGGTGCAGGACCTGGCTGGTGTGACAGAAGCATCTTCCTATGATGATGTTGTTATCCGCGGTTTCAAAAGCGGTTACGAAACGGGTGTTCGACTTGTCAATGGTTTACGCTCGGGGTATGGGTATGGTAACAGTTATTATAATTCGCCATTAACGATCAATCTTGAAAATATCGAGGTTTTGAAAGGGCCTGGGGCATCTTTGTTTGGGGATATTGTGCCGGGGGGGACAATTAACATGACGACAAAGAAGCCTTTGGAAGATTTTAAGGGGCATGTGAATTTTGCCGGCGGTAGTTTTGAAACGATGCGAACTACTGTAGATCTCGGTGGACCATTGGATAGTGCCAAGCGTATTTTATATCGTTTTAACGCGGGTTATGAAGATACCAAGACTTTCCGTGACGTAAATCGTCAGAAACGAATGATGATTGCTCCTTCCTTCACCTTCAAACCAGCTGAAGGCACGGTGGTTGATATTGACATGGTATATAATCAGTTCAACGGTTATCTTGATCGGGGAATGGGTATTAAGGAAAATAACTTTTATGCGTTGCCCAGATCATTTACGTTGAGCCAACCTTCTGATTTTTATAATTCCAAGACTTTTTCATTAAGCGCTCGTTTGTCTCAGCGTCTGGCAGAACATGTTAGTTTGAATCTGAGTTACATGAAATCCATCTATCAGGAAGATGTCAATGAACACCGGACAATGAATACGTTTGCTGATGCGCCACATAATACTATTATGAATATGCGCTTTTTTGATCGCCATGGGCGTGATTATACCGATAATGTTGTCGGTTACGTCAAGTGGGATCTTTTGGGCGATAGAGTTGATCATCATTTGGTTGCTGGGATTGATTTTGCCCAATATCGGGGCGACAAAGAAAACCAATTGCGGGAGGCTAGGCAGCAAACTATAGATGGTAAAGTTGTTCCTTTGACTTTTGATTTAAACAATCCTACCTATACGACTCATGATCTGACGAATTATGTATGGCGTACAGGAGTCGCTTATCCTTTTTTGAGCCCTTATAAAACAACGGGTAAATATATTCAGGATCAAATCAGCATTGACGACCGACTGAAACTTATTGTAGGTCTACGTCATGAACACTATTCTTCTGAAACACTTGATGGACAAAATCGGTTTCATGCGACACAAAATGCCTTATTACCTCGTTTTGGTGTAACCTATGGAATCAATAAGCAGATTAACTATTTTGCAAGTTATTCACAAGGGTTTGTGCCTGTAGGCGCCAATTTTATTCAGAACTATAAAGATTATGGTGCCGATAAACCCTTTGATGCCGAGCGGAGTTTCCAGGTGGAAACAGGGGTGAAGACGGGTTTCTTTAAGGAACAATTGCAAGTTGATCTATCCTTATTCCGAATTGAACGACGGAATATGCTCATTGCCACAGGGGCTATCAATGATTCAGGGCTGCCGGAGTATAGACAATCTGGCAAAGCGCTATCGCAGGGTGTTGAACTCGATGTGCGTGGGCAGTTGACACGGGAGTTCCAGGTTATGGCCAATTATACCTATAATGATACGGAGGTGAAATCATCCTCGGTTCCTTCTGAAATAGGACAGTCCCTGCCGGGAGCACCCAAAAATATGGCGAGTGCCTGGTTAAAATATGTGTTTTCAAATAGTACCTTAAAAGGCTTAGGTTTTGGTGCCGGTGTTTATTATGTAGACCGTAAGCGGATGGACAATAGCATCGGAAAGGACAGCGATGGAAATGCACTCTGGGGACAATGGCCATCTTATACAACTGTTAATGCAGCGGCCTATTACCACATTGGTGCTATGAAAATGGCTGTAAACCTGAACAATGTATTCGATAAATATTACTTTTTAGGTGGTTTTGACTATACGAGAGCCTTTGCTGGTGCACCGAGAAATATCATGTTATCAGTTGGTTACTCTTTTTAAATTCGAAAGATTGATCTAAAATCTCCAAAGCGGGCTTTTTCAACAAATTTGGACTATTTAATTCAAGATTTGTGCTAGTCAAGTAGCCCGCTTTGGTTGTAAATTTGAACAACAAATAATAGAATTGTGAACACAAGAATGAGGTATAGTTTAGTCTTTTTAGTTTTCCTTTTGAGCACCCTGCTCATGAAAGGAATAGCTATACCGACGCATTCTACTGTCCAAAGTTTACCCGTCTTCCGGATAAGCCTGGCGGCTTTCCATACTCATGTAGAACAAGGTTCAGGAAATTCCGAGCGGGAAAATTTGGTCGCTGCGGTTAAAGATCATGATGTCTATGATATCACCGAACAGATGGACCTCAAAGATGAATGGAGCAAGCTGCTCTTTTGGGGAGTGCTTTCAATTTGTCTTTTTGTATTCTGCTATCCTGTACGTCTCAAAATTCAGAATAACAGAAGGCCTTATATGGATCGATTGATCCTTCCGCCAAAATATATTCTTTTCCAAAGTTTAAAGATCCCGTTTCTGGGGTAAAAATTTCCATTTCTTACAACGGTTGAGAAAAGACAGACCTTGCGCTGCGTAGGGGTGTAATCTGTCCTATTTATCACGATTTTGAACGATTTTTTTAAGTCGTATGGCCTTGTCGTGACCTGTACTCACCGTGACTTGTTTTAATTCGAATAACAACAATTTAAATAATATTTATATGCATTTATTACCTAGAGAGACAGAGAAGCTATTGCTTCATCTTGCCGGCGAACTAGCGAAAAAACGTAAAGCTAGAGGACTTAAATTAAACTATCCGGAGTCTATTGCATTGATCAGTAGTGAACTTTTGGAAGCTGCTCGTGACGGACGTACTGTTGCTGATTTAATGCAGTATGGTGCAACGTTGTTGACACGTGAAGATGTCATGGAAGGTGTCCCTGAAATGATTCATGATGTACAGATTGAAGCTACATTTCCAGATGGTACAAAACTGGTTACTGTTCATAACCCGATTCGCTAATTGTTAAAAATATAATCTATGATCCCAGGAGAATTTTTTATTGCAGATGGCTATGTTATCTGCAATGAAGGTAGAGAAGTTACAACGATCACTGTGACAAATACAGGTGATAGACCAATTCAGGTAGGTTCACATTTTCATTTCTTTGAGGTGAACAAAATGATGGAGTTTGATCGTGAAAAAGCATTTGGCAAACGGTTGAATATTATCGCCAGTACAGCAATTCGTTTTGAACCAGGTGAATCAAAAGACGTCGAATTGGTTCCGTATGCAGGTGCAAGAAGGATCTATGGCCACAATGATTTGGCAAATGGAGATACCGAAACCGAAGTTGCGAAAGCAAATGCAATGAAAAAAGTAAAAGAACAAGGCTTTAAAAACAAAGTATCATGAGTTTAAAAGTTAGCAAATTAAATTATAGCGCCATCTTTGGCCCTACAAGTGGAGATAAAATCCGTTTAGGAGATACAGATATCATTATTGAAGTCGAAAAAGACTACGCTTACTACGGCGATGAAGCCAAATTTGGCGGTGGTAAGACTGTTCGTGACGGGATGTGTCAATCTTCAGTTCATACACGTGATGAAGGTACATTGGATATGGTGATCACTGATGCTATCGTGATTGACCACTGGGGTATCGTGAAAGGTGATATTGGTATTAAGGATGGTAAAATTGTTGGTGTTGGTCGTGCTGGAAATCCGGATACAATGGACAATATTACACCAAATATGATTATCGGTGCTTCTACTGAGGTACATGGTGGATCGGGATATATCCTAACTCCAGGTGGTATTGATACCCATATTCACTATATCAGCCCAACACAAGTTGAAACGGCCTTGTATAGTGGTGTTACAACAATGATTGGTGGTGGTACAGGTCCAGCGGATGGAACAAATGCAACTACAGTAACACCGGGTAAATGGAATTTACGCCGCATGTTGCAAGCTGTTGAAGACCTTCCGATGAACTTCGGTTTCTTTGGTAAAGGAAACGTGGGTACGGAACAACCTATTGTGGAGCAAATTGAAGCAGGCGCGCTAGGCGTTAAAATCCACGAAGATTGGGGTGCTACACCAGCAACAATCGACAGAGCTTTGACTGTTGCAGATCAATACGATGTGCAGGTTGCAATCCATACAGATACATTGAATGAAGCGGGTTTCTTAGAAGATACGATCCAAGCTATCAATGGACGTGTCATCCATACATTCCATACAGAGGGTGCTGGTGGTGGTCACGCTCCAGATATCATCAAATCGGCGATGTATCCAAATGTTTTGCCAGCATCGACAAATCCAACACGTCCATTCACAAAAAATACGATTGACGAGCACTTGGATATGCTGATGGTTTGTCACCACTTGAGTAAAGAAATTCCGGAAGACGTGGCTTTTGCTGACTCTCGTATCCGTCCGGAAACGATTGCTGCTGAGGATGTACTGCAAGATCGCGGTGTATTCAGTATCATGAGCTCGGATTCGCAGGCAATGGGTCGTGTAGGTGAAGTCATTACACGGACTTGGCAGACTGCAGACAAAATGAAGAAGCAAGTAGGCCCATTACCTGAAGACGAAGGCAAGGACAACGATAATTTCCGTGCACGCCGCTATGTAGCGAAATACACGATCAATCCAGCAATTGCTCATGGTATTTCCAAATATGTTGGTTCAATCGAGCCCGGTAAAATTGCCGATATGGTGATCTGGCGTCCTGCTTTATTTGGCGCAAAACCAGAAATGATTATTAAGGGCGGGATGATTATCGCTTCAAAAATGGGGGATGCGAATGCTTCCATTCCTACGCCACAGCCAATTATTTTAAGAACAATGTTCGGTGGTTTAGGTAAAGCTGTTCACCAAACTTGTTTTGACTTTGTCTCTAAAATTTCTTTGGAAAAAGGAATTAAAGAAGAATATAAACTGGAAAGAACCTTACTTGCTGTAGAAAATTGTCGGAATATCTCCAAAAAAGATATGATTCACAATGACGCTACACCTGAAATTATCGTTAATCCAGAAAATTATGAGGTAAGTCTTGACGGTGAGATCTTGCGATCAAAACCGGTTGATACAGTTTCGTTGGGACAACGATACTTCTTGTTTTAACCCTATACTACTTTTTTATGGCGTGATCCGATATCACGCCATAAACTATGAAAAACAATATGTTGATGAAATCATCATGAGCTTATCAAAAGCGCATAAAGAGAGGGAATAATGACCGCTCATGATGCTTCATTACTGCTAAAATACGATTTACGCTAATGAAAAATTTGAAGACATTTTTAGGCTGTTGTATAGCAATAGCATGCTTTACGATACAATCGGCCTATGCGCAAAAGGGGGGTATTATGGTTTATGGGTCACTGAATTACCACGAAACAACAGCTGGGCATCAATTTAGTGCCGCTCCGGTAGGTGCTGCCTATTTTTTCACGGACAACATGAATGCGGGGCTAAACTATGGATTCAATTCTGCTAAGGATAAAGCACTGGATTTTACAGATCATTCGCATGAAATAGGACCTTTCTATAGTAATACTTGGCCTCTGAGTGAGCATTTTATGTTAATTGGCCAGGTTGATGTTCATTATTTGTGGGGCGATCAACATGTCGTTACCGGTGGTACTATGGTCGATGGTAAATACAATGGCTATCTATTCAGAGTGTACCCGCTTGTGGGTATCGCCTTGGGAAAAGGTTGGGCATTAAAAGCTAAAGTGGCAGAATTGTCTTATAAAAAGAAAAATAGTAAAGATGCTGCTATTCCCAATGATCATGAAGTTATTACGGGAATCAATGGATCAACTGTAGGTTTAGGCTTATCTAAAAATCTATTTATTAAAAATTAAAAAATGATAATCACGGAGATCACAAGGAATATTCAGGGTGAGCAGATCAATAAGCGTCTTGATTCGCTCGCTATTGAATGGTATGAGTCGACCAAACGTATTCAACGTTTACGTACAGCGGAGGGAATGGATATTGCCGTCAAATTGTTGGGTAATACCTCCAGTTTGCAGGATGGCGATATCTTGTACGAAGATGAAGAGAAAATTGTTGTGGTAACGATCAAACCTTGTGAAGTCATCTGTGTCATGGCAATTGATTTCCTTCGAATCGCTTTTGTAAGCAGTGAAATTGGAAACAAACATTTGCCTCTATTTGTGGAGGCAAATGAATTGCTTATGCCTTATGAAAGGTCAATGTACGAGTGGTTAGCAAAACAGGGGTTTGACCCGCAACGTTGCGAGCGCCAACTTTTACGTCAGTTCAATGCAAATGTCGACCCAAAACATCATCAGAAGATGAAGTTTTCGACGAAGAATATACCGCTATTAATCAGCGATAAAGCCGTCATGAATTCGCAAGGGCCAGCAGCTATGAACGGAGATTGAAGATCCTTTCTGTCCAATAATCGAGCGTAGCGAGCGCATTGATGCCTTAATGGGAATAATAGGGATCAAAGGAAAAACTTGGTCAGCTTGAATGCCCAATGATAGAGAAGATTACGCAAGGGGCTGATTGGTCCTTGAAGATATATACTTACAATAAAAAATAATGTCAATGAAAAATACATTTCTAGGCAAGTTACTTCATCTAGCAGATCCTACATTGCCAATTGGTGGGTTTACCCATTCCAATGGACTGGAGACCTATGTGCAACAGGGCTTGGTCTGTGATAAGGCTACGGCGGACAATTATGTGCGTCATAACCTCTGGTATAATCTGAAGTACAATGATGCTGCTTTGATGAAATTGGCCTATGAAGCAACTTCTTCGCAGGACATGGATGCATTGATCGCCCTAGATCAAGAATGTACAGCATTAAAAAGTCCAAGAGAAATTCGCGATGCCAGTAAAAAACTGGGCGTACGTATTTATAAAATATTCAGTCGGTATCAACAGCAGGATTTTATGCTGTCCTGGGGGAAATTAATCCAAAAGAAGGAAGTAGATAGTCATTACTGTTTGATGTATGGCATGTTGGCGTCACTTTTAGAAATTCCTTTGGAAGAAGCGTTACACGGCTTTTATTATAATGCCGCTATTACGATGGTGACCAATGCTGTTAAACTGGTGCCATTAGGGCAGTTGGATGGCCAAGATATACTTTTTGGTTTACATGATGATATACTTGATCTCTGCAAAGAGACCTTAACAGTTGAACGGAATTTAGTGGGCTTATGCAACATTGGATTTGACATCCGTTGCATGCAACACGAACGATTATATTCTAGAGTTTATATTTCTTAAAAAACAATTACAATGGAAAATAGAAAATATGTTAAAATAGGGGTTGGTGGCCCAGTAGGGTCTGGTAAAACAGCATTATTGGAAAGATTGAGCCGACGTTTGATGAATGAAATTGATCTTGCAGTAATTACGAATGATATCTATACGAAGGAAGATGCGGAGTATATGGCCAAAAATAGTTTGCTGCCCCGTGAACGAATTATCGGTGTAGAAACCGGCGGTTGCCCGCATACGGCCATACGGGAGGATGCAAGTATGAATCTGGAAGCTGTAGATGAACTAGCAAGCCGCTTCCCGGATTTAGAGTTGATTTTGATTGAAAGTGGTGGTGATAACCTAACTTCTACCTATAGCCCGGATCTCGCCGATATTACCATTTTCGTAATTGATGTTGCCGAAGGTGAAAAAATGCCTCGTAAAGGTGGTCCAGCAATTACAAGATCTGATCTTTTATTGATCAATAAGAAAGATTTGGCACCCTATGTAGGCGCAAGCTTAGAAGTAATGGAACATGATGCACGTAAAATGCGTAAAGGTTCTCCATTCTTGTTTTCAAATCTAAAAACCGGAGATGGTTTGGAAGAGATTGTAGGCTGGATTAAAAAATACGCACTCCTTCAAGATGTTGAGGAACCTAATTTACTACGTTAATTATGATCTGTTCTTTAGATATTAAAATAGCACATCGCGAAGGAAAATCCTTTTTAAAAGATGCATATGCGACACAACCGTTTCGTATCGTTCCAGTTGGACAATATCAAAAAGACAATGCCGCGTATTTGATGATTATGAGTTCATCGCCTGGTTTGTTGGATGGAGATGACCATCGTATTCAAGTTGATATTGCTCCGGGGGCTAAGTTGCAGTTACAAACGCAAGCTTACCAGCGTTTGTTTCATATGAAAGGCCATTCGTCCCAAACTATGGAAGTGAATATCGGTGAAAATGCTGTTTTTTCTTATGTGCCCCATCCCGTAGTACCACAACATTCGTCTCATTTTTTGAGTCATAACATTGTACATCTTGCCTCTAATTGTCACTTATTGCTTAGTGAAATCGTGACTTGTGGTCGGAAAATGTCTGGTGAAGAATTTATGTACAATCACTTTCAAAATCTGACAGAATGTTATGTCAATGGTAGGCTCGTTGTGAAAGATAATGTATTGCTGCAGCCAGATCGTATGCCTATACAAGGCTTAGGTATTTTGGAAGGCTATACGCATCAGGGAACTTTGATCTACCTTAATAGTGCCGGCTTGAATCCAAGTGACTGGATTGAGGCTTTCCATGAACAATACGGGGAAACCAAAGACGTCGCGTTTGGTATTAGTGAATTGCAACACGACGGTTTTATGGTTCGCGTTTTAGGTTACGGTGCCGAACAGCTTTATATTCTTTTTAAAGAAATGCAAAGCGCATTATGGGACAACATATTTTTGAATAACAACTAATTATATTCCAATGAAAAATAACATCCTAGCTTTTGTAAAAGCTTTTTTTAAAGGATTTGGGCAAATTATGTTACAGGGTAACATTTGGACGGGTATTTTATTTATAGGCGCCATTATTTATGATTCGGCACTAATGGGCTTTGCGGGAATCCTCGCCAATATCGTCGGGGTATTGACTGCCAAGTTGATGAAATTTGATGAGGATCATATCAATGATGGACTCTTCGGATTTAATGCTACGCTTTATGGTATAGCTTTGGTTTTCTATTTTCAGACAAACGTCTGGGTATGGGGAGCATTAATCGTCGGATCTGCGTTGACCACCATCTTGATGGGTTTTGCATTAAAGAAGAATCTGCCGGTATTTACATTTCCTTTTATCTTAATTACCTGGATCGCATTGTACGTGTTGAGTATTCCAGAATTGGCCTTACGGACGGTACCCGAGCATTTTGTTGATATTCAGGAAATGGATGATTTCTTAATTGAAGGCCATGCCTTTGGTCAGGTTATTTTTCAGGGTAGTTTAATTGCTGGATTGATCTTTTTCATTGGGGTTTTCCTGAGCAATCCCATGGGAGCACTTTACGGTTTCGCTGCTGTTATCATCAGTGTTTATATTTCGCACCATGGCCATGAATCTGCAGATATGACCAATAATGGCATTTTTAGCTTCAATGCGGTCTTGGTTGGAATCGCTCTGAGCGGCCCACGTGTTCGTGATGGCGTATATGTATTAATTGCTGTAATTATCGCCACATATTTCGATCACTTTTTGATTCACCATGGGTGGACGACATTGACCTTCCCATTTGTTTTTGCGATGTGGGCAATGCAACCGGTCAAACTTGTGGATAAATGGTTGGTGAATAAATTTTCATCAGCCGAAGGGACTTCCTAGTCCTTTTTGTGAACTAAAATTTTATGTATGTTTAAATTTCGTTTAATAAAATTATTCCCAATAATGCTCTTATTGGGAATTCATGTAAATACTGCCTACGCGCAAGTCAGTCCGCCGGGATTAGGAAAAGCAAGGACCGCATCTTGGTCCGTTCTGGGCCTACGCCGCAAACTGGATAGTGCGGGAACCAAAGAGGCACTAACCTACATCGGTCTGGGAACCAAAAGTACGCCCGACGATTCAAATCCATTTCATAAGCAGGCCATTTGGGTGTTAAACCATGAGGTCTATCATAAATTTGCCAAAAATCAACAATATAGCTATGCATTGAGCTATCGTCGCCAAAACGTTTATGATGAGGCGGCACCCTACCATAATGAAGGTGTTGAGCAAGAATTTAGGTTATATGGACGATATGCGTATACATTTACCCTGAATGACCGTTTGAAATGGAAAAATACCTTAAGGCAAGAGTTTCGAAAGTTCTTTACAGCTGATTTTCAGAAAACAGAAGAGAATTTTCAATTTAGGACCCGCTTGAAATCGCAGCTAAATTTTAAAATTTCGGCTAAAAATAAGCAAGAATTGGCTTTGAGTGCAGAAGGGCTTTTTGCAATAAGTAAGCTTTACGAACCTGTTAGTACATGGTCTAGCTTTGCTTATAAAGAGACCCGTCTGGGTTTCTATTACATGACAGATATTCCTAAGACGCCTTTGCGATTGGATCTGGGGTATATGAACGATTTAATTAAAGGCTATGACAAAGTAGATTTTGGCGTTCATTATTTAGCCGTAGATTTAATCTGGAATCTACCTTACAGTAAAAAACATTAGTCCGCCATAAACTTATGTTTTCTATAGTCACTGGGTGAATACCCAGTGATTTTTTTGAATAGCCTAGTGAAATACGAGGGCGATTGAAATTTCAATTCAAAGGCTATACCGGCAATATCTCTCGTAGCATCCTGCAGCAGAATCTGACTATGTAAAATACTTATTTCGCTAATCCATTGCTTCGGTGGTTTATTGGTCGCTTCTTTAACACATTTATTGAGGTAGTTTTCTGAAATATGCAATAAATTAGCATAGAATAATACGTTTTTATGATCGATATGGAATTTTTGTACATATTCGCGAAAACGGAAAGCAATATCTAGCTGTCGGCTCATCGGGGCCTTTGTTTCAATATCCGATTTTATCACCTTTAATAAAATACACTGCATCATTGCAATGCAGACTTCCATCACACGGCCCTCAGTAAAAAGTTCTTCTTCCAATAATATCAACATTTGCTGGATCCAATGCGCTACATGTACTTTTAGTGTGGTAAATGGATGGGAATTGAAAAATTTTATATCGTTTATACCGAGTTCAATATCAGTCACAATTTCATTTTCATAGACCACAAAAAAACCTTCCACATCATCAGAGATTGCCAGCGTGGCTGTGATATTGCCTTGTTTGATGTTAATGACTTGATTTTCAGTTAATGTATAAGATGCACTTTCGAGATGTTGGGTCAGGGATCCCTTCGTTACAAAAATGAGAAAATTAAACGTTGTACGATAGGGGATGACAGGCATCAGGATACTGCGTAGGTAATTTTCAATTCGATAGACTTGAATTTTATTCTCATTGAATAAATTGTGCTCAGAAACATCAGGTAGAAATAACTTTTTGTACTCGTAATTGTTGATGATCTTAATCGAATTTTTCATAGTCTTAAAACAACGTACTTACTAATGAAATCAACTAAAAAAGAATAGTTGTATGTATGACAAATATACTTAAAAGTTTGCGAAAAATAGGTTAAAATCCAATGCTTTCATTCAAGTAATTACTGTGCTAATGGAGTGTAAAAGCTTTTTTACTACATATTCTCCTGATTTCCTTTTAGAAACTCGGAGGTGAAATGTTGTTGCTGTTTTTCGTGGCTGAATTTCTCCTTATTATAGGAAGCTGAATGACCTTTTGGTATCGATAAGGTGGACCATTTATCATCCAAACATATTTTTCCGATATAGAGAATCTGCCCGATGTGGTAAGGATAATGTGCGAGTTGCCGCAAGATCGCTTCCATGACAGTATGTCCTTGATTACGGATATAGATGATTTTAACGAGATCTTCTTCTCCGAGAGATTCAATTGCTTGAAATAGACAAGCCCATCCAGCATTCCAATAGGTAATAAGCTCATCGCGATCTGTCCAGCTGTTCTCAAATTCCTGATCCCGGTTCCTATTTTCTTTTTCACCATCTGTGCTGAGAAAATCCGTCCAACGGGAAAGCATATTTCCACCTAAATGTTTTACAATTAATGCAATGCTATTGCTTGAATCATTTGGATGCCAAAAGAGCTGCTCAGTGCTTAGTTGTGTAAATGTTTTATCACCCAATGATTTATAATATTGAAATTGCTTTATACAAGTCGCTAAGAAATTATCCATTACGCCGAAAGTTTGTCATTTATATGAATATTAATATACAAAAATGTCGTGAAACCGAGACCTAAAATAGTTTTTTTTTGAGCAGAAACCTGGTGTTGCTATCGATCTCACTAATTTCCAGATACTGCTTTTTGAAGTGATTAATGTGTAAATTTAGAAGGAGAAGGAGAAGGAGAAGGAGAAGGAGAAGGAGAAGGAGAAGGAGAAGGAGAAGGAGAAGGAGAAGGAGAAGGAGAAGGAGAAGGAGAAGGAGAAGGAGAAGGAGAAGGAGAAGGAGA